>JADKLW010000017.1_pt1 | contig 148440 bp, 140 predicted proteins | sample 8641881 | NCBI WGS metagenome assembly JADKLW01 (sample SAMN16272185, study PRJNA661076) | feces metagenome | isolation source: fecal sample from diarrhoea affected cattle B | host: Bos taurus | place: South Africa: Lokaleng Village, Mahikeng | collected 2019-09
CGCCGTCACCTTGGCAGGCCTCGCAGCGGCCGCCCTTGACGTTGAAGGAGAACCGACCTGGGTCATAGCCTCGTGTACGGGATTCAGGCACGCCGGCAAAAAGCTCGCGTATGGGAGTGAACATGCCGGTATAGGTCGCCGGATTGCTGCGCGGCGTACGGCCGATGGGACTTTGATCGACATTGATGATCTTGTCGAAATGACTCAGACCTTCCAGGCTATCGTAGGGGGCGGGTTCGGTCTGGGCGCGATGCAACTGCTGCGCAACAGCGGTAGCGAGGGTGTCGTTGATCAGTGTGGACTTGCCCGAGCCCGATACGCCGGTAATGCACACCAGCCGGCCTGCCGGTATGGCCAGATCGACCGATTTGAGGTTATTGCCGCGACAGCCGTTCAGTTTGAGCCACTGCAGCTCATCGCTGACGGGTCGGCGCGCGGGTATGGCGATGGAGCGCACCCCGCTAAGGTATTGCCCGGTCAGTGAATCGGGGTTGGCCATCAAGGCCTCGGGCGTGCCTTGTGCGACGATGCGTCCGCCATGCTCGCCGGCTCCGGGGCCCATGTCCAGCACAAAATCGGCCGACCGTATCATGTCTTCGTCATGCTCGACCACAATCACGCTGTTGCCCAGGTCGCGCAGATGTTGCAGCGTGAGAATAAGCCTGTCGTTATCGCGCTGGTGCAGGCCGATGGAAGGTTCGTCCAGCACATACATCACCCCGGTAAGACCGGACCCGATCTGGCTGGCCAGCCTTATGCGCTGTGCCTCGCCACCGGAAATGGTGTCGGCGCTGCGATCCAGCGACAGATAGTTCAGTCCCACGTTGTTCAGGAACTGCAGCCGCGCTTCGATTTCGCGCACGATGCGCTCGGCGATGTCTTTCTTGGCGCCGGTAAGTTCCAGGGCCTGGAACCAGGCCAGGCAGGCCGACAAGGACAGCGCTTCCACTTCGTAGATTGCGCGGCCACGGCGCTGGCTTTCGCCCGGTTCGTCGCCGATCAACACATGGCGAGCCTCGGCCCGCAAGCGGGAGCCGTCGCATTCCGGACAGGTCTTGCTCTGGCGGTACTTGCCCAGTTCTTCACGCACGGCACTGGAGTCGGTTTCGCGCCAGCGACGCTCCAGGTTGGGAATAATGCCTTCGAAAGGATGCTTCTTGACGGTGGTGCGCCCTTTTTCGTTCAGATACAGAAACGAGATTTCTTCCGTATCGGACCCGTAAAGCACGCGCTGCCGGATTTCGGGCGCAAGGTCCTCGAAAGGGGTCTCGATGTCGAAATCGTAATGAGCGGCCAGGCTGGTCAGCAAGGTATGCGTGAAGGCATTGCGCCTGTCCCAGCCATTGACCGCACCGCTGGCCAGGCTAAGGCTGGGGAAGGCCACCACGCGTTTCGGATCGAAAACGTCCACGCAACCCAGGCCGTCGCACACCGGGCAGGCTCCCACCGGGTTGTTGAAGCTGAATAAGCGCGGCTCGAGCTCGGTCAGGCTGTGGTGGCACACCGGACAGGCATAGCGGCTGGAAAACGCGTGCTCTTCGTCGGTGTCCATATTAAGGGCGATGACGCGGCCGTCGGCCAGAGTCAGGGCCGTCTCGAAGCTTTCCGCCAGCCGCTGCTGGCTTTCCGGTTTGACGCGCAGGCGGTCGACCACCACATCGAAATCGTGTTTGCCGGTTTTCTTTAGCGGGCTGAGTTCGTCGATGGCCACCATTTCGCCATTGACCCGCAGCCGCACAAAGCCCTGGGCCTGCAAGCTGGCGCACTCGTCTTCAAAGCTGCCCTTGCGCGAGCGAGCCAGCGGTGCCAGGATGGCCAGCCGGGTGTCGGCGGGCCAACTGAGAACTTTATCGACCATCTGGCTTACGCTTTGCGCCTGCAAAGGCAGGCCGTGCTCTGGGCAATAAGGCGTACCGACGCGTGCGTACAGCAGCCGCAAGTAGTCGTGTATTTCTGTGATGGTGCCTACTGTAGAGCGCGGGTTGTGGCCGGCGGACTTCTGCTCGATGGAAATAGCGGGGGACAGTCCCTCGATCAGATCGACATCGGGTTTGTCCATCAGTTGCAAGAACTGGCGGGCATACGCCGACAGGCTTTCAACGTAGCGGCGCTGGCCTTCAGCGTACAGGGTGTCGAAGGCCAGCGACGATTTGCCCGAGCCCGACAGACCGGTTACCACCACCATCTTGTGGCGTGGCAGGTCGACAGAAATATTCTTCAGATTGTGCGTTCGGGCGCCGCGGATGCGTATCGCTTCCATAAGCTTAGAGTTCAGACCTTTCAGAGGCTAACTTGTTACTATAACGCGCTGCCTCTTTCGATGCGCTGGGCTGCCTGTGTGCCGACAAGGCGCTGCGCCGCGCAGCAGGCCCATTTACTATCGAGTTTCTATGAATGCCCCTACCCGAACCCGGCTCAAGCTGACGCCAACGGAACGCCGCGCCAGCGTGACGCTGGCCTTGCTTTTCGCCTCGCGCATGCTGGGTCTGTTCCTGTTGACCCCGATTTTCGCCGTCGCTGCGCTGAGCATACCGGGCGGGAATGACGCGGCCCGCGTCGGCTTTGCCCTGGGCGCCTACGGCCTCACCCAGGCGTTCATGCAGATTCCGCTGGGTATGGCCTCGGATCGCTACGGGCGTCGCCCTGTGATCGTATTTGGCATGCTGCTGTTCATTGCGGGCGGTGTGATGTGCGCGCTTGCCTCGGATATCAACTGGATTATTGCAGGCCGGATCATCCAGGGGTTGGGCGCGGTTTCGGCCGCCATCACCGCCTGGGTGGCGGACGCCACGCGACCCGAGGTGCGTACGCGAGCCATGGCCATGGTGGGCGGGTCCATCGGTATTTCTTTCGCTGCGTCCCTGGTGCTGTCGCCCATGTTGGTCGGCGAGTTTGGCTTGTCCGGTTTGTTCTGGGCGATCAGCCTGTTGGGCTTTGTATGCCTGCTGATTGCCTGCTTTGTCGTACCCACGGTGCCCCAAGCCAAGCTGCCCATCGTGCAGGCGCGTCCGCGCGACGTGCTGGGGCATGTGGACTTGCTGCGCCTGAATTTCGGTGTGTTTTGCCTGCACTTCATCCTGATGGCGTTGTTCATCGTGGCGCCCGGCCTGCTGGCGACCTTGGGCGGTTACTCGTCGTCCAATCTGTGGGAGGTGTATCTTCCCGTCATCTTGCTGTCTTTCGTCCTGATGGTGCCGGCCGTCTTTTATACCGAAACGCGACGCGCCCATAAAATCGCGCTGGAAGTCGCCGTGGCCGGACTGGTGGTGGTGCTGGCCCTGATGCCGCTGGCACGCCACAGCTTTCTGGGCACCGTCATCCTGCTGATTGGCTTTTTCATTGCATTCAATATTCTGGAGGCCTTGCAGCCATCTCTGGTGTCGCGCGTGGCGCCCGCCGAGTACAAGGGCCTAGCCCTGGGTTTCTACAACACTGCGCAATCGCTGGGCGTTTTCATGGGGGGCGTTACCGGCGGTTTGCTGGCTTCGGCCCAACGTCCCGCCGCGGTATTTCTGGTTTCGTCGGCGCTGGCTTTCGTGTGGTTCCTGATCGCGCGTGGGTCCAAGCCGTTGGCGTAGGTGGATCAATTTGCTTCAGCGTGCTTCTACTGGAAGACTGGTAGCGGGCTTGCTTATCGTCGATAATGACGTCAATGCAAACATTAAGGTAAGGGTATTGTCATGGCCTCAGTAAACAAAGTCATTCTCGTCGGCAACCTCGGGCGAGATCCCGAAGTGCGCTACAGCCCCGACGGTGCCGCCATCTGCAACATTTCCATCGCCACCACGTCGCAATGGAAAGACAAGACCACGGGCGAAAAACGCGAAGAAACCGAATGGCACCGCGTGGTGTTCTATAACCGCCTGGCCGAAATCGCCGGCGAATACCTCAAGAAAGGCCGTGCCGTCTATGTGGAAGGCCGTCTAAAGACACGCAAATGGCAAGACAAAGACACCGGCGCTGATCGCTACAGCACCGATATCGTGGCCGACCAAATGCAGATGCTGGGTGGTCGCGACGGCGACTCGGGCGGTGGTGGTGGCGGTGACTACAACCAGGCTCCCGCCGGGCAGCAGCAACAACGTGCGCAGCGCCCTGCGCAGGGTCGTCCTGCCGCGCCTGCGGCATCGCCGGCAGCCAATCTGGCTGATATGGACGACGATATCCCCTTCTAAGCAACGCTCACTGCGCTACCGCTATGCGGGCCTACCGCGGCCGCGTAGTCGTCGATATCGCGGGCGCTCAGGCGTAATTGCCCGGGAATCGCCCTCGGCGTTGTCGGTGCTTAACGAAGCTTGGTCAGCGCAGAGGCTACCCTGGCGACGCCGCCGCGGCCACTGGCGGCCCGGCCAATAAGTGCCGTGCCCAATCCCATCATGATGCCGCGTCCCAGCATGGATCGGCTTTTGGCACCGGCCAGCAGCAACAACGAGCCGGCAGCCAGTACAAACAAATGTTCGCCCGGGAAGTCCGGGCGGCGTTCGTCAAGCTCTTTGACTTCTCGAACGGTGGAGGTGGCGTCTTCGGCGAGGGACGATACTTTGGTCGATAGGCTGTTCATGTCGGTGTCTCATTGCGACTGTGGGGACGTATCCCTGCAAGGGCTGTGCCTGCCGGGGACGACAGCTACACAAAAAAAGGCCCATGTCATCCAGACATGGGCCTTTTTAGCGACGGGGCCATAACGCGCCCCTTACGGCAATTACTGCGATTCGCCTTTCTTGGCTTCAGCCAGGATGGCGTCGACGGTTGGGGCACCGATCTTCACTTTCAGGTCGGCCAGGATCGGTTCAAGTTTGTCGCGGATGGCTTCTTTCTCTGCGGTCGAGAACTGCGATACTTTCACGCCCTGGTCTTTCAGGTAGGCAAGTGCTTCCACGTTGGCTTCGCGGCTGATCTTGCGCTGATATTGCTGGGAGTCCTTGGCAGCGGTTTCGATGATTTTCTTCTCGTCGGCCGACAGCTTGTCCCACCATTTTTTCGACGCCAGCAACACGAACGGTGTGTAGACGTGGTTGGAAATGGTCAGGTAGGGCTGGACCTCGTAGAACTTGCTGGTCTGGATGGTGCTTAGCGGGTTCTCTTGGCCGTCGACGGTTTTGGTTTCCAGTGCGGTGAAGAGCTCAGTAAACGGCATGGGGATCGCGTTGGCGCCCAGGCCATTGAACACGCTTAATGCAACCTGGTTTTGCATCACGCGCAGCTTGATGCCTTCCAGATCGGAAGCGGCTTTGATCTCGCGGTTCGAGTTCGTGATGTTACGGAAGCCGTTTTCCCAGTACAGCAAGGCGACCAGGCCCTTGTCGTTCAGCATGTCCAGCAGCTTGCGTCCTTCGGGACCGTCCAGGACATAGTCGGCGACTTTCTCGTTATCGAACAGGAAGGGCAGGTCGAAAACGCCAAACTCCTTGACCAGCCCGGCCAATGGTGCGGTCGATACAAAGGTCATCTCTTGCGATCCGCCGATCAGTGCGTTCTGCATCTGCTCATCGGAACCCAGGGAGCCATTGCCGTAGGTGCGTACGTCAAGCTTGCCATCGCTAAGCTCTTTGACCTTATCGGCAAAGTAGCGCGTAGCCTTGCCCGTGGGGCTTTCCTCGGCCAGGCCGTAACCGAAGCGAATAACGCGCTTCTGGACGTCTTGCGCCATGACGCTATGAGAAGCCAGGCTAAGGGCGGCGGCCGCCGTAAAGCCGATGGCTATGCGTTTTAAGCTAAATGTGTTCAGTAATCGTGACATGTTGTCTCACCCTCTTTTCTACGTTAATAAAACCAGCGCAGCGGAGCCAAAACGATCTCCGGAAAGATCACCAAGGCGCAAATCAGACCCGTATACGCCAGAACATATGGCCACACACCCTTGATGATGTCTTCCATCCTGATTTTGGCCACGCTACACACTACGTTCAGCACAGTGCCTACCGGCGGCGTCAACAGCCCCGTGCAACCCACCATGATGAAGATCACTCCGAAATAGGTCGGATCGATACCGGCCTTCTTGATTACCGGCATCAGCACCGGCGCCAGAATAAGAATGGTTGGTGTCAGATCCATTGCCGTACCTATCAGGGTCAGCAAGATAACGATCATGAACATCAGCATCGTGGGCGAGTCGATCAAGGGGCCCAGCATCTCGATCAGGGCGCGGGGCAGATCCGCCAAGGTAATCATATAGGACGTTACGAGCGCCGCCGCTACCAGGAACATCACTACGGCGGTAGTCATGGCCGCGTTCACCAAGAGAGGGAACAAGCTCTTGAAAGTGATCTCTTTGTAGATCACCATGCTGACGAACAACGCATACACGGCCGCGACCGCCGCTGCTTCAGTCGGCGTGAAGATGCCTCCGCGCAGGCCGCCGATGATTATGACCGGCAGGAACAGTGCCCAGGCGGAATCACGCATAGCCTTGGCTCGTATGGGCCAGGGCTCTTTGACCGAGGACTGCATGGTGGTCGAGCTTCTGGACACAAGAAACCAGGTCAGGACCAGCACCAAACCCATTAGCAACCCGGGGACGATGCCGGCGATGAATAATTTCGTGATCGAAACGTTGGCCGCGACACCAAAAATAATGAAAGAAATGGAAGGCGGGATAATCGGGGCAACAATGCCGCCCGCGGCGATCAACCCCGTGGCCTTATTGATGTCATAGCCGCGACTGCGCAACATGGGAACCAGCATCGCCGCCAGGGCCGCCGCATCGGCAACGGCCGAGCCGGACAAGGCGGCAAGCAAGATGCTGGCCATAATGGCAACATAGCCCAGGCCGCCATGGATATGCCCGACGAAGGTGGTGGCCAGGTGCACCATCCGGCGGGACATTCCGCCTGCATTCATGACTTCGCCCGCCAGCATGAACAGGGGCACGGCCATCAGGGCGAAGCTGTCGGCCCCGGTCAACATGTTCTGCGCGAGTATCTGCGTGTCGAAGAACGACAGGTGGAACATCAGCGCGATGGCGCTTAGCAGCAGGGCAAAGGCAATTGGCACGCCGAAAGCCATGAAGCCAAGCAGAACGCCAACGAAGATCAATATAGTCATAACGGTGTCGCGCGTCCTGTGGGATCAGATGTCTTCGATGTAGTCGAGCGAGGTCATGAAGGTCGCTGTGTTTTCAGCGGTCGCGGGTGTGCGTAAGGCAATCCAGAGATCGATCAGCGTCATTACTGCCATGGCCGTTGCGCAGAACCAGACGGCGCCGCTGAAGACGGCAATGGGAACACCCGAAACCGGCGTTACCGTGCTCAGGCCAATAACGGTTTGGGCCCAGCCGCCTTCAATCAGCAGGCCGAGTACGGTCAGAATGATCAACTGGCGCAGCACGTGTACGATTTTTTGCCATCGGGGTGAGAACCGCGTAATAAGCATGCTGATGGCGAGGTGCTGCTTGGCGCGAAAAGCCAGCACGGCGCCAATGAAAATCAGCCACACAAAACACATGCGGGCCACTTCTTCGGAAATGTTGATGCCCGAATTGAATACGTAGCGCATGACAACATTGCCGAACACCAGCAGCAGCATCAATAGCATGCTGAACGCAATAGCCACCGTCAGCAAGCGGAACAAGCCGTCGGCGATTTTTTTCAGAAGACGGCTGCTGGTGTGGTCCGCGACGGGCATGTGCTCTCCAGAGGATTAGTGGGTTCAGTCCAGCAGGCTGGCGTTCCAGGCGTGAACTTTCTGTTCCTGCTCGCCCAGCCCTTGTATGCCCAGTCGCATGACGTCACCATCCTTCAGAAACACTGGAGGCTTCTGGCCCAAGCCAACGCCGGGTGGTGTACCGGTGGATATCAGGTCGCCGGGATACAGGGTGGTGAACTGGCTGATGTAATGGACCAAATGAGCCACGCTGAAGATCATGGTCTTGGTGCTGCCGTTCTGGAAGCGCTTGCCATTGACGTCCAGCCACATGGACAAATTCTGCGGGTCGCCGACTTCGTCGGCAGTGACCAGCCAGGGGCCGATGGGGCCGAAGGTGTCGCAGCCTTTACCTTTGTCCCAGGTGCCGCCGCGTTCCATCTGGTATTCGCGCTCGGACACGTCGTTGACCACGCAGTAGCCGGCTACATGAGCCAGCGCGTCGGCTTCGGACACATAGCGCGCCTTGGTGCCAATGACCACGCCAAGCTCGACTTCCCAATCGGACTTGACCGAGTTGCGCGGCAGGACCACGGGGTCGTTGGCGCCGGTCGGTTGCGACCACTTGTTGAACAGAATAGGCTCGTCGGGTACTTGTGCACCGGTTTCGGCGGCATGATCGCTGTAGTTGAGCCCTACGCAGATGAACTTGCCCAGGCCGGCATAAGGAGTGGCGATACGACCGGGTTGCGCCACGATGGGCAAGGTCTCGATATCGATGCCCTGCAGTGCGCGCAGTTGGTCAGGTGCCAATGTGCGGCTGTCGATATCCGATACTTTGCCGGAAAGGTCGCGAACCTGCCCTTGTGCATCGATGCAGCCGGGCTTCTCGCTTCCCGGTTTGCCATAACGTAGTAGTTTCATGATTTCCTTCTTTATTTCTGGAGGCTAGATGGACCAGCCACCGTCGATGATTTGTGTCGTGCCTGTGGTGAAGGCTGCCTCGTCGGACGCCAGGTAGGCGGCCAGCGCAGCGATTTCTTCAGGTTTGCCCAGCCGGCCGACCGGCTGGCGCGCCACAAAAGCGGCCTGTATTTCCTGTTGTGTCTTACCGTATTTTTGTGCCTGCAATCCAATGCGCTCTTGCAGTGAGGGCGACTCGATCGTGCCCGGACAAATGGCATTGCAGCGTATACCGCGGTTCACGAAGTCGGCGGCTACGGATTTGGTCAAGCCGATCACGGCGGCCTTGGTCGTGGAATACACGAACCGGTTGGGCACGCCTTTGATGCTAGACGCGGCCGACGACATGTTGATGATGGAGCCGCCCTGCTTATCGAGCATGCCCGGCAGGAAAGCCCGTATCGTGTAATACATGGCATGCACATTCAGGTTGAACGAGAAATTCCAGGCATCCAGATCGCAGTCCAGCACGGTGCCGTCGTGCACATAGCCGGCACAGTTGAACAGAATGTCGACGGGGCCGACCTCTTGTGCCAGCGCGATGACATCGTTTTGCCGGGTGACGTCCAGGCGGCGGGTCGTTGCGCCAGCCAGGCCGGCAAGCGCCGACTCATTGAGGTCGGTGGCGATTACCGTGGCGCCCTCTGCAAGAAATCTTTCTGCTGTTGCTCGGCCTATGCCTTGGCCTGCGGCCGTGATGACGGCGGTTTTGCCTGCTAAACGTCCTTCCATTGCTGCTCCGATACGCGAAAGTGTGGCCCTTAAAAAGGTGCCTGAAGTTTTATCTGTGAAATGTCTTTTCTGACTGCGAGCCAGTATCTCGCCACGAATATGGCATGTTCCAGCGTATGAGCTGCACTTTCCATAGGGGATTTCCCTCTGACAGTACGTCTCGTGCTCAGTGACAGCTAGCCTAGCGCTGGTATTTCTTATGTAAAAATCAATTTCTTATATGGGGAGATTGCGCTAAGATCTGCTCGACAACACCGAAAATGAGGGATGAATGACGACGACGGATAGGGATCACGCGGACGCCGCCGACCCAGTGCCGAGCACGAAAGGTGTGCGATATGCGGCACCAGCGCTGGAGAAGGGGCTGGATATTCTGGAGGCATTGAGCGACACCGCCGAAGGCTATACGCTAAACCAGCTCAGCCAGACGCTGGGCCGCAACGTCAACGAAATCTTTCGTATGGTCGTAACGCTGGAGCGTCGCGGCTATATCCAGGTGGACCAGAACGACCGCTACACCCTCACCTTGCAGTTATTCAGATTGGCGCATCGTCAACCGCCGCTAAAGTCCCTGACCGCCGCGGCCTTGCCCATGCTGCATGAGCTGGCGGAACGCAGCCGTCAATCTTGTCATTTGTCTATTTTTCAGAACGGTCGCGTCGTTATCATCGCGCAGGTAGAAAGCCCCGAGCGCTGGACTTTCGGCTTGAAGCTGGGCGTGGTGATGGGATTGACGGATACCTCGTCCGGTCATGTGCTGCTGGCTTATCAGGACGAAGTCGAGCGTACGCGCATGTTAAGCGGGCATATCCGGGTGGAAGGCGAATTGCCCATGGACCCTGGCCAATTGTTTGCGTTGCTGACCGAAGTGCGCAAGAAGGGCTATGCGTCCATGCCCAGCATACAAATACAAGGCATTACGAATATTGCCTTCCCTGTGCGCGGCGCGGGGGGGCATGTGGTAGCCGCCATCAATATCCCGCACATTGCGCGGATAGACGGCACGCCTCGCCCGGGCATCGAACAGATCAAGGTCATCATGACGGACGTCTGCGCGCGGCTTTCACGACGGCTGGGCTACGACCCGGATGCGTCGCCCGTGGCTTAGCTTGGTTACATATGGGGGCTGCGGGCATCTTGTCAGCCTGCCCGCCACGCCCAATAATTGGATGCACAGAGTCTCTGGATAATCATTATCAGGAGGTGCACCATGCCAGCCAAATCTCAAGCACAGCAGAAAGCCGCCGGTGCCGCCTTGTCCGCCAAACGGGGCGAGACCAAGGTCAGCGACCTTAAGGGCGCATCCAAGTCGATGTATGAATCGATGAGCCAGAAAGAACTGGACGAGCTGGCGTCCACCAAGCGCAAAGGCAAGCCGGAACACAAGTCGAAGTCATAAGGGCGCGACAGGCAGCAAGGTTGCGTCGGTACGGAACCAGCCCGATAGACTCCAGCGCGTCTGGCTGCACGGGAGCACAGCGTGTGGCACCAGGTCGCTGCGAAAGAGGACCAGACGGCCGGCTTGCGGCAATACGCGGGCAAGTTCCCGCGTATTGTCGTCGGTGGCATATAGGCAAAGCTGGCCGCCGTCGTCGTCTGTCCAGGTCTGGTTCAGATAAAGCACCAGGGAAATGCTGCGGTGAGCCTGTCCCTTGTGCTGGTCCAGATGCTTCTTGTAGACGCCGCCTTGAGGGTAGCGCGCAAAATGGAACTCAGTGCTTTTCAGCCCGGCGAATAGTTCACGATTCAGCTGTTCACGCAGTGTCTCGGTCCAGTCCAGGAACTGGCGCACAGGCCCCTGGGCCTGCTCTGCTTCTATCCAGTAAATTGAGTCGTTTCGTATGCGCGGGTGCCGCGCCAGGGCTTTGCCCTTCCCAACGGCCGCCGGCTTGAAGTCGCCGGCGTCCCAGTGTTGCCGGCAGCTGGACAGTAGCCCGTGATGAAGCTCCGGCGAAATCAGTTCGTCAGAAACTACCCAGCCGCGCTGGGCCAGTGTGTCGATCAAGGTATCGTCAAGAGCCGAAGTCGCCAGCATGCGGGATGCCGCCATAAAAAGTGGGGCGTGAATTATAAATCAGCCGGCCTGCGGCACGCCAATGCGTAGGCTCGGGATACCCCGCTGCGAGTGAACTATGATTTAGCTATAGCGAAGTCATCGGAGTACCCATGTTTTTAAAAAATGCCTGGTACGTGGCGGCCAACGACCATGAAATCGGCCGCCAATTGCACCCCACCCGGATCCTGGGCGAGGATGTGGTCATGTACCGCAGCCTCGCCGGCAAGGTCGTTGCCTTGCACGATGCCTGTCCGCATCGGAAATTGCCGCTGTCCATGGGCCGCCTGCTGGACGATACCGTAGAGTGCGGGTATCACGGCCTGACCTTTGACTGTAGCGGAAATTGCGTCCGGGCGCCCGGACTGGTGCAAGCGCCGCAGCGGGCGGTGGTGCGCAGTTACCCCATTGTCGAGCGCTATGGCCTGGTATGGATCTGGATGGGCGACCCTGCACAGGCCGATCCTGGCACCATCATGCAGGTCGAACACTGGGGCGATCCTGAATGGGGCCTTAATCGTGGCGACGGCATGACGGTCAAATGCAATTATCTGTACCTTACCGACAACCTGCTGGATCCATCACATGTCTCGTGGGTGCATCAGTCTTCCTTTGGCAGCCCCGACCTGGTGGGCTTACCGCTCAAGACGCAAGTGTCTGAAGACGGCGTGACGGTGTCCAGATGGATGCGCGATGTGGAGGTGGCGCCGTTTTATGCCAAGTTCGTCAAATTCGGTGGTCGCTGCGATCGCAAACAACATTACGAAATGCGGGTGCCGGCGCATGCACTGATCAAGGCCATTTTTACTCCCGCCGGTACCGGCAGCGATCACGAGCCCTATCATCCCGACGTTTTCCTCATGGATTCGTATAACTTTCTGACGCCAGTGGACGCGACGACGACGCGCTACTTCTGGTTCCAGATGCGTAATTTCAGCCCTGACGACGAAAGCGTGTCGCAGCAGTTCGCCGAGGACGTGCGGCATGCGTTTCAGGAGGATCGTGTCATTCTGGAGGCGGTGCAGGCGGGCATGGACAAGAGCCCGTCCACCATGCATCTGCCGCTGGACTCGGGACCATTGAAGTTCCGACAGAAAATCAAGGCGAGGATCGCGGCAGAGCAAGAGCAACACCAGGCTGCCTGAAGTGGCGCCGGGGTTTATTTTCAAGACAGGAGAACACGGCATGACGACCGGTCAATGGATAGTGGTGGGCATGTTTGCAGGCGGGCTGATGTGCTCGGCAGCGCTATTTTGGACGCTGATCCGGATAGTGCGTCGCGACAAGCGCCGCGATAGCTGAAAGGAGCGCTTCTTTGGGCTGCCTTCTGGTAATCTAACAAATTATTCTTTTTGTTCTTTACCGGGGCTTTTTCTGGATCATGGATTCGTACACCCTCCCTTATACTTTTTCGCAGCGCGCGCAGCAACTGACCAGTTCAACGATTCGAGAGATCCTGAAAGTTACCGAGCGACCGGAGATCATATCTTTTGCCGGCGGTTTGCCGGCTCCTGATGGCTTCCCGGTGGACGTCATCAATCAGGCCTACGACACGGTATTGGCGAACAGCGGGCGCTCGGCCCTGCAGTATGGTCCGACGGAAGGCTATGCGCCCTTGCGCGCGTGGGTTGCCGAAGACCTCAAGCGGGTGGGTGCCAGCGTCGACGCCGACGAAGTCCTGATCGTTTCCGGCTCACAGCAAGCCCTCGATATGCTGGGCAAGCTGTTTATAGATCCTGGCAGCAAGGTCCTGGTCGAAGCCCCCAGCTACCTGGGTGCCATCCAGTCCTTTTCGTTGTTCGAGCCCAGCTACCAGGCGGTGCCGACGGACGATGGCGGGCTGATACCAGCGGGCCTCACCAACGACGTCGCCGCCGGCGCTCGCTTTATCTACGTGCTGCCCAACTTCCAGAATCCCACCGGGCTGACGCTTAGCCTGGAGCGCCGTCACGCCTTGGTCGAGCGCTGCGCGGCGCTTCAGGTTCCCATCATCGAAGACGATCCCTATGGCGACCTGCGCTATGCAGGTACGGCGCAACCGGGCTTGCTCGGGCTGGGGCGCGCTGTGGGCGCGACCGTCATACGGCTGGGCTCTTTCTCGAAGGTGCTTGCTCCCGGTTTGCGCCTGGGCTATATCGTTGCGCCCCGTCCAATTATCTCCAAGCTGGTGCAGATCAAACAGGCCACCGACTTGCACACCGCGACCTTGACGCAGATGGCCGTCTACGAAACCGTCAAGACCGGTTTCCTGACCGAGCACCTGCCCAAGGTGCGCGACATCTACAAAGCCCAGTGCGGCTATATGCTGGACGCCATGGACGAGCACTTTCCGGCAACGGTCAGTTGGACGCGTCCTGAAGGCGGCATGTTCATCTGGGTGACCCTGCCATCCCATATTGACGGGACCGAGCTTCTGGCTCGGGCCATTGCGCGCAATGTGGCGTTTGTGCCAGGAGCCCCCTTCTTTGCCGGCGCCCATCCCCAGACCAATACCCTGCGGCTTAGCTTCGTAACGGTTCCCGAGGCCCGGATCCGCGAGGGCATCGCCATTTTGGGCGCCTTGATCAAAGAAAGCTGAGCCGGGCGGGAATGATCAACTCGCGTTCAGACCAAGATCCCAAGCTGGGCTCGCGGGCAGCCGACACGCCCGATCTGTCCGATATGCGTCCGGCGGACGACTGGGTGGCTCGGTGGCTGCCGCCGTCGTGGGGCCCTTATGCCCGGCTGTGCCGCTTGGACCGGCCAGTCGGTACCTGGTTGACCCTGTTGCCCTGTCTGGCGGCATTGGTGCAGGCCGCGGACGGCTGGCCCACTGTGTTGCGCATTATTGTTTTTTCCCTGGGCGCGCTGCTGATGCGCGGGATAGGCTGCTGCTTCAACGATATTTTTGACCGCGACATCGACAAGCAAGTCGAGCGTACGCGGTTTCGGCCCTTGACCAGTGGTCAGCTCAGCCTAAAGAATGCCTTGTGGTTTGTGTTGGCCCAATTGCTTGTGTGTGCCTTGTTGTTGCTGGCCCTGAACCCCTACAGCCGCTGGCTGGCGCTGGCGCTGCTTCCTATTGTTATCGTCTATCCATTGTGCAAGCGCTTTACCTACTGGCCGCAGGTCGTGTTGGGCATCGGATTTAATTGGGGCATGTTGATGGCCTGGTCCGATACTCGCGATGCCGTGCCGCTGGGGGCGGTTGCGATGTGGATGGGGGCAGTGTTGTGGCAGGTGGGCTATGACTCCATCTATGCGTATGTGGATGTGCATGACGACCAGAAGCTGGGCTTGCGTTCTACCGCCCTCCGGTTTGCCGACAAGGGAAAAGCCTGGATCAGCGGTTTCTATATTGCCACCATCGCCTTGTGGATTTACGGCGGTTGGGCCATACAGATGAATTGGCCGTATTTCCTGGTGATTGCCGCCATAGGGATTCATTTCAGCTGGCAAATGCGGGTTTTCAGCCTGGCGCGACCCGATCGGAACTTCATGCTGTTCCGTTCAAACATGGCAGTAGGCATCATGCTGTTGCTTGCCGCGCTTGCCGGTACCGTGGCAGCGACTTGATGCGCCGGCAAGGGCAGTGGCGTCTACAAAGTGGGCTGGCGACACGACTCGTAATAGAATGATGGCAGGACCGGCGTTCGATCGGCCCGCACAACAAAAAGACGGAGACAACAAACATGGTGACAGCATCACCAGACCCAGGCCCCCTGGAGTTTGACTACATCGTCGTGGGCGCCGGGTCTGCAGGCTGCCTGCTGGCCAACCGCCTGTCGGCAAACCCCCAGCATAAAGTGCTGCTACTGGAGGCCGGCGGACGCGACAATTGGCGCTGGATACACATACCGGTGGGCTATCTGTATTGCATCGGCAATGCTCGCACCGATTGGTGCTACAGCACCCAGGCCGATCCCGGCATCAACAATCGTATTCTCGGCTATCCGCGCGGCCGGGTGCTGGGCGGTAGCTCGGCGATCAACGGCATGATCTACATGCGCGGGCAGGCGGCCGACTACGACAGTTGGGCGGCCCAGGGCAATACGGGCTGGGGCTGGAATGACGTGCTGCCCATCTTCAAGGATGTCGAAGAGCATCATGCAGGCCCCAGCGAGTTTCATGGGGCGGCCGGCAGTTGGCGCGTAGAGCCGCAACGCTTGTCCTGGAAGATACTGGACGCTTTCCGTCAGGCCGCCAGCCAGGCCGACATCCCCTCCATCGACGACTTCAACCGCGGCGACAACGAGGGCTGCGCGTATTTCGAGGTGAACCAGCGGCGCGGCGTGCGCTGGACCTCCGCCAAAGCATTTTTGCACCCGATTGCGACGCGGCCCAATCTTACGGTGCTGACCGACGCCCATGCCCAGCGCATCAGCTTCGAAGGTCGGCGCGCCACAGGCATCGAATTTGTACACGAAGGTCGCAAGCGCCACGCCTCGGCCCGGGCCGAAGTGATTCTGGCCAGCGGCGCTATTGGTTCTGCTCAGCTGCTGCAGGTGTCAGGTGTAGGACCAGGGGCGCTGCTGCAGTCGCTGGGCATCCCGGTAGTGCACGATCTGCCCGGCGTGGGCGAGAACCTGCAGGACCACCTGCAACTGCGCATGATCTACAAGGTCCATGGCGCCAAGACCCTCAACACCATGACCGCCTCGTTGTGGGGCAAGGCCCTGATGGGCTTGCAATATGCTGCACAAAAGCGCGGCCCTCTCACGATGGCCCCTTCCCAGCTGGGCGCGTTTGCGCGATCCAGCCCGCAACAAGCTCGCGCCAATTTGGAATATCACGTCCAGCCCTTGTCGCTGGAAAAGTTCGGCGAAGGTCTGCACACCTTCCCAGCCATCACGGCGTCGGTATGCAATTTGCGCCCGTCCAGCCGCGGATACGTACGCGTTACCTCGCCCAACACTGCAGACGCCCCGCATATTCTGTGCAACTACCTGCAAACCGCCGAAGATCGCCAAGTCGCGGCCGACAGCATTCGGCTGACCCGCAAGATCATGGGGCAGCCGGCGTTAACCCCTTATCGCCCTGAAGAGTACAAACCGGGAGCCGCCCTGGCGACACAGGAAGATCTCGAAAAAGCAGCAGGCGATATCGGCACAACGATTTTCCATCCGGTCGGGACCTGCAAGATGGGCGTGGACCCCATGGCGGTGGTGGATCCGCAGTTGCGCGTGCATGGCATTGAAGGCTTGCGTGTCATCGATGCCTCCGTCATGCCGACCATCACATCAGGCAACACGAATTCGCCCACCATCATGATTGCGGAGAAGGGCGCGCGGCTCATACTTGGCCAGCACTAAAGGCCTGGCGATCCAGTCGTGCGACAATTCGTGGGGCAGTTTCTCAGTGTTATCAAGGCCACATGGGCTTAATTAAGGTTTAGGCATGACCAGTTTTCTCGAATATTTAGCGACCGCGCTTTTTGCAATCGCCATTGTGCATACGTTCTCTGTACCCGTGTTCGCCCGCCTGGCGAATCGGGGCGGGCCGCACGCGGGCATGTGGCACTTGCTGTCGGAAGTCGAAGCCGTTTTCGGCGTCTGGGCCTGTGTGCTGCTGGCCTGCATGGCCTTGGTGACAGGCGTGGGCGACACAGTGCAGTACGTTGATACGCGAAACTTTACCGAGCCGGCCTTTGTGTTCGTCATCATGGTGGTGGCCGCCAGCCGCCCCATCATCGAACTGGTCAATATTTTTGTGCGGGGCCTGGCGCGCAGCTTGCCCATGCGCATCGAGCTGGCCATGTTCTTCGTGACCATGTCCTTCGTGCCGCTCGCGGGGTCCTTCATTACCGAACCGGCGGCCATGACCTTGGCGGCGCTGCTGTTACGCGACGCGTATTTCCATCGGCCGGGTCAGGCAGGCTTCAAGTACATGACACTGGGCGTGTTGTTCGTCAACATTTCCATAGGTGGCGTATTGACCGCCTATGCTGCACCACCCGTATTGATGGTTGCCCATACCTTTCAATGGGACTCCGCCTATATGGCGACGCATTTCGGGTGGCGTGCCGCCGCCGCCGTCATCATCAACGCGGGCGTGCTCACGTTCCTGTGCCGCAAGTACCTGTTGGACGGCACCCTAGGGGGCGAGCCAGCAATCGAAGAGACGCGGCCTCCAGTACCGTATAGCGTCATTGCCATCCATACCCTGTTTCTCATTGGCGTTGTGCTTTCCGCTCATCATCCGATCATTTTCCTGGGCTTCATGATGCTGTTCATCGGCTACGCCCAGGCATACAAGCGTCACCAGAATCCTCTGCTGATCCGCGAGGGGCTCATGGTCGGCTTTTTCCTGGCCGGTCTGGTGGTGTTGGGCGGGCTGCAAAAGTGGTGGTTGCAGGATCTATTGGCTGGGCTGTCGCCAACAGTGCTGTTCTGGGGAGCCACGGTCCTGACAGCTTTCACGGACAACGCAGCCCTGACCTATCTGGGTTCGCTGGTCGATGGCACGGACGAGCTGTGGCGCTATATGCTGGTGGCCGGCGCTGTCACGGGCGGCGGCCTGACGGTGATCGCCAATGCGCCCAACCCTGCCGGCTTCTCGATTCTGAAAAGATTTTTCCCCGATGGGGCGATCTCGCCGCTGAAGCTGCTGATCTCGGCCGCCATCCCTACGTTGGTGGCAGCCTTCATGTTCCTGCTGCCCCCGCCCTTTTAAGGATCGATTCGATGCAGAAAGGCGAAAACGGCTAAAATTAGCCGTTTTTGGCGCCTGGCCGCGTCTTTCGCCGTGTCTGCACGGCGGGCGGCCGTCAGCGATGGTTCCTCAGACATCCCTTTTTGGAATTTTCTTGTGCCTATTTACGTCTATCAGTGCAGCGCCTGCCAACATACGCAGGACGTGCTGCAGAAAATGTCCGACCCGGTGCTCACCGACTGCCCCGAGTGCGGCAAAAATACTTATGTAAAGCAAGTCACGGCTGCGGGCTTCCAGCTTAAAGGTTCGGGCTGGTACGTGACCGACTTTCGTGACGGCGGCAGCAAGGCCGCCCAGCCCGCCGCGTCCACCGAAGGCGCCGCAGCCTCCACGCCTGCTGCGCCGGCTGTCACCAGTGCTCCCGCGCCCAGTGCGCCGACCGCGCCGGCAGCTCCAAGTGGTGGATCGTCCGGCGGCAGCGCCCCGTGATCGGCGGTATTCGCGACTAGATGCGTTTCTTCAAGCGATACTTCATTACCGGACTGTTGATCTGGATACCCCTGATCATTACGGTCTGGGTGATAGCCTTGCTTATCGGCACCCTCGAGAGCGTGGTGCCGGTTTTCTTGAGCTCGCAGTCGCTATTCGGTTTTCGCATCCCGGGCTTCCAGTTATTGCTGGTGCTGGCCGTGGTGATGCTGACCGGTGTGCTGGGTGCAAATTTTCTTGGGCGCGCCCTGGTCGAGCGCTGGGAACAGCTGTTGGGCCGTATCCCGCTGGTGCGCTCCATCTATAATTCCGTCAAGCAGGTCAGCGATACAGTCCTGGCGCCCGACGGCCTGGCCTTCCGCGAGGCGGTGCTGGTGCAGTATCCGCGTCAGGGTGCGTGGACCATCGCGTTTCTTACCGGCGCCCCCACGGGCGAGGTGGCCGAGAAGCTGGGGGCGGATTACGTCAGTGTGTATGTGCCCACGACGCCGAATCCCACCTCCGGCTTCTTCCTGATGATGCCCCGTGAGGACGTGCAGTTGCTGGACATGAGCGTGGACGCCGCGCTGCGTTATATCGTCTCCATGGGCGTCGTGGCACCCGCCTCGGTCAAGGCCCTGGAAGCCGGCCATGAAGCCATGTCGGCGGTCGACGCCGCCCACGAGATCGACGGGGCAGAAGATGCCGGTCGCTCCGAAGATGGTCGGCCATGAATTTGAACAAAAGTATTTTTATACGGAGTAATCCTTGATGCGTACCTGCTATACCGGCGAGGTCAACAAAGACTATCTTGATCAGACAGTGACACTGTTTGGTTGGGTCCACCGACGTCGCGACCACGGCGGTGTCATCTTTATCGATTTGCGTGATCGCGCGGGTCTGGCCCAGATCGTGGTCGATCCGGACAATGTCGATGCCTTTGCCACTGCGGAAGATATCCGTAACGAGTATTGCGTGCGCATCACTGGCCTGGTCCGGCTGCGTCCGGAAGGCACCGGCAATCCGGAACTGGCGTCCGGCGAAATAGAAATACTTTGCCGCGAGATCGAAGTGCTGAACGCTTCGGTCACCCCGCCGTTCCAGCTGGATGACGACAACCTGTCGGAAACGACGCGCCTGACGCATCGCGTTCTGGATTTGCGACGTCCGCAGATGCAGCGCAATCTGATGCTGCGTTATCGCGTCTCGATCGAGGTGCGCAAGTATCTGGACAACCTGGGCTTCATCGATATTGAAACGCCGATGCTGACCAAAAGCACGCCCGAAGGTGCGCGCGATTATCTCGTGCCTTCGCGGGTGAATGCGGGCGAATTCTTTGCACTGCCGCAGTCGCCACAGCTATTCAAGCAGATGCTCATGGTGTCTGGCTTTGACCGCTATTACCAGATCACGAAGTGTTTCCGGGACGAAGACTTGCGGGCCGACCGCCAGCCCGAGTTCACCCAGATCGATTGCGAAACCTCCTTCCTGAATGAAGAACAGATTCGCGAGATTTTCGAAGGCATGATCCGGCACGTGTTTGCCACCGTGCAGCAGGTGCAGCTTCCCGACAGCTTCCCCACGATGACATGGGAGGAAGCCATGCGGCGTTTTGGCTCGGACAAACCCGATCTGCGCGTCAAGCTCGAGTTCGTCGATGTGGCCGACCTGATGCAAGACGTGGATTTCAAGGTCTTCTCGGCGCCGGCCAATGATCCAGCCAGCCGCGTGGTCGCATTGCGTGTGCCTGGCGGTGCGGGCATGCCGCGCAGCGAGATCGACGCCTACACCAAGTTCGTCGGCATCTATGGCGCCAGGGGTCTGGCCTATATCAAGGTCAACGACGCGGCGTCCATCCCGGAAGGCCTGCAGTCGCCTATCGTCAAGAACATACACCCGGAAGCGCTGCGCGCCATGATTGCCCGCTGCGGTGCGCAATCGGGCGATCTCATCTTCTTTGGCGCAGACAAGATAAAAGTGGTGAACGACGCCATAGGCGCCTTGCGCGTGAAGATCGGCCATAGCGAGTTCGGTCGAGAGCACGGCCTCTTCGAGGACGGCTGGCAGCCGCTATGGGTCGTGGACTTCCCGATGTTCGAGTACGACGAAGAGGAAGGGCGCTACTTTGCCGCCCATCATCCGTTTACCAGCCCGAAAGACGGCCACGAAGACTATCTCGAGACCGATCCCAGCCGGGCGCTGGCCAAGGCCTATGATATGGTTCTTAATGGCTGGGAGATGGGCGGGGGTTCGGTGCGTATCCATCGTGCCGACGTACAAAGCAAGGTGTTTCGTGCGCTGAACATTGGCGCCGAAGAGGCCCGCAACAAGTTCGGCTTCCTGCTCGATGCATTGCAATACGGCGCGCCGCCGCACGGTGGCGTGGCTTTTGGCCTGGACCGCTTGGTCACGATGATGGCCGGCGCGGAATCCATCCGCGACGTTATCGCCTTCCCCAAGACGCAGCGTGCGCAGTGCCTGCTTACCCAGGCGCCTTCCGCCGTCGACGAAAAGCAACTGCGCGAACTGCATATCCGCTTGCGCAGTGCCGAGGTGAAGCAGTAGGTCTTACAGGGGACGTCAGTGTCGGTTATACGGGTTGTCAGCTACAACATTCACAAAGGCCGTTCGGCAACGGGCAGCCGTGAATCGTTTTCTGACTTGCGCCTGGGTTTGTACGGCATGCGTCCCGACCTGCTTTTTTTGCAAGAGGTGCAGGGCCGCAACCAGCAGCGCATCAGCCTGGATGCCCAGCACGAATCCCTGGGCGCCGCGCTGTGCATGAACGCGGCATATGGATGCAACGCGGTGCGCGCCCACACCGATCACGGTAACGCGCTGTTGTCGCGCTACCCCATACTCAGCCACGAGAACCAGGACATATCCGATCACAAGATGGAGCAGCGTGGGCTGTTGCATGCGGTGGTCAACATCAAGGATGTGCCTGTGCATTGCCTGGTGGTGCACCTGGGCTTGTTTGCGGGGGGGCGCTCGCGCCAGGTAGCCGCATTGGTTGATCGCATCAAACGCATGGTGCCGGAAGGGGAACCCATGTTGATAGCTGGCGATTTCAACGACTGGAACAACCGCTTGGCGCCCTTGTTTGTGCAGCAGCTGGGCTTGTACGAAGTGTTTGCCGTGGCACCCCATGGTGACACGTCGCCGCGCTTACTGCGCAATTCGGTCAAGCGCCTGCGCGATACCTTGCGCACGCAGCCCTCTCCGCTTGCACAAACGGTGCACGAGCTGGGCATCAATGGCGGTGCGCGCATGACACCGCCGCCGCGCACATTTCCGGCCGCCTTCCCATGGCTGCGGCTGGACCGCATCTACCAGCGTGGATTTGCCGTGCGCAAGGCGCGAGTGATGCATGGCTTGCCCTGGCGCCAGATATCAGATCACGCACCGCTTTTCGCCGAGTTGGAGCTGCCCTAAAAGGCGGACACAGCACTCATGGCTTTTAGTCAGGTAAAACTTAACTGGCACGAAGGCAATCGCATCGATCTGCTGCGTAACGGCGAAGACTTTTTCCCCGCGCTGTGCAAGTCCATCGACGAGGCCAGACGGCTGGTTCATCTGGAAACCTATATTTTCAACCTGGACAAGACAGGCTTGCTGGTGCTGGAGCATCTGCAAAAGGCCTGTGAGCGGGGCGTGAAGGTGCGCGTGGTCCTGGATGGCTTTGGCAGCCAAGAACACGGCGCCGACATCGTTCAGCGACTTGCGGCCATGGGCGCGCAATCTCGCGTCTATCGTCCGGAGCCCAAGGGCCTGAGGGCCGTGCGATTCACGCTACGGCGGCTACGACGGATGCATCGCAAGATCACCTTGGTGGACAACGAGGTGGCGTTCATAGGCGGCATCAATATCCTGGATGACTACGAAGACGTGCCCGACGACGGAGCCGGACCGCGGCCCAGGTTCGACTTTGCCGTCAAGGTACAGGGCCCTATCGTCGCGGATGTTATCAAGGCGCAGCGCGCGCTGTGGCTGCGCATGGCCTGGCGGCGGCGTGATGACTGGGCTGCTTTCTACCAGCGAATCAAGCACGTGGCAGAAAGACGCAGGAAGTTCTATGCGCAGCACTTGCCTGCTTTCGAACCCGGCCGGCGTGCTGCGCTGCTGCTGCGCGATAACTTGCGGTATCGGCAGACCATAGAGAACGTATACCTGGCAACGATGGCCCAGGCCAAGTCCGAGATCCTGATCGCCAATGCCTATTTTTTTCCCGGCCGCCGCCTGCGCAAGGCGCTTGAGGACGCCTCACGCCGGGGAGTACGTGTACGCCTGCTGCTGCAGGGCAGATCCGAGTATCCGATGCAGTACCGGGCCTGCCGCTACATGTATTGCAAGCTGCTGGACGACGGTATCGAGATTCACGAATACCAGCCCAGTTATCTGCACGCAAAAGTGGCCGTCATCGATAATTGCGCAATGGTAGGCTCGTCCAATCTGGACCCCTTCAGCCTTTTGTTGGCGCGAGAAGCCAATGTCTACATCGAGGACGTCGACTTTGCCCGCGAACTGCGCGAGGCGCTCGAGATGGAGATGCAGTCCAATTGTGCGCCCGTGACCGCAGAGGCGCTGCAAAAGCGCAGCCGCTTCGGTGCCTGGGCCGACGCATTCTCGTACTTCATGTTACGTGCGGGCGTGGCGCTGACCGGCAAGGCATCGGAATACTGATATCGGCTAACATCTTCCGGTAGGCTCGCGTAAGGCGGCCAGCGTGACAACCCGTATTCAGGAGATGTATATGAAAACGAAAGCAGCAATAGCCTGGAAGGCGGGCGCTCCGTTAACCATAGAAGAAGTCGAGTTGGCGGGCCCCAAGGCGGGCGAGGTCCTGGTCGAAATCAAGGCCACCGGCATTTGCCATACTGATTACTACACATTGTCGGGTGCCGATCCCGAGGGCATCTTCCCATCCATCCTGGGCCACGAGGGCGCCGGCATCGTGCTGGAGGTCGGCGCGGGGGTAAGCTCGCTCAAGGCCGGCGACCACGTCATACCGCTATACACACCCGAGTGCCGCCAGTGCAAGTCCTGTCTTTCACGCAAGACCAACTTGTGCACGGCAATACGCGCCACCCAAGGCAAGGGGCTGATGCCTGATGGCACCTCGCGATTTACGGTGGGCGGCAAGCCGGTGCACCACTACATGGGCACCTCGACATTTTCCAATCACATTGTGGTGCCGGAAATCGCACTGGCCAAGATCCGCAGCGATGCCCCGTTCGACAAGGTCTGCTACATCGGTTGCGGTGTCACGACCGGATTGGGTGCGGTGCTGTACACCGCCAAGGTCGAGGCCGGAGCCAATGTGGTGGTATTTGGTCTGGGCGGTATCGGCCTGAACGTTATTCAGGGCGCCAAGATGGTGGGTGCCGACAAGATCATAGGCGTAGACCTGAACCCCGAGCGCGAAGCCATGGCCCGCCAGTTCGGCATGACGCATTTCGTCAACCCCAAGGAGGTCGAGAACGTCGTCGACCACATCATCCAGTTGACGGACGGTGGGGCCGATTATTCGTTCGAGTGCATAGGCAATACCGAGGTCATGCGCCAGGCGCTTGAATGCTGCCATCGGGGTTGGGGTCAGTCCATCATCATCGGCGTGGCCGAAGCCGGGGCAGAGATCTCCACCCGCCCGTTCCAGTTGGTAACGGGCCGCGAGTGGAAGGGGTCGGCCTTTGGAGGTGCACGGGGCCGCACAGACGTTCCCAAGATTGTCGACTGGTATATGGAAGGCAAGATCAATATTGATGATCTGATCACCCATACGCTGAAGCTGGACCAGATCAACGAAGGCTTTGAACTGATGAAGCGCGGCGAGTCGATACGATCCGTCGTGGTGTACTAAGGAGGATTCAATGTCGCAGGAAGTTCTAGAGCTGCTTAGCCAGCATCGTTGCTTCGATGGCGAGCAGCGCTATTATCGACACGAGTCCAGCGTTATCGGCTTGCCGATGCGTTTCTCGGTGTATTTGCCGCCACAGGCGCAAGACGGCCCGGTGCCGGTATTGTTTTTCCTGGCGGGGCTGACCTGCACGGAAGAAACCTTCATGATCAAGGCGGGCGCCCAGCGCTTTGCCGCGCAGTACGGCCTGATGCTGGTTGCGCCGGACACCAGCCCGCGCGGCGCGGGCTGCCCAGGCGAAGATGACGACTGGGACTTCGGCACCGGTGCCGGCTTTTACCTGGATGCCACCCAGTCGCCCTGGAACACGCATTACCGGATGGAAAGCTACATCACGCAAGAGCTCTTTGCTATCGTCACCAGCGCATTGCCGGGTAACGCATCCTGCGTGGGTATCACCGGACACTCCATGGGTGGGCATGGTGCATTGGTGCTGGCTCAGCGACATCCCAAGCTGTTCGAATCGGTATCGGCCTTTGCCCCCATAGCAACGCCGTCGCGCTGCCCGTGGGGCGAGAAGGCCTTTTCGGCTTACCTGGGCAATGACCGGCAAGCCTGGGCCAACTACGATGCCTCGCTGTTAATGGAGCAATCGCAAAATCCGTTTCCCAAGGGCATATTGGTAGACCAGGGCCTGGCCGACGGCTTCCTGGAAGAGCAGCTACGGCCCGACGCGTTCGTGGCGGCCTGCGCGCAAGCCCAGCAACCGCTCATCTTGCGCAAGCACGAGGGCTACGACCATGGCTACTATTTCATCTCGACCTTCATGAAAGACCATATTGCCTTCCACGCTGAAAGGCTAGGCGCCGCCTGATCTCGAAAAACTAAGTACTAACCCCGGCATAGCGCACTGCGTATTCGTCGCAATGCGCAAACTCACATGTCGGGGTGCACAAACCGACAATTCCCCTTGCCCTCTCGTTGCTATCCTGTTCTTCATTGAACTGTAAGGAGCAACACGCATGTCTGTTTCGTCTGTGCAAGATCGTCCGGAGTTGTCCGCAATACGCGAGCACATGATCATCGACGGCAAGCCCTACACGACAGGCGTTGGGCAAGGCCTGCCGGTGTACGACCCAGCCACCGGCTCAGTTATTGCACGCCAGCTTGAGGCGGGCCCCGCTCAGGTGGATGAGGCCGTTGCCGCCGCTCGGCGAGCATTCAATAACCCTGCGTGGCGCGACCTTCCCCCGGTAGCACGCGAGCGTCTGCTGCTCAAATTGGCCGATCTGGTCGAGCAACACGGAGACGAGCTGGCTCGTCTTGAAACCCTGAACAACGGAAAACTGCTGTTTCTTTCGCACGGGCTGGAAGTCGGGGCGGGAGCGCAGTGGCTGCGCTATATGGCTGGCTGGGCAACCAAGATATCCGGCGAAACACTTAATGTGTCGATTCCTTTTCCGCCTGGCGTTAACTACCAGGCTTACACGCGACCCGAGCCGGTGGGCGTTGTTGCGGCCATTGTGCCTTGGAACTTTCCGCTACTGATGGCGATTTGGAAGATCGCCCCCGCAGTAGCAACGGGCTGCACCGTCGTGCTGAAAGCCGCCGAAGAAACACCGTTGACGGCCATCCGACTGGCTGAGCTGGCGCTGGAAGCAGGTTTTCCGCCTGGGGTGATCAACGTGATTACCGGACGTGGCGAAGTGACCGGCGCAGCGCTGGTCGCCCATCCGGACGTGGACAAAATCGCCTTTACTGGTTCGACCGAAGTGGGAAAGTTGATCGGGCGCCAGGCAATGGATGACATGAAACGCGTCTCGCTGGAGTTGGGCGGCAAGTCACCCGTGATCATACTGGACGACTGCGATATTGAGATGGCCGTGCAAGGAGCAGCCGGCGCGATCTTCTTCAATCAGGGCCAAGTGTGTACTGCCGGCTCGCGTCTGTTTGTCCAGAAAGGTATCTACGACAAAGTCGTTGCAGGTGTGGCTGAACTGGCATCGGCGATGAAGCTGGGGTCGGGTTTTGATCCCGCCACACAGATAGGTCCCATGGTGTCCGCCCGACATTTTCAGCGCGTGATGGACTACATCGATATCGGCAAGGCAGAGGGCGCCCGTGTCGTAGCCGGTGGTACTCGTGGCGATGGGGAAGGCTACTTTGTGCGGCCGACGGTGTTTGCCGATGTAAGTCCTGACGCAAGAATTGCGCGCGAGGAGATCTTCGGCCCGGTCGTGGTAGCTGCTTCCTTCGACTCGGATGACCAGGCGGTGGCACTGGCCAATGACACGCAGTTTGGTTTGGGAGCAAGCATCTGGAGCAACGACCTGACGCGGGTCAACCAACTGATACCCCGGCTTCAAGCGGGCACGGTATGGGTCAACACACACAACATGCTTGACCCGCATATGCCGTTTGGGGGCTACAAGCAGTCGGGCATCGGGCGCGAACACGGACGGGCCGCCATTGATATGTACCTGGAAAAGAAATCGGTTTGTATCGCATACCCGTCTGCGCGCTGACGGCGCTGGACGCTAGAACACAAAACAAAAAATGGAGAAGACAACAATGAAGCAGATGATAAAAACGGGGACCGCAGCGTTGATCGCGGCAGTGGGGCTGGCGTTGTCGGGTACGGCCGTCGCCGGCGACCCCAGTGCGCGAGACTGGATACCGGCGCCGGCTGGCACCAACGTGATCGCCACCTACTTTGCGGCGTTGAACAGTCATGGCTTTTATGATCGCGGCGATCGTCTGGACGGCGGGCCGGAAATTGACGTACAGGCCTTTGTGTTCCGTCCGATGGCGTTTCGCAAGATAGGCAACACAACGGTGCAGTACGAATTGATCGCGCCCGCCTACCGGACCACTGCCAAGATCCCCGGCGTGCCCGATGACAGGCTTTCCGGTTTCGGGGATATCCAGGCCGGGGCGGCGTTTTGGTTTTACAACAATGAAGAGAGCCGAACCTGGTTTGCCTGGGAGCCCTTCATTACAGTTCCGACGGGTCGGTATCATAGCTCGCATGCGGATGTGTCGCCTGGCAAGAATCGGTGGACGACTATTCAGGATTTCGCCTTTGTTCAGGGTTTCGGAGAATCCACCTTTCTTGAGGGTGTGGCAGAGTTCGAGTTCTACGGCAACAACGACAATTATTACGGACAAACCTTGAAGAAGGCGCCAGCCATACGGCTGATGGCCCTGGCCTCTACGAACATTACGGCCAATACCTATGTCGGCATGCGTTATCGCTATGAAACCGGCGGCCGGGAAACCATCAACGGTGAAACGCTGGTAAGTCGCGCAAAAAATCATCAGTTGGCTTTCGAGGCCACATATCAGATCAACGATGCGAACCAGATCCAGCTGCAATATATTCACGACTTGAAGGTCGAGAACGGCCCTCGCATGCGTGGCGTGCAGCTGCGCTACGCGTATGCGTTCTGAACCAGCATCTTTTGCAGGAGATCACCTGATGAATATTCTACGTAAAGCCCTACCCGGCCTGGCCGCGTGTGCATTGATGGCGCTGGTCAGCCCGGCCGGAGCCCAGCACTTGCCGGTAGAACAACTGACCGGCGGCCACCATCTGCCTGCGGACGCATCGCAGCGGGTTTATGTCATGGATTCCGTCTTCCAGCACTTGACTGAAAGCCGCTTAAGTATTTTTGACGGTGCGACCGGCAAATTCCTGGGCATGATACCGACCAGCTACAACGGACACATGCAGGTATCCAAGGACGGGAAAAACATCTACACCATGACGACATATCATGAGCGTGTCACGCGGGGAAAGCGTACTGATGTGGTCGAAATATGGGATGCCTCTGCCTTGACCTTCAAGACGGAGATCATTATTCCGCCCAAGCGGGCCCAGGCCCTTAATTACCGCGGCATTTTCCGTCAAACCACCGATGGCAAGTTCATCGTGCTTCAAAACGCCACGCCCGCGACCTCCATCACCGTGGTGGATATAGCGAACGAGAAGTTTGCCAGCGAAATTACGGCAACGGCAGGATGCTGGAGCGTGGTACCGCTACCGAACAAGCCACGTAGCTTCATGACCATCTGCGGCGACGGCGCACTGCTGACGATCGATCTGGATGAAAAGGGCGAAGTGGCACGTCAGTCGCGCAGCAAACCGATGTTCTCGGTCCAGGACGACCCTATTTTCATCGCTCCCGGATTGACGAAAGACAAGGCGTACTTCGTGTCCTTCTATGGCAACGTATACGCTGCCGATATCAGTGGTGACAACGTCAGCCTCGAGCCGGTATGGTCGCTCCTTAATGAAGAGGACAAGGCGCAGGGCTGGGTACCGGGCGGCTACAACGTCATAGACATCGACCGTGCAAACAAGCGCATGTATGTATTCATGCATCCGGATGGCAAGGAAGGCTCGCACAAGAATCCGGCTGCCGAGATTTGGGTTTATGACCTGGAAACCAAGAAACGGGTGGCACGTGAGCCCGGCCGTGATGGTTTATCGATGTCAGTAGCCCAGGGGCCGAATCCGCGCCTGTTGACGCTGGATGGCGGCAATGTCAACGTATACGATATCAGCGCCGTGCAGCCTAAATACTTGCGAACCATAGAAGGAGCGGGCGAAGCGGCATTGCAGGTCGAGCCCCATCCTGGCACCGGAGGCAATTAAGCATGGATCCCATATTGTTGTATGTGGCGGCGGCCAGCGTGTCGGGGATCCTACTGCTGGGCGCCCTGGAAAAGCTGCGTAACCTTGCTCACTTCGAAGGCGCTGTAGCGGCGTATGCCTTGTTGCCCTCGAAAGCGGTGCCGGCCTTCGCATTAATGTTTCCAGCTGCCGAGATCACAGCAGGCGTGTTGCTGCTGCTTCCGGCTGGCCGCAATGCGGGGGCGGCCCTGGGTGCTGCCTTGTTGATCGCCGCAACGGCAGGCGTGGCCATCAATTTGTTGCGAGGACGTCGGGATATCGATTGCGGCTGCGGCGGCTTTAGTGACCAAGGAGCCGGACTCTCGTGGTGGCTGGTCGCTCGCAACGGCTTTTTGGTCACTATGGCCTTATCGCTCTTCCTGGGCCAGGCAGACGTGAGCCGTGTTCTGGGTTGGGTGGACGGACTGACCTTCTTTGGCGCGACTCTGGCAGTGCTGGGCCTTTATTTTTCCTTCAACCAGCTCATCGATTCGCATAATCGTTTTCAAAAAACATAAGGAGACACCATGAGTGCCTTGATGATTTCCAACGTGGTGCTGTGGGGCGTGGTGCTCTGCCTGGTGCTGGTCGTTCTGGCCCTGTCGCGACAGATAGGCGTGCTGTACGAGCGGGTAGCGCCCATGGGCGCGCTAACCATGGACAAGGGGCCTGCGGTCGGTGATACCGCGCCGCAATTCGAACTTGCAGATCTATTGGGTCGCAAGCAAACCGTTGGCGTGCCGGGCGATCGCAGTCAGCTTCTGTTCTTTGTTTCGCCCACTTGTCCAGTATGCAAGAAGCTCCTGCCCATCCTGAAGTCGGTGGCGGCGACCGAAAGGGCGTGGCTCGACGTCATGCTGGCCAGCGACGGCGAAATGCCTGAGCATCTGGCCTTTTATCGCCAGGCGGGTCTGCAGCAATTCCCCTACTTGCTGTCTACCGCTTTGGGCATGGGCTTTCAGATCAGCAAGCTTCCCTATGCGGTGCTGATTGATGAGCAGGGGGTGGTACGTGCCAAAGGTTTGATCAATTCACGAGAACAGCTTGAAAGCCTCTTCACGGCAAAAGAGCTCGGCGTAGCGTCGGCCCAGGAATACCTGGCCAATGCCTCGCTTCAGGAAACCCAAGTTTCGCGCAAGGAGAACGTCAATGCGTTGGCTGGATAATTTCGGAGAGCGTATGGCTCGCAGGGTGGCTACGACCTCATCGCGCCGCAGCGTCCTTTGTTCCATTGGCAAGGTACTGGTCGGCTCCGCCTTCATCATGCCCGTCTTGCCCGTGGCCCGTGCTGGCGGCAAGTCGACCGACCTGGAACAGGCGACAGACGAAGAACTGGCGTCGTGCGATTACTGGCGCTATTGTGCGGTGGATGGCTTCCTGTGCTCGTGCTGCGGCGGCACGGCAACGACTTGCCCGCCAGGCACAACACCCTCGCCCATTTCGTGGGTGGGCACATGTCACAATCCCAACGATGGCAAAGACTATCTGGTCAGCTATCATGATTGCTGCGGCAAGACAGCCTGCAACCGGTGTCTGTGCTCGTCACAAACCCGAGAGCGGCCCGGCTACGAGTTCTTCCTGCACAATGATGTCAACTGGTGTATGGCCAACGAAAACAGTACCTTCCATTGCACGACCTCGGTGATTGTCGGGCTGGCGAAGAACTGACAAGGCATGGCAATGGTATGGCTTGCAAGACGCCTGCTGATGGTGGTGCTGACCCTTACGGGCGGCGCCGCCGCCACCGTGTCCGCTAACGACCAGGCGCCTTCGCAAGCCGCGCCGTACGCGCAAAGCACTGCGGCTTACAAAGACTACATGTTGCAATGTGCAGGTTGCCACCGGTTCGACGGCAAGGGTGCGCCATCACGAGGCGTGCCCAGCTTTCGCCAATCCATCGGAGTGCTCACCCGCTTGCCTGCGGGGCGCGAGTACATGATCAGGGTGCCCGGGGCGGCGCAGTCACAGCTGACCAATGCCGAGTTGGCCAACGTGCTGAATTGGGTGGTTGCAACTTACAGCCCGGGTCAGTTGCCCCGCGACTTCAAGGCCTTCACAGCAAGCGAGGTCGGCGCGGTACGCCCTTATCGCTTCGACGATGTGGCGCCAGTGCGGCGGCGCCTCACAGAAGAGCTGAAGGCACAAGGACACGAACTGGCACCCTATACTTTCGGCAGCAATTGAAGGCCTTTCGACCTACAGGTTTTCACCCATAGCATAAGCAAGGTGTTTTAGGTATAAAAGGTTGTTAGGCGTCGCTTTAAGTTGGGTTGACGCCTTCGCACAAGACCGCTTTATAAGGCATAAGGTGTATGACGCCCATGCTATTACGTACTTTGCCACGCCACTTTAGCAGCCATAGCCTGTGGCGGGACGGCGTCTGCGAGTATTTTGTTCCGCTTGAGGTCAGCGCCAACAATGGCGGCCCCTTTATCAATACTGCGGCGACCGATGCAGTAGGCTGTCTGCAAGTTACCGAACTTGTCACTTCGGCTCAACGGGTACGACGCACCCGCAGCCTGGCGGACCGCGCCGAAGAAAGCGTGTACAAGGCCACTTTGCAAATCTCGGGCCGTAGCGAGATCACTCAAGAGCAACGTTCGGCCGTGCTCGGTCCCGGCGACTGGGGGCTGTACGACACCACCAGGCCTTACGAAGTCTCAGTCGAACAAAATGCGCATTTCCTGGTGCTGCAGATATCGACCTCACAGATGTCGGTATGGGAGCCCTACTTTCAACGAGCGGTAGCGCGCAGCTTCAGCGCGCGGCATGGCAGTGCGCGCATTGCCATGGATACGCTACGCTTGGCCCTGGCCGAGAACCCCGGCCTTTCAGCCGCAGCCACCCGAGATATATCCAGGTCCATCATGCAAATGATTGGGCTGAACGTATGCGAGCAATCCGGCGCTGAAACCATGTCCGGCCTGGATGAGGTCCGGCAGGCTCAGTTTCGAAACATACGCCAGTACATCGACGACAGCCTTCACGATCCCGAGCTTTCCGTTACGGCTGTCGCCGCGCGCTTTCGCGTGTCGCGTCGCTATCTGTATAAGCTTTTCGAGAACCAGGGCGTAACACCGGCCGACTACATACTGGGTGCCCGCCTCGAGCGCTGTCGCGATCTGCTCGCGAATCTTCCCGCTACCCGCCAGATCAGCGAACTTGCGTATCAGCACGGGTTCTCAGACTCCGCCGCCTTCAGTCATGCCTTCAGGCGGCGGTTCGGTCTGTCGCCTACCGAATGGCGGCGTACTTCTCTTACTTAACCAACCGCCACTGACCGTCCTTGACGGTGATCAGCTCGCGGCCGCGATCGTCAAAGCCGCTGTGGTCGTCCGCGGACATGTTGTAGACCCCTTGCGTGGCGACCAGCTCTTTGGTTTGCTCCAGGGCGTCACGCAAGGCAGTGCGGAACTCTATGGTGCCCGGCTTTGCCGCCTTGGCTGCCAGCGGAATGGCTTGCTCCAGCAGCAGGCCCGCGTCGTAAACGTTGGCGCCGAAGGTTGCGGGCTTTTCGCCGAATCGCTTGGTGTACTGGGCGATATAGTCTTCGGCTACTTTCTTGGATGGGTTGGTGTCGGCGATTTCCGGCAACACCAGCATCAGGCTGGCTGCCAGGATGGTGCCTTCGACATGTTTGCCGCCCAAGGTCAGGAATGCCGGGAGCGCTGCGCCGTGGGTTTGGTAGAACTGGCCCTTATAGCCTTGCTTGGCCAGCGTGGTTTGCGGCAGCACGGCGGCAGAGCCGGTACCGGCGACCAGTACGGCGTCAGGCTTGGCGGTCAGTACCTTAAGTGCCTGGCCCGTGACGGATTGGTCCGAACGCTGGTAGCGCTCGACAGCGACAATCTTGATGTCGTTTTTCTGAGCCAGCTCGGTAAAGACCTTCAGCCAGTTCTCGCCGTAGGCGTCGTTAAGGCCAATAAAGCCGGCCGTCTTGATGCCGTTGCTTGCCATGTGGCTGACCAGCGCCTTGGCGATAATGTCGTCATTCTGGGTGGTCTTGAACACCCATTTCTTTTCTGGCGTCATGGGTAGCACGACTGCTGCGGTGCCGACAGGCGCCAGCATGGGCGTGCTGGACTCGGCCGCGAATTGGATTACACCCATGGCATTGGGCGAACCCGATGGCCCGATGAGGGCGTCAACCTTTTCTTCCGTGATCAGCTTCTTGAAGTTGGTGACGGACTGCGTCGGATCGCTGGCGTCGTCCAGTGAAACATATTCCACCGTGAGATCGCCGATCTTCTTGGGTAACAGGGGCACCGTATTGCGCTGCGGGATGCCTATCAGTGCCGTCGGTCCGGTCGAAGATGTTACGACACCAATCTTCACCTGGGCATAGCTGGGCGCCACGCCGACTGCGGCGAATATGGCGGCAGATACAGCAAGGGCTTTCAATAACATGGGTTTGTCTCCGTTGGAATAGTGGGTGATGCTTGATGCTTAAAGCAAGTAGCTTAAAGGGAGCCGGCCAACTTGTAAACAAGAAAGACAGCGTACCGAGATCCGCTAAATGGTGACTGAACTGACGCTTGCTCCTCCGCAAACATACAGGGTCTGTCCTGTAACGAAACCATTGGCCGGATCGGCAAAGAACATTACGGCGCGCGACACATCATCGGGGCGTCCCAGCCGCTGTACCGGGATGCCGCGCGCGATGTTCTGCTCGCGCTCGCTCCCGGCGGGAATCACGTCGTAGAACATGTCGGTTTGTATTGGCCCGGGGGCGACGACGTTGACGGTAATGCCTTTGGGGGCCAGCTCGAGCGCCCAGGTGCGCGCCATGCCGATCATGCCTGCCTTGGTGGCCGAATAAGCCGTGCGGGTAGGCAGGCCCAGTGCGCCGCGCGAGGACATCAGCACGATGCGGCCAAACTGCGCAGCCTCCATGGCCGGTAACACGGCCTGCACGATGGAGATGGCTGCGCCCAGGTGGATCTGGGTCAGGCCTTGCAGCTCTTGCAGCGTGACCTCGGGCAATAGATGCGGCCAGATGACACCGGCGTTGTGCACGACATGGCTTACCTCGTGCTGGCGCGCAAGCTCTGCGCTGGCTTGCGCGGTGGCCTCTGCGTCCAGCAAATCGACCAGGATGGAATGCAGGCGGGCGTGGGTGAAGTCTGGCGCACGGCGCGCCATTGAGATCACCTCGTAGCCGGCATCCAGCATTTGCCGGCAGATTTCAGCGCCGATGCCGGCGCTTCCACCCGTGACGATGGCGGTATGGGGGCGGCTCATGGCGTCAAGGCCAGTACACGCAAGGGGCTGCCCGAGCCGCTGCGTATCTTCAGCGGCGCCGAGAAAATGACGGCGCCCTTGGGTGGCAACTTGTCCAGGTTGGTCATGCACTGCAAGCCGTAGCGGTTGTTGCCGTGCATGAAATAGTGGCAGGGAAACGGTGGGTCCAGATGCTGTGCCTGCCCGGTGTCGGTGCCAACCGACTCAGTTCCGAAGCCGTGTACGTCCCGTTCCTTGATCAGCCATGGCACGACCTGGGCATCGGGGCCTGGCGAATGAGCACCGTCTTCCTGCATATTGAGATAGTCATTGGGCTTCTGGCGTTTGGACCAGTCGGTCCGCATGAAGACCCAGGACCGTTGCGGGATGCGGCCGTGCTCGGCCTCCCATTGCTCAACGAAGGGTATGGTCAAGAGGAAGTCGGGGTCCTCGCGCGACTGGGCAGAGCAATCAATGACGCATGCCTCGGCGATGAAGGCTTCCAGCGGTATGGTGTCCACCGTGTTGTCGGGCTGGTCTTTCCCGCTGATCCAGTGTGCTGGTGCATCAAAGTGCGTGCCGGTGTGCTCGGACATCGAAAAGTTGTTCCAGTACCAGGCCGGGCCACGTTCGTCGTAACGCGAAATCTCTTCGATGCGGAATGGCCAGGCTTGGCCGAACTCCGGCGGCAGCACGATGGTAGGAAAATCGGGCGTCAGGGTCTCGGTAAGATCGACGATCTTGATCTGGCCTGAGACCAGTTCGGCCATGAATTGGGTTAGGACCTTGCTAGTCATGGTGTCTCCGGGGTTACAGAAGCTCGCGCTCGAGCCCTTTGGGGTTGTCCCGCAGGCGGGCAAGGAATTCTTTGGCGACGTCGCCGACATAGACGTCCTCGGTGCCTTCCTGCAAGGCCCGCACGATGGCTGCGGCTATCGCGGCCGGCGCAACGCGAGGCGGGGGCGTCAGTTGCTCCCATTCGTGGTCGACAGGCCCGGGAAATACGTTGATGACCCGGACGCCCGACTGCAGGAATTCGTTGCGCAGGCATTGAGCGACCGATAGCGCCGCCGCTTGCGAGGCCGACCATACCCCGCGCGAGGGAAGGTTCATATGGGCATAGATAGACAGCACATTGACCCAGGCGACCGCGTTATTGACGCCGTCCGCCGCGCGGGCCGCCATGCCGGGGCCGAAGTGCTGGGCCAGGCGCAGCAGCCCTAGGCAGTTGATATCCATCGCGTCGCGCGCCTTGTTCGTGTCGCGGCTGAACAATACGCCGCCATCACGCTCGTATCCGGCGGTGTTCACAACGATATCGACTTTTCCGCCTATCGAACGTGAGATGCGTTCGACGGAGTCGGAGTCGCTGACATTCAAGTCTTGCACGTGGACCCGGTCATCGCCGCATAGCGCGTCAAACGCCGGCACTTTGCGCCAGGTTTCAGCATCGCCGGCGAACACCGCGCCGACTTCGGCATCGAGCAACGCGCGGATGACTGCCAGCCCGATCGCCGACTTGCCATCGGTGACCAGCACGCGCCGGAACTTGGGGTCGCAGTGAGTTTCGCGCAGTATCTTGTCGTCTTGCATATTGGGGGTTGCCTCCTTGGGCAAAGCAAGCATGACGGCCTGGCCGCTACGGTCCAGCCGCAAGGACAGGCGCACGGTGTCGCCGTCATTACAGTCGCCATGGACGTGGGCCAGCACCGAGGGGCCGGCGCTCATGCGTACGGTACCGATGCGCCAGGGCAGGCGCTCGCGGAAAAACAAGTCGTTGCTGTGGTGCAGCGTAGTGCTTACGAGCAGTGTGCCCAGCGGATCGACGGGTTGCCACTGCAAGTCGTCGGACAGGCACTGCGTGCAGAGCTCGCGTGGCGGGTACTGGACGGCATTGCATTGCTGGCAAACCTGCAGATCAAAGCGGCCCAGCGCGGCTGCGGCCGTCAGACCTTGGGCGCGCCGGCTGCGGGCGGTGGGCGGCCGTGTGGGTTGGCGCGTTCGGGCGACCGGGTTCTTGCGCGCTGGTTTGCGTAGTGCCTGGGTCATACGCCCCCCCGCGCCAGAAGAGCTGCGGCCGTGCAGATGCCTCGGTCGTAATTGATCATGCCAAAGCCGCTGACCAGGCCGACATCAGCTTGGCTGACTTGTGTGCCCCCGGCGGCCTGATCGGTCAATTGCCGCAAGGCCTCCACCATCCCGAGATACCCGCCGGAGGCACCGGCCTGGCCCACCGACAACTGGCCGCCGTTGGTATTGAAGGGAAAGCTGCCGTCGACGGTAAAACTGTGCTCGCGCACGAATTGCGCCGCAGCGCCCTTCTCGCAAAAGCCCAGATCTTCGATTTGCATCATGTTGATGACGGGATAGTCGTCGTAGGCCTGCATGAAGTCCACATCGCCGGGTTGCACGCCCGCATGATCGTAGAAGGCGTCAACGTCCATGGCCCATCCGCCCCTGATCTGTATCGGGTCGTCAGGCCAGGCATTATGCCTTTCAATGGTGGAAAGCAGTTGCACGTAAGGCAAACCCAGGTCTTGCGCCTGGGATTCGTTCATCACCAGGAAGCCGTCAGCACCCGCGCAGGGCATGACGCAGTCGAACAAGTGGATAGGATCGGTAATCAGGCGCGACTCCAGATACTGTTGCAAGGACAGCGGCTTCTTCATCAGCGCGTGGGGATAGCGCAGCGCGTTATCACGTTGTGCCACACACAGCTTGCCGAAGTCTTCTCGGGTGGCGCCGGTTTGATTCATGTAGTGGCGTGTAAGCAGTGCAAAGCTGGCGTTGGGTCCGCCGGCGCCATATGGGTAGACGCCATCCTGGGCAAAGCGCGAGAACTGGCTGACGGTGTTGCGGAAAGAATCTACATGATTCGTATCGCCGGCGATGCAGGCCACAATGTCGGCGTCGCCCGCCTGGACGGCGCGCGCAGCGCGGCGCAGCGCTACCACGCCACTGGCGCCGCCCATGGGGATATGGTCCAGCCAGCGCGGCGACATCCCCAGATGCTGCACCAGTCCCACGGCGGTGTCCGGCGCCAGCGTAAAACTGGACACGCACATACCGTCGACCTGGTCCTTGGTGATACCGGATTGTTGCAGCAGCGCGCCCAAGGCCTTGCCAAGCCACCAATGGGCGCTGTCGATGGAGTAGCGCACATAGGGTATGGATACCGGCACGGTGGCGACTATCCCTTCGTACCCCATGCGCCGGCGCGTCATGCGGGGATCTCCTGGCGTTTCTTCAGGGAGCGGGTGTCTATGCACAGCGGTGTATCGGGCAGGCCATGCGCCAGTGTCTTCAGTGCACCACGCTGGATCTTGTTGGTCGCCGTAAGAGGCAAGGCGTCGACGAAAGCGATATAGCCAGGGGCTTTGTAGTAGGCCAGGCGGGTCAGCGTCCAGGACACGATGTCGCGCGCCAGGGCGGCTGCCTCGGCTGCGGTCGGCATGGGCTGCGTAACGATGCAGGCCAGGACTTCATCACCGCGGACCGCATCGGGCACCGCAGCCACCGCAACGGCCTTCACGGCAGGGTGCTGCCCCAGCACGCTCTCGACCTCGACGGCGGCGATGTTCTCGCCGCTGCGGCGGATGACGTTCTTCTTGCGGTCGATGAACTGCAGGTGGCCTTGCTCGTTGCGACGAACGATATCGCCGGTGTGAAACCAGCCGCCTTGCCAGGCCTCCTGGGTGGCAGCCTCGTCTTTCAAGTAACCCGCAAAGAAGCCGTAACGGGGATCCGGCCCGGCGTGGCGGACCAGCAACTCCCCGGGGTCGCCCGGCAAGGCTTCCGCACCCGTGTCGCTAACCAGGCGTACCTGGACGTCGTCTTCTTCCTTGCCGAAACAACTGGTGCCGATGTGGCGCGGTTCTTTGTTGGCGATGATGACGGCGCCCGCTCCGGTTTCAGTCATGGCCCAGGCCTCGAGCAGTGGGATGCCGAAACGTTGCTCGAAGGCCTGGTGCAGGGCGCGATCTATTCCAGCACCGAAGCCGAAGCGAACGGCATGCGCCTGATCGTCGATCGATGGGGGCGCCTTCATCAGGATGGCTGGCATCACGCCCAGGTAATGCACCACGCTGGCTTGTGAATCGCGCACGGTGTCCCACCAGGTCGACGGATGGAAGCGATCGATCGCGATCAGGCACCCGCCTGTTACGACCATGGCCATGACCGAATAGGCCATGGCATTCATGTGTACCAGCGGCAAGGGGGTAAGCATGCGCTCGCGACCGGCTTGCAAGGCAGCCAACCCGCCTGCCTTTGCATACCATAGCCCGGCGTGCACAAAATATTGATTGGGCAGGATGCAACCCTTGGGGCGGCCGGTGGTTCCTGACGTATACAGCAGGGCGCACTCGGTGTCACTGCCAGGCGCTGCAAGGGTCGGATCGGCGGCGAAAGGCGCGGTGGGGGGCTGGTCGTCAGGGCCCATCAGGGCCAAGGGGCGCCCCGCTGTTGCGGCTGCACTGGCCAGGCTGGCGTGGCGTTCGGGCAGGGCGATGGCGACTGCGATCTCGGAGTGACCCACGAGATATTCCAATTCTGCCGCGCGCAATTCGGCATTGATCGGCACGACCGATACGCCCAGTGCATTCAAGGCAAACCAGTGCAGCAGGAAGGACGGGCGGTTCTCCAGCAGCAGGCCGGCTCGGTGGCCATGGCCATAGCCGGCTTGCTGGTACGCAGCCTTCAGGGCCAGTATGGACTCGTGCGCCTGCTGATAAGAGATCTCGCCGGCGGCAATGTCGTAGATCTCCGCCGTTTCTGGCATGACGCATAGAAATGGCCGATCCGGCCAAGCCTGGACGGCCTGCAAAAATGTCTGATAAACCGTAGCGGACAAGGCTGCTCCCTTACATGAATAACTGGATGCTGCGCATGGCCGAGTCGCAATTGACCAAGTCCACACGCTTTTGCTTGATGCGCAACTGGCCGTTGTCATCGATTAACTGAAATGTGGACCAGCCCGCGTACAGGGTTTGTTGATCCAGTCGCGTTTCGATGTAGTGGAAGGCTGCCCTGATGGTGTATTGCCCCTGGGACGGCTGATGCCAGGCGTGGTTAACCTCGATGGTGGGACGCTGCAGCAGATGGTGCGAACGACTTTTCGGTTGCTGAGAATACGTGCGCTGTCCGGTAAGCCGCTCGATGCGCACCCGCAGCAACAGTTTGTCTTCATACATCAATGAGCCTTCGAGCAAGGGGTCGGTTTGTCCGTGCGAAAGCGGCATCCAGTAATAGGCGTCATCGGTGAACAGATTCAGCCATTTCTCGTAATGCTGTTCATCAAGCAAGCGTGCTTCATCGTAGACAAAGTCGCTAAGCTGCTGATCGGTAAAGGCGGTCATGCGGACTCCTTCATGCTGGCTGTCATGTAGCGAGCCCAGGCTTGATACTGATTGCGCATCTGCCATTCGCTCGTGCCATTGACGACTTCGTTCTTGCGGCCGGGCTCGGTGGGATCGTACAGACGGGCCACATTGACCCAGTCGCGACCGCGGCTGTGCAAGCCATGTTGTGAGCGCTCGTAGACCTCGTGATCGTCGTGGCCGACGACCGAGGTGGGCGCATTGATCAGGCGGTTGTACATCAGCGTGCGCTCCAGCAGTTTGTCGGGCGCGCCGACGAGCCGGAAGGTCCAGGATTCGACCAGGGTTTGCCTAGCCGACAGCGGCTTGAAGATGCGCAGCGTCTGAATGGGACCCTTCACCATGATGTTGGGGAAATACGTGGTGTTGTGCCGCGTGTTGGACAGGATCTCGTGGGCGCGCTCCTTGCCGTAGGCTGCTTCCATGGCCTCCATGTAGCCTGGAACTTCAGAGTACGCAGCATGGATCGAGTTATGTACCCCCGTATGACCGTGCCCGTTCTCCCATACCCGTATTCCCATGCCCTCGAAGAATTCGTAGGGGGAAATAAACGGCGCGAACTGTTCTACCGCCATCGGTTTGGGGGTACCCTCCGGCGCCTCTTCCCAGACCCGCACGGCCGTCCCGGCCGATGACTCGTGTGCCACCATAGGATGGCAGGTGTCGGTCTGGTTGTCGACCAGCATTTTCCAGTTGCAGTCGTGCAGATAGCGCAGCACGCCGCCGGCCACTTCGAGCTGTCCGGCCGGCGATCGGTCAACCATGTTGTCTATGGTCGATAGAGCTTCACCGAAGAACTCCTCGAAGGACAGGCCTTCCGGGTTCAGACGGCAGAAGACAAAATCGCGGTAATTGTGCACATCGACCACGGCGGCCATGCCCTGGCTGGCTTCGCATTCATTGAATACTTCGGGGTCATAGCCTTTTTTAAGGGGGATGGACAGCAGCTTGCCGTCGGTCTTGAATGTCCAGGCATGGTAGGGGCATCGGAAGAACTTTCCGGTGTTGCCGCAAACATCACCAGCAACCATCACACCCTTGTGCGGGCAGCGGTTATGCAGCACCTTGATGGACTTGTCGGTGTGCCTGACCATGACCACGGGTTGGTCGCCCACGGTGGTGGTGTAGAAGTCGCCCACGTTGGGCACTTGACTGGCGTGCCCCACATAGACCCAGGTGTTGGCAAACAAATGCTCCATCTCCAGCTCGAAAAGCTCTTCATTGATGAAGATGTCCTTGTGTACCTCGGTGGGCCGTATCAGTGCTGCAACGGCGTCGGGATTATTGCGATAGCTCATGATGCACCTGTCGGTCAAAGGTCCAATACAAGACGGTCGGAATGAGAGCGCGAAATGCAGATCTGCATGACATCGTTTGCGGCGCGCTCATCGTCGGATAAGTAGTAATCACGGTGGTCGGGCGTACCTGCCAGCACGGCAACCTGGCAGACACCACACTCGCCGCGGCGGCAGTCGAACAAGGGGTCGCAGCCGGCCTCTTCGAGCACCTCCAGTATGGTTTTGTCGGCCGGCACTTGCAGGACCTGGCCGGACTGGCGCAGCTCGATTTCAAAGGCGCGGTCGCCAAGCTGGGGCGTGGCATTGACGAAAAGTTCGAAATGCAGGTGGTCCTGGGGCCATTCGCGACTGCGTGCTTCTTGCAATACGGCGTCAATCAGGCCCTTGGGGCCGCATACATATAGATGTTGCTGCGGCTTATGGCGGTCCAGCAGTTGGGCTAGCGGCAAGTGCGTAGCCGGATCGTCATCGGCATGCAAGGATAAATGCGTGCCATGCTGCATGGCGAGCGCTTCGATGAAGCCCATCTGGCTCTTGCTGCGTCCGTAGTAATGCAAGTGGAAGGCTCGGCCCTGGTGTTTCAGTGCTGCAGCCATCGAAGCGATCGGTGTGATGCCTATGCCCCCGGCAATCAACACAATGGCGGCTTCGTCGGCTTGGGCCTGATGCAGAGCAAAGTCGTTACGCGGTCCCTGCACCTGCAGCGTATCGCCGACCTGCAGGCCATGCATGTAGCGCGAGCCGCCGGTGCTGGGGTCTTCCAGCCGCACGCCTAGCCGATATTGTTGCGGGGTGTCGAAAGAGGCCAGGTCGTTGTCCAGGCAAACCAGCGAGTAACAGCGCGGCTCAGTGAGTCCGGGGATATTTATTTTCAGGTGGGCGCCGGCGCTGAAGGGCGGTAGCGGTTGGCCGTTGGCGCTGGCAAGCGTCAGGGACCGGATGGCCGGCGCCACGGCCTGGATGTCGACGATGTTCAGGAGTAGATCAGCCATTGGGTCTCTTGGTTCTTGGGTCAGGTAGGTGAGGCGACGATGTCGCGCATCAGCAGGTCCAGCTTGTCGCCATGCGTATCGGCCAATGCCGCCTCGCGCAGCACGCGCAACTGGCTGGCTGCATCGGGGCGTCCGAGCAACTGGCTGGCAGCCAGGCCCAGCCGCTGGTACTTGCTATTGCCGCGTTCGTGCGTGTCGCTATAGCCCTTTACCAGCCGTCGGCAGTTCACCACTTCCACGGCCAGGTCGTAGTCGTGGTGTGCGGTGTCGGAGACCAGCTTGAGCCACTGCGCCATGCTTTGCGACTCGACCTGATGGCGCAGCGTAACGCGCCGGAAACGGCGCATCCCGCTCAAGGCATAAAGCATCAGGAAGCCGCTGAGCGTGCCGCTCTTCAGGAAACGGCCCTTGCGGAAAAGGGGGTTGAGCAGGCGGTGCAGCTTTGGAGAGTTCTCGATGTAGCGGCCCATCCTGGCAGGCAGAATGCCGCAGATCTCGTCCAGCCGGGGGTGCATGTATTCGGTGGCATAAACCAGCTGATCGGCTTTGGCCTGCACTTCCATGCGCACCCTGTCGTCGCGAGTGCCGCGGGTTTTCAGGTCCGCCACGCGTATGACATCGTCGTAGGCCATGGCCACGGCGACATAGCGCGCTGCCGCACAGGTCAATGCCCACGCCTTGGCTTCGCCGCCGAATTGCCGGTCCAACTGGTGAATGTCACGCATGTGGCCCAGGTACTGGTCGGCGTAGCGCAGATCCTGAAAGTCCAGTGTTCGCCGCAAGCCAACCACCATCATGGCTTGCGCCTGTACCGGAAACTGTGCGCGGACTTCGTCCAGCAAGCGCTGGGTACGAGGGCTGGCGGCGGTAAGCGGCACCTCCGGTATGGGACGCTGCAGGTCCACAGGCGCAGGCGATGGTGGGGCGGTTTCGGCCGCGCGCCACCCGCGCGAGAATGCATCCAGGCTGGCGTCCACCCCCAAGCCGGCACGTCTTATTGTGTTTTCGAAATCTTCGCGCGAGAACGGCAGCACCGACGCGCCAGCCAGGGCGCCAAACATGCTGGCGCTGATCACGCTGCGGGCCTCGTCGGCCAGCGCCTGCAGGTCCAGGCAATAGAACCGACGCGCGGCCTGTTTGCCGGCCTCGATGACTTTGTTCGGATCCGCAATACCATTGCCGTGTGCGGCTTTTTCGTTAATGGCATAGCTGCGGTGCAAAGAGGAAATAAGGGTGGTGCGATCGGGCGTTACCAAGCCGCGCTGTATTGCACGTCCTCCCTCCATCAGCTCAGCGGCCAACACAATGTCGACATCGCCCGGGGTGGGCATCATGGCCAGTACGGGCGGACGGCCCGCCGCCTTGATGGCATCTTCCGGCAAGAGCTCGACATAATAAATGGTCGCGCCAGTGCGTTGTGCCACGCCGGGCACCGAGGTGGTCTGCGCCCACCAGCCTGCATGCTCGGCCATATCGACGATCCAGTCGGCCAATACCCCGCCGCCCTGTCCGCCCATGGCGAGAATAGCGATTTTGATGGGATCCATGGTCATCTCCTACAAAGCCTGCCGCGCCAATTGCGTCTGACGCCGCCGTTGCAGGAAGCCGATAACGCTGCGCCGCATGCCGGCCTTGAGAAGATCCCAGCGGTTGGGGTTGTGGATGATGTCTGCACGATAGAAGGACGGGCACAGCACCGCCGCGTGCGCGACTTCCCCGCAGTTGCCGCAGCCCACACAGGTGTTGTCGACGTAGGCGATAGGATCTTCCTTCAAGGGATCTTCGCTGTCTTTTACTGACAGCGACGGACAGCCGGACAGCCGGATACAGGCGTGATCGCCCGTGCACACATCGGGATCGACGCCAAAACGCTCCTTGACCGCACGCTTGCCCGACTTGACCGCCTGGGCGAATATCGGTTTGGTGCGGCGCTGCTTGTTCAGCATGCATTCCGATTGCGCGATGATGACCTTGGGGCCTTTCTCGGGGGTGGTCAGCGCTTCTTCTATGGTGGCTTGCACTTTGGCGACGTCGTAGGTGCGATCCAGCGTGCGCAGCCATTTCACGCCTACACCGCGTACCGCGGCCTCGATGGGGTTGTTCGTGGACTTCGTGGCGTTGCGGGCTCGGGACGAAAGCACATCCTGGCCGCCAGTGGCCGCCGAATAGTAGTTGTCCACGATGATGATGACGCCGTCGTATTTGTTGAAGACGGCGTTGCCTATGCCCGACGACAAGCCGTTATGCCAGAAGCCGCCATCGCCCATGATGGATATGGGACGCTTGGACGAGGGCACGTTAAAGGCCGCAGCGCTGGATGCGCCCAGGCCGTATCCCATGGTGGTGGCGCCCAGGTTGAATGGCGGCAGAATCGAAAACAGATGGCAGCCGATGTCGCAGGCGATGTGGTGTTCACCCAGCTTGTCCTGCGCCAAGGTCAAGGCGGCGAAGATGGGGCGCTCCGGACAGCCAGTGCAAAAGCCCGCCGGCCGTGGGGGGACAACGTTTGCCAGACTGGGGCTGGGGGCCGGCACCACCGTGGGCTTGCGCTGGAACTGCACCACTTGTTCTTTCATCAAGGGCTTGCTGGCGGCGGGCGCGTCAGCCACTTCATGCAGCAGGCCTGGGCTGTGCTTGCTCAGGAAAGCCTGCAGGCCGTCGCGGATCACTGCAGTGGTGTATTCGCCCGCCAGCGGCAATACGTCCTTGCCGGCCAGCGCGGTATCCATGCCGGCCTGGCGCAAAATGGTGTTGAGGTTTTGCTCTATGTAATTTGGCTGCCCTTCTTCGATCAGCAGCACCGCTTTCTTGTGCTCGCAAAATGATCGGATCTCGTCATCCACAACCGGGTAGGTCACGTTCATGACATACAGCGGTATGCGGCTGTTGCCGAAAGTATCAGCCAGCCCCAATAGCTGGAGCGCGCGGATCACGCCGTTGTACAGACCGCCTTGCAGAATCAGGCCGAGTTCGCCGTGCTCACCGTCAAAGAGTTCATTCAGCTTGTTTTCTTTGATGTATTTAATGGCTGCCGGCCAGCGCGCCTGTATTTTTTCATGCTCGTGCTGGAAAGAGGCGGGCGGCAGGACAATGCGGCTGGTGTCCCGCACGGGGTTGTCCAGCGCTTGGCCGAGGCTGAGCGGCGGACGCTTATTGTCTTTGGCGATGAAGCGGCCATGCACATGGCAGCCCCGTATGCGCAACTGCAGTATCACCGGAGTGTTGCTGGCTTCAGACAACTGGAAGCCGTCCTCCACCGCTTTCACCATGCTTTCCAGATTGGGTCGAGGGTCCAGCAGCCAGATTTGGGATTTCATGGCGAAAGCATGCGTGCGTTCCTGCATGATGGAGGAACCCTCGCCGTAGTCTTCCCCCACCACGATCAGCGCGCCGCCTGTCACGCCGCCCGATGCCAGGTTGGCCAGGGCGTCAGAGGCAACATTGGTGCCCACTGTGGACTTCCACGTGACCGCACCGCGTATGGGGTACATCACCGAGGCCGCCAGCGTTGCGGCGGCCGTGGCCTCGGACGCGCTGGCTTCGAAGTGCACGCCCAGTTCGTCTAGGATTTCTTGCGCGTCGGCCAGAACGTCCATCAAGTGCGATATGGGCGAGCCTTGGTAGCCCGCAACGTAGCCGACGCCGCATTGCAACAGCGCCTTGGTAACCGCCAGAATGCCTTCGCCGCGGAACTCTTCGCCCGCGCCGATGCGCAATTGCTGTACTTCTTTCTTGAACGAGCGTTCCGCCATGGTGCCTCCCGGCCGTCTATCTTGAAGCCTAAAGCTTCTGCTGCAGAGCTAAAATATGAATATTCATATAAAAGTGAAATTTAATAGATATAACAGTTGCTTGGGTATAAGTAATTACCACTATTAGGCCTGGGGGTAGCGATGTTTACGGTGGTTTCCGGCTACTATATCGGGCATCGGGCCGATAGCCGCGGATGGCTGCTGGAGGCGCTCTTGAAAGGAATTGGTTGATGCAGTCCGGCGAACCCACCCGCTTCGTACACCGTTATCTTGCTTCCGTGCTGGCCCAGGCCAGCCACCGCATCTCAGCCGAATTCCACGTGGAAGTGCGCAAGGCCGGCCTTACCGTGACCGAATGGCGAGTGCTGGGCAGCCTGATTGAGGGCGAAGGCGAAACTGTGGGTACCCTGGCCGAGCTGGCCGTTACCAAGCAACCAACGCTAAGCAAGGTCTTGCCGCGTCTGGAAAGCCAAGGCTACATCCGTATGCGGACGTCCCGGGCCGACCGCAGGCAGACGCTGGTAACGATTACCCCCAAGGGTGCGCGCCTCATCAGCGGCCTGTGCGACCGCGCCATGGAGCATCAGCGCCGCGTATTGTCCAAGCTGGATGCCGACCATGCTGATCGGTTGGTCGATATGCTGCGCGCCATCATTACTTGATGTCGCCATGGGCCGGCCAGCCGTCTGCGGCTCGACACTTGCTGACAGGGCAGGAACTTAGCGCCGCTGAGGCAGTCCAATATACAGTTACTTGCTCAGCTAATTTTGGTATTAGCACTCCGCTGTTCAGAGTGCTAAACTTACTTACCATCCGCTATTCAAGAGGATCGCTTATCCGATGACCCATAATTCGCATTCTTTGACCCTGACCAGCAATCAGTTGGCCATGGCGATTTCGAATCCGGGTGCCTTAGGTACGATCGAAGCGTACATCAGCGCGGTAAACCGCCTGCCCATGCTTACGCAGGAAGAAGAAACTGCGCTGGGCAAACGTCTGCGCGACGAGTCCGACCTTGACGCCGCCCGTCAACTCATTACGTCTCACCTACGCCTGGTGGTTTCGATAGCCCGCCAGTATCTGGGCTACGGTCTGGCGCACGCCGACCTTATCCAAGAGGGCAATATCGGCCTGATGAAGGCCGTCAAGCGCTTCGACCCCGAGCGCGGCGTACGGCTGGTGTCGTTTGCCGTCCACTGGATCAAGGCCGAAATTCACGAGTACATCGTGCGCAACTGGCGGATGGTCAAGGTGGCCACCACCAAGGCGCAGCGCAAGCTGTTTTTCAACCTGCGCCGCATGCGGCCCGACGGCCAAACGCTAGATCCCGATCAGGTCAACGAGATTGCGCGCGAGCTTAACGTGCGGCCCCAAGACGTCAGCGAGATGGAAGTGCGGATGTCCGGCCGCGAGATGGCCCTGGAAAACAGCGGCGACGACGACGATGACAGCTTCGCCCCTATATCCTACCTGTCGGACGACGGCCAACAAGAGCCATCGCGGGTGCTCGAACGCCGTGCGTACGATGACTTGCAGGGCACGGGGCTGGAAGACGCCCTGACATCGCTGGATCCACGCTCGCGCCGCATTGTGCAGGCGCGCTGGCTGCAAGACGAAGGCGGTGCCACTTTGCACGAGCTCGCAGCCGAATTCGGCGTGTCGGCAGAGCGAATTCGACAGATCGAGTCCGCAGCGTTCAAGAAGCTCAGGTTGGCGCTTACCGAATAGCGCCATCGCCGCGCGGCGGAAAAGAACTATTACATATCCGTGGCGTGGCGGGCGAACTTATTTGCATACGATGTGACTAAACAGCATAGACAATGGGTTTGCATAGCGATGCGCGAGCCATTCGTCTCCGTCCGCTTCGGCTTCTCCTCTTCCCCTCCCTATTGAAGCGGATGTTCTATGGGACACCTACCAAGGTGTCCCATTTTTTATGCCCCGCGCTTATGCCATGGCCGGCTGCCGTATCGGCCTGGTTTCCTGGATGGGCAGATTGACCAGGGCGGCAGCAACCGCCAGGGCTGCGTCCGCCCACCAGATCCACTCATAACTGCCGAACGACACGAGGGCTACGCCGCCCAGCCATGCCCCGAAGAAGCCGCCGATCTGGTGACTGAGCAGCGTCAGGCCAAAAAGCGTTGCGAGATAGCGCGTGCCGAAGATTTTGGCGGTAAGGCCGGCGGTCGGCGGCACGGTTGCCAGCCAAGTGGCGCCCAGCGCAGCAGCAAATATATAGAAGGTCCATGGCTCTTTCGGTGCAGCCATGTAGATAAGTATTGCGACCGCGCGGGATGCATACATCCAAAAAAGTATCATCTTCATGCGTACGCGCGTACCAAAGGCCCCGGCGGCCAGGCTGCCGACGACATTGGCCAGGCCGATGATGGCCAGCGAGGTCGACGCCACGTTGGCGCTCAAGCCACATAAGTTGACCTCGCCCGGCATGTGGGTGACCAGAAACGCGATATGAAAGCCGCAAGTGAAGAACCCCGCATGCAAGCACCAGTAGCTGCGATTACGCGAGGCAATTTTCAGTTGTCCGCGCAGCGACAAGCCGGGTATGGCGTCGTCATGGTGGACAGGCTTGTGCTTGTTGCCACGGAGCCACCAAGCCATGGGCGCGGTAGTCAACGCCAGCACCGCCATCATCCACATGGCGTGCATCCACCCGAAGGCGGACATCACGGCCTGGTTTAGCGGGGCAAACACAAACTGTCCCATGCTGCCACCGGCATTGATGACGCCCCCGGCAAACGAACGGCGCTCTGCTGGAATGCGCTGGGCGGTGGCGCCGATAAGTATGGAGAAGCTTCCGGCCCCAGCTCCGGCAGCGCTTAGCAAGCCCAGAGCGAAAATCAGCCCAAATTCGCTGGTGACCTGGGTGGTCATCACGCAGCCCGCGGCCAGCATCACGGCGCCCAGCACAATCACGCGCCCCGGACCCCAGCGGTCCGCCACGGCGCCAAATACCGGCTGCACAGCGCCCCAGACAAACTGCCCGATCGCCATGGCAAAGCTGATGCTGGCAATGCCCAGGCCGGTGTGCTCGTTCAGGGGGAACATGAACAGACCCAGCGATTGCCGGGCCCCCATCGTCACCATCAGGATGGCGGCCGCCATCAACACGAAGAACCAAGTGCCGCGGTGTGTCACGGGTTATAGAAGCTGGCGGATGTCGTGAGCGATGTCTTGCGCGGAGGAGTTGCCGCTGGCCAGTACGCGCGCTTCGCCTTGCTGGTCAAGAATATAGAAAGACGAGGCGTGGTCCATGCTGTACTGCTCTGGCGTTGCCCCGGCGGACTTGGCGTAATAGGTTTTAAAAGACTTGGCTGTGGTGCTTAATTGCTCGGGCGTGCCGGTCAGGCCGACGAAGCTGGGGTTGAAAGCCTGGACGTAGGCGGACAGCACTTCCGGCGTGTCGCGCGCTGGGTCTACGCTGATCATGATGACCTGCACCTTCTGGGCGTCGTCGCCCAACAGCGTCATGGCTTGCGAAAGCTCTGCCATGGCGGTGGGGCAAACGTCGGGGCACTGTGTGAAGCCGAAGAAAATGACAGCCACCTTGCCCTGGTAGTCGGCCAGTGTGCGCACCTGGCCCGAGCCATCTTGCATGGCCATGTCTTGGCCTAGCTTGGTGCCGCTGATGTCCGACCCCTTGAACTGCACGTCTTTCTTGCCGCAGGCGGCCAACAGGCCTGTTACGCCGATGGCGCCAGTCAGGGCAAGCAGGGCGCGGCGTTTACTGGAATACACAAACATGAGACTTCCGTAAGAGGATCAGAGCAGTCTGATCCAGTGATCGAGGAGCAAGGCCGCAAAGAGCAGCGACAAATAAAGAATGGAGAATCGGAACAGCTTGCGGGAGAGCTCGTCCGAATAGGCTTTGTACAAGCGCCAGGCATACATCACGAAAAGGCCGCTGAGCACTACCGCCGACACCAGGTAAAACAAGCCGCTCATGCGGACCACATAAGGCAGCAGGGTGGCTGCGAACAGCACAAAGCTGTATAGCAGGATATGCAGGCGGGTGAATTGTTTGCCGTGGGTAACAGGCAGCATGGGCAAGCCGGACTTGGCGTAATCGGTGTTGCGATACAGGGCCAGCGCCCAGAAATGAGGTGGCGTCCAGATGAATATGATCAGGACCAGCAGCCAGGCTTCGGCCGGGACCGAATTGGCCACCGCGGCCCAACCCAGAGCGGGCGGCATGGCGCCGGAGAGGCCGCCGATAACGATGTTTTGAGGTGTGAGCGGCTTGAGCACCATCGTGTAGATGATGGCGTATCCGACGAAGGTCGCGAAGGTAAGCCACATGGTCAGCGGATTGACCAGGTTGTACAGAACCACCATACCCAGGCCGCCCAGCACGCCCGACAGCAGTATGACCTGCATGTTGCTGATCGTGCCGCGAGCGGTAGCGCGCCTGGCGGTGCGCAGCATGCGAGCGTCGATTTCCTGTTCGATCAGGCAGTTGACGGCAAAGGCCGCTGCCGCCATCAGCCAGATGCCGATAGTGCCAGCGATGACCGGGCGCCAGTCAGGCAAGCCAGGGCTGGCCAGGAACATGCCAATTACTGCACAGAACACCGCCAGTTGCGTGACGCGTGGCTTGGTCAGGACAAGATACTGTCGCAATAAAGGTTGGGTGGGGGCGGTTGCGGTAGTCATGTTGGTATTTTAGCCCCTTGGGCACGCGATAGGCGAACCAGCAGGGTGACGCTGGCCAGCACCAGCCCGGCAGCGCCGCCGTTATGCAGGACGGCGATCAGCAGGGGCCACTGGAAGAAGATAGTCGTCAGTCCGGTTGCCAGTTGGGCAAACAGCAACAGCAGTACCAACCTGGCCGGGCCGCGCAGGCCCGGTTCTGACATCATCTGCCACGCCAGGGCGGCCAGATAGGCAAACACAATAAACGCGAAGTTGCGGTGTACCCAATGGATAGCGGTCAGCGCATGCTGCGAGATCATCTCGCCCGATGGCAGCACGCCCAGCCCACGAAACAGCGAATAGCCACCTTCAAAATCCATCTCGGGCAGCCACTGGCCATGGCAGGTGGGAAAGTCCATGCAGGCCAAAGCGGCATAATTGGTGCTTACCCAGCCGCCCAGCGCAATCTGAACGAACAGCAGCGCAATCCCGCCCGCCATCCAGGGCCGCCAGCGCTGCGCTGCGGGGCTGATCGGGAGATGCGATTTCTCGCGCGCCGCCAGCCAGGTCATCAAGGCCAGCAACAGCATGCCGCCCAGCAAATGGGTCGTCACGATGATGGGCATCAGCTGGTGAGTGACTGTCCAGGCGCCGAAAGCGCCTTGCACGCAAACCGCGATCAAGGTCACCACGGCCAGCCGTGGCGTTTGCCCCAGCTCGCGACGATATCGCCAGGCCAGATAAACGATCCCGATGATCATCATGCCCAGTATGGAACCCACGTAGCGGTGGATCATTTCGATCCAGGCCTTGGAAAAGCTCACGGCGCCATAAGGCATGGACTCCAATGCCTGCTCGATGTGTCCGCTGGCGCCCAGGGGCGTCACCTTGCCGTAGCAACCGGGCCAATCGGGGCAACCCAGGCCCGAGTCGGTCAAGCGCACGAATGCGCCGAACATGATCAGATCCAGAGTCAGGAACCAGGTAAGAAAGACCAGCTTCCGGTAGCGCTTGCGTAGTTGTTCAGTCATTCAGATCAGCCTATGCGCGAGGCCTTCAGCAGCTTGCGGATATCGTCGCGTACAGAGATAGGATCCGCATCAGCGGGAAACTCCATCATCAGGTTGCCCAGCGGGTCGATGACCCACATCGGGGCGGTCAATGCAGCCTGGCGCTCGGCGGGTCCCGCCTTGGGCGCCAGGAAGGCGGCGAGCTGTTCGGGATCGGCGCGCAGCATGTTGTAGCCGCGATAGGCCTCCAGAATTTGTTCGGGGATGGGTTCGTCATCCGTCAGGAACCACACGCGTGCCAGGCGTTCCACGTTCTTGCCCTGGCTGGCGTGAGAATTGCGCAGGATGAACAGCTTCTTTACGCAGGCCTCATCGCAGGCGCCGCCGTCGGCGGTAACCAGCAGCCACTGGCCTTTCAGGCTGGACAGATCAAACGGCTTGCCATCGCGGGTTGTGAGGGGCAGCGCGCTGGCCTCTGGCATGGGGCGTTGGGGTTCGACCAGCGTGCCGTAGTTCGTCATCTCCTGCGGGCGCAAACCCAGGGACGGCACATAATAGGCAAGCAAGGCAAAAACGACGGGCGCGAAACAAACCAGCACGATGAGGTACAGCGGCCACATCGGGCGTTGCTTGCGTGCAGGAGGCGTTGTGTTGGGGTTATTGCTGACCACGATGATTCCTTAAAGGGTTTTCGACGCGCTGATGCGGCGTCGAATGGCGCGCCAAAGAACGATTAGCCAGGCGATGGCCGCGATGGTGGCAAAACCGAACCACTGCAGGGCATAGCCGCGGTTCTTATCCGAGTCGAGTGCCGGCTCGGGCCATTCGCGTACTAGTGGATCGTTCTGTCCGGCGCTGCCGGAGGCGGGTCCAGTCTGGGCCAAGACGGTCGGCATGAATTTTAAGCCCGTTGCCCCGGCATAAGCGGAAATGGCAAGGTTCTGTACAACGGGAATGCCGCCTTCGGCGTCCGGGACCCGTGCAGGCAGTTGGCCGACGCCCTCATCCGACCAGGACCAAAGCTCAAGCAGCCGCGGGACATGTTCGAGCAATTCTCCGGCTACCGTGGTCTGGCCGTGCACTTCCGGAATTTCGGGCAAGGCCGCTTGCGATGCCCCCAGAGCCGCCTCGCGTGGCAGCCAGCCGCGCAACACCAGTACGGCAGTTGAAGAAGCATCATCCAGCATCAAGGGCGTGGCAACCCAATAGCCGGGCCGCCCTTGATGGTTGCGGTTTTGCAGCAAGACCGTCAGTTCGGGGCGCCAGATGCCGGTCGCTTGAGCGGGCCGCCACGGAACCAGGGCTGCAGCCGGTGTGTCGCCGCGCAGCGACACGGGGGCCTGGCTGCGTCCGCTGTCGATGGCCGTCTTGATGGCATCACGCTGGGCTGCCCGGCCCAGCTGCCAGTTGCCCAGCGACACACACACCGCTGCCAAGGCGCCCAACAGGATCAGGGCGGCGAGCGTGCGATAAAACGTGTGAGGATGTGCCATGTCTGCAATAATTCAGGTTTAACCGGAGGCCGCTATGCGCTTTATCGTAATCCTGGCGTTCCTGGGCATACTGGGAAGCCTAGCCTCTGCGCTTGTCTATCTGATGCGTGACAAGGGCGGTACGAATCGCACTGTGAATGCGCTGACGGTGCGCATAGGGCTATCGATTGTCCTGTTCCTGTTCGTGCTGTTTGCCCACCATATGGGCTGGATACAAAGCACTGGTATTCCCACCCAGTAAAGAGGCAGAAAAAAGGCCGGCAGGGCCAGCCTTTTTTACGTGGTGGCCGTTAGGGGCCCAAGCTTTAGAACCAGTATACGAACAAGTACAAGCCCAGCCAGACGACGTCCACAAAGTGCCAGTACCAGGCGGCGCCTTCAAAGCCGAAGTGCTGATCTGCCGTGAAGTGACCCTTGAGCAGGCGGAACAAAATAACGGTCAGGAAGGTGGCGCCCAAAATAACGTGGAAGCCATGAAATCCGGTAAGCATGTAGAACAGCGAGCCATAAGCACCCGAGTCGAAGCGCAGATTCAGGTCGGCATAAGCATGCATGTATTCGTAAGCCTGGCACAGCACGAAGGCAAAGCCCAGGAACACGGTGGCGGCCAGCCAGAAGATGGTCTTGCCGCGATTGTTCGCGCGCAGCGCGTGGTGCGAGATCGTGAGGGTAAGGCCGGAAGTCAGCAGCAGCGCGGTGTTGATCGTGGGTAGCCAGAAGGGGCCTACCGTCTTGAAGGACTCGACCACGCCGGCAGGGCCGAAGTTGGGCCAGGTGCCTGCGAAGTTGGGCCACAGCAATGCCTGGTGCTCGAGGTTGCTAAGCGTAGGCGTGGTGATTTCGCGGGCATACCAGAGCGAGCCAAAGAAAGCACTGAAGAACATCACTTCCGAAAAAATGAACCAGGCCATGCTCCAGCGATAGGAGTGATCCACCCTGACGCTGTTGATGCCTTCTTCGGATTCGCGTATGGCGTCGCCGAACCAGCCGTAGAGCACAATAAAGAGGCACAGGATGCCGACGAGGAACAGATAGAAGCCGAAGCTGTAATCGTTGATCCATAGTGCGGCGCCCAGCAAGGTAGCCAGCAAGCTCAGGCTTGCGCGTACCGGGTGGACTGAGTCGGCGGGCACGTAATAGTAAGGTGCCTCTTTGCCCTGAGCCAAGTGACTTGCACTCATGGTGTTCTCCTGCGAATGTTTGAATTAAGAATAATTAGGTCAATTTGCCTACGAACCATCCGGCAACCAGTACCAGTCCTACAACGAACACGATAGTAGCCAGGATGCCCGCGATGATCAGGTGCACAGGGTTCAGGTTGGACGAGTCGTCTGAGTAACCCTTGCCCTTGCGTACGCCGAAAAATCCCCAGCCTACCGCACGCAGCGTCTGAAAAAAATTCAGCTTGCGGCGTGATGAATCTTTAATGCTTTTGGTCATGTATCAGCCACCCAAAGCACCGCCCTTGGAAAATGCCCACACCATGATCAAGATGACGACGATGACCAGGGCGATGGCTGTGTTGCGATTTTTCCGGCGTTGCTCGGGTGTCATGTTCGGACCTTACTTGACGACTGGCGGCGTTACAAAGGTATGGAAGGGGGCCGGCGAGGGTACAGTCCATTCCAGGCCGGTCGCACCTTCCCAGGGTTTGGCAGGAGCCGGAGCACCGTGGCCCCTCCAGGCTTTAACAGCCAGCCACAGGAAGATCAGCTGCGAGAAGCCGAACCAGAACGCGCCTATGGTTGCAATCTCGTTGAAGTTGGTGAACTGGGCGGAGTAGTCCGCATAACGACGCGGCATGCCGGCCAGGCCCAGGAAGTGCATCGGGAAGAACGTGATATTGAAGGAAATCATGCTCATCCAGAAGTGCCACTTGCCAAGGCGCTCGTCGTACATGCGGCCCGTCCATTTGGGCAACCAGTAGTAGGCGCCCGAATACATGGCAAACAGCGAGCCGGCCACCATCACGTAGTGGAAGTGGGCAATGATGTAGTAGGTATCGTGCACCGCGATGTCGATAGGCGCGATGGCAACAATCAAGCCCGTAAAGCCGCCAATGGTGAACACGAAGATGAACCCGATGGCGTAAAGCATGGGGGTTTCAAATGTGAGCGAGCCGCGCCACATGGTGGCCACCCAGTTGAACACCTTCACCCCGGTCGGAATGGAGATAAGCATGGTGGCGTACATGAAGTACAGCTGTCCAGTCACCGGCATGCCGGTGGCGAACATGTGGTGCGCCCACACCAGGAACGACAGGATGGCAATGGCAGCCGTGGCATAAACCATGGAGGCATAACCAAACAGCGGCTTGCGCGAGAATGCCGGTACCACAGCCGAGACGATGCCGAACGCCGGAAGGATCATGACGTAGACTTCGGGGTGGCCAAAGAACCAGAACACGTGCTGATAAAGGACGGGGTCACCGCCAGCTGCTGCGTTGAAGAAGCCGGTGCCGAAGTGGCGGTCGGTAAGCAGCATGGTGACTGCGGCAGCCAACACCGGCATGATCGCGATGAGCAGGTAAGCCGTGATGAGCCAGGTCCAGCAGAACAAGGGCATTTTCATCATAGTCATGCCAGGTGCGCGCATATTGAGCACCGTGACGATGATGTTGATCGCGCCCATGATGGACGAGGCGCCCAGGATGTGAACCGCGAAAATGGTGAAGTCCATGCCGGGGCCCATTTGCAGGGACAGCGGCGCGTACATCGTCCAGCCGGCGGCATTGGCGCCGCCCGGCACGAAGAACGAGACCGTGAACAGGATGGCGCCGATGGGCAACAGCCAGAAGCTGAAGTTGTTCATGCGCGCAAAAGCCATGTCGGACGCGCCGATCTGCAGCGGAATCATCCAGTTGGCGAAGCCCACGAATGCCGGCATGATGGCGCCGAAAATCATGATCAGGCCATGCATGGTGGTGAACTGGTTGAATAGTTCTGGCTGGAAGAACTGCAAGCCGGGCGAGAAAAGCTCGGTGCGCAGCAACAAGGCCAGCACGCCGCCTTCCAGCAGCATGCAGAACGAAAACAGCAGGTACATCGTACCGATGTCTTTGTGGTTGGTGGCAAACAACCACCGACGCCAGCCGTGTGGCCGGTGGTCGTGGTCGTCGTGTCCGGTGCTGGCCGGGACGTGATCGGCAGTAACACTGCTCATGGTGGACTCCTTCCTACTGAACCGGGTCGCTCTATGGAGCAGCCCGGTAATAAACGTTCAAGTTTGTTTTACACGCGCGCCGGGCTTAGCGCAAGGCTTTGACATCGGAGGGTTGAACAACCGGGTCTTCCCCCTTGCCGGCATTGCCCCAGGCATTGCGCGTGTAAGTGATGACGGAAGCGATCTCGACGTCGTTCAGTTGGTCGCGGAAGGCCGCCATGGCGGTGCCCGGATGACCGTTCAGCACAGTAAGGATTTGCTCCTTCATGGGGCCGACGACGATAGGTCCACCGTCCAGCGCCGCGAAGGTGCCTGGTATGCCCTGGCCCTGAGCCTGGTGACAGGCTACGCAATTGGCCGTATAGACTTCGTTGCCGCGGGCGACCAGTTCTTCCTTGGTCCATTCCTTGTTGGGATCGTCGGCAGCCGCCGACAGGCCTTGTGCCTGCTCGGCAGCCCATTTGTCGTAGTCCTCTTGGGAAACCACGTCAACGACGATGGGCATGAAAGCGTGATCCTTGCCGCATAGCTCGGCGCACTGTCCGCGGTAGGTGCCGATTTTTTCGGCACGGAACCAGGTGTCGCGCAGGAAGCCGGGCATCGCATCTTGCTTGACGCCGAATTCAGGCACCATCCACGAGTGGATGACGTCGTTGGCAGTCAGCACGATGCGCACTTTCTTGTCGACCGGCACAACCAGCGGCTTGTCCACTTCCATCAGGTAGGTGTTGGACTTGGGCTCGTTGCCGGTGATTTGAGATTGCGGAGTTGAAAGGTTGGACAGGAAGTTGACGCCTTGCGCCGGGCCATCCAGGTATTCGTAGCCCCACTTCCACTGATAACCCGTAACCTTGACGGTCAGGTCGGCACTGGAGGTGTCTTTCATGGCGACGACAGTGCGCGTTGCCGGCAAGGCCATCCCGATCACGATAATGAACGGTATGACCGTCCAGGCGATTTCGATGCCGACGTGCTCATGGAACTTGGCTGCCACGGCGCCGCGTGACTTTCGGTGCATGAAGATGGAGTAGAACATCACCCCGAACACGCCCACGAATATGATGAGACAGATGATAAGCATCATCCAGTGCACCCACATAATATCGCGTGCGATTTCAGTCACCCCTTCGTGGAGGTTGAGCTGATTGACTCTGGGGCCTCCGGGCATATCCTTGACCTGTGCACCAGCAACGCCCGCCATAAGCAATGCGCCGGTGCCCAGTAACCCTCTCAACTTCTTCATGCTGACCTCGAAATACGACGTGCCCATGCCTAAGGTTGATCTTGATCAAAGGATCCGATCAAAGACGATAGTGGGGGCACACAATTATTGGACGGCAGGCTTAAAATGGTGCTGCGATGCTACCTGCTCGAATTTACTTAAATGACTGCAGAATTATAGCGAACTAGCGCCGACCGTGGGTTGACGTCCACACAAGCGTATGTTGGGCTTGCTCAAAGAGCCTGCGATGGCCGCCCTGCTTACACTACAATTGCCCGATGAACGATGCACACGCACGCACGTTGATGCCTGCCCTGGAAGCGCGGTATCGACAGCTTTTCAAGCGTATTCAGCAGTTGCCTCCCGCCGGTTCGCGGCCCTTGACGGTCAATGGGCGAGTGGCCGGCTGGATCACTTCCAAGGCCACCAGTCACTTAAGTGGCCTGCCTGGCGTCCATATCGAAGCCGAGGCCGTGCATATCAGCGCCGCGCCGCGTGATCGCCTGTCCCTTAATGCCGTCCTGGCGCGTCTTGCCGATGCGCTGAAAGATACCGGATGCCTGCGAGGCTGGCGCAATGAGCTTCTGGATGTGTTCGGCGAAGGTCGGCGCCTTGCTGTCATCGAACGCGCCGCCATGCGGCCCTTGGGGCTGTTGACCAAAGCCGTGCACCTTAATGCGTGGTCGCCTGACGGGCGGCTATGGATTGCACGCCGTGCCGCCAGTAAATCGTCGGATCCCGATATGTGGGACACGCTGGTCGGTGGTTTGGCTTGTTCGGGTGAAAGCCTGGATGTCTCCTTGATACGAGAAAGTAACGAAGAGGCGGGTCTGGTCGAACAAGACATCGCGGCCCGTACGCCGCTGCATATCATTTTGCGCATGCATCGCCGTTTGCCCGAGGGTTATCAGGTGGAGGATGTGCTGGTCAGCGATTGCGTGCTCGACGAATCGGTACAGCCAACGAATCTTGACGGCGAAGTCAGTGAGATCCGGCTGGTGCCCATAGCCGAGCTTTGGGACATGGTGCTGCAAGGCGCGTTTACGCGCGAAGCCGAGCTGGTGTTGCTGGATGGCTTGAAGAGGCAAATAACGCAGAAGTCGCCGGCATAGGTCGGCTGGCGGGTTGTTGTGCTTCGGTTTAAGCTATGCAAACGGCCGCAGCCGCACTGCCGTCAGCCTGTACTTAATGAACGCCTTCAAGGAGTTGTTATGGCTACCCAAAAACCTAATCCCTTTGTGCTGCCAGGCTTTGGACAAAGCGGCGACATGGCGCAAAACCCCATCATGGCCAGCATGGAAATGATGCGTCAGGCATGGCAAGGGCTGGCAGCGACCTCTGGGCTCGAGCAGGCGGCCATGGCCACCCCCATGTCGCTCGAAGAACTCGATCGACGGATTGCCGACCTCAGGGCTGTGGAAAACTGGCTCCGACTTAACCTGTCCATGCTGTCCAGCACCATACAGGGGATGGAGGTTCAGCGGTCCACTATCGCTACCCTCAAATCATTCATGTCGACGGCGGCCCAGGCCGGCCAGCACCCTGAAGGCCGCTCACCGCTGGACGTAGTGTTGGGTCTTCATCCTGAAGGCGAGGCGCCGGCTGCTAAACCGCCTGCCGGCAAACCGCAGACGGAAGCGCAGCAAGAAGCCGACGCGTCGGCCCCGGCCGATGCGGCTGCAGCGCAGGCTTCCGCCGCAGCACAGGGGTGGTGGGACATGCTGCAGAAGCAGTTCGACACGCTGGCCGCTGCCACCACGGCCACCTTGCACAATGCCGAATCTTCCGCGGCATCAAGCGACGCGCCGCGCAAAGCTGCCCGCAAGTCAGCGACGGGTTCAGCCCCCCGCAAAACGGCCACCAAGAAGGCAGCGGCCCGCAAGCGCGCCAGTACCCGCGGCTCGGGCGCCAAATAGCCGGTTTCGCGGTATCCTGATCGTTTCCTGTCTCACGCCTCTTACGCTATGTTGAACGTTGTTATTCTCGCTGCCGGCCTGGGCAAGCGCATGCAATCCGATCTGCCCAAAGTGCTGCATCCGCTGGCCGGCAAACCCATGCTGGCTCATGTGCTGGACAATGCGCGCCTGCTCGAACCGGACCGCATTGTGGTGGTGGTTGGGCACGGAGCGGACCGAGTACGCGAGGCGTTCTCGGCCCAGGAAGACCTGGCGTTTGCCTTGCAAAGTCCGCAGCAGGGTACGGGTCATGCCGTGCAGCAGGCCGCCGCGCTGCTGGTGGAAAACCAGAACGCGGACGACGTTACGCTGGTGCTGTATGGCGATGTGCCGCTGGTTCAGTCAGCTACCTTGGCGCGCTTGCTCGAGGCTCGTGCCGGCGGTCTGGCGGTATTGACCGAAGAGCTCGCCGATGCCACTGGCTACGGGCGCATAGTGCGTAACCAGCAAGGCGATATCGTGCGCATTGTCGAGCATAAAGACGCCAGCGAGGCAGAGCACGCCATCAGGGAGGTCAACACCGGCATCCTGGCTGCGCCTACGGCCCAGCTTAAAGACTGGTTGCAACGCATCCGCAATGACAACGCCCAGGGCGAATATTATCTGACCGATATCGTCGGTCTGGCGGTCCAGGACGGCGTGGGTGTGCATGCCGCCCATCCCGAGCAGCCCTGGGAGACCTTGGGAGTTAACAGCCGTGTGCAGCAAGCGCAACTGGAGCGCCACTGGCAAGCCGAACAGGCCCGTCGCCTGCTCGAACAAGGCGTAACGCTGGCCGATCCCGGCCGGTTCGATTTGCGCGGCAGCCTGCAATGCGGTCGCGACGTCTTTATTGATGTGGGCTGCGTGTTTCAGGGCACGGTCGAGCTGGCCGATGGTGTACGCATCGGCCCGCATTGCGTCATTACCGATGCCGTCATCGGCGCCGGCACCCAGGTCGAGGCCTTCAGCCATGTCGAACAGGCGCGCGTCGCGGACCAGGCACGCATCGGCCCTTATGCGCGGCTGCGGCCCGGCGCCGACATCGGCCCGCATGCTCATGTAGGCAACTTCGTTGAAATCAAGAAAAGCGTATTGGGCAAGGGTTCCAAGGCCAATCACTTGGCCTATATCGGCGATGCCCTGATAGGCGAGCGCGTGAACATCGGCGCGGGCACCATCACTTGCAACTACGACGGCGTCAACAAGTTTCAGACCATTATTGAGGACGACGCGTTCATCGGATCAGATAGCCAGTTGGTCGCGCCGGTGCGCGTGGGCAAGGGCGCTACGCTGGGCGCGGGCACGACCTTGTCCCGGGATGCGCCCGCCGGCCAGTTGACCCTGTCCCGTTCGACGCAAAAGACGATCGAGAACTGGAAGCGGCCAGTCAAGAAGTCCTGATGACGACACCGGGGGCTCAGGATTCCACACCTAAATCCGGGGCGCCTGCGGATGGGTTGCAGGCGCCCCGGCGACACTGGGCGGCGCTGACGCTGCTGCTGGCCATTACCGTTACTGTGCTGGACTCCAGCATGGTCAATGTGGCGCTACCGGCCATTGCACAGTCCCTGGGCATTCGTCCGGCTGCGGTCGTTTGGGTGGTGATCGCCTATAACCTGACGGTGGTTGTCTCGCTGCTGCCGCTGTCTGCCGTTGCCGAGCGCATCGGATTCAGGCGGATGTTTCTATGGGGCATGGGCTTGTTCCTGCTGGCGTCGCTCTCTTCCGCGGCGTCCACCTCTCTGACCTGGCTGACCTTGTCGCGCATGACGCAAGGACTGGGGTCGGCCATGATGATGTGTTTGTTCGGCGGCCTGGTACGCAATATTTATCCGCTGAGCAAGCTGGGCATGGGGCTAAGCCTCAATGCCATGACCGTGGGCTTGATGGCCGTGCTGGGCCCCACCGTGGGGGCTTTTATCCTGGAGCTGGCCTCGTGGCAGTGGGTGTTCCTGGTCAACATACCCATAGGCCTGGCCACCTACTTCGGTGCGCGATTTTTTCCCGATGTGCCTCGCAACCGCGGTCGTTTCGACTGGATAGGTTGCCTGCTTAGTGTGCCCCTGTTTGGTCTGTCTATTATTGGCCTGGATGCGATCGTCAAGGATCCAGCCAGGGCTGCCTTGTGTTTCATCCTGGCGGCGTTGGCGGCTTGGGTGCTGCTGCGCCGCTCTCGCGACCAGGTGGCGCCGGTTTTTCCCGTGGACTTGCTGCGCATCAAACCCATCGCTTATGCGGTTGGCGCGTCGGCGTTCTCGTTCGCCGCCCAGATGTCGGCATTTGTGGCGCTGCCTTTCTATTTCACCCACACCTTGCAATATTCGTACGCTGAGGTTGGCGTGTTGCTGGGTGCGTGGTCGCTGGGTGTGGCCGGCATGGCGCCGGTGGCCGGCATGTTGTCAGGCCGGTATTCAATAGCGCTGCTTTGCGGAATTGGCGCGGGCGGCATGGCTGTTGGAATGTTGGGCCTGCTGCTATTGCCAGCCACGGCCGCCTTCTTTGCCCTGATGGGCTTCATGCTGCTGGGCGGCGTGGGTTTCGGTTTCTTCCAGACCCCGAATAACCGGGCCTTGCTGGCGGGCGCGCCCAGGCATCGCAGCGGGGCGGCGGGGGGCATGCAGGCCACAACGCGTGTCTTCGGCCAGAGTTTCGGCACGGCGCTGGTTGCCGTGGCCTTCAACATCAGTCCTGCCAACGGCGCCGTGATCGGGGTGTCTGCCTCGATTGTTTGCGCTTTGGTGGCCATGGGCATCAACGTAGCGCGGCATCGCAGCCCGGTACCCGATCTGGACCTATAGTCTGCCCCTATGAATATTCTGCAATTGAATTTCGAGCGTGGATGGCGTGGCGGAGAAAGGCAAACCCTGTTGTGCATGGAGCAATTCCGAGCGGCCGGCCATGAAGTCGCGTTGCTGGCCCGTCGCGGTGGCGAACTGGCTTTGCGCGCGCGCGCCGCTGGCTTTGTCGTACACGAGTTCGGCAATGCAATGGGGGTGGCGGCGTTTTTGCTGCGCAAGCGCAGCGGTTACGACATCTTGCACGCTCAAACAGCCAATATGCTGACCTGGTTGGCGCTGCTGAAGCCTTATCTATCAGCGCCCGTGGTGTTTACACGGCGCACTGCTTTCCCCGTCCCAGCCAAGCGCGAGGCGCGCACCGCCTGGAAGTGGCGCAAAGTGGACCTGATGGTGGCCATCAGCCAGGCTGCGGCGCAAGAGCCTGAGCGTCTGGGGGTGAGCACGCAGGTGATTCCCAGCGCCATACAGCCGCGCCCTTTGGATGCCGATCATTTGCAGTCATTCTCGCAAGCCTGGAATCTGCGGGGCAGGCTGGTGCTTGCCACTGCGGCCGCCATGACGAAAGAGAAGGACCCCTGCACACTGATTCGGGCGGTACACGAGCTAAGCCGCCGGCGGGACGACTTCGTTTTTCTGCACCTGGGTGCGGGAGGCGACAGTGAATCGCAGGCGCGGTCCCTGGTGCGGGAACTGGGCTTGGAAGAGCAGTATCTCTTTACCGGATTCCAGGAAGGTATTGAAGACCTATACCGCCTGATGGATGGCTTCGTGCTCAGTTCGCGTCACGAAGCATTGGGCACGAGCGTATTGGATGCATTTCAGTATGGTGTTCCCGTCGTCGCGACCGACACCGGGGGGCTGAGCGAGATTCTTGCGGACGGACGCGGGCTATTGTGCCCGGTGGGAGATCACGCCGCCATGGCCATGGCGATGGACCGCGTGCTGTCTGATCGCGTGATGCGTGCCAGCATGATAGAGGCCGCACGTGACTATGTGCGCCAGGAACATGACGCTGTCGTCATGGGGGCACGGTATCTGGACGCATACAGGGGTGTCGTCGGCGCGAAGGACGGAAGTACGCCTTAGGGATCCTCTGAACAAGTCCCTTAGTCGCTCAGCGGAATACGGGTCTCGAACTTGGCGCGGTGCACCGAAAAGAAGCTGCGCACATTGCGTACGTTCGCCTTGGAGGTAAAGGCTCGATGTGCCAAGGCGTGGTAGGCCGGCATGTCGGCCACTTGCGCAACAAGGATGAAGTCAGGACCGGGCGTAACCCGATAGCACTGCAAAATCGCGGACTCTGCCACGATGCCGGCCTCGAACGCATCAAGCTGTTCGGCTGTTTGAACATCCAGGGTGATCTCGATGATGGCGGTCAGCCGACTGCCCAGCTTCTCGGGACTCAGGATGGCCACCTGCTTTTCGATGACGCCGGTCTCGGTCAGGCGACGTACCCGACGCAAGCATGTTGGGGCGGAGGCGTGGACGCGCTCGGCCAGATCCTGGTTCGTCAGCGCGCTGTTGGCTTGCAGTTGTTCAAGAATGCGCACGTCGAGGTCGTCTAGGGCTAGAGTGATGTCCATAAAATACGCTATTGGTGGCTTTAAGAAAGAATATTGCGTGATGTTTTGATACAGAAATATAAGTACGAAAAAGCGCGTATTAAGAAATCTTATTTCTTCTGTTCTTGCGCACAATAGCACATCAGACCAAATATTGGAGCTAGTCTATGTGTGGCATTGTCGGCGCCGTGGCGCAGCGGGATATCGTCCCTATTCTTCTTGAGGGCCTCAAACGCCTGGAGTATCGCGGTTACGACTCCTGCGGTATTGCCGTGCATGCCGATGGTCAGTTGCGCCGCGCCCGCAGTACCGAGCGCGTGGCAGAGTTGCAGGCTCAGGTCGGAAAGGAGGCCATTGACGGTTTTACAGGTATCGCGCACACCCGCTGGGCCACGCACGGGGCGCCGGCCACGCATAATGCGCACCCGCATTTTTCGGGGCAAAGCAAAGGCTCCGCGCGCATCGCACTGGTGCATAATGGCATTATCGAAAATCACGATGACTTGCGCAGTGAGTTGCAGGCGGCCGGCTATGTTTTTGAAAGCCAGACCGATACCGAGGTCGTGGCCCATCTGGTCGACCATTTGTATGCAGGTGATCTTTTCGAAGCCGTGCAGCAGGCCACGCGCCGGCTCACCGGAGCCTACGCCATCGCCGTATTTTGTGGCGACGAACCCCACCGCGTAGTCGGCGCAAGGCATGGCTCGCCCCTGGTGGTGGGCCGCGGCGTGAACGAGAACTTCCTGGCATCCGACGCCCTGGCCCTGGCCGGCACCACCGACCAGATCGTTTACTTGGAAGATGGCGACGTAGTCGACCTGCAACTGGCGCGCATTTGGGTGGTTGACATGGACGGCAGGCCCGTGGAAAGAGAAGTGCATACCGTACATGTGCACACGGGTGCTGCGGAACTTGGCCCCTATCGCCATTACATGCAAAAGGAAATCTTCGAACAACCCCGGGCGGTCAGCGACACGCTGCAAGACATCGAAAGCATCACGCCAGAGCTGTTTGGTGACGGCGCCTACAAGGTCTTCAAAGAGATCGATAACGTGTTGATCCTGGCTTGCGGCACCAGTTATTACGCGGGCCTGACCGCGCGCTACTGGATAGAGTCCATCGCCAAGATTCCGGTAAACGTCGAAATCGCCAGCGAATATCGCTATCGCGACAGTGTGCCCAACCCGCGCACCCTGGTCGTGACGATCTCGCAATCCGGCGAAACCGCAGATACGCTGGCAGCCCTGAAGCACGCGCGTGGCCTGGGCATGCAGCACACGCTCACGATCTGCAACGTGGCGACCAGTGCCATGGTGCGCGAGTGCAAGCTGAATTACATCACGCGTGCCGGCGTCGAGATCGGTGTCGCGTCGACCAAAGCATTCACGACGCAGCTGACGGCGCTTTTCCTGTTGACCATGGCATTGGCGCAGGTAAAGGGCAAGCTTAGCGAGGAGCGCGAGGCCGACATGCTGAAGTCGCTGCGCCACTTGCCGGTCGCAATCGCCGCCGTGCTGGCGCTGGAGCCACAGATCATGGCCTGGGCAGATCGCTACGCCAGCAAGGAACACGCGCTGTTCCTGGGCCGCGGCATGCATTATCCGATTGCGCTGGAAGGCGCCTTGAAGCTGAAGGAAATCAGTTATATCCACGCCGAGGCCTACCCGGCCGGCGAACTGAAGCACGGCCCGCTGGCCCTGGTGACAGAGGCTATGCCCGTGGTCACCATTGCGCCGCATGACGAGTTGTTGGAGAAGCTGAAATCCAATATGCAGGAGGTGCATGCGCGCGGGGGCGAGCTATATGTGTTTGCCGACGCCGACACCAAGATCGTCAATAGTGACGGCATACATGTGATTCGCATGCCTGAAAACTACGGCAAGCTCTCGCCTATTCTGCACACGATCCCGCTGCAGTTGCTGGCGTATCACACGGCCGTCGCCCGAGGGACGGATGTTGATAAGCCAAGGAATTTGGCGAAGAGTGTGACGGTGGAGTGATCGACTCAGATCTGCAGAAAATACGTCTGGGGCAGGGTGTGCATTGCGCTTTCGATCGCTGGTGCACCCTGTTCAAGGTACGCAACCAGTTCCGCAGTTGTCGATCCTCGCGTCAGCATCAAGCAGCTTACTTGGCCGTCGGCAACTTGCGTCGCGTGCCAACAGCCCGTATGCATGGAGATGCCTTTTCCCGGAGGGACGTGAAATGCCTTCAAGGTGGCAAGATCCGGACGGGGACCGGATGCGTCGGTTAAGGCAACGATGTGGATCACCCCATGAGAACCTAAGGGGACGATGGCTTGTTCGGTTAGCCAGTGCACTTCCAGCGAGTTGACGATGCTGTCGTTTTTTCGATAGTTGACCCACAGTACTTCGGGCTTGCCTTGATCGCCGCAATCGAAAAAATCTTGATGCCAAAAATCGGTTGCAGGGGCCGTGAAGGCTGGCTTGTCGTCGCCATACGGCCGTCCCCATACCGTCCCGTAAGGAGCGAAGGCTTCGGGGCTGAGTTTTTCTACAAATAGGGGCAAAGGTGCTGTAGCCATAAGCGGTAATGTTAGCCCGAATGAGCCCCGTGGGCGGTCCCTGGCTTTGTTGAGGGCACTCTGCTAGGCTGCGACTAGTCGGTGCGGCAGCCATGTATCACGCCATGACGGCACTGGGGCATGCACAGGAGAGGGGCACTTAATGTCGAACACTAAAGCTATTGTCTTTGATCTTTACGGCACGCTTTACGACGTCCACTCGGTCGTTCAGCAGTGCGATGCTGCGTATCCCGGTCAAGGTAGCCAGATCAGCACCATGTGGCGGCAAAAGCAACTGGAATACACCTGGTTGCGTAGCTTGATGGGGCAGTATGTTTCATTCGAGCAGGCCACCCGTGATGCGCTTGTCTACACTTGTCGGTACCTGAACCTTGAGCTCGATCAGGCGGTCTGCGCCCGACTGTGTGATGCTTATCTGAATCTAACGCCGTATCCCGAAGTGCCTGCTACCTTGCAGCAATTGAATGGCTTGGGATTACCGTTGGCGATCCTCTCTAACGGATCGGTATTTTCTATTGATAGTGTCGTCAAGAACTCGGGGCTGCAGAAGCATTTTGCGCATCTGATCAGCGTAGAGCGGGTCGGAGTTTTCAAGCCGGACCCGCGGGTCTATGCGCTCGCCTCGCAGGCGCTTGGGCTACTGCCCCAGCAGATTCTTTTTGTGTCGTCCAATGCATGGGATGCATCGGGTGCGTATCACTTCGGCTTCACGGTGTGCTGGGTTAACCGGCAAAACAACACATTCGAAGAGCTGGATGCCGCGCCGCACGCTATCGTCAACGGCCTGGATGAACTGCCTGAAATAATCAGTGCGCCACGGTAGCCAGGGGGCGCTGACTCCCCGCCACGCCCTAATCTGGCGTCTGGACCGCATGAATCTTCCATAACAGCAAGCCTGTCCAATTATTGGATAGCCATTTCCGAGATAGTGATACTGCCATCTGACGACGGCCTGATTCAGGCCATCAAGGTCAGAGGGACGCAGGGGCGTCCGTCCTAATTTCAGAAGAGGTGGTTATGGCAAAGGTTCTCGTACTGTATTACTCGTCGTACGGACACATCGAAACCATGGCTTATGCCGTGGCGGAAGGGGTTCGCGAAGCCGGCGCAGAGGTTGTCGTCAAGCGGGTGCCCGAGTTGGTTCCTGAAGGTGTTGCTGCACCTTGGTTTCATTGTCGTCGGCCTGCCTTATTCGTTTCAAGGGCAGATCGGTACCGATGAAATCATGGGTGGCTCTCCCTATGGTGCTTCCACCATTGCGGGGGGCGATGGCTCGCGGCAACCCAGCCAGGTCGAACTGGATGGTGCCCGCTATCAAGGGCGGCATGTTGCCCAAATCGCTGCAAAGTTAACGGATGCCCACTAGGGCGGGAGAACAAGACATGAATGATCTGATCGGAAAGCGGGCGCTCGTCACGGGCGGATCGCGAGGGATCGGGGCGGCGATCGCTGTGGCGCTGGCTGATAAGGGCGCGGACGTGGCGATCACCTATGCAGGATCTGCCGACCGTGCCGCCGAAGTCGTCAAGGCGATAGAAGCAAAGGGCCGCAAGGCTGTCGCCATCCAGGCCGACAACGCCGACCCGGCAGCCATCAAGCGCTCAGTCACCGTAGCGGTTGACACGCTGGGGGGACTCGACATCCTTGTGAACAATGCCGCCGTAGCGCTATACAACCTCATCGCGGATATCAGCGTCGATGAGATCGACACCATGTTGCAGGTGAACGTGCGGGCCCCTATTCTGGCGGCGCAGTCGGCCATACCTCACCTGCCGGCCGGCGGACGTGTCGTCACTATCGGGTCGGCGGGTGCCGATCGTATCGGAGGTGAGCCCGGCTCGGTCTACTACATGACGAAATCGGCCCTGCAGTCATTTACCCGGGGGCTCGCGCGCGAACTTGGGCCGCGAGACATCACGGTAAACCTGATACAGCCGGGATCGACGAACACCGAGTCGAACCCCGCCAATGGCGAATTCGCCGACTGGCAGCGTTCGCTCACGCCGCTCGGTCGTTTTGGCGAACCCGAAGACGTGGCAGCCGCAGTGGCGTTTTTCGCCAGCCCCGCCGCGAAGCACATCACCGGCGCCATCCTGAACGTTGACGGCGGCCAAGTCACTTAATGAACGGCTCAACAGCACAACTCCATTTAAGGAAATATCATGACTTTTCGTAATGGCCTCGATTCGCTTCTTCGTCCCGAAGATTCCGTACTCGTTCTAATTGACCACCAGCCATACCAGCTCACGAACCTGAACAGCCACGATCCGCAGACAGTCGTCAACAATTCGACCGCCTTGGCCAAGTCCGCCAAAGCCTTCGGCGTGCCAACTATCCTGACCAGCGTCATCGCTGAACGAGGCGGTGTGATCTTCCCCCAGATCACCGACGTGTTCCCCGGCCAAGAGGTGATAGACCGGACTTTCATCAATACCTGGGAAGATAAGAAGGTCGTGGACGCCGTCAAGGCGACGGGCCGCAAGCAATTGATTATTGCAGGGCTCTGGACCGAGGTATGCGTTGCCTTGCCGGCAATCCAGGCGCTCGGCGAAGGCTGGGATGTCACGGTGGTGACGGATGCCTCGGGCGGCGTTTCGGTCGAGGCCCACGAAGTCGCCATCCAGCGCATGATTGCCGCCGGTGCCAACGTGATGACCTGGCTGGCTGTAGCCGCCGAATGGCAGCGCGACTGGGCGCGGCTCGAGCATGTTGCCGAGCTGACCGAAATCCTGAAGCAGCATGCCGCTGGCAGCGGCATCGCCTACCTGTGGGAACAGCAACTGCTCAACACGCCAGTACCAAGTACCGCAGGCTGACGTCATGATTGAAGTTATTGAACAGCGGCGTCGCAACCTGGGTGGCGGCATGGAAGTTGGCCGTGTGCTGCCGTTTGCAAAGCGGCGCATGGTTGGTCCGTTCATCTTTTTCGACCATATGGGGCCACTCGATCTGGCACCGGGCGTCGATCGGAGCATGGACATTCGGCCCCATCCGCATATCGGTCTTGCAACGGTGACCTACCTGTTCTCCGGCGAGATCATGCATCGTGACAGCCTCGGCTACGAGCAGGTGGTCCGGCCGCAGGAAGTGAACTGGATGACCGCTGGACGCGGCATCACGCATAGCGAACGTTTCGAGCGCGCACGGACGCAGGGAGATCAGCTGCATGGCATCCAGGCTTGGGTCGCGCTACCGACTGAACTGGAGGAAATCGCGCCGTCCTTCTCTCATCACTCAGCAAGCGAACTGCCGACATGGAGCGATGCTGGTGTGAACGGACAGCTAATCGCTGGCAGCGCCTACGGTCTGACGGCCGGCGTTGAAACGCATTCGCCGCTTTTCTATGCCCATCTGGACATGGCGCCGGGCGCGACCGCCGAGATTCCAGGTGGACACAAGGAACGCGCGATCTACATCGCGACCGGTGCGGTGGAGTTCGAAGGTAGCCGTTACGAGGCTGGCAGGATGCTGGTGCTTGACGCCACCGCTTCGAGCCTGCGGGCCCTGGAACGCTCCGCAGTTATGGTTCTTGGCGGAGAGCCAGTTGGAGAACGGTTTCTTTACTGGAACTTCGTGTCGTCGTCGAAAGAGCGGCTCGAGCAGGCGGCATCCGACTGGAGGGCGGGAAGGATGAAGCTGCCCGATGCGGACGATAAAGAGTTCATCCCGTTGCCGGCGTAGCCGCAGGCCTCGATGATCTATCCACAAACAGCTCAGATAGATGTAGCCGACGAATATTTCGGCCAGAGCGTCGCCGACCCCTATCGCTGGTTGGAAAACGATATTCGCCGGGACCCCGCTGTTTCAGACTGGGTGGATGCGCAAAATGGATTATCTGCTTCCTATTTGGCCGGGCTGCCAGGACGGGAGGTCTTTCGGGCGCGTCTCACTGCGCTGTTCGATCACGAGCGCCTGACCACGCCGCAAAAGCGAGGTGAGCGTTACTTTTTTACGCGAAATTCAGGGCTTGAAAATCAAGCTGTCCTGGTCCTCCGCGAGGGTGTGAATGGCTTGGATCGTGTTGTCATCGATCCGAAGGCATGGTCGGCAGATGGCACCATCGCTCTGGCCGAATGGGCGCCGTCGGAGGACGCTTCCTATCTGGCCTATGCAATCCAGGAAGGTGGCACGGACTGGCGCCGGATCCGCGTTCTTGAAGTCGACAGTGGCACGATCCTGAACGACGAGATCAAGTGGGCGCGCTTCACGAGTATCGCTTGGGCGAAGGATAGCTCGGGCTTTTTCTACTCGCGCAATCCCGAGCCGGAATCGGACGCCGCATTCGTGGCGCCGGTTCTCGGGCATGCGGTCTACTTCCACAAGCTTGGAACGGAGCAGGCCGAAGACCGGCTTGTTTATGCATCGGAAGCAGAGGTACCGCTGATCCATACGGTCGAGGTCACTGCAGATGGACGATACGCTGTTATCTACTCTACAGCCCTAACGGGAGGCAACGCATTGGCGATAGCCGATCTGAGCAATCCCGGCTGGCCCATCAAGACCATGGTCGATACCTTCGACCACGCTTGGCTGCTTGCTGGAAATATCGGCACAAAATTCTTCCTGTCGACGCAGCAAGGCGCAGAGCGCGGCAGGGTCGTGACGACAGACTTGGCCGGGCCCGTGGCGGTGTTCGCAGAGCTTATCGCGGAGCGACACGATAGGGTACTGAAGTTCGCTGCGCTCATAGGTAATCGTCTCATTGTCTCTTACATGCACGACGCAAAGACCGAGGTCGAGCGCTACAAGATCGACGGAAAGCCGGACGGCGTCGTCGAGTTGCCCGGGGTCGGTAGTGCCGGCGCTTTCCACGGTCGGCCGAACGATGATGAGGCCTTCTTTGTTTTTACCAGCCACGACGTGCCTGCCAGCATCTATCGCTACGACGTTGCTACCAATTTTAGAACACCCTGGGCGGAGCCGAAGGTGGCGACCGACCTGGGCAATATTTTGGTGGAGCAGCGCTTCTACGCGTCCAGGGACGGCACGCGGGTGCCGATCTTTATCGTCCGACGCGCCGATGTGTCGGCTCCCGCGCCAACCATGCTCACGGCCTATGGCGGTTTTGGCATTTCTATGGTTCCCTTCTACTCGCCTGCCGCAATGGCATGGGTCGAGCAAGGCGGCGTCTACGCCGTCGCGAACATTCGTGGTGGCGGAGAATACGGAAAGGCTTGGCACGATGCCGGGCGCGGACAGAAGAAGCAGAACTCCTTCGATGACTTCATCACCGCCGGCGAATTCCTGAAGCGCGAAGGCATTACATCGCCGGACGGGCTGGCCATTCAGGGCGAATCCAACGGCGGGCTGTTGATCGGAGCGGTCGTCAATCAGCGGCCCGACCTGTTCGCGGCAGCTATTGCCAGTGTCGGCGTCCTGGACATGCTGCGGTTCGAGCGCTACACCGGTGGGCAGCTTTGGACACAGGAGTTTGGGCGTCCGGATGTCGAGGCAGATTTTCGGAACCTTCTCGCTTACTCGCCCTTGCACAATATCCGGTCCGGTACCCGCTATCCGGCCATCCTGGTCACCACGGCCGACGCCGACGATCGCGTCGTTCCGGCCCATTCTTTCAAGTATGTTGCCACGCTACAGGCCTGCGATCTTGGCGCTCGACCACACCTGTTGCGCGTCGAAACGCGTGCCGGTCACGGTGCCGGCAAGCCGACTGATAAGGCGATACAGGAGACAGCGGACATGTGGGCGTTTGCTGCGCACTGGACGGGCATGAGTGTGGGCAATGTGGAGTGATATCTGCGACTTTGCGGCTACGGCACGTGTTGAGCGGCCACAATTATGACCCCAAGCCTGTGCCTGGGCGCAACGGGATTCACCCTGATCGCGGTCTGCTACGGATTTGCCCGATTCGCTTTCGGGCTGTTTTTGCCGCAGATCGACGCGGAGCTGAGCCTGTCTTCCACCCTCAGCGGCGTGATCTCGGCTGGAGCTTTCCTGGGATACTGCATCGCTATTGTTCTGTCGGCCTATCTCACAGAACGGGTTGGTGCCCGCCCAGTTGCCGTCGGTGCGGCACTGGTCGCGGCGGGCGGCATGGCTGGTATCGCCTCAGCACCTTCAGCAACATGGCTTGCGGTCGCGGTCATGCTGGCTGGATCAAGCACCGGCTTGGCTTCGCCCCCCATGGCCGCTGCTGTGTCCGTAGTCGTGCGGTCGAGCCGACAGGGTGCCACCAATACGGCTATTAATGCAGGGACAGGCGCCGGCGTGGTGCTTTCGGGGCCCGTGGCACTGATGATGGGAGATCAATGGCGCCTTGCGTACGCCGGCTTTGCCGCCGCCGCTGTTGGCCTCGCATTAGCCGCAGCGTTCAGCATACCGGCGAACATCAGGAGCACCACGAAAAGTAAAGGCGGCATTCCACCATTCAACGGTGTGCTCAGGCGGCTGATGTTTGCCTCTTTCCTGATGGGCTCCGCCAGCACGGCGGTCTGGTCCTTTGGAGGGCAGCTCGTTACGGCTCGAGACGCCTGGAACAGCACAGCCGTGGGGCTACTCTGGATGGGTATTGGGGCCGCCGGTATCGTGGGTGCGGGCGCAGGGACTCTAACTGCTCGATATGGACTTGACCGGGTCCATCGCGTCTTTCTGACGACAATGGCGGCGGGCGTCCTTCTGGTCGGTGTCGGCGCCACAACCGCCCTGGTACTGTGCGGAGGCATTCTATTTGGTGCTGCCTACATTATGCTTACCGGCGTCTATTTGATCTGGGGAGTCATGGCACTACCCGATCGGCCCGCCACAGGCCTGACGATCGGCTTTCTGACTATAGCTATCGGTCAAACTGCGGGGGCGCCGTTCTTTGGCATGCTGATGGATCGGCTTACGACCGACTATGCCGTGACTATTTTTGCCTGTCTGGCCCTCGCGGCCTGCTTGGCACGCGCGGAAAAAGAACAGGGTAGGTCCCGTCCAGAGTGCCGGGAATGACCAATTGCCGGGGCCTGCTCTGAAAGCGGGGGGGGGTTGAATGATAATCATACGCAATTAATGGTAAATTGCGCTTCGTTATGCTGGCATCTGGCTGGCATGGGTACGGGGCAGAGTGTGAACAGTAAACGTGTATTTGGGCCTTTCAGACAAAAGCTGAAGATCATCGTAGCGGCGACGCTTGTGTCTGCCGCAACAGCGCTTGTTGCTCAAGCAGCCACAGTGTCGGTCACGCATGCAGGTGGTCAGACGGACGTGCGGACCAATCCACAGAAAACTGTGGTGCTTGACCTGGCATTGCTGGACGTCATGAATGCACTGAAAGTACCGGTTGTAGGGGTTCCGGGGGGACGCTTCTCGGGGGCGCTTTCGCATTATGGTCAGGATAGCGTCACCAAAGTCGGCTCAATGTTCGAACCTGACCTGGATGCGATACGCGCCCTGGAGCCGGACCTGATCATTGCGGGCCGACGGTCGACAAAAGCGTATCCTGCGGTGGCCGAGATCGCGCCGGCCATCAACTTGGCTTTCGATCAGCAGAATCTGGTGGACAGCGTCATGCAGACCACTCGTACGCTGGCGTCGCTATATGGTAAGCAGGATGTGGCCGAACCACTGCTTGAGAGGCTGGATACCTCGGTAAAGAAACTACAGACAAGGGCTGCAAAGGCGGGGAAGGGGTTGCTGGTGTTTACGACCGGCGGCAAATTGATTTCGCAAGGTCCTGATTCGCGGTTTGGTGTCTTGTTCAATGATTTTGGTGTTGTGCCCGCCATGACGGTCTTCCCCGACGGCAAAGGCGTGGCCTTAACGGCCGAATCGCTGCAAGCGCTTAACCCCGATTGGATTTACGTGATAGACCGCGATGCCAGCTTAGGCCGCGACGCGTTGTCAGCAAAACAACTGCTGGACGATGCGAAGGTGGAAAGGACGGCGGCCGGTAAAAGTGGACGTATCGTGTACCTCGCCCCATATAACTGGTACATGCTGGATGGTGCCGGGCTAAACAGCCTGCAGGAAAATGTCGATAAGCTGCTGGAGGCGCTTGAACGTTGAGGGCGGCTAGACGGGTTTAGCGGTCAGCTTGCTACTTTCTGTCTCTATAGCTCTTTTTTGTCGACACTTTAGCGAGGAAGGCACAAAACACGGGCGCTTCCATATCGTCGGTGCTGCGGTCCTGCACGAGCCCCATTCCTCAGAGAGTTGGGCTCCCCGCAGGACCGCTTCGGGACTTAAACACCCATTAATACTCCGCCGTCAATGAGGAACGAAGAGCCCGTCACCATTTGGGATTCGTCGGAACAGAGGTAGACTGCCATCTTCGCTATTTCGTCGGGCCTGATCATCCGCCCCACAGGCTGGTACTCTGAGAACTCGCGGAATGTCTCTTCTTCGCGGCCGGCGTATGCAGTCTTAAGATAATTGTCGACCATATCCGTATGGACGCGAGCGGGACAGATACAGTTGGCTCGGATGTTTTGCTTGACGAAATCTAGCGCCACGGAACGCGTCATCATCATCACCGCAGCTTTGGAGGAACTGTAGGCGAAGCGGTCATGCATGGCGGTCAGGGAGGCTAAAGACGCCATATTGAGAAGAACCCCGCCCCCGCGTTCGATCATGGAAGGAAGGAAAGCCTGCGTGACGTTAAATACGCCTTCTACGTTGATTCGGTATACACGCTGTAAGTCTTCCAGCCGAGTTTCAAGTATTGTGCCGACGTGGATGACGCCAGCGTTATTTACGAGAACGTCGACGTTGAAGCCCGCATCCTTACACTCTTTGAGTGCGTTAGCGACACTGTGCGGATCCGCAACGTCCATCCGTACACCGAATGCCGAGCCTTCTTCTTGTGCTGATCCGGCGCGTTCGCGCGCACGGTCGAGGTCGATATCGGCCAGCACGACACGGGCTCCTTCCCGCAGAAAGGCTTCTGCTATGGAATAGCCGATTCCAGCTGCGGCACCAGTAATCAGTGCCGTTTTACCCATCATTCGCATGTTGTTTCCTTTCTCTATTTGGAATAAGCAATCAATTAATTTCTCTAACCCTATTACTCAGGCGTCCAAGCCCCGAGATTTCCAGAACGCATTCATCCCCGTGCTTCAGGTAAATGGGCGGATTGCGGCTGAAACCGACGCCAAATGGCGTGCCGGTGACGATAAGATCACCCGGCTCAAGTGTGATTGATTGGGAAATAAACGATACTAGCCGGGCCACCGAAAAGATCATATTCTTCGTGTTCGAGAACTGAAGCTCTTGACCATTCAGCGAAAGTCTGAGGTCCAGGCTTTGAGGGTCAGGGATATCGTCCTTCGTTACGAGGTACGGTCCCCACGGACAAAATGTGTCGACCGACTTGCCGTGATCCCACTGTTGGGCTTCCCGAAATTGCAAATCCCTGGCCGACACATCGTGAACGATGCTATAGCCGGCTACATGGTCAAGGGCCTCTTGTTCGCTGACCTTGCGGGCGCGCGAGCCCATCACCACCCCCAGTTCCACCTCATAATCGACCTCGCTGCAGACGCTGCGGTCGAACACGATGTCATCGTCGGGACCGACTACCGAGCTAGGGAATTTCGCGAACAACACGGGTACCTCCGGCACCTTAAGGTTCGCCTCGCGACAATGGTCAATATAGTTCAGTCCGATGCCGACGATTTTGCCCGGCTCGATCACGGGCGCACACAGCTTGACCGATTCGAGCGGGATCGTAGTGGCATCCGCCGCATCGGCGGCCAGTCGTATAGCATCTTCCATCTGTTTACCGCCACGCAGAATTTCCAGCAGGTCGCCATGCCGACCGGTAGGAAAGCCTGCTGCGGCAAGATCCACGATGGTGTTGTCTTTCAAAACGCCCGGCCGGGTTTGACCCGCATGATTGAATGTCACAAGCTTCATGTAATACTCCAGTTTAGGAACTTCGTTTCTTTACGCGCCCCGCTCGGGATCGCGGTTCATGTCCGGCCTGTTGACGGCGCTGTCGGGTCGATAGCCGAGCTGGAAGGAAATTTTCCGCGCGCTTTCGATCACATTTGGCGCAAGTGCGTGTAGCCGGTCCAGATCAAGCCGGCTTTCGGGTCCGGATATTCCAATGGCGGAGATCACCTCCCCGCGACTGTTTCTGATCGGTGCAGCCACGCCACATACGCTTTCCCGCCATTCGCCCCGGTTAACCGCAAAGCCGTCTTTTCGAACGGTTGCCAGCTCTTGAATCAAGGCGTTGTGGTCGTCCACCGTAGCCGGGGTGTATTTCTTAAGTTTTTTGGGCACAAGATCTTCGAGATCGCGTTGGAAGGCAAGCAGCGCTTTACCGGTTGCCACGGTGTAGGCGGGAGCCCGTCCGCCGATTCGGGAATAAGCGCGTACGGGCTGGTTGCTTTCAACCTTGTCGATATAGACCACGTCCATCCCGTCGATGATCGACAAGTGGACGGTTTCCATGGATTCATCGGAGAGCTGCTCCATGACGGGACGGGCCAGGTGCTTGAAATCAAGCCGCTCGATGACCACACAGCCGAGCTCCCATGTCTTAAGCGTCGCTGCGTAACGCCCGTCGTCAAGAGTGCGTACATAGCCCATAGCTTGCAGCGTGGCAAGTATGCGATGAGCATTACTTTTGCCCAAGCCAAGCGCGACCGACATCTCGGTGACGCCCGTTGGCGAGTCGCGCAGGCAGATCCACTCTAGTGCCCTCAGCGCTTTCATTGAGGTCGAATCCATAATATTAAGACCGGAAAAGTTGTGACAAGTGGCATTGTTCCATAGATGTGTACCTGCTTAAGAGAGGTTATTCGAAAGCCCAAGTCCGCTGCGGCTCGTGCGTCCGATCAAAGAGGCGTGCTTCTTTCTCTTTGCGCCGTGGCCGATATAACACGGTCGCGGTGGGCCTGAAGGCGCGCCTTAAGGCCGCTTTTCATGATGGATTTGATCAATGCCGCGAGATCGCGGTCACGTTGGTCGCTAGTGGTGGCCGCACGTAACGCCGAGAAGGTGCTGCGGTCTGTGCGCAGCCTCGCCCAATTTCGCTCGAAATTTTCGTCCGAGACTTGATTGACGAGGCCGGCGGCCAGAGCGTCTTTATGATTGATGGACGCGCCAGTGCTCGTCCAACGTAAGGCGCAATCGGCGCCGACCCTTTCTTGAAGCCGCCGGGTTCCAAGGATTAAGCCAAACGCGGCACCGGGGAAGAGGAAGTTGGCATCGGTGCGGGCTACGCGGATGTCGCACGCAGTGAAGATGTCCGCGCCGGCGCCCAGCACGCGGCCGTGCCCGAACGCGACAGTGCGGATGGGCGCGTGCCATATATTCGAAAGCAGTTGTTCAATCTGGACGAATCGGTATAGCAGATCGCCTTCGCTTTCGTCGTCCAAGTTGGATAAATCGAATCCGGTACAAAAGTGCTTTCCGTCGCCCTGAAAGATAATGGTGTGCACATCGGGGGTGGCTATGGCGCGCTGCACGGCTTGGGACAGAGCCGCCACCAATTCAGCAGACAGCGCGTTCCCTTTTTCGGGGCGATCAAGTGTCAGTACTGCGACGCCAGATTCTTCAGAGTACATGGCGGCTCCTCGGCTAAACAGCGTTCGGGCGGATGGCTCGGGACCGATCCCACAGATTAGGGACCACGTCCGTTGCATAACCGGAGACGAACTCCTTTGGTTCGCCCGTGTGCGGGTCGAAGGTATGTCTGGATGTACCCCCGATGTTCCCGCCGTAGACGTGAATGCTGATAGATGCCATATTTTCCAGTGCATTCGCAACCGTATGGATGTCGCCAATAGACGGACTAACAGCGTCGATGTGCCCTGCGCGCAACACGATGGCCTCGCCGCAAGGAGACAGCGTGCCGTCTGGATTGCGCTGATACCGCACACCAGCTTCCGCGCCTCGAAGGACGCCGATCAAACCCCAGGTGGTGTGGTTGTGCACCGGTGTCCTCTGCCCTGGCCCCCATACGAAGCTGACAACGGAAAACCGCTCTAGCGGATCAGCATGCAGCAAATATTGCTGATAGTGGTCGGCGTGAGGCTGGGCGCAAAACTCTGGCAGCCATGTATCCGTAGAAATCAGCGTTTCCAGCAGGGGCCGGCCTTTGCGCAGCAGTTCCGCCTCTGTGGAGGTCGCATCAACTAGCCGCGTCATGTCTATAACGAAATTGCGCAATGGTTCGATGGATTTGAACTGCAACTGTGCCTCCTGTGTTTATGCCGGGAACAACTGGCGCGGGCCAAAGACACGCTCGCGACTACGTGCTGTAAACGTATCGTTTTCTGTTATTTGGAACGCTGTTCCGCCAATTGCGAAGTGTACGGTACGAAGGCGACGACGTCAACGGGGTCTTCTGGGATGCTTCGTGGACATCAAACCCGAATCCGGAAAGGGGTTGCCTTGCCCGCGAGAAGTGTGGTTATATATGCATGTACCGAATGTTAGTATTGCGTTCCATTAAATGGAACATTAGAGTTCGTGTGCAGTCGCTTCCGAAGCGGTCGCCGCGATCTAGGCGTGCGCTTTCTACGCGCACACCCTTTTAGTGATCAAAAGCCATATGCAACCCTTGAAAGATATACGTGTTATTGAGTTTTGTAGTGTCGCAGCGGGTCCGTATTGCGGCATGCTGCTCGCCGATATGGGTGCCGACGTTATCAAGGTCGAGCATCCCGTCGGAGGCGACAACATGCGAGCTTGGCCCCCAATTAATGGCGGCTACAGCGAAAACTTCGCCTCGATTAACCGCAATAAGCGCTCAGTGACACTCGACCTCAAAGATCCGGTTGACCTTGCCCGGGCCAGGGCGTTGATTGACTCGGCCGATGTGGTGCTGGAGAACAACCGGCCCGGGGTTATGGAGCGCCTGGGCTTGGCGTACGGCGACGTAAACAAGAGCCGTCCTCAATTGGTCTATTGCTCCATATCTGCCTTTGGCCAAGACGGACCGCGATCCAAGGAGGCGGGATACGATCTGACGCTGCAAGCCATGAGTGGCGTCATGAGCGTAACCGGTGAGCCGGCAGGCAATCCCGTCAAGTGCGGCGTGCCGCTCGCCGATTTCGCCACGGGTCTGTACGGCGCGTTTGCAATCGTCAGCGCACTGCGCGAAGCGGCGGCCACGGGCAAAGGCACCCACATCGATGCTTCGATGCTCGGTTCGTCGCTTGCAATAAGTGCCTTGCAGACCAGCCATTATTTCGGTACCGGCGAGGACCCCCAAAAACTCGGTTCGGCACATCCACGTAATGCGCCTTACGAAGCATTCCGTGTTGCGGATGGTCATGTAGCCATCGCCGCCGGAAACAACGCCTTGTTTGCCCGCGCTTGCGCAGGAATAAATCGCGAAGACCTAATCGAACAGGAGCGATTCTCCACGAACGTGCTCAGAGCCCAGAATCAAGCGGAGCTGAAAGAAATATTCGAGAGCGCGTTGGCCGACCAGAGCGTCAACACAGTGCTCGAGAAATTTCGGACATTGGGCGTCGCATGTGCGCCAATTAACAGTTATTCCGAGGCGCTAGCCGATCCACAAGTGCAGTACATGGAATGGGTCCGGCCGTTGACCCTGCCAGGAGGACAGCGCACCAGAACTTTCGCTTCACCGCTGCGATTCAATGGCGAAAGTGCTGAGCTTCGCCGCAGCCCGCCGGAGCTTGGCGAACACAACGAAGAGGTTTTCGCCGAGCTTGCGAAGCGCATGGCGCTTCAAGAAACAGTCCCAACATCTTCGTAGAAGGAGTAAGACGATCCGATCCGATTGAATAGAACTAGGCATGACAATTACATAGAAATGGAGACCCATAAATGAGTAAACAAAATAGATGGTTCAAATTGTCGATAACTGCAGTGTTATCGTCAGCAATGATGCTTGCCTCTGCCCACGCCAGCGCGGCCAAGGGCGCTGAGGGCCAATACACCAAAACCCTGCGAGTCGGCTATATCGTGAGCGTCGATAGCGAGGTCGATAAAGGCGCGAATAAATTCAAAGAGCTGCTCGAAGCCAGCACAGCTGGCGCGGTGAAAGTGAATCTGTTTCCAAACGCCCAGCTTGGCGGCGAAGTAGACATGCTGAAGAGCCTGAAGGAAGGCGTCATTGATGTGGTAATCGCCGGCGACGGCATACTGGGCCCGTTCCTTCCCGAATACCAAGGGCTGGTTCTGCCCTTCCTGATTAAGGATTACGGTCATATGGATCGTGTTTATCAGGGGGAAGTGGGTAAAGAAATCAATGAGGTCTTGATGAAGAAGGTCAATGGTCGCGTTACGGGCTATTGGCACAGAGGCGCGAAGAGCGTGACTGCGAACAAGCCTATCAGCACCCCCAAGGACTTGGAAGGCCTTAAGCTGCGCGTTGTCCCCTCGCCTCTCGTTGTCGCTGCCTGGAAGGCGCTTGGCGCGTCCACTACGCCAATGAGCTTCCAGGAGCTGTTCGTTGCGTTGCAGCTAGGTACTGTAGACGCTCAGAATAATCCGCTAGACCTGATCTACTCGGCGAATTTCTATGAGGTTCAGGACTACGTGATCTTGACTAAAGACACGTACACGCCTTGGGCATTCATAACGAACGACAAGCTCTACCAAAACTTTCCCGCTGACATAAAAGCTAATTTTGATGATGCCTTCAAAGCAGCCAGGGATTATCAGAACGAATTGGTGGCGGAAAGTGGGGACGAGTACGTCAAGTTGCTTCAAGAGAAGAATATGAAGTTCGTCGAGCCTGACAGAGAGCTCTTTAAGAGTACGCTGGCTGGCAGTGGAGTGTTGGAAGCATTCAAGGACAAAATGGCGCCGAACCTGTTCGAAAGAATAGCTGCGCTCGAGAGCGACTGAGCACGCCACGCGACTTACTATAGAAATGCCAAGGCCGCCCCGTGGGGCGGCCTTGGCATTTCTATAGTAATTAGATAGCGAAGCCGTACCCGCATATCGGGTGGCGTCATTGCAGCCCAGTTCACGCTGCGGCCGGCTTTGCGCCGGCTCTATACCAATTACTATCTACCTGAAGGGTACGAGCATTCCGTGGGCATCAACGAGACCGTACATGGTGTTTCTCGCAACAACTACAGGGATCGGAGTCCCAAGCCCCCAGTTGAAGCCTCGCAGTACAGTAGCGGGTGGGATCAGTCTCGCTGGCGTATCGCGTTGGCAACTGGGGGGGCAAGGCATCACAGAAGAAGTGTTAGGTTGGGAGCGCTGCCCCAACGATACCGAGTGAGATGGGGCAACTTAGACGGCGCCCCGGGACCTTGGTTCTATCCTGGGAGCGCCCGTGATCGGATCTTAGGTAGATTATTGCATCATGCTGGGCAGCCATGTACTAATTACAGGGATGTACGTGACAAGCATCAGGTTGATGATTAGCGTGATGAAAAAAGGCAGTAGACCTTTGGAGATATCCTCGAGAGATATCTTGGCGATCTGGCAAGAAACGAACAAATTGACCCCTACGGGTGGTGTGACCATCCCTATCGCCAGATTGACTATCATGATAATCCCGAAGTGAATGGGGTCGATTCCAAACTGTGCAGCAACCGGTACGAGGATGGGTGCAAGAATTAGAATCGCTGAGGTCGATTCGAAGAACATGCCAACGACCAGCAGTATCAGGTTAACGATCAGCAAGAAGATAATGACGTTAGCGGTGACGTCGACCAGCATCTGTGCGATCGACTGTGGGATCATATTGATTGTGAGGAACCAGCTTAGCAAGCCCGCTCCGGCCACTATGATCATAATGATCGCGGTCATAACGGCAGCCTCGCCGCAGACGTTGATCAGCGACTGAATCTTCAGTTCTTTATAGATAAAGACGCTGACGACAAATGCATAGATCACCGCAACAGCCGCCGCCTCTGTCGGAGTGAACACGCCAGAGTATATGCCGCCCAGAATAATAATCGGCATGATCAGCGCAAGAGATGCGTCGCATATTGCATTGAGCCGCTCCTTCCACGTTGCTCTCTTTTCATCGTCGTTGAATCCCTTGATTTTGGCGATGATGTAGACAGTCAGTATCAGGCTCATACTGAGTAAAAGGCCCGGCACAATCCCGGCGATGAACAGTGAGCCAATGGAGACCTTGGCTACGACTCCATACACGATCAGCGGGATGCTCGGCGGAATGATTACGCCGAGCTCCCCGGATACTGCTATGGAAGCTGCTGAAAACCTAGACGAATAGCCTCGCTTGACCATCGCGGGTATCAATATGGCTCCGATAGCTGCAACGGAAGCCGCGCTGGACCCTGATATTGCGCCGAAGAACATGCACGCCACCACGCCGGAGGCGGCGTAACCGCCGCTGATGTGACCGCAAAATGAACTCGCCAGCTTGATAAGTCTGGATGATATGCCACCCGTTTCCATCAATTTACCTGCCAGGATAAAAAGTGGAATGGCTAGGAGCGGAAACGAGTCCAGCGCTGAGAACATCTGCTGTCCAACCACGAAGGTGGACATGTCGGTAAAGAAAACGATTGCGAAGAGCGTGGCGCCGGCTAAGGCGAAAGCGACGGGAACCCCAAGAAATAACAGTACAAATAATGTGACTACGAGTATCAGCGCCATGCTACGGCCTCGCCTTCGTTAGTTCGATGGAGACAACAATCACATTCAGCAGCGTCAAGAATGCACCGACTGGCAATGCGGTATAGGCCACGGCCATGGAGACCTCCATCGACGCGAATTGCTGTTCGGATGCCTCGAGGGTAATTACGGCGCCGATATATACCAGGTATGCCATGAATATCCCGACCAAGACTAGCACCAGCATTTTCATGGCGTACCGAGCCTTCTCTGGGACGCTCTGGATGATCACCTCGACGGCAATCAGCGACATTCTGCGCATTGCAACGGCCATACCGAGGAATACGACCCATATCGAAAGGTATTTGGCGACTTCCTCCGACCATATCAGCGGTGAATGCAAAACATATCGCAGGAATACCTGTACGAACAATATCACTGCGAGAGCGGCCAGAAAGACAGCAATGGCAAGAAAGATGCCCTTGTTCATCTTATCGACGGCATGTATATAAGATTGCGTGAGCTGCACTTTGTCTCCTTCGAGTGCGCCTGTGGAGGTTGACTTATTGGTTTAGATCTTCGCCTTCATGTCGGCGACTACATTTGTGAGCTTTCCATGAATCAAATAACCGACAAGGCATTCCGCCGCAACCATCGCCATCTGTTCCCGAGTTTCAGCTGTGGCGGATCCGATGTGAGGAACCAGGACGGCATTATCAAGTTTCAAAAGGGGGTTGTCGGGCTCGATCGGTTCTGATTCGAACACATCCAGACCGGCGCCATAGATACGCTTGCTTTCCAGCGCAGCGATCAGCGCTTTTTCATCGACCGTCGATCCGCGGGAAGCATTAATGAAAACGGCAGTTTTCTTCATCAGCTCGAATTCATGCCTGCCAATAAGATGATATGTCTGTTGGGTTAATGGAACCAAAACGACGATGAAGTCGGCGGCCGCCAGCAGTTCGTTCAGCGGCTTGTACGAAATAGCAAGCTGGTCCTCAACCTCCGGTTTCCGCGTCCGACTGGAGTACATCACGTCCATATTGAAGCAGGCCGCTCTCCGGGCGACGGCTTCACCGAGCTGCCCCAGACCGATGATCCCCAGTTTCTTGCCGAACACGTCCAGACCGAACAGATGGCTGTCGTCTCCATGTGCCCACTTCCCCGCCCGTGTATACCTGTCCAGTTCGGCGAACCGTCTGGCAGTCGCTATCATCAGTCCGAAAACTAGGTCTGTTACGGTCTCATTCATCTGGCCCGGCGCATGAGTGCCGATCACGCCGCCCTCAACCATGTCATCAATGTTGAAGTTGTCATAACCCGCAGACATATTGCTGACGATTTTCAGGTTTTTTGCGCGAGAAATCAGCTCTTTATTGATTGGAACGCCATGGCCGAACAGGCCATCAACATCCGCAGCTTTCTCAAACAGCGTTTCTTTAGGAATCCATTCTGCTTTATCCCAAATGCCGAGTTCGAAATGTTCTTCCAGGTAGTTCCTGACACGAGCAGACATCATGTTGGTCGCGTAAACCTTCGGTTTCATCGTATAGCTCCAAATATTTCACCCGCGCTCTGTGCGGGTATGATTGTTCTTAAATGTTCTGGTCCGTATGGGCGCCGACCGACGCGCACGATACGTTATGTGCGAATTTTCCCAGCACACCTTTTTTGACGGTTACCGGACGCAATGATGATTGTTCCTCTCTTCTTTTCAGTTCTTCATCAGAGACGTGCATAGTTATCTGTTGGCTTATCGAGTCGATCGTTACTAAGTCGCCCTCGTTCAGCAAAGCAATGGGGCCTCCTGTTTGAGCTTCGGGGGCGATGTGTCCCACAACCAAGCCATGTGTTCCGCCCGAGAATCTTCCGTCCGTTATCAGAGCTACCTTTTCACCGAGGCCTTTACCGACCAGAATGGAGGAGGGCGACAGCATTTCAGGCATGCCTGGTCCGCCTTTCGGGCCGACGTAACGGATGACCACGACATCACCTTCGTTTATCTTGTTGTGTGTAATTGCTTCAACGGCATCGCTTTCTGTGTCGAACACGCGGGCGGGACCAGTGTGTTTTTTCACCGACACTCCGGACATCTTTGCGATGGCCCCACTAGGTGCCAAATTGCCCTTGAGCACAACCAGAGGCCCTTCCTTGCTATATGGCTGATCTATGGGGTGTATCACTTCTTGTCCCTCAACCAGGCCCGGTAAGCCAGCAAGGTTAGCCGCGATTGTCTCGCCCGTGACCGTCAGGCAGTCGCCGTGTATGAATCCTTCGTCAAGGAGCAATTTCATTACAGCTTGGACCCCTCCCGCATGATAGAGGTCTTCCATCACATATTTGCCGCTGGGCTTCAGGTTGGCGATATGAGGCACCCTCTTTTGGATTTCGTCGAAATCGTCCAATGTCAGATCCACGTCCACAGCATGGGCCATGGCAAGCAGATGCAACACTGCATTAGTCGATCCGCCTAACGCCATGACCACGGTGATGGCGTTTTCGAATGCCTGCTTTGTCATGATATCTTTGGGGTAGATGCCTTTTTCGACCAGCTTAAAAAGCGCTTTTCCGGCCCGGATGCATTCTTCATTTTTATGTACGGATTCGGCTGGAATCGACGCGTTCCCCGGCAGGCTCATGCCCATGGCTTCTATGGCTGCTGCCATGGTATTTGCGGTATACATTCCCCCGCACGCACCGGCCCCTGGGCATGCGGCACATTCTAATGCGTCCAACCGTTCTTGACTGATCGAACCTTGATTGAATTGGCCCACGCCTTCGAATACTGAAAGAAGGTCGATGCGCTCGGTGCCAATTTCCCCTGATGCGATTGTCCCGCCATAGACGAAGATCCCAGGTACCCCCGCATTGGCAATTCCCATCATGCATCCGGGCATATTCTTGTCACAGCCGCCGATCGCCAACACCGCGTCGAGACTCTCGCCGCCAATGACTGTTTCGATGGAGTCGGCAATCAGATCACGGCTGGGAAGCGAGTAGCGCATGCCCTGGGTCCCCATGGCGATCGAATCGGAAACCGTGATGGTGTTGAATATGAAGGCCACGGCTCCCGCTGATTGCGCGCCTTGTTTAGCCGCCCTGGCAAGTTCGTCGATATGGATGTTACAGGGAGCCACCTCACTCCATGTGCTTGCGATCCCCACCATGGGTTTTTGAAAGTCATCGTCCTTCAGTCCGACGGCCCTTAACATCGCTCTATTGGGAGCTCGTATTTGTCCTTCACTGAACACATGACTATTGATTTGTAGCTCTTTCTTCACTTGGATTGCTCCTGATATATATAGCGGCATCGGTTTAAGGCCGACGGCTTCGGGCTGCGATCCGCCATTGCGCTGCAAGGCTCCCTGGAGTTGCAAGCACTGATGGCACCGGCTCGGCAGCAGACATATGGTCACAGCGAATATTGTGTTCTATATATTGGAACGAATGTTCACTATTCGGCACGTCCATATATAACCACAGTTTTAGTCGACAAAGCAACTGCCCGACTCCCGGAATTTTATTTAGGGGGCATCTTGATATATTGCGTGCATGCAGCCCATGTGAACGGCCCGCGCGTTCTAAATTGGGCGCCTTAGATTGCCAAAGAATATCGAGGAGAGTGTGACGGTTGAGTGATTGACGGCTATTCTCAGAAAGTCCAGCGCATCGACAACTGACCTTGCAGCGCCTTGTACCCACTGCCCCATAGACCACCAAGCTCGGCGCCTACGGTGTAGCGGGCGCTGCGCTGCCAATTCAGCCCTGCACGCAAACTCGCGCTATTGCGGGGCAGTACGGCGTTGGTAGTCTCGAAAGAGGCTGCAGGCCATACCGCAAACGCGGCGTTCTGCGTTACATCGCGCCCCATCCACTCATGCTCCCAGCCAATTCGAACATGGGCCGTCACTTTGCCATGCCGGGATGGGACCGTCATGCTGCCGTCCATGCCAATGCTGGAGCGCAGCGCGTCCATCCGCTGACTATCCAGATGCAGGCGGGTGGCAGGGGGGCCTGACTCATTCACGCCAGGACGGAAGACCTTGGCATAGTTAAATGACATGAAGGGGCCTGCCGACCAGGCCGGACTTAGACGCCAGCGATAGCCCAGGCCGGTATGTGCCGACATGCTATGGCCAGTCCAGTCAGCGGAATGTGCGGCGTAGTAGTCGCCGACGGCCACTTTTCGGTCCATGGAGCCTTGCTCTATGCCGAATCGAATGCCTCCATAGGCGTACGGGCCAGCGAATTCATTAGCTTGGTACTGCAGGTGTGCTCCGACACCGAAGGCGGTGCTTTTGCCCTTGCCCCACTGCGGGGACTTCAGATTTACGGACTGATCGGCGATATCCATGTGGAGGGCCATGGATGTATCCGATCGGCTGCCCAGGCGCCGGCCGCTGCCGATGACCAGGCCATAAGTAGCGGCATCGTAACCCACGGTGGAACTGCGGGCGTCTTGCTTGCCCTTACCGCCAAACGCGACGGCGTATCCTTTCCATGCTGAGCCGCCAGTGCGCACAGCCTGGCCGAAGCCTTGCAGCGCTGTACTCATTGCGTCGCGCTCGCGCTGCAGCGATGCTGCAAGGCCAGCGCTGTAGCCCGCCGGCGACACCAGGCTCAAGGCCTGGGTGACTTCACTGCCATTTAATGCCGAGAAGTCCAGCGCCCGGAAGAAAGACTGTGCGACTACCGGTCCATGACCTGCAAGCCGCTGCAGCGCCTGACCGGCGGCCCATTCATTCGCGTCCTGGCCATACTGGCTGTAGGCATTCTCGGAGCGACTGCTTGTCAATATGTAGCGGTGTCCGCCCAGCGGCACAGCACTGAAACCTATCGTTGGTGAAGCCCGGGCGAGGGTTACGCTATCGAAGCCACCAGTTTGTGTAACGGCTTGAACCACGTCATTCGTCGCTGTGGACCACGCGCTGCTGTACCAGTCCGCCATTGGCGCAAGCGTCAGTGCGCCAGCAAGATCGGCGTTACCGGTTACGGCGAAAACATCGTGATCCCCATTGGCAGCGAACTCTATCATCAACCGTCCGGAAGACGTTTGCATGTAATCGCCGTTAACGGTGATGGTCCCAATGGAGTTACCGGGTGCCAGCGTGCCGTGGTTAGTGAACAGACTGCCTGCTGTCATGTCGAAGGTGGAATTTCCTGAGAGCCTTGCACCAGGGTTGAGCAGCGCGCCATAGACTTCGTGCGTGCCATTCAAGCTGGTTTCACCCCCGTCGAAAGACAAGGTCAGATTCTCCTTGCCCCGGATGCTGCCGACATGTGCAAGCTTGAAGCCCGAATCCGCGACGCCGGTGGCCCGCCCCTGCTTATCGGCGCGTTGCCCGAAAGAGATGGTGGTCAGGCGCCGGTCGCCCGCCCCATCGGTTTGCGCGTAGTCAGAAACGATGTCGCCCTCGAGTTTGGCGCCCCGCATGATATTGATGCTGCCGACGTAAGCATTGTCGGAAATGTAAATGGCCGCTTCGCGTCCTGCTACTCTGCCGGTAATGTCCGCCAGGTCGGCAAGCGGCCCGTCAAGTTCGGGCAGCAATGCGGCGGGGACACCGCTAAGCGTACGTATATACGATCCGCGATACTCTTTGGCGTCTCCGAGTCCATTCGAACCAAAATCAAAGCGTAGCCCAACGCCTCTTGCGCCCAAAGCCTCCACGTCGCCGCGGTGAACGAGCACGTGGTTCCTGCCGTAAGTGAACATGACGCCTTGGCCGTCCTGCCCATTTGCATGCACTCTCGTCCCGGGCTCAATAACAATAGTGTTGCCCTCGCCATCCACCCGTATCCCTGCGCCGCCGGCGCCCGCAGCCAGTAAATCGGCTGCTTGCCGCACGCGATTATGGCTGCCGTAAACGTGAAGCCCCAACCCCAGAGACGATTTGTTGTACTGCCCATGCAGGTATTGGCTGCCTTCGCCATCACGCGCGAAAAACCCGTCATTATTCAGAATGTCCAAACCGCTGCCATAGACCGAGCGCCCAAAGAAATTACGGCGATCAATTGTGTAGCCCAAGTCTTGCAGCACAGCCAGTTCCGCCTCCATGAAGACTTTGTAGTTGCGATAATTCTGGTGGCTCATGACGCTGTTTTTGAGCTCGATGTGGCTCATATTGTTGTCATCTACAGCCGTGTAGTCACCAATCTCGTAGCGCATTTTGATAGGAACGCCAGGAAGGCCTCCGTCGAGTACCTCGGAAATGTTGCGCCCCACCAGCAGGCCTTGGTCGCTCATTACGTCAAATGGGGCAGCGTCGGCTTGGTTATTACAGCCAGTGCACCAGACGGCTTGGCCTGGGCGGGCAGGGTTGCCATTGTCATCTACCATCAAGGGGCCCCAGCCGGCCAAAATAGTGCCAAACCGGGGCGTAAATGCTCCGGCAGAGTCTTCGGCCCCGCTGGTGGCGCCCAAGCCGTGCGCGAGTTCGTGGATGGTTGTGGAAAATAGATCGTCGTGGCCAGACAGCGGAATTTGCGTGAGCCGAGACGGGAGATAGGTGGCGTCACCCAAGCCGAAAACGCCGTGAGAACCAGCATTCAGATCACCGGGGTCTATGTCCAGACCTTGCAGGCTGTGCTGCAATAGCGTCCGCGGTCCCAAGCCGCCGTTGGCGAGCGGCGACCCGCCAAAAGCGTTGTCCGGCTCGTCGTCCGTACCGATATTTATTATGGTCGGATTTCCGTCCACAGCTTTCGATTGTATGACCTCTGCCCAATAGATCAGCCCATTAACTATTTCGGGTTTCAACTCCGGTCGCCAAGCCCACGAAGAAGATTGAGGTGTGCCATCGTCGATATCGAAGGGCCCGTCTCCCGGATCGAAAAAGCGTGCTTCGAATATCGTTTGTCCCGTCGGGCTTCTGATGGTGTGGTACTCGACGGCCAAGGACGGCGAGGCGATAAGGGTAGACAGCAGGATGGAGATTGCGATCGTCTTCATGGCGTTATCTGTTGGGCACGTTGCTAATTGTAATAGCGAGTAAAGGGTCTAAGCCATTTGCTGTGTAGCTTTACGCCTTTCGTCATATGTGGTCTTGCAACCGGCCCCTCTATCATTGTCCCAAAGCGTTGCCAGATGTTAACGACCCGCCCTTAATGGCAGTGCTCGTGAATTTCGATGGCAAGAAAAGACGACAGGGAAGGGGTAATGAGTACCACATGTGGGGTTCTGTCGCTGCGCGCCAGCGTTGCATCAGTGTTGCCTGGCGTTTGGAGCAAATGCAGAAGGGGCGTGGCCACGATAGTGGGCTGCGCCGCCATCCTTGGGTGTTCTCCGACGACACAGGCACAAATTGTCCCTTCGTCAGCCACGCGAAGCAATATTGCCCTTTACTATCAAAGTGATGTTCCCGTCGATGAGCTGCGTGCTTTCGACCTGGTGGTGATTGATCCTGGCCGTGCGAACCCGCCTTCGCAGGCCGATGCTCCGCTGACGACCTGGCTGGCACGCCTGCGTGTCGACACATCTGCGATGACGCCCGACTATATACAGCGAGTCGTGTCGCCACTATGGAAACAAGGATATCGCGGCTTTCTGGTGGATGACGGCCAGCCTCTGGGGGCAGCCAACGAAGACGCGAACCAGCAGTTGCGTCAGCTCATCGCCGCCATCAAGCAAGCCTACCCCGAAGCGAGCGTCATCCTGCGCAATCATTTGGCGCTGGCAGGCGCGATCGCCGATGAGCTGGACGCTGTGGTCGTGGACAGCATCTATACCTCGGCGTCGGCGTATGGAGCGGGGCGAACCCCCGCAGATTTATCCAGTAAAGAATCGGCGCGAGACTCGCTGAAAGTGTTGCAGGATCGACACCCTGGCTTACAGATCGTTGCGCTGGATTATTGCTTTCAAGGCGATCGGGCATGTCGCCGCGAGCGCGCCAAACAGATCGAGGCGGATGGCTGGACGCCCTATGTGACAAGTGCGGCCATCGATACGATTGGTGTGGGGCATATCGAGGTCATGCCCAGAAAAATACTCATGGTGCAGGTCCTGGAAAAAGACGAGCCTTTGCAGACCTCGACAGGGGCATTCACCATGTCGATGCCACTGAACTATTTGGGCTACGACGTCCACTATGCCGACGCGAACGCGGGTTTGCCCTTGCGCGTCAACAACGATCGATATGCGGGCATCGTCATAGCGCTGCAGAATTCGGTCACTAACGCGACAGCGTGGCGCCGGTGGGTGCTCAGTCAGATACGGAATGGCACGAAGGTGGTGTTCATGGGCCAGTTTGGATTTGCATTGGATGGCCCCACCGCCCGGCAATTGTCGCTTAGGATCGTGCCTCGCCCCACAGTGCCTACGGGTGCGCATGTCATTTCTCAGGATGGGATCATCGGATTCGAAGTGATGCCAGCGCCTGATGCGCGTGCCATCGTAGCTATCGAAGCCGGGCCGGAAACGACCTCCTTGCTACGTGTGGGCGTAGGAAAGCATCAATACGACGTCGCCGGCCTGACGCCCTGGGGCGGGTTTGCACTGGCTCCTTACCATATGCATCTGGACGCGGCGGACCAATATCGTTGGCCCTTGCACCCGTTGGCTTTCTACCGCAGGGCCTTGGCCTTACCAGACATGCCGGTCCCCGATGTGACCTCGGAAAATGGACGCCGCCTGATGTTTACGCAGGTAGACGGTGATGGCTTTGCCTCTCGCGGTGAGTTCACTGGAGCCACTACGCAATACAGTGGCCAGATTCTTTATGACCGGGTGTTCAAGCGATACCCGGTCCCCATGACGATCTCCGTCATTGAAGGTGAAACCAGTGAGACGGGCGTGTATCCAACGCTGTCGTCCCAACTTGAACCTGTGGCCAGGAAGATATTCTCCCTGCCCCACGTAGAGATCGCCAGCCATACTTATTCTCATCCTTTTTTCTGGACCGAAATCGATGGTGATCTGGGAGCGCGCAGGCCGGTTAACGAACGCTTCCGTTTGTCGGGCAATGATGGCTACCCGTTCAATCTGCCCATCGAGGGCTATGAGATGGACGTCGATCGCGAAGTGGACGGCTCGATCGACTATATCAATAGCCATCTCGCCCCGGCAGGAAAGAAAGTAGAGGTTTTCCTGTGGTCCGGCGATGCCATGCCGTCGGCCTCGGTATTGCGCCGCGTGGCGCGGGCAGGCGTCTTGAACATGAACGGCGGCGACACCACCATTACGCGCCAGGCACCCAGCTGGACGAAGATTTCCGCTTACGGGATTGCTCATGGACCTGATCCCGGTGAATTCCAGATCTATGCGGCCACCATGAATGAAAACGTCTATACCGGCAACTGGACCGGCCCGTTCTACGGCTACAAGCGCGTGCTGGAAACGTTTGAGATGACGGACACACCCATCCGCTTCCAGGCGTTGGATATTTACTACCACTTTTACTCCGCAACCAAAAAGGCGGCGCTCGATGCGGTCAGAGCGGTGTTCGACTCGGCCCTCAAACAGCCCGTGGTCCCCGTCTACACGTCCGACTACATACGCCGAGTGCTGGAGTGGCGCCGGACTGTCGTCGCGCGTGACGGCGATGCCTGGCTGGTGCGTACGGGAGACCACCTGCGTCAGTTGCGCTGGCCCGGCAACGCCGTGCCCAACATCGATGCGGCGCAGGGGCTTGCCGGCTATATGCCCGGCCCAGGCGGCTTGTACATCCACATGGGGGCTCGCCAGGCGAAGTTCAGCATGTCGGCGCCGGATCGCAACGCCCAGCCATATATCCATACGGCATCGGGATTCGTGCGGGATTTTTCTCGGGTCGGCGACAGCATGCGATTCGACTTTGGCGGCTATTACCAGCCTTTTATTCTGGTGGCCAACGCGAGGGACTGTCGTGTTGCGGTTGACGGTCAGCACACGTCGGCCCCTCTGAAGAGCGGGCTGCGCCGCATCAGCGTCAGCGGCAATGTCGCCCCTTCCGTGAATTATCACTCCGTAGAGGTCGACTGTGGCTAAACAACGAGTTCACCTGTGCCCAGTCTGGCTTACCGCATTGCTGGGCGCCGGCATTACGCTGGCCCTGGCGGCATCGTTTCCGACGGAGGAATCGCTGTCCCGCCGGGTTGCGGCTTCCCCGCCGTCGGCATTGTCGGTGGCATATCTCGAAGGTTTGTTGCGCGTGCGACCCGACACGCCGATGTATTTGAATGCGTTGGCTGTTCAGCATCTTAAATTGGGTCAATGGGATGCCGCCCTCCAGATCGCCGATCGCTTGCAAGGCATGGGCGGTGACGAAGATGCTCGCCGCCAGGCGCTGCTTTTGCAAGCCGTAGCAAGCGAGCAGTGGGCCTATGGCTATGCGCAAACAGACCCACGCCGGGCCGAAGCGCTGAAACACGTAAGGCTCGCCTTGGAAAAAGCAATTGAATACACCTGGGATGTCGAAACGCTGGCAAGCCTGGCAGAAAAAGCGCGGGACGTCGGTGCCTACCAAATCGTCGAGCGCTTGTACGGCAAGCTCGCCGAGGCAGACACGGCCCATGCCCAGGAGTGGCATGAAAAGCTGGCACAGGCGGCGCTTGCGCGCAACGGCGAGATAGAAGCGGCCAAGGCATATATCGCGGCATATCATGCCAGCACGACACTTGATGGACAGCGACATTTCTTCTTGAGTGCCTTGCACACGCTGGTCGCAGCGAATGCGGTGGACCAGGCTTGTGAACTGGGTCATGCCAATCTGGGCGAACTACAGGCGGACAGAGCCACCCTGCGCTATATGCTGGTGCTGGCACGACAGGCTGACCGTCGCGACCTGATTGCCTATTATGCGCGCGCCTTGCTGCGGGTGGCGGGGCAGACACAGCAAGCCGAGGTCCTGCCACGCATCCATATGATGTACAGCCGCCCCATGGGCGTACATACCGATGGCGCGGCCGTACATCACATAAGCGCGGTGACCGGGCCCAAAGCTTTCGACAAGCGCGATACGCCCACGGAGTACGAGCTGGTGTATCAAGCCTTTGTGGAGACCGGCCTGCTGGCCGAAGCCGAGGCGGCCGGACGCCAGGCGCTGGTGGCTGGCGAGCCTGTCAGCCAATGGGCCCCTCGGCTTGCCGAACTGGCCCTCTGGAGAAATCAGCGCGACAAAGCCTTAGGGTACTGGTTGATGGCAGCCAGGGAACAAAATGACGCGCATGCCTGGGAGCAGGTCCTGGAGCTGGCTGCGCAGCTAGAGCAGCCCGATGCCTTCATGCATGCCTGGGAGTTTCTGCACCCCGACCAAACAGGCCCGGACGCTATCTGGCAGGCGCAAGAAGATCTACTGGCCCGCTACATGAAGCTGGCACGCTGGAACTCCGCTCTGGATATCGCCGACGCGCTGCTTGAGAGCAGCCCGGAAGCCGACAGACCGCGCCTGTTGCTGCTGCGCGTGACCGCCGCCGAGCAGATTGCCTATCAACATCAGGTGGATGACCCAAAACGCCCGGCCGCGATGGAGGTCTTCCGCCAGCGACTGGAAGAAGCTGCAGCCTACGATGGCTGGGATGTATCCGGCTTGAGCTGGCTGGCGCAACGGGCGGAGGCGGCAGGGGCGGGTAAGCTACAGGAACAATGGCTGCAAAAGCTGGTACAGCTGGATGGCGGCAATGCTGTGCAGTGGCAGGCTCAACTTGCCGAGGCCGCGCTGCAGCGGGGCGAGTATGTGCAGGCAGCCGATGCCTATTTCGATGCGCAGGCGATGGTCAGTGAGCTGGCGGATAAGCGCAAGTACTTTATTGCAGGTCTACAGGCTTATGTCGCCTCCGGCGACGTCAATCAGGCCTGCATTGCGGCAGAGCGGCACAGGCAAGAGCTGGCCGGCGACCTGGAGACGCTGCGCTACCTTATCGGCCTGGCACGGCAGGCCGGGCGGGCAGATCTTTTGGCTGGTTACGCAAGAGAGCTCATCGGAGCCACGCAGAAAGGGTCAGCCGGGGCCCAGGGTAATGCGCCAGGGGCAGGCGGCCCGGCCCATGCCGAGCGCGCTTCATCGGGCGAATGGCGGGCATATGCCGCGGTGTGGACTGGCAAGGGGCTGCCTGTTCGCTCCGCCCTTCAATGGTCTGACATACAGCCGCGCCGCATATTGGTGTCGGACCCGGGCGGCGTGCCTTCCGACGACGACCCGAAGAATCTGGAGTCGGACCTTGATCTTGCGTTTACAGCGCTGGTTCAAAGCCGGCAGTTGGACGAGGCCGAGACAACTGCCGAGCTAGCCCTGAAGCGCGGCATGGCGCCTACGATATGGTTGCCGCGGCTCGCCCAGGTGTCTGAATGGAACGGCAAGGCGGAGAAGGCGCTGCACTACTGGCTGCGGTATGCGCTCGAATCGGGCGAGCAGACCGCCTGGGAAAAGGTAGCCGTGATGGCCAGGCAGACCAATAACACCACTGTCTATTTGTCCGCAGCCAAGCATGCCTACGCTCGCAACCCCTCGGACGAGGCACTTCTGGAAGATCTGGTTGCCACTTACGAAAAGCTGGGACAGATTGATCAGGGCTTGCAGTATCTGCAAGGCCATGCCCAGGGCAAGCAGCGCGCCAGAGTGTTGGAAGCTTATGCCGGGTTGGCCGAACGGGCCGGACGTGACAACTTAGCCTTGGATGCGTATGAGGAGCTTTTGGCCGAGCACCCGCAGGCCCCCTTGTACGCGATGCATATCGCCATAATCCAGCAGCGTAGCGGCCAAAGGCAGGAGGCGATAGACGTCCTGCGGCGGGTTCGTGATCATGCGGGGCCGGATCGCTTGCACGCTCCGTACTGGCGGCTGTATGCAGGGCTGGCCCGCGATCTTCATCTGGACGACGAGGCCCATTTTGCCCACCGACAACTCATCTCTTCGGGGGGCGCGACCACGGACGATTTGCGCCAACTCACATTTTTCTATGCGGACTATCCGGTGGATGCGGGAAGGGTGGCAGAAGCCGAGTTCAGGCAAAACGGCGCGACCGCTGCGTTGCAGTCAGCACTGTATTTTTATTCGCAAAGTCCTGCATGGCCGCGTGTCGGGCTCTTGCTGGATGAACTGACACCCGAGCAGCACACAGCATTGGAAAGTACGCCTGATATGTTGATAGCGCGGGCCAGCTACTACATTAAAAAGGGCGACCTGGACGCTGCCTTCAACGATATGCGCAAGGCAGCCCGCTTACCCCATGCAAGCGATGACATACGGCTTGCCTATTTGTGGGCGTTGTCGGCATACGGGACGATTCCCGAACTGCGCAGTGCCTTGATGGCATTTCGCGCACATGCCGCAGGCAACTCCTTGTATTGGGGGCCCTATGCTGCCGGGGAACTACGCCTGGGCAACGCCGCGGCAGCCTCGCAATACTTGCGTCGGGAGGCCGAGCGCAGCGGACATAACCCCGTGATTCTTGCGGCGCTGGCTGACGCTGAAGAGTCCGCAGGGCGCCCGGGCCTGGGCCAGAAATTGCGTCTTGAAGCATGGAAGGCATTGCAAAGCGAACCCTTAGTGCCAGCGCCACAGCACGAAGACCGCCTGCAGCGCGGAATCGAGGAGGCAGAAAGCCGGCGTGTAACGGCAGCCACACTGGGTTCCCGGTTTGCACTGGCCGACCATCACAAGGCCATGGTCTTTCAGTTGCTGGAAGAAGAGCTCGCCGCAAGGAATGATCAGGCCGTTCGAGTATCCATGCTCGGCGATCTGCCCGGTCTGCCGCCGCTGGATGTCGTCATGCAACCCGAAGAGCCGGCAGGCGCCATGAACTCGACCGAGGTGTTTCGGGACGCCGGGGCACCGGTCACCGACCGTGTGGCAGTGAAAGCGCTGATCCTGCACTGGGCTTTGGCCGGCCGGCACAACGAACTGGCTCGCGCGTGGCTGACTCGCGAATATAAGGCCGATGACCCCGCTCGTATCGATACGCAGGCGTACCTGGCAGCGGAAAGTCGAAACCGGGATGTGGTTGGCGAGCTGGTTCAAAGCGATCGTCTCTCGCCTCAGGCGAAGCTGAACGGCCTGGTCGCCTTGAACCGAATCCCCGAAGCCCAGCCTATTGCTTATCAATTGGCTGAAGCCGCGCCCGACAGCGACGAGCGGCATGCCCAGTTGACGCAGCTTTTGATGCGGACGCCCCAGGCTGTGGGTGTGGATGTCGCCCATGTGTCCACCCATCCGCTGGAGTATCAGGCGACAGCTATTAGTGGCCGCATGAATCTCACCAGTCGTCTCAGTGCCGACCTCGAAGTCCTTAACAAGCACCAGGAGACGACGGATGCAACACAGTTGGCATGGGTGCCGCGCAATGACCGCAGCTTGAACCTGACGCTGACTGATATCACGCCGGCGCGTGAACTTGCTTTGACGGTCGGCCATCGAAAGGCGCTGGAGTCCTTCCATACCGTCAGCTTCATGGCGCAGATCAATCCCTACGGCACTTTCCGGCCGGCAATTTTCATCGGCCGCAATCAGCCCACTTATCTGTCTCAAAGTTTGCAGGTGGGCGGCATCAAGGACTTGGCGCGAATCACGCTGGACTGGTCGCCCGAGTCCCGCTGGTTTGTGCACGCGAGTGTGGAGGCGCTACGCCTATACAGCCAGGAACGAGAAAGCTTGGGTCACGGCTATGTCTTCAACACAGAAGCCGGTGTGCGCCTGCCCCCTTTGCTACCGGATCTGAACGTAAGGGGCGTGTTTGAGCGTGGCTCATTCTCGGCCAAGGATACCTTGGTGCCCGGCTTCTCACGACTTATGCCTGATGGCCAAGCGCCCTTGTCGTCGGTGATCATGCCGCAAAGCTACACCCGGTATGGCGTGGTCGTGGGTTTTGGGGCATCGAACCCCAATTCATTTGGCCCGTCCTGGCGGCCCTATGCTGATGTCGGCCTGGTTCGAGACAGCAATCAAGGCTGGGGTCCGATGGTAGCAATAGGCTTGAGTGGACCGGTGCTCGGAAAAGACCGTCTCAGTCTCTTCTACCAGTACGAAAACGCCGCCGGCGACGGTACACGTTCATCCAGGCAGATAGGCCTGACTTACCGCTTGTTTTTCTGATTAGGGAGCAACAATATGAAGATGCAAATCAAAGCGCGGTGCAACAGATGGGCTGGATTAGCAGCGCTGTTGGCGCTCAGCGCATGTTCCAGTACGCAAGTCGGGCTAGCGCCATCATGGACGCAACTGAACAAGCTTGCCCTGGTACCTTTAAGCAATTACACCGAGACCCCCGGCGCAGCGCTGGGAGCGCAAAGCATCGCACAGAACCTGTTGCATCAAAAGGGCTTTACGCAGCTTGCCACTTATCCCTTCAGTGATTCAGCAGGAACCTACTTGTTGAACAACACCGATCAGCAGCGAGCGCAGGCTTTGGAGTGGGCACGTGATGCGGGCGCTCAATATGCCTTGACTGGTGCAGTGCAAGAGTGGCGGTACAAGGTCGGGATAGACGGGGAGCCGGTCGTCGGGCTGTCGTTCGATGTCGTTGATTTAAATACCGGTGAGGTGGTCTGGAGTGCAATGGGCAGTCGTAGCGGCTGGAGCCGCTCGACGCTTGCCGGCGTCGGTCATGATCTGATCAGTCAGCTTCTTGCACCTATTCAACCGTGAGCGACGCCATCATGAACACTGTCACCTTGTCTACCGACACCGGTCGACGCACCACCGCTGATTCCGCTGGCCGCGAAAGTCGCTATCTCGCGATCGTCGCACCGAATGGTTTACGAGGCTTTGCAGTCGTGGAGGTCTTGGTAGGGATGGCAGTGGCTTTGGGGCTGAGCTATGTTTTGCGACCGGGTGATCCGCTACTGATCGACTCTCCGTATCCGTGGTTGTGGCTGCTGGCGACGATTTTTGCATTGCGCTATGGCGCCTTGCTGGGCGTCGTGGCCGGTCTGTGCATCCTGGCTGCCGCGTGGCTGCTCTATGACCCGGCCAAGTACTCGATTCCCACGGTCTTGTTTGCAGGCGGCATGATACAGCTGGTTGTGGCCGGGCACTGTAGCGACCTGTGGATAGGACGTTTACGGCGTTTGAGCGCCGCAAACGACTATCTGGATGACAGGCTGGGTTCGCTTATTACCAGTCATTATCTGTTGCGTGCGTCACACGAGCATATGGAAAGGGAGATGCTGGGACGCCCGGTGACGCTACGCGATGCCGTCGCACAATTGCGTGAGGCGGGCCGCGCGATGCAGGGCTCGGAGGAAGCTCCCGGTATGCAGCAATTGCTGGAATACGCGGCCAGCGTATGCAGCGTAGATCAGGCCGCAATTTTCCGGGCGACGGGCGACGGTCTGGCCGCAGACGCACTGGCCTCGATAGGCGCGGACTTTCCGTTGGAGCCTGAAGACTCCCTGTTGGTCGCCTGCCTGGAGACTCATCAGCTTACCCATTTGCGCTCGCCTGATTGCCAAAGCAGTGCATATATTGCCTGTGTTCCCATTGTTGCTCACGACAGAGGACTGGTCGCCGTGCTGGTGGTGCGCAGTATGCCGTTTCTGGCGCTGACCACAGAAAATCTTCAGCTGCTGCGCACTTTGTCCAATTACTACGTCGACGGCTGGAGCCAGACCGCTTCTGTCAAAGGCATCCGTCAGCATGTACCAGCTTGCCCGGATGAGTTTGCGCTGGAGCTCGGGCGGCTGGCCCGTGTGTCGGATGAGGCAGGGATACCCTCTACGCTAATGGCATTCAAGTTCCCGCAGGCTGCGGCTTATCAATCCGCAATCGATATCCTGCGCAGCGAACGGCGCAGCCTGGATCTGATCTGGGTACACGCAAGCGACCAGGCTTCCATTGTTTTCGTGCTGCTCCCGCTGACCGATACCTTAGCGGCCCACGCTTACCGTTTACGCATGCAGCGAGAATGTCAGGTCCGGCTCGGCCTCGACCTGGACGGCATGGGCGTACGCGTGGACGCGCTTGCGGTGCCCGTCCAGGCTCCTGGCCTCGCGCTGCGCCACCTGCTGTACCGAGGTCAGCATGACTAGAGCGCTATTGTTCTTCTTGCTGGGGGCCTTGGCATTGATGTTGCAGGGCATGGCGCTATTTCGCTTCGCAGAATTTCTTGATGCTCAGCGGCTGTTGGTGGAGAGCGCGTTATGGCAACTGGGGGCGGCTCTCGCCGCCGGTTGCTGGATGGCCAACATGGGGACCACGCAGCATCATGGGCAATGGCGCAGCTTGTTTGTGCATGGCTTTCTGCTCTGCCTTTTGCTTCCGATCGTGGGTCAGGCCATCATTGCCTCCACGGCTCTGGGCATAGTGTTCATGCCGCCTGTCCGGCGCGTACCGCTGGTTCAGTTCGTACCGCGACCGCGGGTTGTCCCCAGCCTGATACGGCAGGTCACTTACGGGGCGGGATTGCGCTTGCTGGGTCGGTTGCGCGATGTCCGCTTGTCGGCCGATGAACGCTTGCAAGCCATGGTTGGGCTGCGCGAACTGCCCTCAAATGTAAGTGGCGGACTGCTGCGCAAGCTGTTGTCCGACCCGGTCGAAGAAATTCGCCTGCTTGCCTATGGCATCTTCGACGCAGCGGAAAATCGTATCCGTCAGGAAATTCTCATCGCCCGCCAGTTGCTGGACGAGGCCGAGTCCGACAGCGAACATGCGCAGCTTGCCGGGCGGCTGGCCGAGCTGCATTGGGAGCTTGTTTATCAAAATCTGGTACACGGCGAGCTACGGCAATTCACCTTGCGCTGTGTGCGCCAATATGCGCACGAGGCACTGATGCGCAATGCGAAACAGGCCAATTTGTGGTATTTGCTTGGCCGCAGCGCATTGATCGAATCCGAGCCCGAACAGGCTCGCGAGTATCTGGCGCGCGCTCAGGAACACGGCTTTCCGGCTCATCGATTGGCGGCCTGGCTGGCCGAAACAGATTTCCAGCAAGGCCAGTACGCCGCCGTTCCGCGTAGCCTGAGTGCCCTCAAGGGCATTGCCACCCCGTCGCCCTACGAGCCCGTCAAGAGGTATTGGTTCACATGAACATCACCGAACGCAAGGCCAAATCCGCGGACATCGCGCTATTGCTGGAAGGGACTTTTCCCTATGTGCGGGGCGGTGTATCGGCCTGGGTGCACCAGATGATACATAGCTTCCCGCAGTATCGATTTGCGGTGGTCTTTATTGGCGGGCGGCGTGAAGATTATGGCAAGCCACAGTACGAATTGCCGCCCAACGTCGTTCACTTCGAAGAGCACTTCATTCATGAACTGCGGGCGACGCCATCATCGCCCAAGCATAAGGCCAGCGCCGGCAGTAAGCAGCGGATGGTTCAACTGCATGATCAGTTTCGATCAGAGTCATGCCCGGGTGCACTGGGGCGCGTGCTGCACGACATACTGCCTGCGATGCGGCCCGGCGAGGACCTGGACGAAGCGCAGTTTTTGCATGGCCGTCATGCCTGGGACTTCATTGCCGAGCGCTACGATGAGCATTGTACCGACCCATCGTTCACTGATTATTTTTGGACGGTGCGTATGATGCACGGCCCGTTGTGGCAACTGGCCCAGATCGCGGAGCAGCTTATTCCGGTCAGGCTTTACCACACCGTTTCAACCGGTTATGCGGGCCTGCTGGGCGCCATGCTGCGCCATCGAAACAAAGTGCCATTGGTGGTGTCCGAGCACGGCATCTATACCAAAGAGCGCAAAATCGATCTGCTGCAAAGTCAATGGATACATGACAACCGCGGACTGATCGAGCGGGATATTTCTCAGTTGGGATATTTTCAGGATCTATGGCTGCGGTTTTTCGTGGCCATGGGGCGGATGTGCTACGACGCGGCCGACGAGATCATTGCTCTCTACGAGGGCAACCGCCAGCGGCAAATACGGGACGGGGCGCCGGAGGAGAAGACACGCAGTATTCCCAATGGCATTTCCATTGCCCGGTTCGAGCCTCTGCGCAGCCTGCGGCCTGCCCATATCCCCAAGGTGGTCGCATTGATCGGTCGGGTGGTCCCCATCAAGGACATCAAGACCTTCATACGCTCGATGTATATCGCCTGGCGCAACGATCCAGAAATCGAAGCCTGGATAGTCGGCCCTCAGGACGAAGACCCCGCCTATGCAGGCGAGTGCCGCGACCTATTGGCCAGCCTGGGGATGCAGTCTCATATCCATTTCAAGGGTTTCCAGAAGATAGACGAGCTCATGCCACAGATCGGTCTTGTCGCGTTGAGCTCCATCAGCGAAGGTTTGCCACTGGTCATACTCGAGGCTATGGCTTCTGGCGTGCCCGTGGTCGCGACGGATGTGGGTTCGTGCCGTCAACTGATACAGGGCCGCAGCGACGCTGACCGCGCGCTCGGCGAGGCGGGTGCAGTAGTCCAAATCGCAGACGCGGATCAGTTCGCCCTTGCCGTTCTGGGCTTGCTTCATGATCCTGAGCGCTGGGCAGCGGCTCAAGCGGCTGGGATAACACGCGTGGAATGTTATTACGCGGACAGCCTGATGCGGGAAAGCTACGAAAGCGTCTACGCCAATCTTTTGAGCTATCGTCGCGATCGCGCGATGGAGGAAGATTGATGTCGGGCATCAGCTTGCAGCTACGTCGGCTGCTCAGTCCAGGAACGCTGGGCAGCACCGTCACCGCCTATCTGTATGCAGGCGTAATCAGCGCCGGGCCGCTGGTTTTGTCAATCGTGGGTATCTTGCTGGTCGGCTTGCTTAGCCTGTCTGCCGTGCAGCGCCCCGAGCAACTCGTGCAGTTTCAGGTGTCGGTCACTTATCTTATTGCCGTCAGCCTGATCGTCACGGGCCTGGTGCAACTGGCCTTTACACGTTACGTATCTGATCGCGTCTTCGAGCGCCAACTTGACCAGATATTGTCCAGCTACCATGCCATCAGCCTGCTGACGACAGCCGTTACGGGGCTGATGGGGGTGCTGATCAGCTGGGCATACTTCGATGGTCTGTCCCTGGTGTATCGCTTGCTCATGGTGATGGCCTTCGTGATTCTAAGTAACACGTGGGTGGCAACTACCTTCCTGGCCAGTATCAAACAGTACGGTGCGATCCTGCTGGCTTTCTTTCTAGGCTATGGCCTGACTGTGCTGGGGGCGGTGTGGTTTGCCCAGCATGGCCTCAATGGCCTCCTGGCCGGCTTTGTCGCGGGGCAGGCCATCTTGCTGATGGTGCTCAATGGCAGCATTCATCGACGCTTTCGTTCAACGCACTATGTATCCTGGCAGATGCTCGATTATCGTCGCGCCTATCCCATCCTGATCGCCGTGGGCTTCCTCTTTAACTTGGGCGTGTGGCTGGACAAGTTCATGTTCTGGTTTGCGCCCACCGGTGCCAACATTATTGGCCCGTTGCGGGCATCCGTTATCTACGACATACCGATCTTCATTTCTTATCTTTGCATTATTCCGGGCATTGCCGTCTTCCTGCTTCGTATGGAGACCGATTTCGCTGACCATTACAACGACTACTACGGGGCCGTGCGCGATGGCGGCACGCTGGATGATATTCGGCGTTCGCGCGACGAGATGGTGTATAGCGCCCGTGCTGCGCTGTACGAAATCCTCAAGATACAGACGGTGGTCGCCTTATTGGTTTATGGCTTTGGCGACCGGCTATTGGAGTACATCGGGATCTCGCCGCTTTATTTACCCTTGCTGCGTATAGATGTCGTGGCCGCCAGCCTGCAGATAGTATTCCTGGGCGTGCTTAATATTTTTTTCTATCTTGACAAGCGGCGCCTGGTACTGGTGCTGACATCGCTCTTTGTCGTGTTGAACGGCACGCTGACGTGGACGACGTTGGAGCTGGGGCCGTCCGCATACGGCTATGGCTTCGTCGTCGCGCTTTTGATCACCGTCGTGCTGGGTTTATATTTACTGGACCGCCACTTTGAGGCATTGGAATATGACACCTACATGGCTCAAGGCAAGGGCTAGCCGCCGCGTCTTAGCGGCTGTCCTGGGTTCTTTGTCGTTGGCGGCCCCGGCGGCCATCTCCGCGGAAGCGCTGCGCAACGCTGTCTTCTATTATGGTGATGCGGCGAACTGGAACAGCTTGCGGGCGTTCCAGCTGGCCGTCGTCGAGCCCGACGCCGGTCTACTGTCTCCCCCGCCACCGCAAGCGACGACAGGGTCCTCAAAAACCGACTGGTTCGCTTATGTCAGCGCCACAGAGATCACGGCCTTTCGCGATTACTACTTTGATGTTCCCCTGAGCTGGCGGGCAGGCCTGAATAGCGCCTGGCAGTCCGAAATCATCGATCCGGCAACGCCCGGCTGGCCTTCCTTCTTTGTTGAAAGCGTGGTGACACCGTTGTGGAACCGCGGCTATACCGGTTTCTTTCTTGATACGCTCGATTCCTACGAGCTGCTGGATCTTAACGACGCTCAGCTGGAGCACAGCCGGCAAGGCCTGTTGCGTTTGATACGCGCCATCAAGGATAAGTACCCCGAAGCCAAACTGATTCTCAATCGGGGTTTTGAGCTTTTGCCGGCCATACATCAGGATGTGTATGCCGTAGCGTTCGAATCGCTCTATCGCGGTTGGGATCAAACAGAAGGCCGCTACGTTGAGGTCAGCCAAGACGACCGTGCCTGGTTGTTGAAGCAAATCGAACGAATACAACAACGTTACAAGCTTCCCATCATCGCTATTGACTATTGTCCTCCGGACGATATCGATTGCGCGCAGCAGACGGTCAAGCAGATCCGCGCCTTGGGCGTGATTCCTTATGTGGGGGACGGTCATTTGCGCACCATCAGCACAAGCGCACTGTCAGACTCCGACAAGGCCCCGTTTTGAACACGGCACTCGCATAGGCGCAATTTGTATCTTCAATACAAATTGCGACGCCTAGTTCTGTAGACTCTGACAATAGCGGTGCGAATTTCGCCTACCTATAATCGGCGAGAAAGGTGGAGTGACAGCCTTTCCTGACATAACGGCTTGAGCACGCGCTGAAGTGGCCGATCTAATTCTAATAATTTGCCCAGGTGGCAATGGAGACAAGAATATGAAGGGATACCTATTCTCTGGCGTAGTGCTCGCGGCGCTAATATCCAGCCACGCTACAGCTGCCACGACGGTTCGCTTTGCGCATCACTATGAACCCACCCACCCCGGGCACACATGCCTTGCACAACCCATGGCCGAATCCATCAACGCCGCGAACGTCGGCCTGGATGTCAAAGTTTTTACCAACGGCCAGTTAGGGACCCCTCAGGAACTGGTGGAGCAGTTGGCCATCGGCGAAGCGCAGCTTACCGTTGCTGCAGCGTCTGACCTAGGCGCTTTTTACAAGCCTATTTCGGTGATGGACGTTGCTTACTTCTTTGACGATTATGACGCGATCATGCAGTTCGCTGGAAGTGATGTCGGGAAGCAGATGTATGCCGACGTCGTAAAAACGGCAAACATTAGAATCGTCGGGACCTGGTTGTATGGAACGCGTCACCTAACTGCTAACCGGCCCGTTCGCAACACTGCTGAAATGGCTGGGCTGAAGATTCGGACGCCTGGCGCCGCCATCATGATGAGCAATATTCAGGCGATGGGAGGCAGTGCAACACCGATGGCGTTCGGCGAGGTTTACCTAGGCTTGCAACAGGGGACGATTGATGCGCAAGAGAACCCCCTTCCGACCATCCAGAATATGAAGTTCTATGAGCAACAAAAATATCTGATGCTTACGTCTCATCTCGTCATGCCCAGTTTTACTCTGGTGTCCGAGTTCTTCTGGAAGACGCTTAACGACGAACAGAAAGCCGCCGTAGAAAAGGCCGCTGTTGAAACTGCGGCAGCTATTACGGGCTGCATTCAAAGCGAGGAAAAGGCGATCCTGGATCAGTGGCGCTCGGACAAAACGATTGAAATCATCGAGGTGGACATCGATGCCTTTCGAGCAAAAACGATCGAGCACTATTCGAGCAAGCCCGACGCTTCCTGGGGTGACGTATATAAGAAGCACATGGGTGTAGCCAACTAGGTTTAGGGGCGGACAGCCATGTACAAGCGGATCGTCAAGATTGAAACGTGGCTTTCCCTGCTGCTGCTGGTCGCCATGTTTGTATTGATCGTGGTCCAGGTCATCAGTCGCTACCTGTTCGAGCACCCGTTCTCATGGACTGAAGAGCTGGCCCGTTACGCGATGATCTGGATGATCTTCGTGGCATCGGTGCACTTGACCAGCACCGGCGAACATATTGTTATTACCTTGATTGACAGTATCGTACCGGCCGCTGCGGTGAAGTGGGTGATCGCCCTGTCGTATTTAATCGTAGCGAGCACCTGCCTGGTGCTTATGGTTCCGGGCTGGACGTTTGTATCACGCATGTTCATGGCGACGTCACCGGCAATGTCCATCCCTATGGGTTGGGTATACCTGGCCAGCCTTTCCGGGATGTTCCTGATTATGATCCAGTCACTGGCCAATATCATTTTGATTGCCTGTGGACGAATTGATGGCAGCATCCGCCTGGACGAGCCAGTAACAGCCGAGCTTGGCGGAAAGTCCATATGAGCCCGGACATCACGTGGATGCTCTTTGGCGTAATAGGGCTCATGTTGTTGCGCGTGCCGATCGCATTTTCGCTATTGATTCCATCGCTGTTTTATATCCACTATGCCGACGGCGTTACTTTGATGATCGTGCTGCAGCGCATGACCGCCGGCGTGGATTCGTTCCCGCTGCTTGCCGTGCCTATGTTCATCTTGATGGGCAATTTGGCCAATGAAGCAGGCGTTGCAGACCGCTTGTATAAATTCGCCCTGAGCGCTCTTGGCCATATACGGGGCAGCCTGGGGTACGTTACCGTTGCTTCGAGCCTTGTCTTTTCGTGGATGAGCGGCTCGGCAATATCCGATGCGGCAGCCCTGGGCAAGATACAGGTCCCAGCCATGACCAAGCGAGGCTACGGTGAGTCTTTCGCCGTGGGGCTGACTGCCTCATCAACCCTCATCGGTCCCATCATGCCGCCCAGTGTCTCGGCGGTCGTGTATGGCGTCGTATCTGGCGTGTCTATTGGGGGTTTATTCCTGGCCGGCGTTGTTCCGGCGCTGTTGATTACCTTGGTGCTGATGGCGCTGGTTTTTCTTTTTTCCCGAAACAAGCCTGGCCTGCGGCTGCCGCGAGCTCCCCGGAAGGAAATTGCGAGGGCGGGGGTGTCGGCATCGTTCTCTTTGTTGACTCCAGTCATCGTGCTGGGAGGGATATTTGGTGGGATTTTTACACCAACAGAAGCGGCAAGCGCGGCAGCCTTGTACATGATCGTATTGGGCCTCTCGTATAGAACCCTGGGTCTGAAGCAATTCAAGTCAGTGTTCTCGTCGACCGCTTCAATCAGCGGATCTATCATGCTGATTATTGCCGCTGCCAGTCTTTTCGGGTGGGTGTTGGGCCGGGAACAGGTGCCACAGCTATTGGCCTCCGGGATGTTGCAACTGACAGAAGATCCCGTCGTCTTCTTGATAATCCTTAATATATTCTTGCTGTTTATCGGCACTGTTATGGAGCCAAACTCTGCCGTGCTGATCCTGGTGCCGGTGATCATGCCTATAGCGGCCCAGTACGGAATAGAACCGATAAGGCTAGGCTCCATCATTATCTTTAACTTAATGATCGGACTACTTACTCCGCCAGTTGGTCTGGTGTTGTTCGTCCTTAGCTCTGTGACGAACCTCTCGGTTGGAAAGATCTCGCGAGCCGTACTCCCATTTCTCGTACCCTTGGTCGCCATTCTGATGATAGTGACCTACGTGCCGTGGGTGACCCTGGCCTTGCCGAACTACATGGGCTTTCACTGACCCTGCGACCCTGCGGCGCCATCATCCGAGGAGCGGAGGTCACGAGATAGCAGGCGCGGTTCTTGCACTGTAAGCGCCATCTATAGCTTACGGATGGGCATTCATGACTCCAGGAATCGCATCTTACAACTCTGCGGTGGGAGCCATTGCACCGTTATTCGACAGTTATTTTCTAGGCGGCTTCGAATGCTCGAGCCATCGCCGTAAAGACGGCCAGCGGCTGGATCTGCTGCGGGGAACGCAGCACGATGTATACGCAATTCAGGACTATCAGTCCCTGGTCGAGCATGGCATCAGAACCGTGCGGGATGGCATACGCTGGCATCTGGCCGAGCCCTCGCCCGGCGTTTATGACTGGTCCGGCTTCTTGCCCATGTTACGCGCCGCGCACCAGGCCGGTGTGCAACCCATCTGGGACGTGTGTCATTACGGCTGGCCGGACGATATTGATATCTGGTCGTCAGCTTTCGTAAGCAGGTTTGCGCGCTTTGCGGCCGCAGTCGCTTCCCTGGTGCGCGACGAATCGCCCGGGGTGCCCTACTACTGTCCGGTTAACGAGATTTCGTTTTGGGCCTGGGCAGGCGGCGACACCGGAGACATCGGCCCTTGCCAGCGCAGGCGCGGCATGGAGCTCAAACGGCAACTGGTACGTGCAACGGTTGCGGCCACGGAGGCAATCCGGGCGGTAGATACGCGGGCCCGATTTGTCTGCGTGGATCCGGTCATTAACGTGGTTCCCAAGGACGGGCGCCAGTTGCGGCGGGCGGAGAACGCCCGTCTGGCGCAATACGAGGCTTGGGACATGATCGCCGGCCGCTTGATGCCGGAGCTTGGAGGCAAGCCCGAGCATCTGGACATCGTGGGCGTCAATGTTTATGCACACAATCAATGGTATCTGAACGGGCCGCCGATTCGGCGGGGGGAACCGCTGTATCGTCCGTTGCGCGAGATTCTGGCCGAGGTTTATCAGCGCTATGAAAGACCTCTGTTCATCGCAGAAACCGGCGCTGAAGGTGACCGCCGTATTCCTTGGCTGCGCTACGTCTGCGATGAGGTGGCTAGCGCCTTGGACAACGGTGTTCCGGTGGGCGGCATCTGCCTGTATCCCATCACCGATTACCCCGGTTGGGACAATGATCGGCATTGTCCAACAGGTATGCTGGGGTTTGCAGACGAAGCGGGATGCCGCCCGGTCTACCAGGAGTTGGTTGAGGAGGTGCTAAGGCAGAGTGAACGCTTTCAGCGGCTGGCATCCGCTGGGGCGCTTCGTTCCCTGCTTATCGACGAGCCAGAGCCCAGCGGATCTAACATGGCTGTCAGTGGTGGTAATCTTTAATTCGAATTCAACCGCAAGGAACGGGGTTTCACTTGCGGCCGGTTTTTCTACACTCGTACTACCTTCACTACAGTTCGAGAGCCAACGATGGAAACCTATACCAGCCCCACCCTCTCGTTCGAGCACCGTACACCGGGGGTGCTGCCCAATGCTATCCACTACGCCATCGGCGATTGCGACTTGGGCGCTATTCTCGTTGCGCGCAGCCCGCAAGGGATATGCGCAATATTCCTGGACGACGATGCGCCACGCTTGCGCGCTCAATTGGCACAGGCCTTCCCGGCGGCAGCGCTAGAAGAAACCGCGCAATTCCTACAGGCTGACCTCGAGCAAATTATCCGCCTTATTCACCAGCAGCCGGTCGATGCGTCCATCACGCTGGACGTCGGCGGCACGGCCTTCCAGCGGCAGGTCTGGACGGCTCTGTGCGACATACCAGCTGGGCAGACGCGCACCTATACCCAGCTAGCCGAGTCCATAGGCGCGCCCAAGGCAGTGCGTGCGGTGGCAAGTGCCTGCGCGGCCAACATGCTGGCGATGCTTATTCCCTGCCATCGAATCGTGCGTAGCGATGGCTCACTGTCCGGATACCGGTGGGGGGTTCAGCGCAAACGCGCGCAGCTGCTGCGAGAGCGTGGATGAGTACGGCCCCACAAGCGGTGGCCTTGTCCACCGTCCAACGACAAGATTGGGTGAGCGTGGAGCAGTCCCTGGACGCCTATGGCAATGCACTGCTTACCGGCCTATTGACACCGCAGCAGTGCCAGCGGCTAGCGGCGCTGTATCCGCAGGATGAGCACTTTCGTACGCGCATCATCATGGCGCGTCATGGTTTTGGCCGGGGCGAGTACAAGTATTTCGCCTATCCCTTGCCGCCGCTGATCGAAGCATTAAGGAGGTCTTTGTATTCGCGCCTGGCCCCTATCGCCAACCGGTGGAATAAAGAGCTGGGCGTTGACGTACGATATCCGGATGCGTTGCCGGCGTTTCTCGAGCGTTGCCACGCTGCGGGGCAGACGCGTCCAACGCCGTTGATGCTCCAGTACGGCGAGGGCGACTACAACTGCTTGCACCAGGATCTTTATGGGGACAATGTGTTCGCCCTGCAGATTGCGGTCTTGCTGTCTGCGCCCGGGGCTGATTTCACCGGTGGTGAGTTCGTTATGACGGAAAGCGCGTCCAGCACTCAGCGTGCGGATGTGCTTGGTTTGCGGCAGGGAGACGCGGTGGTGTTTACCGTTAATCACCGGCCGGCACCAGGCAAGCGTGGGGGTACGCGCAAGGTCAGCATGCGCCATGGTGTCAGTCGGGTGCGTAGTGGACACCGACATACTTTGGGCCTGATTTTCCATGACGCGCGGTGACGTGAAGGGGGCAAGGAGGCGATGAATTTGGAACTTTTTGCGCATGTCGCAGAAGAGCGTGAGTCGTTAGGTACGCAAGCGTTCGTCCTGCGGCGCTTTGCCTTGCCGTTTGTGGACGAGTTGTTGCCTGCCATTGATCGCCTGACGCAAGAGGCGCCACTCAGACACATGGTTACGCCCGGCGGGTTCACCATGTCGGTGGCGCTGACCAATTGCGGCGCGCTGGGTTGGACCACCGACCGACGTGGCTATCGCTATACCGCCATAGACCCGGACCGCGGCCAGCCTTGGCCCCCCATGCCCGCCATATTCGGTCGGCTGGCGAGTGAGGCTGCCGCCGCTGCTGGGTTTGCCGGCTTTGAGCCTGACGCTTGCCTGGTAAATCGCTACGTCCCGGGCGCGCGGCTGTCCTTGCACCAGGATAGGAATGAGCATGACTACGATGCGCCTATCGTGTCCGTTTCGCTCGGCATGCCTGCGGTTTTCCTGTTTGGCGGACACGAACGGACCGATAAGACAGTGAAGATCCCTCTTGAGCACGGCGACGTCGTGGTGTGGGGCGGCGAAGACAGGCTACGGTTTCATGGCGTGATGCCGCTTAAAGACCGCCCTCATCCGCTGCTGGGTAGCCAGCGCATCAATTTCACGTTCCGCAAGGCCGGTCCATGACGCTGGTTACTCGCCCTGATGCGCCGATTGTCGGCGCCTTTGCGACCGACGAGCAGCGCTGGGCGGCGGTGCAAGCGCGTGATCTGGCGGCGGACCCGCACTTCGTTTACGCGGTCAGAACGACTGGCGTGTATTGCCGACCCAGCTCGTCGGCCCGCTTGCCCAAGCGCGACAACGTTGAATTCTTCGACAGTGCAGCCGCTGCCGAGGCAGCGGGATACCGCGCCAGCCGCCGCGCCGCTGGCGACCGAACCGCCGTGGCGGCGCATCGCGCGGCGTTGGTCGCAAGCGCTTGCCGCCTGATCGAAGCATCAGAGACACTGCCCGGCCTTAACGAGCTTGCCAGCCGGGCCGGTATGAGCCCCTACCACTTTCATCGCATCTTCAAGATGGAAACGGGCTTGACTCCCAAAGCTTATGCCTATGCCTGCCGCGCCGGTAAGCTGCGTGACGAGCTGAGCGTATCGGGCACGATCACTGATGCGATTTACGAGGCAGGATTCAATACCAACAGTCGCTTTTACGAATCGTCGCAAGCAATACTGGGCATGCGGCCGCGCGATTATCGCGCCGGTGGACATAGTGCAACGATACGTTTTGCGGTGGGCCAGTGCTCCCTGGGCGCCATCCTGGTTGCCCAAAGCCAGCGCGGCATTTGCGCCATATTGCTGGGCGACGACCCGGACCAACTGCTGCGCCAGTTGCAAGATAAATTTCCTAAAGCTCAACTCCTGGGCGGCGATGGCGAATTTGAGAAAATGGTGGCACAGGTTGTTGGCTTTGTTGAAGCGCCCGCCTTGGGCCTTAACCTCCCCCTGGACGTGCAAGGCACGGCATTCCAGGAGAGAGTGTGGCAAGCGTTGCGCGAGATTCCGCCCGGTGCCACGGTTAGCTACGCACAGGTGGCCGAGCGCATCGGGGCGCCCAAAGCCGTGCGCGCCGTCGCCCAAGCATGTGGAGCAAACCAGCTTGCAGTGGCCATTCCGTGCCACCGCGTCGTGCGCCGCGATGGAGACATCTCCGGCTACCGCTGGGGGGTGGAGCGCAAGCGCGAGTTGCTTCGGCGCGAAGCGCTGAGCGACAAGGTATGACGGCAGGCATGGCTGATCTGAGCAAACACTTGGCAGCCCAGCTGGATTGGGCACAGATAGGCTTGCAATTGGACGAAGGGGGTTATGTCGTCTTGCCGGGAGCATGGAATCACCCCCGGACAGAGTCCATGGCCGCAGCCTTATATGAGCCCCTGTCGCGCATTGCCAATCGTTGGAATGAAGCCATGGGCGTTCACCACCGATACCCGTCTGGCTTTAAGGAGTTCCGGGCGCAAAACGAAGCGGCGGGTCTGTCGCCGCCGCGATCGATACTAAGCCGGCTGCAAGAGCAGGACTACTTGCCGTTGCATCAGCAACCGCAAGGCGGGCTGATCTTTCCCCTGCAATGCGTCATGCTGCTGTCCGAGCCAGGTAGGGATTTCACGGGCGGCGAATTCGTCATGACGGAGCAGCGTCCGCGGATGCAATCCCGGCCCATGGTCTTGCCATTGCAGCGAGGGGCAGTGGCCATCATCGCTGTGGGGCATCGGCCCGTGCGGGGCAGCCGGGACTATTACCGAGTCAACATCAAGCATGCCATCAGCCGTGTGCGTAGCGGTGAACGCATTGGGCTGGAGCTCTTGTTCAATGGTCCCTGACAGTAAGTCTGCTCAGGCCATTACTTCTATGGGCTCCAGCGAAGTGCGCAGGGCGCTTTCCGGCAGGCCGTTCTTCCAGGGCACATCGACGGGGTAAGGTTTAAGCAGACAGTCGTCGGGCAGCAGTTCGATAGGTGAGAAATCGCGATGAGCAATGTATTCGGGGCGCTTGAACCGACGGATGTGATTGCTGACGGCGCACAGGCTTAGGTAGACCGCTACACGATTGAAGGGTGACAGGTTGCTGCCGGAGGCATGCACCAGGCAGCTATGAAACAAGATCATCGAGCCGGCAGGCCCTTTGGGCGCGACGATACCGCCATTGCGGCCGCCCGCACGGTCCACCAGTTGGCTGATCAGCGCGTTGTCTATGGTCCATAGCGGGTAGCTGGTGGTGGTGAGATCATGCTGAGCATTGATAACACCCTTGCGATGGCTGCCGGGAATAAACATCAGCGGGCCGTTGTATTCGCTGACATCGTCCAGGAATATGGCGACATTCATCGCTCTTTCAGTGGGCATCTGGTCGTCGTTGAGCCAAGTGCCGTAATCCTGATGCCATTGCCAGACGTCACCCTCGAAGGCCATTTTTCCGTTGATCTTGAACTGATGCATGTAGACCTGTTCGTCGAACAGATCCATGACCGGTCCCACCATGCGGGGATGGCGCGCCAGTCGGGCGAAGGGCTCGCTATGCAAGTGTGCGGCAAAGTTGGTCCTGACCGCATCAGACTCTTTTTCACGCACGTTCCAGGCTTCCCGTTCGGCATAAAGCGCCGGCACTGTTTCGGTAAGCATACGGGTTTCTTCAGCGGAAAAATGGCCGGGAAAGAATAGATAGCCGTTTTGTTCAAACTGCAGGCGTTGCGCTTCGGTGAGTTTCATCGACGGTCTCCTTGTGCCTGTAGGGGGAAAAGTTGCGTCAGCCGCTCATTGAGCGCGTTGCTGGCGCGCGAGACATGATCCTCGCTTAGTTTCTCGGCCCGCTGCGCATCACCATCGGCGATGGCCAGCGCTATGGCTTGGTGTTCGTCCCACAGTGTTTCGCGCTGCGCCTGCGATTGCAGCACGGCGCCCATCGCGCGGCGCAGATGCATCCAATGCTGTTCCGCGCTCAGGCCGATCAGCTCGTTGTCGGAGGCCAGATAGATGGCATGGTGGAAGGCCAGGTCGGCATCGATCATTGCCTGCACATTGCTTGCGCGCGATGCCAGGCGGCCGTTCTTGATGATCATGGGATCGATGCTGAACTGACGTTGCGCTGCCAGCCGGGCAGCCAATGCGTCAAGCGCGCCCCGCACTTCATAGACCTTGCGCACTGACCGGGGCTCAAGTGCGGTCACCTGCACACCTCGGCCCGGCGCGTCTTGCACGAAACCGTCCTTTTTCAGCAAACGCAGGGCTTGCAGCACCGGCTGGCGCGAGACATCCATTCGGTGGGCGATGTCTTCTTGGGTCAATCGCTCGCCCGGCATCAGGGCGCCGCTGCAGATGGCATCAAGCAAGCCACGATAGACCTGGTCCACCAGGTCGGGAGCGGGGGAAATTTGAATGAGTCCGGCTGACATATACATGGGCAGATGAAGGACTGAATACGGTATACAGTAAACCCATGTCTCGGTGGGGTATCTAGGGGTTTGTACTGGTAAGGGCCCTGAGGCGGGCAAGTCGGCCGGAAATTTAATGCTGGATCGCTGAGGTATCTGACCGCATAATTTATCCACGTCGCCCGATCAATGTTCCCACTCAAGGAGAGCCGCGATGACGCGTATGACAGCCAAAGACTTCGCCCCCGAATTGCTCGAGCTTTATGACTTTTACGTACATGGCGCGATCACCAAACGCGAGTTCCTTTTGCGATCCGCCAAGTTCGCGGTGGGAGGCCTGACGGGCGCGTCCATCCTGGCGTCGCTGCAGCCCAACTACGCTTGGGCCGAACAGGTCTCCTTCACCGATCCGGACATCAAGGCCGAGTACATCAACTACCCATCGCCGAAAGGCCACGGAGAGGTTCGCGCCTATTTGGTGCAGCCGGCCAAGGCGGAAGGCAAGCGGCCGGCCGTTGTGGTGGTGCACGAGAATCGAGGGCTGAACCCCTATATCGAAGACGTCGCACGTCGCGTTGCCAAAGAAGGTTTCATCGCCTTTGCGCCGGACGGGCTGAGCTCGAAGGGCGGGTATCCGGGCAATGACGAAAAGGGCCGCGAGCTACAAGCGCAGGTCGATCCCGAGAAACTCATGAATGACTTCTTCGCAGCGGTCGAGTTCATGGCTGCGCATGAGGCCGCGACAGGCAAGGTGGGTATTACTGGCTTTTGTTATGGCGGTGGTGTCTCCAACGCGGCGGCGGTGGCTTATCCCGAATTGGCGGCGGCCGTCCCGTTCTATGGCAGGCAAGCCGCCACGGCCGATGTGCCCAAGATTCAGGCGCCTTTGCTGTTGCATTACGCCGAAAATGACGCTGGCGTGAACGGCGGCTGGCCAGCCTATGAAGCGGCTTTAAAAGAGCACGGAAAAACCTACGAAGCCTACATCTACCTCGGCACGAATCACGGCTTCCACAATGACTCCACGCCGCGCTACGACAAGGAAGCCGCCGAGCTTGCCTGGCGGCGTACGGTGGATTGGTTCAAGCGGTATCTTGCCTAGCGGGTTTGACGCTCTGTCATCAAATCATCATTTCTCTGTAACGCGACTGACTTATCCCGTCTTTAACATTCCGGTCGATGAGGGCACCAACGCCTTCCTGACAGGAGTGCAAGCATATGGATACGGTTATTCGCGTCGAAGGGCTGACTAAAAGCTTCAGCGGCAAGCAAGCGCTGTCCAACCTTAAGCTGCACGTCGGCACCGGCGAAATGGTGGCCTTGATTGGCCCTTCCGGATCCGGCAAGTCGACGCTGTTGCGCCATCTGAGCGGCCTGGCTTGCAGCGATCATAATGGCGCGGCCTCGGTTCGTATTCTTGGGCGCTCCGTACAAGAGGACGGGCGCCTGGACCGCCGGGTACGCACAGTACGCGCCGACATCGGCTACATCTTCCAGCAGTTCAATCTTATTGGCCGCATCAGCGTGCTGGGCAATGTCCTGATGGGCCGGCTGGGCCGCATATCGGTCCTGCGCGGCACGCTTGGGCGCTTTAGCGCTCATGACAAGGCCCTGGCCATGGCAGCGTTGGAGCGCGTCGGGCTGGCCGACCTGGCAGGGCAACGCGCCTCCACACTTTCTGGTGGGCAACAGCAGCGTGTGGCGATCGCCCGCGCCCTGGCCCAGCAAGCCGAACTTATTCTGGCAGATGAGCCCATTGCTTCCCTTGATCCGGAATCTGCGCGCAAGGTCATGGAGATTCTGCGCGATATCAACGAAACCGACGGCAAGACTGTCGTCGTGACTTTGCATCAGGTGGACTACGCCGCTCGCTACTGCAAGCGCGTGGTTGCCATGAAGTCTGGCACCGTCCATTTTGATGGTTCTGTCAGTGCGCTGACTGCGCCTTTTCTGAACCAGCTCTACGGTGGTGATCTGGATGCGTCGCTTCTGCCGCCGGCCGCAGTGACGCGCAGCCATCCCATCCCTGAATTCCAACTGGTTGCGGCCTGACCGCAAGCCCCCGCCGTACCAACTTCTGGAGTATCGATATGTTCACATCAGTACGTAGTGGCCTCGCGGCTTCCCTTCTGGCCGGCGCGGCGTTCTGCGGCGTGTCAGTGGCAGAGCCCGCCCAGCAACTGAACTTCGGCATTATCTCGACCGAGTCTTCGCAGAACCTTAAAGCTCAGTGGGATCCCTTCCTGGCAGACATGAGCAAGAAAACCGGTATGGACATCAGGGCGTTTTTTGCGCCGGACTATGCCGGCATCATCCAGGGTATGCGCTTCGACAAGGTGGACGTTGCCTGGTACGGCAACAAGTCGGCAATGGAAGCGGTCGACCGCGCCGGTGCCGAGATCATTGCCCAGACTGTGGCCGCCAATGGCGCGCCGGGCTACTGGAGCATCTTGATCGCTCACAAGGACAGCCCGATCAATTCGGTGGACGACATGCTGGCAAAGGCTGGCGAGCTAACTTTCAGTAACGGCGACCCGAACTCGACCTCCGGATATTTGGTTCCGGGCTATTACGTCTTCGCCAAGAACGATGTCGATCCCAAAACGATATTCAAGCGCACGCTTAATGCCAGCCACGAAGTCAACGCCCTAAGCGTGGCAAACAAGCAGGTGGATCTGGCCACTTTCAATACAGAGGGCATGGAACGGCTGGAAGAAACCAATCCTCAGAAAGCGGCCGATCTCAAGGTGATCTGGAAGTCGCCCCTGATCCCGGCCGACCCCATCGTGTGGCGTAAGAATCTGCCGGAGCAAACCAAGGCCAAGATTCGCGACTTCTTTACGACTTACGGCGGCACTGAGCAAGAGATGGCCATTCTGGCAGGACTGCAATGGGGCAAGTTCCGGGCATCGGATAACGATCAGCTACTGCCTATCCGTCAACTTGAACTGTTCAAGGAGCGCAGCCAGGTTCTGGCCGACAGCACGTTGGACGCCGCGCAGCAGCAGGCCCGCGTCAAGCAGATCGATGCCGACCTGGAGAAGCTGTCGGCCCGGATGGCGGCGCTTGAAGGCGCCAAGAAAGTCGCCAGCGTCGACTGAGGCTGGTGAACGTGACTACAGCATCGGCATTGGTGGCGGCAAGCCCGCCGCCCCCTCGCCGCAACACCAGGGCGTGGTTGGCCTGGATACTGCTGGCGCTCGTGCTGGCATGGGCATGGGACGGAGCAGAAATGAACCCGGCCATGCTCTGGCGAGATGCCGGCAACATGCAGACCTTCCTTGCCGATTTCTTCCCGCCCGATTTCCGATACTGGCGCTTATACCTGACAGAGATGCTGGTTACCGTCCAGATCGCTGTCTGGGGCACGGCCCTGGCCATTGTCTGTTCGGTACCGCTGGGCATCCTGTGCTCGGAGAACATCGCGCCCTGGTGGATATGCCAGCCGGTGCGGCGAGTCATGGACGCCTTCAGGTCTATCAATGAGATGGTGTTTGCCATGCTCTTCGTGGTGGCGGTGGGGCTTGGACCCTTCGCCGGCGTGATGGCCTTGTTCGTGGGAACCACTGGCGTGCTGGCAAAGCTGTTCGCTGAAGCGGTAGAGGCCATCGAGAACGGACCGGTGGAGGGCGTGCGAGCAAGCGGCGCGACAGGGCTGCAGGAAGTCATCTTCGGGGTGATACCGCAGGTACTTCCATTGTGGATCTCGTATTCACTTTACCGCTTCGAATCCAATGTGCGCTCGGCGACCGTCGTGGGCATGGTGGGCGCGGGTGGGATAGGGGTGACCTTGTGGGAAGCGATCAGAGGTTTCCAGTTGGCCCAGACCTGCGCCATCCTCATCTGCATCATCGCGGTAGTCAGTGTCATTGACATCGTGTCGCAGCACTTGCGCAAGTACTTCATTTGAACAGGATGATTCGATGAGCACAGACATGCAAACCGCCAAGATAGACCACACCCAGCGTCAGCGCTGGATGCAGGTCCTCGCTCGGGCCGGACAAGACCTGGGAGACTACAGCGATATCTTGCGTGGGCAGGCGTTTCGCCATGTCCGCCAGCCTGAGACCGGGATGGTAATGGTTCGCGGTCGTATGGGCGGCGACGGCGCGCCGTTCAATCTGGGTGAAATGAGCGTGACCCGCTGCGTGGTCCAGTTGCGAGACGGAACGACGGGCTATAGCTACGTGGCGGGGCGCTCCATCGAGCATGCCGAGCTGGCCGCTTTGGCCGACGCTTTGTTGCAGGGCGCGGAAGGCAGCCGCTGGCAAGCCGACTTGATCGATCCGTTGCAGGCCTTGCAGCATACACGTGCTGCGTTGCGAGACGGCCAAGCCGCTGCAACGCGCGTCGACTTCACCACTTTGGTCCGAGGAGAAGACTGATGCAGCATAAAACCTTGCTGCCCGCGTTCGCGGCGCCGGGTGATGACGCCCAACACGTGTTCAGACTGGCGCTGACTGCCTTATCGGAGCCAGGGTCTGTGCACGATGTGGGCGACTTGCCCGGGCTGGCGAGCTTGGCGCCGGCCACCTATGCCCTTTGCCTCACCTTGTTCGACAGTGATACGCCGATATGGCTGGCGCCATCACTTAATACGGCACAAATACGAGAAAACCTGGCATTTCATTGTGCCTGCCCCGTCACGCGCGAGCGCAAGCAGGCGGCATTTGCCTTGGTAACAGAAAGCGATCTGGCTGATCTGTCGGCGTTTCAGCAGGGCACGGATCGCGATCCCCACTTGTCGTGCACGGTCATTGTTCAACTGGACAGCCTGGAAAGTGGGCGCAGCACTACATGGCAGGGGCCTGGCATTGCAGACAGGCACCATGCCAGGCTACCCGTGCCGGCATCGTTCTGGACGCTACGAACCTTAACCGGGTTCCCCCGAGGCCTGGATTTTTTCTTTACCGCCGGACGACAACTGACGGGGCTGCCGCGCAGCACCCGCGTATTGCGCACCGTGCAGGAGATCAACTGATGTATGTCGCAGTGAAAGGCGGCGAGCAGGCTATCGACAATGCCCACGCACTCCTGGCGGAGCGCCGGCGCGGCGACCTCAGCATCCCGGAGCTATCGGTTGAGCAACTGCAGCAGCAGATGCCCCTGGCGGTTTCGCGGATTATGAGCGAGGGCTCGCTATATGACCCGCAATTGGCAGCACTGGCCTTGAAGCAGGCGGCGGGCGATATGCTCGAAGCCATCTTCCTGCTGCGGGCGTATCGGACTACCCTGCCGCGCTTCCTGGCCAGCGTGCCGCTGGATTCCGCCCAGATGCGCGCAGAGCGGCGCATCTCGGCAACCTTCAAGGATTTGCCCGGCGGCCAATTGTTGGGCCCAACCTTTGACTATACGCATCGGCTGCTGGACTTCAGCTTGTTGGAATCGCAACCGGCAGTGGGCCACAACGATGCGCCTGCGCTGCGGCACGCCGGCGAAGCAGGCCTGTTGCGCATGCCGCGTGTTGCCGACTTGTTGGGCGACGAAGGACTACTGGCAACTGAGCAAGACAATGATCTGCCGGTTCCTGACATCACCCGCGAGCCTCTGGACTTTCCCACGAATCGGGCGCAGCGCCTGCAGGCGCTGGCGCGTGGCGACGAAGGTTTTCTGCTGGCGCTGGGGTACTCGACGCAGCGTGGCTACGGACGAAACCATCCATTCGCCGGTGAGATCCGTGTCGGTCAGGTCGAGGTCTGGATAGAACCCGAGGAGTTGGGGTTCGCCGTACCGATAGGCGACATTGAGGTGACGGAGTGCGAAATGATCAACCAGTTCACGGGTAGCCGAACGCAGCCGCCGCAGTTCACCCGTGGTTACGGATTGGCTTTTGGCAACGCTGAGCGCAAGGCCATGGGCATGGCGCTGGTCGATCGCGCCCTGCGAGCCGCCGAGTACAGCGAAGACATTGAGTCGCCCGCGCAGCAAGAAGAGTTCGTGCTGATGCATTGCGATAACGTCGAGGCGGCAGGCTTCGTATCGCATTTGAAGCTTCCGCACTATGTGGACTTCCAGAGCGAGCTGGATCTGATACGCAAATTGCGGCGCGACCACGAGGCGCGTCGCACTCAGTCGGACAACGAACTGGAGAAACAATCATGACACGCGTAGCGGCACACGCGGCGGCTGACGCCAATGCCGCAGCAGCGACAGGCTACAACTTTGCCTACTTGGACGAACAGACCAAGCGCAGCTTGCGGCGCGGTTTGCTCAAGGCGGTGGCGATACCCGGGTATCAAGTGCCATTTGGGGGGCGCGAGATGCCCCTGCCCTATGGCTGGGGGACAGGCGGCATGCAAGTAACCGCCGCCATCCTCGGTCGCCACGATGTGCTGAAGGTAATCGATCAGGGGGCGGACGACACCACCAATGCGGTGTCCATACGGCGTTTCTTCATGCGTACCGCAGGCGTGGCTACGACGGAACGCACGCCCGAGGCGGACATCATCCAGACGCGACATCGCGTGCCCGAGACGCCCTTGCGCCAGGGCCAGATCATGGTGTTTCAGGTGCCGATTCCGGAGCCGCTGCGTTTTATCGAATCCTCGGATTCTGAAACCCGTGCCATGCATGCGCTGAATGATTATGGCGTCATGCATGTAAAGCTTTATGAGGACATCGCCACCTACGGGCATATAGCTACGGCGTACGCCTATCCTGTAATGGTGGATGGGCGCTATGTGATGGACCCCTCGCCCATACCGAAATTCGACAATCCCAAGCTGAACCTCAGCCCAGCCCTGATGCTATTTGGTGCCGGGCGAGAAAAGCGCCTATATGCCTTACCGCCTTACACCCCCGTGGTCAGCCTGGACTTTGAAGATCATCCGTTCGAGCTGCCTGTGTGGGATCAGGCCTGCGCGCACTGCGGCAGCACGGAGTCCTACCTTGATGAACTGATCGTGGATGACCAGGGCGGGCGTCAGTTCGTGTGCTCGGATACCGATTACTGCCACCAGCGCCGACATTGTCAGGAGATGGCCTTATGAAGCCCCTGCTTACGGTACGTGAACTGACCCGCCTTTACGGCACGGACCAGGGCTGCCAGGCAGTCAGTTTTGATCTCTTCCCTGGCGAGGTGCTGGGCATCGTTGGCGAGTCGGGTTCAGGAAAATCCACGCTGTTGAGCGTGCTGTCCGGCCGTTCCCGGCCTGACGGCGGTACGGTCAGTTATCTGGATCGGGACGGTCGGGCTGTGGACTTATACAGCGCCAGCGAAGCGCAACGACGCACCCTGCTGCGCACCGAATGGGGTTTCGTGGAGCAGAATCCGCGCGACGGACTGCGCATGGGCGTCTCGGCGGGTGCAAACATCGGCGAGCGGCTCATGGCGCAGGGGCTGCGGCATTACGGCCAATTGCGCCAGGCAGGATTGGACTGGCTTGCACAAGTCGAAATTGATACCCAGCGCATCGATGATTTGCCCCGAACTTTTTCGGGTGGCATGCAGCAGCGATTGCAGATTGCGCGCAATCTGGTGTCCCAGCCGCGCTTGCTATTCATGGATGAGCCCACAGGGGGCCTGGATGTTTCGGTACAGGCGCATTTGTTGGATTTGCTGCGCGGCCTGGTGCGAGAGTTGCAGTTGGCGGTGGTGATTGTGACGCATGATCTTGCGGTGGCACGCCTGCTGGCGGACCGGCTGATGGTAATGCGGCGCTCACGCGTGGTCGAGGCCGGACTGACCGACCAAATTTTGGACGACCCCCAGCACGCCTACAGCCAGTTGCTGGTTTCTTCTGTTTTGCAGCCTTGAGGACTTTATGATGATTCCAGCGATGCAAGTGCGCGGGCTGTCCAAGCGTTTTGTGCTGCATCAGCAGCAGGGCGCCGTGCTCGATGTATTGAGCGATATTGCGTTTGATGTGATGGCGGGCGAGTGCCTGGTCCTGCATGGCCAGTCTGGTGCGGGAAAATCCACCTTGCTGCGTACGCTCTATGGCAACTACTTGCCGGCGGATGGCAGCATACGTGTACTGCACGACGGCGGCATAGTCGAAATGGTCGGGGCTCAACCACGTCAGACGCTGGCCCTGCGCCGCAATACCCTGGGCTATGTCAGTCAGTTTCTGCGTGTGATCCCGCGCGTGGCTTGCCTGGACGTGGTGATGGAGCCTGCGTTGTTGCGCGGCGTGCCGGCGGAGTTCGCGCGCGCCAAGGCGGCAGCCTTGTTGCGGCGGCTGGCGATTCCGCAGCGCCTTTGGGGCTTGTCTCCCTCCACATTCTCGGGCGGTGAACAGCAGCGCGTGAACATCGCACGCAGCTTCATTGCCCCCTGGCCGCTATTGCTGCTGGACGAGCCCACGGCTTCGCTGGATGACATCAACCGGGACGTCGTGCTTGAACTGGTGGCTGAGGCCAAGGCCGGTGGCTCGGCGCTGATCGCTATTTCTCACGACGAGAAGACCCGCAGCGCAATCGGCGACCGCTATCTGGACCTGACAGCCCAGGAGGCCCTCCATGACTGAACAGGTATTTACCAATGCCCGTATCGTGACCGCCACCGAGGTGGTCTTCGGGACGGTACAGATAAAAGACGGGCAAATTGCCGATGTCAGTTCAGGGCGCTGCAACCTGCCTCGGGCCCAGGACTTCAACGGCGACTATTTGCTGCCCGGCTTGGTCGAGCTGCACACCGATAATCTTGAGAAGTACATGAACCCCCGGCCCGGTGTGGACTGGCCATCCGAGTCAGCTGTGCTTGCGCATGACGCCCAAGTGATCGCGGCTGGAATCACCACGGTATTCGATGCCCTGTCCATAGGCGATGTCAGCCCCCGGGGAAACCGCTTACGACAGTTGCCCGTCATGCTCCAGGCTATCAGCCATGCGCATCGGGATGGCCACATGCGGGCCGATCACCGACTGCATTTGCGTTGCGAGTTAAGCCACGAGAAGACCTTGGACCTGTTCCATGAGTTGGTCGAGGCTCCCCTGGTGCAACTGGTGTCCGTGATGGATCACTCGCCCGGTCAGCGTCAGTTTGTAAAGATCGAGAAATATCGGGAGTACTACCAGGGCAAGTACAACCTGAGCGACCAGGAAATGGACGATTTCATCGATCAGCATCAGCAAAACTCCCAGCGTTACAGCGACAGCTATCGACGGTCCATCGTGCAGCACTGCCGCGAACGTACCTTGTCAGTCGCCAGCCATGACGATGCCACGGTCGAGCATGCCCGCGAGTCTGCTGACTATGGCATGAGCATTGCCGAATTCCCCACCACAGTGGAAGCGGCGGGGGCCAGTCACCAGTACGGCTTGAAAGTATTGATGGGCGCGCCGAATATCGTGCGTGGTGGCTCGCACTCTGGCAATGTGGCTGCCAGCAAGCTTGCCGAGCAAGGCGTGCTGGACATCTTGTCCAGCGACTACTATCCATCCAGCCTGTTGCAGGCCGCCGGCATACTTGCGGCGACTGTGCCGGGCTACGACATGCCCAAGGCGGTGGCCAGCGTCTCGCTCGCGCCGGCGCGGGCAGCCGGCTTGCTTGATCGCGGCGAGATTCGTGTCGGCCTGCGTGCCGATCTCGTCCGTGTCACAGCCCGAACCAAGCATCTTGCGGTGGGCCAGGTGTGGCGTGGCGGCGAGCGGGTGTTCTGATGGCAGGACGCCTCATTTATCTCATGGGTCCATCGGGTGCCGGAAAGGATACGCTGCTGAACGGCGTCATGCGTTTGATGGGCAGTCGGGCCTACCTTGCGCCACGCGTCATCACGCGCGAGGCCGATCGCACGGCCGAAGGCGCCCTTACCGTTACGCTGCAGGAGTTTCATCAGATGGAAGAGGCCGGCTTGCTGGCGATGTCGTGGCGGGCCCATGGCTTTGCCTATGGCGTTTTGCAACAAATAAACGAGCGCATGGCGGCCGGAAAAGATGTGTTCGTCAATGGTTCGCGTGCCTACCTGCCTACCGCCGTGTCCCGCTATCGCGACTTGGTGCCCGTCATGGTTGACGTAGACCCCTGTGTACTGCACGAGCGTCTGCGGTATCGCGGCCGGGAGACCGATATGCAGATCCAGGAGCGCCTGGCCCGCAATGTCGCGTTGCAAGATGTTCCCGCCGGCCTGGCCCGGCCCATGGTGCGTATCGACAACTCCGGAACGCCGGAAGATGCCGTGCGATCGCTTTACCGGCAGCTCGAACAACAGGCCGCCTTGATTGCCGGTAGTCTGTGCGCTTGACACTGCTGGGCACCGGCAATGCCGCCCAAGTCCCCGTCTATAACTGTCAGTGCGTCGCTTGCGGCCGGGCAAGACACACGCCGGGCTTTCGCCGTGGGCCCTGTTCGGCCTTGCTTGAAGGCGACGGTGCACGTTGGCTGATCGACGCAGGCCTGCCGGATCTTGCAGAGCGCTACCCGCCCGGCTCGCTCGATGGGATTTTGTTGACGCATTATCATGCTGATCATGCGCAGGGGCTGCTGCCCCTGCGTTGGGGCATTGGCATGACGCTGCCGGTGTTGGGCCCGCCCGACGAGGAAGGCTTGGCCGATTTATACAAGCATCCCGGGATCCTGGATTTTTCGCGAAAGCTAGTGCCGTTCGAGACCTTAGCGTTGTCTGGCAGAAAGCAGTCCGCCGCGATGCAACTCACGCCTCTGCCGCTGCTGCATTCGCGGCTGACTTATGGCTACGCGATCCGGCAGGGCAGTCGAGGCATGGCCTACCTTACCGACACGGTCGGATTGCCGGGCCCGACGGCTAGCCGCTTAAGCGAACATCCGCTGGACTTGTTGGTTCTCGACTGTACCCATCCACCGGCCGCTGATATGCCGCGTAATCACAATGACCTGACGCGTGCGCTGGATATCGTTAGTATGCTGCGGCCAGGCAAGGCTGTACTGACTCATATCGGCCATAAGCTGGACGCTTTTCTAATGGAGCATCCCGGCCACTTACCGCCGGGCGTTGTTATCGGCAGAGACGGCGATGTTTTCGATCTGGGCGGCCGGTGACGGCGGCGCATGAGCCCGAGCCGGCCTTGAACCTGCATAAGCATCGCCTGCGTCTTTAATAAACGTTTTTATTGCGGATTCGTAGACTTCTCCGCTACGCACGGCGCCCGAGTGCGACGCCCCGTCGATCTTCACCAGCCGCTTCATGCCATCCGGCACGCTGACCGCTGCAGCGAAGAGTTCGTCGCTCATCGTATGCGGTACGACGCGGTCGGCCGTGCCATGTATAAGCAGCATGGGCGTCGTGACTTCCGCCAGCTTTTTCACCGACGCGAAAGGCTGGGTTACCAGCAGGCTGGCGCCCGGCAGTTTGCCCCATTCCAAGGTGCCCAGCATGGCACTGATACTGGTAAATGTGGACTCAACGATCAGGCCGGCAAAAGGCGGTGATTCGGGACGGGCGGCCAGGTCGATGGCTACCGCTCCACCCAAACTATGACCGTAGACGAAGCGGCGCGCCGGATCGGGCTGGCGCCGCGCGAGTTCCTGCAGTGCGGCGACGGCGTCCTCAAGAGCAGATTCGTCGGAGGGAAGCAGCGGCGTAGACTTGCCGAAACCACGGTAATCGATGGCAAGGACGGAATTGCCCATTTCCGTCCAGCGTGCCATACGGAAAACGCTGCCATTGAGGTTCCAACGCGACCCATGCAGATAGAGCACCGTCGGCGCGCCGGCATGTGGATGTTGCCAGTACCAGGCATGCACTCGGTCGCCATCGTCCAAGGTCAGGTCGAATACTTCCGTGCCGGGCAAAGGCTCGCGCCACCACCGGCTTTGGTCGGCTTCGGGCGAGAAAATGGCCTGCCGCTGCCAGGCGTCCAGTTGCGTGCAGCTTACGATGCCAACCAGCCCCACCAGTGTGGCCGCCAGCAGGCGTCGGTAAAAGTGGCGTCGGAATGGAGTGCGTAGGCGGGCGAGCATGGATTTACGACTCTTGCCATCGGCGGTAGTTCCCACAAGCAATTAACGAACCGTGCACGCGCAAGTTTCGCTATCGCCGTTTTGCCCATAGAATGATGGGTGGGACGTCGTCGCTGCCTTGGGGGCAGCATGTCGCGGATTGCCGTTAAAGCAAAAAAGTGGGGAATGAAGAATGAGAGCGCTCTGGAAGATATGGGTTTTCCTGATCACGATGGCCATGGCCGCTATGCCGATGGCAGCCAGCCATGCACAAAGCGGCCACGCCGGCCACGGGGCCGCGGCGGCTTCCGCGGCGCCGGTCGCCGCCTCCGCAGCGGACACCTCGGTAACCATGATGCCCGATGTCACGATCTCGCTGCGTACCGCTATAGCGGGGGGCAAGCTGGTATTTATCGGCCATACAGGTGCTATTGCTGACGTCGTCAACCCCGACCTGAAAGTTCCTGAAGGGGCCGTGGTCCAGATCAACCTGATCAATGATGACGGTGCGGGCCACGACATTGCCGTTCCCGAGTTCAACGCCAAGTCCGATGTGATTTCGGGCAAGGGCTCAGCCACCGCCATCGTTTTCCGCGCCAACAAAAGCGGCGTCTTCGAGTACCTTTGCACACTGCCCGGCCATAAGGCCGCGGGGATGGTCGGCAAAATTATTGTCGGCGAGCCGGTGGCCGCCGACACCCGGCAGGCGCCTCAGATCGCGCATGATCCGGCCGAGGTTGGCGAACCCGTCGGCGACCGTCCTGCAAAGCAAGTGACGGTAGACCTGCTCACCACCGAACTTGAGGCCCGTCTGGGTGACAACAGCACTTATCGCTTCTGGACCTTCAACAACAAGGTACCCGGCCCGATGATTCGCGTGCGGGTGGGCGACACCGTTACCGTCAATGTCACCAATGCCAAGGACAGCACGCATATCCACTCGGTGGATTTCCATGCAGTAACCGGGCCCGGCGGTGGCGCGGCAGTCACGCAGGTAGCCCCCGGGCAAACTAAAAGCTTCACTTTCAAGGCGCTGCATCCAGGCCTGTTCGTGTATCACTGCGCCACACCCATGGTGGCGCAGCACATCACCAATGGTATGTACGGCATGATTTTGGTCGAGCCCGAGGGGGGCTTGCCGGCGGTAGATCGCGAGTTCTACGTCATGCAGGGCGAGCTCTACACGGCGCAGGCCCACGGAGCCAGCGGCCTGCAAGAGTTCTCGCTCGAAAAATTGCTGGCCGAGAACCCCGAGCACCTGATGTTCAACGGCTCCATGGACGCTCTAACCAAGATCTACGACATGAAGGCCCAAGTGGGCGATGTGGTGCGCATGTATTTCGGTGTGGGTGGCCCCAACCTCACCTCTAGTGTGCACCTCATAGGCGAAATTTTCGATCGTGTTTATGATCAGGCCTCGCTGACCAGCCCGCCGCTTACCGACGTGCAAACCACCCTGGTTCCTCCCGGTGGCGCCACCATGCTGGAATTCAAGGTCGATTACCCGGGGCGCTATGTTCTGGTCGACCATGCCTTGTCCCGTATGGAAAAGGGCTTGGCCGGCATCCTTACTGTCGAAGGCAAGGCTGATGACACCATCTTTCACAGCAGCGAAGCCATCGACCCAAATTCCGGTCACTAATGAGCAAGCCCAGCGACCCTGCGAGCAACCATGCAGCCCCGGAGGGGCTGCATGAACCTGCGGATGACCCCAATGCAGACCAGTTAAACGCCAGCGAGCAGCGGTTCAGGTTGCTGGTGCAGGGGGTGACGGACTACGCCATCTATATGCTGTCGCCTGAAGGCATGGTCAGTAACTGGAATTCCGGCGCGGAGCGCATCAAGGGTTATACCGAAAGCGAGGTCCTCAATACTCACTTTTCGCGTTTCCACACTCAGGAAGACCAGGCTTGCGGTCTGCCAGGCAAGTCCTTGGTGATAGCGGCGGAAACCGGGCGGTACGAGAAAGAAGGCTGGCGGGTCCGCAAAGATGGGTCGCAGTTCTGGGCCCATGTCATCATCGACGCCTTGTACGACCCCGACGGCGCAGTCGTTGGTTTTGCCAAGATCACCCGCGATATCACCGAAAAGAAGCAGGCGGAACAGGAGCTGGAAAGGGCGAACGCCGCATTGTTTCAATCTCAAAAACTGGAGGCCCTGGGCCAGCTTACGGGTGGCGTGGCGCACGACTTCAATAACCTTCTCAGTGTATTGGCCAGCGGCCTGGATGTGCTGACCACCCATGCGCAGGCGCATTCAGAACTGAAAATGATCCAAAGCATGCGCCGGGCGATCGAGCGTGGCGCGGCGTTGACTCAGCAGCTATTGTCCTTTGCCCGGCGACAACCTCTTAAGGCCGAGTATTACAACATTAATTCGCTGATATCCAGCTTCGACCCCGTCTTGCGCCGGGCGATAGACGCAAGCATTAGCCTCAGTATCGAACTTAGTTCCCAGATTTCCGCCGTGCTCATCGATGCCGCGCGATTCGAGGCGGCGTTGCTTAACCTGGTAGTGAATGCCAGGGACGCCATGCCGGATGGCGGCCATATCCGCATGTCGACGCAAGATACGGCGCTACGAGCACACGAAGTCGGTACCCTCCCGGAGGGCAACTATGTCAAGATAACGGTGACCGATACCGGTACCGGCATGCCGCAAGAGGCAGTCAAGCGCGCGGTAGAGCCGTTTTTCACCACCAAAGAGCTGGGCAAGGGTACGGGCCTGGGCTTAAGCCAGGTCTACGGCTTTATTACGCAATCGGGCGGCGACTTAATCATCAACAGTAAGCCCGGCGAAGGCACATCGATATGCATGTATCTCCCTGCCGTTGAAGACGACGCCCCCATAAAGGAAGCCGGCCACTCATCAGGTGACGCCGAAACCGTGCTGGTTGTAGAAGACGAACCCGATGTGCTCGATGTGGCGGCCGAACTCGTGCGCAGCATAGGGTACGGCGTGGTCACCGCCACCAACGGCGAAGACGCACTAGAGCTGCTGCGCAAGCAACCCCAAATCAATGTCTTGTTCACCGATGTCATGATGCCGTCCGGGATAAACGGCATCGAACTCGCACGCCTCGCCCTGAGCTTGCGTCCGCAACTGAAAGTATTGTTGACCTCGGGCTACCCCTTGCCCGTATTGCAGAGCGAGCATGGCACCATCGACGAATTCAGTTTCATGAACAAGCCGTATCGCTTGGCCGAACTGGCCCAGAAGCTGCGCACTGCGCACTAAGCGGTTCTTCGTTGCGTGACAGCTTCGGTAAGTTTTTCGAGCAGGCGTTTCATGGGCACCGGTTTGCATAATTGATCCGTAAAGCCCACCAGCTGCGCTTTTTCGCTGTAACCGTAGCCGGTCAATGCAATAGCCGGTATATCAGCATTACGCGAGCCGCTACGCAGACGAGTCAGCAAGGTGTAGCCATCCATTACCGGCATGCCCAGATCCGTGATCAGTATGTCGAAATCAAAGGACTCCAGTAGCTCCAGCGCCTGCTGCCCATCCAAGGCGGAGTGCACTTGCGCACCCTCCATTTCGCATAAAGTGGCCAGCATGCTGACGATCTCTTCCGAGTCGTCCACCAGCAGCAGCCTCAAGCCTTCGAGTGTCCCGGATGAACTGGGCATGGGATGATCTTCCTGTGGCGATTCATGGCCTGCCAGCGGCAGCCAGATAGTAAAAGTGGAGCCCAGGCCCTCGCCGGGAGATTGCGCGCGAACTCGTCCACCATGCGCCTGGGCAAGTTGTTCGACTAGTGCCAGCCCTATGCCCAACCCATTGTGGTTGCCTTGCGTGTGGCGTTCGACCTGCCCGAACATGGTGAAAACTTTTTCGATGGATTCGCTCGGGATGCCCACTCCGGTGTCCTGGACATCGATACGTGCTTCGTCTCCCTCTCGGACCAGCGTTACGGTGACTGTACCACCGGCGGGCGTGAACTTGATGGCATTGCTTAACAGATTCCATACGATCTGCTCGATACGGCTGGCGTCACCGTGCACGATCAAGTTCGCCGTATCAGCGTCATGGCGCGGGCCATGCAAAGTGAGGCCCGCTTCCCGGGCCTGCGGGCTGACGGCGTCGAGCACAGTGTGCAAGATAAGCTGCACAGGTACGGGTTCGACTTGCAGCTTCAGCTTGCCGGTCTGGACACGCGAGAGGTCGAGCAGGTCTTCAATAATCTGCGACTGATTGTGCACTGCGCGGCGAACGGCATCGAGGGCCGCTACCGCTTTTGGATCCGTCCGGATCTCCGGGCTGCGGGCCAATAACTCCATGTTCAGCTGAATGAGGTTCAAGGGATGGCGTAGTTCGTGCGACATGATGGCAATGAACTGGTCCTTCAAGACGTTAGTTTCCTTCCATCGTTCAAGCACCGATTGTTGTTGATAGTCTTCCAGGCACTTGTCGGTCAGATCGCGCGCGATTTTCGCGTAGCCCTTCAGTTCGCCGTCCATTAACGGGTACACGACTCCGCTGCAGTAAAAGCGCGAGCCGTCCTTGCGCAGGTGCCAGCGTTCATCTTCGGCATGGCCCTGCTCGCATGCCAGCCGGAGCTCTTCCGCGGGTCGCCCGCTGGCTCGGTCTTCTGGGGTAAAGATACGGTCCAGCGTCTGGCCCTGCATGTCGTCCTCGCTGTAGCCAAAGATAAGTTCGGCCGCCCGGTTCCATCCCGTGACGTGCCCGGTCGGATCCATGCTGATAATCGCGAAGTCCTTGGTGTTTTCGGCGATTAAGCGCAAGCGCTCAACGCCTTCGCGCAGCGCTTCTTGCGCCTTGACGCGCTCGCTGATGTCCACGAAGTTCATGATGACGCCTTCAATGCGGTCATCGGCACTGCGGTAGGGGCGCATCTTGGTGAGATACCAGTGCTTGTCGGTAGCCTTGATTTCGCGTTCTATGACTCGCAGCGACTTGAAGGATTCATAGACATCGTTCAGGAGCTCGGGATAGATTAGGCGGTGGGGCAGGTCCTGTAGCGGCCGGCCTTCGCCCGCATCGTCAGGTTTCAGATCAAACAGCCTGACCGCCTGAGGTGTAAACCATTTCACGCGCATGCTGCCATCCACAAGCACGGTCAGGATATCGGTGGACGAGATCAGATCAAGGAGCTCTTGTTTTGTCTTGGCTGTTCCGCCGTTTTTACCGTGAAGCTCTTCGAAGACGACCAGCAGTAGATGCTCAGACGTGTCGGTATCATGAAAAGGCGACACAGCTATCCGCAACTGCACACTTTGTCCACCATCCGGAAAGGGCATGGGCTTGCTTTGGACGGTCTGATCTTTCTTCAAGGCTTCGTGAGCAGTCGCGCGCAAATCCGGACGCAGTGCAGGATGAACCAGCGTCAGCAAGTGGTGTGACGGCTCGCCACCGACGTGGCGCAGGTAGCGCCCCGCCGATGCGGACAGATGAACGATGCGAAAGGCGTGGTCGATCAGCACGGTGGGCGGACCCAGCCTCTCCATCGCCCGCTGGTGCAGAACGGAATAGGAGACTGGCTGATCAGACATAAGATCCGCTCTGCGCTAAACGATCTGGGGCAGGTATATCTGCACGGAGGTCCCCTGCCCAAGCCTGGATGCAATATCGATGAAGCCGCCGGAACGTCGAGCCAGCATATAGGCCTGGCTCAGCCCTAGCCCCTTCGCGCGGCGCGCGGCCTTGGTCGTGAAGAAGGGCTGGATCACATGCGCAATGCCATCCTCGTCAATGCCGATTCCCGTATCGTCTACGGTAATCACCCCAAATGGCCCGGGCGCAACGCCATAGGCGGCTGCCTCGCAGTCATCAAGCTCTCGTTCATTTAGCGACAGCCGAAGCGTACCGCCCCCTGGCATGGCGTCCTGAGCGTTTGCCGCCAGTTGCTGTATGGCGGCTTCCAGCTGGCTGGCATCAGTCGTGCAGGTCAATGGTCCGCTGGGGCGCAGCAACTCGGTATTGATCGCTGCTTCCATTTGGGTGCGCAAGGCCGGCTCCAGCGCAAGCAGCAGCGCGTCGACGCGTACCGGAGCCAGATGCAAGTGGTGTCGGCCGGCCAGGCTCATGAGGCTTTCATTGAAGCGCGCGCCACGCTGCAGTCCGTCTTGAGCCGCATCGTAAAAGCGCCTGGCACGTTCGCTGCCCGTGACTTGTTCCTCGTACATTTCCAGATTGGTCCCGACGGCCATCAGGAAATTGTTGTAGTCATGCGCGATGCGTCCGCAAACATGACTGATGGCCGCCATACTTTCTGACTGGTGGCGTTTGTCCTGGTGCGATCGCCATTCCGTTACATCGGCAACGATGCCCATTAACCTCGTCGGAGCAGAGGCGTCTTCACTGAGGCCGCCTTTTACGTGGAGCCAACGTATCGTCCCGTCGATGGCGTGGCGTATGCGACGTTCGAATTGCAGGCAACCTGTGCTGCGAACCTTCGCAAACGCAGCGGCGACCGCAGAGCGGTCTTCAGGGATGAAGGCATCAAGCAACGAGGACATTGTCCGGGGGCTGGGTGCTTGCGCGAGGCCCAACAGCGCTTCAGCGCGCGGCGAACAGCGCGCTGAATCGGAGGACAGATCGATCTCCCACTGACCCAGCCCTGCGGCAGCTAGGGCGGGCGCTTCAAAATCCACCTGTTCGGGCAGGCTGCGCAGTATGCTCATTGAGCACTCCTGAAAAAGGGTGGCGGGGCATGGGATAAAAGCTGACGCCAGCAAGCGCTGTGCCCGTCAAACGGCGTATGGGCGCGTGGCCGGCTCTGCCGCAGCCTGCGATCTCTTGCCTTATCATTTTACTCATCGGCACGCCGCATACCCGGAGGTAGCTGCTATTACTTCAACTGACACCAATATACCTGCTCGCCTGGATCGGCTGCCCTGGTCAGCCTGGCATTGGCGGGTCGTCATTGCGCTGGGTGTGGCCTGGATGTTGGATGGCCTGGAAGTGACGCTGGTCGGCTCTTTTGGCAGCATATTGGAACGCCCTGAAACCTTGGGCTTGACGGCGACGGACGTCGGCTTGGCTGGTTCTTTGTATATCGCAGGCGCGGTCATAGGCGCGCTGGTGTTCGGCCGCATGGCCGATGTCTGGGGCCGCAAGAAGCTGTTTCTTGTCACCTTGGCGGTATATATGCTGGCAACACTGGCCACTGGGTTCTCAACCGAAACGTGGTTCTTCCTGCTGTGCCGCTTTGCAACTGGCCTGGGCATAGGGGGCGAGTACGCGGCCATTAATTCCGCCATCGACGAACTCATGCCGGCGCGCGTACGAGGCCGCATCAGCCTGGCCATCAATGGAAGCTTCTGGCTCGGCGCGGCGTTGGGTGCGGGGCTCAGTTTGCTGGTCCTGGACGAGGCGCTGATACCGGTGGAGTGGGGGTGGCGGCTGGGTTTTATTTTGGGTGCCGTGCTGGCCATTGCCATTGCTTTGGTACGGCGGGACGTGCCCGAGAGCCCTCGCTGGTTGTTGACCCATGGGCGCATCCAGGCGGCTGAAGACATCGTGGCCGATATCGAGCGGCGCGTGCATAGACAGTACGGAACCTTGCCTGCCGTCCCAGTTGCAGCCGGGGTCAGCATGGGTTGGCGCGCGCCACCTCGCCTGGCGGAAATCATGCATGTCCTGCTACATACCTATCGGCGGCGCAGCGTCGTTGCGCTGGCCCTAATGGTCTCGCAGGCGTTTTTCTACAACGCCATCTTCTTCACCTATGCGCTGGTATTGACCCGTTTCTATGCTGTGCCCGATACGCTGGTGGGTCTCTATATTTTTCCGTTTGCCCTGGGCAATGTCCTGGGCCCATTATTGTTGGGTCCTTTATTCGACAGAATAGGCCGTCGCAAGATGATTGCGCTGACCTATGTGTTGGCCGGGATCGGTCTGGCACTGACGGGCTGGGCATTCATGGCTGGCCTGCTGGACGCGCGCAGCCAGGCATTGTGCTGGTCCTTAGTGTTCTTTCTGGCTTCGGCTGCGGCGAGCTCTGCCTATTTGACGGTTAGTGAGGTCTTCCCGCTGGAGATGCGCGCTCTGGCCATCTCTCTCTTTTATGCCGTCGGTACTGGGGCCGGCGGCCTGGCCGGCCCCCTATTGTTCGGCGCGCTGATCGAAACGGGGGAGCGGTGGGCTGTCGTGGCTGGATACGGTCTGGGCGCGCTATTGGTGATCGCGGCGGGGTTGATCGCCCTGCGTTACGGGGTGGATGCCGAAAGGCGTGCACTGGAGGATATCGCACCGGCGCTGACCGGTAGACGCTAGCTTCTATCGTCCGATTGCTGCATCTGCTGGCGGCGTGTTGCACCCAGCCGATCGACCATCCATCCCGGATACTCTGGTGCGAGCGCACTGACCGCGTCAAGTCGATCGAGGTCGTCGGTGGAGAGCTTGACCTGCGTTGCAGCGATATTGTCGTCCAGCTGTTCGATGCGCTTGGCGCCCACAATGACGCTGGTAACCGATTTTTGATGCAGCACCCAGGCCAGTGCAATCTGCGCAACCGAGACGCCCCGCTGGGCGGCAAGCTGGCGCATGACGTCGATGCAATCATAGGCACGCGCTTTGTCTACGGGAGGGAAGTCGAACTGTGTGCGGCGGCCGCCATCGGTAGACTCGGTGTTGCGATCGTATTTGCCGCTAAGCAGCCCACCGGCAAGCGGACTCCATACCATCAGGCCCAGCCCTTCGCTTTCCAGCATGGGGATCAGTTCGCGTTCGAGGTCGCGGCCCGCCACGGTGTAATAGGCCTGCAAGGATGCGAAGCTGACCAGCCCCAGGCGCTCGGAAATACCCAGCGCCTTCATGATTTGCCAGGCGGCCCAGTTGGACACGCCCACATAGCGCACATGACCGTGCCGCGTCAGGTCGTCCATGGCTCGCAGTGCCTCTTCCATGGGCGTTGCCGGATCGAATCCGTGGACTTGATACAGATCCACATGATCCAGTTGCAGCCGCGACAGGCTGGCCTGGATGCCGTCCATGATGTGGTGGCGCGACAGGCCTCGAGCATTTACACCTTTGGTGCCGGTTTCGCCGTGCACCTTGGTTGCGACGATGACATCTTCGCGTGCAACTCTCAGGTTCTTTAACGTCTGCCCGGTAATGATTTCGGATCGCCCGTCGGCGTAGATGTCAGCCGTGTCAATGAAGTTGATGCCGGCATCCAGCGCGCGCCCGACCAGACCATCGGCGTCCGACTGCTCGACGGCGCCGATCTGGGACCACATCCCGCTTTGCCCACCAAAGGTCATGGTACCCAGGCACAGTTCCGAAACAAAGAGGCCGGTACGGCCGAATTTCCTGTAACGCATGAGGGAGTTCTCCTGTTGCCCACCGATCGGTATAGAAGTTGCTTGCCAGCCACGATGCAAACATCAACATTGGAGGAGCCGGTGGATAATATTTATCAGACAGCCGGGAGGCGGCTACGCATCCTTACCTGGCATGTCCATGGCAATTACCTGTACGCATTGTCGCAGGTACCGCATGAGTTCATTGTTCCCGTACGGGCGGACGGCAAGCCTGGTTACTCGCCCTTGGGCACGAAGATCCCGTGGGGCGACAACATGCGCCAGGTCAATGCCGATGAGCTCGTCCACGAAGACTTCGATTGTATTATTTATCAGTCGCGGGCCGCTTACGAAGAGGACGCCTTGCAGCTGCTGACCGCCTCGCAGCGCGCCTTGCCGAGCATCTATATCGAGCACGATCCGCCTCGGCCGTATCCCGTCGATACCCAACATTGGTTTCAGCATGATCGCGGCCTCCTGGTGCACGTGACGCACTACAACGCCTTGAACTGGGATGCCGGCGCCATGCCCACGCGCGTCATAGAACACGGTGTGCCGGTGGACCCGCAGGTGTCATATACCGGTGAGCGCGCGGCGGGCATCACGGTCATCAACGGTCTGCCCGGCCGAGGTCGACGCATGGGGGCGGACCTGTTTGCATGGAGCCGTGATCGCGTGCCGCTGGATCTGATCGGCATGCAAAGCGAGCAGATGGGTGGCTTGGGCGAAGTGTCCAACCTTAGCGTTGCCGCGACCATGGCGCCCTACCGCTTTTTCTATACCCCCATCCGATATACGAGCCTGGGATTGGCTCTGGTGGAAGCGATGTTGATCGGCATGCCGGTGGTGGGGGTGGCGGCGACGGAACTCCCGACGGTGATTGTGAACGGAACGAACGGCTACGTTCATACCGACATGAACAAGATCGTGGACGTCATGCGGCAATTGATTGCTGAGCCCGCACTGGCGCGCAGCTGGGGCGAGGCCGGCCGCAAGACCGCCCAGGAGCGTTTCGGCATGAATAGATTTGTAGCGGATTGGCTGGCTGTCATCGACGAGACCACCGGCGGACGCAGTGTATTGCCGGCGCCGGCGATGGCCGCGCCTTGAGGCCACCGCGTCTTGGCGCGCCATCCTTCTTATGAGTAGAATCGATGCATGAATGTCACTATCTACCACAATCCCAAGTGCGGAACGTCGCGCAACACGCTGGACCTGATACGCAAGGCCGGCATCCAGCCCACCGTCATTGAATACTTACAGGCTCCGCCCAGCCGCGATGTGCTGCAAAAGCTGATCAGCGACGCCGGCCTTTCCGTGCGCGAGGCCATGCGTCAAAAGGAAAGCCTGTATACCGAGCTGGGCCTGGCCGATGCCGCGCTGTCGGATGATGCCTTACTTGACGCCATGATGGCCCACCCCATCCTGATCAATCGGCCCATTGTGGTTGCGCCCGCAGGTACCCGGCTATGTCGGCCGTCGGAGCTCGTGCTGGATATCCTGCCGCCGTCTACTTGACGAACGACGGCAGGTACAGAGATATCGCGGGGACAAAGATCAGCACGATCAACCGGAAAATATCGCTGATCACGAATGGCATGACCCCGCGAAAGATGGTTTGTGTGCTGACACCGGGCAGCAGGCCGCGCAGTACGAATACGTTCATGCCAAAGGGCGGCGTAATGAAGCTGATTTCCGTCACGACCACCACGATGATGCCGAACCAGATCAGGTCAAACCCCAGGCTTTGCACCAGCGGATAGAACACCGGTACGGTCAGCAGTATCATGGACATGCTTTCCAGTACGCATCCCAGCACGATATAGATCGCGGCAATCATGAAAATCACGGCCAGCGGGCTGAGATTGAAGTGATCAACCATGTCGAGCAGGTCTTGCGGCAACGATGTGAAGTTGATGTAATTGGCAAGCATCAGCGCGCCTATCATCACCATGAAGATCATGCCCGTGGTCTTGGCAGACTCCACCACCACCTCGACAAAGGACGCCCAGGTCAGTGTTTTGCGAGTCCAGGCAAACAGAAAGCCCAGAAACGCCCCGATCCCGGCTGCCTCGGCGGCGGTGAAGACGCCGCCGTAGATGCCCACCATAAGCATGGTGATCAATGCCAGCACGGCCCAGACTTGCTTTAGTGCCTTGCCCCTTTGCCGCCAGGTGCTGCGTTCGCCTTGCGGACCGGCGGCCGGATTGCGGCGTATGACCCAACGCACGGCCAGCAAGTAGAAACAGATGGCAAGCAGCCCAGGCAGGACTCCTGCCGCGAACATTTTTCCTATGCTTTGCTCAGTCAGCAGGCAGTACACCACCATGATGATGGACGGGGGAATCAGGATGCCCAGCGTGCCGCCTGCTGCTATCGATCCGGCAGCGAGCTCCTGGCTGTAGCCCAGGCGCCGCATTTCGGGATACGCCACTTTGGACATGGTCGCCGCAGTGGCCAGGCTGGACCCGCAGATGGCACCGAAGCCGCCGCAGGCCACAATGGTGGACATGGCCAGTCCGCCGCGGCGGTGCCCCAGCATAGTATGCGCTGCGGCATACAGCTCGCGAGACATGCGCGACTCGGTGATGAAGTTTCCCATCAGGATGAAGAGCGGCAGGACGGACAGCAGGTATTGGAAACCGCTTTCGTAGATGACCGAACCAGCCATGGCATAGGCGGAAGGCCAGTTGCGGAACAATCCCAGACCCACAAAGCCGACCAGTGCCATGGCAAAGGCAACGGGCACGCGCACCAGAATCAGACCCAACATGGCGGCCAGGGCCAGTAGCGCCTCAGTCATGGCCGGCCTCCGCAGTGTTTCCGCGCAGCCCGGATACCAGGTTGGCGGCGTGATAGGCGGCATCCAGCATCAGCAAGGCCGCCATTAAATAGACGAAAGGAGCCAGCGGGATGCTGAGCATGGCGGTGATGTCGCCGTAGGCGGCTGTTGTTTGCGCCTTATTCAAGGTTACCCAGGCAAGAAATGCGCTGACCACCAGCGAGATCAGGTTGGCGATGTGGTCTTGCATGCGCTGGGCATGGGCCGAGAATAATTGACTGAAGCTGTCCACCGTAATGTGACCGCGGCTGCGCGTCATCAGGGGGATGCTGCTGAAAATAACCGTCACCATCAGCAGTTCGGTCAACTCGACCGAGCCGATGATGGGGTGGTTGAAGATGTACCGACCCGTGGCGTCCACCACGGTCAGCAGGCTCATGAAGCACAAGCCCAGCACGGCGATGGCCTTCAGCGCCATGACGATTGCGCAGTTCAATAGTTTCAATGGTCGTCCAGGTAGTCGTTGCCAAAGGCCATGCCGGATGCGTACTTACTTGCTGTCCAGTTCCTTGATCTCGCTGCGGAAAGCGGCCAGGGCTGCGGGGCCGTCCAAGCCCTTGGCGGCGGCGGCGTCGAGCCAGGTTTGTTCAAAGCTTTTGGTCCGCTCGCGAACTGCCTGTACCAGCGCGTCGTCTGCCTTGATGACTTTAATGCTGCCGCCGTCCAGAAGTTTGTGGGCCACAGCATCGTGTTTATCCCAAGCACGCCCCGCCAGGCTCGCCAAGTGGCTGCCCGACACCTTCAGGATGGCGGCCTGGTCTTGCTCGGACAGGCGCTTGAAGGCGTCTTCATTCATGATGACGGCATGCGTGTCGGAATACAGGCCGCCTGGAAAGATCGTGACGTTTTCGATGACGGAGTCCAGCTTGAAGGACACCAGCGTCTCGGCCGGAAAGAACACGCCGTCCACCACGCCGGTGCTTAGCAGCTCGTAGGATTCCGGGGCCGGCTTGGCAATAGGCGACACGCCCACGGCCTTGGCGACATCCGCCGCCATGCCGCCGCCGACCCGTATCTTCAGGCCCTGGAAGTCTTCAATCTTGGCGACGGACTTGTCGGTGGTGAAGACCATACCCGGGCCATGTGCATACATGCCCAGCAGGCGTACGCCTTCATGCTCGTTTGCCCCGAGCAGGTACTTTTCGTAGGTATTCCAGGCGGCTACCGAGCGCGACTCTGCGGTGTTGCCCGAGAAGGGCATCACGGCGAACTTGGTCAGTTCAAAACGGCCGGGGTAATAGGCATGGGACACAAATGTAATGTCCACCAGACCGTCGCGTACGGCATCGTAATGCCCTGGCGGGTTTGTTACGGGCTTGGGCAGTATGCGCAAGGTGACGCGTCCATCAGTGGCGGCTGTAATCTCTTCGCCCCATGGAACCAGGAAATCGGCGACGACAGCGTGTGTGGGAGGCAGCCAGCTTGAAACGGTAAGCTGCGTTTTCTTTTGCGCCTGGACTGGCAGGGAAGCGGCCAGGGCCACGCCGGCGAGGACTGCGGTAGCGATGAGTTTCATAGGGTCTCCTTGGTGTTATACGGCATCGGTGATGATGGTTTGGTAGGCATCGCGCCAGCCGAGGCCGGCGGTGGTGTCGCCCTTGGGGCGGTATTCGCACCCTATCCAGCCGGTATAGCCTGCGCGGCGCAAGGTGCGCAGGGCGGCCGCCACCGGGGGATCAGAAGGGTCGGGTTCTTGTCGTTGTTCGGGATGGGCAATCTGCACGTGATGGACCCAGGCCAAAACCTCTTGTAATGCGCGGTCCACATTCAGTTGCTCTCGCTGTGCATGATAGAAATCGAACTGCAGGCGTAGGGCGGGGTGGTTGACGGCCGCTACGATTTCGGCCGCCTCCGTGGGCAGATGGTAGAAATAGCCAGGGGCGTCATGTCGGTTGAGCGCCTCCAGAGTGAGGGTTACGCCCGCCTCGGCCGCCATGGGGGCAGCCTGGCGCAGGTTGGCTAGCAGCGTTTCCCGGCAGGCCTTGCGGGAGCTGCCGTCCGGCGGTGCACCAGCCATGGCATGGATGCTGCGGCAACCCGTGGCGGCGCAGACGTCCAGGGCCCGCGACACACCCGCCCTGAACTCGTCTTCGCGGCCCGGTATGCAGCCCAGGCCTTTTTCCCCTGGGGCGCCCATGGGGGTGTTGATCAAAGCCAGCGTCAAACCGTGCTGGAGCAACACGGCATGCAAATCGGCACTGTCCGACGTATAGGGATCCAGCAACTCGATGGCGGCAAATCCGTCGCGCGCAGCGGCAGCGGCTTTCTCGGGTAGCGGCAACCCCGGATAAAGCAAGCTGAGATTGGCCGCCAGCTTCATTCTTCCTCCGGCGTTTCATAAGGCCACTCTACATTGCCCGAATGCGTGACAGCGCCCTCGTGGGCGGAGCGCACCAGCAAGGCGTACTTTTCGAGCGCGCCCGCCAGGCGCTGTGGAACCGGGGGTATGTAGGCCGCACGACGGGCTTCCAGTTCGGTGGCGCTAAGGTCCACCTCAAGCGTATTCTTGATGGCATCGATATGTATGATGTCGCCGTCGCGAATCAAACCTATGGGACCGCCCGCCGCCGCTTCGGGGCTGGCATAGCCGATACACATGCCCCGCGTGGCACCCGAGAACCGCCCGTCGGTCAGCAGGGCAACGCGCTCGCCCATGCCTTGCCCATACAGGGCGGCGGTCACGCTGAGCATCTCGCGCATGCCGGGCCCTCCCTTGGGGCCTTCGTTGCGGATGACCAATACCTCTCCGGCTTGATAGCCACGCTGCGATACGGCTTTCATGCAGGCGTCTTCGGTTTCGAAGACGCGCGCCGGGCCCGAGAAGGTCAATGATTTCAAGCCGGCAATCTTGAGCAAGGCGCCCTGCGGGGCGAGGTTGCCTTTCAGTACGGTTACCCCGCCCGATGCATGCAGGGCATCGGCACAGCCGCGCACCACCTTGCCGTCGGGTTCCGGTGCGTCGGCCAATGCCTCGCTTAGCGTCCGGCCGTCCAGGGTCAGCACGGTGCCGTCAATAAAGCCGCCGTCCAGCAGCGCCTTCAGGACCACCGGCACGCCGCCGATTTCATGCAGATCGCGTGCCAGGTAACGGCCGCCGGGCTGCAAGTCGGCAATCAGCGGCGTACGGGCAAAAACTTCGGCAACATCGTCCAGCGTAAACCGGATGCCGGCCTCGTGAGCAATGGCGGGGATGTGCAGCGCGGCATTGGTCGAGCCTCCCGTGGCGGCCACGGCGGCACAGGCATTCTCGATGCTGGCTCGCGTGACCAGTTGGCGTGGCAGAGGGCCGCCCTGCTCCAGCGTACGCATGACTTGTTCGCCGGCACGCTGGGCGATGGCCAGGCGCTCGCTGTATACATTGGGCAACATGGCTGAACCCAGCATCGACAAGCCCAAGGCCTCGCCTACCATGGCCATGGTGTTGGCGGTGAACTGGCCGGGGCAGGCGCCTGCCGAGGGGATGCAACTGCGCTCCATCAGGGTGAGATCTGCACGGGACATCTTGCCGTCCTGCACGCGGCCCACCGCTTCGATGGTGTCCAGTATGGTGGCCTGCTGGCCCAAGGCGTGGCCCGGCAGGGTTGCACCGCCATACAGAAAGACGGCCGGCACATTAAGCCGCACCATGGCCATCATCATGGCGGGCAGCGTTTTGTCGCAGCCGGCCAAGGCCACCAGGCCGTCGTAGGCATGGCCGCGCACGACCAGCTCGACGCTATCCGCGATGGTTTCCCGGGACAGCAGGCTCATGCGCATGCCGGCATGATTCATCGAGGTCCCATCCGAAATGGAAATCGTCGTGAAGCTGACGGGAACGCCGCCGCCGGCGGCCACGCCCAGGCGCGCGCGATCAGCCTGAGGAGCCAGGCCCATGGAACATGGCGTGTTCTCGCCCTGGGTGCTGACGATCCCAACAATAGACTTGTTCAGCGCGTCGTCATCGAATCCGGTGGCACGCAGAAAGGCTCGGTGGGGGGCGCGGGACAAGCCCTGGGTAACCATGCGCGAACGATGTTTATGTAGTGACATAGTGTGTGGCAAGGCCTTGCTTAAAAGCTGGATTCGGCCAGCGCAGCGCGCTCGGCCAGTAGTTTATCGAAGGGCCAGCAAATATCGCTTTCCATGGCGGCGCGGGCCTCTTCGGCGTCGCCTCTTGCCATGGCATCGACGATGCGGGCATGCAGCTCGCTGGAGGGGCGCTCTTCCGAATGCATGAGCTTGCGCGTTGCCCGTAGATACGGGCCCGACTGCAGCCAAAGGCTTTCTATCATGGCCATCATGGAATCTGACTTGGCCGCCCGGTAGATCGTGAAATGAAATTGCTGGTTGCTTTCCAGCCCGTAGTCGATGGCGCCCGCCTGGTTCAGCGATGCGCCGATCTGTTCGGCCAGTACACGTAGACGGGACAGTTCGTCGGCGCTGATGTGGTTTACCGCCCAGCCGGTTACCGTGCCCTCGATGAGTACCCGCGCCCGTCGAATGTCTTGCAGACGTTCGCGTGAAATGACCGGCACCCGCATGGAGCGGCTTTTCATGGGTTCGAGGGCTTTTTGCGCGGCCAGCCTGCGCAATGCCTCGCGTACCGGCATGGCGCTGGTGCCGAAAGCATCGGCCAGGTCTTGTATGCCAAGGACATCGCCGGCGGCGTAGTCACCGCGCATCAAGTGATCGCGCAAGCGACAGTACACCGCTTCGTTGACCGAGGTATGGACCACCGGCTGAATATCAATATGGGACGCCATGCTATCTTTGATCAAACATCAAAGCATCATGATGCCTGCTAATGTCGACCCACGGAACTCGGGAAATCCCGAGAAGGGGCGCTATGATGAAGGTCCTGGTGCGTTAGCGCTGCGATACAGAGACACCAATGAAGACAATACGCTACTATCTCGTGCCCAAGTCGCCCTGGACCTACCTGGGACACGAGCGCTTGCTCGAGCTTGCCCGCAAGCATGGGGCCGCGATAGAGCCCCGGCCATTCGGACTGACCCAGGCGGTCTTCCCGATTTCGGGCGGGTTGCCGCTCAACGAGCGTCCCGTCCAGCGCCAAGCTTATCGGCTGGTAGAGTTGCAGCGCTGGTCTGATTACCTTGGCTTGCCCCTCACGCTGCACCCCAAGCATTTCCCGGTGGATGATTTGGCCGCCTCGAAGATGATCATCTCGGTCGCACAGGCACACGGAAACGACAGCGCCCTGCGGTTGGCCGGCGCAATGTTGCGAGCTGTCTGGGCAGAGGAGCGCGACATCGCCGACACCGACACCTTGATTCAGCTCGCCAATGAAAGTGGATTGAATGGCGACGCCGTTTACGCCGCGCACGAGAACGGGGCCCCACTTCTCGAGCGCTATACCCAAGAAGCCATCGACTTGAAGGTTTTTGGTGCCCCCTGGTATGAATACAACGGGGAGTCTTTCTGGGGCCAGGACCGCCTGGATTTCCTTGATCGTGCGCTGGCTGCTCCGGCGCGGTAGATTCTTGTTCGTAAGGTTCGCATGAAGACATCAACCAGCGGCGCGCTTCCTCTGGAAGGCATCAAGGTCATCGAGATGGGGCAACTGATAGCCGGCCCATTCGCAGGCAAGATACTGGGCGACTTCGGTGCGGACGTCATCAAGCTCGAACCGCCGGTAACCGGCGATCCCTTGCGCAAATGGCGCTTGCTGCATGAGGGCACATCGGTCTGGTGGCAGGTGCAGTCCCGCAACAAGCGCTCGGTCACGCTGGACTTGCGTCAACCGGAAGGCCAGGACATCGCCCGCAGGCTGATCGCCGAAGCCGATGTCCTGATCGAGAACTTCAGGCCTGGGACTCTGGAAGGCTGGGGCATGGGCTGGGAAGCCCTGCAGACGCTGAATCCGCGCTTGATCATGCTGCGCGTCTCGGGCTATGGACAAACGGGGCCTTATCGCGACTTGCCTGGCTTTGGACTGATCGGCGAAGCGATGGGCGGCCTGCGTTATCTTTGCGGCGAGCCGGGACGCCCGCCTGTGCGGGCGGGGATCTCCATTGGGGATTCCCTGGCAGGCCTGCATGGCGTCATCGGGGTGCTGATGGCGCTGATCCATCGCAGCAAGGCCGGCGGCCAGGGGCAAATGATAGATGTGGCCCTGTACGAGTCAGTCTTCAACATGATGGAAAGTTTGCTGCCCGAGTACAGTGCCTTCGGTGCCGTGCGTGAGCCGTCCGGCAGCAGCCTGCCGGGTATCGCCCCCAGCAATGCCTACCCGTGCCGCGATGGAAAGTACGCACTGGTTGCCGGTAACGGCGACAGCATCTTCAAGCGCCTGATGCAGGCGATAGGGCGCAACGATCTCGCAGAAGACCCGGAACTCGCGCAAAACGATGGGCGGGCAAGTCGTGCATCCGAAATTGACGCCGCCATAGGACAGTGGACGATGCAACGGGGGCTGCAAGAAGTGCTGGACGTGCTTAACGCTGCCAGAGTGCCAGTGGGGCGCATCTATACGGCTGAAGATATTGCTGCGGATCCGCATTACCGGGAACGCGACATGATTCTCGAAAGCACCTTGCCCGACGGCAAGCGGGTGGATGTCCCTGGCATTATTCCCAAGCTGGGAAGTACGCCCGGACGCGTCAGGCGCGAGGCCCCGCTGCTGGGCGAGCATACCGACAGCCTGCTTGAGTCCATGGGGATCAGCGAGGCAAGCCGTGACGAACTGCGCCGCCGAGGCGTGATCTAGCGTCCTTGCCACGAGCCCGCTGGGGGAATACTATGGATACATATCGTAATATGTAGGTGGCCGGACCATCCCTATCCGGCTGCACAGCCACGAGGCCGACATGATCGCGTTCTTCCAAGAGCTTAGCTGGATCACCGTATTCCAAATTATTATGGTCGATGTCCTGCTGGGCGGAGACAACGCCGTGGTTATCGCGCTGGCATGTCGCAATCTGCCACCCAAGCGGCGCATGCAAGGCATACTGTGGGGCACCGGGGGGGCGATCGCACTTCGGGTCGTGTTGATCTTCTTTGCGCTGACCTTGCTGGCGCTACCTTTCGTTAAAATCGTAGGCGGGCTGCTGTTGCTCTGGATCGGCATCAAGCTATTGATACCTGAAGAGCACACCGGCGATATCCAGGGAAGCAGTTCTTTGCTGACTGCCATCAAGACGATTATTGCCGCCGACTTTGTCATGAGCCTGGATAACGTGGTGGCGATCGCTGGCGCGGCGCAACGCGCACACGCTGATCATCAAATGGTCCTGATCATCTTTGGCTTACTCGTCAGTGTTCCCATCATTATCTGGGGCAGCACACTATTGCTGCGCTTGCTCGATCGCTTTCCCATCATCGTCACCTTGGGCGCCGGCCTGCTCGGCTGGATAGCCGGCGGCATGCTGCTGACCGACGTTTTTGTCTTCCGTTTTTTCGGGCCACCCGATACGCTTACCAAGGTGGCGGTCGAAGTTTTCTGTGCGGCCCTGGTCATGGCCACGGGTCACTGGATTGCTTCCCGGCACCATGCCGAGCGCGACGAAGTCCAGCGTTCAGCGTGAGTCCTCAGAGCTTCCTGACCGATTATCCACTGGCGGAGCGTCCGGCGTGGCTCGGCCCGGGTCGGCCGCATCTTCCGCTTCCAGTCCGGGCGGAAAATTCGCCTTCGTGGTTGGCGAGTTCGGATCCACTGGCGCGTTCATCATCGATCGATGTTCGCCCTTGATCTTGTTCTTTACTTTTTGGTGATCCTTCTCACTGGTTTCCTTCTGGAAAGAATCCTTGCGGACATCCGTTTGCGGCTGTTCAGACTTGGAAGGCATAAGACACCTCGTGGTTAGGCATGCTCGGACATGCGCATCAAGGCAATTGTCGTACCCGAGTGCTAGGCACTCCTGCTTCTGGCGAGCAACTCGGTGACCTGTGCGTCGCTGGTTTGGGGGAAGCTCACATACCAGAGGCCCACGGCACGAAATATGGCCGGGGTGGCCAGGCACACAATACGATCGGCCTCCCGGCTAATTAACTGGTGAGCCTCCGACGACGCAACTGGCACCGCAGCCACAATCAGGGCCGGATCTTGTTGGCGTATGGCCATGATGGCTGCCTGCATGGTGGATCCGGTCGCAAGCCCATCGTCCACGACAATGATGGTTCTATCGGCGACGACAGGGGGTGGCCGATCACCGCGATACGCATACACCCGACGGTCCAGCTCCGCGCTTTCGATCTCTATTACCTGGGCGATGGCTTCCTGCCGGATGTTCAATGCGCGTACCACATCCTGTTTCAGTATGGTGATGCCTCCCGGGGCGATGGCGCCCATGGCATATTCCTTGTTCATGGGCACCCCCAGCTTGCGCACCACCAGCACATCCAACGGCGCATGCAACCTTGCCGCAACTTCGTAGGCGACGGGCACGCCGCCACGAGGCAGCCCCAGTACCAGCAAGTTGCCATGGCGCCCGTAATCTTGTAGCAAAGCGTCGGCCAACTGCCGGCCGGCATCTGCCCGATCCGTGAACAGGGCATTCATGCATGCTCTTCAGATAAGTGGGTTATTTTCCAGAGGGCTTCTTATCCAGGAAGGCGGGCGTGTCGTCGCGCGGGCTCAGTCCGGAAGGGGCATCCTCGGACGCTTGCGGATTGGGGTTCCCGTCGAAACGTGTGGCCTTGTGCTGTGGCTCGACGTCCGATTTGGCGGTGTCCGGCGCCGGCTGGTCACGCGTCTTATTGCCCGGATCGGTTGCGGACGGCGCTGAGGAATTGTCCGGGCGCTCAGGTAATTCAGACATACGATTCTCCTCAAAGTTTATTGGTCAACCTTGCGAAGGGCAGCAAATGTAGTGCCTGACCAAAAGACGGCATGGCAGTTGCCTCTACGTCGCATGCAAATTTTTCGAAACTATCGGGATGCCATCAAGAGATGGTTGCGGTACGACGAGGTTCGAATACCCGTGCAGACCGCAAGCGCTGTATTGCTCGCTTACGTTGTGGGTAGCATCGTTGATCCCGAGAACATATCGTGGGCGGTGTTTTCATCGCTCTTTGTCGTCCAGGCCAGCATAGGCGGGACCGTTAGCGCCGCACTGGGGCGCATGGCGGGCGCACTATTGGGCGCCGCGCTTGCGGTGTTGCTCGTTATGGTGCTTGGCGAGGGCAACTGGCGTAGCGCACTCGCGCTGGTGATAGGTGTCGGCTTCATGAGCGTCTTGACGGCACGCTGGCCGATTTTGGGATACGGGTTGGTGACCGTGACCATCATTGCCGTTGCGCCGGAGTTCGCACTGGTCGAGGGCGCTTTGAAGAAGGTAGTGGCAATCGTCGTTGGCTCCAGTTGCGGGATAGCTGCGGCTTTTGCTGTCCTGCCCATGTCGGCATGTCGATCCCAGCAAGCTTATCTGGCTGCGGCCTTGCGATCTTGTGGCGACTTTGTGGTCGAGTGTACGAGCTGTCTGGTGGGAGGGCGCGAGGGCAAGAACCGCAGTTCCGACCGTCTTATCGGCAGAGCCCTGGACGGCGCGCGTGAAATGTCGCGTCAGGCTCGGATCGAAGCAAAGGCCCCCATCATGCGCCATGGATTCTCTGTCGACGCGCTCCTACCGGAGATCGAGCGCTTCCGCTATACGCTGACGCTACTGGACCGCTACAGCGATGAGCCTATTTCGGAGGAACTGCTAGGACGGCACAAGATGGCGCTGGTGGATCTGGCGGACGATATGGCTCGATGGCTGAAAGTGGCGGCCGACGCGATAGAGTCTGGCCAGGAGTGCACCGACTTGAGGGATGTATGGGGCCGCTATAAGGAGCTTTCAGAGCACATGGACGTAACGGTCGATGAGGGCCGCCTTTCAGCGGGCGACACAGAACGCATGACGGCCTTGAAAGGCGCTTTCTATACGGTGCTTTCCAACATGACGTCGCTTGCCGAGCAGGTTAATCATTGCCGTGATCGGGCGCAGCAGGCCACCTGAATGGCGCTGCCTTGGTGAAGGGGGCGTGCAGCGCCGAAGGCGGGCGCTGCACGGGGCGATCAAGCCTCGATTTGATCAACATTGCCGGACGCCAGGTACTCGTGCAGTTCGTTGACGACTTGAGCGCGGGTCTTGGTGCTTTCAGCGGCTGCGACGGGCGGATAGTCCAGTTCGCCTTGGCTTAGTTCACCAGCGGCGCGTGCGGCTGCCAGTTCGGCCAGTACTTGGTCGCGGCTTTTGCTTTCGCTGGAAACGATTGCTGGCGGGTAGTTGAGTTCGCCGCGGGTAAGCTGGCCGCTTTCACGGGCTTGCTGAAGCTCGGCAACGACTTGAGCGCGGGTGACTGTGGTGGTTTGCTCGGCTTGTGCTGCACCTGCAAACATGGCTGCGGAGATGATGAGGGTGGTGGCTACGGTTTTCATACTGAACTCCAATGAGGTAGATGGATTAAAGGTATCGGGCTTTGCTGGCTTGTGGCCGGCAATGTGTGTCTCGATGGGTTCCAGTATGCAGATGGAATCACTAGGGATAAACCCTGGTTTGCGGGAAACATAGTTCCATTAAAGCGAACAATGAGTGCGTTTCATAGGGGATTAGGCTGAGGCTATGACGGTCATTGAGGAAATTGTTCGCGTTTTCCTTTTGATTCGATGTTTCTTTTGGACTGATTAGTCTTTCTGAGGCTGGCACTTCACTGTCGTTTTTCTAAGCACGGCCCGGGGTGGGTGGGGCTGGCTGGGCTCGACGGTCACGGCCCCGGCTTGC
>JADKLW010000019.1_pt1 | contig 130000 bp, 119 predicted proteins | sample 8641881 | NCBI WGS metagenome assembly JADKLW01 (sample SAMN16272185, study PRJNA661076) | feces metagenome | isolation source: fecal sample from diarrhoea affected cattle B | host: Bos taurus | place: South Africa: Lokaleng Village, Mahikeng | collected 2019-09
CGGCCAAACAGATGGAAGAAGACGGCCACAAGATCATCAAGCTCAACATCGGCAATCTGGCCGTATTTGGTTTTGATGCGCCGGAAGAAATTCAGCAGGACATGATCCGCAACTTGCCCAATTCGGCTGGCTATTCCGACAGTCGTGGCATTTTTGCGGCGCGCAAAGCCGTGATGCACGAAACCCAGCACCAGGGCATCAAGGGCGTGACGCTGGACGACATCTACCTGGGCAACGGCGCCTCAGAGCTGATCAATCTGGCCACCAACGCCTTGCTGGACAACGGCGACGAGCTGCTGGTACCAGCACCCGACTACCCGCTGTGGACGGCCTCTACCAGCCTGTCCGGCGGCACGCCCGTGCATTACATGTGCGATGAGGACAACGGCTGGATGCCCAATCTGGCGGACATCCGCGCCAAGATCACGCCGCGCACCAAAGGCATTGTGGTCATCAACCCCAACAACCCGACCGGTGCGCTGTATTCGACCGAGCTGTTGCTGGCGATCATCGAGATTGCGCGCGAACACGGACTGGTGATTTTTGCCGACGAGGTCTACGACAAGGTGCTGTACGACGGTGTCAAGCACGTGCCCATGGCCAGCCTGTCGCAAGACGTGTTGACGCTGACCTTCAACTCCTTGTCCAAGGCCTACCGTTCTTGCGGCTACCGCGCTGGGTGGATGGTGATTTCTGGCGACAAAAAGCCGGCCAAGGATTACATCGAGGGTTTGAACATGCTCTCGAACATGCGCCTGTGCGCCAATGTGCCCGGCCAGTGGGCGGTGCAGACCGCGTTGGGTGGCTACCAGTCCATCAAGGATCTGGTGTGCGAAGGTGGCCGTCTGCGCGTGCAGCGTGACCTGGCGTGGGAGTTGATCAACGCCATTCCCGGGGTGAGTTGTGTCAAGCCCCAGGGTGCGCTGTACATGTTCCCGCGTCTGGACCCCGAGGTATACCCCATCCAGAACGACCAGGAATTCTTCCTGGAAGTGCTGCAAGACACCAAGGTCATGCTGGTGCAAGGCACGGGCTTTAACTGGCCCCATCCCGACCACTTCCGCATTGTCTTCCTGCCCCATGAGGCGGACCTGCGTGAAGCCATCAACCGTCTGGCGGCCTTCCTGGCCAAGTACCGCCAGCGCCACGGCACCGACAAGCTGGCTGTCGCCAAGGCCGCAGGCAAAGGCAAGACCAAGCTGCACGTTGCCGCCTAAAATTTTCTGATAGCTGCAAGCGCAGACTCCATAAGCGCTGCAGCCCTTTTTGACGTAGAACTGTAAGAGACTTATGAAACCGATCCAAGTAGGCCTGTTGGGCATTGGCACCGTGGGTAGCGGCACTTTCAACGTGCTGCAGCGCAACCAAGAAGAGATCCGCCGCCGTGCGGGTCGCGGTATTGAGATTGCCATGGTGGCCGACTTGGACACGGCGCGCGCCAAGCAAGTTGTGGGGGATTCCGCCAAGGTAGTGGGCGATGCCCGTGAAGTCATTGCCAATCCCGAGATCGATGTGGTGGTGGAGCTGATCGGTGGCTATGGCGTCGCCAAGGCGCTGGTGCTGGAAGCGATTGCTGCGGGCAAGCACGTGGTTACCGCCAACAAGGCGCTGCTGGCCGTGCACGGCACCGAAATCTTCAAGGCTGCGGCTGAAAAGGGTGTGATCGTGGCCTATGAAGCGGCGGTGGCCGGTGGCATCCCGATCATCAAAGCGCTGCGCGAAGGGTTGACTGCCAACTCCATTCAGTGGGTGGCCGGCATCATCAACGGCACGACCAACTTCATCCTGTCAGAAATGCGTGACAAGGGCCTGGACTTTGACGTGGTGCTCAAAGAAGCGCAGCGTTTGGGTTATGCCGAAGCAGACCCTACTTTTGACATCGAAGGCGTGGACGCCGCCCACAAAGTCACCCTGATGAGCGCGATTGCGTTTGGTATCCCTGTGCAGTTCGACAAGGCCTATGTCGAAGGCATCACCAAGCTGGCCGGTGCCGACATCAAGTACGCCGAGCAGCTGGGCTACCGCATCAAGCTGCTGGGCATCACCAAGCGCACCGACAAGGGTGTGGAGTTGCGCGTGCACCCCTCGCTGATCCCCGCCAAGCGCTTGATTGCCAACGTCGAAGGCGCGATGAACGCCGTGGTGGTGCATGGCGATGCCGTCGGCACTACGCTGTACTACGGCAAGGGCGCGGGCTCTGAGCCCACCGCTTCGGCAGTGATTGCGGACTTGGTCGATATTGCCCGCCTGCACGGCGCTGATCTGTCGCACAGCGTGCCGCCATTGGCGTTCCAAAACAGCAGCTTGGCGGCTGCGGGCGGTGAGCTGCCCGTGCTGCCCATGGCTGACGTGGTCACCAGCTACTACCTGCGCATTCGCGTGGCGGATGAAGCCGGTGTGCTGGCCAAGATCACTTCGCTGCTGGCCAATGCCGGTATCAGCATCGACGCCGTGATCCAGCGCGAAGCCGATGAAATCGGTGGCGAAGGTTCGACCCAGACCGACCTGATCATCCTGACGCACGACACCCGTGAAGGTGATATGGACAAGGCGCTGGCCGAAATCCAAGGTTTGGGGACCGTGCTGGCACCCATCACACGCATCCGTAAGGAAGAGCTGAACTGATGTTGTATCTGTCCACCCGCGGTCATGCCGACCGCAAACGTTTTTGCGACATTCTGCTCGAAGGCCTGGCACCCGATGGTGGCCTGTACCTGCCCGTTGAGTACCCGCAAATCGACGATGCCAAGCTGACGCAACTGCGCGAAACTTTGGCCTCCAAGGGCTACGCTGCGCTGGCGTTTGAAATCCTGTCGCTCTACATCGACGACATTCCTGCCGACGACTTGCGCGCCCTGTGCGACAAGACGTACACCCAGGAAGTCTTTGGCACGAAGGCCATCGTGCCCGTGCGCCAGCTCGACGGCAATTTGCTGATTGAAGCCCTTTCCAACGGCCCCACGCTGGCCTTCAAGGACATGGCCATGCAGCTGCTGGGCAACTTGTTTGAATACGAGCTGACGCGCCGTGGCGAAGAGTTGAACATTCTGGGTGCCACCTCGGGCGACACCGGCAGCGCGGCGGAATACGCCATGCGCGGTAAAAAGGGTGTGCGTGTGTTCATGACCAGCCCGCACGGCCGCATGAGCCCCTTCCAGCAGGCGCAAATGTTCAGCCTGCAGGACGAGAACATTCACAACATCGCCATCGAAGGCGTGTTTGACGACTGCCAGGACATCGTCAAGGCGGTCAGCAACGACCACGCTTTCAAGGCCAAGTACAAGATCGGCACCGTCAACTCCATCAACTGGGCGCGTCTGCTGGCCCAGGTGGTGTACTACTTTGCCGGTTACCTGCAAGCCACGACGCGCAACGAAGAGAAGGTGAGCTTCACCGTGCCTTCGGGCAACTTTGGCAATATCTGCGCGGGCCACGTGGCGCGCCAGATGGGCTTGCCGATTGCGCAACTGGTGGTAGCCACCAACGAAAACGATGTGCTGGATGAGTTCTTCCGCACCGGTGTTTACCAGGTACGTGGCTCGGCCAACACTTATGAGACCTCCAGCCCGTCGATGGACATCTCCAAGGCCAGCAACTTTGAGCGCTTTGTGTTTGATCTGGTAGGCCGCGATGGCGCACGCACCAAGCAGCTGTTTGCCGAAGGCGTGAGCCGTGACGGCAAGTTCGATCTGAGTCAGGACGCCTGCTTTGAAGACGTTGCTGGCAACTACGGTTTTGTGAGCGGCAAGAGCACACACGCAGACCGTGTGGCTACCATTAAAGACACGTTTGAGCGCTTTGGCCAGATGATCGACACCCACACCGCCGATGGCGTGAAGGTGGCCCGCGAGCGTTTGCGCGCAGAACCGATGCTGGTGCTGGAAACCGCGCTGCCGATCAAGTTTGCGGCGACCATCGAAGAGGCATTGAACCGCCAGCCCGAGCGCCCCGCCAAGTTTGAAGGCATTGAAGCTCTGCCCAAGCGCGTGGTGGTGATGGCAGCCGATGTGGAGCAGGTCAAGGCCTATATCCAGCAGCACTGTGATTGAAATGGAAGAAGGGCTTGCATAAAAATGAGAGCTACAGGTCGTTGTGTAGTCTTGTATTGGGCATGAAAGTGCTTGCAATATGAGGTTTCACTAGGGCGACTTGCTCCTTTTGTTGCAAATTCCTGTTCTGCAAAATGTTGCCGGCGCTTGTGATCCAAGCGCCGGTTGCTATTTGGAAGAGAGTAAAAACGCATGAAAGCCTTGGGCTTTGCCGCTTATTCCGGCATGGGTAAAACCACGCTGCTGGAGCAGCTGATTGCCGCCTTGCGCGAGCGTGGTCAGCGTGTGTCTACGGTCAAGCATGCCCACCATGATGTGGACATCGATATTCCGGGCAAAGACAGCTGGCGGCACCGCCAGGCCGGTGCCGCCGAAGTGCTGCTGGTGTGCGACAAGCGCCTAGCGCTGGTGCGCGAGTTTGATGCTGAGCAAGAGCTGGATGTCCATGCCATGCTGGCCGAATTGCGCAGCGATGTGGACTGGGTGCTCATTGAAGGCTTCAAGCACGGCGATTTGCCCAAGGTGGAAATCTGGCGCGCGCCCGATCCTGCCTCTGGCAAGCCCGCCAAACCGTTGCGCTTTCCCGATGATCCGCACGTGGTGGCGCTGGCCACCGACGATGTGGCCGCGCTGTCCGAGCAGCCGCCCGCGCACATCGCCGTTTTAGATTTGAACCAGCCGGCGCAGATGGCCGACTGGATGCTGGCGAATGCCGCCCGTTTTGAATACCGAGGAGACAACGCCTGATGGCTGCAATGACCACTTTGGATGACGCACTGGCCCACGTGCTGGCGCAGGCCCAGTTGCTGGGCACGGAACACGTCGATCTGTTCAACGCCGATGGCCGCGTGCTGGCGCAAGACTGCGTTTCGGCCTTGCAAGTGCCGCCGCAAGACAACTCAGCGATGGATGGCTACGCCGTGCGTGTGGCTGACATCTCCGCCGCTGGCGTGGCGCTGCCAGTCAGCCAGCGCATTCCCGCCGGCCATGTCGGCACAGCCTTGGCTGCGGGCAGCGTGGCGCGCATCTTTACTGGCGCGCCTGTGCCCGAAGGTGCCGACGCGGTGCTGATGCAGGAAGACACGCAAGTGCTCGATGATGGCCGCGTGCAGTTCAACGCCGTGCCCAAGCTGGGCCAGAACATTCGTCGCGCCGGTGAAGACATTGCCCTGAACAGCGCCGTACTGGCTGCCGGCATGCGCTTGACACCTGCTGCCATCGGTTTAGCAGCCAGCATTGGCATGGCCGAGTTGCCCGTGGGCCGCAAGCCGCGTGTGGCGCTGTTCTCCACGGGCGATGAACTGGTGGTTCCCGGCACCGTGGCACCCCAAGACATGCGCCCCGGCCATATCTACAACAGCAACCGCTATTTTCTGCGTGCGCTGCTGCAGCGCTTGGGCTGTGAGGTAGTGGACGGCGGCATCTTGCCGGACAACCGCGAGCAGACCGTTGAAGCCATCCGCACCGTAGCCCAAGACTGTGATCTGGTGCTCTCCAGCGCCGGTGTGTCGGTCGGTGAAGAAGATCACGTCAAGCCCGCTGTCGAGCAGCAGGGCGAACTGAACCTGTGGATGATCTCCATGAAGCCCGGCAAGCCATTTGCCTATGGCAAGGTGTTTTGCAACGGCAAAGATGCGTCTGCGGGCGTTACGCATTTCATGGGCCTGCCCGGCAATCCGGTCTCCAGCTTTATTACCTTCTTGCTGCTGGTGCGCCCGTTTGTGCTGCGCCTGCAAGGCATGCAGGATGTGGCACCCAAGGCCATTGAAGTGACCGCACAGTTCGACTGGCCCAAGAAAGAAAAGCGTCGCGAATTTCTGCGTGCGCGCCACACCGGTCATGGTGGTTTGGCGCTGTTTGGCAACCAAGGCTCGGGCGTGATGACATCGACCGTGTGGGGCGATGGCCTGATCGACAACCCACCACTGACGCCCATTCAGCCGGGCGACACCGTGCGCTTTATTCCATTTACTGAGTTGATGTGAACGGCGAAGGAAACTCTATGAATATCACCGTGCGTTACTTTGCTTCGATCCGTGAAGTCATGGGCACTGGCAGCGAAGCGCTGACCACGACGGCCACCACCGTCGGCGCTTTGCGTGAAGAATTGATGGCCCGCAGCGAAGCCGCAGCGAGTGCTTTGGCCCACGGCAAGGCCGTACGCATGGCGCTCAACCAAGACATGTGCCAGGGCGATGTGGCGCTTCAAGCGGGCGATGAAGTGGCTTTCTTCCCGCCTGTCACTGGCGGTTAAGTGGTCGGTATGAGCGATAGAAAACCTGAAATCGACACCGCCATCAGCCAGCGCACGCGCCAAGCGCTCAGCGAAGCCAAGGCCCGGGGCGTGCAATTGGGCAAGGCCGGGGCGGACAATATTCGTGCCACCGTGGAAAAGCGCAAGAGCGCGGCCGATGCCTTTGCCAAGCAGCATGAAGCGCTGTTTGCCGAATTCTTGGCGCAGGGCCTGACGCACCGCAAGATGGCCGAAGCGCTCAACGAACGCGGCATTGCAGCGGCCAAAGGTGGGCTGTGGACGCATGGGCAAGTGCAGCGCATCTTGAACCGCTATGCGGACTGGGCCCAAACTGCGCTATGACACCTGGTTGGAGGCTTATTCTGCGGCAGGCAATTGCGGCGCTTTCCATTCCAGCAATTCCGCCAGACGCTGGATGATCCAGCCCGCTTCCTTGGTGTTGACGGCAGAGCCATCGCCTGAAATGGCGGTGTAGAAGCCTTGCAATACCCCTTCTTCTGACGAGTTGCCCGCGTGGTAGATGGTCTGGGCTTGCTCCACCAGGTGACAGGCCAGGTCCTCGCACAGCTCGTACCGTGCCACCACCTCGGCGATGGGCGTTTTCAAAATGCCGGCGCGGCTGCGAAACAGGTCAGCAAAGCTGTCGGGCGGCTGAATCTGGCTGGTGTCGTCCATCTGCGGTGGCCTTATTCGGGGTCAAACAGGCGCTCAAAGCGCAGGATGTCGGTTTCCAGCTCGCAGGTCACCAGCTGGCCGTTCTTGCCATCGGCCTTGCGGCGCGCCGTGAACAAAGTGGCGCGGCCTTCAAAGTCGAAATCGGGCAGGTGGATGATTTCGTAGGGATAGAGCACAAAGCACTGGTGCTCAAAAACCACCCGGTGCTCGTTGCGTGGCGAGGGGTAGAGCAGGTATTCGGGGGTGTCAATTGTGGTGGTGGCCATACGAGGAAATGAGTGCTTGGGGCAATATCTAGCGGGCGACAATGCTAGCGCGATCAGGCTGGCTTTCATGCGCATGGGGGCATGTGGGCCATCACCTGCTGCGACAATCGTGCCCATGACTGCTGCCCGTGTTTTGATCCAGACCCAAGATTTCGATGTTTCCCGCGAACTGGCCCAGCTGCGCCACGCCGATGCGCGTGTGGGCGCGGTGTGCAGCTTTGTGGGTACTGTGCGCGACCGCAATGAAGGCGCCAGCGTCTCGGCCATGGAGCTGGAACACTACCCCGGCATGACCGAGAAAAGCATTGAAGCCATCATTGATCGTGCCGTCGAGCGCTTTGGCATTTATGGTGCCAAGGTGATTCACCGTGTCGGCCCGTTGCAGCCTCTGGATCAGATCGTGCTGGTGGCGGTGACGTCCGCGCACCGTGGCATGAGTTTTCAGGCCTGCGAATTCATCATGGACTATCTGAAGTCCGAAGCACCTTTCTGGAAAAAAGAGCAAACCCCCGAAGGCGCACGCTGGGTGGATGCCCGTGTGAGCGACGAGACAGCCTTGGCGCGCTGGGAAGGTGCTAGCAATTAAATAGCAGCTTGCCGTTACCAATTAAGCTTTTCAAGCTGCTATTGTTTTGAAAGCCTTGTTGCTGCATGGCAGAGTGCTACGTTTTTTGCGTCAGGCATGAGCGACAGCCAAGGCTGGGCTTGGCCGACAGACGGCAGCCTGATCTTGCTGCACGATGGTGCTCATTGCAACAGCCCTGACAAGGAGTTTTCTGATGAGCAAGTCCATTGCCGTGCTGGTCACGGATGAGTTTGAAGACAGCGAATACTGGAAGCCAGTCGATACCCTGCGTTCAGCAGGCTATGCCATCTTCAATATCGAAAAAGAAAAGAACAACGTGGTCAAAGGCAAGAAAGACCAGACTCCGGTAACGATTGATCTGGGAATTGGCGATGCCAAGGTCGACGACTACGCAGCGCTGCTGATTCCTGGCGGGCACTCGCCCGATGCCTTGCGCGGAGATGACCGTTTCGCGCAGTTCGTTAAGGACTTCGACGCCACAGGGCGGCCCATTTTCACCATCTGCCACGGGCCGCAATTGCTGATCAGCGCCGGGGTGGTCAAGGAGCGCAAGATGACTTCGGTCAAGAACATTGCCGTTGATCTGAAAAATGCCGGTGCGCAGTTCGAGGACAGTGCCGTGGTAATTGATGACAACCGCCTGGTTACCAGCCGCACGCCGGAAGATTTGCCGCAGTTCAACGAAGCCATGCTGAAGGTGCTGGAGTCGCACCAAAAGTAGCAGCTTGCAGCACAAAAAAACGGGCCCGAAAAGGCCCGTTTTTGTTCAGCGCAATGGCAGATTATTGCTTGACGGCTTCCATTTGCAGCACCAGGCGCACTTCCTTCGGGAAGCCCCAGTCGATGCCGTAGTTCACGCCCCACTGGGTGCGGTCAATGGTGGCTTCAAAGTCGCCGCCGCACACTTCGGTTTTAAGCATGGGGCTTTCGTAGCAATTGAATTTGTTGGACTGGATGGTGATGGGGTGGGTCTGGCCGTTCATCGTCAGCTTGCCAGTCACGTGCTTGAGCTTGTCGCCGTCAAACACAAACTTGTCGGAGACAAACTTGGCTTCAGGGTGCTTTTCCGCGTTCAAGATCTCGGCGCTCTTCAGGTGCTTGTCAAAGCCTGCAGTGCCGGAGTTGATGGAGTTTATGTCCAGCGTCACTTCCACTTTGCCGGTTTTGCCCGCTTTGTCGAACTGCACCGTGCCGCTTTTCTTGTCAAAACGTGCGCGGTTGGTGGAGGCGCCAAAGTGGTCGATCTCAAACGTCGCAAAAGTGTGTGTGGGGTCAATCGCGTAAGTAGCAGGGGCGGCTTGGGCGGCGGTGGCAAACAGGCCGGTGGCGGCCAGGGCAAGCAAGGTAGAGCGCATAAAAAATCTCCTGAAAGTGAAATAGAGAAAGCAGATTGAAAAAAAGATGAGCAGCACGCCCTAGCCATTGCATGCTTTCAGCATTAAAAGCTGTTGAAAACAAGCTACCAAAAGGGCATAGTGCTACAAAAAATAAATTACAGCTTGCCCACGCCGGTCAACGCCAGCTTGAAATTCACCGTGACGTCATTGGCCACCATGGACGTGTCGGCCCAGTCGCCATCGCCAATCTTGAAGGGCAAGCGCTGGATCGGCAAGCTGCCCGTGGCCGTGGTGGCATTGCCCGCTTGCGTCAGCTGCACAGGCACCGACACCTTTTGCGCGCTGCCCTTGATGGTCAATGTGCCATCAACTTGGTACTTGCCATTGCCCAGCGGCTTGACGGCGGTGGAGTCAAACGTAGCCTTGGGAAATTGGGCAATGTTGAACCAGTCTGCGCTGAACAGGTTGCTGTCCGTCTCTTTGGAGCCCATGGTGGCGCTGTCGGTGTCAATGCTCAGCTGAATCTTGCTGGCCTCGGGCTTGGCCGTATCAAACTGCACTTGCGCTGCAAACTGCTTGAAGTGGCCTTTGACGGGCACGCCCAGTTGTCTGGCAGTGAATTCAATGCTGCTTTGTGCCGGTACCAAAGCCTGTTGGGCCATGGCAGCGGTGCCTAGCAAAGCAGCGCTGGCCAAGACGGCGGTGCGCAAGGTGGGGGTGAAAGTCATTAGATATTCCTTCATAAATCAGGCGCGACCGGGCCACATGCGGCGCAGCAGCCCATCGCGGTCGATCAACTGGTGTTTCAGCGCGGCGGCAATGTGCAGCGCAATCAGCGCCGCCAGGGTGTAAGCCAGCCACATGTGCCACGGTTTGAGTGCTTCAGCCAGTTGCGGGTTAGGGTTCACAAAGTCCGGTAACTGCAACACGCTAAACCAGACGATGGGAAAACCCGCTGCTGAGCTATAGGCCCAACCCATCAGCGGCACAGCAAAAAACAGCGCATACAGCAGATAGTGCACACCGTTATGCGCGACGTGCTGCCAGCCGGGCATGGCAGCGGCCATCTTTGCAGGTAAAGCTGGTGGGCGGTGGGTCAAGCGCCACAGCAAGCGCAGCACGCTCAAAGTCAAAATCGTCACGCCGGCCCATTTGTGCCAGTTGATGTATTTGAGCTTGGTGGGCGAAAACGGCAGTCCCACCATGTACCACCCAAAGCCCAGCAGGCCGATCAGCCCAAGGCCCAGTAACCAGTGAAAAAACATGGCGGTAAAGGTGTAGCGCGGGGCAGCAGTAGCAGGCATGGGGAGGGTATTGTGAGATAAGCACACAGTGTAGGAGTCGCACGAAGCCACGTCATTCAATGGGATTGACGACAGGATTCAAACCATTGCAAGGAACTTTTATGGCTGGCGCTGCATCTCGTGTGGATCGTGGATGTCTAAGAAATACGCATCTTTGCGGAAGTGCGGGTCTTGAAAATGCGGGGAAAGCCCTAAGGTTCTGAGGAATTAATTCACCGCTGTTGAAGGAAGCACAACCATGCGCATCGACAAGCTCACCACCAAATTCCAGGAAGCCCTGGCCGACGCACAAAGCCTCGCGCTGGGCAATGACCACGCCTATATTGACCCGCTGCATTTGCTGACCGCCATGCTGCGCCAAAACGATGGTCCCAAGGCGCTGCTGCAGCGCGCGGGCGCCAACGTGGCTGCCATGACCACCGCAGCAGAAAATGCCGTCAAGCAATTGCCCCAGGTGACAGGGCAAGACCAAGTCACAGTGGGCCCTGATTTGGGCAAGCTGCTGCAAGCCACCGAAAAAGAATCCATCAAGCGCGGCGACCAGTTCATCGCCAGCGAATTGTTCCTGCTGGCGCTGGCTGACAGCGACAGCAAGGCGGGCAAAATTGCCAAAGACAACGGCTTGACCCGCAAGGCCATGGAATCTGCCATCAGCGCCGTACGTGGCGGCCAGACCATGGACAGCGCCGAGGGCGAAAGCCAGCGCGAAGCGCTGAAGAAATACACGCTGGATCTGACCGAGCGCGCCCGCATGGGCAAGCTCGACCCGGTCATTGGCCGCGACGACGAAATCCGCCGTGCCATTCAAGTGCTGCAGCGCCGCAGCAAGAACAACCCGGTGCTCATCGGTGAGCCCGGTGTGGGCAAGACCGCGATTGTCGAAGGTTTGGCGCAGCGCATTGTCGAAGGCGAAGTGCCCGAGTCACTCAAAGACAAGCGCGTCCTGGTGCTGGACATGGCGGGGCTGCTGGCCGGTGCCAAGTACCGGGGCGAGTTTGAAGAGCGCCTCAAAGCCGTGTTGAATGATGTGTCCAAAGAAGAGGGGCGCATCATCTTGTTCATCGACGAGCTGCACACCATGGTGGGTGCTGGCAAGGGTGAAGGCGCAATGGATGCGGGCAACATGCTCAAGCCCGCCCTGGCGCGTGGCGAATTGCATTGCATTGGCGCGACCACGCTGGACGAGTACCGCAAGTACATCGAAAAAGATGCGGCTTTGGAGCGCCGTTTCCAAAAGGTTTTGGTGGACGAGCCTTCGGTGGAAGACACCATTGCCATCTTGCGCGGTTTGCAGGTTCGTTATGAGGCGCACCACGGCGTGGACATTACCGACCCCGCTATCGTTGCTGCAGCGGAGTTGAGCCATCGCTATATCACTGATCGTTTCCTGCCTGATAAAGCGATCGACTTGATTGACGAAGCGGCAGCCAAGATCAAGATCGAGATCGATTCCAAGCCCGAGGTGATGGACAAGCTGGAGCGCCGCATGATCCAGCTCAAGATCGAGCGCGAGGCGATGAAAAAGGAAAAGGATGAGGCTTCCCAAAAGCGCCTGCAGCTGATCGAAGACGAATTACTGGAGCAAGAGCGCGAGTACGCCGATCTGGAAGAAATCTGGAAGGCCGAAAAAGCCAGCGCCCAAGGCTCAGAGCAAATCCGCAAGGAAATCGATCAAATCCGCACGCAGATTGAAGACTTGAAGCGCAAGGGCGACTTCAACAAGGTGGCTGAGCTGCAATACGGCAAGCTGCCTGCACTGGATAAACAACTCAAGGAAGCGCAAGACAGCGAAGCCGGTGGCGCTGCGCCCAAGCACAGGCTGCTGCGCACCCATGTGGGTGCCGAAGAGATTGCCGAGGTGGTCAGCCGCGCCACAGGCATTCCAGTGTCCAAGATGATGCAGGGCGAAAAAGACAAGCTGCTGAAGATGGAAGCGAAGTTACATGAGCGCGTGATTGGGCAGGATGAAGCAATCTCGGCTGTGGCCAATGCCATCCGCCGTTCGCGTTCGGGCTTGTCTGACCCCAACAAGCCGCTGGGCAGCTTCTTGTTCCTCGGCCCCACCGGCGTGGGCAAGACAGAGCTGTGCAAGGCGCTGGCCGGTTTCATGTTCGACAGCGAAGACCATCTGGTGCGCATCGACATGAGTGAGTTCATGGAAAAGCACAGCGTGGCACGCTTGATTGGCGCGCCTCCGGGCTATGTGGGTTATGAGGAGGGCGGCTACCTGACGGAAGCTGTGCGCCGCAAGCCCTACAGCGTGCTGTTGCTCGATGAGGTGGAAAAAGCCCACCCGGACGTGTTTAACGTGCTGCTGCAGGTACTGGACGATGGTCGCCTGACCGACGGCCAAGGCCGCACGGTGGACTTCAAGAACACCGTGATCGTCATGACCAGCAACATTGGTTCGCATTTGATTCAAGCGATGGTCGGTCAGGACGGGGAAGACATCAAAGAAGCAGTGTGGGGGGAACTAAAAACCCATTTCCGACCCGAATTCTTGAACCGCATTGATGAAACCGTGGTTTTCCATGGTCTGGATGCGGCGCACATCGAGTCGATTGCCAAGATCCAGTTGCAGTTGCTGCAGCGTCGCCTCGAAAAAATGGATCTGGAAATGCACGTGAGCGAGCCGGCTTTGGCTGAATTGGCTAAAGTAGGATTTGATCCTGTGTTTGGGGCGCGCCCATTGAAACGGGCGATTCAGCAGCGCATTGAGAATCCACTCTCGCGCTTATTGCTGGAAGGTAAATTCCCACCCAAGAGTGTGATTGAGGTTTCGGTGGACCCCGTGCAGGCCCCCGGAGTCTTTAACTTTGGTTTAGGCAATGCTGACAGCGCCGCTTAAGCCTTGGCTGCTAGCCTGTGGGTTAGCAGCACTGAGAAAGGCCTTGTTTTGAACGATTTTTTGAATGTGGTGAGCCGCTGGACAGTCCGTCTGGTCCTGCTCATGGTCGGTGTCGTGTTTTTCTTGAGCCTGTTGAGCTTGGCGTGCGTATTGGCGGCAGTGTGGGGTTTGCGCGCGCTGTGGGCCAAGATCACTGGGCAACCTATAGCCCCGTGGGTGATGCCTTTGCGCACCGCCAGCAGCTGGGCCAGCAAGTACCAGCGCGCTGGTCAGTTTGGCGGCATGGGCAGTGCTGCAACAGCAACGACAGCCTCCGCGCAGGAAGACATTACTCCTTTTGCGCCCAGTGCCGGCAGCAAGCGCGGCGGCATTTTGGCCCACGCCGCCGCTGAGGTCAGCGACGTGCAGGCGCGCGAAGTGCGATAACTGTTGCTCGCATGATTCCACCCCTCTAAAGCAGGCCTCGTGCCTGCTTTTTCTTTGTCACGGTGCGTGCGCGAAACACAAAGCCATTGTTTGGCACGGTCCCCAGTATTTGAGGCGAAATGCTTGGTGCTGGCGTTGTAACGTGTTGTTCAAAGGGATGAAACTAAGGCGGCTCTTGAGTTCACACCTCTATCATGCAAGGTATGAACCACGTCGATCTGCGCTCACTCTTTGACCAACAGCACCACGCCAGCCGTACACAGGTGGAGGTGCCACTGGTGCTGCGCCGGGAGCGATTACTGCGCGTGCAAAAAATGCTGCACGAGCATGGCGCCACTTTGGCTGCCGCAGTACAGGCTGATTTTGGTGTGCGTTCACCGCAGCTGACTGAAATGGCAGATTTGATGGTGCTGCGCACCATGCTCAGCGATACCCTGCGCAAATTGGGCAAATGGATGCGGGCCAACCGGGTCTGGACACCGCTGCACCTGCTCCCTGCCTCAGCGCGCATCGAGTGCCAGCCCTTGGGCGTGGTCGGCATCATTGCTCCGTGGAACTATCCGATCCAGTTGGCCCTAGGCCCGGCGATTGCCGCCCTTGCTGCTGGCAACCGCGTTATGCTCAAACCGAGCGAACTGACGCCCCATACCTCCGCACAGTTGGCCCACGTTATCGGACAGTTTTTCTCGCCCGAAGAGTTTTGTGTCGTGCAGGGCGACGCGCAGGTAGCCAGCCAGTTCTCGGGCTTGCCTTTCGATCACTTGGTGTTTACCGGCTCCACCGCCATCGGTCGCAAGGTGGCGATTGCCGCAGCCCAGCACCTGACACCCACGACGCTGGAGTTGGGCGGCAAGTCACCGTGCATCATCAGCAACGACTGTGATTTGGAACTGGCTGCGCTGCGCATTGCACATGGCAAATTGCTCAATGCTGGGCAGACCTGTATTGCGCCCGATTACCTGTTGCTGCCGCGGGGCCGGGAAAAGGCGTTTGAGCAAGCTTTTCGCAAGGCGGTGGCGCAGTTGTTTCCCAGTTTGGCAGGCAACCCAGATTACGCCGCCATCATCAATCAAAAACAGTTCAACCGCTTGCGCAGTCTGGCCCAGCAGGCCGAGGCTGAAGGCGCGCATGTCCAGTGGCTTGATGGTGCTGAAACGACGCAGCCTGGCTCCGCAGCGCCAGGCTGGGGTGATGCCATGCAGCGGCAGATGACGCCGGCCTTGGTCTGGAATGTGCACTCCGGCATGGCCATCATGCGTGAAGAGATTTTTGGCCCCTTGCTGCCGGTCATCAGCTATGACCGGCTGGACGATGTGATTCAAGCCATCAACGCAGGCGAGCGGCCGTTGGCGTTGTACTGGTTTGGCCATGACGACAAGCTGCGCGATAGCGTGTTGCGCCGCACTGTCAGTGGTGGCGTGACCGTCAATGACACCCTGATGCATGTGGCGCATGACAATCTGCCATTCGGTGGAGTGGGGCACAGCGGCTGGGGTGCGTACCATGGCAAGCATGGTTTTTTACGCTTTTCTCACCAAAAGTCGGTCTTTTTGCAAGCAAAATGGAGCCCTGCATCTTGGTTGTACCCCCCGTACGGTGCCAAGTTTGAGCGCATCATGACGCTCCTCAAGCGATTGACTTGATCGCTTGCTACCTAAAAGTGAGTAACTGCTTGCAAGAAGCGGTCGGAGGCGGCTTGGCGCAAGGCCTAGCACATCCTTTTTGTGCGGGCAAGAAACCTTTGACAGCCGTACTCACCCAAATGGCTACAGGAACTAGGCGCAAGCGAAAAACGCGATTTCACTGACAATTGCCGACTTTCGTTTTCAACACCTGTTTCCGTTTCGGTTTCTCCATGTCCAATTACCAGGTTCGTCCTGCAACCCTTCGTGATGCGAAGGCGATTGCACAAATCCACACCGCTTCTGCTCTGGAAGCCTACCGTGGCATCGTGCCTGACGACCAATTGAAAGCCATGTCTTCTGTCGAAAAACGCCAGGCTTACTGGCGTGAAGCGATTGAATACTCAGAACCCCAAGTGCAAGTGGCCATTGATGGCGACAAGATTGTGGGTTTTGTAGGCTTTGACCGTTCCCGTGATGAAAAGTCTCGCCAGACCACTGGTGAGGTATGGGCTATCTATGCAGCGCCCACACATTGGAGCAAGGGAGTCGGCGTGACGCTGTGGGACGCAGCCCGTGAAGGGTTGCTGGAAGAAGGTTGCACCAACGTTACCGTTTGGGTGCCGCTGCGCAATGAACGCGCTTTGCGTTTTCATGAGCTGGCTGGCTTCAAACGTGAAATGTCGACAGCTAAAACAACCCCTGTCGGTAGCATCAAGATTGAGGAAATACGCTTAAAGCGTCCCTTAAACTAACTGCTGCTCATGGCCCGCTTCGGCGGGCCAATTTTTTTCTCTCTCGTTCCCCAAGGAATTTCTCATGCTGCAATGGCAACACCACGGCACTGACCATCAAGCTGCATGGCGCAGTGACAGCGGCCTGCCCGCACCGCGTCGCGTGGTGGTGGCCGATGACACCATGCCTGCTGACACCGCTTACCGTCTGGCGTGTGAAGGCACGGCATTACTGTGGCAAGGTGACTTTCACAATGCCCGCCTGCTGATTGACTCGCTCAAGCGCCGTCTGGACAAGCCCGCTGGCAAAAGCACCGCCAAGGCGCGCAAGCAGTTGCGCAGCGTTAGTAACAAGCCTGAGCCTACGGCTGCAGAAACCTTCCATTTGCACCGCATGGCCCAAGGCCAGCGTGCGCGCGTGCTCAACAGCGTGCTGGTGGTGCTCCAGCCCGACTACTCCATCAAACTGCGCCGTGCGCCCGACTGGCGCGAAGCCTGCACCGAAGCCTGGGGTGAACCTGCGGCCGATGCGGGCCTGCAAGTGCTGACGCTGCGTGAATTGACCGGCGTGGTCGGTGCTTACGAGTGGCGCAAAAAGGGCGTGGACATGCCTTTGCTGGGCAAGAATGCGCGCATTCACCCGCACTATGGCGTGTATTCGCCCGTGCGCGGCGAGTATGTGGCCATGGTCAACGAAGCACCTTTGGCCTTTGGCATGCGCGATCTGGCATTCGATATTGGTACGGGTACGGGCGTGCTGTCCGCCGTGCTGGCCAAACGCGGCGTCAAGCGCGTGATCGCCACCGACACATCGGCACGTGCTTTGGCCTGTGCCCAGGACAATATGGAGCGTCTGGGCTTGAGCGACAAGGTGGAGCTGCAGCAGACCCATTTGTTCCCCGAAGGCCAAGCCGCCTTGATCGTCTGTAACCCGCCATGGGTGCCCGGACGTGCGGTGACCACGCTGGAGCATGCGGTGTACGACGAAAACAGCGGCATGCTGCGCGGTTTTCTGGATGGCTTGCGTGACCACCTTCTGCCAGACGGTGAAGGCTGGCTGATTTTGTCGGATCTGGCCGAGCACCTGGGCCTGCGCAGCCGTGAAGAGCTGATGGGTTGGATCGATGCTGCGGGCCTGTACGTGGTCTACCGCATGGATACCGCGCCGACCCATGGCAAGGCGCAAGACAGCACCGACCCGCTGCATGCTGCACGCTCGGCAGAAGTGACTTCGCTGTGGCGCCTGAAGGCCAAGGTCTGAAATTCATTTCGCGCTGTCTTGTTCACTGAAAATATAGCTACTGGCCCTTTACCTATAAAGGCTAGAGCTGTATTTCATTGATAGAGCATAACGGCCATGCTGGAATTGTCATGAGACTGCTGTTAGCCCCCATGGAGGGTTTGCTCGATTTCGTCCTGCGCGATGTGCTCACGCGCGTGGGCGGGGTTGATCGCTGCGTGTCCGAGTTCATCCGCGTCAGCGGCACAGTGCTGCCGGACCGGGTGTTTTTGAGCTACATGCCAGAGCTGCTTAACGGGAGCAAAACTCTGTCGGGCGTGCCGGTGCGTGCGCAGCTGCTCGGTTCTGACCCGGAATGGATGGCGATTAACGCCGCCAATCTGGCGCGCTTGAACCCTGAAGGCATTGATCTGAATTTTGGCTGTCCGGCCAAAACGGTGAACCGCCACGGCGGCGGAGCCTCCATGCTGCAAGACCCAGAAGCCATCGCCAAATTGATGGCCGCCGTGCGCAAGGCCGTACCTGCGCACTTGCCGGTGTCGGCCAAGATGCGTATGGGTTTTAACGACAAAAGCCTGATGCGCGAATGCGCGCAGGCCATGGTGGAAAACGGCGCGTGCGAACTGGTCGTGCACGCGCGTACCAAGGCGGAGGGCTATCGCCCGCCCGCGTACTGGGAGCTGATCCCTGAGATCACTGCGGCTGTGAACGTGCCCGTGGTGGCCAACGGCGAGATCTGGACGGTGCAGGAAGCGCTGCGCTGCCGGGAGCAATCCGGTTGCAGCGACTTGATGCTGGGCCGTGGCAGCGTGGCTGATCCTGGGTTGGCACTCGCACTGCGTGCAGCGATGGCGCAGGGCGTGCCGCACTCAGAGGCTGTAGCGGCGGAACTGGCACCGGTTGTGACCTGGGCGCAGATGCTGCCGCACTTACAGCGTTTTTGGCTGCTGGTGTGCCGCGATCTCAATCCCAACCAGCGTGCAGGGCGCCTCAAACAGTGGCTTAACCTGATGCGCCGCCGCTATCCTGAAGCGGAAGCGGCTTTCCAGAGCGTGCGTGTGTTGACGCAGCAAAGCTTGGTGGCCGACTGGTTAGAGCAAGAGTGCGCACGCTTTGGCGCGGACTTTGTGCTGCAAAAACAAGAGCTGCTTGCCTATGAGCATCAATCACCTCAAGGTGAAATCATTCGCAATGCAAGCCTTGATCAAGGCTAGTTGCTACAGTTATCATAGCAAGTGATCTGGTGCCAAAGGGCCTATCAGCCGAATCATCCAACGTAGCGGCAGGCTGGCGTCGGGCTCGGTGGTGGATTCGCCCCAGTCTTTGTTCTCGGGTGAACGCCACACCAGGCCGTTGGGCGTGAGCTGCACTTTCCAGGCGGCTTCCTGCAAGCTGGCTTCGATGTTCTGTGTCGCTTGTTTCGCCATCTGTCGCGAGGCGATCAGCAAGGCAATTTCGGTGTTTTGCAACTGCGAGCGCATGTCCAGATTCATGGAGCCAATCACCGTCAGTTTGTGATCAAGCACCAGCATTTTGGAATGCAACATGGCCCGCGATGCACCCTGGGAGCCGGTAATGGAGCCCGCCGTGCTGCGCAAGGTGCCCGCGCCTATCTGCCCGTCTTGCAGGCTACGCAGCTCATACAACTCAATACCTTCATGCAGCAATTCTTCACGGTGGCGCGCATAGCCCGCGTGCGCTAGCGGGGCATCATTGGACGCCAGCGAATTGGTCAAAATTCGCACACGCACGCCGCGTGCCTTCGCTCGGGCAAAAGCCTGTTTCATGTCGTCGCCCGGTACAAAGTAGGGCGAGACGATCAGGACATCGGTGGTGCTTTGGTCAATCAACGCCAGCAAGCCATTGACCACATTGTCTTGCTCAACCACTGGCGCCATGACCTCGCGCAACGCCTGCCGGTTGGAGGATGCCGTGCCTTTGGTGGCTTGCGCCGTCAGGTTGCGCGGTAAATCTGGGGCCAGAGTGTTGGGCGTAGCAAGGGTGGCCGTTTCCACTGTTGCTGCAGCTTCTACCTCTGCATCTGTTGTGAGTGAGAGGGGCGGGCTGTCTTCAGGCGGCGCTGGGATTTTGCTGGGCGCATCCACCAAAACCAATGCGGGAGCCCAAATCCATTTCACGGCCTGCAAATCCATCGGCTCCAGCAAGGCGGTCTTACTGGCCTGAATGGCCGTTTGCATGCGCTCACCCTCGGTGCTGGTTTGCACGGCCCGTGAGCCGAGCTTCAACAGCGCTTCCTCAGAAATCAAGGCACTGACCGGGTAGGCACGTTCGTCGTTCCAATACCGGTCAAAACTGCTGGAGAGCTGGCGCACGATGGCGCCCGCAGCCATGACATCCAGATCAATGAAATTGTCGCTGTCCAGCCCATCAAAGTAGGCATCGCCCAGATTGCGCCCGCCGGTGATGCCGATGCTGTTATCCGCAATAAACAGCTTGTTGTGCATGCGCTGCTGCGCGCGCTGAAAATCCATCAGCGTAGACAACGCACGCATGACGGTAGACCCACGCGGGCCAGTCAGCGGATTGAACATGCGCATTTCAATGCCCGGCACAAATGCCAAGCGCATCACCTGCGCGTTTTTGCCTGCGCCATGAAAGTCATCCAGCAACACGCGCACGCGCACGCCGCGCTGGGCAGCCTGCACCACGGCTTCCAGCAGCCGGGCGGTACTGGCATCGGCATGGATGGCGTAGTACTGCAGGTCAAGTGTCTGAGTGGCAGCATTCACCAAGGCCAAACGGCTGGTGAAGGCGAATTCTGCACCGCCGAGCAAGGTAAAGCCAGTTTCGTAAGCGGTGCCTGCAGCTTGGCGTTGTACCTGAACCATCTGGCCCAGATGCGTGGTGTGCGGCATCTCTAGTGCCGAGCTTTTGGGGTAGTTCTGCATCGGGGGCAAACCGCTGCATGCACTCACCATCAACGCGTAGACACAGAGGAATGCACACAAAAACGTAGTGCGCAAAAGCCGCGTGCTCAGAACAGATGCATAGGTAGATGGGGGCATGACCTTGGTTATATGCGAGCCGAGGTGTGTCAAAACGTCAGACGCCAGAGCCTTTAACCCGCAGTGCGCAGCTAAAACTGATCCCGCTCTGCCACGCGGGCAATGATGCGCAGATCTTCCCCAAAGCGTCGCACGTCATGCAGTTGAAGAGCAACGGCTTGCTTGAGCGTGTCTAGAGGCCCAAAGTTGGCCATCCCCATCCCACCGGCCCCAAGTAGCTTCGGCGCCATATAGAGCAGCAACTCATCGACCAAACCTTCTCGCAAGAAGGAACCATTGAGCTTGAACCCTGCCTCCACATGCAATTCATTGGTGCCGCGAGCACCTAAATCACGCAGCATGGCGGCCAAATCCACTTTGCCCTGCGCATTCGGTAGTGCAATAACTGTAGCGCCTCGCCCTTGTAATGCCTCAGTTTTACGGTAGTTTATGCTTGATGTGTAGATAGTGCAACCGCTTGGTGCTTCTAAAACGTGAGCGTCCAACGGTATATCCAGTTTGCTGTCTATCACCACAATCTTGGGCTGCCGCTGCGTTTCTACCTCCCGGACGTTCAAACGGGGGTTGTCTTCCAGCACGGTTCCAATGCCGGTGAGTACAGCACAAGCTTGTGCGCGCCAGGCATGGCCGTCAGCCCGCGCTTGAGGGCCTGTAATCCATTGGCTTTGGCCATTGTGCAAGGCTGTCGCTCCATCCAGAGAAGTAGCGGCCTTCATGCGCACCCAAGGGGTGCCGCGCACCATGCGGCTGAAAAAACCAAGGTTGAGTTCACGCGAGAGGTGGCCTGCGGCGTGGTCAATTTCCACTTCAATCCCCGCTGCCCGCAGTTTGGCAAAACCTTGCCCTGCCACCTGCGGATTCGGGTCAAGAATGGCGCCCACTACTTTGGCAATGCCAGCATCGATCAAGGCGTTGCAGCACGGCCCCGTGCGACCGGTGTGGGAGCAGGGCTCCAAGGTCACATAGGCTGTAGCACCGTGTGTGTCATAGCCCTGGCTGGCAGCGTCGCGCAGTGCCATCACCTCTGCGTGGGGGCCACCCGCCTGCTGGGTAAAGCCTTGACCAATGACAGAGCCACTTGGTGACACCAAGACGCAGCCCACGCGAGGATTAGGGTTGGATAGAAAAAGCGCCTGACGGGCAAGGTCAAGCGCTTGGAGCATGAAAGGTGTGATCACTCTATTCAGTATCGCTCTTTGAGCAATCGGTATCAGTGGTGAGGTGCATGGGGGTGCAAATGCGCACGCGCCCAGTTTTAGCAATTATGATACGCCGCGTATTTCTGGTCGTAGCACTATCTTTTCGCTGCATCTGAATCGTAGTCTGTGCAGATGCGCCATTTTTATCCTTGATGAACCCAGAGCCGTTATAAAACAAATACGCTGGATTATCTTTGGCGGTGCCGGTAGAGTCAATTGCGATATTGCTACTAACGGCTTCACTCTCCATTATGAGAATATCGCCGGAATTATATGTTGCGCTTGAATCTACATCCACAAAAGCAATCCAACCAGAATTCCAATTATTATCTTGATTTTTTGGCATTAAGAGACCATTCATGTTACGTTTCATCGCTTCGGAGCGTACAGCATAAATAGAAGCAATAAATTCATTAGCAACGCTGGTCAGCTCTGAACTGCGTCTTTGGTCAATAAAGCTTGGAGCCGCCAATGTGCTTAATAAAGCCAGAAGAGCTAAAGTTACCATTAGCTCAAGCAGCGTAAATCCATTGTTTTTAGGCATGGATATTTATTTCCAGCAAACGCTGGGTTTGCTACCAGAACAACTTTTTACACCTGTGCTAGTCAGTGTGATTTCTTCAATAAAAGGGTCATTGTATTTGCTAGGTTTTGCGTAAAGCTCTACGCAGTCTTCAATTTTCTGGTTGTTGCAAGCACGCGCCCCAATCAAGAAAGCAGCTGTAAGGCGCGAAACTCCTGTAAAGTTCTTAAAAGGTTGGTCAGTAGCAGTTTCTGAGAAAGAGGCATATTTATTATTTTGTGTCATATATCTTTCTTGTTGCTGAATTAATTCCATTAAGGCAACCCGTCCTTCGGCTCTTTTGGATTTTCTTACATATTCTTGATAAGAAGGATAAGCTATAGAAGCTAAAATTCCGATAATAGCAATGGTAATCATTAACTCTAAGAGGGTAAAGCCTTGATGTTTTTTACTGGTTAACATTAAATTTCCTTCTCAGTTCTTGATAATTATGAATCTGGCGCCAGCTAATTCTTCCTGTCAGTGAGTAGGCTTCCTGTATTTCATATGGTTCTGTTTTTCCAGTGCTGGATGGGTTGTAAATTCCTGCCCTGTCTGTCCTGATCCGATCACCAGTACTGCCCGATGCGCTGTATTTAGAGCTTAAATTTAAGAGAATGGGTGCACCCAGTGCGCCATTAGTTAAGGCTGAAACCGTGCCGATACCTGAAGCTAATTCAGCAACGTAGCTGCGGCTAGATCCACCACCACAGGCATTGGTAGTTGCAGTAGGTGGCAAAATTGAATTGAAGTAAATATTTTTTCCAAATAAAACGGCTTGTGTAATTTGCTTTTCCCCACCGGAGCTGCCACTGAGTGGATAGTCAATATACCAGCCAGATTTTTTGTTTACTGGTGTATTTTGAGCATCAGTAGGTTTGCTCCAGATAAATTTCGCCGCGCTAATCGCATTACCGGAAATGGAGGCGGCTTGCAAACGATCTCTATTTCTTATTCTTGCGGAATCACCAGTACCGGCAGTGTCTAGAGTACTTTCAGGTAAATCGTAAAGAACATAAAAAGATTCTTTTTTAATGGCGTTGTTTACTAAATTGTCTGATGCTTCTAGATATTTTCCAGTGCCAAAAGAAATTATATAGGATTGATTGGGGCCATGAGCAATGCTGGGAACCATGCTAATAGGTTGGATAGGCGCAGTAGTGCTTGACGAGGTTCTGGCCACAAACAAAGGTTTTGGAGAGCCACTTTTTTTAAAATATGAAAGTTTCGCTAAGTTCCAAGCACTTTCAGAGCTGCTACTAAAATTAGCTTCTGCCATATCTAGTTTCCACATTTGACCGTGCAAATCACCAAAGTAAATATATTGGATGGAGCCGTCGATATTTGAAGTCGCGTCAAAATTTATAATTCCGCTTGGAATGGCGGTGCCATTGCTATCTGCAGTTTGATCTGCGAGATTTTTAAAGATAGGAGTTGTTATTTTGAAATAGTTAACTCCGAGTTGCCACGATGCAGTTTTTGATTTGCTCAAATCAAGCAGGAATAAAGCAGGCTCCCCTGTCGTGCTGTAATTGTTAATGCCATCATGCATATAATTGTTGATGCCTCCAGCAACTACAGCAAACCATTTATAAGAAATACTTTTACTTTCTGGAGCACTGGTTCTAAATTTAAAAATTTTAGGTTGTCCTACTACATTGCCAAGGCTGGCATCGTCTGCATCAGTAAACTCCCAAAGGACTTTGTCTTTGGAAAACTGCCTGGGGTTGGTAACATCAAGTGCGAAAACTCCTTGGCCTCCAGCGCCAGTGCCTGAAACCAATACTGTTTTCCAATTGTTGCCTAGTTGCGCTTCTGCTACGGTAGGCGTCGCATCAACATAAGCGGTGTGCCGGCTGGAGTTGTAGTCAGATGAAGTTAATCTAGAAAGTTTTGGGCTTAACCAACTTGGAATATAGGCAAATATCTCTTCCATGCTTTCTGCATTGAAGGCATGCAGCATGCCGTCGTTAGCGCCTACGAAAATAGCTTTCGTTCTATTTTTATTATTTTCATAAAATTCTTTATAGCTTGTATCGCTATAACGTGTCGTAGGGGCCCCTGAGTAAACGACTCCTGAATTAACGATGTCTCCTAGACGTGAGGATCGATTTCTAAAAGGATTGCTTTCGTAGTTTCTATGACCGCGGATATATTCGAGACGCTTCTCTCCTAAGTTGTCAGGGAGGGCTTGGGGAGATTCTATGGGGTCTGCTTGATTTAGAAAAGCCTTTGTACCGTCTTCAAGAGAGTCCCACTTAAATTCGGTAGCAATAGGCTCTGTTATCTTTGTAGATTTCCCTATAATTATGTTCCTACTATTGAGTGCAGACGTTGATAACGCATCTAACTTATTAGCCGCAGATACTGCGCTGTCCAAACTGCCCATGATAATTGCATCGGTACTTGTAGAGCTTAAGCTTCGGCGTCTTACATCACCAGACCAATATTCAGGATTAAAATCAGTTTGATATATATAACTATCAGTAGTTGTGAGTTGGCTGCTTGATAGCGCCGGTTTTGCAATAGAAGTGCTTGCCTGGGTAACTGCAATAAAGATATCGTTAAGTGCTGTCAATACGGCTTGGGCATCACTTGCTAAAAAATAGGTTTTTGCTTCAGTGGGCTGAGCATCTTTATTCCAGCGATTTTGCGCAGAAAAAGGGTTTCCACTATCGTCGCTGGAATATGAATAACCACCATATTTTGCTGTTATGAACAACTGTGAGTTCCACCGTGTACTGTCTATATCGCTGGCACTTCCCTCATTAACATCTAAAACATAGGTTTTTACCCGAAGGCCTGGTCTCCTTTTGCTAGATTCAGACCATTGAGAACCACGTATATCGTGTGTATTGGCCCAATAGGCTGCCCCTGCAATGTAGTAAGCAGCTTGACCGGCACCAGTGTCGGCAGTATGTATGTTTTCAAGATTAGTTTTAATATTTTCTGTACGGATGGGAGTTTTTCGAGAGTTTCCGCTTCCATCCGTATAACTGACTTCAGTTCCTGATTCAAAGCCTCCAATAACTTTGGTCCAGAATTTAAAATCTGGTAAATTGGCAGAATTATCAGCACTTCTGGCAAAGTCGTTATTGGATGTCCTGTCATTACCTGGGAGTGACTTGTCCGCGTGGGTGTTTTTGTCGGCAATAGTAAGAATACTATTTCTTAAGCAAGAATAATTTCCGGAGGCTGAAATACCTGCGAATGGGTCTGTCCAAGTTGTATATACAGGAAAGCCGTCTTTTTTTGTGTCTAAAATCCCGTCTGCACTTACTCCTGAGTAGGCTTGTGGTGTAGGGCTTAAACCCTGTAAATAGCGCAAGCTTTCATAATAGAGTTCGCCCAGAGGATCATTACTTTTGTACATTCCATAAGTACCTGTACGGCCAAAGGTATTAAGGTAATTAATAACTCCACTTTTTCCATCGGCAGTTTTTCTGGGGTTTATATTAAATACACCAGTGCTGGTATTCCATTCGAGGTAGGGATTTTGGGTGGTTAAATATTGACCATTTTCATCGTAATTGCGCGGGCCTACATAAGTCATGGGGTTACGCAACACTCCCCCATAACGCGCCGTCCCACTATCCATCAAATAGCCAAATGCAGCTACACGCAAACGGTCACTATATTTTTGAAGATTTCCGATTGGCTTGTAATTGCCTGAGGGATAGCGTTGGCACAATTGAGTGCGAGGGTCAGTTAAACTAGAGTTGGTTGATTCGCAAACCCGGGAACGAGTATAGTAAAAGTTATCTGAATTGGTTGTGAAGTTACCCGTTGCGGTTGTTGCCACATCTTTGGTCAGTTCTGGAACGCTAGAAATTTTTCTTATGTAGCAAGATTTTCCTTGGCCTGAAGCAGGGTCTCCCAATATAGACCAGTAGCAAGGCATGCTAGTATTTGTATAGAAGCTAATCCATTTGTTGGCAGTGCCAAATAACATTTCTACTGGCTCGTTAATAACACAAGTAGAATTTGAGCCGTCAGCAGCGCAAAATTTATATTTTGTTTGATCTAAATTTTTTCCACTATGCGTTTCGAAATTAGTATTTTCAGGGTTAGAAGGAGTACCTTTATTTTCATAAAAATAGGGTGGGATATCTTGGCACCCTGAACTGCCAGTAGCTAACGAATTGCTCCCGTTCACAAAAAAGTAAATTCTATCTAAGCAGTTACTAATGCGTACTTCTTTGTTTGAAGCTACGCTATTTGAACTAAACATGCTATTTGGCAGATATTTTTTGGCAATTACCGCAGGAACTTTTTTTTGGGGAAAGACGCTGCTGTCATTGAAAAAACTAGTCATTAAGACAGCTCTTTGTAATACAGTTAGAGATTCCGTGTCTATGATTCTGTCGCCGCCAGTTAAGCCAAGTCTTAAAATGTCAATGGACGAGCTGCTGGCCCAATTCATGAAGTTTCCACTGAAACCATTGCCATTACACTCAAATTTTGTGGTGGAGGCGGTGGCACCTATGCGCATAAAATAACGCTGTGCTGCATCTGAGTTTTTTGTATAGTTATAACAGCTTTTGCTATCAAAATAACCAGGATATTCAGTATTTTCGCTAAAAGAGTTTCGATATTGAGCACCAACTGTTGGGTATTCTACGGACAAGGCTAGCGTTAGAGTGGGCTTGTGTCCAGAACCTTGCGAGTAGAGAGGGTCGGCTGAAAGATTGACAGGGTGTATGTTTGCATCATTTGGTTTTATAAAACCACTCTGCGCTTGGGTATTACTTTTTGGTGTAAAAAACAATACTGAAATTATAAAAAAAGAAAATAAATATTTTTTTTGCATTTTCTTTATTTCCTGAAAATACTTTGAGTAACTGCATGAATATCATCGCGAGGGCCAAAGCCCAAGGATGTTATACGATATAAATATTTTTCCTGGCTGGCACTGGCATCTAATCCGGGGGCTGTGTCTATAAGGGCTTCTATAATATAGCGTGGACTTTTTCTAGGTTTTAATCCCCCTTCTCCGCTGGAGAAAGTGCGGTTTGTAAAGCTCCCAAAAACAACTGCGGGCGAGCTTTCAGAAGTTAGATCTATTGTGAACCATAAAGGACCGGCATCGCTGCCTTCGAGTGCGCAAATTCCTTTGTAATTACCTTGGCCTATACATCCAGATGCAGGGAAGTTAATAATGTCGTTGGGATTGAATATGCTCGTGTTTGATAGGCGCGATGACGTGCCTTTATTACTGATGTCAATATCAAGCTCTGCATCCTGCAGGCCCGCTTCGGCGCTTTGCCAGGCAATTTGATAGTCGCGATCGTTGCGTGCCGTGCGCTCCCCCATTAGTGAAATATTAACAGCGCTAATTCCCAGTAGCATAGTAATGGAAAGCAAAATAAGCACGATAATCAAGGAAAGGCCCTTTTGCTTATTTATTGATTTGGTTCTTAATAAATTCATTACAGGCCTTGGGAATTTCTAAGATGCACTGTAAAGGTCACGCTTTGTCTCAAGCGTCCATCGTTTTGCGCGGCAACAATAGTCCCACTATCGCTGCTTGAGTTGAAGGCAGAATCCTCACCAAATGCATATTGAATTGGTGTACTCTTTTCCTGAGCAGATCCAGGTGGGCCTCTTAAAATCATACCAATACGAACAGAGCGAACCCTGGACCAATTTGCATTGGTGGCTGTTGAGTTACTCGCTACAACCATCTGATTCGCGCGCAGATAAACTTGGGGTGCCGGAGTGACGCTCGTTTCGGAAATTGGAGTTGGGCTGCTATTAGGTGTAACGTCGTGCACGCCATAAAGAAATTGCAAACTCTCCACGCCAGGTATAATAGGTTCGGTACTCCATTTTCCTGTTTCTTCATTGCGCCAAGTGCACATTAAGCTAGGCTCGCCTTTGGACATGCTGATGTGGAGAACACTGATAGTACGTTCTTCTGCGCTGGTAGGTACTGTCTTTTGTGCTTGGCCAGCACAATTGATAATGCTTAGATCAGAAGCTGCTTCTGTATTTCGGTTGATTTTGGATATTTGGTAACGAAGTACTAGAAGGTCACTCCCATTCATTGAGTTCGCACTTGCAGTGTTGCTTACGCCGGTTGCAAGATTTTGCGAATAAATTGCATTATTGAAACCTTTTATATTAGGCTCCACATCCGATTCAATGTTGAAGTTATGTTTTTTAGATATGGCAAATTCACTAGAAAGATAACCTGTCTGAAGAATAACTCTTCGCATTAATTCTGTCGCAAAACGGCTGTTTTCTCTTAACTGAGAGGTTGCGTCGACACTGCGAAAACCTTGCTGCCCAACCAGCAGCGCTGCAACAGCAGCTAACGCAATAATTAAACCTAAAGCCATTGCTACTAAAAGCTCAATCAGCGTTAAACCTTTGGCGAGAAAATAATTTTTTGAATTTTTCATACGCAGGTTTTTTAAGGATTAACTGGGATCACAACGGATGGTCGCAAGGCTTTATCAAAAGCGCCGGTATTGTTATCGCTTGCATCAGTCGCATCTACCCCTGTAGCACCACTCAGAGTGTTGCGCCGAGTCCAGCCGATCTTGATTGCAAGAGTTGAACCAGCGTTGCTGCACTCCCATTGCGGTAGCCCTTTCGAGTCATGCGGAGTGCTGTCAAAGCAAACGACTACGCGCGCAGAGGGGAGCTGTTTTTTGGTTCTTATCAGCCAGTCATTAATATCTCTTGTTGCAATGCTGGTAGATGTAGTGCAGTTGTTGCTGCCCGGGATTCCGCAAGTAATGTTCTTTTTATCGGGCATGAAAGTCTTGCTATCTATTAAATACGGGCTGCTGGTTTTGATTGCTTCTACGTGATTGCTGCGCAATATTTCTGATAGCTCATCGGCTAGCTGCACACCCGTAGATTGCAGGCGCGACTCACGAGTTAGTTGTAAGGAGGCTGCTTGTAAACCAACAGCCCCCAGAACGCCAAAACTAAGCACGAGAATAGAAATTAGGACTTCTAGTAAAGAAAATCCCTTTTGATGAGCTTGGTGCATAAGTAGATTACAGATTTTTAGGCATCCTAACCATTTCAACTGCTTGTATTTGCCATTGGTCGGCTAGATCACTACCTTTGGGAACAAGGCGCAGACGTATTGGCTATGAGGTCTCGCGGAGGGCATGTGTTAGAATCGTCGGGTTTTGCATGGGGCAAGACGCACGCCGCCGGCCGTTCCAGCCTACGGCGCAAGTAACTTAGGTGGACTGCTTTTGCAGACTTCACCACAGACAAGGAAATGAAATGATCGCTGCTTCCAAAAAAGCTGAAGTTGTAAAAGCTAACGCCCGTTCCGAAAACGACACAGGTAGCCCAGAAGTGCAAGTTGCACTGCTGACAGCACGCATCAACGAACTGACTCCTCACTTCAAGGCTAACGCTAAGGACCACCACGGTCGTCGCGGTCTGCTGCGCATGGTAAGCCGTCGTCGTAAGCTGCTGGACTACTTGAAGAGCAAGGACGCAGAGCGTTACACAGCTTTGATCGCCAAGCTGGGCCTGCGTAAGTAAGCACGGTGCAAGATCGAAACGCCTGAGTTAGTTTGCCTAGCTCAGGCGTTTTTTACTTTGGAGTTTGCCAAAACGGAGCGAAGCTGTGTCATTCCAAAAGTGTGTTTGCTTGTATTTTGATAGCTACAAGCCGGCTTCTGGAATGGCATCGTGTTCTGTTTAGCCTCCAATGCAAGGCTAGATGACGGCATCTAGCTATTCCAATAGGAGTACACACATGACTATGTTCAATAAAGTTACCAAGACTTTCCAGTGGGGCCAGCACACGGTCACCATGGAAACCGGCGAAATCGCACGCCAGGCCTCCGGCGCTGTGCTGGTGAATATCGATGACACCGTGGTGTTGGCCACCGTGGTCGGTTCCAAGATCGCCAAGTCGGGCCAGGATTTCTTCCCCCTGACCGTGGATTACATCGAGAAGACGTACGCAGCGGGCAAGATCCCCGGTAGCTTCTTCAAGCGCGAAGCCAAGCCTTCCGAGCACGAAACACTGACTTCGCGTCTGATCGACCGTCCTATCCGCCCTCTGTTCCCCGAAGGTTTCTACAACGACGTGCACGTGGTCATCCACACCATTTCGTTGAACCCTGAAGTGGATGCCGACATCGCCGCGATGATCGCTGTGTCTGCCGCTTTGTCGGTTTCGGGCCTGCCTTTCAATGGTCCTATCGGTGCAGCCCGCGTGGGTTACATCAATGGCGAATACGTGCTCAACCCCGGTCAGACACAGCGCAAGGATTCGCTGATGGATCTGGTGGTGGCCGGTACCGAAGCCGCTGTGCTGATGGTCGAGTCCGAAGCCAAGCAACTGCCTGAAGAAATCATGCTGGGCGCTGTGGTCTACGGCCATGAGCAAAGCCAAGTGGCCATCAGCGCGATCCACGAGATGGTGCGCGAAGCTGGCAAGCCCGTGTGGGACTGGGCTGCGCCTGCCAAGGACGAAGCCCTGATCGCCAAGGTGGCCGAGCTGGGCGAAGCCAAGCTGCGCGCTGCTTACCAAGAGCGCAACAAGCAAGTGCGTACGCACGCTTGCCGTTTGGCTTACGCCGAAGTCAAGGCTGGCCTGACCGAACAAGGCGTGGCGTTTGACGGCGTCAAGGTCGAAAGCATGCTGTTCGATATCGAAGCTGGCATCGTGCGTTCGCAGATTCTGGCTGGTGAGCCCCGCATTGACGGCCGCGACACCCGGACCGTGCGTCCCATCGAAATCCGCAACTCCGTGCTGCCCCGCACGCACGGTTCAGCCCTGTTCACACGTGGTGAGACCCAGGCTCTGGTGATCTCCACGCTGGGTACTGAGCGTGATGCACAGCGCATTGATGCGCTGGCTGGCGAGTTCGAAGATAACTTCCTGTTCCACTACAACATGCCTCCCTTTGCCACTGGCGAAGTGGGTCGCATGGGTTCGACCAAGCGCCGCGAAATCGGCCACGGCCGTCTGGCCAAGCGCGCTCTGGCCGCTTGCCTGCCGACCAAGGAAGAGTTCCCGTACACCATCCGCGTGGTGTCGGAAATCACTGAATCCAACGGCTCTTCGTCGATGGCTTCGGTTTGCGGCGGCTGCTTGTCCATGATGGACGCTGGCGTTCCCATGAAGGCGCACGTGGCGGGTATCGCCATGGGCCTGATCAAGGAAGACAATCGCTTTGCCGTGCTGACCGACATCCTGGGCGATGAAGATCACCTGGGTGACATGGACTTCAAGGTAGCCGGTACCACCAACGGTATTACTGCGCTGCAGATGGACATCAAGATCCAAGGTATCACCAAGGAAATCATGCAAGTAGCTTTGGCGCAGGCCAAGGAAGCGCGCATGCACATTCTGGGCAAGATGCAAGAAGCCATGGGCGAAGCCAAGACCGAAGTGTCGGACTTTGCTCCCAAGCTGTTCACGATGAAGATCAACCCCGAGAAGATCCGTGACGTGATCGGCAAGGGCGGCGCTACCATCCGTGCGCTGACCGAAGAAACCGGCACCCAGATCAACATCTCGGAAGACGGCACCATCACCATCGCTGCCACCGATGGTGCGAAGGCAGAAGCCGCCAAGCTGCGTATCGAGCAGATCACGGCTGAAGTTGAAATCGGCAAGATCTACGAAGGCCCGATCGTCAAGATTCTGGAATTCGGTGCCCTGATCAACCTGCTGCCCGGTAAGGACGGTCTGCTGCACATCAGCCAGATCGCCCACGAGCGCGTGGAAAAGGTCACCGACTACCTGCAAGAAGGCCAAGTGGTCAAGGTCAAGGTGCTGGAGACTGACGACAAGGGTCGCGTCAAGCTGTCCATGAAGGCTTTGATTGAGCGTCCTGCTGGTGAGCAGCGCAGCGAGCGCCCTGCACCCGCAGAGCGCCAGTTCCGCGATTCCCGCCAGCCCCGTGAGCAGCGTGCGCCGCGTGCTGAGCACAATGGTGACGACGTCGATCAGCAACAACAACAGCAGTAATAAGTCTTCTGCGCTGATGCCTCGATCTGCTTTTTGGCAGGTCGAGGCATCTTAAAAGTGAGCTGCTATCCGTGTGTTTATAAGGGGTTGAGCCTGATTTGGCTTAAATCTTCTTTGTGAACAAATGCTGCAGCTCACCACTGTGTTGTGATCCATTCCATCTTGATGATGTTGTGACCCCATGAAGAAACTGATTGTTGGCAATTGGAAGATGAATGGCAGTCTGCAAACCAATGCAGACTTGGTGTCAGATGTAGTGCAGGGATTGCCTGCGTCGCTGAACTGTGGTGTAGGTGTGGCGGTCCCTGCGGTGTATGTGGCGCAGGTGCAAGCCTTGGTGCAGGGCTCTGGCGTGGCTGTGGCGGCACAAGATGTCTCGCAACACGAAAAGGGCGCTTACACCGGCGAAACCTCGGCCAGCATGCTGCAAGACTTGGGTGTGCGTTACACCTTGGTGGGGCATTCGGAGCGCCGCCAGTATCACGGTGAGACCGATGCTGTCGTTGCTGCCAAGGCCCAAGCTGCGCTGGCGAAGGGTGTGACGCCCATTGTCTGTGTGGGTGAAACTTTGGCGGAGCGTGAAGCGGGTCAGACCGAGCAGGTGGTCAAGCGCCAGTTGGCTGCGGTGATTCACCAGGTGGGACATTGCATCAGCGAGTTGGTGGTGGCCTATGAGCCTGTATGGGCCATCGGTACGGGCAAAACAGCGTCGCCTGAGCAGGCGCAGGCTGTGCATGCAGTACTGCGTGCACAGCTGGCTGCTGCGACAGAGCACGCTGGGCGTGTGCCGCTGTTATATGGTGGCAGCATGAATGCTGCCAATGCGGTGCCGCTGTTGTCACAAGCGGATATTGATGGTGGTTTGGTGGGCGGAGCGTCCCTCAAAGCGGCTGACTTTTTGCAGATCATTGCGGCGGCTAATTGATTGGCGTGCTGGGTGTATTTAACTGAGGAGTGAAGATGAGCGCGTTTGCGACATTGATTTTGGCTGTGCAGATGTTGTCAGCCTTGGCCATGATTGGCTTGATTTTGATGCAGCACGGCAAGGGTGCTGACATGGGGGCTGCTTTTGGTAGTGGCACTTCAGGTAGCTTGTTTGGTGCCAGTGGCAGTGCCAACTTTTTGTCGCGCACAACCGGTGTGTTGGCAACAGTGTTTTTTGTTGCCACTTTAGCCTTGGCTTATTTGGGCAATGCAAAGCCTTCAAGCACTGGGAGCGTGTTGGAAAGCGTGCCTGCTGCGATGAGTATTCCAGCCGGTCCTGCTGTTGATAGCACTGTGCCAGTAGCTCCTGTGCAAGGCGCAGAGCAAATTCCAGCGAAATAATTGAATCTAACCTTGGGGAATGCTGTGATGCAGCATTTTTCAGGCTAGAATTCAAGGATTGATCGGTAAGCGATAGCCCAGTTAGAGGGGGCTCCTCATGTTAGCCGAGCAGTTTGAGACTTAAAAGCCGTCGTGGTGGAATTGGTAGACACGCTATCTTGAGGGGGTAGTGGCGAAAGCTGTGCGAGTTCGAGTCTCGCCGACGGCACCATCAAAAATACAGCCTGCCCATGATCAGGCAGTGGTCGAGGGCAAGGTCAACAAGCGGAAAACGCGACCTCACATGAACCTCGAGCAATATCTCCCGGTCCTGCTTTTCATCTTAGTAGGCATCGCTGTGGGAGTCGTCCCTCTCGTTCTTGGTTATGTACTGGGCCCTAATCGCCCAGACGAAGCCAAAAATTCTCCTTATGAATGCGGTTTTGAAGCCTTTGAAGACGCTCGAATGAAATTCGACGTTCGCTTCTATCTCATCGCCATTCTCTTTATCCTGTTTGATTTGGAAATCGCTTTCCTGCTGCCTTGGGCCGTTGCGCTGCAAGACGTAGGAGCAACCGGTTTCGTCGCTGTTCTCATCTTCCTGACAGTCCTCGTTGTGGGTTTTGCCTACGAGTGGAAAAAAGGCGCTCTGGACTGGGAATAAGCACCACGTACTCCTCAAATAAGGACACACGATGATTGAAGGCGTGATGAAGGAAGGCTTTGTCACCACCAGCTATGACGCGGTGGTGAACTGGGCCAAAACCGGTTCTATCTGGCCTATGACATTCGGCTTGGCCTGCTGTGCTGTAGAGATGATGCACTCTGCGGCTGCGCGTTATGACTTGGCGCGTTTTGGTGCAGAGGTGTTTCGCCCCTCGCCGCGCCAGTCAGACTTGATGATTGTTGCTGGCACCCTGTGCAACAAAATGGCACCCGCTTTGCGCAAAGTCTATGACCAGATGTCAGAGCCCCGCTGGGTGCTCTCTATGGGGTCATGCGCCAATGGCGGTGGCTACTACCACTACAGCTACTCCGTAGTGCGCGGTTGCGATCGAATTGTTCCAGTGGATGTGTATGTGCCGGGCTGCCCCCCAACAGCCGAAGCGCTGATCTACGGCATCATCCAGCTGCAGCAAAAAATCCGCCGCACTAACACCATTGCCCGCGTTTAAGGAGCCGCAAGGATGTCCGCAATTGCCATTCAGCCCGAAGTACTTCGGGAGCTGGTTGCTGCTGCCTTGGGTGACCAAGCGCGCAGTACCACCGTTACGCTGGGCGAAGTCACTGTCGAAGTGAATGCCGCCAATTATTTAGATGTCATGCGCAAGCTGCGCGACACCCCGGGTTGCCAGTTTGAACAACTGATTGATTTGTGTGGGGTGGATTACTCTGCCTACCAAGAGGTGGGCCGCGATGGTGCACGCTTTGCCGTAGTTTGCCACTTGCTGTCCGTCAGTCTGAATCAGCGTGTGCGTGTGCGTGTGATGTGTGCAGACGATGGCATGCCGCAGGTCGCTTCGATGTGTGATCTGTGGAGCAGCGCTAACTGGTTTGAGCGTGAAGCCTTTGATCTGTTTGGCATCATTTTTGAAGGCCATGCCGATTTGCGCCGTATTTTGACGGACTACGGCTTTATCGGCCATCCATTCCGCAAAGATTTCCCGCTCTCGGGCCACGTCGAAATGACATACGACACCGTGCAGCGACGCGTAGTCTATCAACCTGTCTCGATTGAGCCGCGCGAGATCACTCCTCGCATCATCCGCGAAGAGAACTACGGAGGACTGCGCTGATTGGCGCTTTGCGCTGGTTAGCTGACGATCATGGCTGAAATCAAAAACTATTCCATCAATTTCGGTCCCCAGCACCCGGCTGCACACGGTGTGCTGCGTCTGGTCTTGGAGCTTGACGGTGAAGTGGTGCAACGTGCTGACCCGCACGTGGGCCTGCTGCATCGCGGTACTGAAAAACTGGCTGAGCACAAGACGTATATCCAGTCGCTGCCCTATATGGACCGGCTGGACTATGTGTCCATGATGTGCAACGAGCATGCGTACTGCTTAGCCATCGAAAAAATGCTGGGCCTGGAAGTGCCCAAGCGCGCGCAATACATCCGCGTGATGTTCAGCGAAATCACCCGTTTGCTCAATCACCTGATGTGGCTGGGCTCGAACGGCATGGACTGCGGTGCCTCTACGGTGCTGATGTGGACGTTCCGCGAGCGTGAAGACCTGTTTGACATGTACGAAGCCGTATCTGGCGCGCGCATGCATGCGGCCTACTTCCGCCCGGGCGGTGTCTACCGTGATCTGCCGGACAGCATGCCGCAGTTCAAGGCTAATAAAGTGCGCAATGCCAAGGGCATTGCCAAGCTCAATGAGAACCGCCAAGGTTCACTGCTGGACTTTGTTGAAGACTTCACCAACCGCTTCCCTGCATGCGTGGATGAGTACGAAACACTGCTGACCGATAACCGCATCTGGAAGCAGCGCATGGTGGGTATCGGTGTGGTCACGCCTGAGCGTGCTTTGAATATGGGCTTTACAGGGCCTATGCTGCGTGGTTCAGGCATTGCCTGGGATTTACGCAAGAAGCAACCTTATGAGGTCTATAGCGAACTGGACTTTGATGTGGCAGTGGGCAAGACCGGGGACTGCTATGACCGTTACTTGGTGCGCGTGGCAGAGATGCGCCAGTCCAATGAACTGATCAAGCAATGTATCAAGTGGTTGCGCGCCAATCCCGGGCCGGTTATCACAGACAACCACAAGATTGCGCCCCCGGCCCGTGAGGACATGAAGTCCGACATGGAATCGCTGATTCACCATTTCAAACTGTTTTCCGAAGGCTTCCGTGTACCGGAAGGCGAGGCGTATGCAGCGGTGGAGCACCCTAAGGGTGAATTTGGTATTTATATGGTGAGCGATGGAGCTAACAAGCCTTACCGCTTGAAGATCCGCGCCCCTGGGTTCGCCCACTTGGCGATGATGGACGAGGTGGTCAGTGGCCACATGTTGTCCGACGTGGTGGCGATTATCGGCACCATGGATATCGTGTTCGGAGAGATTGACCGATGATTACTGAAGCGACCCAAGCGCGTTTTGCGCGTGAAGTGGCCAAGTACCCGGCAGACCAGAAGCAATCTGCAGTGATGGCATGCTTGACCATCGTGCAGCAAGAGCTGGGCTGGGTAAGCCCCGAGAGCGAGGCGGTGATCGCCGACGTGTTGAACATGCCCCAGATCGCTGTGCACGAAGTCACGACGTTCTACAACATGTACAACCAAAAGCCGATGGGCAAGTACAAGTTGAACGTTTGCACCAACTTGCCTTGCCAGCTGCGTGATGGCTATCAAGCGTTGCACCATCTGGAAGCCAAACTGGGCATCAAGATGGGCGAGACCACGGCAGACGGTATGTTCACCTTGCAGCAATCGGAGTGTTTGGGCGCCTGCGCAGACGCTCCCGTCATGCTGGTGAATGACCGCTGCATGTGCAGCCTGATGACGAATGCCAAGCTCGATGAGCTGGTGGATGGTCTGCGCGCAGCGGAGGGGCAAGTATGAGCACGATTTTGAACAATCCTGCCGCCAACGCCGTGCTGGCCAAGTTTGCTGCTTCGGGCAACGAGACTTGCTTCCATGACCGGCATATTGATCCGCAAATCTATGCCGGTTTGAATGGCAGCAACTGGTCGATCAAAGACTATGAAGCGCGTGGCGGCTACCAGGCTTTGCGCAAGTTGCTGGGCACCGACGGCGGTAATGGTCTGACGCAAGATGAAGTTATTGCAACCCTGAAGGAGTCAGGTTTGCGTGGCCGTGGCGGTGCGGGTTTTCCCACGGGCTTGAAGTGGAGCTTCATGCCGCGCCAGTTCCCCGGTCAAAAGTATTTGGTCTGCAACTCCGACGAAGGCGAACCAGGTACCTGCAAAGACCGCGAAATTTTGATGCACAACCCGCATCTCGTGATCGAAGGCATGGCGATTGCCGCCTTTGCCATGGGGATCACTGTGGGTTACAACTACATCCATGGCGAAATTTTCCAGGCTTACGAACGCTTCGAAGCGGCTTTGGAAGAAGCCCGTGCAGCGGGCTATCTGGGTAACAACATACTGGGCAGCAGCTTTAGCTTCCAGCTGCATGGCCACCATGGTTTTGGCGCTTACATCTGCGGTGAAGAAACGGCATTACTGGAGTCCTTGGAAGGCAAGAAGGGGCAACCCCGATTCAAGCCGCCATTTCCTGCCAGCTTTGGTCTGTATGGCAAGCCCACCACGATTAACAACACCGAAACGTTTGCGGCGGTTCCATGGATCATCCGCAACGGTGGTGCAGCGTATTTGGCGTGCGGTAAGCCCAACAACGGTGGTACCAAGATCTATTCGGTCAGTGGTGACGTCAACCTGCCAGGCAACTATGAAGTTCCCATGGGCACACCTTTCAGCACATTGCTGGAATTGGCCGGTGGTGTACGCACAGGCCGCAAGCTCAAGGCAGTGATTCCTGGCGGCTCCTCGTCGCCGGTGTTGCCTGCCGATGTGATGATGCAATGCACGATGGATTACGACTCCATCTCCAAGGCCGGCTCCATGCTGGGCTCTGGCGCTGTGATCGTTATGGATGACTCGCGCGACATGGTCGAAAGCCTGCTGCGCTTGTCCTACTTCTATCAGCACGAATCCTGTGGCCAATGTACGCCTTGCCGTGAAGGCACAGGCTGGCTGTGGCGCGTGGTCAAGCGCATACAAGAGGGCGAAGGCCGCACTGAAGATATCGAGTTGCTGGACTCTGTGTCCGTGAACATCATGGGGCGCACCATTTGTGCGCTGGGCGATGCGGCTGCCATGCCGGTGCGCGCCATGATCAAGCATTTCCGCCACGAATTTGAAGCCAAGATTGCCGCCGCTTCAAAGTCTGACTCCACCGTTGCCTGATCGCGAGAGACGTATGGTTGAAATTGAATTAGACGGCAAGAAGGTGGAGGTCGCTCCGGGCAGCATGGTCATGCATGCTGCGGAGAAGGCGGGCACCTACATTCCGCACTTTTGCTACCACAAGAAACTTTCCATTGCCGCCAATTGCCGCATGTGCTTGGTGGAAGTGGAAAAGGCACCCAAGCCCATGCCCGCATGTGCCACGCCCGTGACGCAAGGCATGATTGTGCGCACCAAGAGCGACAAGGCCATCAAGGCACAGCAGTCGGTGATGGAGTTTTTGCTCATCAATCACCCATTGGATTGCCCTATCTGCGACCAAGGCGGCGAGTGCCAGTTGCAAGACTTGGCCGTGGGCTATGGCGGTACAGGTTCGCGCTACGAGGAAGAAAAGCGCGTGGTGCCACACAAGGATGTGGGCCCGCTGATCTCCATGGAGGAGATGACACGCTGCATCCACTGCACCCGCTGCGTGCGCTTTGGCCAGGAAATGGCCGGCGTGATGGAGCTGGGCATGGTCAACCGCGGTGAACACTCCGAGATCACGACCGTGATCGGCGACACCGTGGACTCCGAGCTGTCGGGCAATATGATCGATTTGTGCCCTGTCGGCGCATTGACCAGCAAGCCGTTCCGTTACAGCGCCCGTACCTGGGAGCTGTCGCGCCGCAAATCGGTTTCGCCCCATGACTCCACCGGTGCCAACCTGATTGTTCAGGTCAAGAACCACAAGGTCATGCGCGTCGTTCCTTTTGAGAACGAGGCTGTCAATGAGTGCTGGATTGCTGACCGTGATCGCTTCTCCTACGAAGCGCTCAACAGCGACGAACGCCTGACACAGCCCATGCTCAAGCAAGGCGGTGAATGGAAGACTGTCGACTGGCAGACTGCCCTGGAATATGTGGCCAATGGCCTCAAGCAGATCAGGGAGCAGCACGGTGCACAAAGCATCGGTGCCCTGGTCAGCCCCCACAGCACCTTGGAAGAGCTGTTCCTGACAGGTCAGTTGCTGCGCGGCATGGGCAGCGACAACATCGACTGGCGTCTGCGCCATGCGCAGTTCAATGCTGCCGAAGGCGTGCGTTGGCTGGGTACCTCGATCGAATCGCTGTCGGACTTGCAAGCCACCTTGGTGGTGGGCTCCAACCTGCGAAAAGACCATCCTTTGTTTGCCCAGCGTATTCGCCAGGCGACGAAGAAGGGTGCACAAGTCTTTGCCTTGAATAGCCAGGTATATGACTGGGCCATGCCGGTCACGGCGTCGGTCGTGGCAGCGCAGGACTGGGCACAGGCGCTGGCAGATATTGCTGCAGCAGTGGCGCAGGCCAAGGGTGTGCAAGCACCAGTGACTGCACAGACCAATGCGGAAGCCGAAGCCATTGCACAGGCCTTGTTGTCTGGCGAACGTACTTCGATTCTGTTGGGCAATGCGGCCGCACATCATGCGCACGCTGCGCAGTTGCTGTCGTTGGCCAACTGGATTGGCACACACACGGGCGCCACGGTTGGCTACCTGACGGAAGCTGCAAACACCGTGGGTGCGCAGTGGGTGCAGGCGCAGCCACAGGTTGGCGGCTTGAATGCTGCGCAGATGGTGGCGGGCGGTTTGAAGGCCGTGATGCTGCTGAACAATGAACCTGCTTTGGATTCCGCAGCCGGTCAGCAAGCGCTGCAAGGTCTGAACAAATCCGAGATGGTGGTGACGCTCAGCCCCTTCAAGGCCAATTTGGAAATCAGCGACGTGTTGCTGCCCATTGCGCCGTTCTCTGAAACTTCGGGTACGTTTGTGAATGCCGAAGGCCGTGTACAAAGTTTCCATGCGGTGGTGAAGCCTTTGGCTGAAACCCGCCCAGCATGGAAGGTGCTACGCGTCTTGGCCAACCTTTTGGGTGTACCTGGCTTTAACTATGAGTCCTCGCAAGACGTGCTGGCTGTGGCGATTGGTACAGGCGTTGCTGCGGTACCCGCATCCGCGCTGAGCAACGCCACCCAAACCGCTGCACAAGTGATGGGCGGTGCTGTCGCAGAACCTGCAGTGGCAAGCATTTATCAGCTCGACAGCATTGTTCGCCGTGCAACATCGCTGCAATTGACGGCGGATGCACGTCAGGCACAAGTGGGAGGTGCCGCATGATTGGCGAACTCAAGATTGCAGGCGCAGGCCTGATGGATGCGGCTTGGTGGACTGATGCGGCTTGGCCTGTCATCTGGATTTTGCTGGGCATCATCGCTATCGTGGCGCCGTTGATGATTGCAGTGGCCTATCTGACCCTGTGGGAGCGCAAGTTCTTGGGCTGGATGCAAGTGCGTCCGGGTCCTAACCGTGTGGGTCCTTGGGGCTTGCTGCAGCCCATGGCTGACGGCTTGAAGCTGCTGACCAAAGAGCTGATCATGCCCACGGTGGCATCTAAGGGGCTGTTCTATGTAGGCCCGGTGATGGCCATCATGCCGGCCTTGGCTGCATGGGTGGTGATTCCTTTCGGCCCTGAAGTTGCCTTGGCGAACGTGAATGCAGGTTTGCTGCTGGTCATGGCGATCACCTCGATTGAGGTGTACGGCGTGATCATTGCGGGCTGGGCTTCTAACTCCAAGTACGCCTTCTTGGGTGCGCTGCGTGCCTCGGCTCAGATGATCAGCTATGAAATTGCCATGGGCTTTTGCTTCTTGGTGGTGATCATGGTGACTGGCAGCATGAACCTGACGCAGATCGTGCTGAGTCAAAGTCAAGGGCAGTTCGCCAGCATGGGCTTGAGCTTCCTGTCTTGGAACTGGTTGCCACTGCTGCCGATCTTCTTTGTCTACCTGATTTCGGGGGTTGCGGAAACCAACCGCCACCCGTTTGACGTGGTGGAAGGTGAGTCAGAAATCGTGGCTGGCCACATGGTCGAGTACTCGGGCATGGGCTTTGCGATCTTCTTCCTGGCCGAATACGCCAGCATGTGGCTCGTATCGATCTTGGCGGTCACCATGTTCTTGGGTGGCTGGTTGCCGCCGATAGAGGCCTTGTCCTTTATTCCAGGCTGGATCTGGCTGGCTGCGAAAACAGCGTTTGTCGTGAGTCTGTTTATCTGGATTCGCGCCACATTCCCGCGCTTCCGTTATGACCAGATCATGCGTTTGGGCTGGAAGATATTCATCCCTGTCACCTTGGTGTGGCTGGTCATCGTGGGTGCTTGGTTGCACTCGCCTTGGAACATTTGGAATTAAGCGGGGACACCATGGCTGCTGTTGCTGCTACACCTTTTTCGATCAAGGATTTCTTCAAGAGCTTCATGCTCGTGGAACTGTTCAAGGGCATGGCCCTGACCGGTCGCAAGGCATTCTCGCCCCGCGTCACGATCCAGTTTCCCGAAGAAAAAACACCTCTGTCACCACGTTTTCGTGGTCTGCATGCTTTGCGCCGTTATGACAACGGCGAAGAGCGATGCATTGCGTGCAAGCTGTGCGAGGCCGTGTGTCCCGCAATGGCAATCACGATTGAGTCTGACGTGCGTGACGATGGCTCTCGCCGTACGACGCGCTACGACATCGACTTGACCAAGTGCATCTTCTGCGGCTTCTGCGAAGAAAGCTGCCCCGTTGATTCGATTGTGGAAACACACATCTTCGAATACCACGGCGAAAAGCGTGGCGACCTGTACTTCACCAAGGACATGTTGCTGGCTGTAGGTGACCGCTACGAAGCCGACATCGCTGCTGCCAAGGCAGCCGATGCCAAATACCGCTAAAGCGGCTCCTGATCCAGAAAGACTCGAATCATGGACGCCAAAACTGGTTTCTTTTATCTCTTCTCGGCAGTGCTGCTGTTTGCAGCCTTCCGTGTCATCACCTCGCGCAATCCGGTGCATGCGGTGTTGAATCTGATCCTCGCGTTCTCCCAAGCCGCTGGCATCTGGTTGTTGCTCAAGGCAGAGTTCTTGGGTATTGCCTTGGTAGTGGTGTATTTGGGCGCTGTGATGGTGCTGTTTATGTTCGTGGTGATGATGCTGGACATCCGCATTGACCGCGTACGACAAGGCTTCTGGAAACATTTCCCCATTGCCGCCTTCGTTGGCGCTTTAGTGGCCTTGGAAATGGCCTTGGTACTGATGGCGGGCTTTGGCTCGGTGGATGAGGCCAAACCTGTGGCAGAGATGCTGAACAAACAGGGCGAGGTCATCCCTTATTCGAATACCTTGGCACTGGGCCGTTTGCTCTATACCGAGTATTTGTACCCCGTTGAAATCGCAGCCGTTCTGTTGCTGGTAGCGATGATCACTGCCATTGCGCTGACCATGCGCAAGCGTAAAGACACAAAAGCAATCAACCCGGCCATTCAAGTGCGCGTGCGCGCTGAAGACCGCATCAGCCTGGTCAAGATGGCGCCCACCCAGGCTGCTGTTGCCCCGGTGGCTGAGGGTGAGGTTGCTGTGGAGGAGAAAAAATGACGCTTACACTCGGGCACTTTCTGACGCTGGGGGCGATGCTGTTCGCCATCTCGGTGATTGGTATTTTTCTGAACCGGAAAAACCTGATCGTCCTGCTGATGTGTATCGAAATGATGCTCTTGGCCGTCAACACCAATTTCGTGGCCTTCTCGCACTATCTGGGCGATATGCATGGCCAAGTGTTTGTGTTCTTCATCCTGACGGTTGCGGCCGCAGAGTCGGCGATTGGCCTGGCCATCCTGATCCTGCTCTTCCGTAACAAGTCCAGTATCAATGCGGAAGATCTCAACACCCTCAAGGGTTGAGTCGCCGGTATTTGCAAGGTTCTGAAGAATGAGTCAAACACTTTCTGCATCCATGCTCTTGGCAGTACCGCTGGCTCCGCTGGCGGGTTCTGTTCTTGCAGGCATATTCGGCACCGCTTTTGGTGGCAACAAGTTCGGTCGTGGCATCAGCCACTCGCTAACCATCTTGGGCGTGCTGATCTCTTTCATCTTGTCGGCCCTGGTATTCCAGTCGGTGGTTTTCGACGGCGCGCGCTTTGACCAAACCATCTATGAGTGGATGACGGTTGGCAGCCTGAAGATGGAAATCGGTTTTCTGATCGACTCCATCACCGCCATGATGATGTGCGTGGTGACCTTTGTGTCGCTGATGGTGCACATCTACACCATGGGCTATATGGAAGAAGACGACGGCTACAACCGCTTCTTCTCGTACATCTCGCTGTTCACCTTCTCCATGCTGATGCTGGTGATGAGCAACAACCTGCTGCAGCTGTTCTTCGGCTGGGAAGCCGTGGGCTTGGTGTCCTACCTGCTGATTGGTTTCTATTTCAAGAAGCCCACCGCCACCTTTGCCAACATGAAGGCCTTCTTGGTCAACCGTGTTGGTGACTTTGGTTTCATCTTGGGTATTGGTGTAATTGCCGCGTACACCGGCACGCTGAACTACAGTGAAATCTTTGCCAAGCTGCCTGAATTTGCCACGCAAACGCTGCCAGGCACGGACTGGTCGCTGGCCACGGTGACGGCAATTTGCCTGTTCGTCGGCGCCATGGGTAAATCTGCGCAGTTCCCACTGCACGCTTGGTTGCCTGATTCCATGGAAGGCCCCACACCTATCTCAGCGCTGATTCACGCCGCCACCATGGTGACGGCCGGTATCTTCATGGTCTCGCGCATGTCGCCGCTGTATGAGCTGTCGGATGTGGCGCTGAACTTCATCTTGGTGATTGGTTCCATCACGGCCCTGTTCATGGGTGTTTTGGGCATTATCCAAAACGACATCAAGCGCGTGATTGCGTACTCCACGCTGTCGCAACTGGGCTACATGACCATTGCGCTAGGTGTTTCGGCTTACTCCGTGGCCTCTTTCCACCTGATGACGCACGCTTTCTTCAAAGCGCTGCTGTTCCTTGGAGCGGGTTCGGTCATCATGGGCATGCACCACAACCAAGACATTCGCTGGATGGGTGGCGTGCGTAAGTACATGCCCATCACCTGGATTACGTTCTTGCTGGGTAATCTGGCGCTGATCGGTACGCCGTTCTTCTCCGGTTTCTACTCCAAAGACGCCATCATCGAAGCGGTGCACGCATCGAATTTACCGGCTGCTGGTTTTGCCAACTTTGCGGTGCTGGCGGGTGTGTTCATTACAGCGTTCTACTCGTTCCGTCTGTACTTCCTTGTGTTTCACGGGAAAGAACGTTACGACCAAAATCCCGATGCGCACCACGATGACCACCACGCTCACGACGGCCACGGCCACGATGCCAAGCCGCATGAGTCGCCTTGGTCGGTGACAGCGCCTTTGGTGTTGCTGGCGATTCCTTCCGTGGTGATTGGTGCGATTGCGCTGATGCCTATGCTGTTTGGCGGCTTCTTTGATGGTGTGATCTTTATTGACCATGCCAAGCACGGCGCCATGACTGAATTGGCAGGCAAGATCCACGGCTGGTTGCCCATGGCTTTGCACGGCTTCCAGACCGCACCGTTCTGGTTGGCACTGGCTGGTGTGGCCGTGTCCTACTTCTTCTACATGGTCAAGCCCGAGATTCCTGCCGCCATCATGGCTGCGTCCAAGAAGATCGGTCTGTACCAGGCACTGGAAGGCAAGTACGGCGTGGACTGGGTCTACGAGAACATCTTTGCCCGTGGTTCGCGTGTCCTGGGTACGGTGTTCTGGAAGGCTGGTGACCAGGCAGTGATCGACGGTGTGGTTGTCAACGGCTCCTGGAAGCTGGTGGGCAAGATCGCATCGGTGATTCGCTGGTTCCAGTCGGGCTACATCTACCACTACGCGTTGGTCATGATTTTGGGCATCTTCTTGCTCATGACCTACTTCGTGTGGCTCAACAAGTAAGGAAGAACAAAAATGGGATTGTTGAGTCTTGCCATTTGGACACCCATCGTCTTCGGTGTCCTGCTACTTGCCTTCGGTAAAGACAGCTGCGCGCGTGGCGTGCGCTGGGTGGCACTGATTGGCTCCATCTTGGGACTGGTCGTGACCATTCCCTTGATTAGTGGTTTTGATACCAGCTCCGCGAACATGCAGTTCGTTGAGAAGTTCATGTGGATTGAGCGCTTTAGCATTCAATACCACTTAGGTCTGGACGGCCTGTCCATGTGGTTTGTGCCTTTGACGGCCTTCATCACTGTGATTGTGGTGTTGGCCTCCTGGGAAAACATTACGGAGCGTGTGAACCAGTACATGGGTGCGTTCTTGGTGCTATCGGGCCTGATGGTTGGCGTCTTCTGCGCGCTGGACGGCTTGCTGTTCTACGTATTCTTTGAAGCCACCTTGATCCCCATGTACCTGATCATTGGTATCTGGGGCGGCCCCAACAAGATCTACGCGGCCTTCAAGTTCTTCTTGTACACCTTGATGGGCTCGCTGCTCACCTTGGTGGCCATCATCTATTTGTACAACCAGTCGGGTGGCAGCTTTGATATCCAGGCATGGCACCAACTGCCTTTGGGCATGTTGCCGCAAACGCTGGTGTTCTTTGCCTTCTTTGCTGCTTTTGCGGTGAAGGTGCCTATGTTTCCGTTCCACACGTGGTTGCCCGATGTACACGTGGAAGCGCCTACGGGTGGTTCCGCCGTGCTGGCGGCCATCATGCTCAAGCTCGGTGCTTACGGTTTCCTGCGCTTTTCCATGCCCATCGCACCCGATGCAGCACGTGAATACGCATGGTTGATGATCGCCTTGTCCCTGATCGCCGTGGTCTATGTGGGCATGGTGGCTTTGGTGCAAAAAGACATGAAAAAGTTGGTGGCGTACTCGTCTGTAGCGCACATGGGCTTTGTCACTTTGGGCTTCTTCATCTTTAACGACCTGGGTGTGTCCGGTGGCATTGTGCAAATGATTGCCCATGGCTTTGTGTCCGGCGCTATGTTCTTGTGCATTGGCGTGCTGTACGACCGCGTGCATTCGCGTGAAATTGCGGCCTACGGCGGTGTGGTGAACACCATGCCAAAGTTCGCCGCATTTGCACTGCTGTTTGCCATGGCCAACTGCGGCTTGCCAGCTACGGCAGGTTTCGTGGGTGAGTGGATGGTGATCTTGGGTGCAGTGCAGTTCAATTTCTGGGTGGGACTATTGACCGCGACGGCGCTGATTTTCGGTGCTGCCTATACCTTGTGGATGTACAAACGCGTGTACTTGGGCCCTGTGGGCAACGACAACGTGAAGAATTTGCAAGACATCGGTTGCCGCGAGTTCTTGGTGCTGGGCATATTGGCTGTGGCGGTGTTAGCCATGGGCATTTATCCCAAGCCGTTTACGGATGTGATGGATCCTTCGGTGGTGCAACTGCTCAAGCACGTTGCCCAATCCAAGCTTCCTTGACCAGACTGAATTGAGAGATTGAGATGATTGACAACATCAGCTGGCTTTCGATCTACCCTGAGATCGTGCTCTTCGTCATGGGGTGCGTGATTACATTGGTGGACTTGGGTGTGAAAAGCGCTCGCCGCACCGGCACTTATGTGCTGACTATGTTGACGCTGGCAGTAGTGGCTGTTTTGCAAGCCAACTATGCCCTCAGCGGTAACACCTTCTATGGCTGGGGCAACATGGTGGTCTCGGACGCCATGGGTAACTGGCTCAAGTGTTTCGCTACGGTGGCGATGATGGTGACCTTGGTCTATGCCCGCCCCTATGCAGCACAGCGTGACATGCTGCGCGGCGGTGAGCTGTTCAGCCTTTCGACCTTCTCGTTGCTGGGCATGTTCATCATGATCAGTGCCAATAACTTGCTCCTGATTTATTTGGGCTTGGAGTTGTTGACATTGGCCAGCTACGCACTGGTGGCCCTGCGCCGCGACCACACCCAGGCCACGGAAGGTGCCATGAAGTACTTCGTGCTGGGTTCACTGGCTTCGGGTTTCTTGCTGTATGGCATGTCCATGGTGTATGGAGCTACTGGCTCTCTGGATATCGGTGAAATCTTCAAGGCAATCAGTGCTGGTGAGATCAAGCACCAAGTCCTGGTGTTCGGTCTGGTGTTCGTAGTAGCTGGACTGGCGTTCAAGCTGGGCGCAGCACCCTTTCACATGTGGGTGCCTGACGTGTACCACGGCGCACCCACGGCTATCACGGCCTTGATCGGCGGCGCGCCCAAGCTGGCTGCGTTTGCCATCGTGATGCGCCTGCTGGTGGACGGCATGCTGCCCCTGGCCTTTGACTGGCAGCAAATGCTGGCGGTGCTGGCCATTGCTTCGCTGCTGGTAGGTAACTTTGCAGCGATTGCGCAGACCAACCTCAAGCGCATGCTGGCGTACTCCACCATCGCGCAAATGGGTTTTGTGTTGCTGGGTCTGATCTCTGGTGTCATCGGCGGTGAGATTGATCCTGCCCGTGCTGCCAACGCTTACAGCGCTTCCATGTTCTACGTGGTGACCTATGTGCTGACTGCACTGGCTACCTTTGGTGTGATCTTGCTGCTGTCGCGCGAAGGCTTTGAAAGCGAAGAAATCTCTGATCTGGCTGGCCTGAATCAACGCAGCCCGCTGTACGCCGGCATCATGGCTGCGTGCTTGTTCTCCATGGCGGGTATCCCACCGCTGGTGGGCTTTTATGCCAAGTTGTCTGTGCTGCAAGCGCTGGTGGCTTCGGGTCAAAGCTTCTACATCGGTTTGGCCGTCTTCGCGGTGGTGATGTCGCTGATCGGTGCGTTCTACTACCTGCGTGTGGTCAAGGTCATGTACTTTGACAAGCCTTTGACAGCCACCACCGTGTCTGCCCCTTGGGATGTGCGCGCGGTGTTGACTGTGAACGGTGCACTGGTCTTGATCCTGGGCATTGTTCCTGGCGGTTTGATGACGTTGTGTGCAGATGCCATGGTTCGTGCTCTGGCATCCTGAACCATAATGTGAAGCGTGACTCAAACCGCTTCCATTTGGCTAATTATTTTGGCGGCCCTGGTGGCCGCCAATTTGCCTTTTATGAATGAACGCTGGCTCGCTGCCGGCCCTGTAGCTGCTCCGCACAAGCCCTTTTGGGGGCGATTGGCGGAGTTGTTTGTCTTGTACCTGCTGGTCGGTGGCCTGGCACTGGCGTTAGAGCGTCGGGCTGGTCAAATCTATCCGCAGGGCTGGGAGTTCTATGCCATTACAGCCACGCTGTTTGTGACATTGGCCTTCCCCGGCTTTGTCTACCGTTACCTGGCAAAGCGCCGCAGCTAATATTTGCGACCACCTGATGAGGCAGAGCTTGGCTCTGCCTTTTTTTCATTCTTGCCTTTGATGATGTTGGTGCGCCATGAAAGTGTTTGATCTGTTGTGCCCGCAAGACCATGTGTTTGAAGCTTGGTTTGGCTCGGAAGCTGACTTTCGCAGCCAGATGGAGCGCAGTATGGTCGAATGCCCCCTGTGTGGCAGTGCCCAGCTGCGCAAAGGCCTGAGTGCCCCGCGCTTGAATCTGGGGGCGAAACCTCCCGAGAAAACAGCGCAAACTGCAGCAGCATCTGTTCCAGCCGTTGCTTCGCACACGCAGGTAGATCGGCAGAAACTGCATGCCATGCAGGCAGCTTGGCTGGAGGTATCGCGCAAGATTGTTAAGACGACAGAGAATGTCGGCGATCAATTCGCAGACGAAGCATTGCGTATGCACAGAGGCGAAGAGCCAGAGCGTCCCATCCGTGGGCAAGCGACCCCTACACAGGCGATGGAATTGCTGGAGGAGGGTGTGCCGCTCCTGCCTCTGGCGCTGCCTGCATCCAGCAAAGAGACGTTGCAGTAATCCAATGGCTTGAAACGGCTTGTGCGTGCTACGGCTGTCTACGGTGTGTAACTTTCCAGCAATTGTTAGAAAGTCTCTATCGTTCCAGCACTGAGAAAGCGCCAGTTTTTAGGTCGTGAGATGGATGAAGCAAACGGTGCATCTAAAACAGTAGCTGCTCGCCTTGGTTGTTCAACGGTTTCAGCGAGAAAACTATCTGAAGTCCTTATCTTTCCAGGGCATGCAGCTCTCATTATTTCTTCGTGGAGCGAAGAGCAAGCGTCCAATGCTTGTTCTTTGATGCTTACAGAATGCTGTTATTCGTCCCACCGAAGACATTGTTTAAAGCGCATGAAGTGAGCAGTTGCTATTTTTGTATGCGTTGTGCTTCATAGATAAATCTAGAATTATTTGGAAAATAGGGTTTGTGCCTAGGTTGTAAGTCTTAGGCGTAACTCCTAGGGGCTGTAAGAAAAGCCGCACTTACGATGCATTGCAACATGAGCAATGGTGCAGCGCTTCGTGCAGTGGAAATCACAGCCCTTGGCGTCGCACCTCAACTACGGAGCAGTTTGGGCGCAATGAGCGACGTTATTCTTCAAACCACCAACCTCACCAAAGAGTTCAAAGGCTTCACTGCGGTGAGCAATGTGAACCTTTCGGTGCAACGCGGCAGCATCCACGCGCTCATCGGCCCCAATGGGGCGGGCAAGACCACTTGCTTTAACCTGCTCACCAAGTTTCTAGAGCCCACTTCGGGCGAGATTCGTTTCAACGGCCAAGACATCACCCGTGAGGCGCCAGCACAAATTGCGCGCAGGGGGGTGATTCGCTCCTTCCAGATTTCCGCCGTCTTTCCGCACCTGACCCTGATGGAGAACGTGCGCATCGGCCTGCAGCGCAAGCTGGGTACGGCCTTTCATTTCTGGAAGAGCGAGAAAACGCTCAACCAGCTCAATGGCCGTGCCATGCAATTGCTGGCCGAAGTAGGGCTGGACGACATGGCCGATGAAGTCACCGTGAACCTGCCTTATGGCCGCAAGCGTGCGCTGGAAATTGCCACCACGCTGGCGATGGAGCCTGAACTCATGCTGCTTGATGAACCCACGCAGGGCATGGGGCATGAAGATGTGGATCGCGTCACGCAACTCATCAAAAAAGTCTCGGTGGGTCGCACCATCTTGATGGTGGAACACAACATGAAAGTCATCGCCACCATTGCTGACCGCATCACGGTGCTGCAGCGCGGTGCGGTGCTGGCGGAAGGCGCTTACGAAGAAGTCTCCAACAATTCTTTGGTGATGGAAGCCTATATGGGTACGACCGATGGCCAGCTGCAAGGAGCGCACTGAGATGACGACCCCTGCACTTGAAATCCGTAATCTCGAAGCCTGGTATGGCGAATCCCACGTGCTCCACGGTGTGGACATCGTGGTGCAACCCGGGGAGGTGGTCACGCTGCTGGGCCGCAACGGCGCAGGGCGCACATCCACTCTGCGCGCTGTGATGGGTTTGACAGGGGCACGCAAAGGCTCAATCAAGATCCACGGGCAAGAGACCATTGGTTTGCCGACCCACAAGATCGCCCACTTTGGCGTGGGCTACTGCCCCGAAGAGCGCGGCATTTTCTCCAGCCTGTCGTGCGAAGAAAACCTGCTGCTGCCGCCCGAACTGAACACGGGCCACGAAGGCATGAGCGTGGCAGAGATCTACGCCATGTTTCCCAACCTGGAAGAACGCCGCCACAGCCAGGGCACGCGCTTGTCGGGCGGTGAGCAGCAAATGCTGGCGGTAGCGCGCATCTTGCGCACCGGCGCGCGCTTGCTGTTGCTTGATGAAATCTCGGAAGGCCTGGCCCCGGTGATCGTGCAAGCGCTAGCTCGCATGATCCACACGCTGCGCGCCAAGGGCTACACCATCGTCATGGTGGAGCAGAACTTTCGCTTTGCTGCGCCCCTGGCCGACCGTTTTTATGTGATGGAGCACGGTCGCATTGTGGAGACCTTTGTGGCTACACAGCTGCAAGAAAAGATGCCCGTGCTCACCGAATTACTGGGCGTTTAAGCCCGCTATTGCGCGTTCACGGAAGTTTGCTACCCAACAACAACTAGGAGAATTTATGCACGCAATTCGCACACCTTTGACTGCGCTGGCCCTATCGCTGGCCGTGGCCGGCTTGGCCCAGGCGCAGGGCGCTGACAAAGTAAAAATCGGCTTTATCACCGACATGTCCAGCAACTATGCCGACGTAGACGGTAAAAACGGCGCGCTGGCCATTCAGATGGCGATTGATGATTTTGGCGGCAAGGTGCTGGGCAAACCGATTGAGTTGCTGACGCAAGACCACCAGCACAAGCCCGACATCGCCGCCACCAAGGCACGTGAGTGGATTGACACGCAAAACCTGACCATGCTGTTTGGCGGCACCAACTCTGGCGTAGCGCTGGCGCTGGCCAAAGTAGCGCAAGAAAAAAAGCGTGTCTACATCAACAACGGCGCTGGTGCTTCTGCACTGACCAATGAGCAATGCACGCCCTACACCATCCACTACGCGTATGACACGGTGGCGCTGGCCAAGGGCACGGGCGGCGCGGTAGTGGACAACGGAGGCAAGGATTGGTACTTCCTTACGGCTGACTATGCCTTTGGCCACTCACTGGAGGCCGACACAGCCAGCGTGGTCAAGGCCAAGGGCGGCACTATCAAGGGCAGCGTGCGCCATCCTCTGAATGCTTCGGATTTTTCCAGCTTCTTGCTGCAGGCACAAAACTCCAAAGCGCAAATTCTGGGGCTGGCCAATGCCGGGGGTGACACCATCAATGCCATCAAGGCAGCGCGTGAGTTTGGCATTAACAAGAGCATGAAGATGGCGGGCTTGCTGGTGTTTCTGACCGACATCCATTCGCTGGGTCTGAAGAACACCGAAGGTCTGTTGCTGACCACCAGCTGGGACTGGAACCTGAACGACGAAACCCGTGCGTTTGGCAAGAAGTTCATGGCCAAGACCAAGCGCATGCCTACCGACGTGCAGGCCGCCAACTACTCGGCCACCACCAATTACCTCAAGGCAGTGGAGAAAGCCGGCACTGTAGATGCCGACAAGGTCATGGAAGTGCTCAAAAGCACCCCGCTTAAGGATTTCTATGCCGAAGGCGTGATTCGCCCTGATGGCCGCTACGCCCACGATATGTACCTCATGCAAGTGAAGTCACCCGCTGAATCCAAAGAAGCGTGGGACTACTACAAGGTGGTGACCAAGCTCTCGGCAGATCAAGTCTGGACCACCAAGGCAGAAAGCAAGTGCGCGCTGTGGAAATAACAGCTTTGATGGCTGGCCGCTGATTCACCGCCACCGCACTCGTTTTTGTGCTCCTCGCTCCCTATCGTGTTGGTCGCCCATTTGGGCATTGGTTTCTCAAGGCGTCAGCCACATCACCCAGGAGACAAGGCAATGACTAAGCAGCGTAACTTCACCAAACTGGCCCTCATGCTGGGGGCCGCAGGCCTTATGGCCGCCACAGCCCATGCGCAAGCACCGTCGCAAGACAAGGTGCGCATTGGATTTGTGACCGACATGTCCAGCCTGTATGCCGACGTGGAAGGCAAAAACGGCGTGGTGGCCATGCAAATGGCCATTGATGACTTCGGCGGCAAGGTACTGGGTAAGCCGATTGAGTTGTTGTCGGCCGACCACCAGAACAAGGCAGACATTGCCGCCAGCAAGGCGCGTGAATGGATTGACACCCAGGGCATCAGTCTGATTTTCAGTGGCACCAACTCGGGCACCGCTTTGGCGGTTTCCCAAGTGGCCAACGAGAAAAAGCGTTTGCACGTCAACAATGGCGCGGGCACTTCGGCGCTGACCAATGAGCAGTGCAACCCTTACACCATTCACTACGCCTATGACACTGTGGCTCTGGCCAAAGGCACTGGCGGCGCAGTGGTGGAGCGTGGCGGCAAAGACTGGTTTTTTCTGACTGCTGACTACGCCTTTGGTCAGGCGCTGGAAGCGGACACTACGGCTGTACTGAAAGCCAAGGGCGGCACGGTCAAGGGCAGTGTGAAGCACCCACTCAATGCCTCAGATTTCTCCAGCTTCTTGCTTCAGGCGCAAAGCTCTAAAGCCCATATTCTGGGCTTGGCCAACGCTGGTGGGGACACCATCAACGCCATCAAGGCGGCCAAAGAATTCGGCATTGACAAGAGCATGAAAACCGCAGGTCTGCTGGTGTTCCTGACGGACATCCATTCTCTGGGGCTGCGCAATACCGCAGGCTTGCTGCATACCACCAGCTGGTACTGGGACATGAACGACGAATCGCGCAAATTTGCCGACAAGTTCTTTGCCAAAACCAAGCGCATGCCCACCGATGTGCAGGCGGCCGACTACTCCGCCATGTGGCAGTACCTGAAAGCGGTGGAGGCTGTCAAAACCACGGAATCTGACAAGGTGATGGCCTACCTCAAGAGCACGCCGCTGTCAGACTTCTATGCCAAGGGCAGCATCCGTCCAGATGGCACGTATGCCCATGACATGTACCTCGTTGAGGCCAAGTCGCCCGCTGAATCCAAAAAACCTTGGGACTACCTAAAGGTGTTGCAGACCTTGCCTGCGGACACCGTCTGGACCACCAAGGCCGAAACCAAATGCGCGCTCTGGAAGTAACGTGACCCACGCACGCCTGCCATAAGCGGGTGTGCGCGCCACACGCACAAGAGCAACCTCATTCACCCAATAGCGTCTCTCTCATGGAAATCTTCGGTGTTTCATTACCGGGCTTGCTCAGCCAGCTTTTGCTGGGGCTGGTCAATGGCTCGTTCTACGCAATTTTGAGCTTGGGGCTGGCCGTGATCTTCGGTCTGCTCAACGTGATCAACTTTGCGCACGGCGCACTGTTCATGCTGGGGGCCATGGTCACCTGGATGGGACTGAGCTATCTGGGCATCAACTACTGGGTCATGCTGGTGGTGGCGCCCATCGTCGTGGGCTTGTTCGGGGTGTTGATTGAGCGCTTCATGCTGCGCTGGATCTATAAGCTTGACCACCTCTATGGCCTGTTGCTCACGCTGGGCTTGTCGCTGCTCATTGAAGGCGTGTTCCGTTCCATCTATGGTGTCTCGGGCCTGGGCTATGACACCCCCGAGCTGCTCGAAGGCGCGACCAACCTCGGCTTCATGATCCTTCCCAACTACCGTGCCTGGGTGGTGGTTGCTTCGCTGGTGGTGTGTTTTGCCACTTGGTTTGTGATTGAGAAAACCCGTCTGGGCGCTTACTTGCGCGCAGGTACGGAGAACCCGCGTCTGGTCGAGGCGTTTGGTATCAACGTGCCGCTGATGGTCACTCTGACCTATGCCTTTGGTGTGGGTTTGGCCGCCTTTGCCGGGGTACTGGCAGCACCGGTGTACCAAGTGACGCCGCTCATGGGGCAAAACCTCATCATCGTGGTATTTGCCGTGGTGGTGATTGGCGGCATGGGTTCCATCATGGGCGCCATCCTGACCGGACTGGGTCTTGGCGTGATTGAAGGCTTGACCAAAGTGTTCTACCCCGAAGCTTCATCCACCGTGGTGTTTGTCATCATGGTCATTGTTCTGCTGATTCGCCCCGCTGGCCTGTTTGGCAAAGAGAAATAAGAAGGGGCACACACCATGAACTCTCAAAAACTTGCATTCTTTGGCTACGGCGTGCTGCTGCTGGCTCTGATTTTTGCCCCCTTCTTTGGCGCCTACCCCGTGTTTGTCATGAAGCTGATGTGCTTTGCACTGTTTGCTTCGGCCTTCAATCTGCTGCTGGGCTACACGGGATTGCTGTCATTCGGTCACGCCGCATTTTTGGGTGGCGCGGCGTACATGGCAGGCCATGCCATCAAGGTGTGGAGTTTCACGCCTGAGCTGGGCATGCTCCTGGGAACTTTGGGCGGGGCAGCATTGGGCTTGCTGGCGGGCTGGCTGGCCATTCGCCGCCAGGGTATTTACTTTTCGATGATCACACTGGCGCTGGCGCAGATGCTGTTCTTTGTAGCGCTGCAAGCCCCGTTTACCGGCGGCGAAGACGGCCTGCAGGGCGTGCCGCGCGGCAAGCTGTTTGGCGTGCTGGATTTGAGCAGCGACCTCACCATGTACTACGTGGCGCTGGTGGTCTGTGTGCTGGGCTTTTTGGTGATTGTGCGCACAGTGCATTCGCCCTTTGGCCAGGTGCTCAAAGCCATCAAGGAAAACGAGCCGCGCGCAATTTCCTTGGGCTATGACGTGGGCCGCTTCAAGCTGCTGGTGTTTGTCCTGTCTGCCGCCATTACCGGCTTGGCCGGTTCACTGAAAACCGTGGTGCTGGGCTTTGCCACGTTGTCGGATGTGCACTGGACATCGTCGGGCCACGTGGTGCTGATGACGCTCATGGGTGGCATGGGTACGCTGTCCGGACCCATTGTAGGTTCTGCCATCGTGGTGGCGCTGGAAAACAAGATTGGCGACTTTGGCAGCTTCATGTCCAAGCTCACCGGCGTGGAATGGTTTTCCACGCTGGGTGAATCCGTCACCATCGTCACCGGCTTTATCTTTGTGATTTGTGTGCTCGCCTTCCGCCGTGGCGTGATGGGTGAAGTCATCGCTTGGCTGGCGCGCCGTAAAGGTGGCAGAAAAGTGCTGTAAGCCGTGCCGCTGACACGCTAAGAATAAGAAAACCGCCCTCGGGCGGTTTTCTTATGTGCGCGATATGGGTATGGAGGATGCTTTCAGGCCGGAGCTGGCTTTAAGGGGAGCAGGGCACCAAGGCTTTGGCCAATTGCACATGGGCAGGGCCATCCGTTTGGGCAGGTTGCTGGTTCTTCGCAGCCAGATAGTGGTGGGTGTACACCTCCAGATACTGCTCCAGCACCTGGCCTGCATGGGCATCGCGTGCGTGCTGGCTGAGTTCCAGACACAAGGCCGCCACCTCGCTGGTGCAAAAGTGGTCTTCGCGTTTGGAGCGACGCAATTGGTAGCGCGAGATTTGCTCAGGCTTGAGGCTCAGCACCGGAAAGCCATCCAGATACGGGCTCTTGCGAAACATCTTGCGTGCCTCTGACCATGTGGCGTCCAGCAAAATAAACAATGGTCGCTTAGCGGGGCTGACAGCCTCTGCAGGCAAGCTGGTTACTACACGCTCCGGCAACTGGGCATATTCGCTGGGAAACACCACATAAGGCTGCCACTGCGGATCGTTAAGCAAGGCAGTCAGGCCAGCATCAACCTCCAGACGGCTCCAGCCAAAGGCAAAGGTGTCTTGCACCACATCGGCAATCAGCCAGCCCGTGTTGCTGGGCTTGAGCGGCTCTGCGTCGTGCATAAGCAGGCACATGCCCGCCGTGGTGGGCAAAGACGGGCGCAAAGCACACAGGCAATGCGAAGGGCGCAAGCGGCAGCCTTCGCAGCGTTCCCCCTTGGGGCCGCCACGGGCTAAAAAAGGGCGCGTACTACGCGCAAGGCGAGCGGTGCGCAAACGCGCCACCGCATGGGGGAAGGACGGGGTAGAAGCAGACATGGTCAAGCGGCAGATTGTCGCAGTTGCGGCCCTCGGCTGCTGCGCACGACTCAGTGCCCGCCGCCCGCACACTCCAGCTCAAACACAGGCACCGCAGATTTGCGACTGAGCCACAAGCCACCGCCCAGTTCGCTGAAGTGGTGTTCCAAACCCTGGCGATACAGTGCAGCGCGGTGGCGGAACAGGCGCGTATCGGTCAAATCTTCATCAATGATGTCGCGCTCATAATCTTCGCGCGCTACGGCTTCCAGGTACAGCGCGCCATTAGAGAGCTTGCCCAGGTTATGCAAAGCACGCTTGAGGTCTGGCGGGCTTAAATACGGCAAGACACCTTGGCAGATCACCAAGTCAAAAGGCTGGCTGGCTTGGTAATCCACCACGGAGCCACGTTCCCAGCCAAAGCGGCCACACAGGTAATCACTGAACTCCACACCGTGGTAGCTACAACCGGGAAAATGCTGCTGCACCACATCCTTCCACAAGCCAATGCCGCAACCTACGTCCAGCACACGCGCCACTGGCACACGCAGGTACTTCAAATAACTGCACACAAAAGTGCCCAGCCGCTCAATGTGCTCTGGGTCTACCACGCTGGTCTTTTTGTCGAAATAAAAGCGCTCGTAGTACGCCTCGTCAAACCATTGGTCGCTTGCTGATTGCACTCGCCCTCCTTCAGGGATTGGGATATTTAAACAGCCTTGGAGTATGTGTCACAGGGCTTTTCGGCATGAGTCGGTGCGGAATAGAAGGTGGCCCGCATGACAAATTGAAGCCGCATAAGCCCGCTATTTACGCTTGCTTACTACCAAAAGTATGCATGACTTGCTTCTAAGTGACAATTTCGTTATAATCAATGCATTGTTTGCGCAAACAACGCTGTATCTCACACCAGCACTTCGAGTACTGCGAAGAAAAAAATACAAGTGACAGCTGCAGAGACGTTCTGCCGTAAAACGATGATCGCGTAAGAGTCATCGTCCACATACCTATACACAAAGCCCGCAGTTCGCGGGCTTTGTCGTTTTCTCCCTCACATGCTTTCCCGCAAATGGGGGGCGTACATGCGGTCGAGCGCCACGGCCAGACCTGCACCAATGATCAAGCAGATCAGCACCACGGGTAGATGCAGTTCATTGAGCATGCGCAGTGCACTGTGGGTCGGCAATAGCTCTCGCGTGGTGCAAACCACCTCGGCCGCTGCCATGCCTGTGTAATGCATGGCGCTTACCGCCATCCCCATGACCAGCGCCGCCAGAATGCGCGTTTGCTGGGTATTGGTCTGAAACGCCAGCCACAGCCCCGCCGTTGCTGCCACAAAGGCAATCAGCATCGACAGCAGCACCATGCTCCAATCCCACAGAAAAAAGCCGCCAAAGTACATGCTGTGCATGCCCAAGTAATGCATGGCACTGACGCCCAGGCCCAGCAGGGCCCCTGCCAGCATCAGACGCGGCACGCTGTAGGGGTTGCGCGCCACAATGCTCAGCCCGCCAGATGGCGGAGCCCACTGCTGCTATCAGTGAAAGAATGGTTTCAGGCACGGCGTAATTGACCTGCAACGGCAGATTCAGCGCCAGCTGACCAATAAAGTGCATGGTCCACACCCCAATGCCACCGAATGCAATACCTGCCACCAACAAGGTCGCGTTATAGATGCGGCTGCTGGGCACAATGGTGCGCTGTTCGGGCTGGCCAATAATCTTCTCAATCCGGTGGCTGGTGTGGGCCTCGCGGAACGTGTGCAGCTTATAGACCCCGGTCAAAGCGATATACGAACCCATCACCGCAAAACAATATGAAAGCACCACTAAAACAGGGTTGTAGCTGATCGGGATAATTTCATTCACGGTGGTGCTCCTGGTGGTGCTGCACAGGGCTGGAAAAAACGCATACATTCAAGTATTGCGTTTAATGAAGCTGAATAAAAACATTTTGCAACCAAAGAAAATAATTGTTGATATAAAAATACTTTGAAAAATATTCAGTAATAGTTTTTATAAAAATTCAGAAAATTTTTCCGAGAATATTTTGTTTTTATTATGGAAAAATTCTGTGTTTATTATTTTCGTTTGTAGTCATTAATCGATTGACTGATAAAAGGTATTTGCACTGCCCATTAAAAAGGCCACCTCGATGGTGGCCTTGGGCAGGTTAGCGCTGCGGGCGCTCAGATTCAAGCTTTGGGTGGGCGGTGCATCAGGCACACCTTGTTGCCCGATGGGTCACGCAGGTAGGCCAAATACAGCTTCATGCGCTCATCGCCACGCCAGCCGGGCGCATCTTCAATGGCTGTGCCACCGGCAGCCAGAGCTGCTTCATAGGCGGCGGTGGCTTGCTCTACCGACTCTGCCGCAAAGCCCAGCGTAAAGCCGTTTGCCGCTGTGGCGGGCTCGCCGTCGATGGGTGTGGTCACGCTGAAGGTATTGCCCGCATGGCGCCAGAAATAGCGGTGACGGTCTTGAAAGCCCGGCTTGGCACCCAGCGTGCCAAGCAGCGCGTTGTAGAACTTTACCGAGGCGTCGAGGTCATTGGCGCCGAGCATGATGTGGCTGAACATGGTGTGCGTGTCTCCTAGTGTTGTTGGTGAGTGTTCCGTGACAGATGCTAGAGCAGCACGGTCTGGCGGGCGTCGCGCAGGTGATGGGGTAGTTTGAAATTAATAGCTGTCTGCCCTTATGGATATTGGGCTAGAGGCTGTTTTTGCTTGTAATTGTTTTTTTGAGGGTGGCTGGTCGGGTGTCGGCCCGACGGCCGAGTAACTTTCTTATGGCGATAAGAAAGTCACCAAAGAAGCGCGTCTGCCGACGGCTGTCCGGCTGAACTCCCCGGCGCTCCTGCGTCGCTCTGATCAAACAGGCAGCCGGAGATTTGATTTTTTATATTGAAACGCGCGACGCTTGCGCGCGCGTGGTGCGTTGGCGCTGTGCTGCTAAGGGAATGTTTTTGTGATTTAAACCAAATAAGGGTCTAGCCCTTATGTAGCAATGGTAAGTAGCTATGGTTTATGAATAATGCAGAGCTTGTGCCCGTCCGGGTCACGCACATAAGCCAGATAGCGGCGGGGGCCACCGCCTTCGCGCCAGCCGGGGGGGTCTTCGATTTGGGTGCCGCCGTGGGCAAGGGCTGCGGCTACCGCTTGGTCAACCTGCTCGGGCGATGCTGCAGCCAAGCCCAGCGTAAAACCGTTGTAGTGCGTGGCAGGCTCACCATCTCTTGGCATGGCAATCAGCAGGCGAAAGCCGTTGTGACTCCACACAAAGCGGTCAAAACCATTGACATGAATGTGCGTGCTAGGCGCGGTGCCAAGTGCGCCCAGTACAGCGTCGTAGAAGCGGCGGCTGGCTTCGGGGTGGTTGGTGCCTAGGAGGAGATGGGTGAGCACAAGAAAATTAAAAATCTATATTGAATTGAAAATCTTCATCTATTGGGGTGCTCGATTTTAATATTAATGTTGGTCTTTTATCCATTTTTAAGGAGGTCTTCATATTCCTATTAACGTGGCAGTCGACAATGCATTTTTTGAATAAAGAGTCCTTAAATCTAGAGACGTCGCCGGTTTCCGGATAACAGTTTAATATATGGCCTGAATATTTGAAGCCTAAAGAATTGGATGATTGATTGCCTCTAGTAAGAGTTCCCTCAAGTCTATACCGATGATTATGTTGAAGGTGAGGTAGTAGAATATCTTCTTCAGATTCATTAACTATTGGAATAAAAAATGACTTTTCTTTTTCATCAATTGTTTCTTTATTTATTTTATCGTCATTTAATACGGCAATTTCAAATAATCTTTCTTTTTCAATTGGATTTACTATTTTGTGTACAATAGCTGGTGGCATTTTCTTATACCAGTCCAAAAATTCATTGTCTATTTCAATTTTTGTTCCATTAGGGAGTGTAATTAGCGTGTAAACGATACCATTCCTGGTTAATTTTTTTCCCTTTTCTATTTCTTCATTGGAAACTCCAAGTTTTTTGAGTTTTATAAAATCTACAAATGCATTCATGGATTTTGTGAGGATTTTTTTAAAGCTTACATCTTTGAAATCATTTTCTGCTATTTTTTCACCAGCTTTTTTTAAATATGATGCAGAAAAAATTCCACCACTTGTTAAAAGTAATGATGAAAATGGGTTGTCGACGATGGTAGCAATCCATGAACCTTCTTTTATTTTTACGGGAATCTCATATGGATTATCGATAAAATAAGAATGTTGTTTGGAGTTGAAAAATTTAATAATATCGTTAAAGCCCGATAGTGCGTTAGCCGCTGCTGCTAGATCAATAACACCATCTTTGGTTCTTTCTCCATAATATTTAATATATGCAAAATTTTCTTTTGTTAGATTTTTCATATTAAATTGACATTAAGAGATTTATTGATCTAGTCGCCGCCACATAAGCCAATTTGGATTCCATTTCCAAATCCTCTTGGTTCATCTTCTCTTTTGGCTCCGAAGTTAATACCGCCACCACCGGCCATTCCAGCCCTTTGCTGGCATGCATGGTCATCACTTTGATGGTGTTGTCTTGCGGCTTAAAGTCGCCGCTGCCTTTGCGCACTTTGTGCGGCATGCCTTTGCGGGCCAAGGCGCGGCTGCAGATGTCCATGCCGTCCCAGTCCCGGCACAGCACGGCCATCTCGCCCCAGGCGTGGCCTTGGGCGTGCTGCTCGGCTAATAGCTCTGCAATCTTGGCTGCGCGTTCGGGCAGGGTGGGCAGGTTGATGACGATGGGCTCTGGCCCTTCGCGCCCGCAGCCCATGGGGGCGAGCAGGGGGATGCCGTCTTCGTCCTTGGCGTCTTCTGCTTGGAGCATGCTGCCCGCCACTTGGTTGGCCAGTTGCAGAATCTGCCGCGTGTTGCGGTAGTTAATTTTGAGGATGGTGGTGCGGCCCATGGCTTGGATGCCCACGCTCTTCAAACTAAAGCCCATCTTGCCGCTGCGGCGGTAGATGCTTTGCGCATCGTCATACAGCAGGAGCAGGCTGTTGGTGTTAGGGCAGATCATTTGGGTGATGAGCTTGAGCCACTCGGGCGCAAAGTCATGCCCCTCGTCGATCAGGATGGCGTGGTACTGGCCTGCGGGGATGTGGCCTTTGTCCACGCTCTCGATCAGGCAGCGCACGTATTCATCCATCTTCGCGCCCACCTCCCAGTTGGCGGCGTAGGCGGGCAGTTGGTGGTAGGCCTTGAGCTGGGCATACACCCATTTGTGAAAGTGGCGCACGTGCACGCGCTCGCTCAGGCCTTTGTGCTCGATGTGCGCGGCCAGTTTGACGGCCAGCGGCTCGTTGTAGCAAAGCACCAAGATCGGTTTGCTGCCGGGGCCTTGGGTTTGCGCCAGATGCTCGGCGCGGTAGCCAAGGATCATGGTTTTGCCAGAGCCTGCCACGCCGTGGATAACGCGGTGGCCGTCGCCCAGGCTGCGGGCCAGTTGCTCTTGCTGCAAGTCCATCACGCGCATGATGTCGGGCAGGCGTTCTTCGGCAGCGTTTTCTGCGGCGGCTTGGGCGTTGTCGTCGGCAAACAGGTTGTGCTGCTCGGGCACGCGCACTTCGGGGAAGAGAATCCAGCGGATGCGGTCAAGCTGGGGCAGGGTGATGGCGCTATGACGGCCAAATTGGTGTGGAAACATGTTCCACAGCCGTTCCTGAAAGGCTTCAGGTTCGACGTTTTCAAACATTTCGTCTTGGCAGATGGCCAGCCTTGAAGGGATCGCGCCATCCAGACCTGCTGCGTCGAACTGCGCGCGAGTAATGCGCGTTAAGACTACGCCATAGCCCCAAGGGAAGATGGGCTTGCCTTTGTGAGGCCCGTCAATATGTTGCAGCTGTGGGTCTTGCCCCAAGGCGTTGATGACTTGGATAGCGCAGTGGCGGGCTTGGGTGAGCGGGTTGTTCACCGTTTTGGGCTGGCCCGTTGAGGTATCGAGAATCTCGAAGCTATCTCGGCTGGCGTATCGGATGGTGTGGGGGTGCCAGTCCTTGGTCTCCAAAATTAGCGCGCCGCGGTGCGGGTGCAGCACGACAAAGTCTGGGTGCGTGTGCTTGGGGCCAATGGGCACGTCGTACCAGAGCAGGTAGTCGTCCTCCAGCTTTTGCTCTAAACGTTCGGATAAGCGCTTTTCACCCGTTGTCATTCGGTGCAGGCACGTCCCCCGTGCCGGTATTTGCGTTGCCATGGCTGTCTCGCTGCATGCACCCCTGTTGGTCTGGGTGCTGGTTGTATCTATTCGTTGCAACGCTTATAGAAGCAAATGGCATGTGCCTCAACGCTGGCCTACCATCTGTCAGATTAGGACTACAGAAATTTTTTGGTGTTTTTTGGGGTTAGCCCTTGATAGGTAAGGGCAAGTAGCTATATTTATTGAATTTCTACCCATCGCAAACTCTGACAAGCGGCAGCTTTGGTACGCGTTTGTCGGGTGCTTAAGGGGCATACATTGACTTGTGCGCTGCTGTGTTGGCAGGCACCATGCGGTATGAGTGGCCCATGCTTGCAAATTTAGAAGGAAGAACCATGTCTGCACCCTACAAACCCATGTCTTTGCCCATCGCCCAAGTGCTTGATCCGCGCCTGTCGCAGGTGCTGGAGTACTGGCTGGGCGCAGAGCTGCCCTCCAACGAGAGCGCGCTGGCGCGCAAGGCGTTGTGGTTTACCAAATCCGAGGAGATGGATGAAGAGATTCGCCACCTCTTTGGCGGGCTGCTGCAAGAGGCTTTGTTGGGCAAATTGGATGCGGAGGCGATGGAGTCGCCGCTGGGTTTACTGGCGGTGTTGATCGTGCTCGATCAGTTCACGCGCAATGCCTACCGGGGCACGCCCAAGAGTTTTGCGGGTGACAAGCGGGCGCTGGAGTTGGCGCTCAAGGGCATTGATCGGGGCTGGGACGTGGAGGACACCATTCCTCCCGTCGCGCGCATTTTTCTGTACCTGCCGCTGGAGCATGCAGAAGATATGGAAATGCAGAACAACAGTGTGGTGGCGTTTGAGCAGCTGCACCAAGAGTCAGAGCCTGAGTTGCAGGATTTTTTTGCGGGCACGCTGGATTACGCGCACAAGCACCTGGATGTGATTGAGCAGTTTGGGCGCTTTCCCCACCGCAATGCCATTTTGGGACGCGAGAGCACGCCTGCAGAAAAAGCCTATTTGAGCCAGCCGGGCGCTGGTTTTTAGCGCAGCGGTAGCCACGGCTTTCTCGTTAAAAAGCCGCTTGGGCAGGAACCCAGGCGGCTTTTTTAATGTTTTAGGCCTCTAGCCCTTATGCAGCAAGGGCAAGTAGCTATCAATTGATGAATCATCCACCCTGCGCCGCGATGGCAAATGCCATTGCAGCGCAGAAAATCGATGGATTGGGTTGCTGAGCGAATTATGGTTTGGCGGTGCTGAACATGTCCTTGAAGCTTTCGCGCAGCACGTTTTTTTGCACCTTGCCCATGGTGTTGCGGGGCAGTTCTTGCTCAATAAAGCAGCGCTTGGGCACCTTGAAGTTGGCAAGCTGGCCTTTGATGGCGTTCAGAATTTGCTCGCCATCGAGCGTTGCGCCGGGTTTGGGGATCACGACTGCAACGCCAACTTCCCCAAAATCTGGGTGAGGCACGCCGACCAAGGCGCTTTCGGCCACGCCGGGCATGTCGTTGATGTAGCTTTCAATTTCAGCGGGGTAGACGTTGTAGCCGCCGCTGATGATCAAGTCTTTGCTGCGCCCGACGATGGTGACGTAGTCGCTGGCATCGATCTTGCCGACATCCCCAGTTTTGAACCAGCCATCGGCGGTGAACTCTTCCTTGGTCTTTTCCGGCATGCGCCAGTAGCCTTTGAATACATTCGGGCCTTTGACCTGAATGTTGCCAATCTCACCGGCTGGCATGGGTTGGCCCTGGTCATCGACGACGCGCAGTTGCACCTCAGGCAAAGGAAAGCCCACGGTGCCGCCCCGGCGGGTGGTCTGGTTGCCATAGCGCGCATCGGCCGCGTAGGGGTTGGAGGTGAGCATGATGGTTTCACTCATGCCATAGCGCTCCAAAATGGTGTGGCCGGTGCGCTCCTGCCATTCCTGGAAGGTCTCAATCAGCAGCGGGGCCGAGCCTGCAATAAACAGGCGCATGTGCCTGGCTTGCTCGCGGGTGAGCATGGGTTCGGCCAGCATGCGCACATACAGCGTGGGCACGCCCATGAAGACCGTGGCGCGTGGCATGGCGGCGATGACGGCCTTGGGGTCGAACTTGGCCATCCAGATCATTTTGCTGCCGTTAATCAGTGCGGCGTGGATGGCGACAAACAGCCCGTGTACGTGAAAAATTGGCAGTGCATGGATCAGCACATCACCACGCTGCCAGCCCCAGTAGTCTTTCAGCATCACTGCGTTGGATTGCAGATTGCCGTGCGTAAGCATGGCCCCTTTGCTGCGGCCCGTGGTGCCGCTGGTGTAGAGAATGGCGGCCACGTCATCGGGCTGCTTGCTCACGGGCGTTTGCGTGGTGGCGCAGCCTGCAGCCTGCTCCAGCAGGGTGCCGCTCTGGTCATCTCCCAGCGTCAGCACATGCTGGGTGCCAGCTTGCTGGGCGATCGGTGCAATGCGTGCCAGATTGGCAGGGGTGCAGACAAAAACGGCAGGTTCTGCGTTCTGCACAAAGTATTCAATCTCGGCGTTCTGGTAGGCCGTGTTCAGCGGCAAAAAGATAAAGCCAGCGCGCAAGCTTGCCAGGTACAGCAGCATGGCTTCCACCGACTTTTCCACCTGTACGGCAATGCGGCTGCCTTCAGGCAGGTTCAGGCCTTGCAGCAAGTTGGCCATCTGCGCGCTTCGTTCGTCCAGATCTTTCCAGCTGTAGTTCAGCGGCTGGCCACTGCTGGTAAAGGTTTCCACAGCGGTGTCTTGCAAGTCGCTGGGGAAAGCTTGGCGCAGGGCGTTAAAGAGGTTGTGGTGGGTCATGGCAGAAATCCAGGGTTCAAGCGAAACAGTCAGAGAAAGCGGTTGGTTTTAATCAGCTTGCACGGCAGGCAGCAAGCCCAGCTCCTGCAAGATGGCGCAGCGGTCTGCATCCAGCGCAGGCGGCTGGCGGCGCACGACGGCCTGGCCGGTGGTGTTTAGCAAGGGATTGCTGGCTACGCGCAGCGGTGTGCCAGCAGGCGTGGTGACCTCGGTCAGCATCTGGCGGGCCTGAACTTGGGGGTGTTCCACCATTTCGGCCACGGTCTGGTACAGGCCGGTGGGCACGCCGCTTTGTTCCAGCAAAGCAATCCAGTGCGCGCGCGGGGCTTGCTGCAGGCGCTGCTCCAGCAAGGCTTTCAGGGCTGCCTGGTGCTCACAGCGTACGGCGTTGTTGAGAAAGCGGGGGTCCTGTGCCAGTGCGGGCAGCGCCAGGATTTCGCACAGGCGTACAAAGGCGTTGTCGTTGCCGACGGCAATCACAAAGCGGCCATCCTGCGCGGCAAACACATCAAACGGCGCCATGGACGGGTGGCGCGTGCCAATGGGACTGGGCACAGAGCCGGATGCCTCAAGCCGGGCGACGGCATTTTCCAGCAGGGCCACCTGGCAGTCCAGCATGGAAATATCCAGCCGTTCGCCCTGCTGGGTGTGCATGCGGCGCATGAGGGCCGATTGCACCCCGATCACGCTGTAGAGACCCGCGGCCAGATCACCAATCGAGACACCTACGCGGCACGGGGCATCAGCCCCGTGGCCGGTCACACTCATCATGCCGCTCATGGCCTGCACGACCATGTCGTAAGCCGGCTGGCGGTGGTAGGGGCCCGTCTGGCCAAAGCCGGAGATGGAGGCCAGGATCAGCTGCGGATGGCGTGCATGCAGCATGTCCCAGTTGTAGCCCAGTTTTTCCAGTGTGCCGGGGCGAAAGTTCTCGACCAGAATGTCGGCGCGCTCAAGCAGGCGCTCAAAAATGACGCGATCTTCGGCGTTCTTGAGGTCGAGTGCGATCGACTCCTTATTGCGGTTCACCGACATGAAATAGGCGGAGACACCCTCTACAAACGGGCCGATGGCCCGCGCATCGTCGCCGCAGCCGGGCTGCTCCACCTTGATGACACGTGCCCCCAGATCGGCCAGCATCTGGGTGCAGGCAGGCCCGGCGAGCACCCGCGTCAAGTCCACCACGGTGATACCAGCCAGCGGCAGGGTCGCTGGGGTGGGCGCTGGCTGAGCGGCGTGCAATGTCACTGGGCAGCTCCATTTTTGGTGGCAGCCTGGGTAATGGCCAAGTATTTTTTGCCTTCATCGGCAGCCCATGCCTTGAACTGTGCGGGTGACTGCGAGGGGCTGGCAAGATTGCCCTGCTTTTCCAGACGGGCCTTCACTTCAGGATCATTGAGTACCTTGGTGCTGGCATCAAAAATCTTCTTGACCACGTCATCAGGCATGCCGGCGGGGCCATACAGGTTGTAAGAGATGGTGAAGTTGAAGTCAGGCAAACCGGCTTCCTTCATGCTGGGCAGCTCAGGGAATAGCGGCGAGCGCTCAGCGGTGGTGACGCCCAGAAGGCGAATCTTGCCCGCTTGCGCGAGTGGCAGCACGGAAGGCGGGGTGCCAAAGGTCATGTCCACATCGCCAGCGGCCACGGCTTGAATGGACGGAGCACCGCCTTTGTAGGGTACGTGCAGCATTTCAATGCCGAATGCATTTTCAAACGAAGCGCCCGCCAAGTGGGTAATGACGCCTGCACCGGATGAGGAATAGCTGAGCTTGGCGGGGTTCTTGCGCGCATGCTCCACCAGTGACTTCACATCTTTTTCCGGGAATTTTTCGCGGACACCAATCAGCATGGGCGAGTAAGCCCAGCGGGTGATCGGCGTGAAATGCTTGTCGGCGGTATAGCGCACGCTTTTGTAGAGCAACTGGTCAGAGCCGTTGAGGCTCACGGTAGCCAGCAGCAAGGTATGGCCATCCGGTGCGGCGCGGGCGGCCAAGTCAGAGGCGATGGTGGTGCCGGCGCCGGGCTTGTTTTCCACAATGATGGGCTGACCCAGCTCGTTGCCCAGCTTTTCGCTGATGACGCGTGCTACCGAATCAGCGCCGCCTCCAGGGGGAAAACCGACGAGCAAAGTAATGGGCTTGCTGGGGAAGCTCTGGGCCGCAGCCGCAGTGCAGATCAAGGTGCAGACTGCTGTGAGCAGGGTTTTGGTGGGCTTGGTGGTCATGGTTGTCTCCTTGGATTTTCTAGGGGTGTCAAACGGCAAAATGCCTTCTTGTTTGCGCAGGCTCTGCGGCCCGCTGCAAACGACACGGTTTACCGGCCTGTGAAGACCGGAGTGCGTTTCTCTTTCCACGCCAGGCCGCCTTCGGCCAGATCTTGAGAATGCAGGGTGCGTTCCACCTCGCGTTGAATGGCTTGGGGGTCGTGCTGGTTGCGTGCAATCAGGTTGAGGTGTTTTTTCATGCCACGCACCGCCAGAGGCGCCATGGCGCGCAGCGTGTTGCTGAGTTGGTCGACGGTGTCTTGCAGTGCTTCAGGCTCACACAGGTGGGTAAGGAAGCCGCAGGCCTTCATGTCGGCAGCATGGAGTTGCTCGCAAGTGAGGAACAGGCGCTTGGCAGTGTCCAGCCCCAGGCGGGTGACGTAGCGCTCCAGCCCTTGGGCATAGAAATGCAGCCCCAGGCGCGCAGCGGGCATGAACATGTTGGTGTGCTGACTCCCGATGCGAAAGTCGCAGGCCAGCACCAGATCGGTGGCGCCGCCATACACACCGCCTTGCAGTGCTGCGATAGTGACGGCGTGGCATTGCTCGAACGCATCCACCATTTCGCCGAAACTACTGCCGCTGTGCTGGCTATTTTTGATGTCTGATATATCATAACCACTGCAAAAATGCTTGCCTTCACTTTGCAGAATCAAGACGCGAATGTTGGAGTTTTTGTTGATAGTCTCTATGTGCTTGATCAGTTCCGGCAGATCTTCAGCAGCCAGCTTGTTGGCCATGCTGGGCCGGGAAAGTGTGATGTAGGCCACATCCTGATCAATTTTTAATTGTGGTTTCATTTTTTCAAAGCCATTAGATATATCAATAATTAAAGTATGAACAGACAAACGGCACCAATAGAGCAAACCCTTGATGGCGTCAGCCTGCAAGACCGCATCCGCATTGCGCTGGAAGAGGACATCAACCAGGGCCGTTTGCGCCCCGGGGATGCTTTGAAAGAGCAGCTTTTGTGCGAGCGTTTCCACGCCTCGCGAACGCCGATTCGTGAGGCTATTTTGCTGCTCAGTGCCCGCGGACTTATCGACATCATTCCACGTTCAGGCATTTATATTAAAAGGCTTGGTGCTCGTAAAATAATAGCAATTATGGAAGGCTTGGCAGAACTGGAGGCAGTGCTGGCCCGGCTGGCAGCGCAGCGGGTGAGTGAGGTGCAGAAGCAGCAACTGCTGGCCTCTCTGGCACAGACCCAGGTGCATGCGCAAGCAGCCAACTCTGCTGCCTATGCACAAGCGAATGCTGCGTTGCATGAGCTGATATATCAGAGTAGCGCCAATGAGTTCATTGCTGAGCAAACACAGCATGCACGCCTGCGGATTGCGCCTTATCGCACCCACATGTTTGCCAAGCCTGAGCGCTTACTGCAATCGCAGGAGGAGCACCAGCGCATTGTGCAGGCCATCGTTCAGGGCGACGGTGAGGCTGCCGCACAGGCAATGCGCACGCACATTTCGGCTGGTGGGCAAGCTTTTGTGGAAGCCGCGCTGCGTGCGCCGAGCTTTGAGAGCGTGCCTAAGAAGTCGAAGCGGGGGACGGGCAGAGAACGCCTCGCGTAGAAGAAAAAGTAGACACAAAAGCAGGCGCAAAAAAGCCGCCTGTGCTGAAGTGCACAGGCGGTCGTGTCGAGAAGCCGATAGCTCTTTATTTCAATGAATACGCCAGACCTTGCACCTTGATGTAGCAGGAGGCTTTTGCACGCTCACTGCCTCAGCGTCCAAGGTAATGCGTGGGTCATTGGATGAGCGATTAATAGCGTTTTAGGCCTCTAGCCCTTATGCAGAAAGGGCATGCAGCTATCAAACTAGATAAATGGTTGCAGAGCGGCTAGCCCTTCACCCTTGCTAGTCCTTGTTAGTCTTTGGTCGGGCGACGGCCGGTGAGCGACCAGCCTGCGTGCAGGTTTTTCTTGTCGTTCTCATATTCCCAATTGGTGCCGCAGCGCTCGCAGACGTAGCGTGTGATTGTCACCATGCCCGTAGAGCGCTCGCGTTTGTAGTTGGTGCCTTGAGCCAATTCAGCGTGGCCGGGAGTTTTGCGCCAGTTGCGCTGGATGCCGGCGCAGGCTTCGCACAGCTCCATCTTTTTGAGTTCGGTCTGACGGTCTTGGTCTTGGGCCATGTGAATGTTCTTTCTGCGTGAATCTTGCTTAACTGTGAATTTTGCCGTTGCTGGCTCCATGAGCGTGTTGCGCGGTCTTTCACAGCAGGCAGCGGGCCCTTAGTTACCCCCAAGGTACAGCGCTGCATCCGCCTAACGTGTTGCAGCTTGCGAAGAACGGCGCACGATCAGCTGGCCGGGCAGCTGGATGTGGCGGGCAGGCTGCGTGTCACCCGCCATGCGTTCCACCAGGCACTGTACGGCCAGTTGTCCCAGCTGGTCGGTGGGCTGGGCGATGGTGGTCAGGCCCGGGCCAATCAGCGTGGCCCATTCGGTTTCGTCAATGCCGACAAAGCCCAGATCTTGGCCCAGTTGCCAGCCATAACTTTGCACCACACCCATGGTGTAGAGCGTGGCAATGGCGTTGCTGCTGAGAATGGCTGCAGGCTGCTGCTTGGCCTGCGCCGCTTGCAGCCAGGCAAGTACGTTGGGGTCTGTAGTAAGGCCTGGGTCTGAGATTTCCAGGTGCTGGCCTTGGCAGTTATCCGCTCCAGCGGGCTGTTCAGCGAGCCAGTCATAAAAGGACTTTTTGCGTGCTGAGCGAGAGCTTACGCCGAGTGTTTGCTCCGTAATCAGGAGAAAGTTGCGCCACCCTTGCTGGCGCAGGTGATCCAGCGCGGTGTAGACGGCGGCGGTGTTGTCCACGCTGATGAAATCGACATCCATACCGGTTTGCTGGCGGTCTACCAGGACGATGGGTTTGCCGCTGGCCTGCGCTTCTTCGTAAATTTGCGCGCTGGTATGGACGCGGTTGAGGATCAGGCCATCCAGTTGCGCTGTCTCAAGCGCATGCATCACCCCACGCTCACGGGCAGCTTCATTGCCGAGGTTGAACAATACGATCAGGTAACCGGATGCTTGGCAGGCTTGCTCCGCCCCGCGTAAAACGGCAATCGAGAAGGGGTTGGTGATGTCGGCAACGGCCAGCCCAATCAGCCGGGTGCGCCCGTGCTTGAGCGACTGCGCCATCGGGCTGGGTTTGTAGCCCATGAGGCGAATCACTTCAGCCACGCGCGCCGCCGTCTCCGCCGCTAGCTGGGTGCCGCCACCATTCATATAACGAGAAACGGTGGCTTTGGACACGCCTGCGGCCTTGGCGACATCGTTGATGGTGATGCGATGGTGTGCCGCAGCACGGGGCGTAGAGCGTGGAAGCGTCATAGTGGTTCAGGACAACAAGTGCGCGGGCTGACGTGTTCGAGCGACGCAAAGGCGTAAATGTAGCTGCATCTGCAGGGTTCTTGTCATTTGAATACAGATGGCGACAGGAAGTGCTATCGACGCAAGATGAAATCGGTTACATGCTAGTTACCAAGAAAAATGCCATAAAGCAAAAATCAATTTCTTAATATGAAATTTGCGCAGTGCGGTATAGATTTCTGAAGCTATTTTTCAGCTGCAATAAACGCTAAAAGTAACAAGCGGTGAAGCTTATTATCTTCTTATCTTGTTGAATTCGTTATGTTTTTTTCATTTTTGTGAAAGCAAGTAGTTGCCGCAATGATGAACACAAACTTGCTCGCCTAGAATTTTGAAACCGGTTTCAGCTAAACCTTCGTTGTATGAACTATCAATTTGAATTTGGGCCTGTTTTTGCAGCATGGCCAACGCTTCTACATGGGACGTGGGTGACGATTCAGTTGTCACTGCTGGCGACCTTGCTGGGGCTCATCGTGGCCATTTTTGGTGCCTGGGGGAAAACTTCAGGCCCTGCATGGGTACGTTTTTTCATCAACGCGTATGTGGAGCTCATTCGCAATACGCCGTTTTTGGTGCAGCTGTTTTTCTTCTTTTTCGCTTTGCCTGCGATTGGCTTGCGCTGGTCGCCTTACACCGCCGCCTTGGTGGCGATGGTGGTGAACTTGGGCGCTTACGCCACAGAAATTATTCGCGCTGGCATTGAGTCAATTCCCAAGGGACAAATTGAAGCCGGCCTGGCCTTGAATCTCAAACGCTGGGAAATCTTCCGTTATGTGATCTTGAAGCCTGCGCTCAAGACCATTTACCCCGCGCTGACCAGCCAGTTCATTTTGCTGATGCTCAGCTCGGCGGTGGTTTCTGTGATTTCGGCTGATGACCTGACATCGGTAGCCGCCAATATTCAGTCGGACACTTTCCGCAGCTTTGAGGTCTACATCGTGGTGGCTGCTATTTATTTGCTGCTGTCGCTGGTGTTTTCTGCCGTGTTCAAGCTGGTGCACCGTGTGTGCCTGAATTACCCAGACCGTCGCTGATCCGCAGACGAAGAGGAATTTGACTATGCGTACTTTTGGTTGGTCTGAACTGTGGTTCATCGTCGAAGCGGCGAAATGGACGGTAGCGCTGTCTTTGATGGCGTTCATTGGTGGTGCCATTGTGGGTTTATTGGTGGCGTTGGCGCGAACTTCGAACCATCGCTTAGCCAGTGGGATTGCTGCGGTGTTTACCCAGATTTTTCAGGGAACACCCTTGCTTTTGCAGTTGTTCCTGGTGTTTTTTGGTGCGCCCATTCTGGGCTTTGACCTCAATCCTTGGGTGGCGGCGGCGGTAGCGCTGATGCTCAACAGTGGCGCTTTTCTGGGCGAAATCTGGCGTGGTTGTATCCAGGCTGTGCCTCGCGGCCAGTGGGAAGCCGCGGATGCGCTGAATCTGAACTACTACTGGCGCATGCGCTCTGTGGTGCTGCCTCAGGCCTTCAAGATTTCTGTAGCGCCTACGGTGGGCTACCTCGTCCAGATCGTGAAAGGCACTTCCTTGGCCGCCATCATTGGCTTTACCGAGGTGACACGTGCTGGGCAAATCATTAACAACGCCACATTTCAGCCACTAATCGTGTTCGGCGCTGTGGGTGCGATTTACTTTATTTTGTGCTGGCCACTGTCACTGTGGGCCACACGTCTAGAGCGTCAGCAAGCCCTGGGTGCTGCACGCTAATTGCAGAGTCCATCAGGGCATTTCAACAACATCCAAGGAGCACAAGATGCAAGCAACTCGTCGTCATTTCACTGTTTCTGCTGCCATGCTGGCAGTAAGCGCTCTGCTGCCTTTCACAGTATCCGCACAAACGGTGGAAGACATCCAGAAAAAGGGCAAGCTCGTGGTGGGCATGCTGGTGGATTTCCCGCCCTACGGCATCATCAACGAAAAAAATCAGCCTGATGGCTACGATGCAGACGTCGCGAAGCTGCTGGCCAAAGAGCTGGGCGTTGCCGTTGACATCGTGCCCGTGACAGGCCCCAACCGTATTCCTTTTCTGTTGACCAATAAAGTGGATGCATTGGTCGCTTCCCTGGCCATCACGCCCGAGCGTGCCAAGCAGGTACTGTTCTCCTCGCCATACTCCGCAGCTTCCATCGTGTTGTACGGTGAAAGCAAAATCAAAATCACTGGCCCTGCTGATATGAAGAACCTGCGCGTGGGCGTAGCCCGTGCGTCGACCCAGGACGTTGCTGTGACCAAGGCCGCACCTGAAGGCACGCAAATTCGCCGCTTTGACGACGATGCGTCGGCCATGCAAGCGCTGATGTCTGGCCAAGTTGATGCCATTGGCTGTTCAGTCACTGTCGCAGCGCAGATCGCCAAGCGCGCTCCGGCTGGCAAATTTGAAAACAAGTTTCAACTGCTGCAGCAAAACATGGCAGTGGCCATGCGCCCCGGACAGACACAACTGGCTGACGCCATCAATGCGGCGATTGCAAAAAATATCGCCAATGGTGAGCTGAACAAGCTGTACCAAAAATGGCTGGGCGCTGATTTGCCCAAGCTCGACTAATGCATGCATGTGTGCAAGGTCGTTCACGCTGACGTGGCGGCCATCGACAAGCACACATGCCTACGTTTCAACCCGAACCAGAAGTCCCGCGGAGTTTTATGACGACCACTGAACAGCCCATCATCCAGCTTCAAAGCGTTGAGAAATGGTATGGCCAGTTTCAGGTGCTAACCGATATCAACCTGGATGTTCGCCCTGGCGAGCGTATCGTGATCTGCGGGCCTTCTGGTTCCGGAAAATCCACACTGATTCGATGCATCAACCATTTGGAAACCATCCAAAAAGGCAAGATCATTGTGGATGGCATCGATTTGACAGCGGGTGGCCCCAATGTCGCTAACGTGCGCCAGGAAGTGGGCATGGTGTTTCAGCAGTTCAATTTGTTTCCTCATCTGACTATTCTGGAAAACTGCACGCTGGCTCCCATGCGTTCACGTGGGCTGAGCAAAGCAGAAGCGCAAGAGCGTGCGATGAAGTACCTCACGCGCGTACGCATACCCGAGCAAGCACAAAAGTACCCGAGCCAGCTTTCGGGTGGTCAGCAACAGCGCGTGGCAATTGCCCGGGCTTTGTGCATGACACCCAAGATCATGCTGTTTGATGAGCCCACCTCGGCCTTGGATCCTGAGATGGTCAAGGAAGTGCTCGACACCATGATTGGCTTGGCCGATGACGGCATGACCATGCTGTGCGTGACGCACGAAATGGGGTTTGCCCGCAGCGTTGCCGACCGCGTCATTTTCATGGCGGAAGGCAAGATCATCGAGCAAGCGCCACCGCAAGAGTTCTTTACCAACCCTCAGCATCCCAAGACCCAGACCTTCTTGGGCCAAATTCTCAGCAACCACTGAAAACCAAAGTTTTTACGCTTTGGCCTGATGGCTCCCGCTACCAGGCTTAGCCGCTGCATTCATTGTTTGGAGGCGTTCATGCCCACTCCTAGCTCTACATCCTTGCCAGAAACACTGGTTTCACTGACTTCATTCGGCGCTGCCGAAGTTCGCCGCCACGGCCAGCTCTGGTTTGCGCAGTTATGCGCACAAGCTGGTGCCAACGCTGTAGAGGTGCGCGAAGAACTGCTCGTCGATGCAGGACAAGAGTTGCCCGCATTGGCAGCTTGGTTGCAAGACAGCCCGCTGTGGTCTGTCTACTCCTGCCCCCAGCCTTTGTTTGATAAGCATGGCAGTCTGGATGAAGGCGTGCTTGCGCATGCCCTGACCGCTACCCAGGCGTTAGGAGCTAAGTGGCTGAAGATGTCGATCGGGCAGTTTGCCGCGCAGTCCATCGAGCATTCCGCGCAAGGCTTTGTCTCATTGGCTAAGCAGATGTTGGAGAGCGGACTCACATTGCTGATTGAAAACGACCAGACCGTGCGTGCAGGCAGCATTCGTGCGCTACAGCAATTTTTTGCAGCTGCAGATGCTGCAGGTTTGCATTTGCCGATGACGTTCGATATGGGGAACTGGCACTACGTGGGCGAGTGTCCCTTGGAGGCTGCGCGCTGCTTTAGCCAGCGAGTCGCTTATGTGCATACCAAGGGGGTGCAGCATCCCGGCAAGTGGGTGGCAGTGCCTCTGGCGCAGTCGCAGGCTGCATGGCGCACGGTGTTGTTCGCTCTGCCCACAGAGGTGCCTCGCGCCATTGAGTACCCCTTAATTAATGATGAGCTGACTGCTTACACACGTCAGGAGCTTGATGCCCTGCGTATTGCCACCGTGCTTTGAAGCTTGCTGGAAATAGTGATGTCTAACACCAAGACTTTTGACGTTGCCACCTTTGGCGAAGCTATGTTGTTGCTGATCGCAGACCGCGTGGGTGCGCTGGAGCTGGCGGAATCCTTCAGCAAACGCATTGCAGGCGCCGAAATCAATGTAGCCACAGGGCTGTCTCGCCTGGGCTTTAACGTGCACTGGGCCAGCCGTCTGGGTGCGGATTCCATGGGCCGCTATCTGATTAACCAGATGAAAGCGGAAGGCGTGAACTGCGACCATGTGGTGCAGGATGCATCGCAGAAAACAGGTTTTCAGTTCAAGGGCCGGGTGGATGACGGCAGCGACCCTGAAGTGGAATACCACCGCAAGGGCTCGGCAGCCAGCCTGATGCAGCCCTCTGATATTGATGAGGCATGGCTGCGTCAGGCCAAGCATTTGCATGCTACCGGTGTGTTTGCCGCGATCTCTCCCAATGCACTGGAAACGGCCCAGCGCACTTTGCAGGTAGCGCGGGCATCAGGCAGCACGATCTCGTTTGATCCGAACTTGCGTCCCACGCTGTGGCCGAGTCAAGCAGTCATGCAGCGCGAGATCAATGCCTTGGCTGCCGGAGCCGACTGGGTGTTTCCCGGTCTGGCCGAAGGGCAGCTGCTGACCGGTTTGAACACGGCCCAAGAAATTGCAAAATTTTATCGCCAGCAAGGTGCAAGCCTGGTGGTGGTCAAGCTGGGTGAAGAGGGCGCCTACTACGACGACGCTCAGGCTGGAACAGGTCACGTACCGGGCTGTCCGGTAGAAAAAGTGGTCGACACGGTAGGTGCTGGGGATGCCTTCGCGGTGGGTGTGATCAGTGGTTTGCTGGATGGCTTGAGCGTTCCTGCCGCAGTGCGCCGTGCATGTTGGATCGGGGCGCGCCAGGTTCAAGTGCTGGGAGATTCGGAAGGATTACCTACACGTGATGAGCTGCAGGCGGCAGGCTACTGAGGCCGCCTCCTTCGCACCCCCTACTTCCTTCATTCCTAGCGTATTTTCTGGAGAACGCCATGACGCTATCCGCTCGCAGCCAGATACTGGTATTTCGTGAATTGCCTGTTGATCAATTGGCGCGCCTGGAGGCGGAACACGAAGTGACCGTTGCCAACCCCCGTATTCCTGAGCAGCGCGAAGCGTTCATGGCCGCCTTGCCACAAGCACAGGCGCTGATCGGTTCAAGCTATCCCATCACCGCTGACTTGCTGGACATGGCGCCTCAGTTGCGTATGGTCTCCAGCATTTCTGTCGGCGTGGACAACTACCCGCTGGCAGCGCTGGCAAGCCGAGGCATTACCCTGTGCCATACGCCAGGTGTGCTGACAGAAACTACGGCGGATACGATTTTTGCGCTGTTGATGGCGACCAGCCGGCGCATTGTGGAACTGGCAATGCTGGTGCGCGAAGGGCGCTGGGAACGCAACATTGGCGAAGCGCTGTTTGGCCACGATGTTCACGGCAAAACCATCGGCATCATGGGGATGGGGCGCATCGGTCAGGCGCTGGCACGCCGCGCCGCATTGGGTTTTGGCATGACGGTGCTGTATGACAACCCGACAGCCGTACCCGACGAGCAATTGGGGTTGCTGGCTGGCAAAGTGCGCCACGTACCGCGCGGTGACCTGCTGGCGCAGGCAGATTTCGTGGTTTCTGTCCTGCCACTGACAGACAGCACACGCAACTGCATGAATGCGCAAGCATTTGCTGCGATGAAACCAGGGGCGATTTTTATCAACGGTTCTCGCGGCGGCATCGTGGACGAAGCTGCATTGGTTAATGCGCTGGACAGCGGCCATTTGCGAGCCGCAGGTCTGGATGTGTTTCAGCAGGAACCCTTGCCACTGGACTCGGCTTTGCGTACACATCCCCAAGTGCTTCCACTGCCGCATATCGGCTCCGCCACCCATGAGACGCGTTATGCCATGGCGCGTTTGGCCACCGATAACTTGTTGCATGTACTGGCGGGGAACCGACAGAAAGCCTGCGTTTTTGTGACACAGCCTGAGCTTTGAATTATTTGACCGCTTTGTATTGAGTTCAGCAGCACCAGCAAGGAATATGCACATGGCAGTAAGCCCGGTTTTAACGGCCAGTGATGTGGTCAACGATGCAGCCGTAATCCCAGTCATCGTTGTCGATGATGTAAGTTTGGCCGTTCCCATGGCGCAAGCCTTGGTTGCTGGGGGTATCCGCATGCTGGAGATCACCTTGCGCACACCCCAAGCGTTAGCGGCCATGGAGGCCATTTCCAAAGCGGTGCCAGAAGCATGCGTTGGCGCAGGTACCGCGCGCCGGGCGGCGGACGTGCGCGCAGCCGCCGATGTGGGCGCTCGTTTTGTGGTCAGCCCGGGCTATACCGCGGCAGTGGGGCAAGCCTGTCGAGATGCCGGTTTGCCGTTATTGCCCGGCGTGGCCACGGGCAGCGAAATCATGGTCGCTCAAGAGGATGGATGGGATGTCTTGAAGTTCTTCCCGGCTGCTGCTGCAGGGGGCATACCTTTGCTCAAGGCATGGCAAGGGCCTTTTAGCGATGTGCGTTTCTGCCCCACCGGCGGGATTAGTACCAGCAATGCTGCAGAGTTTCTTGCCCTGTCCAACGTAGCCTGCGTTGGAGGATCGTGGCTCACACCTGCTGCGGTGCTCGCCGCCAAAGACTGGAAAACGATTCAGGCATTGGCAACGCAGGCTTCTCAAATACGGCGCGCCTGAGCGCCCTGTATCGAGTTATTAACTCGGCATATCTGCCAATTACCCGATCACACCGACGGTTCTAAGGCTCCCAGGACGCTGGAGCCAGTGACTCCTGTTCCAATCGGCGGAACTGTTTGCTCTGATTGGGTTGGTTTGTGCCTGTCTCCATGAGGGCAAGCGTTCGCAAACTCGAACAATGCTTTTGGAGGACCCACAACGTATGACTGCGAACTTACCCACCTTGGTGACGTTTGCCATTTACCTGATCGGAATGTTGCTGATTGGGTGGATGGGCTACCGTGCCACCACCAACCTTTCGGACTACATCTTGGGCGGGCGCAGCTTGGGAAGTGTCGTAACCGCCTTGTCTGCGGGCGCTTCAGACATGAGTGGCTGGTTGCTGATGGGCTTGCCCGGCGCGGTATTTCTATCGGGGCTGTCTGAAGCGTGGATTGCAATTGGCCTGTGTATGGGCGCGTGGTTGAACTGGCGCTTTGTGGCAGCAAGATTGCGTGTTTACACCGAAAAAGTGGGCAACGCTCTGACATTGCCAGACTATTTCACCAACCGTTTTGAAGACCAGAGCAGCATGCTGCGCATCGTGACTGCCGTAGTGATTTTGGTGTTCTTCACCATTTACTGCGCCTCGGGTGTGGTAGCGGGTGCGCGATTGTTTGAATCCATGTTTGGCATGAATTACCAGACGGCCTTGTGGGTGGGCGCAATTGCCACGATGGCCTATGTATTCATTGGTGGCTTTCTGGCCGTGAGCTGGACGGACACGATCCAGGCCGCATTGATGATTACCGCGCTGATATTGGCCCCGCTGATGGTGATCTACGCCGACGGTGGCGTCCCTGCATCGGCAGCGGTGATTGAAGCGACTCGGCCCGGCGCGTTCGACATGGTGGGCAAGCTGGACATGATTGCCATCATCTCGCTGCTGGCGTGGGGTCTGGGCTACTTTGGCCAGCCGCATATTCTGGTGCGCTTTATGGCGGCAGAGTCGGTCAAGACCATCCCCAATGCGCGTCGCATTGGCATGACGTGGATGATTTTGTGCCTGGGGGGCGCCGTGGCGGTGGGCTTCTTTGGCATTGCCTTTTTTGGCCAGCGCCCAGATATTGCAGGTGGTGTGACTGCCAATGCGGAAACCGTGTTCCTGGAAGTGGCCAAGCTGCTGTTTAACCCATGGGTTGCGGGTGTACTGCTGGCAGCGGTGCTGGCGGCCGTAATGTCTACGCTGTCTTGTCAGTTGCTTGTGTGCTCCAGCGCACTTACGCAAGACATTTACAAAACCTTCTTGAACAAGTCTGCCAGCGAAAAGCAACTGGTCTGGTTTGGCAGGGCCATGGTGTTTGCCATTGCAGTGATCGCCATCCTGATTGCACAAGACCCCAACTCCAAGGTGCTGGGCATGGTCAGCTATGCGTGGGCTGGTTTTGGTGCAGCTTTTGGCCCCATCGTGCTCTTTTCGCTGCTGTGGAAACGTATGACGCGCAATGGCGCGCTGGCTGGCATGGTGGTGGGTGCTGTGACCGTGCTGGTGTGGAAGCAATACAGCTGGCTGAATCTGTATGAGATCGTGCCAGGCTTTATCTTGTCGTCCATTGCCATCGTGGTGTTCAGTCTCATGGCCGCTGCTCCTTCGCAGCGTATGCAGGCGGTACACGATGAGATGGAAAAAGAGATCGTGCAGCACGGCGAATAAGCAGCTGCGCGTACAGCGCAACACGTGTTCGAAACCCCGCAGCGGCTTGGCCCTGCGGGGTTTTTTGTTGCGTTGTTGCGACGTCGCGTGGTGTTGAATGCAGGAGTGTTGGTGAAGTGGATGCTGTTGCCAACAACTTTGCTGGGTGGCAATGCACCAAGCTATAGGTTGGCATCTTGTAAAACCAAGGGGTATCAAGCTGGTAGCTAATTTTTTTCGGGGAATAAACCCTGCATTCGCGCACTATCAGCAAGTGGACGTTGGGTCAATGACCTAAGTCAAGCGTGATGAGGCATCTGTACGCCGTGCACCGATTGCATTAACTTGCTGCACCAAAGCCCGCGTGACGGGCTTTTTTCATGACTTTAATGCCCGGCGTTGTGCAGGTGGCGGGCATGCTTAGATAGCGAGTTTGATATGACCACTTCTTCTTCCTCTTTTCCCTCCAGGAGCATGCGCATTGGTGCGCGTCTGGGCGTGGCCTTTGCGGCTGTCATTGCACTGATGGTGTGCATTGTGGTGGTCGCACTGCTGCGCATGAACAATTTGAGCCATGCAACGCACCAGATCATTGACGTGGAGTGGGCCAAAACCGAAGCCGCCGCAACGCTGGGCGCTATGGCCAATCTGAATGCGCGACGCACCGTGCAGCAACTGGTAAGTACCCCCGAAGAGCGCCAGCAATTGCGCCAAGAAATTTTGGGTGGCCGTGAAATGTTTGTAAAGGCTTTCAAGTACCTGCAAGACACGGTAGACAGGCCTGAAGCACGTGCGCTGATGGACAAGGCCGAGCAAGCTCGGCAAGCCTATGTCACCTCGCAGACGCGTTTTTATGAATTGCTTGATGGCGGAATGGATATTGAAGCGACCAACGAATTAAAGAACCAGACCTTGCCGCAGCTGGCTTTGCTGCAAAAGTATTCGGATGAGGTCGCAGTGCTTGAGAAAAACGTGGCGGTGCTTGCCGGTAATCAGGCGATTGCCGATGTCGATAGCGCGCGCTGGACGCTCAGCTTGCTGGGCTTGGTGGCTGTGCTGATTGCCTTGGTCATGGCGTGGCGTATCACGCTGTCGATCACGACACCGATGGCGCAAGCCGTGCAGGTGACTCAGGCCGTGGCCGCAGGCAATTTGAACCACCCCATTGAAGTGACCAGCAACGATGAAACCGGCCAGTTGCTGCAGGCGCTCAAGCATATGAACACCAGCTTGTCCAGCATTGTGGGGGAAGTGCGCCATGGCAGCGATGCTATTGCCACGGCCACGTCGCAGATTGCCAGCGGTAATCTGGACTTGTCCAGCCGCACCGAAGAGCAGGCCAGTGCGCTGGAGCAAACCAGTGCCGCCATGCAGGAGTTGGCAGGCACCGTGCAGCAAAACTATGTCAGCGGCAAACAGGCGGCTGAGCTGGCCGAATCAGCCTCCCAAGTGGCCGTGCGCGGTGGTGAGGTGGTGGGTGAAGTGGTGCACACGATGGAAGCCATCAACACCTCGTCGCGCAAGATTGCGGACATCATCGGCATCATTGATGGCATCGCTTTTCAGACCAATATCTTGGCGCTGAATGCCGCCGTAGAAGCGGCGCGTGCTGGTGAGCAAGGGCGGGGCTTTGCCGTGGTTGCCAGCGAAGTACGTTCACTGGCCGGGCGTTCTGCCGAGGCTGCCAAGGAAATAAAGGGCTTGATTACGGAGTCAGTGGACAACGTTAGCAGCGGCTGCACGTTGGTGGAAAAAGCGGGCAGCACCATGGATGAAATCGTGGTGAGCGTGCGCCGCGTGGCAGACATCATGACCGAGATCAGCGAAGCCAGCCAAGATCAAAGCATGGGTATCGATCAGATCAAACAGGCCATGATGCAGATGGATACAGTGACCCAGCAAAACGCTGCGCTGGTGGAAGAAGCGGCGGCGGCTGCCCAGTCGCTGGAGTCGCAGGCACAAGGTCTGGTGGGTGCCGTCAGCGTCTTTCATACCGGTAATAACAGCGCACAGTTGCTGCAGCGCCCGGCTGTGCTGGGCCTTCACCGCGCAGCCCTGCAACTTGAACAAGGAGCGTGACATGGCATATTTCGAATGGGCTGAAGACATGGTGATTGATGGCGGCCCCATCGACAAAGATCACCGCCTGCTGGTGGATCTGGTCAATGAATTGCACACCGCCACGGCCCGTGGCGCAGGCCGCGAAGTGGTTGCGAGTATTTTGAGCCGCACGCTTTCCAGCACCCGTGAGCACTTGACCCGGGAAGAAACATTAATGCAGCAAATGGGCTTCCCTGATCTGGAACAGCACAAATGCGGGCATGAGGCGTTCATGGAAAATCTCTACGGCCTGCAGCGCAGACTCGAAGAGGGCGGGATTACCGTGGCCTCCCAGCTGTCCAGCGTTTTGCGCGACTGGTTATCGCTGCACATTCGTCGCAATGACAAAGAGATTTTGAAATTTCAGCGCCGCCGCCAGCGTGAGCAGCAACGTGCAGCAGCGCAAGCTGCCAGCATCCCCGCCCTGGGTGCCAAAGTTACGCCCAAGCTGCCAGCGAAAACCAAACTGCTGTCACGTTAACCGCCAGTTCTAATTTTTAAATTGATAGCTGCTAACCCTTTATCTATAAGGGCTAGCAGCTATTTTTGTTCATAAACCGTCGGCACGATGTCCTTGGGCGTGCGCCTGCCTGTTGCACCTGCACATGTTGGCGACGCGCACAAGCGCATAGAATTTCGCCTTTGGTGCTCGCAGTGCCCCTCTTGGCGCTGCAGTTAAACGGGAAACATGGGCAGGTCTGCGCTTTATGCAGATCGCCGCGTGTACTGCCCCCGCAACAGTGTGTGCATGGGTTGTCAATGCTTGGTGCTTTGACAACCAGCCTGTCTGCTTTGCCACTGGAGTTTGCTGCTCTGGGAAGGCTATGACAGTCGGTGCATCAGTCTGGATACCGGCCAAAAAAGGTCCGGCTTGCTGTCAGCTCTGGCTGCACAAGTTGGTGTTGAGTGAAGCACAGGCGGGGACGCTGGTGCTAACTGATCGATATCTCATGCAAACTTTGAATCCCTCAATGACGGATAGCGTGCGCGCATCCGTGCGTTTTCCTATGGCCGCTGTGGCACTGGCTGTGCTGGCATTTACCTCTTTGACGTCCGCGAAAGAGGTCAACATGGGCACCACCGTGGTCACGGCCACCCGCTCAGAAGCCAAGCTGGATGACGCCTTGGCCGACGTGCGCGTCATTACCGCCGAACAAATTCGTAACGCACCGGGTCGATCTTTGGCCGAAGTGCTGCAGCGTTTTGCGGATGTCCGCATGGCCAGCAATGGTGGCCGAGGCAATACCCAAAGCGCTTACATTCGCGGCAGCAAACAAGTGGTGCTGCTGATTGATGGCGTGCGTTATGGCTCTGCCACCATGGGTACACCCACGCTGGAAGCTATCCCGCTGGAGCTGATTGAGCGCATTGAAGTGGTGCATGGCCCCGCTTCGGCGCTGTATGGCAGCGATGCGATTGGCGGCGTGATCCAGGTGTTCACCAAGCAGGGCAAGGGCGCACAAAAAGCATTCGAGCCCAATGCGTCGGTCACTTGGGGCAGCGGTGGCTACAAGGCGGGCGACGCAGGTTTTGTCGGCGCGCAAAGCGGCTGGAACTACAGCTTGCACGCTGCCCGTGTGTTGGACCCGGGCTTTTCTGTGACCAACGCCAAGCTGAGCGCCTATCGCCCAGACAGCGACAAATTTCACCAAACTTCGGTGGCTGCAGCGTTGGGGTATGCCTTCAATGCCGATTGGCGCCTGGACGCCAACTTCATGCACTCTGAAGGTGAAGCGGAATACGACTTGGACGGCGTTTACACTCCGCTGGGTTTTGCGGTGGTAGATGCTTCGTACAACGCGGTGGAGGCCGAAACGGCGCAGCTCAAACTTACCGGTGTGTTGTCACCGATCTGGAAAAGCAGCCTGAGCATTGCCCGTTCGCAAGATAAGCAAAGTGCCCACCACAGCTTGTTGACGGTGGCTGACAGCTATACCGATTTGTTTGGCACGCAGCAGCAAGAGTACAAGTGGAACCATGAGGTCAAGACCCCGCTGGGCCTGGTGGTGGCGGGTCTGGAACGTTTGGAGCAGAAGGTGTCCTCCTCCGAAGCCTATGACCGCGATGAGCGCAGCACGAATTCGTTGTTTGCCGGTATCAATGGCAGCCATGCCCGCCACAGCTGGCAAGTCAATGCCCGCCGTGACAAGGATTCGCAGTACGGCGGTTTCCACACATGGGGCCTGGCCTATGGCTATGACATCGTGGATGGCCTGCGCGCACATGCCTCGCGTGCCAGCAGCTTGAAGGCGCCCACGTTCAACGATTTGTACTATCCGTACTCTGGCAATCCGGCACTGCAACCCGAAACGGCGCTGAACAATGAGCTGGGCTTGAGCTGGAAGACTGGGGGCCACCAATTTAAATGGGTGCGGTTTGACAACAAGGTGAGCAATTTGATCGCCTGGGCACCGGTTGACCTTAGTGATATGGGCGGCATATGGCTGCCCAGCAATATCAACAGCACACGCCTGAAGGGCTGGTCGCTGGGCTACCAAGGTCAGTGGCAGCAATGGAGCGCAGCCGCCAGCTACCAGCGCCTGGATGCGCACGACCAGCAGTCGGGCCAGCGCATGACAGACCGCATGGCCAAGCACCAAGTCACCTTGTCGCTGGATCACCAAGTGGGCGCATGGAAGCTGGGCAGCTCTGCAGTCCACGTGGGCCGCCGTACCGATAGCAGTGGCAGCATTCAGTTGCCCAGCTACACCACGCTGGACATGTCTGCCGAATACCAGTTGGCCAAAGACTGGGCCGTGCAAGCGCACGTGGCGAACCTGACCGACAAAACCTACGAAACCGCTTATGGCTACAACCAGCGCGGCCGTACCGGGTTTGTCACTTTGAAGTGGCTACCCCGCTAAGCGCAAGCAGCGATCTGTTCACGCAGATCAGATGGTTTTCCCTTGTAGCGCACAGAAGCACTGCCTCTGTGCGCTTTGTTTTTTCTTGAGTTTTTCCTATGAAACCCAGCAAAGTCCTTGACGAAATTTGCTATCCATTCATTCACGAAACCGCCTGCCTCTGTGACTTTGAAGTAGTCACCGATGAGTGGTGCACGCAGCTGGGCATGGCGTTGTCCGCCACACCAGCGGAGCTGGTCGATATCGCAGCCGACCTCGATCACCTGCAGCCTTTGGCGTTTCACGTCAATGGCTCCATCCGCGGCAAATTGGCTGTGGAGGAAGCAGATGTGCAATGGGTGCTAGAGCGCATGGCGCACTACCGCCAGGAACTGGGGCCGCGTGAGCATGCGTTTGTACTGCCCCGTGGCACTGCGCCTGTGCCGCAACTCCACCAGGCGCGCTCAGGCGCAAAAAAGGCGATTCGCGCCATGGTGCGGGTGGAGCAGGAAGGGCGCGAAGTGGCCGCCGTGCTGCCCCGCTTTTGCAATGCGGTGTGCAATCTGCTGTTTTTAATGACGCTGGCGGTCAATCTACGCCGGGGCGTGCAAGAGGTCGCTTTTGTTAGCAAAAGCTACAAAGTGCATTGAAAGCACTCGTGGTTGGGTTGCGTAGGCCGCGTGAAGTGTTGTTAACGCGTGCGCGTCACGTTGGCGTCGACTTCACCAAACACGGTAATGCCACTGCCGCTCTGCGCCGAAGTGCTCGAAGGCTGGTAGTAGCCGGAGTTGGCACAGCCGGTTAATGCGGCCACGAGGGCCAAAGTTGCCAGAACCGAGATACGCATGGAAAGTGCTCCTGAAAAAGTACCTAAGGCTGCATCCTAGAACAGGCGATAGCCCTGGTGCGTAAGCAAGCGTGTGCTAACAAGCGTGTGCGGTGGGGCAGGAGGGCCAGTTTTAACGCGCTGGCTGGGCCTTGGTAATGACGTCCATGGCCGCATGCACCAGCTTCATGGAAGCCAGTGGGTCATCGCAGGCAATCGGGCGGCGCTGGGGCATGCTGCGCAGCCAGGTGATCTGGCGTTTGGCCAACTGGCGCGTAGCGGCAATGCCTTTCTCGCGCACCAGATGCATATTGATTTGCGGCGCGTTTTTGCGGGCTTGCCAGTCCAGCTCCTCCCATACCTGGCGGTAGCCGACACAGCGCATGCTGGGCACATCCAGATGCAAATCACCGCGTGCGCGCAGCGCCTGAACTTCTGCGAGGAAACCGTTGTCCAGCATGGCATCAAAGCGCTGCGCAATGCGCGCATGCAGCCAGGCGCGGTCTTCAGTTTCCAAGGAAAAAAGCGTGCAATCGAAAGCGGGGCCTTGGCTTTCAGCTCTCTTTTTAGCTTGGTGAAAGCTGGACAGGGGCTGCCCCGAAACCTGCCACACCTCCAGAGCACGCTGAATGCGCTGGCTGTCGGCGGGGGCCAGGCGCGCTGCGGTTTCCGGGTCTACCTTGGCCAACTCGGCGTGCATGGCTGGCCAGCCCAACTCGGTGGCCTGCGCATCAATGCGGGCGCGCACCTCAGGGTCGGCGGCGGGCATTTCGTCAATGCCTTCCAGCAGTGCTTTGAAGTACAGCATGGTGCCGCCCACCAGCAACGGAATAGCGCCGCGCGCGCGAATCTCGGTCACCAGGCGCTGTGCATCTTGCACAAACTCGGCAGCGCTGTACGACTGCAGAGGGTCAAGAATGTCAATCAGGTGGTGCGGCACGGCGGCTTGCTCTTGGGGCGTGGGCTTGGCAGTGCCAATGTCCATGCCCTGGTACACCAAGGCGGAATCGACGCTGATGATTTCACACGTTTGGCCGCGCTGGTTCAAAACGGCAGCCAGCGTTAAAGCAGCATTGGTTTTGCCCGAGGCAGTGGGGCCAGCAATGGCAATGCAAGGCAAGGTAGAAGCGGGGGCAGAGGCAGTCAAGATAGGCAACGCAAGCTAAAAAATCAAACCAAACCAGCGCCGCAGCATTGCGCGCCGGGGTCGCCGTGGCGGCGCACCGGCGTGCATGATGCCAAGGCCGCAGCCAAACACTCCAAGCACAGGCCGAAAACCAAGGGGTACACAGTGTCATTGAAGCGTTTGCCCGGCACCTGGCCGCCGGCCAAAGCCAACCCCATCATCAGGAGCAGCGCGCACGCTACAGACGCAGGCAAGGCAGGCGCACAGGGAGCAAAAAGCTCGTGAAACGGCGACTGCCGCGAGCTTGGCAGAAGCGTTGCGTCGCGGTGTCGTTTGCTTGAAATAGTGGTCAAAAGTGCCGCTGAACCTTATGTATAAAAGGCTGATAGCTAGCAATTTTATGCGATGGCAGGCACATTCATATTCACAAAAGGTGCATGGTTTCGGACTATGCTTGCCAAGCTGTTGGCGCCATGTTTGCAGGCGCTGTTCAAGGGAATCTCTGACCATGCTTTTAGGCCTTGCCGCTAATCGGCTGCACCACCAAACCGAAGATGCCGCCCTGTTTGATTTGCTGCGCGCCTGTGGCGCAGGCATGCGTGAGTTGCAACTGGGCCTGCACGCTGTAGGGCGTACCTATGACGCCATCGCCGCTGCAGACATGCTGCATCGCTACCCTGGCCTGGTTCGCTACCCCTATGGCCGTGAAGGTGGACTGATGAAGCTGGTGGCCGAAGTGGTCGGCATGGGCGAAGGCCGCACGCTGGATGGCGCGATTTACCTGACGGATCCGGTCGATCCGTCCTCCATCTTTCCGGAAGCGCTGGCCCTCAAGCGCCAGTGCGTCATTCATGGCAAGCCCTTCCTGTCCACGGTGGCCAGCGCACGTGACTGGGTGGAGATGGAACGCATGCATGCAGGTTTGCCGCGTGATGCGAATGCTGACCGTTTTCACCAGTACGAAAACCACACCGTGGCGCTCATTGCCCACGATGCGATGAAGCCTGCCATGCTGGAATTTGCCAGCAAAAACTTTGAGTTGCTGTCGCGCTTTCAGCGCCGTGTGGGCACGGGCACCACGGGCCAGCGCCTCAACGAAATGGCATGGAGCAAAGGCTGGCCTGCCGACCTACCTTGGGTAGACCGCTACAACAGTGGCCCGCTGGGGGGCGATGCGCAGATTGCCGATCTGGTGCTGGAGCGCCGCTGTCAGCGCGCTATCTTCTTTGAAGACCCGCACGTGGCACGCCAGCACGAAGCCGATATTCAACTGCTGGAACGCGCCGTGACCACAGTCACGCAAGAGGCCGTCTGCATCACCACGCCCAAGGTTGCGCAGCGCTGGTGCGATGCTGCGGTGCTGCGCCCCAGCCGCTAAGGGCCGTTGGGTTCAAACCGTCGGAGCGGCAGTCTGTTCCTGTAATGCCTGCTGCAATTGCTGGGCATAGCCCTGCAGCAGGTGCACGGCGGGCTCCTTGCGCGGCCAAGCCAGTGCCACGCCGTCGTTCTCATGGCGCGGCAGCACATGCATGTGAAAGTGAAACACGGTCTGCCCACCTGCTTCACCGTTGGCCTGGAACAGCGTGATGCCATCCGGGTCAAACGCTCGCTGTGCTGCCGCTGCAACGCGCTGCGCGGTCTGCATCACCGCAGCGGCCTCTTCGGGCGTGAGGTTAATCACCGTGACCGCATGGCGCTTGCTGGCCACCAGCACATGGCCGGGGTTGACCTGGCCGATGTCCATAAAGGCCACGGTCAGATCGTCTTCATAGACTTTGGCGGCGGGAATGTCCCCAGCCACGATCTTGCAAAAAATGCAGTGGCCGGGCGGGGAAGTATCTACAAACATAGGCATGGGTGAAGTCTCCTATTAGTTTTCAATTCATGGCTTGGGCTTGAGGTGCGGTAGTCGGCAAGGCTTGTGGAGTGACTGCTGGGTGCTGGATATCCAGTACCACCACCTTCACTTTGCCGGATTGGGCTGCCACGCTGCGTGTGGTGAGCATGCTTTGCATCTCTTCGGCAGTGGTTGGGACAGGTTGGCCCATGCCTAAGCTTTTCAGTTTTTTGGTGTCTTGTTGCGTTCCAAACCAAAGCACCAAATAAATCCCATGCTCATGGGCTTGCCAGTCGGTGGTGTACTGGCGCACAAGCTGTGTGTCGGCAGCAGTCCAAACTTCCCGGTGCCACTGCCCTTTAATTTCTATAGGCAAGCGCAGCGCACCCACACTGCAGGTGATATCCACTTCTTTATCGTCAGCAACATGTGCTTCCGGGTCGTAGCGCACTTCTCGAGCACCTTGTCGCAGCAATTCAAGCAAATGGTCTCGGCAACGCTCTTCGCCATAAGGTGTGTTTTGGTCATCGTAAAAACCGCGCCAAGAATCCACGTCGCTGGCGCGAATTTTGGTTTGAACAACGCCTAGTTCTTCTAGCACCCACGCTTGCAGGTCTTCAATAGATTGGGGTGCAGCATCATTAGCAACACTCTGCACTGCATCCAAAGACGCTGGTACGTAGTTTTGTTCACAACTCTTGCGCAATTGCTGATGGCAAAGTGATTGCAGCGCCTCGGTGTAGCCGTCTTTCGGCGCATCGCGCAGTGCTTGCAAGCTAGCAATTGCGTCGGGCGTTGTTATGTTGGCTAACTGTTGCGCGATGGAGTGAAGAAATTCAGTGGCATCCCATGCGTTGTGGCTTCCGCAGGAAACCCCTGCAGGGTGTCTTGCTGCAGGCCAGAGCGCTCGAAAGCGTTGAAATACCCAAGCGCATTGCGTAGTGCTCCAGATTAGAGCCTCACCATGTTGGACGTAGCGGTGTTTTTGGCTACGTTCTTGAAGTTGCCACAGTAAGTTGGCATCGATGGCAAGGTTTTCTAATCGCGAGGATGTCGCCTCAAAATCGGTTAGTAGCCGTATGGCTTCCCAAGTCAGGTGTTTTTCATTGTCTGAATCTGGATGGGGCCGTTGCTGTGCAATCGTACGAAGCGCATCCAGTGCACGCATGCGAATCAAGTGATCGATCAGCTGAATTTCTGTGCTTGATCGAAGGTCTGGAAACCGTTGCAGCCATTCTTGCGCAAGGGCTGTGTTGACTGCTGCACAAGCTTCTTCATGCAACAGTTCATGGAGGTTGGAAACATGTTCAACATCGGCACTCAACTGCGGTTCATAAAACCACCGCAGCCCTTTGTCTAACAGCTTTCTTTGCACCAGTTCTTGATGGATGCATGTTTTGAGAGCTTCTGTCTTGACACCAGAGTGCTCATCAAAGCGGCCAGACTGCAAAAAGAAGAAAGCTGACAGGATGCGTTCATCGGACAGGTCTGAGGCGCTGCGACCATTTCGTAGGCGTTCTAACAGCCCTGCGATAACGATATAGCTGACTCTATATTCAGTATTTTCAACATAGCCTTGCGCAATTTCGTCCAGTGTTGGTGACGTCATTGGCTGCAGCAAGTGATTTTCAAATCCTTCGTACGCAGCAAGGGCAAGAGATTCATTGAGTACGGCGGGGAGTCGTTCCTCTGGTGGCGCTTTCTCGCTGGAGTCACCATAAATACCACGTACGTAAATGGATGCTGGCCGCCAGCAAGCCTCCCAATCACCAGCTTTCAGCGCATCAAGGTGCTCGGTATACCAAGCAATGCTTTGCTTCTTAGCAGCAGCGTTTTCCGCTTGCCGTTGTGCCTTGCGCTTCTCTTGCTCGATTTCCCAATCCGCCTTTGGGCGAGGGGCAGTTAATTGCATGAGCCACGCTTGCTCAGATGGATTACCTGCTGCAAATTTTTGCGCTTTGTGGCGTATGGCAGCGCCTTGCTGATCATCATGCTGAGCTAAGAGCACCAGCTCTTTCCAGCGTCCGTCGTGTGCAGGTAGGGCATCTAGCAATTCGATGAGATCGGGTTCTGCGAGATTTAGAGCCGGTAAATAGTGAGCCAATTGGTACCAGTTGCTGCGCAGTGTTTCTGGGGTGCTTTGTGTAATCAGCAGAGTGTGCTGAATGGATTTTCGCAACTGAGGTGTATCGGCCAGCGCTGCATTCAGTGGATTGTTCTCATGCGTGCTGAGGTGATATCTGTCCAGAGCAGATAACCATTGCAGCACTTGTTGGGCACTAGGCGGTTGTGCTCGAACAGCTTTTGCAATGAGCGCAAAAGCCATTTCATTGACGTCGTCAAGGATGCCGTAATCATCATCTCCTTTCAGTTGAGGTATGCCAGCAGTGAAGACATCTAAAAACTGCAGAAGATGCGATTCGGGCAACTCATTTTTGAGAAAGTAGAACTTTCCAGCCATTCGGCTATCGACGACTGCATACGCTAGGCAAATATCGGCCAGCACAGAGGCCTCAAAATTTTCAAAATCTTGGTGGTGGGCAAAGTCCAAAGCAAGGCGCAAGGCGTCTTCATTTGCCAATGCGGCGAGCTGAGCAACCAGTGTGCGACTCTCTGAAATACTGAGTTGATTGGCAAGACTACGCAATGCTGCGCTTCGAGCTGCGTAGATGTCATTGGCGTCGATAGCTATGGACGCGAGCGACTGGTGCAGCACCTTTACCATGGCAGAGCCTTCTAAGGACTCAATAACCAACACGCGCAGCCAAATCATGGCCGGATCTTTCAGTGTTATCCAATGCGCTACATCCACTTGTAGATCGGCTTGAGCAAAACAGCGTACCTTCAACGAGTGCAGCGACCCTTGGCGTGGGTTGGCTGCAGTGGCACGCGCCAAAGTCTGCAGCAAAAGGCGTGCTTGGTAAGCTGGAAGATCGTCGGTTTCGCCATATTCGATAACGGCGATAGGGTCAAAAGCAATAACTTGCTGTGCCAAATGAGCGTCACGAGCTAACCATGCATAGAGGCCACGCAAACTGGCTGGCACCATGCCAAGGTGTTGAAACAGTGCTAGAAGACGGCGGCGCTTGCGGTCGGTGTCGGCTTGCTGTGCTAGCCATTGGGCTGCCAGATATTCGCCAATGCGACGGTGCATATAGCCAAACTGATCGGCACCATGGGCCATAAAAAGTCTGGTATTGAGCGTGCTGGCAATGTCGCTTCCATTGGGCAATTGCTCTAAATCTTGAAGCAGCAACTCATCTTCTTCGAGATCTGCATGCGGCTTGCGCACAATGGACTGCTTACCGCAAAGAAGGAGGGCTGCACACGCAGCGCCTGATGCCGATACAAGCTTTGCAATAGGCAATGGCGGTTTTTTTACGCCGTTGTGTTCTTTTGCCAGCTCTTTGGTCGCCATCTTGAAAAGCTCTGCCCGTGTCTGCGGCAGCGTTGTTTTACTGGCAACCGCACAGATCAAGTCCAAAGTCTGCGGATTGCCTAGCCAATCTACTAAGCCCAATTGCTCAAAATGCGTATGCACTTCGGCTGCGCGAGGGACTCCTAAGCGGTGGCCTAGAAAGCTGAGTATTTCTGCTTTTGAGAATGGTTGAAGATGGACTTCTAGAGGTGATTGTTCGTAGTCGCCATCTTTGATTGTGGAGGTGTAGCTACGACTGTGCCATTCGGCTACGCGGCAAGAGAGTACAAAGCGCGGGAAGCCAAGCTGCTCTAGTTTTTCCAGTACTTTGGAAATTGCGTCTCCCTCGTTTTTGGAGGCAGCCTCATCTAGCGCATCGATAACTAAGGTGCTGCCATCTTGGTAGATCGATTTGGCATCCCTCTGCATGAGCTTTTTCGCTGTGCAGTAGCTGTAACCGGGCTGTTGCCCAAGGCGCTTCATCAACTCGGTTTTGCCCATGCCCGCTTCACCCAAAACGATGAGGGGGCGAGTTTCTTGAAGCAGATGTGCTTCGCCAAGTTCAACTTTTTCGTCTTGACTATCAGCACCTACTTTTGTGTACCAGAGCGTGCGCGGGATGTAGTTATTGTCCATTCAGCCTCTTCCTCACTGGCTGTCATTGTGGGGGAGGAACCTCTGGATTCTGGATGGGGTGAAATCAGGGTTAGTGCTTAATTTCGTCTAGAATCCGCCGCTTCGCTTTTCAGTTGCTCCGCTGACTGGCGTTTTCATATCCGGAGCCATGTAGAGGACTACCATGTATAAAAACCTCGCAGCCACGCTCGTGGCCGCCTGCGTTGTCGCCACTTCTTTCGCGCAATCCGAGACAACGCCGAAATCCCCCTCCACAGCCTCAGCAACCACCAAAGTTGGCTTTGTGTATGTCACGCCCGTTCTGCCCGCAGGATGGACGCGCCAGCATGAAGAGGGGCGGCTGGCACTGGAGCAATCCATGCCCGGCCAAGTCACCACCAAGGCGGTCGACAACGTGCCGGAAGGTCCGGACGCAGAGCGTGTGATTCGTGACCTGGCACGACAAGGCCATCAATTGATCTTCACCACCAGTTTTGGCTATATGGAGCCCACATTGCGCGTGGCTCAAGAATTCCCGAACGTGAAGTTCGAACACATCACGGGTTACAAGCAGGCGGACAACGTGGCCACGGCCAATGCGCGCCATTACGAGGGGCGCTATCTGTCAGGTATTGCCGCAGGCCGCGTGAGCAAGACTGGCGTAGCGGGTTTTGTGGGCGGTATGCCGATTCCTGAGGTAATCCAGGGCATTAACGCGTTTGCCTTAGGCATGCGCAGCGTCAACCCCAAGGCGCAGGTCAAGGTGGTGTGGCTGAACGCCTGGTTTGACCCACCGCGCGAGCGCGATGCCGCCATGACGCTGATGGACCAGGGCGCCGATGTGTTGTCCTTTCAGGTGGCCAGCACGGCCGTGATGGCGGCGGCGCAAGAGCGCGGCAAGATGGCCGTGGCCTTTCACTCCGACATGCGCAAAGCTGCACCAGATGCCCAGTTGCTGGCAGTGACCCACCATTGGGATCGCTATTACGCCGACCGTGTGAAGGCCGCGCAAAACGGCACATGGAAGTCTGGCGACGCCTGGGGTGGCGTCAAAGAAGGCATGGTGCGCGTAGAACACTTTGGCCCGCAATTGCCCCCAGCCGTGCGCCAGGAGTTGCTGCAGCGCCAGCAAGAGATCGCTGCAGGCCAGCTTGTGCCGTTCAAGGCCACGCATGCCGAGGTGCGCGATAACCAAGGGCAGCTGCGTATTCCGCGCAACCATCAACTGACGGATGCACAGCTGCTGCAAATGGACTGGCTGGTGGAAGGGGTAATGGGTACTACCCAGTAAGCTGCCCGGGCAGCAAGTTGGAAAGTACGTAGCGCATTGCTGCTCCAGCAACTTGAAAATCAGGAGCTGTATGCCGTTGTCGCAGCTTGTTTTTGGCATGTTTCATGCTGGAAGCCCAACATTGGCAACGGCAAGCTGCTCCTGAAATATTTATCTGACTTTAAATGCCCATGTCCATCAAGCTTTACCGCAGTGCCTTGCTTCGCTTTTCTGAGGATGGGAGCCCGTTGTATGACAGCGATGGGCTGCTGGCCGTCGCTGCGGATGCGCAAGGGCAAGAACGCGTCATTGCTGCGGGTAGCTGGCAAGCCTTGCAGGCGCCTTATGCAGCGCTGCCGGACGTGGAAATCATCCACCTGCCCGGCAAGCTGATTGCGCCCGGCTTTGTGGACATGCACATCCACTACCCGCAAACCGATGTGATCGGCGCACCCGCCGAGGGCTTGCTGCCTTGGCTGGAAAACTACACCTTCCCGCACGAATCGCGCTTTCATGACCGTGCCTATGCCGACAGCGTGGCGGAGTTTTTCCTCGACGAGTTGCTGCGCAATGGCGTGACAACGTCGCTGACATTTGCAACGTCCCACCCCACGTCAGTCGATGCCATCATGGCGGCCTCACAAGCGCGTGGCATGCGCATGATGGCGGGCAAAGTCTTGCAAGACCGCCACAGCCCTGATGGTGTACGCGACGACACCGAGCAAGGCCTGATTGACACTGAAAATCTGATCCAGCGCTGGCATGGCGTAGACCGCCTGGGTTATGCGATCACACCGCGCTTTGCGCCCACCAGCACGCCCGAGCAGTTGCAGGGCGCGGGCGAGCTGGCCGCCAAATACAGCGATGTCTGGATCCATTCCCATGTCTCCGAAAACCTCGACGAAATCCGCTGGGTGCGGGAGCTATACCCAGAGGCACGCAGCTATCTGGATGTGTACCAAGGCTTTGGTCTGATGCGCGAACGCGCGGTATATGCGCACTGCATCTGGCTGGATGAAACCGACCGGGCATTGCTGCGAGCCACCCAAACCGCAGCGGCGATCAGTCCGACCAGCAACTTGTTTCTATCGAGTGGCTACTTTGATTATTTGAAGGCCGATGCCGCAGGCTTCATGTATGGGCTGGCCAGCGATGTGGGCGGCGGCATGAGCTTTTCACCGTTTCGCACCATGCAGGCGGCATACATGGTGGGGCGTGAGCATCACAGCAAAGAAGGCCTGAGCCTCAAACCCGCGCACCTGTGGTGGCAGCACACAGCAGGCGCTGCCACGGCGCTGGGGCTCGATGGCGTGATCGGTAATTTGCAGCCCGGTTGCGAGGCGGATTTTGTGGTCATCAACCCCGCATGCACGCCGCTGCTGGCGCGCAAAACACAGCAGGCCGCATCGCTGGATGAACTGCTTTTTGCCATGATCGTCCTGGGCGATGACCGCCTGATTGAGCAAACCATTGTTTCTCAAGCAAAATAGCGCCATAGCGCTTTATCACACAGCGCACCCAGCTATAAAAAATTCAGCAAAACAGGACACCCCCATGAGCATCATGAGCGACAAATGGATCCGCAAAATGGCGGAGCAGACCGGCATGATCGAGCCGTTTGAGCCCGGTCAGATTCGCGAGGCCGATGGCAAGAAAATCATCAGCTATGGCACCTCCAGCTACGGCTACGACATTCGCTGTGCACGCGAATTCAAGGTATTTACCAACATCCACAGCACTGTGGTCGATCCCAAAAACTTCGACGAAAAAAGCTTTGTCGACATGGAAGGTGACTACTGCATCATCCCTCCCAACAGCTTTGCGCTGGCGCGCACCGTGGAGTACTTCCGCATTCCGCGCGACGTGCTGACCGTGTGCCTGGGCAAGAGCACTTATGCGCGTTGCGGCATCATCGTCAACGTGACGCCGTTTGAGCCTGAGTGGGAAGGCTATGTGACGCTGGAGTTCTCCAACACCACACCGCTGCCCGCCAAAATTTACGCGGGTGAAGGCTGCGCGCAAGTGCTGTTCCTGCAAGGCAATGAGCCATGCGAGACCAGCTATAAAGACCGCGGCGGAAAATACCAGGGCCAGCACGGCGTGACGCTGCCACGCACCTGAGGCACCGCACGGCGCTGCAACCGGCCGACCTTGAGGTCGGCTTTTTTATGCCCGTGCTTTTTGCGCAGCTGCCTTAGCTGGCGTAAACCACGCAGTTGCGGCCGTTGTGTTTGGCTTCGTACAGCGCTTCGTCGCTGCGCCGGATCATTGCAGCCAAATCATCGTTGCCATGACTGTGCAAACTGCTAACGCCGGCGCTGAGGGTGAGGGAGCCCACATGGGTGAAGCTCATTTTTTCGATAGCGCTCAGCAAATCGCTGGCCAAGTGCTGTGCCGCCGATGCCTCAGTGTCGGGTAGCAAGATCACGAACTCTTCTCCCCCAAAGCGGGCCACCAGATCGGTTTTGCGGGTGCGTTGGGTCAAGACCAAGGCAAGCTGTTGCAGCACCCCATCACCGGCATCATGACCGTACCGATCATTGATACGTTTGAAAAAATCAATATCCATGGAAATCACGCTCAGTGGGCGGCCACTGCGCAGGGCCAGATCCTGCACCAAGCTGGCCTGGGCTTCAAACCCTCGCCGATTGAGCAAGCCTGTCAGCGGGTCAGTGCTGGCCAGGCGCTGAAGGGTTTGATTGGCCAATTTCAGTTCTTGATTGGCAGTATGGAGTTCTTGGGTGCGCAGTTGCACCTGGCTGTGCATGGCTGCATTAGCGTCCAGCAGCTGTTGGGTCATCTGTGACAGGGATGCTGACAGTTGCCGCACTTCTCGATTGTTACCAGACAAAGGAATCTCTTGCTGCGTATTGCCGGCGCTAATGCGACTGGCTGCGACAGCCAGGTTGCTCAGGTCGTCACTGACGCTGCGGGCCAGCGAACGGGCCAGCAGTGCGCTCAATAAGCCAACCATCAAGCCTGCTGCCAAGGCCCACCACAAAATATGCTTGGCATCGGCATACGCCGTCTCCACAGGTTGGCGTGCTACCACCCACCAGCCCAGATCAGCGTGGAAATCTGGCAAGCGTGCGGCTGTCGTGAGATAGGCCTGCGGGCGGTCTTTCCAGACGATGGGAGCGGCCGTAATGAGAGCTTCGCGCTGGTGCAGTGCCTGCGAAACCGGCAGCGACTGCCCTAGACTGGTGTACGGTGCCATGACACCGTCTGGTGCGTAAATGAGTTCGCCTTTGCGGTCAAAGATGAAGATACTTTGCTGCAATGTGCGGCCCGTGGAACTGAGCAGCCCTTCAACGATGTCGCGTACCCAGTCCCAACTGCCATGAATACCTAATACCCCTGCAATGCTGCCGTCGGGGCGGTGGATGGGAGCGGAAAAATCGACCAATCGCAGTGGCTCGCCGGTGCTGCTACGTGGCAATAAATCTGCCAGCAGTTTCGCAGGATGCACTTCGCTGATAAAAGGTTCGACCATCCCTTGGCGGAACCAGGGGCGGGTCGAGACGTTCACCCCTGTGAGCATGTTGCCGGTAGCGTTGCGTACGACCCCTTGCTCGTCCGCGACGCCAATCCATACGTTATGTGGATTGATGTGCTGGATGCGGTCCAGCATCTTGCCGACGGAGGGGGAGTCAAGGCCCTCATCCCACAACTCCTTGGAGCGCGCCAGCACTTGCGCGCGGTGACTTTGCTGTAGAAGTTCTTTGCTCAGCAGCATTGCCGCGTTCTGGGCTACCGTAGATAGTGCAGCACCTGCTTGCTGCTCAAGGCGCCATGTGAGTAGCTCTCCCGCAATAAAGCTCAAAGTTATTGCGAGCGTTGCAGTCAGGCTGCCAAAGATCAAGGCAATTTGGGTTCGAACACTGGGAAGGGTACGCGCAGGGTGGTGCATGAAATGGCAGCCGTATACAGACAACCTCGGAGCCTTAGCGGTTTTATAGGTAGCGCGCTGTTGCATTACTGCGTGAGGTATTCAGAGAACAACATGGTGCACGGTGGTTCTGGGGGTGTCCTACAAGCGAAAGGCATGAGTCACCCGGAGCAAAATCAAACAGGCATTTCTAAGATGGCGCTATCGCTGATTAAACGTGATGAAGTGCGTACAAAGGTATGACCAAATTCAAAGAAGTTCCGTGGTTTTACGCCGGGTTGTCCATACTGGGCTTACTTGCCATTGCAGGTTTGTTGGCCTTGCTGACGGATGTGATTGACGGGCATGTCAAGCAGGCCCAAGTGATTAGCCGCGCAGCCAGCTGGCAGGGGCAACCTGTCGGCGTGATGCCTCAAAGGGGAGCTGCTGCATTCAAAGGTGATCCTTTCCTGCAAGTGAATACCCTTACGATCACTGCACCGTGAAAAATGCATGGGACACCGTGCCTGAGAGCAGGAAAGGCAGTTTATGAAGTGGGAAGGCAATCGCCAATCGCGCAATGTGGAAGACCGCCGCAGTGGTGGCGGCGCCCCAGTCTTTGGCGGCCGCAATATTGGTATTGGCACCATCGTGGTGGCTTTAATTGGCGGCTGGGTCTTGGGCATTAATCCGCTGACGCTGCTCGGAGTGCTTAGCGGCGGCGGAGGTGGGGCGCCGGTGGTGCAGCAACAATCGCCAGCACAAGGGCCTCCTGCAGGCGATGCGATGGGACAGTTTGTCTCCACCGTTTTGGCGGACACAGAAGACGTTTGGGCGCAGCTCTTTAAGCAAGGCGGGGCAAATTACAAAGAGCCTAGATTGGTGCTTTTTCGAGGTGCCGTGGGCACGGCTTGTGGAACAGGTCAGTCCGCGATGGGCCCCTTTTATTGCCCAGGAGATCACAAGGTCTACATCGACCTGTCCTTTTTCGAGCAGCTCAAACATCAGCTGGGAGCCCCTGGCGATTTCGCACAGGCTTACGTGATTGCGCACGAAGTGGGCCACCATGTTCAAAACTTGCTGGGAATCTCCGGGCAAGTCGATCAAATGCGCAATCGTGTCAGCAAGATCGAGTACAACCAGTTGTCAGTGAAGTTGGAACTGCAGGCAGATTGTTTTGCAGGTGTTTGGGCATACCACGGGCACAAGCAACGCCAAATTTTGGAGCAAGGCGATGTGGAAGAAGCCATGAATGCTGCCTCTAAAATTGGCGATGATGCTTTGCAACGGGCGCAGACAGGGCAAGTAGTTCCTGACAGCTTTACGCATGGCACCAGTGCCCAGCGACAGCGCTGGTTCAAAACAGGTCTGCAAAGCGGCAACATGCAGGCGTGTGACACGTTCACGGCAAAAATTTTGTAGTAATACCTAGCTGTTCGTGCGGTTTTATTTCCCCCGAATCCAGGGGGGAACGCTGGATTTAATGACCTCACACAGTGCTTGGCGCGCACAGTGCGACAATAGCAGTCTCAATGACAAGTTCTTTTTCATCTTTACTCTTGGCGGAGCCTTTGGCACGCGCCGTGGCCGACATGGGCTACGAGTCCATGACCCCCATCCAGGCCCAGGCAATTCCGGTGGTTTTAACCGGCAAGGACGTGATGGGAGCAGCGCAAACGGGTACCGGCAAAACCGCTGCCTTCTCGCTGCCGTTGCTGCAACGTTTAATGCGGCACGAGAACAGCTCGGCCTCACCTGCCCGGCACCCTGTTCGCGCTTTGGTGCTTTTGCCCACCCGTGAGCTGGCGGATCAAGTTGCCCAGCAAATTGCGCTGTATGCCAAGCACACCAAACTACGCAGCATGGTGGTCTTTGGCGGCATGGACATGAAGCCCCAGACGCTGGAGCTGAAAAAAGGTGTGGAAGTCTTGGTGGCAACACCGGGGCGTTTACTCGACCACATCGAAGCCAGAAATGTGGTGCTCAATCAGGTGGAATATGTGGTGCTGGATGAGGCCGATCGCATGCTCGATATCGGCTTCTTGCCTGACCTACAGCGCATCTTGGGCCATCTTCCAAAGACGCGTACCACTTTGCTGTTCAGCGCTACGTTCTCTCCCGAGATCAAGCGTTTGGCGGGCAGCTATCTGCAAGACCCGGTCACGATTGAAGTGGCCCGTCCTAATGAAACTGCTTCTACCGTGGAGCAGCGCTTTATTGCTGCCAATGATGACGACAAGCGTCGCGCTATTTGTGCCGTATTGAAAGAGCGCGGCATTCGCCAAGCCTTTATTTTCTCGAACAGCAAGCTCGGATGTGCCCGCCTGACCCGCGCTTTAGAGCGTGATGGTTACCGCGCCACAGCGTTGCACGGTGACAAGAGCCAGGACGAGCGTTTGAAGGCGCTGGATGCTTTCAAGCAAGGTGAGATGGACTTGCTGGTATGTACCGACGTGGCAGCACGTGGGTTGGACATCAAGGATGTGCCGGCCGTATTTAACTACGACGTGCCTTTTAACGCGGAAGACTATGTGCACCGCATTGGCCGTACGGGGCGTGCGGGTGCCACAGGTTTAGCGGTCACGATGGTGGGCAACTCTGACACCAAACTGGTGGCAGATATTGAAAAGCTGATCAAGAAAAAGATCAACGTTGAGACTTTGCAGCTTGCTGAGCCTCGCCGTATGCGTGAGCGCGAGAGCTATCGGGAAGCCCCGGGCCGCGAAGAAGTGCAGCGTAGTGCTTCTGTGCATGGAACCCGTCCGGTGCGAGGGGCGCGACCTGTGCGCAGTGCCTCTGCGGATCCATTTTTTGACAAGCCTTATCAGGCACGCGAATCACATGTCCCAGCTTGGGACGCTTCCGGACAAGGAACACCTAAAGCCGCCTTCAATGCCAAGGCCAAGCGCAAGATTGCAGCGCTTTTCAAACCTGCTGGTAGCTTCTAAGCGCGTCCTCAGCCAATGACTCCAAAAGCCACGTTCCTAAACAGAACGTGGCTTTTTCACGTTGACAATAATTAACCTGGTTGCTGTTCCTGCAAGCAACGGACTTGGTGCAATGTGCGCTCTGTAAATTCGCTCGATATTTCCATGGCACTAAGGCAGCCGCCCCATACACAACCCGTATCCAAAGCTAAAAGCTGGGGTGAATTCATCAAGCCTAAAGTAGACCAATGGCCAAAAGCGACAATGTCTTGTGCGGTTTTACGCTCGGGACACTCAAACCAAGGCATTAATCCCGCAGGCGCGGCATCTGCAGATTCAGAACTCTCAAAATCCATTAAACCTTCTGCAGAGCAAAAGCGTATCCGGGTCAATGCGTTCACAATCACGCGCCAGCGGACATGCATCTGTAAATCGGAAGACCACTGGTTGGGAAAATTGCCATACATATGGGCTAGAAAATTGGCCAAGCCGGGGCCGCTAATCTGATTGTGCACTTCTTGGGCCAGTGCCAAGGTCTCTTCAAAACTCCACTGCGGTAAAACACCTGCATGCACTAATAGTAACTTTTTCCCTTGGGGACTGACTAGAGAGCGCGCTAAAGGCTGTTGGGAAATCCAACGCAATAAATGGTCGCGATCCTCTGCATTAAGAATATTTTGTAAGGTATCACGCTTGCCAGGTTTACGAATGCCATATGCGCTTGCCAACAAATGCAGATCATGATTGCCAAGCAAGGGTTTTATGGCGTCACCCAGTCGGATGCAGCGGCGCAAAACTTCTGCCGACTGTGGACCGCGGTTAACCAAGTCACCCAATAAATACAGGGTGTCGCGGCTGGGGGAGAAGGCCAGTTGTTCCATGAGTCTGCCTAACGCATCATCACAACCTTGAATATCTCCGACTAAGTAGATGCTCACTTGGGTTCCTGTCTTTTGTGGCCGTAACGTCCACTCGAATTGCGGACTTTGGAGATTGTAAGTTGGCCTCTCTATTATCAAGACACTCGCTGCATATGGCTAAAGCCCTAAGAGGCTAAGGCTCGAGGAAGGAAGCTTCGTAATAAGTGATTCTTGAAATGGCTACTTTTAGGCGTTGTATTACCTAACTACGTAAAACCCTCAGAGCATAAAAAAAATAATTTATTTATAATGAAATTACTTAACTTAAGGACTTCCTTACCATGACCTCTTACAAAGAACTTCTGAAGCAACGCGATGCGCTAGAGCAGCAAATCCAAGAAGCGCGTACGCGTGAATTGGCTGACGCTGTGGGCAAGGTTCGTGCTTTGGTCGCTGAGTATGGTTTGACTTCTGAAGACATTTTCGCCCCAGCCCGTGCAAGCCGTACAGCCAGTACATCCGGCAACAAAGTCGCACCGAAGTACAAGAACCCTGAAACAGGTGAAACTTGGACTGGCCGCGGTAAGGCTCCTAAATGGATTCAAGACCAAGACCGCAGCAAGTTTGTTATCTAAACTGCTCTCTTCTAAAAAACCCGCATTTGCGGGTTTTTTTATGCCTTGGTTTTTTACATTGTGATTAATTTAATATCTATGTAAGTGGCTGAAAATTAAAGTAGTAAATGGAATGTTTCATTTCTAAATGGTAATTCACAGAGGCGGCGTTGTCGTGCATGCCAAGCAGGGGCGATGTAGCCAGAGGCGCTGCAGAAAATTTCATCTCCATTGCTTGGTATCAGGGAGCTTTGTCATTGCTTGATGCGGCAACTGGTATTTCAGCGCCACAATGCGCGGCATGAGAAAACAAGTATTGATTGCAGGCGGCGGCATTGCTGGCATGGCGGCAGCCTTGGGTGCATCACACGCGGGTTGGGATGTCCGTGTGTTCGAACGTGCGCCAGAGTTTTCTGAGATCGGTGCGGGAGTGCAACTGGGACCTAATGTGGTACGCCGCTTGCAGGCTTGGGGCTTGCAGCAGCCATTGCAGGCGGTGGTGGCGACGCCACAGCAGTTGGTGGCGCGCAGTGCGAGCAGCGGATTGATTTTGTCGAGTGCGCCTTTAGGGCAAAGCATGGTGGAGCGCTATGGGGCGGCCTACGTCACCATCCACCGGGCAGATTTGCACGCCATGCTGCTTGATGCAGCGCGTTTGCGCAGCGATGTGTTCATCAATCCGGGGCAAGCGGTGCAAGCCGTGCTGGGCACTGAGCGGGTCACCACCGTGCGTACTTCTAACCACAAAGTGGTGGAGGGCGATGCGCTCTTGCTGGCCGATGGTGTATGGAGCAAATTGCGGGGGCCTTTGCTCGGCGACGAAAGCCGCCCGCGCGTGTCAGGTCACTTGGCATATCGCGCGCTGCTGCCCATGAAAGACGTGCCCAAGGCGTGGCAAAACAATGAGGTAACGGTGTGGATGGGATCGCACATGCACGCGGTGCACTACCCCGTGCGGCGGGGTGAGTTGCTCAATATCGTGGTCATCATTGAAGGCCCGGCTCCGCAAGATTTGGAGCAATGGGACCACGCTGGTAATGCCAGCCAACTGGAGCAAGCGCTCAAGAACACCGCCAGCGGTTTACAGGATCTGGTGCGCAGCGTCAGCGCAGCAGGCCAACAATGGCGTTTGTGGCCGCTGTCTGACAGGGCTCCTTTGCAAGGGCCAGAAGGTATGGCCAAAGGCCTGGTCGGTTTGATTGGCGATGCGGCGCACCCCATGCGCCCGTATTTGGCGCAGGGGGCCGGTATGGCGATTGAAGATGCCGCAGAGCTGCAGCGTTCATTGTCGATGGATGACCTGGATGTAGAGGTGCGGCTGCGCCGCTACGCCTTGAACCGCTGGGGGCGCAATGCGCGTGTGCAGGCACGCTCGATTCGCAATGGAAAAATTTTCCATGCTACAGGGCCGGTGCGCTTGGGGCGCGACTGGTCAATGCGCTTGCTGGGCAGCAAGTTGATGGATGTGCCTTGGCTGTACCGCGGTGACGGCTGCAGCGCGAGCATTCTTTAACGTGACTGCTTTGACTCCGTTTGTATCGATAGCGCATCGCCGGTGCGCTATTTTTTAAGCCTCAGTTTTCAGCAGGGGCGATGCGGGCAGGTAGCGAAAAGCGAGCGAAGCACAAGCCAGCCATGCAGCAATGGTGAGTGACACCGCCAGATAAGGCTCGATGTCGTGCTGCGTGGCCCAAGCCGCCACGACGCCCGTGAACCACTGCATCAATGCGATGCCCAAAAACATGGCCATGGTAAACAGGGACAGTGCGCGGCCTGTAAGTTGCGGCGGGTAGGAGGCCCGCACATCGGCGTATTGCAGGATGCCGTAGCCGGACATCAGCCCCATGGCGATAAAAGTCAGCACGTTGGCGACCGGGTGCATCCACACACCCATCACCACAAAGAGCGCCGCCATCAGCATGGACAGCTTGCTCAGCCAACTGCGGCGCCTGTGCGGCCCGGGGTCTAAGCGGCCAAAAACGGCGGGTGTGAACAGCGAAATCAGCGAAACCACAAAAGCCACGTGCCCACTGGCTACCAGGCTGAAGCTGTACCTGTCCATCAACAAGGGACTGAGCCACAAACCGCGCAGCGAAAGAAAGGCGGCATAGCAAGACATGCCCAGCAACACAATGCCCCAGGTGTGCGGCAAGGCAAACAGCTCTGCAAAGCGCAACATGGCTTGCCCCCATGACTCGCGCTGGGCTTGCGGTGATGCAGCAGGCAGGGCAGGTTCATGTACCAGCCAGAAAATCAGGGCCCATGAAGCGGCGCACAAGGCGGTCAGCAGCCAAAAACCTGTGCGCCAGCCACCGAGCTCTACCACCCAGGCCAACGGTGTGCCTGTAAAAAGCAGTCCCAGGCCGCCCACTCCCATCGACATGCCGGAGAAAAAGGCAAAGCGCTCTGCCGGAAAGTGGCGTGCGATAAAAATGGTGCAAGCTAAAAATGCGGGTGAGCAGCCCACACCAATCAGCAATTGCCCCGCCATGAGCCACGTGTAGCTGGGTGCTGCGGCAGACACTGCCGAGCCCACCATGGCCAGTGGAAAGGCCAGCAGCACCGTGCGGCGCAGCCCGTACAAATCAATGCCGATACCCATTAATAGTTGTGCCACACCAAACGACAGGCCAAACAAACCGGCAAAGGCACCCAGTGACTGGGTGGAAATGCCAAAGTCTTGCAGCAGGCCTTGGGCAAGGATAGAGGTGATGGTGCGAAAGGCCTGGCTCAGTGCAAAGCCGCTGAGCAGGGCCAGCAGCATGATCCAAAGCTGGCGCTGCCCTGTTGCCCGGGTATTGGTGGTGGGGTGGCTATTTGCAAGCATGGTGTGGTGCGCTGTGGCGCGATAACTCTTTGTGGCGCGCAAGCGTAGTGCCTGTTGGGTTGGCACGCTGTCACAGGTGTTTGCAGGCGCTGGCGTTAAAGTGGTGGGCATGACCAAGCCGCTGCCCATCACCTCTGCTGTTAACACGCTCTCCTGCCGTGCTTTTGCCTGCGATCTGGGGCAGGTGCTGGTGGCTGCGACACCCCGCGGCATTGCTGCCGTGTTGTTGGGCGATGACGTGGCCGCACTGGAGCAGGACCTGGCCCGTCGCTTTTCAGACTGCTCTGTGAACTGCGCACCTTCGGCTACGCAGCAACGCTGGATGGAGTGCGTCGTGCAAGTGCTGCAGCAACCGCAACTGGCAGAGACGATCTTGGCAGAGATGCCTTTGCATCTGCTCACTGGCACTGCGCTGCAACGCAAGGTTTGGGCGGCCCTGCAGACTATTGCTGTGGGGCAGACACGCAGTTACACCGAACTGGCGCAGGCCATGGGTCAGCCGCAAGCCGTGCGTGCCATTGCGAGTGCTTGCGGCGCCAATCCTTGCGCAGTCATCGTGCCCTGCCACCGGGTACTGCGCAGCGATGGTGGCTGGGGTGGCTACCGCTGGGGGCTGCAGCGCAAGCGTTGGCTGCTGCAGCAAGAAGGCGTAATGGCGCAGATGGAGCTTGACGTTGCAGCAAAATAAATAGCTGAATGCCCTGGTAACACCTTGCTTTCAGCAACAAAAGCGTTGCAAAGCGTTTAAACACCAAGGCAAGCTGCTTTAAATAATGAAGCACTTTTTAGCTTCATGCATCATTTTTAATAGCTGCATGTCATTGCCGCATAAGGGCTTGCAGCCTGTGACGTTGAACGTTCAGAGGCTTGTGCGTATGCGGGCAGCGCTTATTTTTTACGGCGCAGCAGGTAAATGGCGCTCAGCAACAGCAGCCACGGCAAGCCAAAAGCCAGCGTCAGGCGAAACTCTGGCGTGAACGCGGTGGTCAGCAGCACGGCCCCCATCAGCACCGCGCCCAGCAGCGTGAGCCACGGAAAGCCCCACATGCGAAATGCCACGGGGGCGGCGCCTTCGCGATCACGGCGGCGGCGAAAGGCCAGGTGCGTGACAAAGATCATGAACCACGCAAACATGGCGCCGAACATGGCAATCGACATCATCCACATGAACGATTGCTCCGGCCAGAAGGCATTGATCACCATGGCTACGGCCGCCCCCAGACTGGACACCAGGATGGCGGCCACCGGCACGCCATTGGCATTGGTCTTGCCGAAAGCTTGCGGCGCTTGTTCTGCGCGCGCGAGGCTGAACATCATGCGCGAAGTGGTGTAGAGCTGGCTGTTCATGGCCGACAGCGCGGCTACCAGCACCACAAAGTTCAGCACGCCCGCCGCATAGGGGATGTTGATGATCTCCATCACGCGCACAAAGGGGCTGGTTTGCGTGGCCGCTTCCGTCCACGGCACGATGGCCAGCATCAGCGCTAAAGTCAGCAGATAGAACAGCACGAGGCGCAGCACCGTGGTTTTCATCGCGCTTTGCACCGCTTTTTGCGGGTGCTGGGCTTCTCCGGCGGCCACGGCAATGGCTTCCACGCCCAGATAACTGAACATGGCCACAATCACGCCCAGCCACATGCCGCCCAGGCCCTTGGCCCAGAAACCGCCGCCGCTTTGGTAGTTCTCCAGCCCGATACCCGGAATGCTTGCGCCAAACACCACATAAGCACCAATCAGCACAAAGGCCACGATGGCGGCCACTTTGATGGACGAGAACGCATATTCCGCTGCGCCATAGACTTTCACGCTGCGCAGGTTGATGCCAATCAAGATGGCCGAGAACACGCCCACCCACACCCATTGCGGCACGGCGGGAAACCAGTAGGCCATGTAGATGCCCACGGCGGTCACTTCCATGCCCACAGCCAGCACCAGCGCGGCCCAGTAGGCGTAGCGCAGCACAAAACCCGCCATGGGGCCGAGGTAGTACTCGGCGTAAGCACCGAAAGAGCCGGAGGTGGGGTGGGCGACCGTCATCTCGCCCAGACAGCCGATCAGCAGCAAGGCGATGAAGGCGCCGATGGCGTAGCTGATGAGCACGGCGGGGCCGGCAAAGCCAATCGCAAAAGCGCTGCCCATGAACAGGCCGGTGCCCACCGCGCCGCCAATGGCAATCATCACCATCTGGGCGCTGGTCAGGTGCTGCTGCAGCCCTTGCTCGCGTTGTTGTATGTCTTGGAAATCGGCCATGTGCGCCTAAGGGTTCAGTCGAAACGAAACCTTCAAGTATCGGCGCAGGCGGCTTTTATTGCATGCACAAGGAGATGTCATCGGCAATGCGATGACAGGCGCTTACAGCAGGCCACTGTCTAAAGCGTGCATGCCATGGCGCAGGCGCACGCGGTTGCAGGCGTCTGAGCCTGCCGCAAATTCCCGGCAGGGCGAAGGTCGCCACTCGTAGATGCCGCAGGCGGCTTTCTCACCGACTTTGCCTGTCAGCGCGGCGCAGCGGGGGCGGGCGTAGTCGGTGCCGCGCATGCGGCAGGTGAAATCGTTGACTTCCTCAATCAGACCGCGTGGCACACGGCCACCGTTTTCTTCGGATTCGTAGACGGAAAAGTCCACGCGAAATGAGGCGCAGCAAGCGCCGCAGGATAAGCAGGGGTGAGGTGTGGCCATAAACAGGGCGTTAAACGGTTTCGACCCAGCGTTCGACTTCGTCGTCGGTCAGCGCGGGCCGGCTGAACTTGGCGCGGGTGTCGTGGCAGCCGTAGGAGGCAAAGGGAAAGTCGTGGCAGGGGCGCGAGCGCTGCGCGTAAATGCCGCAGCCCACGCAGCCTTCGCCCAGATGCGGTAATTCAGTCAGCGCAACGCAGCGCACCGGGTGGCGCTCGGTGCCGTTCATGCGTGCGCGGTTGCCTTTGCCGGGCACTTCGTGCGCGAGTGCATCGGGCACGCTGCCGCCCATGGATTGCAGCTCGTACACAGAGAACTCAACGCGGTAATTGGTACAGCACACACCGCAGGTCAGGCAAGGATGAATGTCTTGGGACATGGTGGGTCAGCGAAAAGAGGGTTCGATAGGCAAAAAATCCAGAAGCACACGGCACACACTGGCCAGCCGCAAGCGGTGCAGACCTTGCAAAGCAAGGCACAGACCAGCCCACGGCAAACCCAAGGTTTGCAGTGAAAAAAGTGGGAGAAAGGCCCTAGGTGTGGCCTAAGAGGTAGCGCGGGGTTTTCAGCAGGTGGCTGCAGGCGATGGCGTGCATCGCGCTGCGCCGGCGTGCGGTGCGGCGCAGATCCAGCGTCCGCGTGCCACTGGCGGAGCAGGAAAAAGGCACAGTCTGCTGCGCTGAAGGGCGGGAAGGCTGAGTAAAAAGAAGAGCTGCAGGCCTTAGTAAAGACTTGCTTTGCGCTATAAAAGCTTTGCAAAGCAAGAGATTACGCAGGCATGCAGCTCCTGTTTTTGTGTGTGGCGAGCGAAGGCAAAGCAGGGCGCGCATCACACAGGTGCTCTATGTCTATATCTATAGCGGGTGGCGTAAGGCTTAGTCCGCTTGCTGGCCGAGCAGCAGGAACTCCATGAGCGCCTTTTGCACGTGCATGCGGTTTTCCGCCTCGTCCCAGACCACCGACTGCGGGCCGTCGATGACTTCAGCGGTCACTTCCTCACCCCGGTGCGCAGGCAGGCAGTGCATGAAGACGGCTTCAGGCTTGGCGGCCTGCATCATGTCCAGGTCCACACACCAGTCAGCAAACGCTTTCATGCGCACGGCGTTTTCAGCTTCATAGCCCATGCTGGTCCACACATCGGTGGTAACCAGGTCGGCGCCCTTGCAGGCTTCGAGTGGGTCTTTGAACACCTTGTAGCAGCCTTCGCGCGGGGTTTTGCCGTTGAAAGCCAGCTTCTCGTCGACTTCGTAGCCGCCGGGCGTGCTGACGTGCACGGTAAAGCCCAGCAAATCGGCCGCTTGCAGCCACGTGTTGGCCATGTTGTTGCCATCACCCACCCAGGCGACGACCTTGCCTGCAATCGGGCCGCGGTGCTCGATGAAGGTGAAGATGTCGGCGAGGATCTGGCAGGGGTGGAACTCGTTGGTCAGACCGTTGATGACCGGCACGCGCGAGTGCGCAGCAAAGCTTTCGATCTTGTCCTGGCCAAAGGTGCGAATCATGACCAGGTCCGTCATGCGGCTGATGACGCGGGCGCTGTCTTCAATGGGTTCGGAGCGGCCCAGCTGGCTGTCGCCGGTAGTCAGGTGCACGACGGAGCCGCCCAGCTGGTACATGCCGGCCTCAAAGCTGACACGCGTGCGGGTACTGGCCTTCTCGAAAATCATCGCCAGCGTGCGGTCGCTGAGCGTGTGGTGCTTTTCGTAGTTCTTGAATTTCTTCTTGATCAGCGCAGCACGGCTGAGCAAGTAGTCGTATTCGTCAGCGGTGAGATCGCTAAATTGCAGGTAATGCTTCATACGGTAGTCCTCGACGTTCAGGCAGCCAGCACGGTTTGCACCAAAGGCTTCAGGCGAGCGACGACTTCGTCGGCCTCTTGCTTGCTAATGATCAGTGGCGGCACCAGGCGGATCACGGTGTCCGAGGTCACGCTCAGCAGCAGGCCGGCTTCAGCCGCCTGGCCGATCAGCGCGCCGCAGGGCTTGGTCAGTTCCACGCCAATCATCAGGCCCTGGCCGCGCACTTCGACAAAGCCTTCAATGCCGCCCAGCGCGGCTTGCAGCTGCTGCTTGAGGTAGTCACCGACTTCGGTGGCATGGGCCAGCAGGCCGTCTTCTTCCATGATGCGGATGGTTTCCACACCGGCGCGCATGGCCAGCGGGTTGCCACCAAAGGTGGAGCCGTGGTTGCCCGCAGTCAGCACCTGGGCAGCAGCCTTGTGCGCCACCACGGCGCCCACGGGCACGCCCGAGCCCAGGCCCTTGGCCAGCGTCATCACATCGGGGGTGATGCCGGCCCACTGGTGGGCAAACCACTTGCCGGTGCGGCCCATGCCGGCTTGCACCTCGTCCATGATCAGCAGCCAGCCCTTGGCATCGCACAGTGCACGCACTTTTTGCAGATAGTCCACGCGCATCGGGTGCAGGCCGCCTTCGCCCTGGATGGGCTCCATCATGATGGCGACGATGTTGGGGTTGCCTTCCGTGGCTTCAACCAGCGCTTCGTAATCGTTCGGGCTGACGCGGTTAAAGCCACCGAGCAGCGCACCAAAGCCGTTGCGCACCTTGGGGTTGGCGGTCGCTGACATGGTGGCAATCGAGCGGCCATGGAAAGCGTGGTCATACACCACGATTTCAGGTTTTTCAATGCCCTTGTCGACACCGTACTTGCGCGCGATTTTGATCGCTGCTTCGTTGGCTTCCAGCCCGGTGTTGCAAAAGAACACATTGGTCATGGCACTGCGTTCGGTCAGCATCTGTGCCAGGGTTTCCTGGCCTGGCACGTGGTAGTAGTTGGAGACGTGGATGAGCTGGGCAATTTGCGCTTGCAGCGCGGGCACCAGCTTGGGGTGGTTGTGTCCCAAGGTATTGACGGCAATGCCGCCCAGCGCATCCAGGTACTCCTTGCCGTTCACATCCCACACGCGGCAGCCCTGGCCTCGTTCCAGCGCAATGGGTACGCGGCCGTAGGTGGGCATTACGTGGGGCGAGGCAGCCTCAATGTGAGCGGTCATGAATCGTTCTCCTGACATGGCAGTCGTGGCACAAGTTTTGCGACACTTCGCAAAACACAAGCGAATGATTCTAGGGCTGCTCCAGTGCTGTGACATGCTTTGTCTGCATATTTGGAATAACGCCATGCCAGTTTGGCAATCCCCAGTGCAGTGCTTGTGTCTTATATAAGAGTTAGAATCGCAGCCTCGGTGTTCAACGCGGCGATCCTGCTTGGCATCTCTTCTTATCCAGATCTATCCTGATGGTTTCCCCAAACTCCAAAGAATTGTTCATTCAAGGCGTCACCTTGGATGGAAAAACCTTTCGCCCCAGTGACTGGGCAGAACGTTTGGCGGGTGTCATGAGCCAGTTTCGCCCTGGTGGGCCTCAGCGGGGCAGCCATTTGGGGTATTCGCCATGGTGCATTCCCACAGCCATGAATGGCGTGAAATGCATCGTGGTGCACCGTGATTTACAAGCCCATGAGCCGATGGCCTGGGACTTTGTGCTGAACTTTGCGCGCGACAACCACCTGCAAGTGGCCGAGGCGTGTTTGCTTCCCGACGACAAGAAATAACGCACGCACCTGCAAAAAACATGCGAATGCTGCCGCCGAAGGGCGGCTTTTTTATTCCTGCACGTTCTGAAATCAGCGCTAATTTTCATGTGACAGGCACAAAAAAACCGCCGTGAGGCGGTTCTTTTGTTTCGCTGGCAGCGCACCCGTAGCAAACGGCGGATGGTCAGACCATCCGGGCGATGCCTAAATGTGGATTAGGCGGCCAATGCCAGGGTCTTCACCTTGGCAGACAGGCGGCTCTTATCACGAGCAGCCTTGTTCTTGTGGAAGATGCCCTTGTCAGCCACGGAGTCCAGCACGGACTGCGCCTTGGCGAACAGTTCAGTGGCCTTCACCTTGTCGCCGGCAACAATGGCCTTCTCAACGTTCTTGACAGCAGTACGGTACTTCGAACGCAGCGATGTGTTTGCGGCGTTCAGTGCGATGTTTTGGCGAGCGCGCTTGCGGCCGGAGGCCAGGCGGGGATTCTTTTTGGCTTTAGTTGCCATGATGTATTTCCTTTGAGTTGTCTGGGGATGATGCCAGCGAAGCCCAAGATTATAGCTGCTCTGAGCGCTGCTTGCTTCAAACAAGGCGTGAACGCATTGGGTGCGCACGATGAATGCGTGCACCAAGATGGTCAATAGTTCTTGCGGCTTGCACCAAATTGGCGTGTTGCAATTGTTGCGAAGGATAGGCAGCCAGCTGCATCGCAGCATGGCTACACTGCGCGGGTGTCATTATTTAAAGCCGCCTCTACCGTTTCGTTGTTGACTTTGGCCTCCCGGGTCACGGGCCTGGCCCGCGACTTGATCATGGCCTCCATGTTCGGGGCCAATGCGCTGACCGATGCCTTCAACGTCGCCTTTCGTATCCCCAATCTCTTTCGCAGGTTATTTGCTGAAGGAGCCTTCAGCCAGGCCTTTGTGCCCGTGCTGGCCGCCACCAAAACCCAAGAAGGCGAAGAGCGCACGCGACGCCTGGTTGCGAATGTGGCGACGGTGCTGTTCTGGGCACTGCTGTTGACGTGCGTGCTGGGCGTGGCGGGAGCGCCCATTCTGGTATGGCTGCTGGCCAGCGGTTTTGAAAGCGGCCATGCCCAGGAGGCAGCCGTATTAATGACCCGCTGGATGTTTCCGTATATCGGCTTTATGTCCTTGGTGGCGCTGTGTGCTGGCGTGCTCAATACCTGGAAGCAATTTGCCGTGCCCGCGGCCACACCGGTACTGCTCAATGTTTGCATGATCGTTGCAGCCTTGTTGCTGGCACCTTGGCTGCAAGGCCAGGGCATTGAGCCCATTTACGCCATGGCAGCAGGTGTCATGCTGGGCGGCATGCTGCAGTTGGGCGTGCAATTGCCGGTGTTGAAAAAGCTGGGGTTGCTGCCGCGCATTGGCATTTCGCCCAGTGCTGTGCGACAGGCCTGGAGCGACCCCGGCGTGCGCCGTATTTTGACGTTGATGGCCCCGGCCTTGCTGGGCGTGGGTGTGGCGCAAATCAGCCTGATGATTAACACGCAAATTGCTTCCTATCTCACACCTGGCAGCGTGACATGGTTATTTTATGCAGACCGCCTGATGGAGTTTCCCACTGCCTTGCTCGGTGTGGCGCTGGGGGTGGTGTTAACGCCGCAACTGGCCTCTGCCAAGGCAGCGGGGGATGCGCAGCGTTACTCCGGCATGCTCGATTGGGGACTGCGCCTGGTGGTGCTCTTGGCCGTGCCTTGTGCCGTGGGCTTGCTGGCATTTGCGGAGCCTTTGGTGGCCACTTTGTTTCACCGTGGTGCCTTGCGCAGCCATGATGTGTCGCAAATTTCGACAGCGCTCATTGGTTATGGCGCAGGGCTGGTGGGCCTGGTTGCCATCAAAGTGCTCGCCCCGGGTTACTTTGCCAGCCAGGACATGCGCACACCCGTCAAAATTGCCGTCTGCGTCTTGGTGCTCACGCAAATTTTGAACGTGGTGCTGGTGCCCTGGATGGCGCATGCGGGCCTGGCCTTGTCCATTGGGCTGGCCGCGCTGGTCAATGCGCTGTGGCTCATGATTGGTTTGGTGCGCCGTGGTGCCTACCAGCCCGCTGCGGGGTGGATGAAGTACCTGTTGCAGGTATTGGCTGCATCGCTGCTGCTGGCGGTGTTTTTGGGCTGGGGTGCGCAGCATTGGGACTGGAAAGCACTGCAGACCAATGAATGGGGGCGCGCTGGCTTGATGGCGCTGATGCTGGCAGGCGCTGGTGCGCTGTATTTTGGCGCGCTGTGGCTCAGCGGCGTGCGCATACGCACTTTGCTGCGCCGTTGAGGATGCGGGTATGCGAATGGCGTTAGAGTGGCGCCATGCCGCTGAAACTTGAATCCGTCACCGCCCTTGACCACTTTGCCTGCCTGGTCGGCCATGACACGAGTTTTCCGCTGCTGGAAGTTGCCACCAGTCTGGCGCAGGACGCCGAGCCAACGCTGGACGTACAGGCTGCACTTTACCAGGTCGATGTGCTGGCAGAGCGCCTGCGCAACCGCATTCCTTGGGGTGCCAGCGCCATGCAGCGCACGTTCATGCTCAACGAGTTTTTCTATGAAAAGCTGGGTTTTGGGGCCAATGCCAACGACTTTTCAGCCCCGCAGAACAGCTACATCCACTGCGTGCTGGAGCAGCGCCGGGGCATTCCGATCTCTTTGGCGGTGGTATGGATGGAGCTGGCATGGGGCATCGGCCTCAAGGCCGAAGGCATCTCTTTTCCTGGTCACTTTTTGGTCAAGGTGCGTGTCGATGAAGGCATCATCATTCAAGACCCGCTGACTGGCCGGGGCTTGACGCAGGATGCTTTGTCCGAGCGTCTGGAGCCGTTTCGTGAAGGCTGGGGCCTGACCGAAGACGAAATGGCACCGCTGCACATGTTCCTCATTCCTGCCAGCGGGCGCGAAATCATTGAGCGCATGCTGCGTAATTTGAAAACGGTCTATACCGAGCCGGAGCAGCGCGCATGGCTGCTGGGAGTGATGGATCGCCTGATTATTCTGAGGCCCGATGATTGGGGTAGCTTTCGTGACCGGGGTCTGGTTCGTGCCCAACTGGGTCAGCGCGCGGCGGCCATTGAGGATTTGCAAACCTATGTGCGCAACGCACAGACGCCGCAAGATTTACCCCTGATTGAAGCGCGCATTGAACTGCTGCGTGCAGAGGTCTGAGGTCTGAGGTCAAATCAAAAAAAGAGCAGCTTGCCCTGGTTGAATAAGCACTTCCGCATCATTTGTGTCGGAAAGCTAAGCAACACAACGGCAAGCTGCTCTTTTTTTAGACTAATCTGGCCGCTTCCAGTTCTTTCTTGAGGTAGGCGTAAAACAGCGGTGCTGCCACCAAGCCTGCAGGGCCAAATACGGATTCGGCGATAAACATCACGGTGAGCAACTCCCACACCGCCATGTGGGTGCGTTGGCCGACCACCTTGGCGTTGATGACGTACTCGGCTTTGTGAATCAAGATCAAGAAGGCCAGGCAGGTGCCCGCCGCAGTGGGAGACACAGACAGGCCCACCAGCGTCAGCACGACGTTGCAAAACAGATTGCCCACGATGGGAATCAGGCCCGCGATGAAGGTCAGCATGATCAAGGCCGGCGTATACGGCAAGGCCATGTCGAAGGTGGGCAAGATGAGCAGCAGGAAGATGGCGGTCAGGCAGGTGTTGAACAGCGCGATCCAGAACTGGGCCGCCACAATTTGCCGAAAGGCCTCGCCCAGCAGCATGACGCGGCACTGTAAGGCTCGGGTGAGCGCTGCGCGTGGGGGCAAGCGTGGGCGCACAGCGGCCAGCGCACCAATCAGCAAGCCCATATAAGCGTGCAGCAGGCCACCAAGCCAGGCTTTGCCAGCGGATGCCAGCGCGCCGGCTTTGGCGGCCAGATATGTGGCAATGGCCTGCTGAATTTCTGCGGTGCCTTGCGGCAGCATGGCGCTCAGCTCCAACGGAAGCTTGGAGCGCAGCTCCAGCACCGTGTTAGCCAGATAGTCCAGTAGCTCTTTGTACTGGTGAGGCACGTCTGTGAGGTAACCGCGTGACTGCGTCAAGGCAATGGCAATCCACACCAAGGGCGCAATACAGACCAGGGTGGCCGCTAAGACTTGGGCCCAGCGATCAGGCACCGGGCCCGGAGGGCGGCGATCCACGCGAGCGAGCAGCGATGCCAGTCCCCGCGTCAATAAAAAGCCCAGGCATACACACAGCAGCCCGGGCAGAAGCTTTTGCCACATGACCAGCAGCAGAGTGCTGATCATGAGCAGATAACTGGCGACCATCACGCCGCGCGATGGCAGCACAGGGGATTGGCAGACGGTTGGAAGTTGGTGCTGGTTCCCCATGGATGGTCGCTTAGGCTGGATGACTACTTGACTTGGACGGCAGCACCTTCGCTGCGTTGTGTAATCTTACCAATGGTGTAGACCGTCTCGCCCAATTCCTTCAGGGTTGCTGCAGTTGCTGGTGCCTGATCTGCAGCGACCACCAACACCATGCCGATGCCGTTGTTGAAAGTGCGGTTCATTTCCACATCATCAATGCCGGCCGTCTTTTGCAGCCACGCGAACAGCTCCGTCTGGGGCCAGCTGCCTGCTTGCAGATCAGCGCCTGTGCCTTCGGGCAGCACGCGCGGAATGTTCTCCAGCAAACCGCCGCCAGTGATGTGGGCCAGTGCCTTGATCGGGTGCTGGGACAAAGCGGCCAGCACGTTCTTGACGTACAGGCGGGTAGGCTCCATCACTGCCTGCTTGAAAGGCTTGCCATCTAACGTGGCGGGCACGGTGCCATTTTCTTGGGCGCGCTCAATGCACTTGCGTACCAGCGAGAAACCGTTGGAGTGCACGCCAGACGAAGCCAGACCTAGCACCAAGTCACCGGCTTGTACGTCTTTGCCGGTCAGGATTTTGGACTTCTCTACTGCACCGACTGCAAAGCCTGCCAGGTCGTATTCGCCATCAGGGTACATGCCGGGCATTTCAGCAGTTTCACCGCCAATCAGTGCGCAGCCAGACAGCTCGCAACCCTTGGCAATACCGCCCACCACAGCAGCGGCTGTGTCGATGTCCAGTTTGCCGCAGGCAAAGTAGTCCAGGAAGAACAGTGGCTCTGCGCCCTGCACCAGAACGTCATTGACGCTCATGGCCACCAGGTCGATGCCCACGGTGTCATGCATATTCCACTCAAACGCCAGGCGCAGCTTGGTGCCCACGCCGTCGGTGCCAGACACCAGAACCGGTTCCTTGTAGCGCTTGGGCACTTCAAACAGTGCGCCAAAGCCACCGATACCGGCCATTACGCCTTCACGCATGGTCTTTTTGGCCAGCGGCTTGATGCGCTCGACCAGTGCGTCGCCAGCGTCGATATCAACGCCAGCGTCTTTGTAGGAAATGGGGGGGGAATTGGGGGCAGAAGAGCTCATGAGATGGATCTGTGCAGGGTGTGGCCCACGTGCGGGCAGAGGTCGTGGCCGATTCTAAGGCGTGTACTTGCTTTCCTGTGCCAAGTTGCCCTAAGTCGGCAGGACATCGTGGCATTCGCAGCCGTATTCCGCGTGGCTATGGCAGGGCGCATCAATGATGCGCCTGTGGGAATGGTTGAAGCAGACTAAAATGTTTGAGTTGCCGCGCCTGCTTTTTTGCAGCGTCAGGCTTCTGCTCTTTCCTGCTGCCCGGTGCGCAGGGCGTTTTCGTTCTTTTTCTTCCATGCCTACGTTCCAGCCTCAGATTGCGATATTTGTGCCGTTGCGCTTGATTGACTTCAGGCAGGGCAGCCTGACTGCATGCCCTCTATGAAGCAATTGGCGCTGGATATCGGCTTGCCCACGGGCCCATCCCTCTCGCGCTTTTACGCAGGCCGTAACACGCCGGTGGTCAGCCACCTGAAAACCTGGGTGAATGACGGTTTTGGTGCCGCAACGCGTGCGCCGGTGCCGACGTATCTGTGGGGCGCTTCCGGCTCGGGCAAAACGCATTTGCTCAAAGCCGTGCGTGAAATGCTCCTGGAGCAAGGGGCGCAGGTGGGCTGGATGGACGCCAGCACGGGCTTTCCGCCAGAGTTTGATGAGCGCTGGTCTGCGGTGCTGATGGACGATGTGCATTTGTACACGCCCATGCAGCAGGCACGCGCTTTTAACTGGTTTGTGAATGCCATCAATCCGCCCACTGGTTCACCGTGCTGGATTTTGTCGGCCGGTGATGCGCCGCCTGCCGCCATGGAAGTGCGTGATGATTTGCGCAGCCGCTTAGGCTGGGGCCATGTCTTTCAACTGCATGTGCCCAATGAGCAAGAGCGCCGCGAAGTCCTCAAAACCGAAGCTGCCGCACGCGGCGTGACGCTGAGTGCCGATGTGGTGGACTACATGCTCAAGCGCTTTTCACGCGATCTGGCCAGCCTGATGCAACTGCTGGACATGCTCGATGAGTTTGCACTGCGCAATAAACGTGCAATTACCATTCCTTTGCTGAAAACCATGCTGGAGACTGAATGAGCGTGGGCACAGCCGCTGTGAAGCGCCGTGCGGATGCGAAGCTTCCTTCTTTTGGATTCCTTCATGTCGATTGATTCCCCGACACAGCGACCGCGGTTGGCGCTGTTTGACCTTGACCACACGCTGCTGCCCATGGACTCTGACCATGGCTGGGGAGCGTTCTCCATCGCAATCGGCTGGTGTGACCCGGCTGAGTTTGGCCGCCGCAATGACGAGTTCTTTGCGCACTACCAGGCCGGCACCTTGAACGTGCCGGACTACGTCCGTTTTGCCACGCAGGCGATTGTGCAGCGCGGCGCTCAAGCGTCCCACGCTGCACACCTGCGTTTCATGCAAGAAGTGATTGCACCCGCGATCCAGCCTCAGGCGCTGGAGTTGGTGCAAAGCCATGTGCGTGCTGGCGATTGGGTGGTGATGACCTCGGCCACCAATGAGTTTGTGACGCGCCCGATTGCTGCTGCCTTTGGCGTGCAAGAGCTGATTGCCACGGAGCTTGAGCGTGATGCCGGCGGCTGGTATACCGGCGCTGTCAAAGGCTTGCCCAATATGCGCGAAGGCAAGGTGGTGCGCATGGATGCTTGGCTGGCCGCGCGCGGCCTGCGCTGGGATGATGTGGAATCGACTTTCTATAGCGATTCCATGAACGACGTGCCCCTGCTCGAACGGGTGAACCACCCGGTGGCGACCAACCCTGAGCCTCGTCTGCGAGCTTTAGCGCAAGAGCGCGGCTGGCGCGTGCTGGACCTGTTTACTGAAAATACATGATTAAAACCATCATCGACAAATTGCTGGGCAAAGAGCCCTCCACCCGTTCGCGCACGCCGCGTTTTGGCAAACGCGAAGAGGTGCAGGCCAGCGCGCACGGCATTGATCCGCAACTGGTAGACAACCACGCAGTGGATGTGGTGCGTACGCTCAAAAATGCGGGCTACGAAGCCTACATCGTGGGTGGTGCAGTGCGCGATTTGCTGCTGGGGCTGCGCCCCAAGGACTTTGACGTGGCCACCAACGCCACGCCCGAGCAGGTCAAGTACCTGTTTCGCCGCGCGTTCATCATTGGCAAGCGTTTTCGCATCGTGCACGTGGTGTATGGCCGTGGTCGCGAAAACGAGGTCATTGAGGTCTCGACCTTCCGCGCGTTTCTGGACAACAGCAAGGCCGAGCAGGTATCGGGCAATGAGCGCACCAGCAAGGTAGCGCTGACACACATGCAACACGCGGTCGATGCCAGTGGCCGTGTGCTGCGCGACAACGTCTGGGGCCCGCAAGACCAGGACGCTACGCGCCGGGATTTCACCGTCAACGCCATGTACTACGACCCCGAAAGCGGCGTACTGGTGGACTTTCACAAAGGCATTCAGGACGCTAAAAAGCGTGTGCTGCGCATGATCGGCGACCCAGCCACGCGCTACCGCGAAGACCCGGTGCGCATCATTCGCGCCGTGCGTTTTGCGGCCAAGCTCAGCCCGCTGGGCTTCAAGCTGGAAGCCAAAACCGCCAAGCCGCTGATTGAATCGCAGCGTCTGCTGGATGAAGTGCCGCAAAGCCGCATGTTTGACGAAATGCTCAAACTGCTGCAAACCGGGCATGCGGTGGCGTCCATTGCACAGCTCAAGCAGCTGGGCATGGAAAAAGGCATTTACCCGCTGCTGGATGTGGTGGTGGAGCGTGCCGATCAACGCTTTGTGCAGGCGGCCTTGGCCGATACCGATCGCCGTGTGGGCGAAGGCAAGCCCGTGGCACCCAGCTTTCTGCTCGCGTGTGTGTTGTGGCAGGACGTGAAAAATGGCTGGGAGCGCCGCCTGAAAAAGGGATTCCACGCTTTCCCTGCGCTCAATGAAGCAATTGACGAAGTGTTCGAGCAGCGCATTGGCGACGTGTCGGGCCGCGGCAAGCTGGCTGCCGACATGCGCGAAATCTGGATCATGCAGCCGCGCTTTGACAAGCGCACCGGTGCCACGCCATTTGGCATGGTGCTGCAAGCGCGTTTCCGTGCGGGTTTTGACTTCATGCGACTGCGCGCCGATGTCGGCGAAGTGGAAGAAGCACTGGCCGAGTGGTGGCAGGAATTCCAGTACGCCGATGATGCCCGCCGGGAAGACCTGGTGGCCCAGGTGCGCGAAGAGCAGCGCCAAAAGCAAAAAGCTGCGCAGCCCGTGGTGCGCCGCGTGGCGCGCCCTGCGCAAGCTGCTGCATCGCCGCTGGAAGCCGTGGCGGCCGCAAGCGGTGGCGACGAGGGTGATGCACCGGTGAAAAAACGCCGCCGCCGCCGTCGCAAACCGGCTGCCGGTGGTGAAGCTGTGCCCGCAACCAGCGCGGAGTAAGCGTTGTCAGAGCGCGTATATATCGGCCTGGGTGCCAATCTGGGTGACCGGGGTGAGGCCCTGCTGCAAGCTTTGCAGCGCATGGCAGCCTTGCCGCAGACTACGCTGCGGGCGGTTTCCTCGCTCTACAGCAGCGCACCGGTCGATGCCACAGGGCCTGATTATTTGAACGCCGTAGCTGTGCTGGAAACCGAGCAGGCCCCGCACAATTTTTTGCACGCCTTGCAAGCGCTGGAATTGCAGGCGGGCCGCGAACGCCCTTATCGCAACGCGCCGCGTACGCTGGATCTGGATGTGTTGCTGTGGGGCGATCAGCGGCTGGATTCACCCACACTGACGGTGCCGCACCCCCGCATGTGGGAGCGCGCTTTTGTGTTGCGCCCTTTGGCCGAACTGGACGCCCAGCGCGTGACGGCTGCGCAATTGCACGCGGTGTGCGACCAGCGCATTACCGTTGCCCAAGACCCGCAGTGGGCTGCGAGCGCTGTGCGCCAGAGCACTCCCTAATAGATCCCTAAAGATCCAAAAAAAGCGCAGCCTTTTGCAGAGGCTGCGCTTTTTTGTCGATGGGCAATGCATAAATAAGAGCAGCTTGCCGTTGATAAAGCTTGATTTCAGGGTGTTTTGTTGCTGAAGCTGAGGTTCTTCAACGGCTAGTAGCTATATTTTTAATGCTGAGCCTTAAGCGATTTCGGCAATCAGCTCAATTTCTACGCAGGCGCCCAGTGGAATCTGCGCCACGCCAAATGCGCTGCGTGCGTGCGAGCCCTTGTCGCCAAACACTTCGCCCAGCAGTTCCGAGCAGCCGTTGGTGACCAGGTGCTGCTCGGTAAAGCTGGCGGTGGAGTTCACCAGACTCATGACTTTGACAATGCGCTGCACGCGGTTCAGATCACCGCCGCAGGCCGCTTGTAGCGTGCCCAGCAAATCAATGGCAATGGCGCGGGCTGCCTGTTTGCCTTCTTCCGTCGAAATGTCGCTGCCTAACTGGCCTGCCCACACTTGGCCGTCTTTGCGGGCAATGTGGCCACTCAAGAAAACCAGATTGCCGGTTTGTACAAAAGGCACATAGGCGGCGGCAGGCACCGATACGTCGGGCAGAGAAATGTTCAGGGCTTGCAGCTTGTCGTAAACGCTCATGGTGTTTTTTTCCTCGTTGGCGGTGGTCAATCTATCTGGAAGGCAAGCTGGCGGTGCTATCGGCTTTGCGCTGGCACCCGCATGGCTTGCATGCTCGCAGTATGCCAAGTCCTGCAGCCATTTCCACGCATTCTCCCAAGACCGGGACGTGGTGGATGCTGGGCATGGTGGCTGGTAGCGCGCTGCAATTGCAGCAAGCACAGCTCTGGCCCTGGTGGGCTTATGCAGTCCTCGCCTTGGTAGCTTTGCTGCTCGGCGTCGCACCCAGGCGTTGGTACCAAACACCGTGGTGGGGCTGCGCGTTGCTGGGTGTGGCGCTGGCATGGGGCTGGGCAGGGTGGCGGGCCAGCAGTTTTCAAGCGCAGGCCATGCCCGCTGCGTTAGAGGGGCGAGACGTTCGCGTGGTAGGTGTCATTGATTCCATGCCGCAAACGGTAGAGCGCGGGCTGCGTATGCCGTTTCGCATAGAGCAGGCGCATCTGCCGGGTCATGCTGCTACAGGGGCGCAGTTGCCGCCTTTGGTGACACTGACTTGGTATGGCGCGTTGCCTGAACAAAGGCTGGCAGCAGGACAACGCTGGAGTTGGACGGTGCGTTTGAAAGCACCCCACGGCGCCCGCAACCCTTTGGGTCTGGACTGGGAGCTGTGGCTGTGGACGCAAGGCATTCAAGCCACGGGCTATGTACGCGATTCCAGCGGCGATGCTGCTCCGCAATGGCTGGCGCAGACATGGCACGCACCGGTGGCGCAATGGCGCGGGCATTTGCACCAAGCCATGCAAGCACCAGAGAGCGCCTCAGCACGCATGCGGGATGCCTGGGGCGTGGTGCAGGCATTGGTAACGGGGGCGCAGTCGAGCATTGGAAAAGCGGACTGGCAGCTGTTTCGAGATACCGGAACGGCGCACTTGGTCAGCATCAGTGGATTGCACATCACTATGTTTTCGTGGATGGCGATGGCGGTCGTGAATGTGCTTTGGCGGCGCTGGGCGCGCGCTTGTCTTTGGTGCCCGGCACCGGTGGCGGCAAGTTGGGCAGGCTTGGTGCTGGCCGCCGCATATGCCGTTTTCAGCGGCTGGGGGATTCCGGCGCAACGCACCTTGGGCATGCTGTGCATCGTCGTGGTGCTGCGCGTGCAAGGCCGCGCATGGCCTTGGCCTTATGTATGGCTGGTGGTGCTGACGGCCGTGGTGTTGGCAGAGCCTTGGGCGCTGCTGCAGGCCGGTTTCTGGCTCAGTTTTGTCGCCGTAGCGGTTTTGTTTGCGGCCCAGCCCTCTGTGGTTTCTGGGTCAGCGAGTAGGGGGCGCAGTTACGGCCTGCGTTTAGTGCGTGAACAGGCCGTGGTCGGTTTTGCGCTCGCACCGCTGACGCTGCTGCTGTTTGGTCAGGTGTCGGTGGTCGGCTTTGTTGCCAACTTGTGGGCGATTCCTTGGGTCACGCTGGTTATCACGCCGTTGGCCATGCTGGGGGCGGTGTGGTCTCCGTTGTGGCAGGCAGCGGCCTGGTGTGTGAGCGCCATGGTGTGGTGTCTGGAGCACATGGCGGCATGGCCCATGGCAGTGGCTTATTTTGCCCAAGCGCCATGGTGGGTGGAGCTGGCTGGCGTGCTGGGCTGCTTGTGGATGGTGTTGCCCTGGCCGTGGCGTTGGCGTGTGCTGGGCGTGCCTTGGTTATTGCCCATGCTGTGGTGGCAACCTGCATTGCCGCCTGTGGGGCAATTTGACGTGCTGGCGCTGGATGTGGGGCAAGGCAGCGCCGCACTGGTTCGCACGGCACAACACAGTCTGCTGTTTGACACGGGCCCGCGATGGGGTGAGGCGGCCAATGCGGGTGAGCGCACAGTACTGCCTTTGCTACGCGCCTGGGGTGTGCAGCTCGACCGCATGGTGGTGAGCCATGCGGACAGTGACCATGCTGGCGGCGCTGCAGCCATTGCCCAGGCGCAGTCGCAAGTGCAATGGCTGGGTGCAGGTGGCCAGCCTTGCTGGGCGGGCCAGCATTGGCAATGGGACGGTGTGCACTTTGAGTTCTTGCACCCAGTGTTCGACGGGCAAAAGCCTGCTCCGCTCAGTCGCAACGCCAGTAGCTGTGTGCTTCAGGTGCGCAGCGCGTCCGGGAAAAAGGCCTTGTTTACGGGCGATATTGAAGCCGCCCAAGAAAGCCTGCTGCTGCGAACTGGCGTACTGGGCCCCGCAGAGGTGGTGCTGGTGCCGCACCACGGCAGTCTGACTTCTTCTTCATGGGCCTGGGTGCAGGCAGTACGACCTCAATTTGCCATCGTGCAATCGGGCTATCGCAATCGCTTTGGGCACCCCGCAGCAGCCGTGGTGCAGCGCTATGCGGCGGTGGGCAGCCACGTGGTGGAATCTCCAACATGCGGGGCCGCGTACTGGCATTCTGGGCGGCCTGACTTGTTGCAGTGCGAACGCGCGATACGGCGTAGGTATTGGCAGCATATTGATAGCGCACTGCGCACCGCTGACTACACTGAGACAAACTAATTTTGCGCGCTACGGCAGGTCTGCAGGCTTGATTCTTGCTGTGATGGGCGCAACCTAAATGCAGGAGGCTGAACGGTATGCACAAGTTCGACGAGATGTACGCCATGCTGCCGTTTGATGGCAGTGATGTGCGGGCGCACTACAAAGCTTACGCACAGTGGTTGGCGCGGCAAGCGCACGCAACGATGCAGGCGCGGCAGGTGGAAGCAGAGATGGTGTTTCGCCGCGTGGGCATTACCTTTGCCGTGTATGGCGATAAAGATGAGAGCGGCGCAGGTGCGGAGCGCTTGATCCCCTTTGACTTGATTCCGCGCATCATTCCTGCCCACGAGTGGGGGCGCATGCAACAAGGTCTGGTGCAGCGCGTCACCGCGCTGAATCGCTTCATTGGAGATGTCTATAACGGCCAGGACATCTTAAAAGCGGGCATCGTGCCGCGCGATTTGATTGATGGCAACGCCCAGTTTCGGCCGCAGATGGTGGGGCTGCAGGTGCCCGGCAACATTTATGCGCACATTGCCGGTATTGACATCGTGCGTGCTCCCAATGCGCTGGGAGAGGGCGAGTACTACGTTTTGGAAGACAACTTGCGCGTGCCTTCGGGTGTGTCATACATGCTGGAAAACCGCAAGATGATGATGCGCTTGTTTCCCGACTTGTTTACCACCCATGCGGTCGAGCCCGTCGCCCATTACCCCGACATGCTGCTCGATACCTTGCGCGCCAGTGCCCCTGCCAGCGCCGCCTCGGCCACTGCGACCGTGGTGGTGCTAACGCCTGGGATGTACAACAGCGCTTACTTTGAGCATGCATTTCTGGCCCAGCAAATGGGCATAGAACTGGTCGAAGGACAAGACTTGGTCGTGCGCGACAAGGTCGTCTACATGCGCACCACGGGAGGTTTGCAACGTGTCGATGTGATCTACCGCCGTGTAGACGATGATTTTCTGGACCCTGATGTATTCCGCTCATCTTCTACGCTGGGCTGTGCAGGCCTGATGGACGCCTACCGTGCAGGCAATGTGACGATCTGCAATGCCGTAGGCACAGGCATCGCAGATGACAAATCGGTCTACCCTTATGTGCCGGACATGATCCGTTTTTACCTGGGTGAAGAGCCTATCTTGAGCAACGTCCCCACGTGGGTCTGCCGCAAGCCTGATGACTTGCAGTACGTGCTGGCCCACCTGAACGAATTGGTCGTCAAGGAAGTGCATGGTGCGGGCGGTTATGGCATGTTGATTGGCCCCGCTGCCAGCAAAGCCGAAATTGAAGACTTCCGTCGAGCATTGCTGGCCAACCCTGCCGGATACATTGCCCAGCCCACGTTAAGTTTGTCCAGCTGCCCCACGATGGTGGATGCAGGTATTGCGCCGCGACATATCGACTTGCGCCCCTTTGTGCTGAGCAGCGCGCAAGAGGTGCGGATGGTGGCTGGTGGGTTGACCCGTGTAGCGCTGAAAGACGGCTCATTGGTCGTTAACTCTTCCCAAGGCGGAGGTACCAAAGATACCTGGGTGCTGGGAGAAAGCGGTTTGCCTGCCATGCAGCAAAGCATGGGCGGCATGAGCCAATCTATGGACAGTATGGGCATGCAGCAATCGCTGGTGGGAGGGGTGTGACATGTTAAGCAGAATGGCCGATCACTTGTTCTGGATGTCTCGGTACACGGAACGGGCAGAAAACACCGCGCGCATGTTGAGCGTAAGTTACGACACTTCCATGCTGCCTATGCGGCCAGATGACGCTACCCGGACATGGCAGGGCGTTTTGTCGATCAGTGAGCTGATTCCTGCTTATGAAGCGCGCTTTCGACACGTGACGCGCGACAACGTGCTGTTCTTTATGGTGGCCGATGAGAGCAACCCCGCCTCTATCGTTTCTTGTTTGCGTGCAGCGAGGGAAAACGCAAGGGCTGTGCGCGGAGCACTCACCACGGAAGTCTGGGAGACGCAAAACCAGACATGGCTGGCGCTGCGCAAGCAACTGAGCGACGGCGCGCTGGGTAAAGACCCTGGGCAATTTTTCGAATGGGTGAAGTACCGCTCGCACCTGTCGCGGGGAGTGGCACTGGGAACCATGCTGCAAGACGATGCCTTTAACTTCCTGCGCCTGGGGACGTTCCTGGAGCGCGCAGACAATACGGCCCGTTTGCTGGATGTGCGCTTTCACGCCATTCAAAGGGACTACCACGGCATTGATGCCAGCCGCAAAGGGGTGCAGCAATTTGATTTCTATCACTGGAGCGCTTTGCTGCGCAGCGTCTCTGCTTTTGAGGTCTATCGCAAGGTGTACCGTGATGTGATTACGCCGGAGCGTGTGGCCGAGTTGCTGGTGCTGCGTGCCGATATGCCGCGTTCCTTGCATGCTTGCATGCGTGAGGTGGTCTACATCTTAAAAGCCGTTGCGCACGACGGTGCCCTGGACAGCCAGCGCAAAGCAGGGCGCTTGCTGGCAGACTTGCAGTACAGCCGCATTGATGAAATTTTGGATACCGGCTTGCATGCCTACCTCACCCAGTTTTTAGACCGCGTCAACCAGCTCGGGGGGATGATTGCGCAGGATTACCTGGTTGCGGAACCGTAGAGGCACAGCAGGCCTGCTTGGTACCACTACATAAAAAACGGAGCCATTGCGGCTCCGTTTTTTATGATTGCTTCTTACCAAACTTAATGTGCTTCAGGCTCGCCCATCTGGGTTTGCAGGTAGTTTTGCAATCCCACTTTTTCGATCAAATCGAGCTGGGTTTCAAGGAAGTCAATGTGCTCCTCGGTGTCGTCCAGAATCTTGAGCAACAAATCTCGTGAGACAAAGTCATAGGCGGCTTCTGCAGCCTTGATGCCGTCCTTGATGGTGGCTTGCGCGGCAGTTTCCAGGTTCAGGTCGCACTGCAGTGCTTCAGGAACATCTTCACCAATTTGCAGCTTGCCCAAGTCTTGCAGGTTGGGCAGGCCATCGAGCATAAAGATACGGTCCATCAACCAATCAGCGTGTTTCATTTCGCCGATGGACTCTTTGTACTCAATCTTCGCCAGTGCCTCAAAGCCCCAATGCTTGTACATGCGGTAGTGCATGTAGTACTGGTTAATGGCAGTGAGTTCGTTTTTCAGCTGTGCTTGCAGCGCAGCGATGACCTGTGGATCACCTTTCATGGTGGACTCCTTATCTATGTGGGTGTTGGGCATTGTCTGCGAATGTGGTGCAACTGCAAGCGATGTCCATGCGCCGCTGGATTGGCTGCGGGTGATGTTGAGTTGTGTTCGTGTTGCCAAGCAGCTTTGATAGTGCTTAGCAATCGAGTTTATTAATTCAATTGATTAGATTTATTCTCAGTAAGGCTTAGACTATGTGCTGTGTTCAGTCGCATCCAATAAGGAAACAACATGTCCGTTATCAATACCGTTATCAAGCCTTTCCAAGCCTCCGCATTCAAGGGCGGCAAGTTCATCGAAGTGTCTGAAAAAGACGTTCTGGGCAAGTGGGCTGTGTTCTTCTTCTACCCCGCTGACTTCACATTTGTATGCCCTACAGAGCTGGGTGATGTGGCTGACCACTACGAACAATTCCAAAAGATGGGCGTGGAGATCTACTCCGTGTCCACCGACACCCACTTTGTGCACAAGGCTTGGCACGATGCTTCCGACACCATCGGCAAGATCCAGTACACCATGATCGGTGACCCAAGCGGCGTAGTGACCAACAACTTCGAAGTGATGCGCCCCGGTGTTGGCCTGGCCGACCGCGGTACCTTCATTGTTGACCCTGATGGCGTGATCCAAGCCATTGAAATCACTGCTGAAGGCATTGGTCGCAATGCAGAAGACCTGCTGCGCAAGGTCAAGGCCGCGCAATACGTGCGCAACCACCCCGGTGAAGTGTGCCCTGCCAAGTGGAACGAAGGCGAAGCTACTCTGGCTCCCTCTTTGGACCTGGTTGGCAAGATCTAATCTTTTGCCCGCAAAAAGCCTGGGCTCGCCCGGGCTTTTTTACAAGCCTAATTATCTAGGCTATCAAATAATAATTTCATTAGGACTTGATTATCATGCTGGACGCCAATCTCAAAACCCAACTCAAGGCTTACCTCGAGCGTTTGCAAAAGCCACTCGAATTGGTCACAACTTTGGACGACAGCAAGGCGGCTGGCGAAATCAAGTCCTTGATGGCCGACCTGGTGGCCTTGAGCGACAAGATCACCGTGGTTGAAGCCAACGAAGCCAATGTGCGTAAGCCTTCGTTTGCCATCAACAACCCCGGCGTAGAAACCGGCGTGCGCTTTGCCGGTGTGCCCCTGGGCCACGAATTCACATCGCTTGTGCTGGCGCTGTTGCATGTGGGCGGTCACCCCTCCAAAGAATCGGCAGACTTGCTCGAACAGGTCAAGGCACTCGATACACCGTTGCACTTCGAGACCTACTACTCGCTGTCTTGCCACAACTGCCCTGACGTGGTGCAGGCGTTGAACCTGATGACGGCCTTGAACCCGAACATCACGCACACCGCGATTGACGGTGGCCTGTTCCAGCAAGAAGTCACCGACCGCGAAGTCATGGGCGTGCCCACCGTGTTTGTCAACGGTGAGCGCTTTGGCCAAGGCCGCATGGAGCTGGCTGAAATCGTTGCCAAGGTCGACACCGGCGCTGCAGCCCGTGAAGCCGCCAAGATTTCTGCCAAAGACGCATTCGATGTGCTGGTGATTGGTGGCGGCCCCGCTGGCGCAGCTGCAGCGATTTACGCCGCACGCAAGGGCATTCGCACGGGCATTGCTGCCGAGCGTCTGGGTGGCCAGGTGCTGGACACGGTGGACATCGAGAACTTTATCTCTGTGTCTAAAACCGACGGCCCCAAGCTGGCATCGGCCATGGCGGCCCACATTCGTGACTACGAAGTGGACATCATGAACCAGCAGACTGGCGCCAAGCTGGTGCCCGCAAGCACCGAAGGCGGTTTGATCGAAGTACACACTGAGACGGGCGCGGTGCTCAAGTCCAAGACCGTGATCCTGTCCACCGGTGCGCGCTGGCGCAACATGAACGTGCCGGGCGAAGAGCAGTACCGCACCAAGGGTGTCACGTTCTGCCCCCACTGCGACGGCCCCTTGTTCAAGGGCAAGCCCGTGGCCGTGATCGGCGGTGGTAACTCGGGGGTGGAAGCTGCGATTGACCTGGCAGGGCTCGTCAAGCACGTCACGGTGTTCGAGTTCAACGGTGAACTCAAAGCCGACGCCGTGCTGCAAAAGAAGCTGCACAGTCTGCCCAATGTGACTGTGATCCTGAATGCCCAGACCACCGAAGTGAACGGCGACGGCAAGAAGGTCACCGGTATCACCTACAAGGACCGCAGCACCGACGAGATCAAGCACGTGGCGCTGGATGGCATCTTTGTGCAAATTGGCTTGCTGCCCAACACGGACTGGCTCAAGGGCACCGTGAACCTGTCGCGCTTTGGCGAGATTGAGATCAACGCCAAGGGCGAAACCAACGTACCCGGCGTGCTGGCTGCGGGCGACTGCACCAATGTGCCGTACAAGCAGATCATCATTGCCGCAGGCGCAGGCGCCACGGCTGCTTTGTCGGCCTTTGACCACCTGATTCGCCACTAAACACGCGTTTTTAAAGCCAAAATGGACTCTAGCCCTTGCAAATAAAGGGCAAACAGCTATTGAAAAAGGACTTCCATGGAATGACATGGCAGTCCTTTTTGCATTGGCGACCCAAAAGCTTGGTGCGCTAAGGGTTGCGGGCCTTTGCTGCGGCGCACACGGGCATAAAAAAAGGAGACCCGAAGGTCTCCTTTTTCTGGATGGTTGCTCTGCACCTTGGCGCAGATACCCGCAGCAGGTCAATTACAGCGAATCGATAAAGCTGCGCAGCTTGTCCGAGCGGCTGGGGTGCTTGAGCTTGCGCAGCGCCTTGGCTTCGATCTGGCGAATGCGCTCGCGCGTCACATCAAATTGCTTGCCCACTTCTTCCAGCGTGTGGTCGGTGGACATCTCGATACCAAAGCGCATGCGCAGCACCTTGGCTTCGCGTGGGGTCAGGCCATCCAGGATGTCCTTGACCACATCGCGCAGACCGGCTTGCATCGCAGCTTCGATGGGTGCGGTGTTGGCCGAGTCTTCGATGAAGTCACCCAGGTGGCTGTCATCGTCGTCACCAATCGGGGTTTCCATCGAGATGGGTTCCTTGGCGATCTTCATGATCTTGCGGATCTTGTCCTCAGGAATTTCCATCTTTTCAGCCAGGATGGACGCATCGGGCTCGAAACCAAACTCTTGCAAGTGCTGGCGCGAGATGCGGTTCATCTTGTTGATGGTTTCGATCATGTGCACAGGGATACGAATCGTGCGGGCTTGGTCCGCAATCGAGCGGGTAATGGCCTGGCGGATCCACCATGTGGCATAGGTCGAGAACTTGTAGCCGCGGCGGTATTC
>JADKLW010000012.1_pt1 | contig 127606 bp, 126 predicted proteins | sample 8641881 | NCBI WGS metagenome assembly JADKLW01 (sample SAMN16272185, study PRJNA661076) | feces metagenome | isolation source: fecal sample from diarrhoea affected cattle B | host: Bos taurus | place: South Africa: Lokaleng Village, Mahikeng | collected 2019-09
GCTCTTACAGCTGCAACACCCCCTGACCTCTAAGAGGCAGGGGGTTTTGTCTTTTGGGCGTCGGGAATCTATCTGCAACATAAAAAATGAGAGCGCACTGCGTGCGCTCTCATTGTGTTTCAGATTGCCAAGACTTGGAAAGTAAGTAAATCCTTAGATGAAGCGCTCACTTTTTATTTGCGATCTTCGGGTACGTGCACCGCATCGGCCCCATGCTTTTCACCGCTCATGTCCACTTGGTCGCCGAACTGGAAAATCATGTACAGCGATAGAGCCGCAAAAATAGCAAAGCCTACAGCAATCTTCCACATATTTGTCTCCTGATTTAATGGATTGGTTTTTTCAGGCTCGGCATAAAAAAAGCCTCAATTCGATGGAATTGAGGCTTAACCTTGGAGGCGAGCCCTGCCTGCATTAAAGCAAGCAGGGTTTGCAGAGAGCTTACGCTTGATTAGAACAGGTGGCGGACGCCGATGGCTACGGAACGCAGATCACCATAACGCTCAGCGCTGCCATCGCCAATCTTGGTAAAGTAGCCGTAGGCCTTAGTGCGCTTGCTCAGGTTATAGTTGTAGCCCAAGGTCCACTGCGTAGCGGCAGAGCCCGATACAGAGCTGCCATTGACTTTAATTTTGTCGGCACGGCCAACGTTGGCATGGAATTCGGAAGCGCCCAGAACATACATCGCTGACAAGCGAGCTGCATGTCGCTTGACATCACCGCCTGCCGTAGCCAACGACAGATCAGTTGCATTCTCGAGCTTCGCATATTGGTAGTAAGCCCCGAGTGTCAGCGCGCCGACTGCGTAGCTCAAACGTGCAGCAACTTGTTGGCCTTTAGGTGTTGTAAAGCCTGCCAAGCCTGTTGGGGAATTGCTGTAACCCAGACCAAAGCCCAAAGGACCTTTGCCGTAGTTCAGTGCCAGATCCCATGCGTTGCGACCGCCGGAGGTTTGCTCGTGGAAAGAGTGCTGAACTTCTGCGGTAAAGCCTCCAAAGTCGGGGGTTACGTATGCGATTTTGTTTTCTTCGCGCATCGTGTAGGCATACAGGGCATCGGCAGACAAACCTGTATCGTGGTTGTGCATGCTGATGTAGTCAGCAGTTGCAAGGTAGGACGCGGCATTGAACGTACCCAAACGCAGGGTACCGAAGCCGCCGGACAAATTTATTTCACTATGGCGCGAGAAGTTGAACGGGCCTGAGCCATCGTCGGAACCAAAGGCACCTTCCAGTTGGAAGCCAGCTTTCAAACCACCGCCCAAGTCTTCCGTACCACGAAAGCCGACATATGAGCTGTTGGTGCGCAGGCCTGTGATCGAATTGGTGTTACCAATCTTCCAGTTTTCTACCGTCGTGTTCACGCGGCCATACAGCGTTACGCTGCTTTGTGCCAAAGCGGCGGAGGTACCGCACAGTGCCAGAACGGCCAACATCACGCGAGATGTCTTTGTCATTTTGAGTTCCTAGGTGGGTTTGGGAGCTAGCCAATTAACTTTGTTGTGACGGGCACTTTTCAAAGGGCTGAACAAATTCTAGGCAGAGGCTTGCTAATTCATCAGTCATTTATGTGTTTTTAATGTTGCAATGATGCGTTGCAGCAACAGCTAAAAGAACATGCACCTATTAGTAACGTCACCATTCAAAAAAATGCCCCGCTTTAGAGCGGGGCGCACCAAAAAAGATTGGTGATGTTGCTTGAATTAATCGCCCAGATTAATCGTCAGCATAGATATCCACATCCTTGGTTTCACGCACGAACAGCGTACCGACAATGGCCGTGACACCTGCAATGATGATGGGATACCACAAGCCGTTATACATATTTCCGGTCTGGGCCACGATGGCGAACGACATGGTAGGCAGCAAACCACCAAACCAGCCATTACCGATGTGGTAGGGCAAGCTCATGGAGGTATAGCGGATGCGGGTTGGGAACATTTCTACCAAGATGGCGGCAATGGGGCCGTACACCATGGTTACCAGCAGTACCAGGTAGAAAAGGATGATGACCATCATCACCTTGTTCATCTTGGCTGGATCGGCCTTATCGGGATAGCCAGCAGCTTTCAGGGTCTCGGAGACCGACTTGTTGAACTCTGCGCCCTTTGCTTTGGCATCGTCAGCACTTAAACCAACGAGGCTATAGCTATTAACCACCTGATCACCAATCTTGATGACAGCTGGCGTGCCTGCAGGTGCATCTTCTGCGTCATACGATACAGAGCGGTTGGCCAATGCTTGCTTGGCAACGTCGCAAGAGCTGGTGAACTTGGCGGTACCAGTGGGGTTGAATTGGAAAGAGCATTCTTTCGGATCCGCAACGATCACAACTTGTGAGTTGGCTTGAGCAGCGGCCAAGTCAGGGTTGGCTGCATTAGTCAAAGCTTTAAAGACTGGGAAGTAAGTAAGCACAGCCAAGACGCAACCGGCCATGATGATGGGCTTGCGGCCAATCTTGTCAGACAGCGTACCGAACACCACGAAGAAGGGTGTGCCCAGCAGCAGCGCGGCTGCAATCATCAAGTTGGCGGTAACAGCATCTACCTTCAATTGTTGGGTCAAGAAGAACAGTGCATAGAACTGCCCTGTGTACCAGACCACAGCTTGACCTGCAGTCAAGCCCACCAATGCCAGCAACACGATTTTCAGGTTTTTCCATTGACCAAAGGACTCGGTCAGCGGTGCCTTGGATGTCTTGCCTTCTGCTTTCATCTTCTGGAAAGCGGGAGACTCAGACAGCGTCAAGCGGATCCACACCGAGATAGCCAGCAGCAAGATGGAAACCAGGAACGGAATGCGCCAGCCCCAGTCCACAAACTTTTCTTCACCCAGCGTGGTACGTACACCCAGGATCACCAGCAGCGAGAGGAACAGGCCCAGTGTGGCGGTGGTTTGAATCCATGAGGTGTAAGCGCCGCGCTTGCCGTGGGGCGCGTGCTCTGCCACGTAAGTGGCAGCACCGCCGTACTCACCACCCAGTGCCAAGCCTTGCAGCATGCGAAGCACAATCAAGATGATGGGAGCTGCTACACCGATGGTGGCGTAGGTGGGCAAGATACCGACGATGAAGGTGGAGACACCCATGATCAGGATGGTGACCAAGAAGGTGTATTTGCGGCCGATCATGTCGCCCAAGCGGCCAAACACCAGTGCGCCGAAAGGGCGAACAATAAAGCCAGCCGCGAACGCCAGCAGTGCAAAAATGAAGGCTGAGCCTGCATCCAAGCCGCTAAAGAATTGCTTGGCAATGATGGCAGCGAGTGAGCCGTAAAGATAAAAGTCGTACCACTCGAATACCGTACCGAGGGATGACGCAAAGATCACTTTGCGCTCTTCTGGCGACATGGGTCGATTGGCGGCTACGCCTTTCGGTCCGACGCCGTTTGCAGCGTTAATGGCCATGGGTTGTCTCCTGAATGTGTGTTATGAGCCGCCTTGTGCGGGCAATCACATTTTTGGAGGCAGTACTGACCGGCTTCTGACGTGAATCCAACGTGAACTTGCATTGAACTGACGCTCTGCTGACAGTTTCAGGTCTAACCCGCGCTTGTCATTTCGCGATGTGACAAGCGAAGAAAGCTCCTAGAGGCAATCGCTAGAACTGAAACTAGGCCAAACCCGAAGAAATGGTCTTGGCGTTTTCCCATCCCCCTGCTTGGAACCATGGGTTGCCATTCAGAAAATCACGCAGCATGGGCAAGCTGTCCAATCCCCAGAAAACTTTGCCTTGTACCTCAAATGCAGGGACACCAAAAATCCCTTGCATGCTGGCTTGCTCCGTATTGCTGCGCAGCCATTGTTTGGCTTGCTCTCCCGCATCAGGCAGCAGGTTCAGCTGTTGTTGCAGGGCTTGAAGCCGTGCGGGTGCTACGGCGTCTTGCCCGCCTTCCCAGACATGGCGAAACAGTGTCTCAGCCACATAGCGGCTGATGCTGCCGTCTTCACTGGTTTGCAGCGCCAGGCGCAGCAGTGGCAACGGGTTGAAAGGATGTGCTGCAGGCATTTGCAGAGGGATACCCAGGTGCTGGCCAAGCCACTCAGCGTGCCGATAGGTCCAGACCCGTTTGGCGGGAATGCTGGCTGGGCCGGGGTTGCTGTTTTCATGCAGCAAGGCACCCAACAGTACCGGGCGATAGTCCACACGGTAATTCAGGCCCTGCAAGGTGTGCGGCAGCTGCTGGAAAGCCAGCCATGCATAGGGCGACACAAAATCCAGGTGCATGGTGATGTGGTGCATGGCGCGCAACTCCTTTTTCTCTGTTAGATGGTGGTGGCAGTGGCGCGTTGGCGTATGCGCTGCCAGATATCGCGTTTGGTGGCATCGTCGCTGCTGCCCCAAACGCGCAATTCATCGAGTGTACGCAGGCAGCCAATGCAGTACTGCTTGGCTTCATCCATGCGGCATACCGAGACGCAGGGCGAAGCCACGGGGATTTTGGAATCTGGCGAGAACAGATTTCGGCGCTCGGCGGAACGCAGCTTTTGCAGAAGCGCTGGGGGTGCTGGAGGAATCATGGGCGCGATATTAGGCAGCATCGCGCCAAGGTGCTTGCCTTATTGCGACAACAGCGGTCCGCGTAAGGCTTTGCCGTGCGGTGGCGCACATTTAGACGGCCTCGCACGCGGCAGCGTTGGCGCGTTTGGCCAGCATGGCCTTGGCCACGCGGGATTGGGTCGGACGTCCCAGCGCCTGGCTGATGAATGCACCGGCATCGACCAGCTGATCCAGATCCAAGCCAGTTTCAATCTCCATGCCATGCAGCATGTAGACCACATCTTCAGTGGCGACATTGCCGGTGGCGCCCTTGGCATACGGGCAGCCGCCCAGGCCCGCAATGGCCGTATCAAACTGCCACACGCCCATGCTCAGGGCGGCCAATGTGTTGGCGACGGCCTGGCCATAGGTGTCGTGAAAGTGGCCGGAGACATCATTGAGGTCAAAGTGCTGCAGCGTGGCTTCCATGGCTTTGCGAATCTTGATCGGCGTGCCCACGCCAATGGTGTCGGCCACGCCAATGTGCTGCACACCAATGTCTTTCATCAGCTTGGCCAGATAGCCCACCTGTTCAGGCTGGATGTCACCTTCATAGGGGCAACCCACCGTACAGCTCATGGCGCCGCGCACATAGATCCCTGCGGCGCGGGCGGCCTCAACGACGGGTGCAAAGCGCTCAATGCTCTCGGCAATCGAGCAGTTGATGTTCTTTTGGCTGAATGCCTCGCTGGCCGCGCCAAACACCACGATTTCATCGGGGCGTGTCAGTACGGCGGCTTCGTAGCCCTTCATGTTGGGGGTGAGTACCGAATAACGCACGCCGGGCAGGCGCGTGATACCTTGCATGACTTCGGCGTTGTCCGCCATCTGCGGCACCCATTTGGGGGAGACAAAGCTGGTCACTTCAATCTCTTTGCTGCCAGCCGCCTGCAGGCGGTGGATCAGCTCGATCTTGGTGGCTGCAGACACGGGCTGCTTTTCATTTTGCAGACCGTCGCGGGGGCCAACTTCAACCAGTTTGACGCGGGTGGGGGTGGACATGTTTTCTCTCCTCTGAGGTCTGCAAAAAGTTTAGTAGCCGCGTTGTGGATCGACCATGCCTTGCACGTTTTCACCCCGCGCCATGGCAGCGACCTTGCCCACGATTTGCGCAATGCTTTCATCACGCAGCGTGCGGGCCGAGGTGTGCGGTGTCATGGTGATCTGCGGCACATTCCAGAAGGGGTGCTCAGCGGGCAAAGGCTCCTGGCGGAATACATCCAGCATGGCCCCGGCCACGTGGCCCTCTTGGATCAGGGCGATCAAATCTTCATCCACCAGATGCGCACCGCGCGCCACGTTGATGACGTAGGCGCCGGGCTGCAGTTGCTGCAGGGTCTGGCGGTTGATCAGGTTCTCGGTATCGGGTGTCAGCGGCAGCAGGTTCACCAGAATGCGCGTGCCTTGCAGAAATTCGCTAAAGCCCGCAGCTCCATGAAAGGTTTGTACACCGTCCAACTGTTTGGGCGAGCGGCTCCAGCCGCGCACCGGAAATTCAAATACGCTCAGCGCCTTGGCCACGCGCTCGCCCAGCACGCCCAGACCCATCACGCCGACCGGAAAATTGGCGCGCACTTGCGGTTTGCGGAATTTCCATTGGCCTTGGCGCATATCGGCTTCGTAACCATCCAATTCGCGGAAATGGCGAATCACCGCCTGCGTTACGTATTCGGCCATTTGCACCGACATGCCAGCGTCGTCCAGCCGCACCACCTGGGCGTGGCGCGGCAGGCGCAGCTTCATCAGACCATCGACGCCTGCGCCAATGTTGAACAGCGCTTTCAGCGCGGGCTGCTCGTCCATGAATTGCTGGGGCGGTGCCCAGACCACGGCGTAATCCGCCTGCGGTGCGCCGGGCACCCAGACGCCAATCTCTGCGTCCGGCAAAGCGGCGCGCAGTCCTTCTAACCAAGGTTCGGCCTTGGTGCCGGTACAGCAGAAAGTCACTCTCATAGCGCGCAGATTACAGTCGATGCGGGTTTGCGTCAGTCATGCAAGCAGCAGTTAAAGAAAGTAGGAGCAGCCTGCCGCTGTCAGCGCTTAACTTCAGCAGCTTTTGCATTTGAAGATGAGTGCCATCTAGGGCAGGCAGCTCCTGTTTTTAAGCCGCTACGGCAGCTTCAATGCGAATCAGCTCCGCCCCTTCGGTGACTTGATCGCCCGGCGCATACAGCAGTTCTTGCACCACGCCATCGGCAGGCGCGGCAATCGTGTGCTCCATCTTCATGGCTTCCATCACGGCCAGCGGCTGGCCCTTGGTAACGGTGTCGCCAGCTTGGACCGCAAACGACACCACCTTGCCCGGCATCGGCGCCGTCAGGCGGCCGCCTTCGCTGTGGCCTTCGCCCGCGTGGGCCAGCGGGTCTTGCAACTCCAGCACTGCCGCGCCGCGTGGCGTGAAGATGTGGCGCGCATCGCCTTGCACATGGACATCGGCGGTGCTGCGTTCTTCCGCAAATTCCACCAGCAGCCCAGCACCTTGTACGCGCCATTGCAGATCACCCTGCACGTCGCCCACCTGCAGTTGCAGCACGCCCTGGCGGCCATAGGTCAGCACGGCATCGACGGTGGCGCTGCCCTGCAAGAAGCTGAAGTTGCGGCGCACCACGGCATGGCTTTGCCAGCCATCGCGGCGGCTGAACGGGTCGTTGCCTTGCAGCGCTTGCTCGGCCTGCAGTTGCTGCGCCACGGCAATGGCCGCAGCCAGCGGGGTGGGCACGGCGGTTTGGTCGAACAGCGCAGCTTTTTCGCGCTCGATCAGTGCGGTGTCCAGCTTGGCGGTGGCAAATGCATGGCTGGTGACCACATGGCGCAGAAACTGCACATTGGTCGACAGGCCAACGATCTGCGTTTGTGCCAGCGCCGCATCGAGTCGTGCCAGCGCCTGTTCCCGCGTATCTCCGCGCACGATCAGTTTGGCAATCATGCTGTCGTAAAACGGGCTGATGGCATCGCCCTCGCGCACGCCGTCGTCCACACGCACATCGCTGATGGCAAAGCTGCTGCACGCGGGTTTGCGGTAGACCTGCAAGCTGCCGGTGGCAGGCAAAAATCCGTTGTCGGGGTTCTCGGCGCAGATGCGCGCCTCGATGGCGTGGCCGATGATCTTCAACTCGGACTGCTGCTTGGGCAGCGGCTGGCCGGCGGCCACGCGCAATTGCCATTCCACCAAGTCTTCGCCGGTGATGGCTTCCGTCACAGGGTGCTCCACCTGCAGGCGCGTGTTCATCTCCATGAAGTAGAACTGCATGGCATCCGGTGCGTCATAGCCGCCGGGCTGCTCGACGATGAATTCCACCGTGCCTGCGCCCACGTAGTTCACGGCCTGGGCAGCGGCCACAGCAGCCTCGCCCATCTTCTTGCGCAGCGCCTCGCTCATGCCCGGCGCGGGGGCTTCTTCCAGCACCTTCTGGTGGCGGCGCTGTACGGAGCAGTCGCGCTCGAACAGGTAGACGCAGTTGCCCTGCGTATCGCCGAACACCTGAATTTCGATGTGGCGCGGGCGCAGCACGTATTTTTCGACCAGCACGGCATCGTTGCCAAAGCTGTTGATGGCCTCGCGCTGGCAGCTGGCCAGGGCCGCGGCAAAGTCTTCGCTGCGTTCCACCAGTCGCATGCCCTTGCCGCCACCGCCGGCACTGGCCTTGATGAGCACGGGGTAGCCAATGCGGTCGGCTTCACGTTGCAGCAGGGCAGGGTCTTGGTCGGCGCCGTGGTAGCCGGGCACCAAAGGCACGCCGGCCCTTTCCATCAGCTGTTTGGATTCCGCTTTGAGGCCCATGGCACGGATGGCGCTGGCAGGCGGACCAATGAACACCAGCCCTGCGGCTTGGCAAGCTTGGGCAAAGTCTTCGTTCTCGCTCAGAAAACCATAGCCGGGGTGGATGGCTTGTGCGCCCGTTTGCTGGGCAGCTTGCAGAATGCGTTCCCAGCGCAGATAGCTGTCCTTGGGCGCGCTGCCACCAATGTGGATGGCTTCATCGCAGGCCGCAACATGCTGGGCCTGCGCATCGGCATCGGAGTAAACCGCCACGGTCTGAATGCCCAAACGTTGGGCTGTGGCTGCCACGCGGCAGGCGATTTCGCCGCGATTGGCGATCAGAATCTTTTTAAACATGGGTTACCTCCGCGGCAAAACCGCCTGCGCACGCTGCGCGTGCTATGCAATGTGCCTCAGCCGCCAGCGGCTTCGGCGCTGCGCCGCTGCGCGGCTGGTCGCCGCGATTGGCGATCAGGATTTTTTTAAACATGTCTTGTCTCCGTTATGAGTGTTTTTGGCCTCTAGCCCTTATCTGGTAAAGGCTAGTAGCTATGTTTTTGGTAATTGCAATGCGGTTGAATCACTGGCACCCATCCAGCCTTTGAGCTTGCGCAGCGCCGCTTTGAGAAAGCGCCACAGCATCCATGTCACCACCCACATGGCAATCACGGCGATGACCAGCACCACGGCAAACACCGCAGGGTTGGTCAGCGCCAGCCAGATAGCGCCCACGGCGGCGGTGTCTTCGGCCAGGCTCGCGCCCACGTTGCTGAAGGGCTCGGGGCTGGTGTTGATCAGGGCGCGGGTGGTGGTTTTGGCGGCTTGGCTGGTAGCGGCCAGGCCGCCGCCCATCACGGCTGCGACCATGGCCATGGTGGCGTTGTCGGCACCAAACACGCCCGCAGCCAGCGCCGCGCCAGCCGGTACGCGCAGCACGCTTTGCAGCAAATCCCACAGCGAATCGACGCCGGGAATCTTGTCCGCAAAAAACTCCACGAACAGCAGCCCGCCGCTGGCAAACAGCATGGCCGGGTGTTCCAGCACATGCAGCCCACCGGGCAAAGGCACCCAGCCGAACGCGCCCAGCAAACCCACCAAAAACACCACGATGTACAGCCGAAATCCGCTGGCCCAGCCCAAGGCCGCCGCCAGTGCCAGCAGGCTGGCCATGTCCATGCCACTAGTGGCTTGACCCACGGTGTTGGCCACCTCGCTGGCGCTGTCCAGCACCGCAGTGCCCGCACGTTCGACCGCATCACGGTCGGGGTGCAGGCCGATGCTGTGCAGCCATTGCAAAGTGCTTTCCCAGATGCTGTTCATGGTGGTGCTTTCTCAGGCAGGCGACACCCGGCTTACGACAGCCAGCTGGGCTTGCGTTTACCGAGGAAGGCCTGCACGCCCTCTTTGCCTTCATGGCTGGCGCGAATGTCTGCGATGGCTTCTACGGTCTGCTGGGTCAGCGCGGCGTTGATTTCACGCTCTGCCGTATCCAGCACCAGCTTTTTGCAGGCCTTCAGCGCAGCAGGGCCGGCTTGCAGCAGGTGCTTGAGCAGGGCATCCACCGCGTTGTCCAGCTCATCGGCCGTCACGACCTCATGCACAAAACCGATGCGCAGGGCCGTGGCGGCGTCCAAACGCTCGGCCGTCAGAAAGTAGCGGTGCCCAGCGCGTGCGCCCATGGCGCGTAGCACATAGGGAGCGATGGTGGCAGGGATCAAGCCAATCTTGACCTCGCTCAGGCAGAACTGGGCAGTGTCCACCGCGACCGCCATATCGCACGCCGCCACCAGCCCCATGCCGCCCGCATACACATCGCCTTGCACGCGCGCAATGGTGGGGTGCGGGCAGGTGTAGATGGTGTGCAGCATGTGTGCCAGCTTGCCCGCGTCCACCACGTTTTCTTCACGGGTGTAGTCGGCCATGCGGCGCATCCAGTTCAGGTTGGCACCGGCGCAAAAGGCGGGGCCTTCGGCGGCCAGCACCACCACGCGCACTTCAGTGTGCTGGGCGACCGTTTCAAACGCGGCGGTGATATCGGCGATCACTTCATCGCTGAAGGCATTGCGAATTTCAGGCTGGCTCAGCGTGACGGTCGCTACGCCCGCATTCATGGTCAAAGTTACAGAACGAGACATTGCATCACTCCTTGTACATACCAATGGATTACATGCGGAACAGGCCAAAGCGCGTGTCATCGATCGGCGCATTGCGGCTCGCTGACAGCCCCAATGCCAGCACGCGGCGCGTGTCGGCGGGGTCAATCACACCGTCGTCCCACAGCCTTGCACTGGCAAAGTAGGGGTGGCCTTGTTCCTCATACTGTTGACGGATCGGCGCCTTGAAAGTTTCCTCTTCCTCAGCGCTCCACTGGCCGCCCTTGCCCTCAATGCCATCGCGCTTGACGGTGGCCAGCACGCTGGCAGCTTGCTCGCCACCCATCACGCTGATGCGCGCGTTGGGCCACATCCACAAGAAACGTGGGCTGAAAGCGCGGCCGCACATGCCGTAATTGCCCGCGCCAAAGCTGCCGCCAATGATGATGGTGAACTTGGGCACGGCGGCAGTGGCCACGGCGGTGACCAGCTTGGCACCGTGGCGGGCAATGCCTTCGTTTTCGTATTTGCGGCCCACCATAAAGCCGGTGATGTTCTGCAAAAACACCAGCGGAATCTTGCGCTGGCAGCACAGCTCGATAAAGTGCGCGCCTTTCACGGCGGACTCGGAAAACAAAATGCCGTTGTTGGCAATGATGCCGACTTGCATGCCCTCAATGCGCGCAAAGCCGCAGACCAAGGTGGAGCCAAAGCGGGCCTTGAATTCGTCAAACTCGCTGCCATCGACCACGCGCGCAATGATCTCGCGCACATCAAATGGCTTGCGCGTGTCAGCGGGAATCACACCGTACAGCTCTTGTACATCAAAAAGTGGAGCTACTGGCCCATGGTCAGCAAGGGCTGGAGCCTTGTTTTTGTTCAAATTCTTGATGGCGCTGCGGGCCAGTGCCAGCGCATGCAGATCGTTTTCGGCCAGATGATCGGCCACGCCCGACAGGCGCGTGTGTACATCGCCACCGCCCAGGTCTTCGGCGCTCACCACCTCACCCGTCGCGGCCTTCACCAAGGGCGGGCCACCCAAAAAGATGGTGCCCTGGTTTTTCACGATGATGGATTCGTCGCTCATGGCCGGTACATAGGCGCCCCCGGCTGTGCAACTGCCCATGACCACGGCGATCTGCGCAATGCCCTGTGCGCTCATATTGGCCTGGTTGTAGAAGATGCGGCCAAAGTGCTCGCGGTCGGGGAAGACATCGTCCTGGTTCGGCAGGTTCGCGCCGCCGGAATCGACCAAGTAAATGCAGGGCAGGCGGTTCTGCTGCGCAATCTCCTGGGCGCGCAAATGCTTTTTCACCGTCATTGGGTAGTAGGTGCCGCCTTTGACGGTGGCGTCGTTGCAGACCACCATGCAGTCCACACCATTCACGCGACCAATGCCTGCAATCAAGCCTGCGCCGGGGGCTGCGTTGTCATACATGTTCAGCGCGGCCAGCGGGGCTAGTTCCAGAAACGGCGTGCCGGGGTCCAGCAGCATTTGCACGCGGTCACGCGGCAGCAGCTTGCCGCGTGCGGTGTGCTTGGCGCGTGCGGCCTCACCGCCGCCTTGGGCGATCTGCTCGCAACGTGCACGCAAATCATCGACCACGGCCTGCATGGCGCTGGAATTGGCTTGGAAGTCCGCCGAGCGCGGGTTGAGCTGACTTTTTAGAATGGCCATGTTGTCTCCTTGAATCCTGGGGTTTTCCCGATATTGGTGCGTGGTCTTTGGTGGTGTCTGACATGCGCACAGGGGTGCGCATCGAAAAATGGAGCATGCACACCGTTGAAACCGTCTTGCTGGTATTGATGCTGGGGGCCTTGACCGGCATTGCCTCGCGTTACGTTCGAGCCATCCCGCTTCCCCTGATTCAAATCGCCATCGGCGCCTTGATTGCCTGGCCCCAAAAGGGCTTGCACATTGCGTTCGATCCAGAGCTGTTCATGCTGCTCTTTATTCCACCGCTGCTGTTTGCTGATGGTTGGCGCATCCCCAAGCGTGAGTTTTTTGCGCTGGCCAGACCCATCTTGCTGCTGGCGTTGGTGCTGGTGTTGTTCACGGTCATTGGGCTGGGCTACCTCATCCACTGGATGATTCCCAGCATGCCACTGCTGGTGGCCTTCACGCTGGCGGCAGTGGTCTCGCCCACCGACGCCGTGGCGGTCTCGGCCATCACGCGCAATCTGGGCATGCCGCACAAGACCATGCACATGCTGGAGGGCGAATCGCTGCTCAATGACGCTTCCGGTCTGGTGGCTGTGAAGTTCGCCGTGGCCGCCGTGCTGACAGGTGCGTTCTCGTGGAGCAATGTCGCCAAAGACTTCACCTGGATGGCGCTGGGCGGCCTGGTCGTGGGCGCGGCCATGGGCTGGGGCTTTAGCTACGCTCGTGATGCCATCACGCGCCGCGTGGGCGACGTGGCCGCCACCCAAATGGTGCTGCTGCTGGTGCTGCTGCCTTTTGCGTCGTACATCGTTGCGGAAAATATTGGCGTTTCGGGCATTTTGGCTGCCGTCGCTGCCGGTATTGCCACCAACTTTGCCGATCTGGACCGCTCCAACTTCATCTCCGAGCGGCTGCAGACCGAAGGTACGTGGAACATGGTCGAATCTGCGTTCAACGGCGCGATCTTCTTGCTGCTGGGGCTGCAGCTGCCGTCCATCATGGGCACCACCATCTTGCATTCGGGCCATGCATGGTGGGCGCTGCTGGGTTATGTGGCGGCCATTTCGTTTGCCTTGCTGGCCGTGCGCTGGCTGTGGATCACCATTGGTGTGCAGCGTGCCCTGCGCACCGCCCACCGCGAAGGCAAGATGGCCCAGCCACCCTCCAAGCTGCTGAACCTGGCCACCACCATGGCCGGGATTCGCGGTGCCGTCACGCTGGCAGCGGCCTTGGCCATTCCCGTGTCGATGGGTGATGGCTCGCCCTTCCCCGAGCGCGATTTGCTGATCTTCCTGGCCACTGGCGTGATTTTGTTCACCTTGATTTTGGGTGCCGTGACATTGCCGTGGATTCTGGGCCGCATGCCCGCCCATGAAGACACCGAAGCGCAACAGGAAGAGCGCGCTGCACGCATGGCCGCTTGCAAGGCCGCCATCGGTAGCCTGACGCTGACTGAAGACGACGTGCGCAAGCACAACGAAGAATGGGTGGCGCAGTACCAGGAGGTGGTGGGACGCATCACGCAGGAATACCGCAACCGCATTCACTTGCTGGAAGACAACTCGGGCGTGGCCACCACCACCGAAGCGCAGCACGACTCGGTCGAGATGGTGCATGAGCGCCGTCTGCGCTATGTCAAGGAGATGGAGCTGCGCCTGCACTGCATTCAAGTGGAACGCAACACGCTGTATGCCGAGCGCCAGGCGCACCGCATCAACGATGAAATGCTGCGCTCTGCGGTCAGTGAGCTGGATATGGCCGAAGTCTCGCTGCGCAAACGCCTGACCGTGGCGCGCAAGGCCGCAGGCATGGCCACGGCAGATGCTGCGCACTGAAGACCGGGGCCATAACAAAAAGGGGGCGCTGCGCATGGCGTAAGGCATGACGTAAAAAGTGCTCCTGAGAGATCAAGCAAGGCGGCGGATCAGCCAACCCGTCGCCTTTTTTTGTGGTTTCAGCTTAGGGCAAGCCGGGGTACAGAAACCGCCCCCAAGGTTGCAATAATTGCCACATGAGCACCCCTTTGCTGATTCCGGAAAACAGCGGCATACACCCTGCGGTGACGCCTGTGGCCTTTGTGCATGCGGTGCTCCACGCCTACGCCCAGCGCGGCATGGCTGCCGATGCCGCTTTGCAGGCAGCACAGATTGCGCCAGCGGCCCTGCAAGATCCGCAGGCCCGCATCACCGCCCTGCAGATGGAGCACCTGTGCGGCGTGGCCATGCGCGAGCTCGATGACGAGGGACTGGGCTGGTTCACCCGCCGCCTGCCCTGGGGCAGTTATGGCTTGCTGGCACGCGCCAGCCTCAGCAGCCCGTCGCTGGGTCTGGCGGTGGCGCGCTGGTGTCGCCACCATGGGCTGCTGACGCAGGACATTACGCTCACGCTGCAGGTGGACGCCAGCGTGGCGCGCATCCACTTGCAGCCGCAGCGGGACTTGGGCGTGCTGCAAGAGTTTTGTGTGTTGTCCGTGCTGCGCAACTTGCACGGCTTTGCCAGCTGGCTGGTCGACAAACCCCTGCCAGTGCGCTGTGCGCACATGCCGTATGCCGCGCCGGCGCATGCCGATGTGTATGGTTTGCTGTTCGCCGCCCCCGTGGTGTTTGGCGCGGCCAGTGCGTGTCTGGAGCTGGATGCCCACTGGCTGCAACTGCCAGTGGTGCGCGATGAAGCCGCGCTCAACACCATGCTGCAGCGCGCCTTGCCGATTCAGGTGCGGCCTTATCAAACCACCCAGCCCTTGCTGCAGCGCGTGCGCCAGGCGCTGGCCGCACACCCGCAGTGCAGCCACACGGCCAGCAGCCTGGCGGTGCAGTTGCACTTGGCCCCGCGCAGCCTGCACCGCCAGTTGCAGCAGCAAGGCAGCAGCTTGCAGCAACTCAAAGACGATGTGCGCCGCCACCGCGCCCTGCACCTGCTGCAGCGCACCGACATGCCCATCAAACGCGTGGCGCAGGCCTGCGGCTTTGCCAGCGAAAAAAGCTTTATCCGCGCCTTTCACCAGTGGCAGGGCCAGGCGCCCGGCGCCTACCGGCAAGCGCAGCGCGGCCCGGCCTAAGATCGCCCCGTTGTGCCACACTGCAAGCCAGCGCCACGTGATTGCAAGAAAAGTAGCTGCTGGCCCTTATTGCATAAGGGCTAGAGGGTAAAAACACCATTATTTTTTATGCGCCATCCTGCTCTTTCTCTGACCGCATCCTGGCTCACACCGCGCAGCTTGCTGCGCATCTCTATCGTGGTGGCGGCGTGCACCATCGTCCTCAAAATGCTGGCCTGGTGGGTCACTGGCTCGGTCGGTTTGCTGTCCGATGCGCTGGAGTCGTTTGTGAATCTGGCCGGGGCCACGTTTGCGCTGGCCATGGTCACCATCGCGCAGCGCCCGGCGGACGAAGACCACCCTTATGGCCACCACAAGGCCGAATACTTTTCGGCAGGTTTTGAGGGCCTGCTCATCATCGGCGCCAGCCTGGCCATCGTCTGGGTGAGCGTGAACCGCTGGCTGCACCCCGCGCCGCTGGAGCGGCTGGACTGGGGCGTGGGCCTGTCGCTGCTCAGCACCGTGCTCAATGGTGCGCTGGCGTGGGTCATGTTTCGCAGTGCGCGCAGCTACCGCTCCATGGCGCTGGAGGGCGATGCCCGGCATCTGATGACCGACGTCTACACCTCGGTGGGCGTGGTAATCGGCTTGGGGCTGGCGCACCTCACCGGCTGGTGGTGGCTCGACCCGCTGGCCGGCGTGATGGTGGCGCTGAACATTCTGTGGCACGGCAGCGTGATGCTGTGGCGCGCTTCGCAAGGCTTGATGGACATTGCCATGGACCCCGAGCAGTTGCAGCAGATTGACGCCGTGCTGCACGCCCAGACGCAGGCCGTGCTGGCGCAAACCGGCGTGCAGGTGCTGTTTGACAGCGTGCACACCCGGCAAGCCGGCGGGCACGGCTTTGTCGATCTGCACTTGCATGTGCCCGGCGACTGGACACTGGCGCACGCCGCCCAGTGGCGCCAGCGCACCGAGGCGGCGCTGATGGCCGCCATACCCCGCGTGCAGGCCCGCATTGAGTTGCTGCCCCAAGGTGCCGCGACGGTGCTGGAAACAGAAATGGGCACCATCCGTTAGTGCTGGGCCGCAGCGATGGGTGATTCGCGAATCGAATGATTGCTGCATCAAAAAGAATTGGACGCGAATGATGCATGACTCCAACATGGCATGAGTACTGGGCACACAGTACTTCAAAGTCACAAGGAGACAAGCATGACAACATTGCGAGCCATCGCAGGAGCCGTATCGCTGTTCGCGGCGGCATCTTGCTTTGCACAGGCGTACCCTTCAGCCCCCATCACCATGGTGGTGCCGTTTGCAGCAGGCAGTGGCACCGACGCGGTGGCGCGGGTGATCGCCAACAAGCTGGGTGAGCGGCTGAAGCAGCCCGTGATTGTGGAAAACAAAGCGGGTGCCAGCGCGCAGATTGGCGCCGGTTACGTGGCCAAGGCCAAGCCAGACGGCTACACCTTGTTCATGACCACCAACACCTCGCATTCCGCGAACCCGTGGCTGATCAAAAAGCTGAAGTACGACCCCATCAAAGACTTCACCCCGGTGGCGCGTGTGGGCGAGTTGCCGTTTGCGCTGGTCGTGCACCCTTCGGTGCCCGCCCAGACCACGGAAGAGCTGATCGCTTATGCCAAGGCCAACCCTGAAAATTTGTCCTACGGCACGCCCAATAGCACCTCGCTGGTGGCATCCGAAACCTTCAAGTTTTTGACCAACACCCGCATCACATCGGTGCCTTACAAGTCCAGCCCTCAGGCGTTGACCGATTTGGTGGGCAACCAAATCCAGATGTATGTGGTGGACCTGGGCTCTGGCTGGAGCATGCTGAAAACGGATCGTGTGCGCACGCTGGCCGTGACGGCGGCCAAGGGCTCGACCTTGCTGCCCAACGTGCCCCCTATGGCCAAAGCGCTGCCTGGTTTTGACATCACGTCATGGAACGGTATTTTTGGTCCCGCAGGCATGCCCGCCGAAATTACCGAGCGCCTGAATGCCGAGCTGCAAGTGCTGCTGAAAGAGCAAGACGTGAAGGACCAGCTGGCGCAGGTGGGCTTTGAAGTCTGGCCCACGGCCACGCCCAAAGAGTTCGCGCGCTACGTGCAGCAGCAGCTCAACAATTGGGGGCAGCTGATCGAGCAGTCCAAGATCGAAGCGCAGTAAGGCGAGGTGGGTATGGAGCAGCGTACGACCGCCTCAGGCCCGCTGGCTGGCGTCAAGGTGGTGGACATGACGTCCGTCATCATGGGGCCGTTTGCCACGCAGATTTTGGCCTCTTTGGGGGCTGAAGTGATCAAGGTGGAGTCGCCCGAGGGCGACAACATGCGGCATGTCGGCCCCATGCGCAATGCGGGCATGGGCTATATCTTCTTGCAGGCCAATCAGGGCAAACAGTCGGTGGTGCTGGACTTGAAAAATCCCAGTGCCAAAGAAGCCTTGCTGCGCTTGCTGAAAGACAGCGATGTGCTCATCAGCAATGTGCGGCCCCAAGCTATGGCACGGCTGGGGCTGTCGTATGAAGATCTGAAGGCGCTGAATCCCCGCCTCATCCATGTCAGCTGCTGCGGCTTTGACCAAGCAGGGCCCTACGCCGCCAAGCCTGCGTATGACGACTTGATTCAGGGTGCCACCGGTGTGCCGTGGCTGTCCCAGCAATATGGCGGCGGCGAGCCCGCCTATGCCCCCATGACGCTGGGCGACCGCGTCACCGGTTTGCATGCGGTCTACGCCGTCACCACCGCGCTGTATGCACGGGAGCGCAGTGGCCAAGGCCAAGCCGTGGTGGTACCCATGTTTGAAGCCATGACGCAATTCATTCTGGGTGACCACCTGGCCGGATTGAGTTTTGAGCCGCCGATGGGTGGCGCTGGTTATGCGCGGTTGCTGACAGAGCATCGCAAGCCCTACCAGACGGCGGATGGCTACCTGTGCGTGCTGATCTACAACGACAAGCACTGGCACAGCTTCTTCCAGGCAATCGGGCAGCCAGAACGCATGCAAGACCCCATGTTTGCCACGCACACCCAGCGTGCAGCGCATATTGATGCGGTGTATGCCGAGGTGGGGCAACTCATGCGCCAGCGCACCACGGCGCAGTGGCGCACGCTGCTGGATGCGGCAGATGTGCCCAATATGCCCATGGCTTCCCCGGAAGACCTGCTGCAAGACCCGCACCACCAAGCCACAGGGTTTGTGCGCACCCAGGATCACCCTACCGAAGGGCCGATCAAAACCACCGGTGTCCCCACGCAATGGTCGCAGACGCCGCCCGCAACCCAACCCAGCCCCGCCCCACAACTCGGGGAGCACACCGCCACCGTGCTGTTGCGTTTGGGGTATTCGAATGAAGAAATTGCAGCCATGCAAGCCAGCGGCGCCTGTCGCCAGGCGGCCTGTGTGGTGGTTTGATCAAGGAGATGAACATGTCGCGTTATTTGGTGCGAGAAAAAGACGTGCAGGGCTATAGCCCTGCCAACCACCACGGCACGGTGAACAAGCGCTTGGTCAGCCAAACCAATGTGGGGGCCCAGCACATGGAAGTGGTGCTGGGCACGCTGGAAAAGGGTGGTGGCGCCTTGCCCCATGCCCACCCCGGTATGGAGCAAGCGTGCTATTTGCTGGAAGGCACGGCCGAGGTTGAGATAGACGGCGAGACGTTCGCGATGTTGCCTGGTGATACCTGCTTCTTCCCGCAAGACGTGATGCACATCTTCCGCGTGACCAGCGACACACCCGTGCGCCTGCTGGTGATCTACAGCCCGCCCTATGCAGAAAACCCTGCACGGGTACGCCGCCCTTGAGCGCAGCGAGCGGTTTCCCAGACTTTTAGAAGACCCCAATCACCGCAGAGAGACAACATGGATTTTTTGTGGAATGCCGAGCAAGAGCAAATTCGTGACGCGATTGAGCGTGTGTGTGCCCCTTTCGATGCCGATTACTGGCTGGAAAAAGACCAGGAAGGGGGCTTTCCGCATGACTTTCACAAGGCACTGGCCGATGCCGGCTGGCTAGGAATTGCCATGCCAGAGGCCTACGGCGGCGCAGGCCTGGGCATCAGCGAAGCCGCATTGATGATGCACACCATCTCGGCCACAGGCGCAGGGTTGTCCGGTGCCTCTGCGGTGCACATGAATATTTTTGGCTTGCACCCCGTGGTGGTGTTTGGCTCTGAGGCACAGAAAAAACGCTGGCTACCACCATTGATTGCGGGGCATGACAAAGCCTGTTTCGGTGTGACGGAGCCCAATGCCGGGCTGAACACCCTCAAGCTCCAGACCAAGGCGGTGCGCGATGGTGACCATTACGTGGTTTCTGGCCAGAAAGTGTTTATCTCTACCGCGCAGGTGGCCAACAAAATTTTGCTGCTGGTGCGCACCAAGCCGGTCGAGGAGTGCAAGGGCACGGAAGGGCTGAGCCTGTTCTATACCGACATGGATCGCAGCCATATCGAGGTGCATGAAATTCCCAAGCTGGGCCGCAAATGCGTGGACACCAACCAGCTGTTCATCGACGGGCTGCGCATTCCGGTGGAAGATCGCATTGGTGAAGAAAACAAAGGCTTTTCTTACATCCTGCACGGCATGAACCCGGAGCGCATCCTGATCGCTGCTGAGGCCGTGGGCCTGGGCCGTGCTGCGCTGGCACGCGCGGCGCTGTACGCCAAAGAACGCGTGGTGTTTGACCGGTCGATTGGCCAGAACCAGGGCATTCAGCACCCCTTGGCCCAATCGTGGATGGAGCTGGAGGCCGCCCACCTCATGGTGCAAAAAGCCGCTTTTCTGTACGACCGCGGGTTGCCTTGCGCTGCGGAAGCCAATGCCGCCAAATATTTGGCTGCCGAGGCCTGCGGCAAAGCCTGCGAAACGGCCATCTTCACCCACGGCGGCATGGGTTATGCCAAGGAATACCATGTGGAGCGCTACATGCGTGAGTCGTGGATTCCGCGACTGGCTCCGGTCAGCCCGCAGATGATCATGAACTTCATCGCAGAAAAAGTGCTGGGCTTGCCCAAGTCCTACTGAGCCTGCCAACGCCCCGTTTAGCCGTGCATGCAAGGGTAAATGCTAGGAGTCGGGTGAATCTGCCTCCCCAACGGTGGATGCAAGATGCAGTCACCATGAAAACCCACCTCTTGCGTTACTTTGTTGCACTGGCTGAAGAGCGGCACTTTGGGCGTGCGGCACAGCGTTTGTCGATTACCCAGCCACCGTTGAGCGTGGCGCTCAAAACCTTGGAGCAAGATCTGGGGGCGGTGCTGATGGAGCGCGATGCCAAACAAGTCACGCTCACGCCCGCAGGTGAGGCATTTTTGCAAGAGGCGCGCAAAGTCCTCAACCAGATGCAGCGTGCTGCCGAAGTGGTGCGTGGCGTGGCGCAAGGCGCCCAAGGCAGGCTGAACATCGGCATCACGGGCACCATGATTTACCGGCAGGTGCCCGAATATTGCCGCCACTTTCAAACCACCCGGCCCCTGGTGCAAGTGTGCCTGCACGAAACCGCGACCCACGACCAGTTGCAAGCCATTACCGATGGGCAGCTGGATGCTGGGTTTTTAAATATCAGCCACGCACCGGATCTGCTGGAAACCTTGCACATAGGCGACGAGCCCTTGGTGTGCTGCATGCCCGCAGGGCACGCACTAGCAGGGCAGGCACGTATTGATTTGCAGCTGCTGCGTGACGAAACCTTTGTCATGTTTGCCCGGGATGTGGCACCCGCCAATTACGACAACGTCATCTCCTGCCTGCACCACGCGGGCATTCACCCCAACACCACCCATGCCGCGCGGCAATGGCTGACCGTGGCAGCGCTGGTGTCTGCTGGGCAGGGCGTGGCGCTGGTGCCTCGCTGTGTCGAGCGTGCGGGGATTGCCGGGGTCACCTATGCGCCGCTGCAAGGGGTGACGGTGGCCACCCCTGCCTATCTGGCTTGGCGCAGAGACCACACCAGCCCCTTGCTGCAGGCCTTTGTGCGCAGCGTGCAGCAGCAAGTGGCGGCCCACCCAGGCGCAGCAGCAGAAAACGCGCACGATTGACCCAGCCCGGGCGCGGGCTGCAGCAGGCTCGGATAATTGCAGCCATGAATACCCATACCAGCGCCGCAGGCGCAACCGCTTCTACGGCGTTTTCCTCACTCAGCTTGCATCCCGCTACCTTGCAGAACCTGCAAGCGCTGGGCTATGAGCAGATGACGCCCATCCAAGCCGCCAGCCTGCCTTTGACACTGGCCGGTAAAGACCTGATCGCCCAGGCCAGCACCGGCAGCGGCAAGACCGCCGCCTTTGGCCTGCCCCTGCTGGAGCGCCTGAACCAGCGCTGGTTTGCCGTGCAAGCCCTGGTGCTGTGCCCCACACGCGAGCTGGCCGACCAGGTGGCCATGGAAATCCGCCGCCTGGCGCGTGCGCAGGAGAACATCAAGGTCGTCACCGTCTACGGCGGCGTGCCTTCGCGCAACCAGATTGCCAGTCTGGAAAACGGCGCCCACATCGTCGTCGGCACCCCCGGGCGCGTGATGGACCTGCTGGACCGTGGCGCGCTGGACATCACCAACCTGCAAACGCTGGTGCTGGACGAAGCCGATCGCATGCTGGACATGGGCTTTTACGCCGACATTGAACGCGTAGTCGAAGAATGCCCTGCCGAGCGCCAAACCCTGCTGTTCTCGGCCACCTACCCCGACGGCATCGCCAGTCTGGCCCGCCGCTTCATGCGCGAGCCCGAAATGGTCAAAGTGGCCGCCCAGCACAGCGCCCACAAGATTGCCCAGCGCTGGTACGAAGTGCCCGAAAAGCAAAAGGTGGACGTGGTCGTGCAAATGCTGGCGCACTTCCGCCCTGAATCGACCATCGCTTTCTGCAACACCAAGCAGCAATGCCGCGATGTGGTCGGTGAGCTGCAAGCCCAAGGCATCAGCGCATTGGCCCTGTTCGGTGAGCTGGAACAACGCGAGCGCGACGAAGTGCTGGTGCAGTTTGCCAACAAGAGCTGCAGCGTCCTGGTCGCTACCGACGTCGCCTCGCGCGGCCTGGACATTGCCAACTTGTCCTGCGTCATCAACGTCGACGTCACGCCGGATTCGGAAATCCACATCCACCGCATCGGCCGTACTGGCCGTGGTGATGCAGAAGGCTTGGCACTGAATTTGGTCGCAATGGACGAAATGATGTTCGTGGCCAAGATCGAGCAAATGCAAGAGCGCAAGTCGGAATGGTTTGAAGTGGCCGAGCTGACCCCCGCTGAAGGTGGCCCGCTGCTGCCACCCATGAGCACCATCCAGATCATCGGTGGCCGCAAGGAAAAGATCCGTGCAGGCGACGTGATGGGCGCGATGTGCGCGGACTTTGGCTATGCGCGTGACCAGGTCGGCAAGATCAGTGTGAATGACTTTTCCACCTATGTGGCGGTGGATCGCCGGATTGCTGCTGCGGCTTGTGACAAGCTCAATAACGGGCGCGTCAAGGGCAAGAGTGTTCGTGCGCGTGTGCTGTAAATAGCGTTTAGTCGTTATTGGTCTAAATGGCTGCTAGCCCAGTGTTTATCTGGGGTAGTAGCTATTTTTTTGTTTGTTTTGGGCTTTTGCTGGGTGGTTTTTTGCAGATGCCGGGTTTCGCCCCGGCGGGCGAGTTCCTTTTTGTGCGCGACAAAAAGGAACCAAAAAGCGCGTCTGCGACGCTGTCCGGCGGAACTCGCTGCGCGCTTGCAGCGCTTCGCTCAAACAGCCGCCGGAAAAATGAGGGACTTCCACGTGGTTGGGGCGCGACGCTTGCGCGCGCGGGGTGGGATTTGAAACCTTCTTATTAAAAATGTAGGTGTCTAAAAACACACACCTTGAATTGTATTTTAGGAGACGGACTAATACAATTATTAATCAATAAAAAATAGACTTGAAAATATTAATGATAGATATTGGCTCAACAAATTTTTATTTTAGCCTGCCAAATGTTTCTGAAGAAGAACTTGAAAAATATTCAGAAAATCTTTTTGATTCTTGGGCAAGCACCATTGATGATACTCTAGCCATAGAAGATTTCTCTATTTCTCTTGAAATAGAGGAGGGTTCTGTTAAAGGTAAGGGGCGTATTTTGGCCACAGCAGCAGCTATATATATTGCTGTTGGTCAATGGGGGTCTTTTTGTTCAGGAGTTCAAATAATAAAATCTCAAATTATGGCGGTAAGTGATTTTCTTATTAAAGAAGCCGAGGTGAAAATAAACCAACCTGTCGGTTTGAAAAGGTTAAGGAGGTCTAGTGGTGCGCTAGGAAAAATTGACGTTCTTTTTAAAAAAGTACAGCGTGGAGATATAACTCCTGAAGAAGCAATGCTCAGGACGGAAATGATATTGAGTTCAGAGGATGGTATACCTCCGAAGTTAATGAAAGAAATAGAAGATAGCTTTATAGGGATACCTGTTTTTCACAAGCAAATCCCTCTATTTGTTCCGAATTCTCCTGTGGTTCCAAATAATGGGAATCCACTTGGTTATCGTTCAGTCATAACTAATTCTTCAAGAAATAATAGAAATAAAAAAGATAAATTCCGAGTGGAAATATGGAGAGGATCACGGGGAGATTTAAGAAAAGTTAAGTCGACAAAGATTTAACTATTGTCTTTATCTCCATCTATCCGCGCCGAGGCGCGCAGAGCGTAAGGCAGAGTAGAGGCACCGAAGCTCGCATGTGACTGCCCGCAGTTTTTTGAGCGCAGCGCCACCCCGCACGCGTAAGCGTCGTGCGGTTCCCCATCAAAAATCATTTTTCCGGCGGCCTGTTTGAGCGTAGCGCTGCAAGCGCGCAGCGAGTTCCGCCGGAAGCTGTCGGCAGACGCGCTTCTTTGGTAACTTTCTTGTCGCGGACAAGAAAGTTACTCGCCAGCCGGGGCGAGACCCGGCCTCTGTCATGAACAATCAATCAGAAATAAAATAAGAGTCAAATCCCTCTCTAACCCTTATGTACCAAGGGCAACCAGCTACCAAATTCATAAAAATCCAAGCCCTTTTTTGGCATCACAAAACGCCATCAGATGACAAGTAGCGCAGTGCTGACTCTCTACGCTGACAACCATTCCTTACTGTCAGAAAGACACACGATGCACATCAAATCCATTCCTCGTCGTACCGTCTTGCTCCGCGTAGCGCTGGCCGCCACTGCCGCCGCAGTCCTCGCAGCAGGTTGCGCAGTCAAAGTGCCCGCCAATATCCAGCCAGTCCAAAACTTTGACGCCGCCAAATACATGGGCCAGTGGTATGAGATTGCGCGCATTGACCATCGCTTCCAAAAAGGGCTGACCAAGGCACAGGCCAATTACACGCTCAATGCGGATGGCACAGTGAAGGTGGTCAACCGGGGCTTTAACGCTGCCAAGAATGAATGGAAATCGGTCGAAGGCACGGCCAAGTTCTTGGGCGACCCCAAAACGGCGGCGCTGAAGGTGTCGTTTTTTGGCCCGTTTTATGGCGGCTATAACGTGGTCTACCTTGACCCGAACTACCAGACCTCACTGGTGATCGGTGAGAACACCGACTACTTCTGGTTGCTGTCGCGCAAGCCTGAGTTGCCTCGGGAAGAGGTGCAGCAATTGCTGCAAAAAGCGCAAAGCATGGGCGTGGATTTGAACAAGGTGATGCTGTCGCAGTAAGCCGCGTAGCCAACAAAATGGGCCAGTGCATGCCAGCACTGGCCCATTTTGTTGGAGTAAGTTTTGATAGCTACCTGCCCTGGTCAGAATTGGGCTAGCGGCCTATTTGGCTAAAAAACGTGAGCGGCTTAACCCTTCATGAAGAACAGCACAGCCATCACCAAGCCGGTCAGCACAATGCCCCAGCGCAGCACGTTGGCGGGTATCTTGCGCGCGATGCGGGCGCCGCCGTAGCCGCCCAAGGTGGCAGCCACCATCATCAGCAGTGCGTGCTTCCATTCCACAATGCCGCCGGCGGCATAGATGGCCACAGCAATCGCGGTCAGCAGGGCGGAGACCAGATTTTTCATGCCGTTCATGGCGTTGAGCTGGGTTTGCCCCAGCAGGCTGAACAGCGCCAGGCACAGAATGCCCAGCCCGCCGTTGAAGTAACCGCCGTAGAACGCCACGGCCAGCATGCCCAGCGCGGCCTTGCTGGTGCTGGCTGGTGTGCCTGCCGCCGTTTTACGGGTGGCCCAAACGCGGATTTGCGGGCCAAAGGCAAACAGCGCTGTGGCACCCAGCAGCAGCCAGGGTACAACTTTGCGGAAGGTGTCGTTGGGCGTGAACAGCAGCAGCGCCGCACCTGCGGCACCGCCGATCAGTGACAGCGCGATGGATTTGCCCAGGGTCAGCCCCGGTGGCGGAGCCATGTCCTCCTTGAAGCCCCAGGCGCTGGCGGCATAGCCCGGCAGCAGCGCCACGGTGCCCGTGGCATTGGCGGTGACCGGCGGAATCCCCACAAAAACCAGGGCGGGCAGCGTCAGAAAGCTGCCGCCACCGGCCACAGCATTGAGTGCGCCCGCCACAAAGGCTGCAGCCAGCAGCAGCGCAATGTGTGCCCAGGAAGCAATGCCCAGCGTTTCCAGAATGTCCATGTGATGACTCCCCTGTTCTTGGTGTTGTGTATGGACGGACAAACCGCACCCAGGCGGTGCGGTTGGGGGCGATCTTAGTGGCGACGCCCGCGTTCAGGGGACGCACAAAAGACAAAAGACTTTGCACTGCCGCGCAGCTAGTGCGCGTGGCGGGCAGTGGTGCCCAGAGCCGCGAACCACACCCAGCAAATCTTTAAGTTGCGGTTGAGACGAAGCACGAAGCCGTAGGTACGGGACGTACGACAAGGCGCAGCCACAACGTATCCAGGGTGTTTTTCTTGGTTTTCAGGAGCGGATGTAGGCCCAGCCGTAATGCTGCAAGCGTGCCAGCGCCAGCACGGCGGGCTCGCCCAGCACTTGCAGCGGTGTGCGGCATTCGCGTTGCAGGTGGGCGAGGGTGTTGGGGCACAGATAGGTCAGCGCGTCGGCTTGTTCGTGCGGCGTATCCAGCGCTTCGGTCACCGCCGCCGCGTTGGCCACAATGCGCACCTGGGTGTGAGGGGCAGCGCGCAGGGCGTTGACGGCATTCATGCGGGCGCGTTGCAGGCCTTCGGCATCGGGGGCGTGGAGCACGATGTGGAGCTGGGTGTTCATGGCAGTCAGAGCTTAAGCAAGGGGGTTAAACAGGATTTTCACAAGCTTGCCACACGCCATCGGGTGCGCTCGCACCTTGCAGGAAAGCGTTGATCGGCGTTTGCACATAGGTGCGGCCATCGTCCGCTGCTGGCGGCAGTTTACCGGCGCGTACGTTGACCTGTACCGCCGGCAGGATGAGCGTGGGCATGGCCAGCGTGGCATCGCGTGCGGTGCGCATGGCGACAAATTCTGCCTCGCTCACGCCGTCGCGCACATGAATGCTGCCCTGCTTTTGCTCGGCCACGGTGCAGACGTGCTGCGCGCCACGGCCTTCGGGCGGGTAGTCGTGGCAGACGAACAAGCGCGTGGTGGCTGGCAGCGCCATCAGGCGCTGGATGGAGCGGTACAGCTGCGCGGCATCGCCGCCGGGAAAGTCCGCCCGGGCCGTGCCCACATCGGGCAAAAACAGGGTGTCGCCGGTGAAGACGGCGTCTTGCACTTGGTAGGCCATGTCTGCGGGGGTGTGGCCGGGCACGTGCAGGGCGGTGACGGTCAAGCCGCCCACTTGGAATTGCTCGCCGTCGTCGAACAGGTGGTCAAACTGGCTGCCATCGGGCAAAAAGCTGCGTTCAAAGTGAAAGATGCTGCGAAACATCTTTTGCACCGCGCGGATGTGCACGCCAATTGCAATGCGCCCGCCCAAGTGGTGGCGAATGTGCTGCGCGCCTGACAGGTGATCGGCATGGGCATGCGTTTCCAGAATCCACTGCACTTGCCAGCCCTGCGCACGCACGTAGTCAATGACGCGGTCGCTCGATGCACTGGTCAGCGTGCCGGACTTGGGCTCAAAGTCGAGCACAGGGTCAATCACCGCCACCTGGCCGCTGGCGGTATCGGCCAGCACATAGCTGACGGTGCCGGTCACGTCGTCAAAAAAGGCTTCAATGTGCAAGCAAGAGGGGGTCATCGCGGTGGTTGGCATGTTTCAATATACTTTTAAATATAATATAAAAATTGAATTTAATTGTGTGTAAGGATGCCACAGCATGACCGCCCTCCCTGTTGATGCTCCGCCGCTAGATCTGGTGGCCCTGCGCGCCCATGCGGGCGAGGCGGTGGCGCTGCTCAAAGTGCTGGGCAATGAAGACCGCCTGATGCTGCTGTGCCAGATTGCGCAGCAGCCGCGCACCGTGGGGGAGCTGGAGCAGTTGACGGGCATCAGCCAGCCGACACTGTCACAGCAACTGGGCGTGCTGCGCCGCGAAGGGCTGGTGAGCACGGAGCGCGAGGGCAAATTCATCCGCTACCAGGCAACCGATGCCCGTGCGCTGCAGCTCATGCAGCTGGTGCACCAATTGTTTTGTGAAGGAGCACACGCATGAGCATTGCCTGGGAACTGTTCACGCCCGGCACATCGCTGGCTGGTGGCGTGTTGATTGGGGTGGCGGCCGCCATCATGGTGGTACTGCTGGGCCGCATTGCGGGTATCAGCGGCATCGTCGGTGGCTTGCTGCAAGCAGGCACTTGGCGCAGCACGGCGCAATGGGGCTGGCGGGCGGCGTTCGTGGCGGGGCTGCTGGCCGCGCCACTGGTGTGGCAGCTGTGGGCGCCGTTGCCCGAGGTGTCGATGCCCAGCAACCCGCTGCTCATCATTGCCGCCGGGTTGCTGGTGGGTTTTGGTACGCGCTTGGGTTCGGGTTGCACCAGTGGGCATGGCGTGTGCGGGCTGTCGCGCCTGTCGCTGCGCTCATTGACTGCGACGCTGGTGTTTATGGCCACGGGTGCCGGCACGGTGTTCGTGCTGCGCCATATGGTGGGGACTTAAAGCATGCAGATTTTGATTGCCTTGATCGCAGGGCTGGTGTTTGGTCTGGGGCTCATCCTCTCGGGCATGGGCAATCCTGCCAAAGTGCAAAACTTTCTCGATGTGTTCGGGCATTGGGACCCTTCGCTGGGCTTGGTGATGGGTGGTGCGATTGCGGTGGGGCTGGTGGCATTCACCTGGGCCAAAAAGCGCCATACCTCGCTGCTGGGAGAGTCGATGCAGCTGCCCACCAGCGCAGTGATCGACCGCAAGCTGCTTACCGGCGCGGCCATGTTTGGCGTGGGCTGGGGGCTGGCAGGCTTTTGCCCCGGCCCGGCGGTGATGAATCTGGCGACCGGCCACAGCGAAGTCTGGCTGTTCGTGGCCGCCATGGTAGTGGGCATGCTGGCGCAGCATGCAGCGGCGCGGCGAGAGGAGTTACAAGTTAAATAGGCCTCTAGCCCTTATGGGGAAAGGGCTGGTAGCTATCAAAGCCTTGGTGCGTACTCGCCGTTGGCGGGCACGCCATGGTTGGGATGCGCTACCGCTGATCGCTGGGGCTTTCTAAAATGCCTGTTAACTTTGCCATTTGACAAGAAAGACGAACGATGACGAACGCAGCCCTGCAAGCGCGCTACGGAAATGAAGCGCCCGGCCTGACTTTGCCTAATCTGCCCGCGCTGGATGCCATGCTGGGCCACCGCTCGGTGCGCCACTTTCTGCGCGATGCCTTGCCTGCCCACACTATCGAAACCTTGGTCGCCGCAGCCCAATCGGCACCGACATCGTCGAACCTGCAAACCTGGAGCGTGGTTGCGGTCGAATCGCAAGAGCGCCGCGACGCTTTGGCCAATCTGGTCGGCCCGCAAAAGCATTTGGGCATCGCTCCGCTGGTGCTGGTTTTTTTGGCCGATCTCTCGCGCATTGAGCGCCTGGGCCAATCTCAGGCGCGAGACCCGGTCGGCCTGCATTATCTGGATACCTTCTTGATGGGCGTGATCGATGCAGCCTTGGCTGCACAGAACGCCGTGGTCGCTGCCGAGGCCATGGGTCTGGGCACCGTCTATGTGGGCGGCATGCGCAACCAGCCCGAAGAAGTGGCCAAGGTGCTGGGCACACCGAAAAATGTGTTCCCCGTATTTGGCCTGGTCGTCGGCCACCCTGATCCGGCCCGCCCCGCACAAGTCAAACCGCGTTTGCCGCAAAGTGCTGTGCTGCACCGCGAGCAGTATCAGGTGCCCGCCGATCAGCACGAAGAAATCGGCAACTACAACGAAGCCCTGCGCACCTTCATGCGCACCAATGGGATGAAGGAAGTGGACTGGAGCGCCCAAGTGGTCGAGCGTTTGAGCACGCCCGAGGCGCTGACAGGGCGCCATCGCCTGTTTGAGGCCTTGAAGAACGCGGGCTTTAGCTATACCGACATCGAAGGCTGAGCGCACCAGCTCTTTGGAAGCCAGGCGCTGCGTGCAGCGCCTTTTTGTTGCGCGGTATCTGGCCTAGAACCCAGCATGGCGTCGAGACTGTCCTGGGGCGAGGGTTGCCATTGGTAGCCGGCCAATGAGCGTCAACGAGCTTTGCCTGATCTTGGCGCGCGCCTGCAAACCCAGCGGCAGGCTGGTGGTGCTGGAGAACGAGGCGTAACTGGCATCGGCCTGCAGCACATAGCGGCCGCGGCGTGCGGCGCTGGTGCAGGTCAGCAGCAGGCTGCCAGTGGCCAAGGTGCTGAGCTTACGGGTGCGAGCCAAGGTATGCATGGCGTGTTTACAGGGTGTTTTTGTGAATCTTCCCGCCTTTCATGATCAGGCGCAGGTGCTGTGCGGGGTCGGCCAGAAAATCGAGGCTGATGGCAGGGTCGCCATCGGCCAGTAGCAAGTCGGCCCAGGCGCCGGCAGTGATACGGCCCAGCACGCCGGGATAAGGGTTGCGTTCACCCGACATGCCGAGCAATTCTCCGTTTACCCCGGTGGCTTGGCTCAGCAGCGTCAGCGGGTCGTAAAAGCGGGTTAACTTGGCCAGTTGCTTGCCTTGGGTGTGGGTGCTCTTGGGGTTGAACAGTACGTCCGTGCCCCAGCCGGTTTTAATGCCGTATTTCTGCGCCAACGCATACGCATGGACGGTGCCTTGCGCCACCTGTGCCTGGCTGGCGCGGCGCGCAGGATCTGGGTAGGGGTTGCTGTCTTCGTCCTGCAAAAAGGGCTGCAAGCTCCACCACACGCCCTCATCGCGCATCATGCGCACACTGGCTTCATCGGCCAGCTGGCCGTGTTCAATGCATTTGACGCCTGCGCGAATGGCCCGCTGGATGCCTTTGGGCGTGTAGACGTGCGTCATCACATAGGTGTTCCAGTCGCTGGCCGCTTCCACCCCAGCACGCAGCTCGCGCTCGGTAAATTGGGTGCTGTCCAATGGGTCGTACAGCGATGCGACACCGCCGCCAGCCAGCATTTTGATCTGCGTGGCGCCCAGCATCAGTTGCTCCCGCACGCGGCGCAGCACTTGGGCTTCTCCATCGGCAATCATGGCCACGCCAGTACGCTCCACCAGGCTGAGCGGGCCGTTGTCGGCCGCCGGGATATCGCTGCGCAAGCGGAAGTCACCATGGCCCGAAGTCTGCGAAATCATGGCCCCGCTGGGGAAGATGCGCGGGCCGTCTACCAAACCCTCGTCAATGGCACGCTTGAGCGCAAACGACGGCCCACCGGCATCACGCACGGAGGTAAAGCCCCGCAGCAAGGTACGTTGGGCTTCTTGCGCCGCGACCAGATACAGATAACCCAGGTCAGCAGACATGGCCGTCAGCTGCGAGATGCCCGCCAGCATGGTGTGCCAGTGCACATCAATCAGCCCGGGCATCAGCAGCTTGCCTTTGCAATCCAGTTGCTGTGCGCCCTCCACCGTGGTAGATGCAGGCAGCACCTCGGCAATGCGCTGGTCTTTCACCAGCACCTGCAGCCCTTGCTGCACCGCTTTGCCGCTGCCATCAAACAGGCGCAAGTTGTGCAGCAGCAAAGGACGTGCGGGGTCAAAATCCACCAGATGGTTCACGGCCTGCGCGGCGACTGGCAGCGCAAACGGTGCCAGCATGGCGGCGGCACCGCCCAGAAAATGGCGGCGCGACAGGTCTTCGGTCACGCGCAGGTGCAGCCTCTGGCACATGGGGCTGCTGCAAGGACAGGCTTGCGCACGAATAGGGCCAAAACGCCAAGGTAGCGGCGCGCTCCCGGAAAAATCAGTCATGGATAAATTCTCCCTCAAAGCCAAGGCCGAAAGCAGCGTGCCGTTTTAGGTGTCGGTGGTTCAACATGCGCGTGGGCTTGCAGCTTGCCGCATCGCTGAGCACCCACACCCACTATTGCGGTGCTTACTCTAGCCCGCTGATCTTCCAGCCGCCATCAGCTTGCTGGCAAAACCAGACCTTCCAGGACTCATGGCTGTTGCGCTGGCTGACTTTGGCTGAGAGCAGGCGGCACTGCCCTGCTGCGCGGGTGGTGACGGCCGCGCTGGGCGTAACTTCTACCTGTACCGGTGCCCGGTTGGCGCGGGGTGTGCTGCTCCAGGCTTGCACGGTATCTGCAGCACCCGTATTCAAAGTCTGGCCAATGAAGGTCTTGAAACCGGGAACATCTTTGGCCGGGATGTGTATCAGCACCGACTGGTTGAGCTGCACATAAGGCATGGCCTGGGCATGCAGCGGAATGAAGAGGGCAGCAGTGATGCAGGCAGTGAGGTAGGCGGTGAAATTTTTCATGCCTGCGATGGTGACACAGGCGCTGGGCGCAGCCTGCGCCCAAGGCACCAAAGCCATGCAAATTGCGGCATTGACTGTCAGCGGCTGCGCAGGAATTGCGACGGGCGGTAGGTCATGTCAACGAGAAAAGGCTCCATGCAGGAGCCTTGGGGGGAGAGGGCTGTCGTCCAGCGTAAGGGCGCTGCTTCAGTCTTGCGCGTAGGGGTCTGCAAACCCCATTTCTTCCATGATTTCCGTCTCGTAGGCTTCCATCTCGTCGGCGTCGGCTTCGCTGGTTTCGTGGTCCCAGCCTTGGGCGTGCAGCGTGCCGTGCACGATCATGTGGGCATAGTGCTCTTGGAGCGTCTTGTTTTGCTCCTGCGCCTCACGCTCAATGACAGGACCACAGATCACCAGATCAGCCTGCACAGTAGGCTCGTACTGGTAATTGAAGGTCAGCACATTGGTGGCGTAGTCTTTTTTGCGGTACTGCAGATTCAGCGCCTGCCCCTCTTCGATACCGACGATGCGCACAGCCATTTCAGCGTCCACCGCCAGGGCATGCTGGATCCACTGGGTGACTTTTGCTTCGGTCAGTAAAGCACGGTGCGCGGCTTCGTTATCGAAAGTGCCGAACTGCAGGGAAAGATCGAGATGATTCAAAGACATTTTGGGGTCTAGCCCTTATGGTGCAAGGGCTAGTAGCTATCAATAAGTTTTTTTAGATGCGGCTGCGGCCACTGGCGTCGTAGGCATCGACAATGCGCGCCACCATCGGGTGGCGCACCACGTCCACGGTGGTGAAGCGGTTGATCGAGATGCCCTGCACGCGCTTGAGCACGCGCTCGGCATCGATCAGGCCGCTCATGGCACCCTTGGGCAGGTCGATCTGACTGACATCGCCCGTGACCACCGCCTTGGCGCCAAAGCCGATGCGGGTCAGAAACATTTTCATCTGCTCGGGCGTGGTGTTTTGCGCTTCGTCCAAGATGACAAACGCGTTGTTCAGCGTGCGCCCGCGCATAAAGGCCAAAGGTGCAATTTCCAGCGCGTTGCGCTCGAAAGCTTTTTGCACTTTCTCGTAACCCATCAGGTCGTACAGCGCGTCGTACAGGGGGCGCAGATAGGGATCGACCTTTTGCGTCAGATCGCCTGGCAAAAAGCCCAGACGTTCACCCGCTTCCACGGCGGGGCGCGTCAGCACAATGCGCTGCACGGCGCTGCGCTCCAGCGCATCCACCGCGCTGGCCACGGCCAGATAGGTTTTGCCCGTACCCGCCGGGCCAATGCCGAAGGTGATGTCGTGCGCGGCAATGTTTTGCAGGTACAGCGCCTGGTTGGGCGTGCGTGCGCGCAGGTCGGTGCGGCGGGTGGTCAGCTGAACGGCATCGGGGTTCACCTCGATCATCTCGGCGTCCCCAGCCAGCATGAGCTGCAGGGTTTCTTCCTTGATGGGGCGATCGGCTTGCTCGTACAGCGCCTGAAGCAGTTCCATGGCTTGCTGGGCTTTGGCCTTGAGGCCGTCCACCTTGAACTGCTCGTGGCGGTGTGCAATTTTGACCTGCAGACCCGTTTCAATGGTGCGCAAATGCGCGTCAGCCGGACCACAAAGGTTGCCCAGGCGAAGGTTGTTGTGCGGTGTAAAAGTGTGGCGCAAGATCACGCTGATAATTCCCTTAAGGAAGGCTGCCGCTGGTGGCGGCAAAGGATCGCAATGATAGGCAAATTGACTGGCACGCTGCTCGAAAAGAACCCACCCCAAGTCCTCGTGGACTGCCATGGTGTGGGCTACGAAGTGCAGGTGCCCATGAGCACGTTCTACAATCTGCCCGCGCTGGGCGAAAAGATCAGCCTGCTGACACACTTTATCGTGCGCGAAGATGCCCAGCTGCTGTATGGGTTTGCCAGCCCGTCAGAGCGTCAGACATTCCGGGAGCTGATCAAGGTCAGCGGCGTGGGGCCGCGCATGGCGCTGTCGCTGCTCAGCGGTATGGGCATTGACGATCTGGTGCAAGCCATTGCGTTGCAGGAAGTGGGTCGCTTGGTCAAAGTGCCCGGTGTTGGCAAGAAGACCGCCGAGCGCCTGCTGCTCGAACTCAAAGGCAAGCTGGGCGATGCAGTGGTCGGCACTGCCGGCGCTCAAGTCAAAAGCGATGCGCAGTCGGACATTCTGCAAGCGCTGCTGGCGCTGGGCTATTCGGACAAGGAAGCGGCCCTCAGCCTCAAAGCCCTGCCCGCCGATGTGGGCGTGAGCGACGGTATCAAGATGGCCCTGAAGGCTTTGGCAAAGTAATCGCCCATGAGCATCCATACCGAAGATTTTGGCGAGGACTTTGCCCCCGCGCCCCAGCGCAAGCCGCGTGCCAAGGCACAGGCTACCGCTACCGCCATCGATGCGCAGCCCGAGCCTGCAGTGCGCAGCGCCACCATCTCGCCGGCGCCGGTCAATAAAAATGAAGAAGTGCTGGAGCGTGCTTTGCGCCCCAAGCTGCTGGACGAGTACGTAGGCCAGGAAAAAGCCCGCGAGCAACTGGAAATCTTTATTGGAGCTGCCAAAAAGCGGGGGGAATCGCTCGACCATGTCCTGCTGTTTGGCCCGCCTGGGCTGGGCAAAACCACGCTCAGTCACATCATTGCGGCCGAGCTGGGCGTGAACCTGCGCCAGACTTCTGGCCCCGTACTGGAAAAGCCCAAGGACTTGGCGGCGCTGCTGACCAATCTGGAAGCCAATGATGTGCTGTTCATTGACGAAATTCACCGCCTCAGCCCGGTGGTCGAAGAAATTCTCTACCCCGCGCTGGAGGATTTTCAGATCGACATCATGATTGGCGAAGGCCCGGCGGCGCGCTCCATCAAACTGGACTTGCAACCCTTCACGCTGGTCGGTGCCACGACGCGTGCCGGCATGCTGACCAACCCGCTGCGCGACCGCTTTGGCATCGTGGCGCGACTGGAGTTTTACAACACCGAAGAATTGGCCCGCATTGTCAAGCGCAGCGCCAGTTTGCTGGGCGCGCCCATCGATGCCGAGGGCGCGCAAGAGGTGGCCAACCGTTCGCGGGGTACGCCGCGCATTGCCAACCGCCTGCTGCGCCGGGTGCGTGACTACGCCGATGTCAAAGGCGACGGCACCATCACCCAGGAAATTGCACGCAAGGCGCTGGCCATGCTGGATGTGGACCCACGCGGCTTTGACGTGATGGACCGCAAACTGCTGGAAGCCGTGGTACATCGCTTTGATGGTGGCCCGGTGGGCGTGGACAACATTGCCGCCAGCATTGGCGAGGATGCAGGCACCATCGAAGATGTGATTGAGCCTTACCTGATTCAGCAAGGCTATCTGCAGCGCACGCCGCGTGGGCGCATTGCCACCAAGGCAGCGTACGAGCACCTGGGGCTGGTGGTGCCGCAAACCGCTGGATCGCTATTCAACGAATAAAGCAATTGTCTGGCGCAGCCGCTGTGCGTGGCGTGCCATGCTGCGCGCAGCACTGGGAGACGTTCTGTTGAGCACCGAAAAAACTACCCCTTCTGTTTCATCGCCCGCCAGCCGCAGGCGCTGGTGGCTGGGCTTGGGCGTGGTCATTATTTTGCTGGGTGGCGCTTACTGGGGGCTGCAAAAGTGGCGTGGGCCACAAGTGCCAGCAGTGCAGGTGCAAAGCCAGCCCCTGGTGCGCACGCTGCAGTTTTCTGCGCGCGTGCAAACCCGTTCGCGCGTGGGTGTGGGCAGCACGGTGGTGGGGCGTGTCGAGCAAGTCGCTGTACGTGAAGGTGATGGCGTGGCGGCAGGGCAATGGCTGGTGCAGCTGGAATCCGCTGAGTTAGAGGCGGCAGTGTCGCAATCCCAGGCCAGCTTGGCACAGGCGCAGGCGCAACTGAGCAATGTGCGCAGCAACAGCCGCATTGGCAACCAGGCCCAGGTGGCGCAGGCGCAGGCCAGCGTGGTACAGGCGCAATCGGACTGGGCACGCAACCAGCAACTGGTGGAGCAAGGCTTTCTCAGCCGCGCCGCGCTGGATGAAAAGCGCAAGGCGCTGGATGTCGCCCAGGCCCAGTTGCAGGCGGCGCAGGCGCAAGCAGCAGCATCGGCCGATGGGGGCGCGGAGCTGAAGGTCGCAGAGGCTCAGGTGCTGCAAGCCCAAGCCGCACTGCAGGCCGCACGGGTCAAGCTCGAACAGACACGCATTACCGCGCCCAGTGCGGGCAAGGTGTTGCTGCGCGATGTGGAGCAGGGCCAGATCGTGCAGCCGGGCACGGCGCTGCTGCAGTTGGCGCTGGAAGGCAGCACACAGATCGTGGCGCAGGTGGATGAGCGTTTCCTGGAGCAACTGCGTGAAGGTCAAAGCGCCCAGGTCGTGGCCGACGCCTTTGCCAGCCAGCGTCTGGCGGCCAAGGTGCTCTCCATTGCGCCGAGCGTGGACGCGCAGCGCGGTGCGGTGGAAGTGAAGCTGGCGCTGCAAGAAGCTGCGCCCGCCTTTTTGCGCGAAGACATGACGCTGTCGGTGTCCGTGGAAACGGGCAGAGAAGAACAGGCGTTGGTGCTGCCGCTGCAAGCGCTGCAGGGCGCACGGGAAGGCAGTGTGCAAGCCCAGGTGCTGGTGCTCGATGGCGGGCATGCCACCGCCAAGTCGGTGCAGGTGGGCCTGCGCACCTTGCAGGCCGCGCAGATCACGCAAGGCTTGCAGGCCGGTGAAACCGTGTTGCTGCCGCCAGCCAAAGAGGGCCAGCGGGTGCGTGCCCAGCCGCCAGCGAAAGCCCACTGATGGGGTCGCGCGTGCCTCTGGGCTTTGAATGGAGTGTGGCCCTGCGTTTCCTGCGCGAGGGGCGCATGCAAAGCCTGCTCATCGTGGCAGGCGTGGCGGCCGGTGTCGCGGTCATCACCTATATCGCAGCGCTGATTCAAGGGCTGCAATCGAACACGGTGGACAAAACCTTGGGCACGCAGGCGCACATCAGCCTGCGCGCGCCCGATGATCTGGTCACGCCCATTGCGCTGGCGGCAGGCAATGCTGTGGAGCTGAGTGACACGCAACCGCGTGCGCAGCGGCTGCGCTCGGTGGCCAACTGGCAGCAGTTGCTGCCGGTGCTCGAAGAGGTGCCGGGCGTGGTGGCCGTGTCGCCCATGGTGTCTGGTTCTGGCCTGGCGTTGCGTGGAGAAGCTTCGCAATCCATTGCACTGATGGGCGTGGAGCTGGAGCGCTACCAGCGCATTGTCAATCTGCGTGAAAAGATCGTTGCAGGTACGTGGGGCTTGCAGCCGGGCGACGCCATGATTGGGACTGAGCTGGCCAAAGATCTGGGTGTGCGCGCAGGGGATCGTTTCACCATCGACACGGGCAATGTGACCGAATCGGTGCGTGTGACCGCGCTGATCGATATGGGCGTCAAAGATTTGAACCGCCGCACCGTCATCATCGGGCTGCGCAGTGCGCAAAGCCTGCTGGGCGTGCCCGGCGGTGCGACGGTGCTGGAGATGCAGGTGGCCGATGTCTGGCAGGCCGATGGCATTGCCCAGCAACTGCGCGCACGCTACCCCTACAAGGTCGAAAGCTGGCAGGACACCAATGCGCAACTGCTGTCCGCGCTGAATGCCCAGAGCATCAGCACGGCAGTGATTCGTGGCGTGGTGCTGATTGTGGTGGTGCTGGGCATTGCCAGTGTGCTGGTGGTCAGCGTGGTGCAAAAGCGCCGCGAGATCGGCATCTTGCGCGCCATGGGCACCACGCGCGGGCAGGTGCTGCGCGTGTTTTTGCTTCAGGGCGCGGTGGTGGGGGCGCTGGGGTCGGTACTGGGCGTGGCGCTGTCCTGGGCCTTGATTGCAGTCTTTACGGCCTTTGTGCGCGGTGAAGATGGTGGACCCTTATTTCCGATTGTGCTGGGCTGGAGCGATGTGGTGTCGGCCACACTCACCGCCACCGTGTGCGGCGTGCTGGCAGCGGTGATGCCAGCGCGCAGCGCTGCCAGCATGGACCCAGCGCAAGCCATACGGGTGTAAGCATGGCTGCTGAAAAAAATCCTTCAACCTCGCCGCTCTTGCGGTTGCAAGACGTGCGCAAGTCGTACAACGTCGGCCAGCCCAATGAAGTGGAAGTGCTGCACGGCGTGAACCTGCAAGTGCAGGCGGGTGAATTTATTGCGCTGGTGGGGCCTTCCGGCTCGGGCAAAAGTACCTTGCTCAATGTGCTGGGCCTGCTGGAGCGCATGACGGCGGGCAGCTACCAGTTGCAGGGCCAGGAAACCAGCCACCTTGACGACGATGGACTGACGCTGCTGCGCCGCCAGAGCCTGGGCTTTGTCTTCCAGTTTCATCACCTGTTGCCCGCATTTACCGCGCTGGAAAACGTGACGCTGCCCGCGTTGATGGCGCAAGGCGCAGTCCATGCACAAGACAAAGCGCGCGCTACCGAGTTGCTCAAGGCGGTGGGACTGGCTGATGCGCTGCACAAGAAACCGTCGGAGCTCTCCGGCGGCATGCAGCAGCGCGTGGCCATTGCGCGGGCGCTGGTGCACCGGCCCCCTTTGGTGCTGGCCGATGAGCCTACGGGGAATCTGGACACGCAGTCCTCGCAGGACGTGTTCGCCTTGCTGCGCGAAATCCATGCTGAACAGGGCACGGCGTTTTTGATCATTACCCACGACCCGCGCCTGGCCGGGCGCTGTGACCGTCTGGTGGAAATTGTGGATGGCTTGATTGCGCAAGACACGCACACGCCAAATTCATAGTGTTTTAGGCCTCTAGCCCATATAAACAAAGGGCTTGTAGCTCATTTATTTCAAGTGGCGTGTCGCACCTGCCGCATGCCCTGCACGCTGTGCCACTGCGCCAGGTAGTCGCTGCTGCAGGCGCAGTTTGCCAGTGGCGCAAAGCCACTCTGCCCGGCATTCTCGGGTGTCGGTGGAGTTTCGTGGTTTCCCTTAAAATTGCAGCCCTTCACCCTCTCGCAACGCGCGGCAGCAGCCGTGCCTGAATAGTCCCCATCCAGTGTCATACGCTCCAGAAACCCGGCGCCGCCGCACCTTTGCCATCATTTCTCACCCTGATGCGGGTAAGACCACGCTGACCGAAAAGCTGTTGCTGTTCTCGGGCGCAATCCAGATTGCGGGTGCCGTGAAAGGGCGCAAGGCATCGCGCCATGCCACGTCCGACTGGATGGAGATTGAAAAGCAGCGGGGTATCTCGGTCGCATCCTCGGTGATGCAGATGAGCTACCGCGATCACGTCATCAACCTGCTCGACACCCCCGGCCACAAGGACTTCTCGGAAGACACCTACCGCGTGCTGACGGCGGTGGACTCGGCGCTGATGGTGATCGACGCGGCCAACGGTGTGGAATCGCAGACCCGCCGCCTGATCGAGGTGTGCCGCCAGCGCGATACGCCCATCATCACCTTCGTCAACAAGTTTGACCGTGAAGTGCGCGACCCCCTGGACATCATGGACGAAGTCGAGCGCGAACTGGGCATGCCCTGCTGCCCCATCACCTGGCCGGTGGGCCAAGGTAAATCGTTCGGCGGCATCATCAATCTGCGCACGCAGAGCATGACGGTGTTCACCCCTGGCAGCGACCGTGGCCCCAAGGACTTTGAAGTCATTCCTTTGACCGAAGCTGATCGTCTGCGCGCCCGCTTTGGCCAGGCCTTTGACGATGCGCTGGAATCCATGGAACTGGCCGTGGGCGCCTCGGCCGAATGGGACCATGCCGCCTTCCTGGCCGGCAAGCTGACCCCGGTGTTCTTTGGCTCCGGTGTGAACAACTTCGGTGTGATGGAAGTGCTGGATGCGGTGGTCGACATGTCGCCCCCACCCGGCCCGCGCACCGCGTTTGTCGAAGTAAACCGCAATCGTGAAGAGCGCACGATCCACCCCGAAGACAAGGGTTTCGCGGGCGTGGTCTTCAAGGTGCAAGCCAATATGGACAGCAACCACCGCGACCGCATTGCGTTTGTGCGTGTGGCCTCGGGCAAGTACACCCCCGGCATGAAAATGAAGGTGCAGCGCACCGGCAAGGAACTGCGCCCGACTTCAGTGGTGACGTTCATGTCGCAACGCCGCGAAGCGGTGGATGAGGCGTTTGCCGGTGACATCATTGGTTTCACCATCCACGGCGGCGTGCAGCTGGGCGACTCGATCACCGACGGCCCGGCGCTGCAGTTCACCGGCCTGCCGTTCTTTGCCCCCGAAATGTTCATGACCGTGGTGCTGAAGAACCCGCTGCGCACCAAGCAGCTGCAGCAAGGCCTGATGCAGCTGGGCGAAGAGGGCGCGATCCAGGTGTTCAAGCCCGATGTGGGTGGCAATATGCTGCTGGGCGCTGTCGGCCAGTTGCAGTTTGAAGTGGTGCAGCACCGCCTGAAGACCGAGTACGACTGCGACGTGCGTCTGGAAGGCTGCCAGTACACCGGTGCGCGCTGGATTACGGCCGACACCCCGGCCGAGCTGCGCGAGTTTGAAAACGCCTACCCCATGCGCCTGGCGCACGATGCCGCCGATACCCTGGCCTACCTGTGCACCAGCCCGTATGACGTGCGTTTGGCGCAGGAGCGCTTCCCCAAGATTCATTTCCACCCGCTGCGTGAACACGCCGGCTTGGCCTTGGGCAGCGCGAATTAACACCCCCTGAGCGGCTTTGCCTAGGCGGCCCCGCCGCTTCCCCCTCTCTCGCTGCGCGGGAGGGGGACGACGCCCTCGCTGCGGGGCGGCCCTTGCTCGGCGTCTCGCCGATGTGCTGTGCCCAGTGCTGACGTCATCTGCCCTGTATTGAGAGTTTTTTGTGACCCAAGAATTTCTGCGTCCCCTGTCCGAATTGCCTGTGCCCGCCCATGTGCTGGGCGTGCTGACCGATATCGATGACACGCTGACCACCGATGGCGTCGTGCCTGAGCACGTGGTGGCAGCCATTGCGCGCCTCAAAGATGCGGGCTTGAAAGTGGTGCCGATTACCGGCCGCCCCGTGGGCTGGAGCGTGCCGTTTGCGCGTGCTTGGCCGGTGGAGGCCATCGTGGCCGAAAACGGCGCGGTGGCGCTGCGCCGCAACGCCGAAGGTGGGCTGGACAAGCTGTACCAGCAAGACGACAGCACCCGCGTGCACAACTTTGCCAAGATGCAGGAAGTGCTGGCGCAGATTGAGCAGCAAGTGCCCGGCGCGCAGCGTGCGACCGATTCGCACGGCCGTGAGTGCGACATTGCCGTCGATCACAGCGAATTCACCAGCATGCCGCAAGCGCAGATTGACGAGTGCGTGGCCATCATGCGTGAAGCAGGCATGAATGCCACCGTCAGCTCGATCCACATCAACGGCTGGTTTGGCGACCACAACAAGCTCGAAGGTGCGCGCTGGATTGTGCGGGAGCTGTTTGATATCGATCTGGATGCGACCATGGGCCAGTGGATCTACATTGGAGATTCGACCAACGACCAGTTGATGTTCCAGCACATGCCCCACAGCGTGGGCGTGGCCAATATTGCGCGCTTTGTGCCGCAGTTACAGCACCTGCCGCGCTATGTGACAACCGCAGAACGCGGTGACGGATTTGTGCAGCTGGCCGACCATTTGCTAAAAAAATAAGAGCAGCTTGCCGTTGATGTTGCTAGGTTTGAAGATAAAAAGCATCTGAAATCCAGCAAATACAAGGGCAGGCAGCTATACAAATAAAAAGGCCCGCAGGCGCAAGCCCCGGGCCTTGGTGTTGCCGCGGCAAGACTTAGTCGATGCTGACTTGCGCCTTGTCGATCACGCCTTTGTACATGGCGGTGTCTTGGTCAATCAGTTGCTGAAAAGCGGCGGGCGTGCTGCCGATCGCACCAAAACCCAGCTGGGTGAGTTTGTCTCTGACTTCGGGTGACTGCACCGCTTCGGCAATGGTTTGCGACATCTTGTCGACAATCGCCTGCGGCGTGCCCTTGGGTGCCAGCACCCCCACCCACGAGTTCATGATGAAGCCGGGAAAGCCTGCTTCTTCCATGGTGGGTACATCGGGCTCACCCACCCAGCGCTGCTTGGAGGCCACGGCCAGCACCTTGATCTTGCCCGTTTTGGCATGCGGCATGGGCACCAGGGCCGGGTCAAACAGCATGTCGACCTGGCCAGACATCAAGTCCGTGAGGATGGGCGCGCTGCCGTTGTAAGGCACGTGCTGCGCATTAAGGCCGTTTTCTTGCGCAAAGCGGGCGCCAATCATGTGGGCGCTGGCACCCGTGCCGCTGGAGGCGTAGTTCAGCGGATTTTTCTTGCCGTATTCAGCCAGCTGTTTGGCGTTCTTGACCGGCAGCTTGTTCGAGGTGAACAAGAACATGGGCAGATCAGCCACATGGCTCACGGCAACGAAGTCGCTGGGCTGGTAAGGCAGCTTTTTGTACAGCGACATGTTGACGGTATAAGCTGCCAGCACGCTCACAAAGGTGTAGCCATCTGCGGCTGCGCGCGTGGTTTGCGCTACGCCAATGGTGCTATTGGCGCCGGGCTTGTTTTCAATCACTACAGGTTGGCCCAAGCGCTTGCTCACGGCTTCAAACACGGTGCGGCTGACAATGTCGGTAGAGCCGCCCGGCGTATAGGGCACCGTCACTTTGATGGCTTTGCTGGGCCAGCTGGCGCTGTTGTCCTGGGCCCAGCCCTGGGTGGTAAACACTACCGTGGTCAGCGCGGCGGCAGCCAAGGCCGCGCGGCGGCTGGTGAGATGGGTGAATGCCATGGGAATGTCTCCGGTGCTTATGTCGTGCGGCAGTCTGTGCTGCCACCCCCTTAAATGTCATCAATCTTTTAAATTAATGACATTTCACAGCGTAGAACCTGAGCGCTTACACACATAGCGGGCTATCCCGCACAGGCTGTCCCCAAGGCGTCAGCGCGTCAGCGCGCCAGCACGGCTGCCAGTGCCTGCCCGGTGTGCGTATTCAGCGCCACCACTTCTTCTGGCGTGCCTGCCGCCACAATGCGGCCTCCACCGCTGCCGCCTTCGGGGCCCAGATCAATGATCCAGTCGGCTTCCGCAATCACATCGAGATCGTGCTCAATGACGATCACGCTGTGGCCGCCATGGACCAGGCGGTGCAGCACGTGGATCAGCTTGTCCACATCGGCCATGTGCAGACCCACCGTGGGCTCGTCCAGCACATACAGCGTGTGCGGCACCTTGTTACCGCGCTTGGTGATGTCGTCGCGCACTTTGGTCAGCTCGGTCACCAGCTTGATGCGCTGGGCTTCGCCGCCGCTCAAGGTGGGCGAGGGCTGGCCCAGCGTCAGATAGCCCAGGCCCACGTCCTTGAGCAACTGCAGCGGATGCGCAATGTTCTGCATGCTGGCGAAGAATTCCACGGCCTCGTCCACCTCCATTTGCAGCACATCGCCAATGCTTTTGCCGCGCCAGGTCACGGCCAGCGTCTCGGGGTTAAAGCGCGCGCCACGGCAGGTCTCGCAGGGCACTTTCACATCGGGCAAAAAGCTCATCTCAATGGTGCGCATGCCCTGGCCTTCACAGCCGGGGCAACGGCCTTCGCCGGTATTAAAACTGAAGCGCCCGGCACCGTAACCACGGGCCTTGGCCTCCAAAGTGTCGGCAAACAGTTTGCGGATGGTGTCCCAGAAACCAATGTAGGTGGCAGGGCAGGAACGCGGCGTTTTGCCAATCGGCGTCTGGTCGACTTCCAGCACGCGGTCGATACTTTCGGTGCCCCAGATGGCTTCGCAGCCCAGCAGCTTCGGCGTTTTTCCGGCCTCGGCTGCTTCACGGCCTGCTTTGGTGCTGCGTTGGCTCACCAAGGCTTCGACGTTGGTCAGCAACACATCACGGGCGAGTGTGGATTTGCCCGAGCCCGAGACCCCGGTGATGGCCACCAGCCGCTTGAGCGGCACGCTGGCTTCAATGTCTTGCAGGTTGTGCAGATCAGCGCCGTTAATCACCAGCCATTGCAGCGGGCCCGTGGCTTTGTTGGTGGGCTTTCGTAGCTCAGCATTGAGCGCTGCGCTGTCCGCCGTCAAAGCCGCTGCGGCATCGGCTGCGATTTGTTTTTTAGTGCGTTTTTTGGGTTTTGCCGTTGCTGGTTCTAGGTTGGTAGCTTCGGAATTGATAGTTGCTGCATCGGCTACACCATGTACCAGGCGGCGTGCCTGGAAGGGATGGCGCATGGCATGCAGCAGGTAGCGGCCTGTTTGCGAATCTGCCGCGGCCATGATGTCTTCGGGCGTGCCCTGGGCCACCAAGTGCCCGCCGCGCTTGCCGGCGCTGGGGCCGATGTCGATCACATGGTCGGCGCGGCGGATGGTGTCTTCATCGTGCTCCACCACCACCAGGGTGTTGCCCTTTTCGCCCAGCTTGTGCAGGGCGTTGAGCAGGATGTGGTTGTCGCGTGCGTGCAAGCCAATCGTGGGCTCGTCCAGCACATAGCACACGCCCTGCAGATTGCTACCCAGTTGCGCAGCCAGGCGAATGCGCTGCGCCTCACCACCACTCAAGGTGGGCGCGCCACGGTCGAGTGTCAGGTAGTTCAGGCCGACTTCTTCGAGGAACTCCAGGCGGCCCAGAATTTCGGGCAGCAGGTCGCGGGCAATGTCGGTTTCGCGGCCGGTGGTCTGTAAAGCCTGGAACCACTCGCGCAACGCAGTGACCGATTGCTGCGCCAGCTGGGTAATGCTCTGGCCATGGAACTGCACCGCGCGTGCCGTGGCATTCAGGCGCGTGCCTTGGCAGGTAGGGCAGGTGCATTCCTCCAGGTCATCAACCTCGCTGGCGGTAAAGCTCACTTCACGCCCGCGATTGTCTTCGGCCAAGGTGCTGTCGTCGTAGACCTTGCGCTGGTCTTTATTGAGCTTGACGCCCGTGCCCACGCAGTCGGGGCACCAGCCGTGTTTGCTGTTGTACGAGAACAAGGCCGGTTGCAGCTCGGAATAACTGGTGGCGCAAATCGGGCACGCGCGCTGGGTGGAGTACACCTGCAGCGTGCCCACGCCCAGGCCTTGCTCAGGGGCCGCAATCGCCGCTTCCAGGTTGTCGATGCCCGACAGCACATGCACCACGCCTTTACCGGCTTCCAGCGTTTTGGTCAGCTGTGCGCGCAGTTCTTTTTCATTTGCGGCCGTGACTTTGACGCTGGCGACGGGCAGCTCGATGGAGTGTTCCTTGAAGCGATCCAGACGCGGGAAGCCGGTGGTCGGCAAGAATGCACCATCCACGCGCAGGTGCGTGTAGCCCTTGGGGCGCGCCCAGTCGGCCAACTCGGTGTAGATGCCTTTGCGGTTGACGACCAGCGGCGCCAGCAGGCCAATGTGCTGCCCTTTGAACTGGCTCAGTAACTGGGCGGCAATACGCTCCGGCGTTTGGGGCTCCACGGCTGCACCGTCGTACACGCAGTGCTGGGTGCCCAGCTTGACGTACAGCAGGCGCAGGAAGTGCCACACCTCAGTGGTTGTGCCCACGGTGGATTTGCGCCCGCCGCGCGAGAGGCGCTGCTCAATCGCCACGGTGGGCGGAATGCCCCAGACGGCATCGACTTCAGGGCGGCCAGCAGGCTGCACGATGGAGCGGGCATAGGCGTTCAGCGATTCCAGATATCGGCGCTGGCCTTCGTTGAAGAGAATGTCAAATGCCAGCGTGGATTTGCCAGAGCCGGACACGCCGGTCACCACGTTGAACTTGCCGCGTGGAATGTCCACGCTCAGGCCCTTCAGGTTGTGCTCGCGGGCGTTCACAATTTCAATGGAATTTTTGGCCATTCGCCTAGGCACAGCAACGATCTTTAGCTCTTTTTTATAGAGCATGGGCGCGACTTCTTCCACCAGCTGGCCACCCACGCCCATCGCCAGATCGTATTCGCGCAGCGCCTGCGCGGTGTGCGATCCGGGGACATGGCGCACGTCTTCCGGTGTGCCTTGGGCGATGATCTGGCCGCCTTCGTCACCGCCCTCGGGGCCCAGGTCAATCAGCCAATCGCTGGCGCGAATCACGTCCAGGTTGTGCTCGATGACGATCAGGCTGTGCCCCGCTTCCAGCAGCTTGCGCAGCGCGCGCATGAGCTTGGCAATGTCCTCAAAGTGCAGGCCGGTGGTGGGTTCGTCAAACAAAAACAGCGTGCCTTTGCGCGCAATCTTTTGTTTGGATTTGGAGGCGGTTTTGGCAGCCTCAGCCAGAAAACCGGCGAGCTTGAGGCGCTGCGCCTCGCCGCCTGACAAGGTTGGCACGGGCTGGCCCAGCTTCACATACTCCAGCCCCACATCGACGATGGGCTGCAGCGCGCGGATTACGTCTTTGTCGCTGGCAAACAAGCTGGCGGCTTCGGCCACAGTCAGCGCCAGCACATCGGCTACGTTGAGCGCACGGCCCTCGCGTTCGATGGTGACTTCCAGAATCTCGTCGCGGTAACGGCTGCCGTTGCAGTCCGGGCAGCGCAGGTAGACGTCCGAGAGGAATTGCATTTCCACATGCTCAAAGCCCGAGCCGCCGCAGGTGGGGCAGCGGCCATCGCCGCTGTTAAAGCTGAACTTGCTGGCCGTGTAGCCGCGCTGTGCGGACAGCGGCGCCAGCGCAAACAGCTCACGCAGGCTGTCCCAGGCGCCCACATAGCTGGCCGGGTTGGAGCGGGCGGTTTTGCCAATCGGCGACTGGTCGACAAACACCACATCGGCCAAGTGATCGGCGCCCAGCAGGCGGTCATGCAAGCCGGGGCTGTCCGTCGGTTTGCCAAAGTGGCGCAGCAGGGCGGGCGCGAGGATGTCCTGAATCAGCGAAGACTTGCCGGAGCCTGAAACGCCGGTGATGGTGACCAAGCGCTGCAGCGGGAAGTCGACCTGCAGGTTCTGCAGGTTGTGCTCGCGCGCACCTTCCAGAACTAAGCGCGGCGTGGCTTCGGTCACCATGCGCTTGACGCCAAAACCCACTTGTTTGCGACCGCCCAGATAAGCGCCGGTCAGCGTATCCGTGTGGCGCAGTGCTTCGGGGGTGCCGTCAAACACAATCTGGCCGCCCTTGGCACCGGGGCCGGGCCCCATGTCAATCATGCGGTCGGCGGCAAACATCACGGCGGGGTCGTGCTCCACCACCACCAGCGTGTTGCCTGCATCGCGCAGGCGGTGCATGGCTTGCGTGATGCGCTCCATGTCGCGCGGGTGCAGGCCAATGCTGGGCTCATCGAGCACAAACAAGGTGTTGACCAGCGAGGTGCCCAGGGCCGTGGTCAGGTTGATGCGCTGTACTTCACCGCCGGACAGGGTACGGCTTTGGCGATCCAGTGTGAGGTAGCCAATGCCCACATCGACCAGGTATTTCAGGCGCGTGCCGATTTCTTCGTTGAGCAGTTTGAGCGCCTGCAGTTCGCCTTCGGCCAGCTCTGTCTGGTTGCCCAGTTGCAGGCTTTCAAAGAAGCTGCGCAAGCGCGTGATGGGCAGTCGCATCAAATCATGCAGGCACAGGCCGGGCAGGGCTTCCAGCAGCGCGCGGCTCCACGCTACGCCCGTAGGCATGAAACGTTGTTCGGCAGGCAGCACCGCATCAGCTTGTGCCTTGCTGCCCATGCGCCACAGCAGGCTTTCGGTTTTCAGGCGCGCGCCAGCGCAGGTGGGGCATTGCGTGTAGCCGCGGTACTTGGACAACAGCACACGAATGTGCATCTTGTAGGTCTTGGTTTCCAGGTATTCAAAGAAGCGGCGAATGCCATACCACTGCTTGTTCCACGTACCTTTCCACAGCGGCGAGCCCTCGATCACCCAGTGGCGCTGCTCCGCAGTGAGCTTGCCCCAGGCGATATCGCGCGGAATGCCTTCGGCCTCGGCGTGGCGCATCAGGTCGTCCTGGATCTCTTTCCAACCCGGAGTCTGGATGGGTTTGATGGCACCGGTGCGCAGCGTCAGCTTGTCATTCGGGATCACCAAGCCCCAGTCCACACCAATCACACGGCCAAAACCCCGGCAGGCTTCGCAGGCCCCCACGGCAGAGTTGAACGAGAACAGCGAGGGCATGGGTGCGGTGTAGCTCAGATGGCTCTCGGGGCAATGCAGACCTTGTGAAAAACGCCAGGCATAGGGCTCGCCTTCATCGGGCATGACGTAGACGGTCAGATGGCCATTGCCGCGTTTGAGGGCCACATCAATGGCCTCCATGGCCCGCGCGCGTTCGGTGCGGTTGACGCGAAAGCGGTCGGCCACGACATCCAGCACTTTGACTTTCTCTGGCGGCGCTGTCTTGGCCTTTTTGCCTTTGGCGGGTTCTTCGACCTCGGTGGCGCGCTCCACTTCGCGCTCTGCTTGCACCTTGGTAAAGCCACTGGCGGACAACCATTGTTCGACTTCGTCTTGTGAGGTATTGGCAGGCAGCTCGACAGGGAATGTCAGTGCAATGCGCGGATCGCCTGCAGCTTCGCAGCGCTTTTGCAGCGCTGCAAAAATCGTTTCATTGGTGTCGTGCTGCACCGGCAGGCCGGTCTGGCGGTCAAACAGGTGCGCAGCGCGTGCAAATAGCAGCTTGAGGTGGTCATTCAACTCCGTCATCGTGCCCACGGTAGAGCGGGAGTTGCGCACGGGGTTGGTCTGGTCAATGGCAATCGCAGGCGGCACGCCTTCCACGCGGTCTACTGCAGGCTTGTCCATGCGATCCAGGAACTGGCGCGCATAGGCGCTGAAGGTCTCGACATAGCGGCGTTGGCCTTCAGCAAACAAGGTGTCAAACACCAGGCTGGATTTGCCCGAGCCGCTGGGCCCGGTCACCACGGTCAGTTCACCGATGTTGATATCGAGATCCACGTTTTGCAGGTTGTGCTGGCGGGCGCCACGGATGCGAATCTGGCCTTGGGTCATGGTGTGCTGCGCTGTGTAGAGGCTTTAAAAAGAAAGCGGCCGATCATTCTAGGCAGGGAGATGCCGTTTGTCGGTCTGCTGCGTGAAAGCGCATGCGATCTTTGCTGGTAAGCCAAAAGGAAAAAGGGCCTGCCCTTGCGGACAAGCCCTTGCAGAAGGGATCTCAACAATTACTTGCGTTTGGTTTCCAGGGCGCGGTTCAGGCCCAGCGCGGCCAAGGTACACAACGCCCCCGACAACAGGTAGCCGCCCACGGCCACAGGGCCAAAGTGCGACGACAGGTACAAGGCCACGAGTGGCGCAAAAGCGGCCCCCAGCAACCAAGCCAAGTCGGCCGAGTAGGCCGCGCCCACATACCGGTACTTGCGCGAAAAATTGGCCGTGACCGTGCCGGAGGACTGTCCATAAGACAGGCCCAGTAAGGCAAAGCCCATCAAAATAAAAATGTTTTGACCGGACGTGCCGCCATCCAGCAGCATTGGCGCAGCAAAGCTGAACAGACCAATCAAGACAGCCATGGAGCCCAGGGTATTGCGACGACCAAATTTGTCAGCCATCCACCCCGAGAGCACCATCGCCCCACAGGCGATCACAGCGCCCAGCACCTGCATCCACAAAATCTGCGTAATGGGTGCGTCACCGTACAAGGTCATCCACGACAGCGGGAACACGGTGACCAAGTGGAACAGTGCAAAGCTGGCCAGGGCCGCCAGTGCGCCCAAAAAGACGTTTTTACCTTCACCGCTGCGTGTCATTTCAAAGGTGCGTGATGGTGACAATTCCAGATTTTTGAACATGCTGGTGTATTCGTCCGCAGCGACCAAGCGCAGACGGGCAAACAGGGCAACGACGTTGATGGCAAAGGCCACGCAGAAAGGATAGCGCCAGCCCCAGGCGATGAACTCTTCATGGCTCAACTGGCTATGAATGAACGCAAAGACAGACGCAGCGATCACAAAACCAATGGGAGCTCCCAACTGGCCAATCATGGCGTACCAGCCACGCTTTTCCTTGGGTGCATTCATTGCGAGCAGGGAGGGCAGACCTTCCCAGGAGCCGCCGACCGCCAAACCTTGGGCTACACGCAGGCCTGCCAGATACCAGATGGCCTGCATTCCAATGCTTTCATAACTGGGGAGCAGTGCAATGCCGACGGTGGCGCTGCCGAGCAGGAACAAAGCAATCGTCAGCTTCACCGCCATGCCCCAGTGGCGCTGCACCGTCATGCCCAAAGCAGTACCAATAGGGCGCGCGATAAAGGCCAGGGCAAAGAGGGCGAACGCAGCCAGCATGCCTTCCAAGGTGGACAAGAAGGGGAAGTAGACGTAGGGAAAGACCAAAACGCAGGCAATACCGAAAACAAAAAAGTCAAAATATTCGGAAGCCCGCCCGATAATTACGCCCGCTGCAATTTCGCCTGGGGTGACATGTTCATGCCCATGAACATCTGCGAGGTTTGCGTCAATCGATCCAGGGCCCATGTTATGGCTGGGTGGTGCATAGCCTGTCATAGATGCAATCTCCTCAAAACGATGTACCCGTTGTACGCGGCTTGACGCATGTCAACAAGCAAGGATTGCCCGCGCTTTCTGTAGGAAAACGCGAGTTTTTGTAATCAAGGCAACGTTTTGATTACAAAGACCACGGCGTAGCTGTGGTGTTCATCGTGGCGCAAACGCCCCAAGTTGGGGGCGGGCTTGACTTTTATCAAGATGTTTTTCTTATTTCAGTATTTGCTGAAAAATCAATGATTTAGCGTTTGTTTGATGGAGGTCTGTTGACATCCTCGGGTGCATGCTTCCTACATAAAGACATCACAGTCCACTGCGTTGACTCGCAGCGAGTGGGAAGAAGATCCCCGACAAGAGTAAATTCAGATTGTTTTGTAATCCGCGTTTACACCTAACAACGCGCGTTTTTCGCGTTAAGAGCATGCCTAAATCCACGGAAATCCGCGGGCCAGCCTGGCTCGCTGCGGCAGCCTTACTTGCGACCCTTACGGGCTGCAGTAAAGCCGTCGTGCTTAATCCCGCAGGGGACATTGCTGCCCAGCAAGGCGACTTGGTGGTGACTGCCACCTTGTTGATGCTGGTCATCATCATTCCTGTGATCCTGCTGACTTTGTTGTTTGCCTGGAAGTATCGCCAGTCGAATACGGAGGCAGAGTACGACCCTGAGTGGCACCACTCGACAGCCTTGGAGCTTGTGATATGGAGCGTTCCGCTCATCATCATCATCGCTTTGGGTGCATTGACTTGGATCAGCACCCACAAGCTGGACCCTTACCGTCCGCTGGACCGTATTTCTGAGACGAAGCCGTTGGATCCCAACGTCAAGCCTTTAGAAGTACAAGTGGTGGCGCTGGACTGGAAGTGGATGTTCATCTATCCAGAGCAGGGCGTTGCTACCGTGAACGAAGTCGCTGTGCCTGTGGATCGCCCTGTGCGTTTCAAGCTGACGGCCTCGCACACCATGTCTGCTTTCTATGTGCCTGACTTCGCCGGCATGATCTATGCCATGCCAGGGATGGAGACGCAGCTCAATGGCGTGATCAATAAGGAAGGTGTTTTCAAGGGAATGAACTCGCATTACAGCGGGGCAGGTTTCTCGGGAATGACTTTCAAGATGCACGGTCTGAGCAATGACGGTTTTGACGCTTGGGTGCAAAAAGCCAAGAGTGAAAACAGCGAACTGAACCGCCAGAGCTACCTTGACCTGGTCAAGCCTAGCGAGCGTCACCCTGTAACTCTCTTCTCCTCCGTACAGGACGGCTTGTATGACCGCGTGCTGAATATGTGCGTGGAAGAAGGAAAGATGTGTATGCATCACATGATGGCCATCGACGCTGCTGGCGGCGCGGCTTACATGAAGAAGGTGGGCTTGAACCTGCCCGAGGATGTGTGTTCTGTCGAAAACGCTGACCAAGTCGTGGCCCTGTTGGACCAACGCGCTTCGGCACAGCAGTAAGCAGTTGACGGAAGGAAAGCTGGCTGCGGCCCGCTTTTCGGCCATTTAGCAAGAGACCAATATGTCTGAACCAACAACGTTGACCCACGACCCGCTCATCGGGCGGATCAACTGGGATTCCGTACCGATGGCGCATGAGCCCATTGTGTTGTGGACCTTTATCGCTGTGGTGCTTGGTGGTCTGGTGATGTTCGCAGCACTGACCAAATTCAAGCTCTGGGGCCCGCTGTGGCGTGACTGGATCTGTTCGATCGACCACAAGAAGATCGGCATCATGTACATCATCCTCGGTATCGTCATGCTGCTGCGTGGCTTTGCGGATGCGGTAATGATGCGTATCCAGCAAGCCATGGCTTTTGGCGATAACCTGGGTTATCTGCCTCCCCATCACTACGACCAGATTTTCACGGCCCACGGCGTGATCATGATTTTCTTTGTGGCCATGCCTTTGGTCACAGGTTTCATGAACTACCTGATACCGCTACAGATCGGTGCACGTGACGTTTCCTTCCCCTTCTTGAACAACTTCTCCTTCTGGATGACCACCACGGGTGCCATCTTGGTCATGGTGTCTTTGTTCTTGGGTGAGTTCTCGACTTCGGGCTGGTTGGCGCTGTCCAATCTGGGCAACCAAAACCCGGGCGTGGGGCTGGATTACTACATCTGGGCACTGCAGTTATCGGGGATCGGAACGACGCTGTCAGGTATTAACCTGATCGTCACCATCGTCAAGATGCGTGCCCCCGGCATGAATCTGATGAAGATGCCTGTGTTCGTGTGGACCTCGCTGTGTACCAACGCACTGATCGTGGCTTCGTTCCCGATCTTGACTGCAGCTTTGGTGCTCATGTCCATGGATCGGTACTTCGGTACCAACTTCTTCACGAATGAGCTGGGCGGCAACCCCATGCTGTACGTGAACCTGATCTGGATCTGGGGCCACCCTGAGGTCTACATCTTGATCTTGCCCGTGTTCGGTATCTTCTCCGAAATCGTGGCCACTTACTCCAAGAAACGCCTGTTCGGCTACACCTCCATGGTGTATGCGACCGTGTGTATCACCGTGCTGTCGTGGTTGGTGTGGCTGCACCACTTCTTCACCATGGGGTCCGGTGCGGCGGTGAATACCTTCTTCGGTATCACCACGATGATCATCTCGATCCCTACGGGCGCGAAGATCTTCAACTGGCTGTTCACCATGTACAAGGGTCGCATTGAATTCAAGCCGCCCATGATGTGGACGATTGGTTTCATGGTGACCTTCGCCATTGGCGGTATGACTGGCGTGTTGCTGGCCGTTCCTCCTGCTGACTTCGTGTTGCACAACTCGCTGTTCCTGATCGCTCACTTCCACAACGTAATCATTGGTGGTGTGGTGTTTGGCCTGCTGGCTGGTATCAACTACTGGTTCCCCAAGGCATTTGGCTACAAGCTCAATGAGTTCTGGGGCAAGGTGTCGTTCTGGTGCTGGTTGGTCGGTTTCTGGGTCGCGTTCACACCTTTGTACATCTTGGGCCTGATGGGTGTGACACGTCGTGTCAACCACTTTGATGACCAATCGCTGCAAATCTACTTTGTGATTGCTGCGGTAGGTGTGGCGATCATTGCTGCGGGTGTTGGCGCGTTCCTGCTGCAACTGGTGGTGTCCTACTTCCAGCGCGATCAACTGCGTGACAACAACGGCGACTCCTGGGGTTCTGGCCGTACGCTGGAGTGGGCTACTTCATCGCCTCCTCCTGTCTACAACTTCGCCAAGACTCCTGTGGTGCACGACATCGACGCTTGGTGGGATATGAAGAAGCACGGTTATCAGCGTCCGCTGTCCGGCTTTGAAGACCTGCACATGCCTAAGAACACGGGCGCTGGTTTTGTTATCTCGATGATTGCCATGGTCCTGGGCTTTGCGCTGATCTGGCACATCTGGTGGCTGGCCATCGTTTCGTTCGCTGGTGTGATCATTGCTTCGATCGTTCACACGTTCAACTACAACCGCGACTACTACATCCCTGCATCTGAAGTGCAGGCGACAGAAGACGCTCGTACACAACAGCTTGCACGCCATGTCTAATCACACTATGTCTGCCGGCGCTGCCGGCGCGGTGGGCCAGCGCGAATACCATCCCGCGCATGAGCCCCACCCAGAAAACGGCACCTCGCTGGGCTTCTGGCTGTATCTGATGAGCGATTGCCTCATCTTTGCAGCACTGTTTGCGACGTGGGGTGTATTGGGCCGCAGCTACGCCGGTGGCCTCACCGGTGCTGAGCTGTTTGATCTGAAGCTGGTGGCGATCAACACGGCATTCCTGCTGCTGTCGTCGATTACTTTCGGCTTCGCGCTGATTCAGCGTCAAAAGGGCAACTTGGGCGGTACGCAGCTGTGGCTGGGCATCACCTTCTTGTTCGGTCTGTCGTTCCTGGCGGTAGAAATCTATGAGTTCTACCACCTGTACCACCTGGGTGCGACCATCCAGTCCAGTGCCTTCCTGTCGTCGTTCTTCACGCTGGTGGGAACCCACGGCCTGCACGTGACTTTTGGTTTGATCTGGCTGATCGTGTTGATGATCCAGTTGAACAAGCACGGCATCACCCGTGAAAACACACGACGCCTGATGTGCCTGTCGATGTTCTGGCACTTCTTGGACGTGGTGTGGATCGGCGTGTTCACCTTTGTGTATTTGATGGGGGTGCTGTAAATGAGCGCACACGACATGCATGCGGATCACCACGATCACCATGGTGAAGAAGAAGTTCATGTCACCACTGGTGGCTATGTAACGGGCTTCATCCTGGCCGTTATCCTGACCGTGATTCCTTTCTGGCTGGTGATGGGTGATGTCATCCAGGACCGCTCTACAGCAGTCATGGTGCTGGGCCTGTTTGCGGTGGTGCAGGTGCTGGTACACATGTACTTCTTCCTGCACATGAACGGCAAGATGCAAGGTGGCTGGACGCTGATGTCGACCATCTTCGCGGTGGTCTTCGTAATCATCACACTGGCCGGTACGCTCTGGGTGATGTTCCACATGAACACCAACATGATGCCTGCGCACAAGGAACTGCCTTCCTTGAGCCAGCCTGCGGTTGCCGGTGAAAACCTGCCCGCTGCAGTGCAGCCTGACCCAGCGACGCCTGCCATTGAGCAGACCGGAGCTGCACATGGCAGCCACGGCCAATAATGATGGTTGACACCACGAGAGCGCGCGAGCGCTCTCGCTCCACCTTCATGAAGGCGGTGCTCGCGATAGCGGGCATCGCCCTTTTTTTTGCCTTTATCAGCCTGGGCACCTGGCAGGTACAGCGCCGCGCCTGGAAGCTGGATTTGATCGAGCGTGTCAATGAGCGTGTGCATAGCCAGCCTGTCGCCGTTCCCGCGCAAGCAGCATGGCCGACCGTGCAGCCGGACACCCACGAATACCTGGCCGTACAGGCCCAAGGTCAGTTGATGGAAGGCCGCAGCGTGCTCACGCAGGCCGTGACCGAGCTGGGGGCAGGATTTTGGCTGCTGACACCGCTGCGGCAGGCCGATGGCACGCAGTTGCTGGTCAATCGGGGCTATGTGCCTACGGAGCAGCGCAAAGCCTGGGTCGAGCGCATCGCCGCAGCCCCGCAAGATGCCGCAGGTGCCACTACCCAGGTCATCGGTTTACTGCGCTTTAGCGAGCCCAGGGGCGGCTTTATGCGCGATAACGCCCCGGGTGAAGACCGCTGGCATTCACGCGATGTGCACGCCATAGCGCAGGCCAAAGGCTTGACGCAGGCTGCACCGTTTTTTGTGGATCAAGGTATTCCTGGGCAGGTGACAGGCGCTGACTGGCCGCGGGCTGGTTTGACCGTGATTCAATTCACCAACACCCATGCGGTGTACGCCTTGACCTGGTATGGGCTGGCACTGATGGTGCTGGGCGCGGCATGGCTGGTGGTGCGCCATGAAAAGCGCAAGTCAGCCCCCAACCCTTAAGCCATCTCGCAACGCACACCACAAAGGCCGCATTTGCGGCCTTTGTTTTTGATAGCTACATGCCCTAGTCCAATAAGGGCTAGAGGCATATTTGACTTAAAACTGCTTAACTGACAACGTAGTGATCAATCAGCAAGGCAGCAAATACACCGCTCAGGTGAATCAGTGAAAAACGGAAGGTCGTGCGTGCCAGCGCATCGGAGTAGTTCAGCCACAGGCGCAGCGCATAGTAGCTAAAGCCCAGGCACAGCACCGAGGCAACGGCCAGATACAGCCATCCGCTCATGCCAAAAATCACCGGCAGCAAACAGCCTGCAAACAGCACCAGCGTGTACAGCAGGATTTGCAGCTGGGTGTACTTGGGGCCGTGGGTCACAGGCAGCATGGGCAGGCCCGACTTGCGGTAATCCTCCACGCGGTAGAGCGCCAGCGCCCAGAAGTGCGGAGGCGTCCACAGGAAGATGATCAGGAACAGAATCAGCGCTTCAGGCCCCACCTGACCGGTCATGGCGGCCCAGCCCAGCACGGGCGGCATGGCACCCGAAGCACCGCCAATCACGATGTTCTGGGGCGTAGCAGGCTTCAAGATCACGGTGTAGATCACTGCATAGCCAATGAAGGTCGCCAGTGTCAGCCACATGGTCAGCGTGTTGGTGAACACCAGCAAAATCGCTGCGCCCACGGTGCACAAAATGGCGGAGAACGTCAGCGCCTGTTGCGGTGTGAGTTCACCATTGGCCGTGGGGCGCCAGCTGGTGCGCTTCATGCGGGCATCAATGTGGCGCTCTACCAAGCAGTTGAACGCTGCGGCAGCGGCAGATACGAACCAGATGCCCAGGCAGGCAATCGCCATGTCACCCAATTGCGCCAGAGTGGGCAAGCCGGGCACGGCCAGTACCATGCCAATCAAGGCGCAAAACACAATCAGCTGCACTACGCGGGGCTTGGTCAGCGCGTAAAACTGGCTCCAACGGGAGCTAGAGGGTTCACTTAAAGTTTGTGCATTCATGCAGCAAGGCTCCGTGCGCCATGGGGCGCTTTCTGATCTTCTTGCAGCGCGGTTGCGCTGGCGTTTCGGGTGGCGGCCAAAGCCCAGGTCATCACAGTGACCAAGGCCGCTGCACCGCCGGTATGCAGCACCGCTGCTACCAAAGGCCAGTCCAACACCACGTTGGACAAGCCGGTCAAAAATTGCAGAGCAATCAGCCCCAGCAACCAATTGCCTTGGGTTTTCAAAGCGACTTGCTTGCGCAGGGCCAATGCCAGCGCCACTAAGGCTGCCACGACGACATAGGCTGCCAAACGGTGGACGTAGTGCATGGCAGTCAATGCCGCAAAACTGATGTGGCTGCCGTCGGACAGCAGGCCCAGCGGGCGCCACAGCTCAAAAGCCTGGGCGAAATCCATCACCGGCCAGTAACTGCCATTGCAGTCCGGGAAGGTGGAGCAAGCCAAGACCGCATAGTTGGTGCTCACCCATCCGCCCAGCGCGACCTGTGCGAACAGCACACCAAAACAGGCCCACAGCGCCTTGCGCAAGCCGCTGCTGATCGGCGCAGGCCGCAGCCCGCGTACCGCATGCTGATGGCCCACGGCCTGCACGCACAGCAGCACCAGCAAAAACAAACCGCCCAGCAAGTGCAAAGTGACGATGGCGGGGAACAGTTTCATCGTCACCGTCAACGCACCAAAAGCGCCTTGCACCAGCACCCAAAACAGCGTGAAGCTGGGCCAAGCCGGGTGGCGCAGGCCGCGCAAAGGCGTCTTGCGGTGTTCGCGCCACGCCAGCACCGTCAGCGCAATGATGAGCATGCCCACCATGCTGGCCAGATAGCGGTGGATCATCTCCACCCAGGCTTTGCTCAGCGTGACCGGGCCGGTGGGCATGGCGGCTTCGGCCATGGCAATTTCATGCGAGGCGCCAAACGGGCTGGAGTTGCCGTAGCAACCGGGCCAGTCAGGACAGCCCAGGCCAGAGTCCGTCAAGCGCGTAAACGCACCAAACAGTACCAGGTCAAACGTCAGAAACAAGGTCAGCAAACCCAGTGCCTGCAGACGGCGCGCAGGCCCTGCACCGCGATTGCGGAACCACACCCACAGCAGGGGCGCCAAAGCAATGATGGCGCCCAAGGCCATCAGCTCCAGCAGCGGCGCTAAATCGTAAAGAGGCTGTTCGCCCATCAGCACTCCCAAAGCATTGGCTGAAACATGTCCGATGATGATCTGACAAGCCCCTGCGCACAGGTTAGTCAGAAAGGGGAAGTCTCCGCATGACCCGCACAGCGGTCATTGCGCCTTGTCTGCGGCAAGGTCACTTGGATGGCGATCATTCAGCCGGGTCAGGCTACAGCGTTGCACGACGCCCTCTAAGCGCCTATTGGGCAAAACCTTGATCTGGCGCAGATTCTATATTTTGAGCCTGTGCTCTGCAGGAATGCCTTTGAAAGCTGGCATACGCCAATGAGGGCTTGCTAAATAAAAACATAGCTGCTAGCCCTGGTAAAACAACAGTTTGCGCATGAAATATGGCTAATGTTGAATGAGATCAAGGGCTTGCAGCTCTTATTTTTAATAGCTGGCGTTGGCCTGTGCCAGCAGGCGGGGCAGATCAGCCATGTTGTCAAACACGCACGCCGCCCCGGCATCCAGCAATTGCTGTGGGGTGGAATGCGCGCCCACTTGCGGGCAGTAACCCCAGACTGTGGCGCCAGCACGCACACCGGCGGTCAGGCCGGGCACCGAATCTTCAATCACCAAGCAACGCTCCGGCGCAACGCCGACTGCGGCGGCAGCCGCCAAATACACATCCGGCCACGGCTTGGTGCGCGGCAAGTCGTGGCCGCTGAACACCCAGTCGCCAAAGTACGCCAGCATGCCAACCTTCTCCAGTTGCATCAGCACCTTGGGTTTGTCTGCGCCGCTGGCCACGGCAATCTTGCCGCCCAGCATGGGGTGTACGGCTTGCACGGCCTGCAGTGCCCCGTCAATGGCGACCAGCTCGGCGCGCAAGCGCACGTTGCGGCGCTCGTAGAACTCAGTCATCCAGGCATCGGTCAAAGGCTGGCCGGTTTCAGCCTCAATGCGTGCGGTTTCGCTGCGCACGGTCTTACCGATGAATATCTGCATGCAATCGTCTTCCGACAGCACCCAGCCGGATTCGTTGAGCATGGCGTGCAGCACGCGGTTGGTGATGAGTTCGCTGTCGACCAGGACCCCGTCACAGTCGAACAAAATGGCTTCAAAAGACATAGCTGTATGCCCTTGTCCAGCAAGGGCTAGAGACCAAAAACGTTTAAAACTGATCGCCGTCCACATAGAACCAGCGGCCATCCTCGCGCACAAAGCGGCTGCGCTCGTGCAGGCGCACCGCGCGGCCAGCGACACGAAAGCGGGCGACAAATTCGACCTCGGCCGTGTCGCTGCCCGTGGGCTTGAAATCTTTGACCTGCAGGCCCAGCCACTTGGCGCCGGGCTCAAATTCCAGATCGGCAGGGCGCTGGCTGGCGTGCCAGGTGGCTTGCAGATAGGGCGCATCTTCGGCCACAAAGGCGCTGTAGCGCGAGCGCATCAGGTGCTCGGCATCCGGGGCGGGCGTGGTGGCGAAGTGCTCAACAAAGCGGGCGCAGCAATCGGCGTAGGCCACAGCCTGGCCTTTGGCCGTGGTGCGGCCACAGGGGCAAGGGGCGCTGGCAGAAACAGTCATCAGAGAACAAGGTGGTGCAAAGTGCGGCTGATTTTCAGGCAAAACCCTGCATCGCGCTGCGCAGTGCGTGCTTCACGTTGACGTTCACGTCAATAATGCGCGGCATGAGCCCCTCTACTTGTGCACCTGCCAGTTACTCGATCAGCGACCTGGCCCAAGAGTTTGATCTGACCACGCGTGCCATTCGCTTTTATGAAGACATGGGCCTGCTGCAGCCAGAGCGCCAGGGCGCAGGCGGGCGTACCCGCGTCTACAGCCCGCGTGACCGCACGCGCTTGCGGCTGATTCTGCGTGGCAAGCGCCTGGGGCTGTCGCTGGTCGAAGCCAAGGACATCATTGAGCTGTATGACAGCCCGCGCGACACCAGCGTGCAGCTGGAGCGGTTTTTGGAAGTGCTGGGCCACCACCGCCAGCAGCTGGAGTCACGCATGGAAGATCTGCAAGTCACGCTGGACGAGGTGCGCAGCCATGAAAAAGAAGCCAAGTCACTTTTGCGCAAACTGGCCAAAACAAAAGCTGCATAATTGACGTTAACGTAAAGGGAATCAAAGAATTCCCTGTCACGATCAGGAGACAAAATGGCCATCGACAACAACGCTTTGCAACGGGTGCGCGACAGCTTTGCGCAGCAAGGTGCCATGGGCACTCTGGGGGCGCAACTCACGCATGTGGCGCCGGGCGAGGTGGATATCTGCTTTGACTGGGCCACGGGTTTGACGCAGCAACACGGCTTTATCCATGCGGGGATGCTCTCTGCCGCCATGGATTCGGCGTGCGGCTATGCCGGCTTTAGTTTGATGCCGCCAGAAGCCGGTGTGCTGACCATCGAATTCAAAATCAACTTGCTGGCCCCCGCCAAAGGCCAGCGCTTTCGCTGTGAAGGCCGGGTGCTCAAGCCGGGCCGCACCATCCTCGTGGCCGAAGGGCGCGCGTATGCCATTGAAGACGGCAAGGAAAAACTCTGCGCCACCATGCAGTGCACGCTGATGGCGGTGCAGGGGCGCGAAGGCATTGCGGGTAAATAACACTGCACCAAGACATACAGCCCCTTCCCACATTCCCAGATTCCCACATTCAGGAGACAAGACCATGAACAATTTGCCAGGTTTGAACTTTCAGTTGGGTGAAGACATTGACGCACTGCGCGACGCGGTGCGCGAATTTGCGCAGATCGAAATTGCGCCACGTGCGGCCGAGATTGACCGCAGCGACCAGTTCCCCATGGATGTGTGGCAAAAGTTTGGCGAGCTGGGCGTGCTGGGCATCACGGTGCCCGAACAGTACGGCGGTGCCAACATGGGCTACCTGGCGCACATGGTGGCCATGGAAGAAATCTCGCGCGCCAGCGCCTCGGTGGGTCTGAGCTATGGCGCGCACAGCAATTTGTGCGTGAACCAGATCAACCGCAACGGCACCGAAGCACAGCGCCAGAAATACCTGCCCAAACTGATTTCAGGCGAGCATGTGGGTGCCTTGGCGATGAGCGAACCGGGCGCAGGCTCAGACGTCATCAGCATGAAGCTCAAGGCCGAAGACAAGGGCGGGTACTACCTGCTCAACGGCAACAAGATGTGGATCACCAATGGCCCCGATGCCGACACGCTGGTGGTCTATGCCAAGTCCGAACCCGAGATGGGCGCACGCGGCGTGACGGCCTTTCTGATCGAAAAAGGCATGCCCGGTTTCAGCATTGCACAAAAGCTCGACAAGCTGGGCATGCGCGGCAGCCACACGGGCGAGCTGGTGTTTCACAACGTGGAAGTGCCGGCTGAAAATATCTTGGGCGGCCTGAACAACGGTGCCAAGGTCCTCATGAGTGGTCTGGACTATGAGCGCGCGGTACTCACCGGCGGGCCGCTGGGCATCATGCAGGCGGTCATGGACAACGTGGTGCCTTACATCCACGACCGCAAGCAGTTTGGCCAGAGCATTGGCGAGTTTCAGCTCATCCAGGGCAAAGTGGCCGACATGTACACCGTGCTGCAAGCCGGACGCTCGTTTGCCTACACCGTAGCCAAGAACCTCGACATGTTGGGTGCCGACCATGTGCGCCAGGTGCGTAAAGACTGCGCCAGCGTGATTTTGTGGTGCGCCGAGAAGGCCACCTGGATGGCCGGCGAGGGCGTACAAATCTATGGTGGCAATGGGTATATCAACGAGTACCCGCTGGGCCGCCTGTGGCGAGATGCGAAACTCTACGAGATTGGCGCTGGGACCAGCGAGATTCGCCGCATGCTGATTGGCCGTGAGTTGTTCGCGGAAACCTGCTGAGGTGCTGCTACTTCTCTGCGCCGTTTCTTCCAATAAAAACCAGGAAACGCATTCATGACTACCAGCACATCGATTGAAGATCTGTTTGAGCACAACCAAGCATGGTCACAGCAGATGGAGCGTGATCGGCCGGGCTTTTTTACCGGGTTGATGGCGCAGCAAAAGCCCAAATACATGTGGATTGGCTGCTCGGACAGCCGCGTGCCTGCCAACCAGATTACGGGGCTGGAGCCCGGTGAAATCTTTGTGCACCGCAACGTTGCCAACGTGGTGGTGCCTAGCGATTTGAACTGCCTGTCTACGATCCAGTATTCGGTCGATCACCTGAAGGTGGAGCACCTGATGGTGGTAGGCCACTACGGTTGCGGCGGTGTGCTCGCGGCGTTGGAAGGCATGCGCTTGGGCTTGGTGGACAACTGGACGCGCCACGTGCGCGATGTGCGTGACAAACACTACGAACTGATCATGGCTACGCCTGTACAACACCGCCACGATGTGCTGTGTGAGCTCAATGCCATTGAGCAGGTGGTGAATGTGGCACAAAGCACGGTAATGCGTGATGCCTGGGCGCGTGGACAGAAGGTGTCGCTGCACGGCTGGTGCTACAGCCTGAAAAATGGTTTGATCACCAACCTGGAGATGACCGTGCCGGGCGTGGGTGGCCTGCACGAGATTCACCAAGAAGCGGTGAAAAAAGTCGCTGAACGCCAGCGCAGTTGATGCGTCTGTCGAGCCTCTAGGAGCGAAAATTACCGCCATGTTTCCCCAGCGACTGGATGCTCCGCAGGCTTATGACATTGCCCAGGCCATGATGGAGGGCGTCAACCGCCACTATCAGCTGTTTCGGGCCGCCTCACAGGCGGCAAAAAATCGATTTGAGCAGGCTGACTGGGCGGGCCAGCAGCAGGTGCAACGTGAGCGCATTGCGTTTTATGACCAGCGCGTGCAAGAGTGCGTAGCGCGGCTCACCGAAACATTGGCAGCAGACCGTCAGCCCATGGCGGTGTGGCAGCAGGCCAAGCTGTACTACATAGGCTTGATGGTGGGGCATTTGCAGCCAGAGTTGGCAGAGACCTTCTTCAACTCGGTCACCACCAAAATTTTGCACCGCACGTATTTCCACAACGATTTCATCTTTGTGCGTCCGGTGGTCAGCACCGAATACCTGCAAGCGCCTGACGCCCCCGCTTTTCGTGCTTTTTACCCGGCCACGCTTGATGCTTTGGTGCCCACGCTGCACAGCATCGTGGCGCATTTTGGTCTGCAGACGCCGTTTGAAAATCTGGGCCGCGATGTGGCGCTGTTGGCCGCCCGCATCCGCCAGCGCCTGCAGGGGCTGACACTGCGCGCCAACTTTCAGATTCAGGTGCTCAGCAGTCTGTTTTTTCGCAACAAAGGCGCGTACTTGGTGGGCAAGATCATCACCGGCTACACCGAAGTCGCGCTGGCCGTGCCCATCGTGCATGCCAGCCATGGCCGTGGGCTGGTGCTGCATGCCGCCTTGCTGGATGAGGAAGATCTGCACGGCCTGTTCAGCTTTGCACGGGCTTACTTCATGGTGGACATGGCCGTGCCCAGCGCTTATGTCGAGTTTCTGCACAGCCTGATGCCGCGCAAGCCACGCGGTGAAATCTATAGCGCGCTGGGTTTGGCCAAACAAGGAAAAACGCTGTTTTACCGCGATTTTCTGCACCACCTGCAAAACAGCAGCGACCAGTTCCGCATTGCTCCAGGTATCAAGGGCATGGTCATGCTGGTGTTTGACCTGCCCAGCTTTCCCTACGTATTCAAGCTGATCAAGCACAAGTTTCCGGCCCCCAAGGAAACCACCCGCGAAGAGGTGAAAGCCAAATACTGGCTGGTCAAACAGCACGACCGTGTGGGGCGCATGGCGGACACCATGGAGTACAGCATGGTGGCTTTTCCGCTGGATCGGTTTCGTGCCGATCTGGTGCAGGAGTTGCAGGCCGAGGCGGGGCCCTATGTCGAAATCAGTGATCGCGACGGCGATGGGCAGCAAGAGCTGATCATTGAGCAGCTTTACATCGAGCGCCGCCTGCTGCCGCTCAATGTGTTCTTGCAGGAATGCATGGACGCCGGACTCGACAACGCTGCGCCAAGGGCAGCGCTGGAGCGTGCGGTGCTGGAGTATGGCAACGCCATCAAAGACTTGGTGGCGGCCAATATCTTTCCCGGCGACATGCTCTGGAAAAACTTTGGCGTCACGCGGGGCGGCAAGGTGGTGTTCTACGACTATGACGAGATCGAATACCTGAGCGATTGCAACTTCCGCGCCGTGCCCGCACCCCGTAATGAGCAAGAAGAAATGAGTGGCGAAATCTGGTGGCGCGTCGGGCCCAAGGATGTGTTTCCCGAGACGTTTGAGCCCTTTTTGCTGGCGCACCCGGCTGTGCGTGATGTGTTTATGCGCTACCACGCCGATTTGCTCACGCCCGCGTTCTGGAAGGGCCACCAGGCGCGCATTGCGCAAGGCCATGTCCACGATGTTTTTCCCTATGCCCGCAGCCGGCGCTTGCTGCCGGATGTGGTGCATGAGGGCGGTATGTTGAATGGATTGACAACAATTTAAACCACAAGGAGACCTGTATGACACAACACCAAGACCCCGTAGTGATCGTGAGCGCAGCACGCACGCCCATGGGCGCTTTTCAGGGCGACTTTGCCGATCTGGCCGCGCATGATCTGGGTGGTGCAGCGATCAAGGCCGCCGTCGAGCGCGCCGGCATTGCGCCCGAGAAGGTGGAAGAAGTGCTGTTTGGCAACTGCCTGATGGCCGGCCAAGGCCAGGCGCCTGCACGCCAGGCGGGTTTCAAAGGCGGACTACCGCAAAGCACGGGCGCGGTCACTTTGTCCAAAATGTGCGGCGCGGGCATGGAAGCGACCATCCTGGCCCACGACCAGCTGATCGCAGGCAGCCGCGAAGTGATGATTGCAGGCGGCATGGAAAGCATGACCAATGCCCCGTATCTGCTGAAAAAAGGCCGCGCTGGCTACCGCATGGGCCACGACAAGGTCTACGACCACATGATGCTCGATGGTCTGGAAGACGCCTATGAAGAAGGCCGCTCCATGGGCACGTTTGGCGAAGACTGCGCTGCCAAATACAGCTTCACGCGCGAGCAGCAAGACGCTTTCGCCATTGCCAGCGTGCAGCGCGCACAGGCCGCTGCGCAAAGCGGTGCATTTGACAAAGAAATCACCCCCGTCACCGTCAAAACCCGCAAGGGCGAAGTGACCGTGAGCGTGGACGAAGGCCCGGCCAAAGCCAAGCTGGACAAGATCAGCAGCCTGCGCTCAGCCTTCAAGAAAGACGGCACGATCACTGCTGCTTCCAGCTCCAGCATCAACGACGGTGCCGCTGCCATGGTGCTGATGCGCGAGTCCACTGCCAAAGCACTGGGTTGCAAGCCACTGGCCAAGATCGTCGCCCACGGCACCCACGCCCAAGCGCCCGAATGGTTCACCACCGCCCCCGTCGGCGCCGTGCAAAAAGCGCTGAAAAAAGCTGGCTGGAGCGTTGAAGACGTGGATCTGTGGGAAGTGAACGAAGCCTTTGCCGTGGTGCCCATGGCGCTGATGGCCGAGCTGAATGTGCCCCACAACAAGGTCAACGTGCACGGTGGCGCTTGCGCCCTGGGCCACCCCATCGGTGCCAGCGGCGCGCGCATCCTCGTCACGCTGATTCATGCCCTGCAAACGCACGGCAAGAAAAAGGGCGTGGCGACGCTGTGCATTGGCGGCGGCGAAGGCACAGCCATGGCGATTGAGTTGATGTAAAAAAAGAGAAGCAACCAGCCCTTGCTGGACAAGGGCTGGTTGCCTAAAAAGCTTCAAAAACTGGAGGGCGATTCCATGGCTGTGGTCTTGGTAATTGGTGCTTCACGCGGCATTGGGCGTGGCTTGGTACAAGCGCAAAGATCAGCGTGGAAACTTGCGTGCAAGGCATGCTGCAAACCGTGGGTAACTTGAAGCCGCAAGACGCGGGCCGCCTGCTGCGCTATGACGGGCTGCGTTGGGAAAGCTGGTAATTCAGCTGGTAATTCGAGCCGACAAAAACATCTAAATAAATAGCTGCCTGCCCTTGTTAACAAAGTACTTCAAAGTGTTTTGCATATGAAAACAAGCAAACACAAGGGTAAGCAGCTCACTTTTTAAAAATGCAGGAGACAAACCATGTTGCTGAGTGAAGACCAAACCATGATCCGCGATGCCTTGCGCAGCTTTGTGCAGGAGCAAATCACGCCGCATGCCGCGCGCTGGGACAAAGAGCACCACTTTCCCAAAGATGTACACCAAGGCTTGGCCGCGCTGGGTTGCTATGGCATTTGCGTGCCCGAGGAATACGGCGGCGCGGCGCTGGACTATGTGAGTCTGGCGCTGGTGCTGGAAGAAATTGCCGCTGGCGACGGCGGCACCAGCACCGTGATCAGCGTGACCAATTGCCCGGTCAACGCCATCCTTATGCGTTACGGCAGCGACGCGCAAAAGCAGCAGTGGCTCACACCGCTGGCCAAGGGAGAAATGCTGGGCGCTTTCTGTTTGACGGAGCCGCATGTGGGCAGCGATGCCTCCGCGCTGCGCACCACGGCCACCAAGGACGGCAATGATTACGTCATCAACGGAGTCAAGCAGTTCATCACCAGCGGCAAGAACGGTGATGTGGCCATCGTCATTGCGGTGACCGACAAGGCAGCAGGCAAAAAGGGCATGAGCGCGTTTCTGGTGCCCACCTCCAACCCCGGTTATATCGTTGCGCGTCTGGAAGAGAAATTAGGCCAGCACAGCAGCGATACGGCACAGATCAACCTGGAAAACTGCCGCATTCCTGCCGCCAACCTGATTGGCGCGGAAGGCGAGGGCTACAAGATTGCGCTGAGCGCGCTGGAAGGTGGGCGCATCGGCATTGCCGCCCAAAGCGTGGGCATGGCACGTGCAGCGTTTGAATGCGCGCTGCAATACAGCAAAGAGCGTGAGAGTTTTGGTCAGCCTATCTTCCATCACCAGGCCGTGGGCTTCAGACTGGCCGATTGCGCTACGCAGATTGAGGCGGCACGCCAGCTGATCTGGCATGCCGCCAGCTTGCGCGATGCGGGCTTGCCTTGCCTGAAAGAAGCCGCCATGGCCAAGCTGTTTGCCAGCGAAATGGCCGAGCGCGTATGCAGCGCTGCCATCCAGACGCTGGGTGGCTACGGTGTTGTCAATGACTTCCCCGTGGAGCGCATTTACCGCGACGTGCGTGTGTGCCAGATTTATGAAGGCACGAGCGACGTGCAAAAAATCATCATCCAGCGGGCGTTGGCGTAAGGGCGAGCAAGGTCTGGGTCAGACGTCGTCAAGGTCAATCGTGAAACCTTGGTACTGGCGTGGCACGGGGCGTGCCAGTACCAGCTGCAACTCGGCCATGCGCTGTTTCACAAACAGTGCCGGTACGGCGAAAGCATGGGCCAATTCCTCCACATCACGCGCTTGCATGGTGTGAATGGCGTACTGCAAGGCTGGCTCAGGCATGAGCAGGCGCAACGCAAAGTCGTTGGCCTCGGTCATGTGGCGCTGGGTGAAATCCAGTCGAAAGTCCTGGCTGATGTGAATCGCCTGCGCCATTCCCGGGCGCAGATGGTGCAGCGCCACGTGCGCCAGTGCGTGGGCCACCACATAGCGCTGGTGGACATGGGGCAATGACTGGCTCAAACGAATCTGGGCTTGGTTGCTGGCACTGATCCTCAGTAGCGCGCAAGCTTCTAAGCTGGGCTCCAACAGCAGGCGCACGCCCATTTTTTTCACGATGTGCGCCACATTCACGGGAACGGTTTGGTCCCAGTGCAGTTTGAGAATACCTTCTGCCAAAAGTGCCATACGCGGCATTATCACCGTGCAGGCGGTGCAATATGTGAGCATAAAGGGGTGTCGCGAGCATTCCCGCACCCTGTGCTGCAACGGAGACCTTGTATGAACATCAAAGCCAGTGAAATCACTTCCCCTGAAAGCTATGCCGGGCGCAGGCAATGGCTGCAGTGGGCCGCCAGCGGCGTTGCGGGTGCCGCTCTGGCAACCTGGGCGCAACGCGATGCGCTGGCTAACGCCCCCTCTTCAGCGTGGCCAGCATTGAACCACAGCACGTCCAAGGTGGCTGGGGCCATCAGCATTGAGGCAGTCACACCCGCCAAGCATGTGACGAGCTACAACAACTTCTACGAGTTTGGTATGGGCAAAGATGATCCGGAGCGTTATGCGCAGCAATTGCCTGTTGATCCGTGGTCGGTGGAGGTGGAAGGACTGGTGCACAAGCCAGGTCGATGGGCTTTGGAAAATTTGCTCAAACTCAGCCCGATGGAAGAGCGCATCTACCGGTTGCGCTGTGTAGAGGGTTGGAGCATGGTGATTCCGTGGGTTGGCTACTCGCTGGCAGAGCTGCTGCGCCGGGTCGAACCAATGGGTAGCGCCAAATTTGTTGAGTTCGTGACCGTGGCCGATGTGCAGCACATGCGCGGACTGAAGAGCGGGGTGTTGAGTTGGCCTTACACCGAGGGCTTGCGATTGGATGAAGCCATGCACCCGCTGACCTTGCTGGCGTTTGGCATGTATGGGCACACCTTGCCCAAGCAAAACGGCGCGCCACTGCGCTTGGTGGTGCCGTGGAAATATGGTTTCAAAAGTGCCAAGAGCATTGTCAAAATTCGCCTGGTCGAAGCCATGCCGCAAAGCGCGTGGATGAAGTCAGCGCCGCATGAATATGGCTTTTACTCCAATGTGAACCCGGATGTGCCGCACCGCCGCTGGAGCCAAGCCACGGAGCGGCGCATTGGTGAGGGCGGTTTGCTGGCACCGAAGCGCAAAACAGAGCGCTTCAATGGATATGCCGAGCAAGTCGGGCAGCTTTATGCAGGCATGGATCTGCAGCGCAATTTCTGATGGGGTCAGAACGCCACCGTAGGAGTTGGCCGCAGGCACTCTTGAAACCATTGATCTGGCTGCTGTGTTTGGCGCCAGCGGTGTATTTGCTGCTTCAAATTTTGAGCGATGCACTGGGCGCCAACCCCGTGGAGGCGCTGATCCGCGCCACCGGGGATTGGACACTGCGCGGCCTGTGCCTAGTGCTGGCGCTGACCCCCATGCAGGTAAGTCTAGGCTGGTCGGTGCTGGCAAGAGTGCGGCGTCTACTGGGGCTCTTCACCTTTTTTTATGCAGGGCTGCACGTGCTGACCTACGCGTGGCTAGAAATGGCGTGGTCGTGGCGAGAGATTGGGGAAGATGTGCTGCAACGCTGGTTTATTGTGGTCGGCGTTGGCGCTTTTTTCGTTTTGTTGTCACTGGCTATCAGTTCACACCATGCCGTCCTGCGTAGCTTAGGCGGCAAAAACTGGAAGCGCTTACACCAGAGTGTGCATGTGGCCGCCTGGCTGGCGCTGCTGCATTTCTTTTGGATGCGCAGCGGGAAGAGTGATTTTGCGGAGGTGGCCGTGTATGCCGCCATCATTGCCTTCCTGCAGGCATGGCGCGTGGTACGCCGTATCCGGAATAACCGCCGAAAAACCAGGGCGCAGAACGCATAGCAAGGCCTTAAAGCGTCCCGGCGCTATCTGGATCGCAACGGCGTGATTTAACGCTGTGGAGCAGGCGCTGCGGGCGCTATTGGAGCTATGGGAGCACTGCCTCGCGAAGGGAGTGCAGGAAAAACACTATCCGGTAACGAAGCCCGGTCTTGGGCCGCACGTTCTGTCGGCAAATAGAGATCACCGCGCTGGCCGCAAGCCCCCAGCGCTGCCGTACAAACGGCAAGGGCAAAGCACCTGACTAGAATTTGGGAAGCATTCAACATGAGTGGGATTGTAATGACCGACCTGGAATATTTAGATAAGGCTGAACAATTGCTATTGGCAGTGGAGCAAGCCTGTGACCGCCTCAATGATGAAACCGATGCTGATATCGACGCGCAGCGTGTGGGCGGCATGGTGACTTTGGTGTTCGCCAACCGTTCACAAATTGTGGTTAACCAGCAAAGGCCTCTGCATGAGATCTGGATGGCGGCCAAGGCCGGTGGCTTTCACTATAAATTTGATGGTGAAAAGTGGCTAGACACCAAGGGAAGCGGCGAGTTCTTTGCAAACTTGACAAGTTACGCGAGCCAACAAGCTGGCATCGCACTGACTTTCACTGCCGCCATGCAATAAACGCTTGCCGTGCTATCCGGCTTAGGTCGGTAAAGATAAAAAAAGCCCGGGGCGTAAGCCACGGGCTTTTTTCTTAGTCCCTGAACAAGTCAAGTATGCGATTGCGTTCTTCAGGGGCAGGTGCTGGGGTTGAGGCATCGCTGTCAAGGCTGGTGCTCGGTTCGCTCATGCCTAGCGATGTCACGCCTGCACTTCCGGTGAATTCATCAAAATACCATTCGCCCCCCAGGTTCACGACACCCGGAGGCACTGGGTAGCTTTCGGCCACAGGTACACCCTTCAAAGCATGCTGCATGAAGTCGATCCAGATAGGCAGGCTCAAGCCGCCGCCGGTTTCACGTGAGCCCAAATTGCGCGGCGTGTCATAACCAATCCAGGTAACTGCTGCAATAGTGGGTTGGTAGCCAGCAAACCAGGCATCGACCGCATCATTCGTGGTGCCAGTCTTACCGTACAGGTCGGGCCGCTTCAACGTCGATTGCGCGCGCGCTGCGGTACCGGAGCGTGCGACGTGCTGTAGCAGGCTGTTCATCACAAATGCATTGCGTTCATCAATCGCACGAGGCTGCTGGGTCAAAAGCTGCGGCTGGTACTCCGATAACACGCGGCCTTTCGGATCGGTGATTTTGGAAATCAGCCAAGGGTTGACGCGGTGTCCGCCATTGGCAAACACAGCAAAACCAGCGGCAAGTTGCATGGGCGTGACGGCTCCGGCCCCGAGGGCCATCGTCAAATAGGATGGATGTTTGGCCGCATCAAAACCAAAACGGCTTACCCATTCCTGACCAAATTTGGGTGTGGTGTGTTCCAGCAAACGAATGGATGGAATGTTCCTGGATTTAGCCAAGGCAGTCCGCACCGTCATCGGGCCTTCAAAGCGACCATCATAGTTTCTGGGCTGCCAAGGCTGACCGCCGGTCACTGTAGCGCCATAAAAAATAGGTGCGTCATTGACGAGCGTGGCAGGGCTGACGCCCTTTTCTAGCGCTGCAGAGTAAAGGAAAGGTTTGAAGCTAGAGCCTGGCTGTCTCCAAGCCTGCGTAACGTGATTGAATTTGTTCTTTTGAAAGTCAAAGCCACCTACCAGCGCGCGTATGGCGCCTGTGCGCGGATCCAGAGCGATAAAAGCGCCTTCGACTTCCGGGAGCTGGGTCGCTGCCCAGGTATCTTTGCCTGTTTGAATGACGCGTATGACTGCGCCGGCACGGATTTTAATATTGGGAGCGGCTTTGTCACTGAGGCCCGATTCAACAGGTTTGAGGCCTGCGCCGCTGAGGGTGAGCTTTTCACCATCAGGACGCTGAACAGTCAGTTTGTTCTTCGCTACTTCAAGCACCACTGCGGCCAATACATCACCATTGTCAGGATGTTGAGCCAGCGTGTCGTCAATCACGTCTTCCAGCGCTTGCCGATCGTTAGGCAAGGCAATGAATTTTTCAGGGCCGCGATAACGTTGGCGGCGCTCATATTCCATGATGCCTTTGCGCAAAGCGTCGTAAGCAGCTTCTTGCTCACCAGCATTCAATGTGGTGTAGATGTTTAAACCACGCGTATAGGCTTCATCGCCATACTGTGCATAGACCAGCTGGCGCGCCATCTCTGCCACGTATTCCGCGTGGGTACCGGCATTGCGGCTTGCAGTGCGAAGCTGCAGAGGTTCTTCACTTGCCATGCGCGCTTGCTCATGAGTGATAAATCCATTTTCCGCCATGCGCTCAATAATGTAGAGCTGGCGTATGCGTGCACGCTTAGGATTGCTAATCGGATTGTAGGCAGAAGGTGCCTTAGGCAGCCCTGCCAACATAGCCGCTTCTGCAATCGTGACATCCTTCAAAGGCTTGCCAAAGTAGACTTCGCTGGCTGCAGCGAAGCCATAAGCCCGATGTCCTAAGAAGATCTGGTTCATATAGATCTCAAGGATTTTTTCCTTGGTCAGCAAATGTTCCAGCTTGAAAGTGAGCAAAATTTCGTAAATTTTTCGTGTGTAAGTCTTCTCGCTAGACAGATACACATTCCGGGCTACCTGCATGGTAATGGTGGATGCACCCTGGCTTTTTACCTTGCCCAAGTTTGCCAAAGCCGCGCGCAGCATGCCTTTGTAATCAACGCCGCCGTGCTCAAAAAAGCGCGTGTCTTCAATAGCCAGAACTGCGTCGACCATCACCTTCGGTATCTCAGTGATGGGTGTGAGCGTGCGTCGCTCTTCTCCGAACTCACCAATCAGTGCCCCTTCCGCAGAATAGATTCTTAATGGCAGTTTGGGACGGTAGTCGGCCAGCTCCGAAACATCGGGCAGGTTTGGATACGCCATAGAAAGCGCAACGGCAATCACCATAGTTAGTGCTACAGCGCCGGCGACTATCAAGGCGGTTAACCATAACAATGCGCGTAAAAGCCAATGCATTCGGGGGGCGGGAGCTCGTTGGGGAGAAGACTTCTCACGAGATTCTGGAGATGTAGGCATGACGCTCCACTCAAAAGGAGAAATAGCATTATAGGAATGGTCCTAAACGCATAGCATGAGCAAGGGGAGTGTGGTGCAAAGGAATAGATCAGCGAGCGAGCGCTGATGCGGAGCAAATCGTTAGCTTTTCACAACGGCACGCATGAAGCTAACAATACGATCTTTTTGCCGGCTGGAAGTCTATGCTGATAGCATGCTTTTCAGTAGTAATTTCAACATCAAAATGAAACAGGAAGGGAGGGGCTGTTGTTCACTGCAGGATCCCTTTTTAAACGGAAACCAGTGCCTTTGATTGGTCTGGATATCAGTGCATCTGCTGTCAAGCTTGTCGAGCTTGACCAAGACAGCCAAGGTGGCTGGGTATTAGAGCGCTGCGCCTCTGAACCGCTCGAAATGGAATGGGTGGTAGATGGCAATATTGAAAAGTTTGACGAAGTCGCAGAGGCGATCAAGCGACTGCTCAAAAAAAGTGGCACCAAAGCCAAGCATGTTGCGTTAGCGTTGCCGCATTCAGCGGTCATTACAAAGAAGATCATTCTTTCTGGAAGCTTGAGCGAACAAGAACTTGAAGTTCAGGTTGAGTCCGAAGCCAGCCAATACATTCCATTTCCCTTGGATGAAGTGAGCTTGGATTTCTGTGTCATTGGCCCCAATGCCAAAAATCCTGGGGATGTAGACGTATTACTGGCTGCTACACGTAAGGAAAAGGTTGAAGATCGCAATAATTTGGCGGTGCTGGTAGGACTGGCTCCTTTGGTTATGGACGTGGATTCACATGCATCGCGATTGGCTTCGGGGCGATGGCTGGAAAGCCGTGAAAATCCTGATGACGAACCATTGGTGGCCTTGATCAAAATCGGCGCACGCAACATTAGTTTGCAAGTTATTCGCAATGACGAAGTGTTATACGACAGTGAGCAAGGTATTGGCGGCGCTCAATTGACGCAAATGATTGTTCGCCACTACGGATTTACCACTGAAGAGGCAGAACTTAAAAAAAGAATAAACGATTTGCCCTCGGATTATTCTGATGCGGTAGTTAAATCTTTCGTGTCAACTCTATCTCAAGAGATTGCTCGAGCCTTGCAGTTCTTTTTTACAAGTACTCCCTACAATAAGGTGCAGCACATATTGCTTTTTGGCGGCGGTGCGAATACCGAAGGTTTAGCGCAAGCGGTTCAAGCTCAGATGGAAATTAATACCATGATAATAAATCCTTTTGAAGGCATGAGGGTTTCGTCGTCAGTTCATCAAAGTAAGTTGAAAAATGATGCTCCCGCCTATTTGACTGCTTGTGGTTTGGCCATGCGGAGGTTTCTGTTGTGATTCTGATCAACCTCCTCCCGCACAGAGAGATTGCGAGAAAACGACGTAAAGAGGCTTTTCAGGTAACCTTGTTCATGTCTCTCCTTGCCGGAATTTTGGCCGCTAGCTTGGTTTATTGGTGGTTTCAGCAAAGAATTGAAGAGCAGGGAAATCGCAACTCTTATCTGAAGTCTCAAATAGCAGTATTGAATCAGCAGATCAAAGAAATTGAGGGGCTAGAAGGAGAAATTACGTCTCTGAGAGAAAGACAGAAAGCTGTAGAAGATCTTCAGTCCAATAGAAATTTGCCCGTTCATTTGTTGAATGAATTGGTGCAGCAGTTGCCAGAGGGCGTTTACGTTACTTCTTTAAAACAAACGGGGTTATCGATTGAGATAAGGGGTGTTGCGCAATCCAACGAGCGGGTTTCTGAAGTGCTGCGTAATTTTTCAGGAAATACCCAATGGTTCAGCAGACCAGAACTGAGAGAAATCGTCGCGGGAACAGTTGATCTTTCACCTAAAGACCAGCGTAAGGTCGTGAATTTCAGCTTAGGTTTTTCTTTGGTGTTACCAACCGAGGCCGAGAAAAATAAAGGTACGGGGGAGGGTCAAGGATGAAAATCTCCAAGAAAATGCCTTCGATGGACATAGCCGCTTCGCTCGACCACGTTAAACAGCAGTTTCAAAATTTAAATCCCAATGATCCCTCCGTCTGGCCGGTCATACCTCGCATTCTTTTATGTGTCGCAATTGCAGTGCTGACTGCAGGCGCTGCTTGGTATTTCTACCTTAGCAATTTTGAATCCGAGTTGGAGCATGAGCGCGCCCAGGAAGTGGCTTTGCGAAATGAATTTCAGTCCAAACTTTTAAAGTCTGTCAGCTTGGAAGCGCTGAAAAAGCAACGTGCACAAGTTCAACAATATGTGCTTCAATTAGAGCGCCAGCTCCCTAGTAAAGCTGAAATGGCAGCCTTGCTTTCAGATATTAACCAAGCGGGTTTAGGGCGAAGCCTGCAATTTGAAATGTTCAAGCCTAGCAATATCGTGGTAAAAGATTTTTATGCGGAGTTGCCCATCACTTTGCGAGTTTCAGGTGGTTTTCACGATATGGGAGCTTTTGCTGCGGATGTGGCGAATTTATCTCGTATTGTGACTCTGGATGATATTGTAATAAGCCCTCGTGGCGATGATGGTTCCTTGGTTTTTGATGCCACAGCAAGAACTTACCGATATCTGGATGCTGAAGAAATTACCTCCAAAAGAAAATCGGTGGGTAAATAATGATTAAATCCAATAATTACTTTCATTTTTTATACGGCATATTTTTTTTACTGCTGGTTGGATGTGGTAGTGAAGATCAGCATGATCTAAATCAGTGGGTGCAAGAACAACGAAACGCAGTGCGGCCCCGTGTGCAAGCGTTGTCAGAACCTTTGGTATTTAAGCCTCAGCCTTATATTTCTGCTAATGGTGTAGAGCCCTTTAGCAAGATTAAGTTAACCAAAGTTTTGAGTAAGGAGTCGGCACAAAATTCCTCCAATATAGCGTTGTTACATGCTGAGCAAAACCGCCTAAAGGAAGATCTTGAAAGCTATCCGCTAGATAGTATTGTCATGGTCGGAAGTCTGAAAAAAGAAGGACAAGACACGGCTTTACTTCGCGTCAATCAACTGATTTATCCCGTTAGACCTGGTAACTATCTTGGCCAAAATTACGGTCGAATTACGGAGATCAGCGAACAGAGCATCAAGCTGCGAGAAGTCGTCCAGGACTCAAATGGAGACTGGGCAGAAAGAATAACGAAGCTTGATTTGCAAGAGGGGAATAAATAATGGCATCCACAAAAACATTGAATCCATTGCGCTGGTGCGCTATGTTGGTAGCGACCCTTTCTTCCTCGTGCTTGTGGGCCGCGAGCATACAAGCTGTCAGCGGCAGTCTGCAGGACGGGACGCAAGTTATTCGGATTGATCTTTCTGAGCCCTTGGCTGCTCCAGTAACAGGTTTCGCGATTCAGTCGCCAGCTCGTATTGCCTTGGACTTTCCCGGTACAAGCAGTGGGCTAGACCAACCGCAAGTTGACATTCAACAAGGCAACTTAACCTCCGTGAATGTGGTTGAGGCTTCTGGTCGCACGAGAGTCGTGCTGAATTTGAAAGCCCCAACTACTTATCGCACCGAGGCATCCGGAAATAGCGTATTGGTGTTTTTGGAGTCAGTGCAAGCGGTCTCTTCTGCCATTCAGCCACCTGTTTCCACTTCGAAACGCATGCTGCCTGCCGCATTGGTGGATGGGGGCGCTTCTCCGCTAAAAGATTTGGATTTTCGCCGTGGTAGTGATAGCGCCGGGCGGATTGTTGTCGATTTAGGCTCACCCACTGTTAGCGCTGATGTTCGTCCTGATGGAAAGGGGCTGAGGGTTGAGTTCTTGAAGACGAGCTTGCCAGAAGGGTTGCGTCGCCGCCTCGACGTAGTCGACTTTGGGACGCCTGTCCAAACGATCACTGCCAGCCAGCAAGGGGAGCGTGTTCGTATGCAGGTTGATATCGATGGGGAGTGGGAGCACAGTGCCTACCAAAGCGATAACCAATTTGTATTGGAAGTGCGTGCCAAGAAAGTTGATACGACCAAGTTAACCCAAGGCCCGGGCTTTAGTGGTGAACGGTTGTCCCTCAATTTTCAAAATATTGAAGTGCGTTCACTGCTTCAAGTGATTGCAGATTTTACGAACTTCAATATTGTGACTTCAGACACGGTGGGCGGTGCCTTGACTCTACGTCTTAAGGATGTTCCGTGGGATCAGGCGTTGAACATCATCATGGAGGCTAAAGGCCTCGGCATGAAAAAAAATGGCAATGTGCTGTGGATAGCGCCCAAAGATGAAATTGATGAGCGCACCAAAAAAGATTTTGAGTCTGCTCGTAGCATTGAACAGTTAGAGCCATTGCGCACGCAGGGCTTCCAAATCAATTACGCCAAGGCAGAGGAGTTGAAGAAGCAAATTGCGGACAACAGTGGAAGCAGCGAAGCCAGCACGCGCTTTCTTTCCAGCAGGGGTTCTGCGATTGCGGAGCCGCGTACCAACCAGTTGTTCGTTACTGACACACCCAATAAGCTGGAAGAGATCGCGAACCTGCTCAAGAAATTTGATGTCCCGGTCCGCCAAGTGCTCATTGAGGCGCGCATTGTGGAGGCACGAGATACGTTTGGCCGCGCGTTGGGTGTCAAGTTTGGTGCCGGAACAGCTGGGAATTTGTTAGGCCATAACCGCTGGAGTGCGGGTAGCGTGTACCAAGATGTGGTTGGCGGTGCCGCTGGCGCAGGAAGCGGTTTAGCCGGCCCAGGAACTACCTCCAGTCCTTTCTTTAATCTGCCAGCGACGCTGTCCACCGGTGTGGCTCCTGCCTCTATCGGGCTGTCCATCTTTAACAGTGCGAACACAAGGTTCTTGGCCTTAGAACTCTCTGCAATGGAGTCTGAAGGGGTCGGAAAAATTGTTTCCAGCCCGCGTTTGCTCACCGCAGACCAAACACAGGCAGTCATTGAGCAAGGTACGGAGTACCCTTACACGCAAACCGCGCCCAACGGAGCGACAACGGTTGCTTTCAAGAAAGCCGTGCTCAAACTGGAAGTGGTGCCGCAGATTACGCCCGAAGGCAACATTATTCTGGATCTGGATCTGAACAAAGATTCCCGTGGTGAGACCACCTTGCAAGGGGTGGCCATTGACACCAAACATATCAAGACCCAGGTGCTGGTGGAAAACGGCGGTACGGTCGTCATTGGTGGTATTTTTGAGATGGAAGAAACCAACCAAGTCAATAAAGTGCCGCTACTGGGTGATATTCCTGTGGTGGGCAATCTATTTAAGAACAACACCCGTGAATCAACCAAGCGAGAAATGCTGGTGTTCATTACTCCGCGGATGGTGACGGATGCGATTGCGCGCAACTAGCTTGTTTTTGCGCTGACAATGCAGGGCCGCTTTGAGCGGCCTTGCTGCATTAATCCCTATGCCCAAAGATACTGCTTTGCATTTTTCTCTCATCGGCCTGCCAGGCTCTGGTAAATCCACCATAGGGCGGCATTTGTCGCGGGTATGGGACATTCCGTTTGTGGACACTGACCATGTGATTGAGCAACGCTTAAGTTGCAGCATCAAAGACTACTTCGCGAGTCACGGAGAAGCGGCGTTTCGTGACATGGAGTCTGAAGTGTTGGCGCAATTGCTGGCGCAGCCGCAAAGCTCGGTCATCTCCACCGGCGGTGGCGCGATTTTGCGGGCACAGAACCGTGCGGTACTGAAAGCGCACAGCACGGTGTTTTATCTCCAAGCCAGTCCGGAAGATATTGCACGGCGATTGCGCAGCGACACCACACGTCCGCTGCTACAAGGCGACGATCCACTCAAGCGTTTGCGTAGTTTGTTCACCATACGCAGTCCCCTTTATCTGGAGACCGCGCACTATGTGATTGATTCGATTCGGCAAAACACGGTCCAAGTGACTCGGAAAATTTGCATGCAGGCAGAATTGGCGGGTATCTTGCCCTCCAAATGCTGTGGCAAACGCATGAAGGATGTGAATTAGCCGGTGCTATAACTGGGCCAGCTCTTTTGCTGTACCCCTGATTGACAAGGCCGCCTGCGGCCTTGCTTGTTTGTAAAGACCATTGCCGTGACCGAATCCGAACAGTGCCAGACCGTCCACATTGACTTGGGCGAACGTTCCTACCCCATCGTGATTGCTGCGGGCTTGATCGAACAAGCTGCGACGTTCGCTGCATGCCCCAACGCGGCGCAGGCGGTGATTGTGACCAACACCACAGTGCAGCCTCTGTATGCGGCACAACTGAAGGCTGCGTTGCAAAGCAAATATGGGCAGGTCCATACCGTGGTGCTGCCCGATGGAGAAGCACACAAAGATTGGGTCACGCTGAATCTGATATTTGACGGGATGCTGGCCAACGGCTGTGATCGCAAGACGGTGCTATTTGCCTTGGGCGGGGGCGTGATTGGTGACATGACCGGTTTTGCCGCAGCCAGCTATATGCGCGGCGTGCCCTTTGTGCAGGTGCCTACCACCCTGCTGTCGCAGGTCGATTCCAGCGTAGGCGGTAAAACGGCCATCAATCACCCGTTGGGCAAGAACATGATCGGTGCCTTCTACCAGCCGCAATTGGTGGTGTGTGATGTGGCTTCACTTAATACCTTGCCTGCACGTGAAATAGCTGCCGGTCTGGGTGAAATCATCAAATACGGCCCGATTGCGGATATGAATTTCTTCACCTGGCTGGAAGAGCATGTCGATGCTCTGCGCCAACGTGACCGGGGCGCGCTGATGCATGCGGTGCAGCGCAGCGTGGAGATCAAAGCCTGGGTGGTGGGGCAGGACGAAAAAGAAGCCGGGCTGCGCGCCATCTTGAACTTTGGCCACACCTTTGGCCATGCCATTGAAGCCGGCATGGGCTATGGCAATTGGCTGCATGGCGAAGGTGTGGCGGCCGGCATGGTGATGGCGGCCCACCTGTCCCAGCGCTTGGGGCTGGTCGATGTGGAGTTCGTGCAGCGTTTGACGCGATTGATTGAACGTGCGGGCCTGCCAACGCGTGGCGCGGTACTGGACGCCGCTGACAATGCGGGCGCTTACCTGGAACACATGCGCGTGGACAAAAAAGCGGAGGCCGGTGCCATTCGCTTTGTTTTGATTGATGGCCCCGGCAAAGCCGTGGTGCGCTCCGCGCCTGATGCGCTGGTGCGTGAGGTGATTGACCTGTGCTGCTCGCAAGGTGTGGGCATTCAGGTTGCTGAGTGAAAGCATAGCTATAAGACCTTGTGTGTAAAGGGCTTGAGGCTGTTTTAGCTTAAATATTGAAGGGCTTGCTGTGCTGCCATTGCTATCGTCTTGGGCATGTCCTGTGGATCAAACCCGTGGGCGGCGGTTTGCTGAAACGCCAGCACCTACGCGCACGGAGCACCAGCGTGATCGCGACCGCATCGTGCACTCCAGCGCCTTTCGCCGCTTGGTCTATAAAACGCAGGTTTTCGTCAACCACGAGGGGGATCTGTTTCGCACCCGCCTGACGCATTCCCTGGAGGTGGCGCAGCTGGGCCGCTCCATTGCACGGCCATTGGGGCTGAACGAAGACCTGGTGGAGGCTATTTGTCTGGCGCACGATTTGGGGCACACCCCGTTTGGACACGCCGGGCAAGATGCGCTCAATACCTGCATGCAAGGCTTCGGTGGGTTTGAACACAACCTGCAAAGCTTGCGCGTGGTGGATACGCTGGAGGAGCGTTATCCGCAATTTGATGGCCTTAACCTCACGTTTGAGACGCGTGAAGGCATCTTGAAGCACTGCTCGCGCGCAAATGCTCTCAGGCTGGAAGCCCAGGAACCAGGCGGCGTTGCAGCGCGGTTTTTGACGGGCCATCAAACCTCGCTGGAAGGGCAGCTCGCCAATCTGGCCGATGCGATTGCCTACAACGCACACGATGTGGACGACGGTGTGCGCTCAGGCTTGATCAGTGTCGAGCAACTGCAAACCGTGCCTTTGTTTGCCCATTTTTATGCGCAGACGCTGGCAGACTTTCCGCAGCTGGCGCAAGCCGCCACGCAGCGGCGTTTGCTGTACGAAACGATTCGGCGCATGCTCAGTGAGCAGGTCTACGACGTCATCGCCACGACGCGCCAGCGCATTGACCAAGCGGGTGTGCACAGCGTTGATGATGTGCGCACATGCGGGCAGCGTCTGGTCAGCTTTAGCGATGGCATGCAAACGCAATCGCAAGCACTCAAGCATTTCTTGTTTCACCAGCTTTACCGTCATCCCCAAGTCATGCACACCATGGATGCTGCGCAGCAAATCGTGCAAGAGCTTTTTGCTGCTTACACCCAGCAGCCGACGATGATGAAAGCGCGCTATGCATTGCGTGCGCAGCAGGCGCAAAGTGAGGCGGGCGTGGCACGGGTGGTGGCAGATTTTGTGGCGGGCATGACGGATCGCTACGCCGCCAAAGAGCATGAACGCCTTACGGGGCAGCGCTTGCTGCCTTGACGAACTCGCTGAGAACTTGTACCAAGGCAACAGCCAATCACCGCGTACCAGCAGCAATGGCAGTGCATGGCTAAAATTTGCAGCACAACACAAGGGGGGCGCTGGGCCTCCCATTTGTTTTTGAGGCCGACACATGACCGATACCACCACAGAACTTTCCTTTCCTGAAGACATCGTGATCGCAGATACGGTGCGCTGGTTAGAGAAGGCCGTGATCGGCCTGAACCTTTGCCCGTTTGCCAAGAGCGTGCACGTTAAAGGCCAGATCCACTATGTGGTCAGCCAGGCGAGCGACGCTGAAGGCGTAGCGACGGACCTGCACCGTGAGCTGGAAGCACTGGCGGAAAGTTCGCCTGAAAAACGTGACACCACGCTGCTGATCTTGCCGCAGGCGCTGCAAGAGTTTCTCGATTTCAACGATTTCACCGAACTGGCCGACGACTTGGTCGAAGAGCTGGACTTGGGCGGCATTTTGCAAGTGGCTTCGTTCCACCCGCTGTTCCAGTTTGAAGGTACGGATGTCGATGACGTGACCAACTGCACCAACCGCGCGCCTTACCCCATCTTGCATTTGCTGCGTGAAGACAGCATCGACAAAGCGGTCGACGCCTTCCCGGAAGCGGAAATGATTTACGAGCGCAACATGCAAGTGCTGGGTGAGATGGGCATTGAGGGCTGGCTGGATCTGGACCTGACGGCACGCTGCCCCGTGGCGCACCGCGCTGTGGATGCAGCACCTGCAGACAAGCAATAAAGACGTGAAGAAGTAAAGAAGTAAAGAAGCGATGAGTAAGCACCACCAGGCTGCAAAAGGCCAGACTGCAGCCGCCAAGCCTGCGCAAGATATTGCGGCGCAGCTGGATTTGAAACCCGGGCAAAGCATTGATTTGCTCAAAGCGCTGCACATTCTGACGCGCGACGGCAAGCTCAACCAGGACTCGCGCCGCAAACTCAAGCAGGTCTACCACCTGTACCAATTCATTGAGCCGATCTTGCAAGAGCTGGGCAAAGACGGCCACGCCGTCACGCTGGCCGACCACGGCGCAGGTAAGTCGTACCTGGGCTTTATCTTGTATGACTTGTATTTCAAGCAGCAAGGCCTGGGCAGTATTTACGGCATCGAAACGCGCGCACCGTTGGTGGAAGCTTCGCAAAAGCTGGCAGCGGAACTTGCGTTTGAGCGCATGCATTTCTTGAACATGTCGGTGGCGGAGTCGACGCAAGCTGACTTTATGCCAGAGCGGTTTGACGTAGTCACCGCCTTGCACGCCTGCGACACTGCAACCGATGACGCGATAACTTTTGGGCTGGAAAAGAAGGCCAAGGCCATGGTGCTGGTGCCTTGCTGCCAGGCGGAAGTTGCCGCGTGCTTGCGCCAAACCAAGGCCATGAGCCTGACCCGCACGCCGCTGGCTGAACTGTGGCGCCACCCGATTCACACGCGCGAGATGGGCAGCCAGATCACCAATGTGCTGCGCTGTCTGTTCCTGGAAGCTTCAGGCTACCAAGTGACGGTGACAGAGCTGGTGGGCTGGGAGCACAGCATGAAAAACGAGCTGATTGTGGCGCGTTATACCGGCCACAAAAAGCGTACTGCTGCAGAACGTTTGCAGCAATTGTTGACGGAGTTTGGCCTGGAGAAGCTGGCGCACACACGTTTCAAATTGCCTGAATCGGTGACTGATATTTCGCAATAAGTGTAAAAATATAGCTACTGGCCGTTGATTTATCACGATTTTGCATAGTTTTGATGCTGAAATCTAATAAAGCCAATGGCTGGCTGCTATACAAAAAAAGCGCCGAAGGCACAAAGCACTTCGACGCTATCAAAGAGGAGACAACTGCAGCAACGACTTGCTGCCGCGCCCGACGCTTACACCTCTGCGCCAGACTCTTTCACAACCTTGCCCCACTTGGCCGCTTCGCCGCGAATGAAGGCTTCAAACTGGGCGGGCGTGTCGATGGTGATGGAGCCACCTTGATCGCCAATTTTCTTGACCACCGCCGGGTCTTTGAGCACCTTGCTCAGCGACGCGTGCAGCTTGTCCAGAATCGGCTGGGGTGTGCCTGCGACGGTCCACAGACCAAACCAGGACATGGCTTCGTAACCTGGCACGCCGGCTTCGGCAATCGTCGGCACATCAGGCAGCTCGGGCGAGCGCTGGGCAGACGTCACAGCAATCGGGCGTAGCTTGCCTGAGCGCACGTGCTGGATGGCCGAGGGCATGTTGTCAAACATCACGGCAATCTGGTTGCCCAGTAAATCCGAAATGGCAGGCGCGCTGCCCTTGTAAGGGATGTGCGTGATTTCGGCACCCGTCATGCTCTGGAACAGCGCGCCCGATACGTGGGGCGATGCGCCCGAGCCGGGCGAGCCATACGTCACATCACCGGGGTGGGCTTTGGCGTAGGTAATCATTTCCTGCACCGTCTTGTAAGGACGGCTGGGGTGGGCCACCAGCAAGTTGGGCACATTGGCTACACGGCTCAAAGGCGCGAAGCTTTTGATGGGGTCATAAGGCAGGTTCTTGTACAGCGACTGGTTGATGGCATGCGTGCCTACAGTGCCCATGAACAAGGTGTAGCCATCGGCTTTGGCGCGCGAGGCTTGCTGCGCCCCAATGTTGCCGCCAGCGCCGGGCTTGTTCTCAATGATGATGGTCTCACCCAGCTCTTGGCTCAAGGCCTGGCCAACGATGCGCGCCAGGATGTCGGTGGTGCCACCAGCGGAGAACGGCACGATCATGGTGATCGCTTTATTCGGGTACGCATCGGCCATGGCTGAGCCCATGCCGGCTACGGTCAGTGCTGCGGCGGCCAATGCTTTGAGGCCGGTGCGGCGCGAGAAATTCTGTACGGAAGCAAACATCTGTGTCTCCTTAGGATTCGATGTGTGAAATGGGGGGGACGTGGTGACCGCACATACGTGGATACGTGGCGCGGTCATCCGAGAGAAAAAGCCAGCGATGAAGGGCGCTTAGACCTTTTCCAGAATCACGGCAATGCCTTGGCCCACGCCGATGCACATGGTGCACAGCGCGTAGCGCCCGCCCAGGGTGTGCAGCTGGTTGACCGCAGTGGTGGCCAGTCGGGCACCGGAAGCACCCAGTGGGTGACCCAACGCAATCGCGCCGCCCCATTGGTTGACGCGGGCGTCGTCGTCGGCAATACCCAGGTCACGCAGCACGGCCAGGCCTTGCGCGGCAAAGGCTTCGTTGAGCTCAATCACGTCCATGTCGGCCAGTGTCAAACCGGTTTGTGCCAACACTTTGCGCACGGCAGGCGCAGGGCCAAAGCCCATGATGCGCGGTGCCACACCTGCAGTGGCCATGCCCACCACGCGAGCGCGGGGCACCAGGTTGTATTGCGCAGCCGCTTCGGCGTTGGCCAGCAACAGGGCGCAGGCACCGTCGTTCACGCCCGAGGCATTGCCTGCGGTCACGGAGCCATCAGCGCGCACCACGCCTTTGAGCTTGGCCAGCGCTTCAAGGGTAGTGGCACGAGGGTGTTCGTCTTGGCTGACGATGATGGCGTCGCCCTTTTTCTGGGCAATGCTCACGTTCACGATTTCCTTGGCCAGATAACCGGCAGCAATCGCGGCAGCGGCTTTTTGCTGTGAAGCCAGCGCCATGCGGTCTTGCGCGGCGCGCTCAATCTTGAAATCGTCGGCCACGTTCTCTGCGGTCTCGGGCATGGAATCCACGCCGTACTGCGCCTTCATCAGCTTGTTGATAAAGCGCCAGCCGATGGTGGTGTCGTACACGGCGTTGTTGCGGCTGAAGGCGGTTTCGGCCTTGGGCATCACAAACGGTGCGCGGCTCATGGATTCCACACCACCGGCAATCATCAAGCGTGCTTCACCCGACTTGATGGCGCGGGCCGCAGAACCCACAGCGTCCAGACCCGAACCGCACAGACGATTGAGCGTGCCACCGGGCACTTCCAGGGGCAGGCCAGCCAGCAGGGCCGACATGCGGGCCACATTGCGGTTGTCTTCACCGGCCTGGTTGGCGCAGCCGTACAGCACATCATCCACAGCCTTCCAGTCGACCTGGGGGTTGCGTTCCATCAATGCCTTGATGGGCAATGCGCCCAAATCGTCGGTGCGCACGCTGGATAGGGCGCCACCGTAACGGCCAAAGGGCGTGCGGATGGCGTCGCAAATGAAGGCTTCGGGTGCTGTGCTCATGGTGTGTCTCCGTATCTCAAGTGGCGTGTGGTTGCCAGAGTTTTTTAAAAAGAGAGCTGCTTGCCCTTGTGGGATAAGGGCAAAGTGGCAATTTCACTTAAATTTTTGCAGTGCTGGCGGTCGGTGCAATCGGTAAACCGACAATGGCTTCCAGCGCGGCGTGGCTCAGGCCGTCGACAACGTCGATCAGGCGCAGCCCCTGGGCTGTGCATTCCAGCGTGCACAGTTCGGTGTAGATGCGCTTGACGCAGGCCAAGCCGGTCAGCGGATAGGTACAGGCTTTCACCACCTTGCTCTCGCCCGTTTTGGTGAGCAAATCCATCATCACCCACGTGCTCTTGGCGCCCACGGCCAGGTCCATCGCACCGCCTACGGCAGGAATGGCACCCGGCTCGCCGGTGCTCCAGTTGGCCAAGTCGCCCGTGGCCGAAACTTGGAAGGCGCCCAGCACACAGATGTCCAGATGGCCGCCGCGCATCATGGCAAAGCTGTCAGCGTGGTGGAAATAGCTGCCGCCGGGCAGCAGCGTCACGGGCTGTTTGCCGGCGTTGGTCAGGTCATAGTCTTCCAGACCTGCAGCAGGGGCTGGGCCCATGCCGAGGATGCCGTTTTCCGACTGCAGCACGATCTCGCGGTCGGTGGGGATGTGGTTGGCCACCTTGGTGGGCATGCCAATCCCGAGGTTCACATAGGAGCCATCGGGAATGTCTTGGGCAATGCGCTGGGCCAGTTCGTCTTTGCTTCGTTTTTGGTAGTTGCTCACGCTGGTATCTCCTGGGCTTGACCGTGTTTTAGGCAGATTTTTTAAAGCCGCCAGCTTGTGTGGCAACCCGTTCAATCGGCACTACCTTGCTCACAAAGATGCCGGGGGTAACGATGGCTTCGGGGTCAAGCGCGCCCAACTCCACCACTTCATGCACGGTGGCAATGGTGAATTTGGCGGCGGTGGCCATCACGGGGCCAAAGTTGCGCGCCGACATGCGGTAAGTCAGGTTGCCCCAGCGGTCGCCTTTTTCGGCTTTGATGAGCGCCACGTCGCCGTAAATCGGGTACTCCAGCACATAGTGCTTGCCGTTGATCTCGCGCGTTTCCTTGCCTGCAGCCAGCTCGGTGCCGTAGGCCGTGGGGCAAAAGAAAGCCCCAATCCCAGCCCCGGCAGCGCGCATGCGCTCGGCGAGATTGCCCTGGGGCACCAGCTCCAGTTCAATCTTGCCGCTGCGGTACAGCTCATCAAACACCCAGCTGTCCACCTGGCGGGGAAAGCTGCAGATGATCTTGCGCACCTGGCCGCTCTTGAGCAGCGCAGCCAGGCCACTATCGCCATTGCCTGCGTTGTTGTTAACAATGGTCAGGTCACGCGCACCGTGGGCAATCAGGCCATCAATCAATTCGACGGGGTTGCCCGAGGTACCAAAGCCGCCAATGAGCACGGTGGCACCGTCTTGGATGCCCGACATTGCCTGGGCAATGGTGTCAGTGATTTTGTTGATCATTTGCTGGTTTTCTCTGCAGTGCGGGAGTTACAAAGCATGGAGCTTGGTTAGAATGTTCGTTATAAGAACATTTGTTCGCTGAAAGAATTATATGAACGAGAAAAATAAAAAAACGTCTGTAGAACTACGACTAGGGAAAACCCCAATCATCGAAAAAGCGGTGCAGCCATCGGCAGATAACAAGCCAGGAGACAGCTACGTGCAGTCTTTTGCACGTGGCTTGGAGGTGATCCGCTCCTTCAACTCAGAGGCGGCGTCGCAAACGCTCAGTGAAGTGGCGGCCAAGACCGGCCTGACGCGTGCGGGGGCACGCCGCATCTTGCTGACGCTGCAAACACTCGGCTATGTAGAGAGCGACGGCAAGTACTTTGCGCTGACGCCGCGCATTCTGGATCTGGGCTTTGCGTACCTCAGTTCACAGCCTTTATGGAATTTGGCGACGCCGGCAATGGAAACGCTGGCCGAGGCGGTGCAGGAGTCATGTTCAACCGGTGTGCTCGATGGCTTGGATGTGGTGTATGTGGCGCGGGTGCACACCCACAAAATCATGAGCACCAATCTGGGTGTGGGCTCGCGTTTGCCCGCGTTTTGGACTTCCATGGGGCGTGTGCTGCTGGCAGGGCAATCGGAAGCCAAAGTTCAGAGCCTGCTTGCCAGCTGCCCGCGAGAGGCTTACACCCGCTACACGTTGCTCACGGATGACGATTTACTGCACGCCATTCGCCAGGTACGCCAGCAAGGCTGGGCGCTGATGAACCAGGAGCTGGAAGAAGGGCTGATCTCCGTTGCCGCACCCATCTTTAATGCGCGGGGAGAGATTGCGGCGGCCATCAATGTCTCAGGACAAGCCAACCGCACCAACGCGCAAGAGATGCAGTCGCGCATCGTGCCGCACTTGCTGCAAGGCGCCCAGAAAATTTCTCAATTGCTGCGCACTGCCAAGCGTTAAACGTCCAGCGCGCCAATAATTGCCCATGGCCCGTTTACCTCGTCTTAGTTTGCCCGGTCAGCCTCATTACGTGGTGCAGCGTGGCAACAACCTGCAGCCCATCTTTATGGATGTGCAGGATTACGCCAGCATGAAAGCCTTGCTGCGCGAGATGGGACGGCGCTTTGGTGTGGAGTTGCACGCCTTCATTTTGCTGCCCAATCAACTCCACTTGCTGGTCACGCCCGAAGCTGCAGACAGCCTGCCGCAGTTCATGCAGTCGGTCGGGCGAACTTATGTACGTACTTTCAATAATCGCCATGCTCGCACGGGCACGCTGTGGGAAGGGCGCTACCGCGCCACCGTGCTGGAACCCCAGGCCTGGATGCTGCCTGCCATGGTGGTGCTGGAGAGCCAGGCGGTAGCGCAAGGGGTGGCGAGCCGCGCTGTGGACTATGTGTGGAGCAGCGCCCGCCACAACGCAGGCGCGCAGGTCGATGGCATGCTGCGCCTGCACCCGGCTTACTGGCGCTTGGGCGATACGCCCTTTGCCCGTGAAGCAGCCTATGCCTTGATGCTGGATCGCGGCGTGAGCGAAGAAGTCACTGAGGTCGTGTTGGGTGCCGCCATGAAAGGCTGGGTGCTGGGCGGCGAGAGCTTTGTGCAGAGCTTGCAGCAACGTACCGAGCGCCGTCTGGCACGACAAAGAGCAGGGCGGCCAGTCACGACCAAGGCCTAGAAGTCACACAGCGCCCTCAGCTTTAAGCACCATGATGGTGCTTTTCTTTTTTGTTTTATTAATTTCTTTGTTTTTATTGAATATTTTTAATATGTCCCTAATTTTTTCAATGCTTGAATTTGGTGCATTTAAATTAGTATCTGACCCTAATTAAATTTTCTTGCATAGGTTCATGCATAGACGTAATCTCCGCTTCCCTGCGATAACAATGAGGAATAGCGCCATGACTACGGCTGCCGAGATTGCCTACCTCCAAGAACACGGTTTGTACGCCAAGAGCAATGAGCACGATGCGTGCGGTTTGGGCTTTGTGGCCCACATCAAGGGCGAAAAACGCCACGACATCGTCTTGGGCGCACTCAAAATCCTCGAAAACATCGACCACCGCGGTGCGGTGGGTGCCGACCCATTGATGGGTGACGGCGCAGGTATCCTGATTCAAATCCCAGACCAGCTCTACCGCGAAGAGATGGCCAAGCAGGGCGTCGAGCTGCCTCCGGCTGGCGAATACGGCGTGGGCATGGTGTTCTTGCCCAAGGAACATGCCTCGCGTCTGGCGTGCGAGCAGGAGATGGAGCGTGCCATCAAGGCCGAAGGCCAGGTGCTGCTAGGTTGGCGTGATGTGCCGGTGAACCGCGACATGCCCATGTCGCCCACCGTGCGCGAAAAAGAACCCATCTTGCGCCAGGTGTTCATTGGCCGTGGCAACGATGTGATCGTGCAGGATGCGCTGGAGCGCAAGTTGTACGTGATCCGCAAAACCGCCAGTGGTGCGATACAGAATCTCGGCCTGAAGCACAGCAAAGAGTATTACGTGCCCAGCATGAGCAGCCGTACCGTGGTGTACAAGGGCTTGCTGTTGGCAGATCAAGTGGGTGTTTACTACAAAGATTTGGCTGATGAACGCTGTGTTTCAGCCATTGGATTGGTGCACCAACGCTTCTCGACCAATACTTTCCCTGAGTGGCCATTGGCTCACCCTTACCGCTACGTAGCGCACAACGGTGAAATCAACACCGTGCGTGGCAACTACAACTGGATGGTGGCGCGTGAAGGTGTGATGGCTTCGCCCGTGCTGGGCGAAGATCTGCAAAAGCTCTACCCCATCAGCTTTGCAGGCCAGTCCGACACCGCCACCTTCGACAACTGCCTGGAACTGCTGACCATGGCGGGCTACCCCATTAGCCAAGCCGTGATGATGATGATCCCCGAGCCGTGGGAGCAGCACGAAGGCATGGACGAACGACGCCGTGCGTTCTATGAATACCACGCCGCCATGATGGAGCCGTGGGACGGCCCCGCCTCGCTGGTGTTTACCGATGGCCGCCAGATTGGTGCCACGCTGGATCGCAACGGCCTGCGCCCTTCGCGCTATGTGGTCACCGAAGACGATCTGGTGATCTTGGCCTCCGAAGCCGGTGTGCTGCCTGTGCCGGACAGCAAAATTGTGCGCAAGTGGCGTCTGCAGCCGGGCAAGATGCTGCTGATCGATCTGGAACAAGGCCGCATGATTGAAGACGATGAGCTCAAGGCCAACGTCGTCAACACCAAGCCTTACAAGCAGTGGATTGAGAACCTGCGCATCAAGCTCGACCAAGTCGAGGTGCCCGCCGATTTCGTCGCCCCAGCCAAGCCTGAAATGACGCTGCTGCAGCGCCAGCAAGCTTTTGGTTTCACGCAAGAAGACATCAAGTTCTTGCTGGCTCCCATGGCCAAAAATGGCGAAGAAGGCGTGGGTTCGATGGGCAACGACAGCCCCTTGGCTGTGCTGTCGGACAAGAACAAACCGCTGTACAACTACTTCCGCCAGATGTTCGCGCAGGTGACCAACCCGCCGATCGACCCGATTCGCGAAGCGATTGTGATGTCGCTGGTGTCCTTCGTGGGCCCCAAGCCCAACCTGCTGGACATCAACCAGGTCAACCCGCCGATGCGTCTGGAGTTGCAGCAGCCCATCCTCGACTTCGAGGGCATGGCCAAGCTGCGCCAGATTGAAAAGACCACCCATGGCAAGTTCAAGAGCGCAACCATCGACATCACCTACCCACTGAGTTGGGGTCGTGAAGGCGTGGAAGCCAAACTGGCTTCGCTGTGTGCGCAGGCCGTGGACGAGATCAAGGGCGGCGCCAACATCCTGATCGTCAGTGACCGCAATGTGAGTGCTACGCAAGTGGCCATACCTGCACTGCTGGCCATGTCTGCCATCCACCAGCATTTGGTGCGTGAAGGTCTGCGTACGACGACTGGCTTGGTGGTGGAAACCGGTACTGCCCGTGAAATCCACCACTTTGCGGTGCTGGCTGGTTACGGTGCCGAGGCGGTGCACCCGTACCTGGCCTTGGAAACCCTGGCTGAAATGCACCAGGAACTGGGTCCCGACCTGTCTGCCGACAAAGCCATCTACCACTACGTCAAGGCGATTGGTAAGGGCCTGTCCAAGATCATGTCCAAGATGGGTGTGTCTACCTACATGTCGTATTGCGGCGCGCAGCTGTTTGAAGCCGTGGGCTTGAACACCGTTACCGTGGACAAGTACTTCACGGGCACAGCCAGCCGCGTTGAAGGTATCGGCGTGTTTGAGATTGCGCAAGAAACCATCCGCAACCACGTCGCGGCATTCAGTGACGACCCTGTGTTGGCCACCATGCTGGAGACCGGCGGTGAGTACGCGTGGCGTGCTCGTGGTGAAGAGCACATGTGGACGCCGGACGTGATTGCCAAGCTGCAGCACTCCACCCGCGCCAACAACTTCAGCACGTACAAGGAATACGCTCAACTGGTCAACGACCAGACCAAACGCCACATGACGCTGCGCGGCCTGTTTGAGTTCAAGAGCGACCCCGCCACTGCCATTGCTGTGGATGAGGTCGAGTCCGCCGCTGACATCGTCAAGCGTTTCGCCACCGGTGCGATGTCCTTGGGCTCGATCTCCACTGAAGCCCACGCTACCTTGGCTGTGGCCATGAACCGCATTGGCGGCAAGAGCAACACGGGCGAAGGTGGTGAAGATCCCAAGCGCTACCGCAATGAATTGAAGGGCATCCCGATCAAGCAGGGTGAGACACTGGCTTCCATCATTGGTAAGGCACAGGTTGAGTCTGACATTGAGCTGCGTGAAGGTGACAGCCTGCGCTCGCGCATCAAGCAGGTGGCCTCGGGCCGCTTTGGTGTGACCGCAGAGTACTTGGTGTCGTCCGACCAAATCCAGATCAAGATGGCCCAGGGTGCCAAGCCCGGTGAAGGTGGTCAGCTGCCCGGTGGCAAGGTGTCTGAGTACATTGGTATGCAGCGTTACTCCGTGCCAGGCGTGGGTCTGATTTCGCCACCTCCGCACCACGATATTTATTCGATCGAAGACTTGGCCCAGCTGATTCACGATCTGAAGAACGTAGCGCCGCATGCCGATATTTCCGTCAAGCTGGTGTCGGAAGCCGGTGTCGGTACGGTGGCTGCAGGTGTTGCCAAGTGCAAGAGCGACCACGTAGTGATCGCGGGCCACGACGGCGGCACCGGTGCATCGCCCCTGTCCTCCATCAAGCATGCCGGTGGCCCTTGGGAAATCGGTTTGGCCGAAACCCAGCAAACCTTGGTGCTGAACCGCCTGCGTGGCCGTATCCGTGTACAGGCCGACGGTCAGATGAAGACCGGTCGTGACGTAGTGATTGGCGCGTTGCTGGGCGCGGATGAGTTTGGCTTTGCTACCGCACCGCTGGTGGTGGAAGGCTGCATCATGATGCGCAAATGCCACCTGAATACCTGCCCCGTGGGCGTGGCCACGCAAGACCCTGTCTTGCGCGCCAAGTTCACCGGCAAGCCTGAGCATGTAGTGAACTATTTCTTCTTCATCGCCGAAGAAGTGCGCCAGATCATGGCCCAGCTGGGAATCCGCAAGTTTGACGACATGATTGGCCGCACCGATTTGCTGGACACCCGCAAAGGTGTGGAGCACTGGAAGGCGCAGGGCCTGGACTTCAGCCGTCTGTTTGCCCAAGCCCCGGTGCCTGCCGATGTACCGCGCTTCCATGTGGCGACGCAAGACCACTTGCTGGACAAGGCGCTGGACGTGAAGCTGATCGAGCGTTGCCAGCCCGCCATCCACGGCGGCGAGAAGGTGCGCATCATGGAAGTGGCCAAGAACGTGAACCGCTCCGTCGGTGCCATGCTCTCAGGCGCTGTCACCAAGGTGCACCCCGAAGGCTTGCCGGATGACTCCATCCGTATCCACTTTGAAGGCACGGGCGGCCAGTCGTTTGGCGCCTTCCTGTGCAAGGGCGTGACGCTGAACCTGACCGGCGAGTCCAACGACTACACCGGCAAGGGCCTGTCGGGCGGCCGCATCATCGTGCGCCCCAGCCATGAGTTCCGCGGTGCCTCCAACACCAACACCATCGTCGGCAACACCGTGATGTTCGGTGCCACACGCGGCGAGGCCTTCTTCAGCGGTGTGGCGGGCGAGCGCTTTGCGGTGCGCCTGTCGGGCGCCACGGCGGTGGTCGAAGGCGTGGGCGACCACGGCTGCGAATACATGACCGGCGGCACCGTGGTGGTGCTGGGCAAGACCGGGCGCAACTTTGCTGCCGGCATGAGCGGTGGCGTGGCCTATGTCTATGACGAAGACGGTAAGTTTGCCCAGCGCTGCAACACGGCCAGCGTGCGCATTGAGCCCGTGCTGACGCACGAGGTCTTCAGCGCCAGCGTGGCGCGCGGCATCTGGCACAACGACCAGAGCGATGACCAGCAGCTGCGTGCCCTGGTTGAAGCGCACAGCCGCTGGACCGGCTCCAAGCGTGCCCGCGAGCTGTTGGATAACTGGGGCGCTGCGCGCGCCAAGTTCGTCAAGGTGTTCCCGACCGAGTACCAGCGTGCGCTGGGCGAAATCTATGAACGTAAACAAAAGGAAAAGCAAGCAGCGCAAGCGCCAGCAGCTCCTCAAATTGAAGCAGTAGCCGCGCAGTAATCACAGCCCACGGCGGTGGCGCAGCCCCGGTTGGAGCCGGCCCGCCACCGCACTGCTCTCAGCGAACACAGATTTCAAGGAAACCACATCATGGGAAAGACCACCGGCTTCATGGAGTACGACCGCATCGAAGAGGGCTATCTGCCCGTTGCGGAACGTGTGAAGAACTACCAGGAATTCGTCATTGCATTGACGCCCGAGCAAGCCAAGATCCAGGGCGCGCGCTGCATGGACTGCGGCACGCCGTTTTGCAACAACGGCTGCCCGGTCAACAACATCATTCCGGATTTCAACGATCTGGTGTACCGCGGCGACTGGGCCAATGCCATCCAGGTGCTGCACAGCACCAACAACTTCCCCGAGTTCACCGGCCGCATCTGCCCCGCGCCGTGCGAAGCGGCTTGCGTGGCCAATCTCAATGGCGACGCCATCGGCATCAAGTCGATCGAGCACGCCATCATCGACCGCGCCTGGGACGAGGGCTGGGTCAAGCCCCAACTGCCCAAGACCTTGACTGGCAAGAAGGTGGCCGTGGTCGGCGCCGGCCCGGCGGGCTTGGCTGCGGCCCAGCAACTGGTGCGTGCGGGCCATGACGTGACCTTGTTTGAAAAGAACGACCAAGTCGGCGGCCTGCTGCGCTACGGCATTCCCGACTTCAAGCTCAACAAGTCCAACATCGACCGCCGCGTGGAACAACTGGTGGCCGAAGGCCTGAAGATCCGCACCGGCGTGCTGGTGGCGGGCAAGGACGGTCTGGGCAAGGACAGCAAGGTGACCAACTGGGCCACCGAAACCATCGCCCCCGAAACCCTGATGGCCGAATTTGACGCCGTGCTGCTGAGCGGCGGCGCCGAGCAGTCGCGCGACCTGCCCGTGCCCGGCCGCGAGCTCAAGGGCGTGCACTTTGCCATGGAGTTCCTGCCCCAGCAAAACAAGGTGACGCGCGACGGCAAGTTCAAGGGACAGATTCGCGCCGATGGCAAGCACGTCGTCGTCATTGGCGGCGGCGACACCGGCTCTGACTGCGTAGGCACTTCCAACCGCCATGGTGCAGTCAAGGTCACACAGTTTGAGCTGATGCCCATGCCGCCAGAAAAAGAAGACAAACCGATGGTGTGGCCTTACTGGCCGCTGAAGCTGCGCACTTCGTCCAGCCACCAGGAAGGCTGCGAGCGCGAGTTTGCGATTGCCACCAAGGAATTTATCGGCGAGAAGGGCCAACTGACCGCGGTGAAGACCGTGCGTCTGGAGTGGCAAGGCGGCAAGATGACCGAAGTGCCCGGCTCCGAGCAGATCATCAAGGCCGATCTGGCCTTCCTGGCGATGGGTTTTGTCTCGCCCGTGCAGAGCGTGCTCGATGCCTTTGGTGTCGAAAAAGACCAGCGCGGCAACGTTAAGGCCACGACCGACTTCACCGGTGGCTACGCCACCAATGTGCCCAAGCTGTTTGCAGCGGGCGACGCGCGCCGTGGCCAAAGTTTGGTGGTGTGGGCCATCCGTGAAGGTCGCCAGGCCGCGCGTGCGGTGGACGAGTTCCTGATGGGCGCCAGCGCACTGCCGCGTTAAGTTGAAAACTGGAGTGGCTTCAACGAGCAGGGCGCCTTCGGGTGCCCTTTTTTATATTCATATTTAAATTCATATTTAAAAAAGGAGCTACTTGCCTTTGTGAAACAGGCGTTTCAGATAGAAAAGTATCTGAAATTGTTGATTAACCAAGGCAAGCAGCTATCTTTTTATTTGATTTAAATAGTAGTAACGCAAGCTTTGGTTGGGCTTGGATAGAAGACAGTGGCTGGATCAGCGCAGTAGCACCAGCTGCGGCACCATGTCTGCACCGATATGCAGCACCGCATTCTGGCTCCATTGCTGGCCCCAGGCGCGCGCGGTGCTTTCGCCCATGCCCCAGACCAGCACGCTGTCTTCGGCGGGCCAGTCGCCGTCAGGATCGTGCCCTTGCCCGTTCAACCATGACCAGCCCGCACGCTGCAGGGCCTGGCGCAGTTGGGCCATGCGGCGGGCATTCAAATGGTCGGGCAGCAGCTCGCCCAGGGGATTGCAGGCCGTCAGATAAGCGGCGCATTGCACGGCGTGGCGCTGGTAATACGCAGCCAGTGCTGGCTGTGGCTGGCCGAGTTGCAAGTGCCAGTCACAGGCTTCAATGCCGTAGTGGGTCGAGTAGTAAGCCTGCAGCAGCGGCGCGGGTAAAACAGTGTCAGCCATGGCAGGAGTTCAAATTTTTTACGCAGGCATGTGGTTTGCATGCGTGGTTATGGCCCAGACAGGTAGCAACCGGGTCTTGTCTGCGCGACAATAACGGATTCGGCCATTGCGGCATACAGGACTGCGGGTTTCCCCGTATCACTCCTGCTGGCGCGGCCTACCCGGTTTTTCCACCTCAACTTTGAAGCCATGAAAAAACGTACCCTTCTCGCCACCTTGGCAGTGACAGCCATCCTCGCCGCCTGCGGCAAGACTGAGCCTGCAGCCACCGCCCAAGCACCTGAGGCTGCACCCGCACCTGCTGCGGTCACCAAAATTGTGGTGGGCCTGGATGACAATTTCCCTCCCATGGGTTTCCGCGACGAGAAGAACGAGTTGGTCGGCTTTGACATCGACATGGCCCGTGAAGCCACCAAGCGTTTGGGCATTGAAGTGCAATTCAAGCCCATCGACTGGAGCGCCAAGGAAGCCGAGTTGAACGGCAAGCGCATCGACGTGCTGTGGAACGGTTTGACCATTCTGGAATCGCGCAAGCAGCACATTGCTTTTACCGATCCCTACATGGCCAACCACCAGATCATCATCGTGAAGGCCGGCTCGGACATCACCGACAAGGCCGGCTTGGCTGACAAGGTGGTCGGCGTTCAGGAAGCTTCTTCCGCAGTGGATGCGATGAAGAAGGAAGAAGCAGTTTTCAACTCCTTCAAGGAATTCAAGCAGTTTGGTGACAACATCACTGCGCTGATGGATCTGGAAACAGGCCGTCTGGATGCCGTGGTGGTGGACGAAGTGGTGGGCCGCTTCCACGTGGCCAAGAAGGCTGACACTTACAAGGTGCTGGAAGACAACTTCGGCACCGAAGACTACGGCGTGGGCTTTCGCAAGGATGAACCTGAGTTGCTGGGCAAGTTCAACCAAGTGTTGAGAGACATGAAGGCCGACGGTGCTGCTGCCGAAATTTCCAAGAAATGGTTCGGTGAAAACATTGTCAAGTAAGCTTCGCGCTTGACCACACACCGGCGTGGCCCGCCTTGGCCCGCCGGTGTTTTTTGTTGGTGCAGCACTTTTTGCTGTGCAGCGGGGCTCTTTTTTGTGCCAGCGACACCCGTTCAAGCGGTCGCGCTGAAGGCTAGTTTCATGGATTACGTTATTTCCCTCTTGGGGCCGCTGTCGCAAGGCGCAGTTGTCACCCTCAAGCTTTTTGCCATTACGTTGGCGTTATCGATTCCTTTGGGATTGGTGCTGGCGCTCGCGCGCTTGTCGCGCTTTGCGGGCCTGCGTGCGTTTGTGGGCGGCTATATCTGGCTCATGCGTGGCACGCCGCTGATGCTGCAGATGCTGTTCATCTACTTTGCGCTGCCTTTTGTGCCGGTCATTGGCGTGCGCTTTGATGACTTTCCCGCCGCCATCGTTGCCTTCACGCTGAACTACGCGGCTTACTTCGCCGAGATTTTCCGTGCCGGTATCCAGTCGATTGACCGGGGCCAGTACGAAGGTGCCAAGGTGTTGGGCATGTCGTATGCCCAGACCATGCGCCGCATTGTGATTCCCCAGGTGTGGCCACGCATTTTGCCGCCGCTGTCCAACGAAACCATCACCCTGGTCAAGGACACTTCGCTGATTTACGTGCTGGCGCTGAACGACTTGCTGCGTGCTGCGCGTGGCATTGTCCAGCGCGACTTCACGACCACGCCTTTTATCGTGGCTGCCTGCTTCTATTTAGTGATGACCCTGGTGCTGACCTGGGGCTTCCAGTATCTTGAGAAACGTTATGCCAAGTACGACGCCTGATGTGATGATTTCCGCACAGGCCATTCACAAGGCCTTTGGCGATAACGAAGTGCTGCGCGGCGTGTCTCTGGATCTGCTGCGCGGTGAGGTGGTGGCGGTGATTGGACCCTCGGGCTCGGGCAAGAGCACTTTCTTGCGCTGCCTGAATCACCTGGAGACGATTGACCGCGGCACCATCTTGGTCGAAGGTGAGGTTCTGGCGCGCTCTGAGGGCCAGGCCAAAGCCCACTACGTGGCTGAAAGCGAGATTCGCCGCATCGGTCACAAGATGGGCATGGTGTTCCAGTCTTTCAATCTGTTCCCGCATTTGACGGTGTTGGAGAACATTATTGAAGCGCCCATGCTGGTCAAGAAGCTCAAACGCGAGGCGATTGTCCCCAAGGCCGAAGCGCTGCTGAAAAAAGTGGGCTTGCTGGAAAAGCGCGATGCGTATCCCAATCGCTTGTCCGGAGGCCAAAAGCAGCGCGTGGCGATTGCTCGCGCCTTGGCCATGGACCCGGACATCATGTTGTTTGACGAGCCGACCTCAGCGCTCGACCCCGAACTGACCGGTGAAGTGCTGCGCACCATGCGCGAATTGGCAAACGATCGCATGACCATGCTGGTGGTCACCCATGAGATGGGCTTTGCCCGCGAAGTGGCCAACCGCGTGATATTTATGGATGGTGGCCATATCGTGGAGCAAGCGGAATCGGCCGCTTTCTTTGCCCAGCCCCAGCACGAACGCACCAAAGCCTTTCTGCAAAATATGTTGTAAAAAAGCAGCCGGCTCGGCTGAGTTCTTACATATGAAATAGGCTTCTAGCCCTTGTCCAGTAAGGGCTAGAAGCTATATTTTTATATTTTTGAGCTGACCCGTAGACCGAGAGAAACATACAGCCATGTATGTGTGTCTTTGGGTCGAGATCACGGCCTGCACAGCTTGTCTGCACAATAGCGCTTTTCCTACATTCCCCGAATCCTGAATGAGCACTCCCCCCGCCCCCCTTGTCGAGCTGCGCAACGTCAGCTTTGGCTATGGCGAACGCACCATCTTGAGCGATCTTTCGCTGCAAGTGCCTCGCGGCAAAGTCACTGCCTTGATGGGTGCCTCTGGCGGCGGTAAAACTACCGTGCTGCGCTTGATTGGTGGGCAGTACCGTGTGCAGCAGGGCCAAGTTCTGGTCAATGGCCAGGATGTCGCGCAGATGAGTGAGCCGCAGCGCTACGCCATGCGCCGGCGCATGGGAATGCTGTTTCAGTTTGGTGCGCTGTTTACCGACATGAGTGTGCTGGATAACGTGGCTTTTCCATTGCGCGAGCACACCGATTTGTCAGAAGACATGATCCGAGACATCGTGCTCATGAAGCTGCATGCGGTGGGCCTGCGTGGCGCGCGCGACTTGATGCCCAGCCAAATTTCGGGCGGCATGGCGCGTCGCGTGGCGCTGGCGCGTGCGATTGCGCTGGACCCCGAACTCATCATGTATGACGAGCCTTTCGCAGGGCTGGACCCCATCTCGCTGGGGACGGCAGCAAGGCTGATTCGCACCCTCAACGACACCATGGGCCTGACCAGCATCCTGGTGTCGCATGACCTGGAAGAAACTTTCCATGTGGCCGATCACGTGGTGATTCTGGGCGCTGGCGGCATTGCTGCACAAGGTACGCCCGATGAGGTGCGCAGTAATCCAGACCCCTTGGTGCAGCAATTCATTCACGCGCTGCCGACAGGCCCCGTGCCTTTTCATTACCCCGCACCGAGCCTGGAACAAGACTTTGGAGGCCAGGTATGAAAGCAGTGGCCGCGTTGGGGCTGGGTGTTCGCAGGCAAATTGCTGCCTTGGGGCAAGCGGCCCAACTGTTTGTGCGCTTGCTGGCCATGCTGCCGGCAACCTTGGCACGCTTTCGCTTGCTGAGTGACCAAATTCATTTCCTGGGCAATTACTCGCTGGCCATCATTGCAGTGTCTGGCCTGTTTGTCGGCTTTGTGCTGGGCTTGCAGGGCTACTACACGCTGCAACGCTACGGCTCTTCCGAGGCACTGGGGCTGCTGGTTGCTTTGTCCTTGCTGCGTGAATTGGGGCCTGTGGTTACGGCCTTGCTGTTTGCCGGGCGCGCAGGGACTGCGCTGACAGCAGAAATTGGCCTGATGAAGGCGGGTGAGCAGCTTTCGGCCATGGAAATGATGGCGGTAGACCCGGTCAAGCGCATTCTGGCTCCACGCTTTTGGGCGGGCTTTGTCGCCATGCCATTACTGGCTGCAGTATTTAGTGCGGTGGGCATCATGGGTGGCTGGCTGGTGGGCGTGGTCATGCTGGGCGTGGACAGCGGCGCTTTTTGGGGGCAGATGCAGTCCGGCGTCGATTGGTGGAATGACTTGGGCAATGGCGTCATCAAAAGCTTCGTCTTTGGCGTGGCCGTGACCTTTGTGGCGCTCTACCAAGGCTTTACGGCCAAGCCCACGCCCGAGGGCGTTTCGCGCGCCACGACACGCACCGTCGTGATGGCCTCGCTGGCCGTGCTGGCGTTGGACTTCTTGCTCACCGCTTCGATGTTTAGCATCTGAAGCGCAAAGATTCATAAGGAATAGTTAGTTATGCAGGCATCTAAAAACGATGTATGGGTCGGCCTCTTTGTACTCATAGGTGCGGTTGCTTTGGCCTTTTTGGCGCTGCAATCGGCCAATTTGTTGAGCCTTAGCTTTCAGGACAGCTACCAAGTCACCGCACGGTTTGACAATATTGGCGGTCTGAAGCCCAGGGCGGCGGTGAAAAGCGCAGGCGTTGTCGTAGGCCGGGTGGATAGCATCACATTTGATGACACCACTTTCCAAGCCACCGTACACATGGCGATGGAAAATCGCTACGCCTTCCCCAAGGACAGTTCGCTGAAAATCTTGACCAGTGGCTTGCTGGGTGATCAATATATCGGCATTGAGGCAGGCGCCGAGGAAGTGAATTTGGCAGAGGGCGATCGCATTGTTTCGACCCAGTCTGCGGTGGTCCTTGAGAACTTGATTGGTCAATTTCTCTATAGCAAAGCCGAAGATGGCGGTGCAGGTGCGCCTTCCAATTGACCCGACCTGAGCAGGTAACACGATGAAAAAAACAGCTTTCTCTTCCTTGAATCTGCGCGTGCTGGGTACGGGTGCAGCACTGGCTGCCAGTGTGGCGCTGGTGGGTTGCGCGAGCACCCAAGCCACGCATCCACAAGATCCCTATGAGGGTTACAACCGCTCGATGACCCGGTTCAACGATGCGGTCGATGATGCGTTGCTCAAACCTGTGGCCACGGCCTATAAAACCGTGACTCCCCAACCGGTGCGTACCGGGGTGACCAACTTCTTTGGCAATATTGGCGATCTGTGGTCCATGGTGAACCACGCCCTCCAAGGCAATGGCGAGCAAACCTATAACCATATGGTGCGCTTTACCACCAATACGGTTTTGGGCATTGGCGGGGTGCTGGATATTGCGACAGAGATGCAAGTGCCGCGGAACAAGCAGGACTTTGGCCTCACCCTGGCTAACTGGGGCGTGCAGTCTGGCCCTTATCTGGTACTGCCGCTTTTGGGGCCTTCCACCGTGCGTGACACCGTTGCTCTGCCTGTGGACTGGCAAGCCAATGTGCTGGGAGATCTCAAGCCCATATCGCACCGCAATAGCCTGACGGGTCTGCGGCTCGTCAATACCCGTGCGAACTTGCTCAATGCCACCAATGTTTTGGATGGCGCATCCCTAGATCGCTATGCGCTGATACGGGATTTTTATTTGAAACAGCGCGATCCTGCGAGCCGCTTGCAAAATGATGACAACGCTGGTCGCGTAGAGAGCTACGAAGACTGAGCCCCCAAACCAAGGCACTTCATGGCCTTGGTTGTACAAGGAATACCCATGATTCAACGCCGAACTTTAGCTGGTCTGTTGGCTGCCAGCGCTGCCCTTTGGATGGCTGCCCCAGTATGGGCGCAAGCCACCGTAGAAGCGCCCGATGCGCTGGTCAAACGTCTGTCTGCTGACTTGCTGGACACCATCAAGAACGAGCCAGCATTGCGCAGCGGCAATATTGCGCGCATTTCTCAGGTGGTGGATACCACGGTCATGCCGCATGTGAATTTTCGCCGCATGACATCGGCGGCTGTGGGGCCACAGTGGCGGCAAGCCACCCCCTCGCAGCGCGAGCGTCTGCAGCAAGAGTTCAAGCTGATGCTGATTCGTACCTATGCCGGTGCCTTGAAGCAGGTGAGCGACCAGCGCGTGGTGATCAAACCCCTGCGCGCCGCAGCGGACGATAAGGATGTGCTGGTTCGCACCGAAGTGTTGGGCAAAGGCGAGCCGGTGCAACTGGACTTTCGCTTGGAAAACGGCGATGGCAAGGGCTGGAAAATCTACAACTTGAACGTGCTGGGCGTATGGATGGTGGAAACCTATCGCACCCAGTTTGCGCAAGAGTTGAACAAGGGCGGCATTGACGGCCTGATTAGTGCCTTGTCTAGCCGCACCATGGCGGCAGACGCCAAGTCGGTCCAGTAAAGCTATTCCCATTCCCATGAATACATCGATTGCACTTCCCGCCGTCATGACTGCAGACATTGCGGTGCGTGCCAAAGCTCAGTTGCTGCAAAGCATGCAAGCCTTGCCACGTGGTCAAGAGGTGGTGCTGGAGGCTTCCGGTGTGCAATCGTTTGACTCCGCAGGCCTTGCTCTGCTGTTGGCTTGCCGCCGTGCAGCAGTGGCGCAGGGCCGTAGTTTGACGGTCGTGCAATGGCCTGCCAGCCTGCGGGCGCTGGCGCAGATGTACGGTATCCTGCCCCTGCTCGATCCACAGGCTGCGTTGCAGCCCTGATTCATCACCAAGCCCCCACTGCAGCGGGGCAAAGCCAGGGCCTTAGAATGTCAGGCTGTCATGCCCGCTGTCTCGATTCAATCCCTCTCCAAAACCTATACAACTTCCAAAGGTGGTTTTCAGGCACTCAAGAATGTGAGCCTGGATATTGCTGAAGGGGAGTTTTTTGGTCTGCTTGGCCCCAATGGGGCCGGTAAAACTACGCTCATCAGCATGCTGGCAGGGCTGGTCAAGCCCACCTCTGGGCGCATCCAGGTCATGGGCCATGATGTACAGGCAGACTTTGCCGCTGCCCGCAAACAACTGGGTGTGGTGCCCCAGGAGCTGGTGTTTGACCCGTTCTTCAATGTTCGTGAGACCTTGCGCCTGCAGTCAGGCTATTTTGGGGTCAAGAACAATGACGCGTGGATTGACGAGTTGCTCGAAAGCCTGGGGCTGGCTGACAAGGCCGATGCCAATATGCGCCAGCTCTCGGGTGGCATGAAGCGCCGCGTGCTGGTGGCGCAAGCGTTGGTCCACAAGCCGCCGATCATTGTTTTGGACGAACCTACCGCTGGGGTGGATGTGGAGCTGCGCCAAGCGCTGTGGCACTTTGTCTCCAAGCTCAACAAGCAAGGTCATACGGTGCTGCTGACCACGCATTACCTGGAAGAGGCTGAGGCGCTGTGCAACCGCATTGCCATGCTCAAGCAAGGGCAGGTGGTGGCTTTGGATGACACCTCCAATTTGCTGAAAACAGCGGCGTCGAATGTGTTGCAGTTCAAAACCGACAGCGTGCTGCCAGCCTCGCTGGCACCGGTGGCGCGCGTCACGGGCCGTGTGGTGCAGCTGCCCGCGCAAGGCTCCCACGATATCGAACGCTTTCTGGCGACGCTGCGCGAGGCCGAGGTGGTGATGGAAGACATGGAAATTCGCCGTGCGGACCTGGAAGATGTATTCCTGCAAGTCATGAAGGGGGCCGCGTGATGTTTCCGCACATGCAAGGCTGGACCTCGCTGTTCTACAAAGAAATTTTGCGGTTCTGGAAGGTCAGCTTCCAGACCGTGGCTGCGCCGGTGATTACGGCGGTGCTGTATCTGCTGATTTTTGGCCATGTGCTGGAAGACCATGTACAGGTCTTCGAAGGTGTGGGTTACAGCGCCTTCCTGGTGCCTGGCTTGGTGATGATGAGCGTGCTGCAAAACGCGTTTGCCAATAGCTCGTCCAGTCTGGTGCAAAGCAAGATCATGGGCAGCGTGGTGTTCATTTTGCTGACGCCGCTGTCGCACTGGTCGTGGTTTGCAGCGTATGTGGGCTCGTCCATCGTGCGCGGTCTGGTGGTAGGGCTGGGCGTTTATATCGTGACCCTGTTCTTTACGCCGCCGGTTGCCTTTGCACCCTTGTGGATGCTGGCTTTTGCCATTTTGGGTGCTGGATTGCTCGGTACGCTGGGGCTGATTGCAGGTCTGTGGGCCGATAAGTTTGACCAGATGGCGGCGTTCCAGAACTTTCTGATCATGCCCATGACGTTTCTATCTGGCGTGTTCTATTCCATTCAAACTTTGCCGCCTTTTTGGCAGCAAGTGAGCCACCTGAACCCGTTTTTCTACATGATTGACGGGTTTCGGTACGGATTTTTTGGTCAAAGCGATGTCTCGCCGTGGATGAGCCTGGCGGTCGTTGGCTGTGCATGGTTGCTGGTCGGCGCGCTGGCGATTCACTTGCTGCGCATTGGCTACAAAATTCGCCATTGACCCCGTGGGCGGCCGCTCGCTGATGCTGGCCGCTTTGCCTGTTGATTGCGGTGCTTGCACCGCAGACCCTGAAATTTTCAAGACCTATGACCGCAGACCAACTCCAAGCCATCATTGCCGAAGGCCTGCCATGTGAACACCTGGCCTTGGAAGGCGATGGCCGCCATTGGTACGCCACCATTGTGTCGGCAGCGTTTGAAGGCCAGCGTTTGATTGCGCGCCAGCGCTTGGTGTATGCCACGTTGGGGGAGCGCATCAAGAAGGACGAAGTGCACGCTTTGTCCATGAAAACTTACACGCCCTCAGAATGGGCGAGTAAAGCGGCGTAAGCCCCTAAAAATTCATAGCTTCTAGCCGTTGATAGATAAGGGCTAGAGGCCTATTTCACTCTTATTTAGATTCAAGGCTCCAACGCCATGGACAAACTTTTGATTCGCGGTGGCCGTCCTTTGCATGGCGAAGTCGTCATCTCTGGTGCCAAAAATGCGGCTTTGCCCGAGCTGTGCGCAGCGTTGCTGTCGGCAGAACCTGTCACTTTGCACAACGTACCCCGTCTGCAAGACGTGGCCACCATGCTCAAGCTGATTCGCAACATGGGTGTGACCGCGGAGCGTGACGACCATGGCACCGTGGTGCTGGATGCCGGTGCGCTGGATAAACCTGAAGCCCCTTACGAGCTGGTCAAGACCATGCGCGCTTCGGTGCTGGCGCTGGGCCCGTTGCTGGCACGCTTTGGCCACGCCAAAGTGTCGCTGCCCGGTGGTTGCGCGATTGGCTCGCGCCCTGTCGATCAGCACATCAAGGGCTTGCAGGCCATGGGTGCCCTCATCACGGTGGAAAACGGCTACATGAATGCCAGCCTGCCTGAGGGATGGAGCCGCCTGAAGGGCACGCGCATCACCACCGACATGGTGACGGTGACGGGTACCGAGAACTTCATGATGGCTGCCGCGTTGGCCGAGGGCGAAACCGTGCTCGAAAACGCTGCCATGGAGCCTGAGATCAGCGATCTGGCAGAAATGCTCATCAAGATGGGCGCCAAAATTTCGGGCCACGGCACAAGCCGCATCGTCATTGAGGGTGTGCAAGCGCTGCGCGGCTGCGAACACGCTGTGGTGGCTGACCGTATTGAAGCCGGTACTTTCCTGTGCGCCGTCGCGGCCACGGGCGGTGAAGCCTTCTTGCGCCATGGCCGTGCCGACCATCTGGGTGCCGTGATCGACAAGCTGGTGGAAGCGGGTGCACAGGTGCAGGCCGAGGAGGGTGGCATTCGCGTGCACAGCCAGGGCCGTTTGAAGGCGCAGAGCTTTCGTACTACCGAATACCCCGGTTTCCCGACCGACATGCAGGCGCAGTTCATGGCGTTGAATTTGGTGGCAGAAGGCGCGAGCATTGTGACCGAAACCATCTTTGAAAACCGCTTCATGCACGTCAACGAGATGCTGCGCCTGGGCGCGCAAATCACCACCGATGGCCGCATTGCCACGGTGCAGGGCGGCAAGCCTTTGTCCGGTGCGAAGGTGATGGCGACCGACTTGCGCGCCTCGGCCAGCCTGGTGATTGCAGGGCTGGTGGCGCAAGGCGAGACCTTGGTGGACCGGATTTACCACCTGGATCGCGGCTACGATCGCATGGAAGCCAAGCTGCGTGGTTTGGGCGCTGATATTGAGAGAGTTTCCTGAATGAGCATCACCATTGCCCTGTCCAAGGGCCGCATCTTTGAAGAAACCGTGCCCCTGCTGGCGGCTGCAGGCATTGAAGTCACAGAAGACGTTGAAAAATCACGCAAGCTGATTTTTGATACCACCAACCCCGACGTGCGCGTGGTGCTGGTGCGCGCCTCGGACGTGCCCGTGTACGTGCAGTACGGCGGCGCGGACTTGGGCGTCTCGGGTTCGGACTCACTGATCGAGCACGGTGGCCAGGGCCTGTACCAGCCGCTGGACTTGCAGATCGCCAAATGCCGCGTCAGTGTGGCCGTGCGCAATGGTTTTGACTACCAGCACGCCGTCAAGCAGGGTGCGCGACTGAAGGTGGCGACCAAGTACACCACCATCGCCCGCGATTTCTTCGCCCAAAAAGGCGTGCACGTGGACATGATCAAGCTGTACGGCTCCATGGAGCTGGCACCGCTGACCGGCATGGCCGATGCCATCGTGGACTTGGTCTCAACCGGTAACACGCTGCGCGCCAACGACTTGGTGGAGGTCGAACAGATCATCGATATCAGCTCGCGCCTGGTGGTCAACCAGGCCTCGCTCAAACTCAAGCAAAAGCCGCTGCGCTACATCATTGATGCGTTCGCACAGGCTGTAGCTGCCAAGCACAACTAGTTTTCTTTTCCCAGCGTTGAAGCAGTAAGTACTATGGAAATCGCAGCACAACCCCTACGTCTGTCCACGGCGGATGCCAATTTCGAACATGATTTTGCGCAGCGTCTGCATTGGTCGGCCGACACGGACGCTGCGATCGAGCAGCGCGTGGCCGACATCCTGGCCGATGTGCAGGCGCGCGGCGATGTGGCCGTGCTGGAGTACACCGCACGCTTTGACCATCTGGATGTGCCCGGCATGCAGGCACTGGAGTTGACGCAGGCGGAACTCAAAGCGGCCTTTGACAGCTTGGGCGCAGCCCAAAAGCACGCGCTGGAAGCCGCCGCAAAGCGCGTGCGCACCTACCATGAGGCGCAAAAGAAGGCCAACGGCGAAAGCTGGAGCTACCGCGACGAAGACGGCACGCTGCTGGGCCAAAAAGTTACGCCGCTGGACCGTGTCGGCATCTATGTGCCCGGCGGCAAGGCTGCGTATCCCTCCAGCGTGTTGATGAATGCCATTCCCGCCCATGTGGCAGGCGTGCCGGAAATCATCATGGTCGTGCCCACCCCCAAGGGTGAGAAGAACCCGCTGGTGCTGGCGGCTGCCTATGTGGCTGGCGTCACGCGTGCCTTTACGGTGGGTGGGGCGCAGGCCGTCGCAGCGCTGGCTTACGGCACCGCGACCATCCCCAAAGTGGACAAGATCACCGGCCCCGGCAATGCCTATGTGGCCAGCGCCAAGAAGCGCGTATTTGGCATGGTCGGCATCGACATGATCGCCGGCCCCTCTGAAATTCTGGTGCTGGCCGATGGCACTACACCGCCGGACTGGGTGGCCATGGACTTGTTCAGCCAGGCTGAGCACGACGAGCTGGCGCAATCCATCTTGCTGTGCCCTGATGCCGCGTACATCGACGCCGTGCAGGCATCCATTGACCGCCTGCTGCCCGAAATGCCGCGCAAAGACATCATTGCCAAAAGCCTGAACGGCCGCGGCGCATTGATCTTGACGCGCGACATGGAAGAGGCCTGTGCGATTTCCAACCGCATTGCACCCGAGCACCTGGAAGTCTCGAGCAACGACCCGCACAAGTGGGAGCCCTTGCTCAAGCACGCCGGTGCCATATTCCTGGGTGCCTACACCAGCGAATCGCTGGGCGACTACTGTGCTGGCCCCAATCACGTGCTGCCCACCAGCGGCACGGCCCGCTTTTCCTCGCCACTGGGGGTCTATGACTTCCAGAAGCGCTCCAGCATCATTGAAGTCAGCGAAGCCGGCGCGCAGGTGCTGGGCAAGATTGCGGCCGAGCTGGCCTATGGCGAAGGCCTGCAAGGCCATGCACGTGCGGCGGAGATGCGCCTGAAATAAGCTGCGCTTCCAATCTCCAGGCCACAACCGCTGTGCTCGAAAGAGCCAGCGGTTTTTTTAATGCCCAAAAAGAGCGCTGGCATCGCACACCAAGATGACACGAAATCAGTGCTACACGAATTTCGTGTAGACTGGCTTGCATGAAGAACGTCACCATTACCGTCGAAGACAGCGTGCTGGAGTGGGCGCGCATCGAGGCGGCGCGCCGGGGCAGCAGTGTCTCGCGCATGCTGGGTGACTTTATGGCCGAGATGCAGCGCCGCGAGGACACCTACGAGCGTGCTTACCTCGCCTGGCGCACGGACGAGCGCACCTGGCAAGCCACCCCGGCTGCCACCAAGAGCAATAAAAAAGTAGCGCGTAGCCCAAGTGGAACAAGGGCTGGAGGCCAAAAAGGCTCTAAGTCTGGGAGTGCAGCATGAATCCCGTGTTTGTCGATACCTCGGTGCTGATTGCCGCGGAAGACACCGGCAACGCCGCGCTGTACCAGGCCGTGCTGGACTGGCTCGATGCGCTGTGGACACGCCGCGCAGGTCGCACCGGCAACCAGGCGCTGGTGGAGTTTTATGAGCAAGTGACCACGGCCCAGGTGCCCATGCCGCAAGGCGATGCGCGCGCCGCCATTCGTCGTTACCAGACTTGGAACCCTTGGAAGACCGACGCCGCCACGCTGGAAACCGCGTGGGCCGTACAAGCGCGCCATGAGCTGCCGTTTGCCGATTGCCTGGCCGTGGCGTGTGCCCAGCACAGCGGTTGCGAGCACATGCTGACCTTGCACCTGCCGCATGGTGCGCAGTACGGCGGGGTGACGATGGTGCATCCACAGCAGCAAGCACCCCAAACCGAATAGGAAAGCGCCTGAGCACGGTGTCGCCAGTCGCGAGTTAGCGTAAAAAATTGGAAAGTGTGAACCCCATGTCTGTAGCCCCCTCCACCCAAGAACGTGCTTTGCAACGCATCCGCGCCGATGTGCGCGCCATGCATGCCTACCATGTGCAGCCTTCGCAAGGCCTGTTGAAGATGGACACGATGGAAAATCCTTTCCGCCTGCCCGCTGCGCTGCAACAGGCGCTGGGCGAGCGTCTGGGTGCGCTGGAGATCAACCGCTACCCCGGTGAGCGGCTGGAAGTGCTCAAGCAAATGCTCAAGGACTACGCCGGTGCGCCTGAGGGTAGCGCCGTCATTCTGGGCAATGGCTCAGACGAAATCATTACGCTGCTGGCATTGGCGACGGCGCAGCCCAGCGCAGCAGGCCGCGCCTTACCTGGCCGGGCCAAAATGCTGGCGCCCATGCCTGGTTTTGTGATGTACCCCATGAGTGCGCAGTTGCAAGGTCTGGACTTTGTGGGCGTGCAACTGACTGAAGATTTTGATCTGGATGTTCCTGCCATGCAGGCAGCGATTGCCGAGCACCAGCCTGCCGTGAACTACATTGCCTACCCCAACAACCCGACAGCAACGCTGTGGGCCGAAGACAAGGTGCAGGCCGTGATTGACGCCGTGGGCGCCGTTGGTGGTTTGGTGGTGATGGATGAGGCCTACCAGCCTTTTGCCAGCCGCAGCTGGATCACGCAGATGCAGGCGCAGCCTGAGCGCAATGCTCATGTGCTGCTGATGCGCACCTTGAGCAAGTTTGGTCTGGCCGGTGCGCGCCTGGGCTATTTGATTGGCCCTGCAGCCATCGTGAACGAGCTGGACAAGGTGCGCCCGCCGTACAACATCAGCGTGCTGAACTGCGAAACCGCGATTTTTGCGCTGGAGCATGAAGCGCTGTACGCCGAACAGGCCGCCGCCATCCGCGCCGAGCGTCAGCCGCTGATCGATGCTTTGACTGCTTTGGAAGGTGTGGAAAAAGTCTGGCCTTCCGAAGCCAATATGGTGCTGCTGCGCGTGCGCGATGCAGGCGCCGCCCAGGCGGCCATGAAAGCCCGTGGCGTGCTGGTCAAAAATGTCTCGGCCATGCACCCGTTGCTGGTCAATTGCCTGCGGTTGACCGTGGGTACCCGTGAAGAAAATGCCCAAATGTTGGCAGCCTTGAAGGAATCGCTATGAGCAATGCACTCGTTACCTCCACCGCTTCTGCCCCTGCGGAATGCAGCACCGCCCGCGTGGCCGAGGTGCAGCGCAATACCGCTGAAACCCGCGTGCACGTGCGCGTTGATCTGGATGGCACAGGCAAGGCTCGCCTGGCCTCGGGCATTGGTTTTCTGGATCACATGCTGGACCAGATTGCCCGCCACGGCCTGATTGACTTGAATGTCGATTGCGAAGGCGATCTGCACATTGACGGCCACCACACGGTGGAAGACATCGGCATCACCATCGGCCAGGCATTTGCCAAGGCGGTGGGCGACAAGAAAGGCATTCGCCGCTACGGCCATGCCTACGTGCCGCTGGATGAAGCGCTGAGCCGCGTGGTCATTGATTTTTCGGGCCGCCCAGGCTTGCACATGGACTGCAAGTTCACCGCAGGCCGCATTGGTGAGCTGGATACGCAACTGGTGTTTGAGTTCTTCCAGGGCTTTGTGAACCATGCCGGCGTGACGCTGCACATTGACAACATCAAGGGCTTTAACGCCCACCACCAGTGCGAAACCATCTTCAAGGCGTTTGCCCGTGCGCTGCGTTTTGCGCTGGAGCGTGATGAGCGCATGGCAGGCGTCATCCCTTCGACCAAAGGCAGCCTGTAATCCAATAAGAGAGCGCAAAGCCGTTGCAGGCATTCAACTTGCAAATGTTTTGGTAGCGAAAGCAAGCAAATACAAAGGCACTCTGCTATGAGTTCTATTAGCAATACGGTGGCGGTGGTCGATTACGAGATGGGCAATCTGCGCTCCGTCTCGCAGGCGGTGAAGACTGCTGCTGAAGGTACGGACGTGCGCGTCATCGTCACGCAAGACCCGGCCGAAGTGCGTGCGGCCAGCCGCATCGTGCTGCCCGGTCAAGGCGCCATGCGCGATTGCATGGCTGCGCTCAAGGCATCCGGCCTGCAAGAAGCGGTGCTGGAAGCCGCCGCCACCAAGCCGCTGTTCGGCGTGTGCGTGGGCATGCAAATGCTGCTGGACCACAGCGAAGAGGCCGACACGCCATCGCTGGGGCTGATTCCCGGCGTGGTCAAGCGCTTTGATCTGGCGGGCCGTACGCAGCCCGATGGCAGCCGCTTCAAAGTGCCGCAGATGGGCTGGAACCAGGTGCAGCCCAGGGTGCACCACGGCCAGCGCCATGCCATGTGGGACGGAATTGCCGACGGTGCCTACTTCTACTTTGTCCACAGCTTTTATGCGGCCCCGGCGAATGCGGCGCATTGCGCATCGGAGACAGATTACGGCGAGCTGTTTGCATCGGCCATTGCACGCGATAATATTTTTGCGACCCAGTTTCACCCAGAGAAAAGTTCCGAGCAGGGCTTGCGCCTGTACCGCAACTTTTTGCACTGGCAACCCTGAGTCGTTGCTTCATTTTCTTCAACCCTTGGCCCCCTGCAACCCAGGCCAAATTTAGGCAAAGCCTTTCGCCCATCATGCTGCTGATCCCCGCCATCGATCTGAAAGACGGTCAATGCGTTCGCCTGAAACAAGGTGATATGGACCAATCCACCACTTTTGGTGATCCCGCCGAGATGGCGCGCCGCTGGCTGGATGCCGGCGCACGCCGCCTGCATCTGGTTGATTTGAATGGCGCTTTTGCAGGCAAACCTAAAAACTTGGCTGCCATCAAAGCCATTTTGAAAGAAGTAGACGGTCAAATCCCCGTGCAATTGGGCGGTGGTATCCGTGATCTGGACACGATTGAGCGCTACATCGATGCGGGTCTGGAATACGTCATCATCGGCACCGCTGCGGTCAAGAACCCTGGCTTTTTGCAAGATGCATGCACCGCATTTGCCGGCCATGTCATCGTGGGGCTGGACGCCAAAGACGGCAAAGTTGCTGTGGACGGCTGGAGCAAGCTGACGGGCCAGGACGTGATCCCCACCGCCAAGCGCTTTGAAGACTGGGGCGTGGACTCCATCATCTATACCGACATTGGCCGCGACGGCATGCTCTCGGGCATCAACATCGAAGCCACCGTCAAACTGGCGCAAGCGGTGCGTATTCCCGTTATCGCTTCGGGCGGTCTGGCCAGCATCAAAGACATTGAAGCACTGTGCGCCGTCGAGAGCGAAGGCATTGAAGGCGTGATCTGCGGCCGCGCCATCTACAGCGGCGACCTGGACTTTGCCCAAGGCCAAAAGCTGGCCGACCAGTTGGGCGGCGACGGCGACGAAGTCGTCACCAAAGTCCTCTGATGAAACAGCCCCAAGCCACGCGTGAAGTCTGGCGTGGCCTTGCCTGCACGCTGATCGACTTGCCCAATGGCGACAGTGTGCGCGTCTCTGACTTTGGCGCCCAGGTGCTGTCGTGGAACGCACGCGGGCAATGGCGCATGTTTTTGTCGGAACGCGCGGTGCTGGATGGCACAGCCGCCGTACGTGGCGGTGTGCCGGTGTGCTTTCCGCAGTTCAATGCCCGGGGCCCTTTGCCCAAGCATGGCCTGGCGCGTCGCACCACTTGGCAATGGCTCCATGCGCAGGTAGACGGCAATGCCATCACGGCGCGGTGGTGCTGGGACGCGCCAGCCCCTTTGCATGCTGAATTTCCGCACGGGCTGCGTGCCGAGCTGGCAGTGACGCTGTCGCCCGATACGCTCCGCGTGCAGCTGTCTGCCACCAACACCGGCAGCAACGCCTTGGCCTTTACCGGCGCGCTGCACACCTATTTGGCGGTGCAGGGTGCGGACATTGCGGCTTTGAATGGTTTGGAAGGTGCAGCGTTCTGGGACGCTGCAAAGCATTTTTCACCAGCGATCCAGCACGGCCCGGTGCTGCTGGGTGAAGAGATTGACCGCGTCTATGCCCGTTCAGCCCAGCCGCTGCAGCTGCGCGATGCTGCAGGCACACTGCAGATCAGCCAGGATGCCGCATGGCCTGAAACCGTGGTCTGGAACCCCGGACCTGCGCTGTGCGCCACCTTGCCCGATATGCAGGGCGCAGACTGGATGCGCATGCTGTGCGTAGAAGCGGCAGCCATCAACCAGCCTGTGGCCTTACAGCCGGGCCAGCACTGGCAGGCGGCGCAAACTTTGCAGGTGGTGGGTTAATTCACCCATTGCCAGTGTTCGATGTTCAACCGATAGAGAACTTTTTTTCATGCTCGCCAAACGCATCATTCCCTGTCTCGACGTCACCGGTGGCCGCGTGGTCAAAGGCGTCAATTTTCTGGAACTGCGCGATGCGGGCGATCCGGTGGAAATCGCCGCACGCTACAACGCACAGGGCGCGGACGAGTTGACGTTTCTGGACATCACCGCCACCAGTGATGGCCGCGATCTGATCCTGCCGATCATTGAGGCCGTGGCCTCTCAAGTCTTCATTCCGCTGACTGTGGGCGGCGGTGTGCGCACGGTGGAAGATGTGCGCCGTTTGCTCAACGCCGGTGCGGACAAGACCAGCTTTAACTCGGCAGCGATTGCCAACCCCGACACCATCAACGCCTGCAGCGACAAGTACGGCGCGCAGTGCATTGTGGTGGCCATTGATGCCAAGCGCCGCACGCCCGAGGACGAGCAACGCACCGGCCCCGGCGGCACGCCGATGGGGCCAGGCTGGGATGTGTACAGCCACGGCGGTCGCAAAAATGTGGGCCTGGACGTGGTGCGCTGGGCCGCCGAAATGGCGCAGCGCGGCGCGGGCGAAATTTTGCTCACCAGCATGGACAAAGACGGCACCAAGAGCGGCTTTGATCTGGCGCTGACCCGTGCGGTGGCCGATGCGGTGAGCGTGCCGGTGATTGCTTCCGGCGGTGTGGGCAACCTCGACCATCTGGCCGATGGTGTGCAGCAAGGCGGTGCCGACGCGGTGCTGGCTGCCAGCATCTTTCACTATGGGGAATACACCGTGCAGCAGGCCAAGCAACGCATGCGCGAGCGTGGTATTCCTGTACGTTTATAAAAAAAATGGAGCAGCTTGCCTGCATGAATACTCGGTTTCAGTGTGATAGAGCACGCAAAGCTAGTAATTTCTAGGGCATGCTGCTCCTTATTTTGAAGGTTAACCATGAACTGGCTCAATCAAGTCAAGTGGGACGCGCAGGGCCTGGTGCCCGTCATCGCGCAAGAGCACAGCACCGGCGATGTGGTGATGTTTGCCTGGATGAACCGTGAGGCGCTGGAGAAAACTGCCGAGCTGGGCCGCGCCGTGTACTTCAGTCGCTCGCGCAAAAAGCTGTGGTTCAAGGGCGAAGAGTCCGGCCATGTGCAGACCGTGCACGAGATGCGCATTGATTGCGACAACGATGTCATCTTGCTCAAAATTACCCAGGAAGGGCACGAACCGGGGATTGCCTGCCATACCGGTCGCCACTCTTGTTTCTATAGCGTTTTCAAGGACGGACAGTGGACTGCTGTGGAGCCGGTCTTGAAAGATCCCGCATCCATCTACAAATAACCACCATGTCTGAACACAACACCGCCTCGGTGGAAGGCGCGCTGGCCCGTCTTGCCGCTGTCATTGAAAGTCGCAAAACCATCAACGGCGGCGATCCGGAGAAAAGCTATGTGGCCCGCTTGCTACATAAAGGCCCTGATGCTTTTCTGAAAAAGATTGGCGAAGAGGCGACCGAAGTGGTCATGGCTGCCAAAGACGTTGACCACGGCGCTGACAAAGGAAAAATCCTTTATGAAGTGGCGGATTTGTGGTTCCACTCCATGATTGCGCTGTCGCACTACGGGCTTACGCCTGCAGAAGTGGTTGCCGAGCTGGAGCGCCGTGAAGGCACCAGTGGTCTGGAAGAAAAAGCATTGCGCAAAGCCAAAGATCGGGCTGCGCAGGAAGGAAAACCTGAGTGAACGATGACATTGTCGAAGTCCGCGCGGTAGACAAAGCCACCCTGGATGGTCTCAAGGCCTGGGGCTGGTTCAGCTATATCTTGCACTTGATCGTCGCAGTCACTGCCGTGCTGCCAGGCGCACAGGTCAGCATTGCGGTGCTGCTGATTGCGCTGGTCATCGACCTGGTCAAGCGCTCCGATGCCAAAGGCACCTGGCACGAATCCCACTTTTCATGGCGCCTGCGCAGCATGATCTGGGCCGGTATTTTGTATATCGTGACCGCGCCGCTGTGGTTGCTGTTCCTCATCCCGGGCTGGATTGCCTGGTGCGTAATCTCCATCTGGTTCCTCTACCGCATCGTGCGCGGTATGGTGGCCATGAACAAGCAGCAAGCGTTGCCTGCCTAATCCTGCTTTCACCCAAGGAAACCCCATTGATGACGCACACCCCAGCATCTCCACAAGGCCTGAATTTGGCGCTTCAAGGTGGAGGTTCTCATGGGGCTTTTACTTGGGGTGTGCTGGATGCGCTGCTCGAAGACGGTGGTTTCAAATTTCCTGGCATCAGCGGCACCAGCGCCGGGGCCATGAACGCTGTGGCGGTTGCCCATGGTTTTGCCATGGGTGCCGCGCAAACTCCGCAAGACCCTGCCGCAGCGCACCGCGAAGCTTGCGAGATAGCGCGCGCAACGTTGCGCCAGCTCTGGGAAGGTGTAGGCGCCATGGGCAGCTTCACCTTGGGGGTGGCTGTCATGAGCAACCCGCTGATGGGCCTGATGTCGCAGTTCCTCTCGCCCTATCAGACGAATCCGCTGGACATCAATCCGCTGCGTCAGCTGCTGGAGCGCACAGTGGATTTTGAGCTGCTGGGCCAGGCACTCCACCACGATGGCATGCCCAAGCTGTTTATCTGCGCTACCAATGTGCGCACCGGCAAAGGCGAAATCTTCAGTGATGCCCGGGTGAGTGCCGATGCCGTGATGGCTTCGGCATGCTTGCCGCAGCTGTACAAAGCGGTGGAAATTAACGGCCAGTTCTATTGGGATGGCGGTTTTTCCGGCAATCCTGCGCTGTACCCGCTGATCTACCGCACCCAGTGCAGCGACATGCTGCTGGTGCAAATCAACCCGATTGAGCATGACGATTTGCCCGGCACGGCCAGTGACATTGCCGAGCGCACCAATGAGATCATGTTCAACGCCGGTTTGCTGGGTGAGCTGCGTGCGATTGATTTTGTGCGCCGCTTGCTGGCCGAAGGCAAACTGGACCCCGACCGCTACAAAAGCGTGCTGATGCACCAGATTGATGGCGGCGCGGCCCTCAGCCGCTTTGGTGCAGCCAGCAAGTCGCGGGTAGATATGGCCTTCTTGCTCAGATTGTTTGAACTGGGGCGCAAAGAAGGTCTGCAATGGGTGCATGATCACCGCAACGATGTCGGGGTGCGCCAGACCTTGCAGATTGTGGACAATGCCTAAGACAAGACCTAGCGAACGCCCCGTCAGCTACTGAACACAACGATTTTGCCTCTGCCATGACCGAACACGCACACATTGCGCACGACCCCGATTGCCTGTTTTGCAAGATTGCTGCAGGCCACATTCCCAGCCGCAAGGTGTATGAAGATGAAGAAGTTTTCGCCTTTCACGACATTCACCCCGCTGCGCCCGTGCATTTTTTGATCGTGCCTAAAAAGCACATCGTCTCGATGGCCCACACGACACCGGCGGATGAAGCTTTGCTGGGAAAAGTCATGGTGCTAGCCCCGAAGTTGGCGCTTGAACAAGGCTGCCAGCCGTACCCCGAGGGTGGTTTTCGCATCGTGCTCAACACTGGCGCGCAAGGCGGGCAGGAGATTCACCACCTGCATGTGCATGTAATGGGCGGGCCTCGCCCCTGGAAACACGGCTGAGCACAGTGCTTGGCTTGCGTGGTTGTGACAGACATAAGGCCATAGACGGTCTGATGCGCTGGCAGCACGTCTAAAATGACCTGTATTCGTTAGGAGAAATCTCATGGGAACGTTTTCCGTTTGGCACTGGTTGATCGTGCTGTTGATCGTGGTTTTGGTGTTTGGTACCAAAAAGCTCAAGAACTTGGGTGGCGACCTCGGCGGCGCCGTCAAGGGCTTTAAGGACGGTATGAAAGAAGGCGGCACCACCGCTGACTCCGTGGCTGAAAAGAGCGCGGTGGCCGACCAAAGCAAGGCTGACAAGACCACGATCGACGTGGACGCAAAGCAAAAGAGCTAAAGCATGCGCATGGCAGCTCGCACGGCAAAGGGCTTGATGCATGATTGACATTGGTTTGTCCAAAATGGCGCTGATCGGCGCGGTGGCCCTGGTGGTCATTGGCCCCGAAAAGCTGCCGCGCGTAGCGCGCACACTGGGGGCGCTGATCGGCAAGGCGCAACGCTATGTGTCGGATGTCAAGGCTGAGGTGAACCGCTCCATGGAGCTCGATGAGCTCAAGAAGATGAAAGAGTCGATGGAGACGGCGGTGCACGATGTTGAAAAGTCGGTGCATGCCACGTCGAACGATCTGGAGAAGGACTGGCGCGAGGCCACCGACTTTGGCTCCAGCTACGACAGTGGTGCCAGCAGCACTTCAGCCAGTAGTTACGACAGCTATGACAGTTACGACAGCTCCAGCACCGTAGCCCCTGCGTACCGCAACCCCGACAAAAACTTTCGCCTCAAGCGTGGCGCGGTTCCGCGGTGGTACAAAGCCCGAACGGGCATGCGCACGCACGTGCAATCGGGTGCAGCGCGTGTGGCACGCTTTCGCCCCAAACGCTAAAGCGAAGCTTCCTAGCGTTTCCAGCTCCAGCACAGGCTGCCTCAGTGGTGGTGTGTGCTGGCGCTTTCTTATTGATTAGCAGGGCCGGTTGGCCCGGTTCTTTTTTCGACCATGTCCAACAAACCCACATCACAAGACGAGCTGGCCGGCAGTGAGCAGCCCTTTGTGCAGCACCTGATGGAGCTGCGCGACCGACTGCTTTATTGCATCTACGGCATTGCTGTGGCGGTGGCCTTGCTGGCTTTTTGGCCCGGCCCGAATGGGCTGATTGACTTTATTGCCCAGCCCATCAAGGCGCACATGCCGCCGGATGCCAAATTGATTGCCGTGGGCGTTTTCACCCCGTTTTTTGTACCGCTGAAGGTGCTGATGATGGTGGGCATCCTGGCGGTATTGCCCTGGATCATGTACCAGCTGTGGGCCTTTGTGGCTCCAGGACTGTACACCCATGAAAAGCGTTTTGCATTGCCGTTGATTACCTTTGGCAGCTTCCTGGCCTATACCGGCATTGCATTTGTGCAGTTTTTTGTGCTGGACAAGATGTTTGGCTTCATTCAAGGCTTTACGCCGGACAGTGTGGCCGCCACACCGGATATTGCCTCGTACGTAGAAGCGATTCTGTCGCTGTATCTGGCGTTTGGATTGGCGTTCCAGGTACCGATTGTGGTGATGCTGCTGGTGCGCATGGGCATGGTGGAGATTGCCAAGCTCAAGAGCTTTCGCGGCTATTTCGTCGTGCTGGCGTTTGTCGTTGCTGCGGTGGTCACGCCGCCTGATGTGATCTCACAACTGGCGCTGGCCATCCCGATGTGTATCTTGTATGAGGTTGGTATCCTGGCCGCAGGATGGTTTGTCAAGAGTTCCAAAAAGCCGGAAGACACCGAGGCGGAACAAACCTAAAAGCAGCGATTGCGCGCAGTGCTTGTCCATCAAAAAACCCCGCCAGCTTTCGATAGCTGGCGGGGTTTTTTGTTGCCTGAACGGCGGAGCGCAGTATCAGAAAAGGAGCTGCTTGCCGTGTCAATTCAAGCACTTCAGCATGGTTTGAGTCTGAAATGCTTGTTCTGCCACGGCGGGCAGCTCTCTTTTTTGACGCTTAGATGCATTGCATTAACGCTGGCGCATGCGCTGCGCCGTGGGGCGTGTGGCTGGGGTGATATCCAGCGTCAAGCTGTCTGCGCCGCGCTGCACCGTAAACACCGAAGCCGTGCCAGGCTGCAGCGCAGCCACAGCGGTCATCATCTCGGCCACGTTGCGCACCGACTGCTCGTCAATTTGCACAATCACGTCGCCAGGCAGCATGCCAGCCCGCGCGGCAGGGCCAGCCTGCAGCACGCCGGTGATGATGACGCCCTGGTTGGCTTTGACACCAAAGGTCTCCGCCAGCTCGGGCGAGAGTTCATTGGGCTCCACACCAATCCAGCCGCGGGTGACTTTGCCGTCTTTGACCAAACCATCCATCACGATCTTGGCGGTCGAGACGGGAATGGCAAAGCCAATGCCCATGCTGCCGCCCGAGCGCGAATAGATGGCGGTGTTGATGCCCAGCAGGTTGCCCTCCACATCCACCAGCGCGCCGCCGGAGTTGCCCGGGTTGATGGCGGCATCGGTCTGGATGAAGTTCTCAAACGTGTTGATGCCCAGCTCACTGCGGCCCAAGGCGCTGACAATGCCGCTGGTCACCGTCTGGCCCACGCCAAAGGGGTTGCCAATGGCCAGCACGGTGTCGCCCACCACCGCATGGTCGGAATTGCCGATCACGATGACCGGCAGCTTGTCCAGCTCAATTTTGAGCACGGCCAAGTCGGTTTCGGGGTCGGTGCCAATGGTGCGGGCGCTGGCCTGGCGGCCATCGGCCAGGGTCACTTCAATTTGATCGGCACCTTCCACCACGTGGTTGTTGGTGAGGATGTAGCCGTCAGGGCTGACGATCACACCGCTTCCTAAGCCGCTTTGCTGCTGCGGGCCGAACTGGTCACCAAAGAAAAACTGGAACCACGGATCATTGCTGCGCGGGTGGCGCACTTCTTTGCTGGTGGTGATGCTGACCACCGCCGGCATCGCCTTTTGTGCTGCGGCAGCCAGGCTGCCCGGAGCAAATTCTGCGCGGGGTTCGGAGGGCGCTTCCAGCAAGGAAATGCCAGCGCGGCTGTACGTGGCACCGCGTTTGAGCCAGCTGGGCTGCAAAGTGGCGACGACGAAGTAAGCAGCCAGCAAGATGGTGACTGCTTGAGAAAACAAAAGCCAGTAGCGCTTCATAGAAAAAATGGGGTGGGTGCAAAAAAGGGCAACAGCCTCCAAGCGTACGCGCAAATTTATCCCCGCGCAGGTGAGGCTGCGGCCAAGCATCTTTAGTCCGCAGAAGGCATCGTGAAAGAAGATGGGTTTGGTTTATTTGAAGAAAACGCATCGCATTCGGCGATGTTGGGCTAAACCCTATGAGTGCTAACCCTAGAATATTTCTTTGACTGCGCCACACTGTGTTCGCTCGTAGTTGCACACATCCGTGCTGCTAGGAAACCCTCAGGGTTGCATTACCGTGCTGCCTCGAAGAACAGTCCAGTCTAGCCCTGACGCACTTATCCGTTGCCACGGCGCTCGCGCTGTCTGACCTTTGTGATTGGAAAGACATCCCCATGAGTAAGCATCCGAATGCACAAGCCCACCAGGTGGCGGGCGGTGCACACCATCGTCCTTTGAACCGCGACGATTACAAGACGTTGAGCCTGTCTGCCCTGGGTGGCACGCTGGAGTTCTACGACTTCGTCGTTTTCGTCTTCTTTGCCAACGTGCTGGGCGCGTTGTTTTTCCCCTCTGACATGCCCGACTGGCTGCGTCAGCTGCAAACGCTGGGCATCTTCGCGGCCGGTTATCTGGCGCGCCCCATTGGCGGCATCATCATTGCGCACTACGGCGACAAGATTGGCCGCAAGAAGATGTTCACGTTGTCGATCTTCTTGATGGCCGTGCCTACGCTGGTGATTGGCTTGCTGCCCACCTATGAAGCCATTGGCATTGCCGCACCTTTGCTGCTGCTGCTGATGCGCGTGCTGCAAGGCGCAGCCATTGGTGGCGAGATGCCCGGCGCTTGGGTGTTTGTGGCGGAACACTCGCCCGCCAAGCACTATGGCTTTGCGATTGGCTCGCTGACCTCGGGTATCACCGGCGGCATTTTCCTGGGCTCGATCTTTGGCGTGTGGCTCAACAGCACCTACAGCCAGGCAGAAATTCATGACTGGGCATGGCGCATGCCGTTCATCGTGGGTGGGGTGTTTGGTCTGGTGTCGGTGTACCTGCGCAAGTTTTTGCAAGAAACCCCGCTGTTCCAAGACATGCAAAAGCGCAAGGCTGCCGATGTGGAATTGCCTTTGAAGACCATTCTGCGTGACCACAAGCAAGCCTGCTGGCTGGTGGCGCTGATGACCTGGGTGCTGTCGACCGCCATCGTGGTGGTGGTGCTGTTCACCCCGGCATATTTACAAAAGGTGTTCCACATCCTGCCTGCTGATGCCATGAAGGCCAACGCCGTGGCGACGGTGACGCTGACCATTGGTTGCGTGTTCTGGGGCTGGCTCAACGACCAGATCGGCACCAAGTGGACCATGGTGCTGGGCTGGGGTGGCATGACGGTTACAGCCTACCTGTTCTACCTGGGCTTGCCTGGGCAAGAAACGCTGATCGCACGCTATGCGCTGGTGGGCTTTTTTGTGGGTTCCATCTCGCTGCTGCCAATTGTGGGTGTGCGCGCTTTCCCGGTGGCGGTGCGTTTTACCGGTCTGTCCTTTGCCTACAACATGGCCTACGCAGTGTTCGGTGGCCTGACCCCCATGCTGGTGTCGATGTGGCAGCAAGTGGACGTGATGGCCCCTGCTCATTACGTCGCGGCCATGGGCGTGCTGGGTGCGGCGATTGGTTTTTTCTGGCCGATGGCATCCAGGGGCTGGCAGCCCAAGGTGACGAAGTAATTCGTTCGCGGAGCAAAACCTGAAAAGGGTAGCTGCGGCTGCCCTTTTTTGTGCCCGCGTGCTTTGTGGATGTGTGGGGCTTGGCACAATCGGTCCCATGATCCAGCGCCAAGACCTTCTTTCTCATTTCGACGCCTTGCTGCAGCCCGAGCGCTTCAAAGACTACGGCCCTAACGGTCTGCAAGTCGAAGGCAAAGCCGCAATTGGCCACATCGTCAGCGGCGTGACGGCCAGCCGCGCCTTGATTGAAGCGGCCATTGCCGATAAGGCCGATGCCATCTTTGTGCACCACGGCCTGTTCTGGAAAGGCATGGATGGTCGGATCACTGGCTGGATGAAAGAGCGCATTCGCCTGCTGCTGGCGCACGATATCAACCTATTTGCCTACCACTTGCCGCTGGATGCGCACCCAGAACTGGGCAACAACGCCCAGTTGGGCACCCAGCTGGGCGTGCAGTGGGATACCACCTTTGGCGAGCAAGCACTGGGCATGATCGGTCACGCCAGCTTTGCGAATGCCGAGGCCTTGGCCGCCCATGTGCAGCAGGTGCTGGGCCGCAGCGTCACTTGTGTCAGTGGCGCTGAAGGTCAACCTATACGTCGTCTGGCATGGTGTACGGGCGGTGCGCAGGGCTTTTATGAAAGCGCTTTGGCCGCAGGTGCCGATGCCTTCATCACCGGAGAGATCTCTGAGCCCCAAGCCCACTTGGCGCGCGAAACCGGCACCACCTTTATTGCGGCCGGTCACCACGCCACTGAGCGTTATGGTGCGCCCGCAGTGGCCGCGCAAGTGGCACAGCAGCTGGGGCTGAGTCACCGCTTTATTGAAATCGATAACCCCGCTTAACTTTCATAGCTGTTAGCCCTTGGTGCAAAAGGGCTAGAGGCCAATTTCATGCATAAACAAAAAGCGATCGCCATCACCCAGGGCGATTCAGCGGGTATCGGTCCAGAAATTATTGCCAAGGCGTTTCGCGATCAGCCCCAGTTGATGCAAGGCTGCTTTGTGGTGGGCGATGTGGCCACCCTGCGCCGGGGCGCACAGGCCATCTTTGCCTCGGGTGATGCACACCTGCCGGTGGCACAGCTGGAGTCTGTGCCGGAAGTTTGGGACATGCCTGCACGCTGCATTCCTGTATGGCAACTACCGCACATCCCTGGGCCCGCACCTTGGGGGAAGATCAGTGCAGATGCGGGTTGCGCCGCAGCCATGAGTGTGCAGTGGGCCGCGCGTGCTGCCTTGCGCGGCGAGATTGCCGCCCTGGTGACCGCACCCCTGCACAAAGAAGCCTTGCACGCCGCTGGTGTGGCATACCCCGGCCACACCGAATTGCTGCAAGCCGAAGCAGCGCAGCATTGCGGCGTGGCCCTGTCTGCAATGCCCGTGCGCATGATGCTGGCGAACCGCCAACTGCGCACGGTGTTGGTGAGTATTCATGTATCGCTGCGCCAAGCCATTGAAGCGGTCACGCACGACAATATTGTTCAAACCTTGCGCATTACGCACGAAGCTTTGCAGCGCGTGCTAGGCCGCAGGCCGCGGATTGGCGTTGCGGGTCTTAATCCGCACGCGGGCGAGGGGGGGCTGTTTGGCAGTGAAGAGATCACCATCATTGCGCCTGCAGTGCAGACCGCGCAAACGCAAGGCATTGATGCCCATGGCCCGTTTGCGCCCGACACCATCTTCATGCGCGCAAGGGATGTTGAGAGCCGAGCAGGGGAATTCGACGTTGTGTTGGCGATGTACCACGACCAAGGGTTGATCCCAGTCAAATACTTGGGTGTCGAGGACGGAGTCAACGTCACCTTGGGCTTGCCGCTGGTGCGTACCAGTCCCGATCACGGCACCGCCTTTGATATCGCAGGCCAAGGTATTGCTGATGCATCCAGCATGATGGAGGCTGTGCGCATGGCTCAAGAACTCGCGCTGGACCGCTGATTTTTGACGCACCGTAAAAGCAAAAAGCCGCAGACTTTGTCGCGGCTTTTTTGTTGCTGAACCACTTTGTCAGCTTACAAATAGCGTGAGGTGAGGCTTAACGGCGTAGCTGATCGCGAATTTCACGCAGCAGTAAAACTTCTTCCGAAGTGATTACCGCAGGGGGTGGGGCAGTTGGGGTTTCGCGCTTTAATCGATTGATTTGCTTGATCATTATGAAAATGATGAAGGCCAAGATTACAAAATTCACTGCAACGGTGATGAAGTTGCCATAGGCGAAAACGGGCACTTCGGCTTCCTGTAAAGCGGTCAGTGTGCGCGGTGTTCTCTCTGGAACAGGGCCCAAGGTGACGAACAAATTCGAAAAATCGAGCCTGCCAAACACCATCCCGACCAACGGTATGAGCAAGTCGCGGACGACGGAATCCACGATTTTGCCGAATGCCCCGCCGATGATCACCCCCACTGCCAAGTCGATCACATTGCTTTTAACGGCAAACTCGCGGAACTCTTGCACCATGCCTATGTGGTTGCCTCACGCATTAATTGAGTTACGTCATATTGCATGATTTAAAGCAAGTGCTGTGTCAGGCGTGTGCTTGGTTTCTGGATTTTCGCTCCGCTACAATTTCGCGATTGTCCTTATACCTAGCGATGTTTTATCGAGGATCCCCATGAGCGAAACTCCTGTCGACTCCAGCAAACGGACGTGGATCATCACGTCGGCTTGCGCTGGTGCGGTAGGCGGCGTGGCAGCCGCTGTCCCTTTTGTGAGTACCTTCCAGCCTTCTGAGAAAGCCAAGGCCGCAGGTGCAGCGGTGGAAGTGGATATTTCCGCCCTTCAGCCTGGCGGGAAAGTCACGGTGGAGTGGCGTGGCAAACCCGTCTGGATCATCCGCCGCACCAAAGAGCAATTGGCAGAGCTGGCTGGCTTGGATTCCCAGTTGGCGGATCCTGACTCCAAACGCAATCCTGCGGAATTTACGCCGGTCTACGCCCGTAATACCTGGCGTTCGATCAAGGAAGAAATCCTGGTCTGCGTCGGTATCTGCACACACTTGGGTTGCTCGCCAGTCGATAAGCTGGTGCCCGGACCCCAGCCTTCGTTGCCTGCTGATTGGAAGGGTGGCTTTCTGTGCCCTTGTCATGGTTCAACCTTTGACATGGCGGGCCGCGTATTCAAGAACAAGCCCGCTCCAGACAATCTGGAAGTGCCACCTCACATGTACCTGTCGGAGACCAAGCTCCTGATCGGTGAAGACAAGGCTTGAGGGAGTTAAACAACATGGCCCACGAATTCAAAGAACTCGACCCGAACGCCCCGACTGGCGCGAAGGTGACGAACTGGTTTGAAAATCGTTTTCCTTCGGCGTTCGCTGGCTACAAGCAGCACATGTCGGAGTATTACGCACCCAAGAATTTCAACTTCTGGTACATCTTCGGCTCACTGGCTTTGCTGGTACTGGTAATCCAGATTGTGACCGGCATTTTCCTGGTCATGCACTACAAGCCAGACGCTGAAAAAGCGTTTGCCTCTGTGGAATACATCATGCGTGATGTGCCTTGGGGTTGGTTGATTCGCTACATGCATTCAACGGGCGCTTCAGCGTTCTTTGTGGTGGTGTATCTGCACATGTTTCGCGGTCTTTTGTATGGTTCTTACCGCAAACCGCGCGAACTGGTATGGATCTTTGGCTGCGCCATCTTCTTGGCGCTGATGGCGGAAGCCTTCATGGGCTATCTGCTGCCATGGGGTCAGATGTCGTACTGGGGCGCTCAGGTGATCGTGAATTTGTTTGCTGCAGTGCCTTTCGTAGGCCCTGATCTGGCACTCTTGATTCGTGGTGACTATGTCGTGGGTGATGCGACGCTGAATCGCTTCTTCAGCTTCCACGTGATTGCAGTACCACTGGTGTTGCTGGGCCTGGTGGTTGCGCACTTGTTGGCACTGCATGACGTAGGCTCCAACAACCCGGACGGTGTGGAAATCAAAGCACCGAGCGCACCTAAAGATGCCGAGGGGAATCCGCTGGATGGCATTCCCTTCCACCCTTACTACACCGTGCATGACATCTTCGGTGTAGGCATTTTTCTGTTTCTGTTCTCCGCCGTGGTATTTTTTGCCCCGGAATTTGGCGGCTACTTCTTGGAGTACAACAACTTCATTCCTGCTGACCCGCTAAAGACACCCGCGCACATTGCACCGGTCTGGTACTTCACACCGTTCTATTCCATGCTGCGTGCGATCACCACGGAGATGATGTATGTACTGGTCGCCTGCGTAGCCTTGGCTGCAGCGTTTGCGGTGTTGAAAACCAAGATGGCTGGCTTATTCAAGGTCGTAATTTTGGGTGGCGCATTGGTCGCAGTTGCTGCGATGCTGCTGTTTGATGCCAAGTTCTGGGGTGTGGTCGTTATGGGTGGCGCCGTTGTCATCTTGTTTGGCCTGCCATGGTTTGACCTGAGCCCAGTGAAGTCGATCCGCTACCGTCCAAGCTGGCACAAGTATGTATACGCGGTATTCGTGGTGAATTTCCTGATTCTGGGTTATCTGGGTGTGCAGGCGCCGTCCCCTATTGGCGAGCGCGTTTCTCAGGTGGGAACCTTGTTCTACTTCGGCTTTTTCTTGCTGATGCCTTGGTGGAGCCAGTTAGGGACACCTAAGCCTGTGCCTGACCGCGTGACTTTCAAGCCTCACTGAGCTAGTAGGAGAGAACAACAATGAAAAAACTGATTCTCACGTTGGTGGCTGCTCTGGGTATCGTGGGCGGCGCCCATGCTGCTGGAGCTGGCTTGGTGCCTTTGGACAAGGCACCCGTAGATACAACCAATCAAGCGTCGCTGCAAAACGGTGCCAAGCTTTTTGTGAACTATTGCTTGAGCTGCCACTCTGCGGCATTCATGCGCTACAACCGCTTGCAAGACATTGGTCTGTCGGAGCAAGAGATCAAAGACAACCTGTTATTCACCACTTCCAAAGTTGGTGACACGATGGTGGCTGCGATTGATCCCAAGCAAGCAGCGAGCTGGTTTGGTGGTAATCCGCCTGACCTCACTGTGATTGCGCGTTCACGTGCAGGCGGTGGGGGATCCGGGGCTGACTATCTCTACACTTTTTTGCGTACTTTCTACCGTGACGAAAGCAAGGCAACAGGCTGGAATAACTTGGCTTTTCCTTCTGTAGGCATGCCCCATGTTTTATGGCAACTGCAAGGCGAGCGTCGTGCGCTGTTTGATGAAGTGCTGGTGGACGGTCAAAACACCCAAGTGTTTAAGGGCTGGGAACCTACCACACAAGGCACTATGAGCGCACAGGAGTACGATCAAGCAGTTGGTGATTTGGTGAACTATCTGCAATGGATGGGCGAACCAGCACAAAATACACGTATTCGCGTCGGTGTTGGCGTTCTGATCTTCTTGGGTATATTTATCGTGATTGCCTGGAGATTGAACGCGGCATTTTGGAAAGACGTCAAATAAAGTAGACGGTCTGCTATCAATTGCTACTTAATTTAATTAGCAATTGATTCGGTCTAAGTGGAGTGGGCGCTTTTTGAGCGTCCCACTCTTTTTGATTTTTAGGAGCTTCCGCCATGATGGTGCTTTACTCGGGAACCACCTGCCCTTATTCCCACCGTTGCCGCTTTGTGCTGTTCGAAAAGGGTATGGACTTCGAAATCCGTGATGTGGACTTGTACAACAAGCCCGAAGAAATCGCGGCGATGAACCCCTATGGCCAAGTACCTATCTTGGTCGAGCGTGATCTGATCCTGTACGAGTCGAACATCATCAATGAATACATTGATGAGCGTTTCCCCCATCCTCAACTGATGCCCGGTGACCCCGTGGATCGTGCACGCGTACGCTTGTTTCTGCTGAACTTCGAAAAAGAGTTGTTCGTACATGTGAATACATTGGAGCAACGCAACGTTAAGGGCAATGAGAAAGAAGTGGAAAAGGCGCGTCAGCACATTCGTGATCGACTGACACAACTGGCTCCCGTGTTCTTGAAGAACAAGTACATGCTGGGTGAAGGCTTCTCTATGCTGGACGTAGCGATTGCACCTTTGTTATGGCGCCTGGACTACTACGGCATTGAGTTGAGCAAGAATGCAGCACCTTTGCTGAAATACGCTGAACGCATCTTCTCGCGCCCTGCTTACATTGAAGCATTGACTCCTTCTGAGAAGGTGATGCGCAAGTAATTGCGTGCTGATTTCTCCTTGTATTAGCAGTTAGCTGGATCTTGCCCATGAACGAACCCACCCCCACCTCAACGCGCCCGTATTTGATTCGGGCTATTCATGAGTGGTGCACTGACAATGGCTTAACACCGTATTTATCAGTGCGGGTGGATCGTTCTGTGCAGGTGCCACGCGAATTTGTGAATGATGGAGAGATTGTGCTGAACGTGGGCTATGACGCCACTGGCGGCCTGCAGCTGGGCAATGAATACATTGAATTCAAAGCTCGGTTTGGCGGCAAACCACGTGAAATCATGCTTCCGGTTGAGCGAGTCCAAGCTATCTATGCGCGTGAGTCTGGGCAGGGAATGTCTTTTCCAGTCGTGGATGACTTGCTGGCGGAGGTTTCCGACGAAGATCTGGGGCTTGAGGAAGATTTGTCCATCGATGCAGAGATTGCGACACCTTCGCCCAGCTCAGAACCTGCTCGCGTGGTGCAGTTGGTGTCAGTGCCAACGAAGGCTGATGCGGGTGATGGAGATGATGAGCCTCGTCCACCGAGTGCTCCCAGCGCAGGTCGCCCAGCACTCAAACGCATAAAGTAATACTTAATTTTTTAGACTGCATTTTTTTGCATTAGAATTGCAGTCTTCGCCGGTTTAGCTCAGTTGGTAGAGCACCCGCCTTGTAAGCGGTAGGTCGTCAGTTCGAATCCGACAACCGGCACCATTCAGGTGCCATTTCTTTGGTTACTTTATCCGAAAGTCTTTTGCAGGCTTGACGGATCGCCGGTTTAGCTCAGTTGGTAGAGCACCCGCCTTGTAAGCGGTAGGTCGTCAG